>Ga0335075_10000014_pt1 | contig 436815 bp, 349 predicted proteins | sample Lox_Sample_24_FD_206723 | JGI IMG/M metagenome (GOLD analysis project Ga0335075, IMG submission 206723) | Soil microbial communities from Loxahatchee National Wildlife Refuge, Florida, United States - Lox_Sample_2.4 | ecosystem: Environmental > Terrestrial > Soil > Wetlands | place: USA...
ATCGAGCGGGAAGAGGCGAGCGGGACCGGGCATGTGGGACCGACAGGCGTCGGGAATTTGCCCAGGCCGAAGGAGCGGGGCGGATGCGATTGCGAAGTGTGCACGCGGAATCGGGAGGTGATGGAGAAAAGAGCGGGGTGAGGGCGTTCTTTGCAACTAAAATTGGTTGCAGAGGCGGGGATGTTTGTGGGACACTGGGTTTCAATGGCGGAAGTTGGACAGCGGTCGCGGGCGTGAGTCAGCAAAGGAAGCTGCTCGAGAAGCTGAAAAGCAAGCCGAAAGATTTCAGATGGGATGAACTGGAAAAACTTCTTAGCGGATTCGGGTACAGACAGGAGCAGAACAGAGGCTCGCGCCGCAAATTCATCCATGAGCGTAGTGGGGTGATGATCAGCTTGCACAGACCTCACCCAGGAAACGAACTTAAGTCGTATCAAATCAGGGATGTTCTTGCTCACCTGAGGCAGGAAGGCCACGTATGAGCGGAATGGAATATAGGGGGTACATCGGGTCTGTTTATTACAGCGATGAAGACGAGGTGTTCCACGGCAAACTGGAAGGTATCCGCGACCTGGTGACGTACGAGGGCACCGATGTCGCGAGCTTGAAACGCAGCTTCCACGAAGCGGTAGATGACTATCTCGCAACGTGCAAGAAAAGAAACAAAGAGCCGCAGGTTCCCTTTAAGGGAACGTTCAACGTGCGGGTGGGTCCTGAGTTGCACAAGCGCGCGGCGGTATATGCTGCGGAACATGGAAAGAAGTTGAACGCGGTAGTGGGTGAGGCTTTGAGGGAGTATCTGGAGACGGTGGGGAGCTGAGTCTGGTCCGAGAGTTTAGCGAAACTTAGTGCTCGGATAGCTGTTAGACATGGAAGAGATTTTCTTTCCTGAAGAGGGCCGATTTATTTCCGAGTGGCGCATGCGACAATCCGGAAAAGTCAAACTTCTTGTACGGGTCCCCATCGGGCCTACTCCGCCCTCAGTGCCTGCATCGGGTCGATAGCGGCTGCGCGTCTCGCCGGAACGAAGGCAGCTATGCACGCTGCAATGACAAGCGCTGCGAGTGCGTTGATTATCACGTTTGCATCCGCATTTGTTATTTGGTAGAGCTGCGACCTCACAAAACGTACACAGAAAAGCGCTGCTGGAATCCCGATCATAAGGCCCAGCACAACTTGGAATATGGCTCCGCGCAAAATCATCGCAATGACTTGGCCACGTTCAGAGCCAAGCGCCATGCGAATGCCAATCTCGCTGCTCCGGCGAGCGACAGCATAGGAGGTAACACCGTACAGCCCCAGTGTTGCCAATAGCAGAGCCAAAACGCCAAATAGAGTCATCAACCGGGAGATCATCCGCTGGTCTGCGAACCGGTCGGCAATCTGCTGATCGAGAGTTTGAAACTTGACCACCGTCAAATCGGGATTGACGGCAGCGAGCGTCTTGCGCGCAATCGATTCCATGTCCCGTATCGGGCGTGCCGTCTCCAGCACAATCGTACCCGCGTAGAGCGCGCCAACTTTGTCTATTGGTCGTTTATCGGATGCAGCTCGCTGGAGTATCGGAACGAAGAACATCGGATGATTCTTCATACGCACGCCCGTGTAAACCGTGTCCTCCACAACGCCAATGATCGTGGCGTCTTTCGGCCCGGATCCGGGTTCCCCGAAATGAGCACCGATCGGATTCTCTCCCGGCTTGAAGAAGGTCTTCACGAATGCCTGGTTGACCGCTGCAATCATCGGTCTAGATGGCGTGTCCTGCGGCTCGATGCCACGACCCATGGTCACGCGAGTGCCCACGGCGTCGAAGTACTCGGCATTCACCCGATTCCATGCCGCCATCTTGTGAGGATCCGGCCGTCCCTCAATCTGAATGGGGTCGTCGTTGTTGTGAGCTTCCATGGGCGTTACGGTGCTGATCCCAACTTTCAGCACGCCGGAGACTTCATGAAATCGCTCTTCGATGGTTCGGTACAGCGCTTCCATCTGCGACGGTAAATACCCGGCCGCTTGCGGATCGATGTGGAGGATGTACCGGTTCTTCGATTCCAGTTTCATGTCAGTGTTCTGCAGTTTGTCAAGGCTGGCAGCGAAGAGACCTGCGCCTACCAGCAGGATGAGGGAAAGTGACGTCTGAAGGACGATGAGGCCGCTCTGTACCAGGGAAGCTCCGCCTACTGTCGCGCGCGTGCCACTGCGCAGCGCATCGACCGGCTTGAACTGTGCGGCAATCAATGCCGGGACCACCCCGAACAGGATTCCAGTTACAAGCGAAACGGCGAGTGCGAATGCCACGACGGTTATGGAAGGAGTAGCCTGAATCGGTACATTGTTTTCTCCGGGGAATGCAAGCGTCAGCAACATGTGCGTTGCTAAATACGAGACGCCAAGCGCCGCTGTGCCGCCCAGAAAGGCCAGTACAATGCTCTCTGCAAGCAGTTGCCGGATAATGCGCACGCGTCCCGCACCCAGAGCCGCGCGTATGGACACTTCCGCCTTCCGGCTTATGTGACGAACAAGGAGGAGGTTGGCGATATTAAGGCAGACGATTAACAATACGAGGCCTGAGATCCACATCAGAAGATTTAGTTTGGAGGTGTAGGCCAACTGCATGATCTGGATACCCCCTCCGCCGTCCGTTAAGATGACGTGGGCCTTTTCGAGCAACGGCTTGTCATTGGCAGTAGAGAAGTTCTTACCGGAGGCCAGAATGTGGCGTAGCCGAGCACTGAGTTTCGCTTGCAGCGCAAGTCGGTTTACGCCGGGTTTGACTCTACCCATGACATAGAGCCACATCGAATCGGGATTATCCACATACTCTGCGTCTTCTACCGTCGCGATCTGCTTCATCGGCAGATAAAAATCCGGCGGCGCAGTCGTCAGGCGATCGCCATAGAAACCCTTTGGGGCGATGCCTACGACAGTAACCGGCTTGGTATTCATCGAAAAAGTACTTCCAATCACGGAGTAATCGCCGTTGTAGTCTTTCCGCCACTCCTCGTAGCTCATCACGGCGACCACCGAAGCGCCCTTCACATCATCTGTATCGATCAACAGCCGCCCTGCCTCCGGCTTTAGTCCGAAGGTTTGAAAATAGTTTCCGGAGACAAACTCTCCCACGGAAGAGTGCGCCAAGTTTCCCCCGCCGCCCACGCGGCGGACACTCAACGGATCGAAGAAGGCAAATCCCGCCTGCATCGCCGCAAGGTCTTCAAACTCAGGCGTATTTTTCTTGAACTCTTCATAGGTGTTGGTGGAGAAAAGCGCATAATCGCCACTGGCGACAGCTCCGTCGTTGACGCAGCATTGGTAGGCATCCCCGATGCGTATTAATGTCTTAGGATCTGCTACAGGAAGGCTTTTCAGCAGCATCGCATTCACCAGCGTGAAGATTGCTGCATTCGCGCCAATTCCCAGAGCCAGCGTCACCACCGACGTGAAGGTGAACCCTGGAGTTCTCCTCAATTGGCGAAGTGCATAGCGCACGTCTTGAAAGGAGGTCTCAACAAAATTCACGCCACGCGATTCCCGGCAATCTTCTTTTACCTGGTCCAGGCCGCCAAATTGAAGGCGAGTTTGCCGTATAGCTTCTTCACGCGCCATGCCACTACGAATATGTTTCTCCACCTGCTGCTCGATGTGGGATCGCAGCTCTTCGTCCAATTCGCTTTCAACACTGTCGCGTCGCATCAGAGCGCGAAGGCGGAAAAGCAGGTCGCTGAGCATCACACGCTACCTACGCAGCACCAAGCACCTGGGCGACGGCGGCTGTCAGCTTTTGCCAAGTATCGGTCTCCACTTCTAACTGCTTGCGCCCGGCTTTTGAAAGCTCATAGTACTTGGCGCGGCGACTGTTATCCGACACCCCCCAGTGAGCCTTAATCAACCCGCGGCGCTCCAGACGGTGCAGAGCCGGATACAAAGAGCCTTGCTGGATCCGCAACACGTTGCTTGATAATTGCTGGACGCGTTCCGATATGGCCCAGCCGTGCTGAGGGCCCAGAGCTACTGTCCGGAGAATAAGAAGATCCAGGGTTCCCTGTGGAAGATCAATATGCTGACTCATTTTGGCGAGTTCCCATCCGCTTCTACAAGAAGAATACAAAAGCTGTTGTAGAAGCGCAAGGGGAAAATAGCCCGATAGGTTTTGTGACTCAACCGAGCGAGCTAAACACGGGCGCTCTGGTTCTAGTTCCGGACGCCATATTTAGTAGAATGTGGATCCGATGGTCTAGCGTGGAAAATTTGGAGGCGAGATATTGGCCATCAAGTCGTTAATCGATACGGATCGAAACGTTGATGACGCCCCGGTCGGTTCTTTAGGTGCAGTGAATATCACCCGGTTTCCTTCTACCGCGTACAGATAACGATTGCGAAAAGAGCTGTTCACTTCGCGCCATCCAGATTGAGAAGACCAAGCGAACCATCCACTGCTCCATTTTCCGAACCGCATCCAGCCAACATCCATCAACAACTGCCCATTAGGCAAGAGAGCGGCCTGCCTCGCATAAAGCGCTGAGCTCTGACCCACTCGTGGGAACTGGGTGCTCTTAGTCTCGGTTCTTCCGTCCAAGGAATTGAAAGAAATAAAGGTCCTGGACTTTGGCAACCACGTCCAAACGCGATCGCCGATCACGCCGAATGAAGTCTGGCCGCCCTTGGACATGCTCTCGTCCGTCGACCAGTCGCGATGTGATCTCACGACTTCTTTGATCACTGTGCCATTGCGGTCAAATGCCGTGAACACAAATCTACTCTGGTCCATTGGACCGAAATCATTTAGGGCCCAGACTTGATCGGCGCTCACAACTTCGAGCGATTGAATTCCAGGACGATTGCTAAGCACAACTCGCCGCGATAGCGATCCGCTCCAATCGAAGTATAAAAGGAGGGCTACCGGGCTGCCCGTCATCCTTAAATAAACCGCTGCTACGGCGATAAAACCAGGTCGGCGAGCCGACACGTCATATATAGAGACGCCACTGAAAGCTGGATCGAATGATCGTATCGAACTTGCTAGCCGGCAAACGACCAATTCTCGCTGCGGGCCTTCAAAAATCCTTATCTTAGCTTCGGGGTCCGTCTCGCCCGGTTGGGGATCACCGGGAACCGAGGTGCTACGCCAAAAGATCTGTAAGCCGTTTTCGAATTTGCTTGGAGCATCCGATCCATGAACGGCGGCAATCGCAACTGGGTTTTCCTGAGGATAGGCAGACGAGAGTCCCTCAACAAAGCAGAACAACACCGCTGCGGCTGCAAGTAAACAGAACCGCGCTCTATCCACGGATCCTCCTGAATCGAGGTTAACGTTCGAAAAAGACGTATCCGGCACACTTCTGGTTTCTGTGCCTTAGCATTTTCGGTGATCGGAAGGCGACTGACTGGATGGCGGGCTGAACCCCACGCCAAAATGCTCCAGTTCCTGGAGCGTAGCCAGCAGGTCCGTTACCGACCGGCCGGTGTCTTTATAGGGCGATAATTAACTTGACACATCAAGCGGCTTGCCCCATACTAGACTCATGGCAGCCGAACCGAAGACCCTGCAAGACGCGATTCTGTACTTTGCCGATGCCGACAATTGCTTGAACTACCTCGTGGCGCGTCGCTGGCCTGACGGCGTTGTGGTTTGCCCTACCTGTGGCCGTACTGATGTTTCGTTTGTCCCAGCGCGTCGCGTCTGGCAGTGCAAGACGCGCCATGCAAAGTCTCAGTTCTCCATCAAAGTCGGGACTATTTTCGAGGATTCTCCCATTTCGCTCGATAAGTGGCTGCTTGCAATGTGGATGCTTGCAAGTTGCAAGAACGGCGTTAGCAGCTACGAAATCAGCCGAGCTACTGGAATTAGTCAGAAGTCCACATGGTTCATGCTTCAGCGGATTCGGCTCTCCATGCAGGATGAAACCACGGGCGGCAAGCTCTCCGGCGAATGCGAAGTTGATGAGACTTTCATAGGCGGCAAAGCGCGTAACATGCACAAAGACGTGAAAGCCCGTAGGATTCGCGGAACCGGACCGGAGGGTAAGGCCGTTGTTGCGGCTGTTTTGGAGCGTGGCGGAAAGGTTCGCGCTAAGGTTATGCGGACGGTTCGCAAGCCAGAACTTCAAGCTATGGTGCGTGAGCATGTAGAACCGAAGTCGGCACTCTACACCGATGCCCTGAAGTCGTATGAGGGACTTTCCGAAGATTACACGCATCAAGTGATCGACCATGCCGTAGAGTACGTTCGGGAAAATGTCCACACGAACGGACTTGAGAATTTTTGGTCTCTGCTGAAGCGTGGGATTAACGGAACTTACATTTCGATTGAACCGTTTCACCTGTTCCGCTACGTTGATGAACAGGCATTCCGCTTTGACAATCGACGGGATATGAATGACAGTGACCGCTTTGATCTGGCCGTGCGTCAGATCGTTGGCAAGCGCTTGACGTGGGCCGAAGTCACCGGCAACGTGGAAGAAAAACAGACGGTCAACTAATGATCGCCGTTTGCCTCGGGGTCCGAAGCGGAAGGCTTGACCTTTCGTTTCGGCTTCGGCCCTCTTCGATTCGGATTCAGCGCCGCTTGTCTGCGGTGTTCTTCGATCCGTTGTTTTATCACGCTGTGCGGAACGGCTAGCACGCGGTCTACAAGAGCCGTGAAGCGCTCGTACTCGGCTGAATGTTTCACCAGACCTCATCGTATCAGTTCTTCCCGCCCTTCCTGACCGGACGATCTTCCCATTCCTGCTTGAAGCTTGGAACACGTTTCCGACTCACCTGCTTTAGGTGGTCCGTCACCAGGGTTTTCGCCATCTTACGAACCCACTCAGCGTCTCTAAGCCTTCCTCGGTAATCGAAATCATCACCGAATTCTTTGACCTCTTGGTTTAGGTCAATGATGATATCTTTTAGAATCGCTTCAATGCACGCCTTAAAATGTTTACGATCAACCGAGCTGCGAACGAACACCTTCGGGTCATCCAGCGCCTGCTTCCCCGTCTCGCTACTCTCTAAGATTTCACGAATGATATAGAGTAGAAGATATCTTGTTAGACGGTAGCGAGCCAGTAGCGCGTTTTCGATCTTTGGTTCAACTGCATCAATTGCCTCTTTGATAACTTGGCACATAACGATCCGGTCAGCCGTTACCTCCGGACGTCCAAAAATCTCGGCGTACTTAGATTCGAAGACTTGGTATTTTCTGTGCGTTGCCCATGGTTCTTTCAAGTCAAACGCCATTAGAAATAAACCGGCGTCCTCGTTTGAAATCACAATGCCACGGGGCGCTACTTCACCCCTTTTGATCTCTAGCCCGTATTGATTGTTATATGTGGCCTTGAATTCGTTCTGGAGTCTAATCTGTATGGCATTGTTCGCCATGAAATCCCGGTCGCTTACCCCATTCTGATTGTTGGAAAAGCGAGTGACCATCGCTGCATTTTCCGAGGCAGGGTCCATTTGAATGAACTTGGTAAGAATACGCAAGTCCTCCGTTAGTTTGCGGCTGTTATTGAACAGGGCGGTCAAACTTTGGCAGCCATTGACAACAAAGTACCCGCTGGCCGTCAATGTTTCCGGCGCCGTCTTGAGGCTTTCGCAGATGATCGTAATGCCATTGTGAAATAGAGGGAATAGCTTGTGAAGACCAGCGTCATTGATGCTTGCGGCGATGTCTTTGTTTACAAGCGTCTTCCCGAGTGGACCGCGAACGTTGTATTCGAATAGGGACTGATCTTCGATCCCCTCCATCTTCACGAGTTCCGTAGCCTTAACCGGGGCAATCGTCGCTTTCGTGGCGGCGTCTACGGTGTACTCCGTAACAGTAAAACCACTTACGTCAAACTTTACTGCCTTGTGGATCACCGATTCTCTCTTATCCGATATGTAGGTCTTTGTGAGTTTTTTCTTCCCTACAAAGGACACGTGGGGCGATGTAGCTTCAATAAAATCCTTCCCGTTTTGGTCAATATCAACATTGGAAATAAACTCGGCCTTCAATTCGTAGCTATCGATTTTGCTGACCAGATCCAAGCGCTGGATCAACTCGCCGAGTTTGACGTTCTTAGCTGATTTCTGAACCAGAGAAAGCGTTTGGGCATCTTTGAATTGAGTCAGCGTGCCTGCAAACTCCCGCAACGATGCGTCTCCAATTGTGCTATTACTTTTTTGGTTTATCTTGGCTTGAAAGACGGTAATGGTTTTGTTGCCGTCGTTCACAAAAACCCCATCAACGCCCTTATCCCCGCGCTGATCGCAGACCGAATCGACGGCTTCTCCATCATCCAGCCGATAGTAGTTTTTCAAATACCAAATCAGGAACGATGCGCTTTCCGTTCTCTTCTTCGGGATCAGATGTTCCCTAAAGAGGTCCAATAATTTCGGGTAGTCCAAGTCGATCATGTGCGATTGTGCTCCAAGAATCGCAGAACCCCACCGCGCCCCTCGGTCGAACGGGTAGAGGTAGCACGTTAACAAGTGCCGCCCCCGTTGTCTGCGTAGAATCCACAATCATACCGTTCCCACGTTGATGAGTCAACGTATTTATCGCCCCATTTTTTGGTCCGCAGATAATCAAAGAGATGAAGCGCACGGCGGCGGTGATTGGGGCGGGGCCGAATGGGTTGGCGGCGGCGATTGTGCTGGCGCAGGCGGGGCTCGAGGTGGAAGTTCATGAGACGGCGGCGGAGATTGGCGGGGCGGCGCGGTCGGGCGAGCTGACGCTCGCGGGGTTTGTGCACGATTTGGGATCGGCGGTGCATCCGATGGGGATTTCGTCGCCGTTCTTCGCGAAGCTTCCGCTACAGGAGCACGGCCTGGAGTGGATTCAACCGGCGGCGGCGCTCGCGCATCCGCTGGATGACGGGACGGCGGTGATGCTCGAACGGGATCTGGCGGCAACCGCGGCGCAGTTCGGCTCAGACGGGGACGCGTATCGCGAAGTGTTTGAGCCGCTGGTGAACCATTGGCCGACGTTGGTGCGTGAAGTTTTCCGGCCGCTGCGGGTGCCTCATCATCCTTTCCTACTGGGACGATTCGGACTAAACGCGATTCAGCCCGCCACGGTGCTGGCGAGACATAAGTTGCGGAACGCGCGCGCGCAGGCGCTGTTTGCAGGGATTGCAGCGCATTCCAATTTGAAGCTGCAATCGCCGTTGAGCGCGGGATTCGGGCTGATATTGGGCTCGGCGGGGCATGCGGTGGGCTGGCCGATCCCGAGGGGCGGCTCGCAACGAATCTCAAATGCGCTCGCGGGCGTGCTGGCTGCATTGGGCGGGCGGATCTTCGCGGAATCGCGGGTCAGGCAATTAAAGGATGTCGGCGAACGGGATTTGATTCTTTGCGATGTTACGCCTCGGCAGTTGGTCGCGATTGCCGGGCGGGAATTGCCAGCGCCATTTCGCGAATCGCTCGAGCAGTACCGCTATGGCCCGGGAGTGTTCAAGATGGATTGGGCTTTGAGCGAGCCGATTCCGTGGCGAGCGAAAGACTGCCTGCGGGCCGCGACGGTGCACCTGGGCGGGTCGCTCGCGGAGATGCGGGAATCCGAGACGAAAGCTCACTATGGAGAGCCGCCGGAACGGCCGTTTGTGCTGCTGGTGCAGCCGACGCTTTTCGATGCGACGCGCGCGCCTGCCGGCCGGCACACGGCTTGGGCGTATTGCCATGTTCCGAACGGATGGCGCGGTTCGGCGGCGAAGCAGATAGAGGCGCAGATCGAACGCTTTGCACCTGGATTCCGCGATTGCGTGCTGGCGAGAGCGGCGCATAACCCGATGCAGATGCAGGCCTGGAATGAGAACCTGGTGGGCGGCGATGTGGTGGGCGGGGTGACCGACGTGCTGCAGTTCGCGTTGAGACCAACGTGGCGGCGGTATCGAACTCCGGTGAAGGGGTTGTATCTGTGTTCGTCGTCGACGCCGCCCGGGGGATCGGTGCACGGGATGTGCGGCTACTATGCGGCGCAATGGGCACTGTCGGATTTGAAGAAGCGCCGTTAGCCAGCGGCTTTTTCCTTCAGGCAAACCAGCTTCATATCCACTTGCCCCTTGGCGGTTTCGATGTGGCTGGTGGTGGTGAGCGTTTGCTGGTCTTCGGAGAGCTCCCAACGGTCTTCGATGACGACATCCTCGCCTTTGGAATCCTTCATGGTGGTTCGGATGACGAGGGCCGGGCCGTCCCAAAACGCCTTGCTGGTGGCGTCGTGGCCGTTGATGACGTTGGAGGTTGAGGAGCCGTCAGTGAAATAACTGACGTCAGCCGTTGTGGTCTTGGTTCCGGTGGTTTGGATGGTGTGGACGTTGAGAGTGGGGTCGTGGTGTTCGATGACGCGGATGACGGCGTCGGGGATGGTGAAGCCGCCAAAGTCGCTTTTGTCCTTGACCATGCGCCAGCGCCCGGAGAAATCGGGTCTCGGCGGCGGCAGAGGGGCTTGGGCGTAGGCGAAGGCTGGAAGCAAGAGTACGGCGGTGGAGGCGAGCAGCAGAAGGGGGCGTGCCAGGCTTGGCTGGTTCAATCGTTTTGAATTTATGGGACGCACGTCGAAATTGTCTCTATGGAATCTATTGCAGCACGGGGGTGCTTGGCCGCTGGCGGCATGGCGCGGTTCGGCTCTAAACCCGCGAGGCATAGCCGCCGATAAGAATGACAGAGATGAGGAAGGCGATGCGAATCATTGGGTTCCGCGACAACTCGTCCACCGTTTCTATGAGTAAGAACAAACCAGCGGAGTCGGATGCAATCTCCGGTGAGCCCACGGGATCCGCGCAGGCGGCGGGAAGTTCGCAGCAAAGTTCGGATGGCGCACAGTTATCGAAACTGAGCTCAGTGCTGAATGGGCTCGAGAATGGCGCCTCAGCCATCCGGAGGCACGTGTATCAAGCAATGACCGCGGTGCGGGACGGGTCCTACAACGTGGATTCGCTGCAGTTGAGCAAACGAATCGTGGGAGAGGCATTAGGTTCCACTTAAGCATGTCGCACTTGGAAATCGCCGCAGAGCGGCTTCACAGAATTGAACAACTGCTTCTCGATCCGACAGCGGAGGCGATCCGCGAAGCGGAGGGATTGCTTCAAGAGGTGGCGATTGCGGTCGCAGAACATGGGGCGAAACTCGGGGGCGGCCCGATTCGTGGGGACGAGAGGGTGACGGCCGATCGCTTACGCGTGGTTTGCGATCGGGTGACGAAACTTTTGGAGGGAGCGCGGCGGGCACAATGGATCCGGATGCGCCTTATCACCTCTCTGACTCATACCTACACGGCGCGCGCGGAGGGGAAAACTTGGTCTCCGCCACGCGGAACTATAAACGTTCGCATGTAATCTGCCGATAGGCAAATCGGGGACCATGTCGAACATTTTGGCCACGCTTTCGGCGACTGCCAGCTCGTTCTCGGCTTACGAGGAAGCGCTGGAAGTGGTCTCTAATAATACGACTAACTCGACGACGCCGGGCTACGCGAATCAATCCGTTAATTTTCAGGCCGACGCTTTCAATCCCGCGGATGGAGGCGCGGGTGGTGTCACGCTGGGGCCGGATCAAAGTTCGCGGAATGCTTATGCCGAATACAACGTCCAATCCGCGCAAACGGACCTGAATTATTCCTCTACGCTCGCCTCGCAGCTTCAGGCGATCGAACCGCTTTTCGATCTGCAGACCTCTTCGGGGAGCGATTCCGGGGTGGGGGGCACGCTAAACCAACTGTTCGCCGCGTTCTCGCAGCTCAGTGTCAATCCCAATGATTCGTCGTATCGGCAAGCGGTCCTGAACGCGGCGGGAAACATGGCGACGGCGTTCAATGAAGCCGCTAATGGTCTCAGCACCGCGGCGGAAACTGCCGAGTCGGACGCCCAAAGCACCGTATCATCCATCAACTCGATACTTGGCCAGATTCAGCAGATCAACGCCCAAAAAGAACAGAATGCGGGAGCGGCCACCGATCCGGGGATCGATGCGCAGCTCTATTCGGACCTCGAGAACCTATCGCAGCTCGTGAATATCACCACGACCACGACCAGTGACGGCGAGACGAACATTTATCTCGGTGGCCAGCAGCCACTGTTAGTCGGCGGTCATCAGTATTCGCTCGGAACCAGCACGGCTAGCGGGCAATTGACGATCTTGGATGCGAGCGGAAACGATATCGGTTCGTTTGTGACGGGCGGGAGCCTAGGGGCGCTTGTTCACTTGACGAATACGCTCATACCCAATTACCAGGGCCAGCTAAATCAACTGGCGCAGGGAGTCGCCGACACGGTCAATAACCAACTCACGAGCGGGACTTACCAAGATGCCAGCGGCACGACGCAGCCTGGGGTGGCTCTATTCACTTACAACTCGGCAGCGGTGGCAAAAACGCTGGCGCTGACCTCTATCACTACGACCCAGGTCGCCGCGGCGAGTACCGCCAATCCGGGGGGTAACGATAATGCCGTGGCGCTCAATAATCTTCAGAGCGCGGCTATTCCGGTGCTCTCGAATTTGACCTTCGCCGAGTATTACGGCACGATTGGCTCGAATGTTGGGGCGGACTCGGCCCAGGCACAGAACAACCAAACGACCCAGCAACAACTGCTATCGCAAGCCCAGACGCTCCGCTCTAACATTTCGGGTGTTTCTTTAGACCAAGAAGCCACATTGATGACCGAATATCAGCAATCCTATGACGCTGTTAGTAAGTTGATGAGCGTGCTTCAGGACATCGTGCAGACGGTGCTTGACCTGATTGCGCTTCCCGGAACGACGTAGGAGCGCGAGAAGACTATGTTTACTATTCAAACGGCGGCCCAGACGTTTCTGGCAAATCTGTCCGCGCTGGAACAGCGCCTGGACACCACGAACCGTGAAGTGAGCAGCGGGCTGCGCGTTCAGACCGTCTCAGACGATCCTGAAGATATTTCCGAGATTCTCCAGGTGAACGCGGAGATTTCCCAGAACGACCAGGTGAAGGCGAACCTCGGACAGGTGCAGACGGAAGTGAACGCGGCCGAAGGGGCCATCAGCACGGCAACCACGCTGATGGACGACGCAAGCCAGATTGCCGCGGAAGGCAGCAGCAGCGGAGCGAATCGAGCGGAGCTGGCCAACCAGGTGTCAGACCTTCTCACTCAGGTACAGCAGATTGCCTCGACGCAAGTCGCCGGCCGGTATGTATTCAGCGGCGATTCCGATCAAACCGCACCCTACGGTCCTGTGAACTTTGCCGCCAATCCCACCAATGGAGTCGGGCCGTATCTCGGCACAAACAGTACACGCACGATTATCGATTCCTACGGAGTAGGATTCTCTGTGTCATTCACGGCGCAGGACATTTTCGATGGCGGGACGGGTGGTACTCCTTCGACCAGCGTCATACAATCATTGACCGAGCTTTACAATGCCCTCACGAGCAACAGCCAGAATGCCGTTATAGCCGCGGCCAGCGATATCACCTCGGCGAGCGGCTACTTGGGCGGGATGGATGCGCGATACGGCGACATTCAAAACAAAATTTCCAACGCGCTTACGGGGCAATCCACGCTGGATACCAGTTTGCAAGCGCAGCTCAGCAATTTGCAGGATGCGGATGAGGCTCAGGCGGTGACAGATCAGCAGACTGAGTCTACGGCTTTGAACGCGGCGGAAACGGCTTATGCAGCTCTGCCGAAGAAAAGCTTATTCGATTATTTGGGCTGAAGAGAGCATCGGACGTGGCTGACGCGGGAGACGCGATTCCAGCACTAATGGGCTTTCGCGGCGCTGTATAGTTCGCTTACAAATTCAGCAGGAGTGACGCGCCCGTGTCCCCATCTTGCATCAAACTCCGCAGTCGGATGCTGGGCCTGCACTTCGCTTTCGCTGCGGCCGTCACTGGCCATTTGCTGAACGCGGGTTCGGACAGCGACGATCATATCGCGAAATTGTTTGACCTCTGCGCCATTCGTCAGTTTGCCTCTTGCGGGCAGCACTTTCCTGGAACTGTCCGTCCATGTGCTGAGTAATCTTATTAAGCCGTCCAGGTTGCCACCGTGGGCGGCATCGATTTTGGGGTAGCCATCGCCTGGAAACACCTCGCCGAGATAGATCATGTTGGCGACATGGAAGTGCACGATCGACTCGGCATTGCTGCAGGCGGGAGGTTGATGAACCACGTGGGTCGCTTCGCCATTCAAATCGAAGGTCAGGACCTCTGAAAATGCGATGCGCGGGCGGTCCACTCCGAGTTTGACTAGCTGTGGAGGGAGGGGATTGGTTGGGCCCATGGCGTGTCCGCCGAGCAGTTCCAGTGCTTTTTCCTGCATGGCGACGAACGCTCCGCGGCGGCCCCAGCCGGCGTCGCCCTCGGAGTGGCCGGGGTCTTGGGGTGCGATGACCACGTAGCGAACCGGAGACCTGGTACGGCTTGCAAGAATCTTTGCAATGGCCGATGTGCTATCCACCGAGGGTGTTCCGACCAGAAGGGCGCCATCGGGTCCGACGGAAGCGGCAACATTACCGTTACTGGTGGCGAATATTAACAAGGTCGGCGATATCTCAGTAACAACGGGATTATCCGCGGCAGTAATTAAGCCGCCCATAGAGCCGAACAGCAGTAAGAACTGAAAAATCTTGCAACGATGGGAGCTCATGGTCTGGATATTACTCGGTTGCTGGATTTATAGATAAGTAGTTTCTAGCGAGTTTTATTTGTGGCAGATCGGGATCAGCATGAGACCAGACATCCAGAAAATCGCGATACGCTTTTACGGCTTGCTTTTTGTCGCCTTGTTTGTCCCAGGCCAGTGCGATTCCATAAAGCGCGAACCCGGAACGAGGCCGCTCGAGGAGCGCTTTCTGGTAGGCTTCGCGAGCTTCGCTGAACTTGCCGGCACGAATACAGGAAGCGCCAAGCACCTCAAGCGAGGGACGTGAATACTGAGGCGGCTCTGAATAGCCGATTTCGATTTCATGTTGACTGGCGCGCTCAAGCAGCTTGCGGGCCGCCGCGAAATCCCCTTGGCCGCTGGCAATATTACCGCGCAATTCTAGCGCTGCAGTGCCGAGAATTTTGAGGACTTGATCGCGCCGGGGCTTGTTTTGGTCGTCGAGCTCTTCCTGAGACAAGCGCCAGAGCAGAGCCTGCAATAACGTGGATTGGGTTTCCGCCTCAGCGAAATGACCCGCATCAGCCGCCTTCATGCCGCTGGCGTAAGCGATGAGTCCATCACGGTAACCGCGAGCCCAGACGCTGAGCTTGTCATCGGAAACTCCGAACTGCATCGGATTGGCAATGACACGATCCCAATCGGCGAAACGGATAGCGAGCCGGGCTTCGGTGCTACCGATTTGGAAAACGTAAAACCATGGATTGCCGGACTGATCCGGATTGTTGGCGAGGCCGGTGAGGGAGCGAGCATTTTCGCGTGCTTCGGTGTAGCGGCCTGCTTCGGCGCAATCGGCGATCAGATAGCTGATGTTGTGGGCGTAATTCCAATCGTCGTGAAAGGAGACGTGCTGGCGGGCCATGTAGTCTTCGTCGACACGTTTTGAGGCGAGAAAGATCAGGCGGGCGCGTTCGTAATCTCCGATCCGATAGAAAATGTGACCGGGCATGTGCACCATGTGACCGGAGGCCGGGGCGAGCGCGCCAAGCTTTTCGGCGCTTTCCAAAGCCCATTCGGGATGAGAACTGGCTTCGAGGGCGTGGATCCAATAGTGATTGGCGGCGGCGTTTTCGGGATGGTCGTGAAGAATATTTCGCAGCATGGCTTGCGAGTAAATGGCGCCGGGACTCGGATCTCCCTTCTGATAACCGCCATTCGCGTGCCAAGCCATTATCAGGCGTATTTCCAGATCATCCGGGAAGCGGTCCACGAGAATGGCCATTTCTTTGTCGAATGCCTGTCTGGCCTCGTCACCTTTCTTTTCCTCTGATTCGGCGAACGCGCGGATCAGCCGCTGCTCACGATCGGATGCTTTCGCGGAGAGCTCTTTGGCTTTGGAAAGCTCGGCTTTGGCTTGATCGGGGGCGCCACCGCGGAAGTCGATCGCTTGCGAAAGACCCCAATGGCACATGGCACAATCGGGATCAAGCCGCGCGGCTTCTGCGAAGGCACGGAGCGATTCATAATCCCAGAAGCAGTGCAGCAGAGCGAGACCTTGATCGAACCACTGCTGCGCTTGGGGCGATTTCGTGGTGATTTCAAGGTGACTGTGGCCAATGCCTTCGATGACTTGCGGCGGCGGAAGCTTGGCGAGATCTACGAATGACTGGTCAGAAGGCGGGGCATGCTGGTGGATTTGAGCGAGCGCGCAAGAACACATCAGGAGGATAAAACCGGCAACTTTCATGGCGGTTGGACTACTCAACATGGTACTGGTCGTCGACTGGAATTACTTCTCCGAGATGAAGACTGCGAAGTGCGGGCTCGAGCTGCGAACGGTCGCCAACCACCATCCAGATCATTCGGCTGGGATCGAGCAACGATTTGGCACATGCTTCGATGTCTTCGACCGTCAATGCTGAAACGCGGCTGACAAAAGTATCGTAGAAATCCAGAGGCAATCCGGCTTGCAGAAGACCGCTGAAGAGATTGCCAATGGAGTTCATGGTCTCATTGGCGCCGGGCAGCTCGAAAATCTGCTGCTGTTTGACCTTTTCGAGCTCCTGCGGAAGAACGGGTTTGGCGCCGGATATTCCAGCAAACTCGTTGAGAATTTCAGTGATGGAATCGGCAGTTTTGTCGGCTTGCACGGACGCGTAAGTCAAGAACGGCCGTTGAGCGCGGGCCTCGTAGAGAATGGAAGATGCGCCGTAGGACCAGTGTTTGTCTTCCCTGAGATTCATATTGAGCCGGCCGCCGAAGGTGCCGCCGAAGATATTATTCATGGTCTCGAGGGCGATTTCGGTTCGCGCATCAGGCGGAGGAGCGAGGGTTGCCGCCATGACGATGGAGTGGACAGAGCCGGGCTTGTCGACTAAGTACAGGGCGGGCCTTTTAGGCGCCGATACGGTTCGAAGATTCTTGGCGGGAATCTCACCGGCGATCCAGGGCGCAAAGAATCGTTCGAGTTTCGGTTTTATTTCGGCCAGCGTTGTGTCGCCGACGACAATCAAGCTGATGTTATTCGGTTTGAACCAAGTGGAGTGAAAAGCTGTAACATCTTCCCGGGTGATTTTGAGGACGCTCTCCTCCGTTCCGGATCCGGTGAGCGGGACTGCGTAGGCGTGACCCGCTCCGAACAGAAGCGGGGGCAACGAACGGAGAGCCATCTGAACTGGCGTGACCTTCTCATGTGCGATGCTCGCCAATTGGAGTTTTCGTTGGCGGTCGAAATCATAGTCCGGAAAGGTTGAATGCAGGATGACGTCAGAATAAAGATCGAGGGCCTCATCGAGCGAGGCAGTTAGAGCAGAGAGGTACACGCTACAGAGATCGAGATTGCAGGCAGCGTTGAGGTTTGCTCCCAGGGACTGCAATTCATCGCTAATCTCAAGCGCGTTGCGGCGGCGAGTGCCGGCGGTGAGTAACGAAGCCGCGAGGCGCGCAGTTCCGAGATGCGCGAACTGATCGGCGGCATAGCCGCTGTCAACCTCCAGCCAGAAATTGACGAGCGGAATATCGTGGCGCTCGGCCACGAAAAGGCGGGCGCCGTTGCTCAAGCGGTCTTCGATAAAGGTTGGCAAACGCAGATCGTGAGGAAGCCCGGGTTGAGGAGCACGGTCTCGGGCAGTTGCCGGCTCGATGCGCTTCTTAGCGGGAAATGGCAGTACTTCGAGGGCGTAAGAGCCTTCGGAAAGCCATGTGCGCGCGGCATCGCGCAGAGCTTCGGGCGTGGCTTCCTCAAGATGAAGAAGGCGCTGTTTGTAGCCAGCCGGCGATCCGAGATAGGTCTGGTTAGTAGCAAGAATGTCGGACTTACCTCCGAAGCCGCCGACGCGCTCAGTTCCGCGCACGAACGAGACATAGGATTGCACCTTGACGCGCTGAAGCTCACGGGCAGTGGGACCCTCATCGAGAAAACGAGCCAGTTCCTCATCCATTGCTTTTTCAAGCCTGGAAAGGTAGTGAGACTCGCGCGCAGTAGCGGCTACAACAAACTGGCTGCCGATCTCGCGCTCGTCCACATAGGCGGAGACCTGGGTGGCGATCTGCTCGTCGTAGACCAGGCGCTTATAGAGCCGGGAGGTTTTGCCGGTGGAGAGAATGCTACCTATAAGACGCAGATAGCTGGCAGCGGGCGGCCCATAACCGGGTATGTTCCAGATTTTGTATATGCGGGCATGGGGAACGCGATCCTGGACAGATTCGCGATGCTCGCCGGTCATTTTGGCAATCCAGGAACGCTCGTGAGTAACCGGCGGTCCTGGGGGAATTTCCGCGAAGTAGCGGCTGACCTTCAGCTTTGCCTGGTCAAGAGTAACATCACCGGCGATGACTAAGACAGAGTTGGAAGGCGTGTAGTAAGTCTTGAACCACTCACGCACATCCTCAAGGGTGGCGGAGTCGAGATCCTCCATTGAACCGATGATGGTATGGGCGTAAGGATGGCCGAAAGGATAGGTGGACTTTACGACTAAGTCCTCAGCGACCGCGTAAGGCTGGTTTTCGTTTTGCCGTTTTTCATTTTGCACCACGCCGCGCTGCAGATCCAGCAGCTCCTGGCTGATGGTGCTGTAAAAATAGCCCATACGATCGGACTCGGCAAACAGGGCGTAATCGAGAGCGGAGGCCGGAACAGTTTCGAAGTAATTCGTGCGATCTTCGCTGGTGGTGCCGTTCAGATCGGTTGCGCCGACTCGTTCCAAGGCCTCGATGTAACTGCCCTCGATATGCTCAGTGCCTCCGAACATGAGGTGTTCAAATAAATGCGCGAAGCCGGTCTTACCCGGTTTTTCATTTTTGGAGCCGACGTGGTACCAAACATTTACCGCCACAACGGGGGTTTTGTGATCCTCGTGAACAACGACGGTGAGGCCATTGTCGAGAGTGAATTGATCGTAAGGGATGTCTAGATCTGAGAACCGCATGAAGAGAGTAAAAACGTCACGATAGCAGACAGGCGAGGCGCTTCTGGCGCAGAAAACGAAGTAGAGTAGAGAAATGGCTGAATGGATGGCGATAGAAGGAACGCTGGCGGACGGGTTACCAATGCGGCTTTACCTGGCAGAGCACGAGGGGAAGTTGTGGAGCGCGAGCCTGGAGGACGATGTTCACCGAAGAGGCGACGACGAATTTGTGTGGCGGCTGGGGAAGCGAGAAAAGTGGGTGCGGCGAGAGAGCGGCAGCGCTTCGGGATTCCTCGGGCACGCGGCTGCCCAAGTTAGAGAGTATTTCTCGGGGCGGCGGTTCAGTTTTGATTTGCCGGTCGATTACAAAGGAACAGCGTTTCAAATCCGCGTGTGGCAAGAATTGACGCGCATTCCGTTTGGCGCAACGCGCAGTTATGGCGAGATTGCAGAAACGATTGGACAACCGACCGCCTGCCGGGCGGTAGGGAATGCAAATGGAAAGAATCGGCTTCCGCTGGTGATTCCGTGCCATCGAGTGCTGGCGGCGGGTGGGAAGCTGGGCGGATTTACCGGCGGGATCGGGTTGAAGAGGAGGCTGCTGGATCACGAGGCGGCCGTGCTCGGCAAGAGGAACGCGGCTTAGCTCACGACGGCCGGGCGACGGCGCGGCGCTGAAGAACAGCGTCAAGCAAGGCGAAAAAGCGGTCTTCTTCCTCAAGCTCGAGCTGTATTTCGAGCCAGGCCAAATCGAGAGGGGCGATGGCGTTCTCGAAATGGTTCGGGCAATTGATGCGATCTTTTTCGGTGGTCACCAGAATCTCAGCGCCGTGTACGCGGGCCTGGTGCGCGATGCGATACAACTCGACGGCTTTGTAATCGTGATGGTCCTCGAATGCCCAGCGAAATACAATTTCGAGATCTAAGGATTCCAGAGTAGTCCAGAAACTCTGCGGATTCCCGAGGCCGCAGAAGGCGGCGACGCGCCGCACGCCGAGGTCTTGCGAAACAGCTCCCGTTTTGTAATTGCGCCAATGACGCGCTACGAGGCGCGTGCGGAAGATGGGAGCGCTTTGGTTGAATTGGCGCAAGCGCGCGGAGATAGCTTCGTAGCGAAGGCTGTCACTGGCACGGGTGACCACGAACGCGTGTGCGCGGCTCAGGGCGCTCAGCGGCTCGCGCAAGCGGCCTAATGGGACGACCTCTTCGCCGCCGAACGGGTCCAAACCGTCGATCAGCACGATGTCGAAGTCGCGATTCAGACGCGCATGCTGAAATCCATCGTCGAGGAGCAGGACGTCGGTTGATGGAAACTGGAATCGCAAGATTTGGGCGGTTTCATAGCGATTAGCGCCGATGCCGATGGGAGCGATGGCGCGGCGGAGGAAAATCTGGGCTTCGTCGCCGGTGAAGGCCGCCGGGACTATGGCGCCCGGAGGGAAAACCAAATCTCTGGCTGGGGAGCGGCGGCGGTAACCGCGCGTCAGAATAGCGGGCGAGTAACCAGTTTGGTGCAGATGGGCCGCAAGATAGGTTGTAAATGGCGTTTTGCCGGAACCGCCGACGGTGATGCCTCCAATGCTGACAACCGGCACTGCGACGGGCGGGACCGAGGCGGCGTAATGCAGGTAGCGGCGGCGCCTGAGATCTCCGCCTTTGCACCATAGGAACGCGAGCGGACGAAGGACGCAGCGGGCAAGAAAATTGTGGCACGTACGGAGCGAAGCCGAGTAGAAGAGCGGCCAGAGGCGGGCGGCGATTCGCTCCGAGGCTCCGCGCTGCTTGTCCACCAATTGGCGTGCGCGCTGGCCGAGCTGCTCGGCGGTCTCGCGATGGAGCAAGAGATCACGCACGGCAGCCAGCAGCTCTTCCCCGCCCTGGATCTGGCGGATAGCACCGGCTTGGAGGAAGTCTTGTTCGATGGCCTGAAAATTTTGCATGTGCGGGCCGATGATGATGGGCGCGCCGGCGCTCGCGGGTTCGAGAATGTTGTGGCCGCCTCGCGGTGCAATGGACCCGCCAACGAAGACGACATGAGCAAGACTGTATGCGGCAGCGAGCTCGCCGATCGTGTCGAGCAGCAAAACGCCGGGCAATGGCAGCACCTGGGAGGGCCGTGTCTCAAGTTGAGTGCGGCGAACGAAACTGATTCGGCTGCGCTGTAGTTTTCGCGCGACTTCGTCAAACCGGGCTGGCTGGCGCGGAGCAAGAATCAGCAGGAAGCGTGGGAACTCAGAGGCTAGCGCCTGGAATGCGCGGATCACGATGTCGTCTTCATCGACGGAATGGCGGGACATGCTGCCGCGTTCATTCGGGCCGACCGTGCTGGCGGCAATCCAGATGTGCCCGGCGCCGAAGGTGGGCAGGCGGTTGGCCGACGGCTGCAAGGAGGATGCGTCGTACTTGAGGTTGCCAACAGCGTCGAGCTTCGCCTCCGGGACGCCCAGGTGTAAGTATCGGCCGCGGTCAGCGGCGCTCTGAACGAAGACTGCATCGGGGAGTTGAAGCAAGGGCCTGAAAAACCATCGCAGGCGTTCATAACGCGGCCAGGTGCGGCCGGAAATACGACTATTGACGAGCGCCAACGCCGCGCCCGATTGTTTCGTTGCGGAATAGAGGTTGGGCCAGATCTCGGTTTCAAGAATGATTAGAAGCGCGGGGCGAATAGCGCGCAGAGTTCTGCGCACGCAGGACATATAATCGAGCGGCGCATAAAAGAGGCCATTGACGTGATCCGATGCCTGGCGTTCGGCGGCGATGCGTCCGGCAATGGTGGAAGTGGAAAGATAAATAGGAACGAGCGGCTCGGCCGCTTGCAAGGTTCGAATGAGGGGGACCGCGGAAGCTACTTCACCGACCGATACTGCATGCAACCAGACGGAGCCGGGCTTCGTCCGAGAAAAGGATCGGGGAAGCAGTCCGAGGCGCTCGCCGAAATGGGGCCAGTAGGTGCGGTTTGTAAGTAGCCGCGCGGCGAAGTAGATTGCGACAAAGGGAAGCGATAAAAGCTGGATGATTCGGTAGAGGAGAAGCGTGCGCGTGATTCCAAGAACTCGGTTCGTGATTTCGAGTATAACGTTTGTGGCGCTAGCGGTTGCGGGGAGCAGCGACAAGGAATTCCGGGTGGGGCCGGCGAGCGATTACGCGCACCAGAGCGCCGAGAAGGTCACGGTGGGGGCGAAGGCGTACGACACGGAGGACCTGACCGCGGAAGCGTTCGGCAAGAAGACCGATCTGCTGCGCTATGGAGTTCTACCCGTGCTGGTAGTTATAGAAAACAAGCGCGAGAAGGCGATTGACTTACGCGATGTGGAAGTCAGCCTGGTGGCGGCAGACGGCAGGCATGCGAGCTCGGTGAACCCGGAGGACATTCCTTTTCTGGCGCGGCATGGCAGGAAACCACCGCCAGTACAATCGCCGATACCCTTGCCGAAGAAGGGCAATCCTCTGAATGCGCCCTCGATTGTGACACGGGCGTTTTCCGCCAGGATGCTGCCGCCTGGTGATTCGGCGAGCGGCTTCTTCTATTTCGAAGCGCGATCCGAGGCGGGCGACAAACTCTACCTCAACGGTCTACGCGATGCACGCTCCGGGCAAGATATCTTGTATTTCGAGTTTCCATTGCAGCCGTAAGGACGGGATTACTTGAAGAGCATGTGCTTTCGAATGAGTTGACTTAGCTCATCCGTTTTGTGCTTCTGGTACGCCTCTGCATCGGGCCGGGAAAAGACAGCGCGAACGGAATCGATAAGTTTCTGCGCTTTGGAGTAGTCGCCTTGCCGTAGCGCAACTTCTGCCTGCGACAGAGTGACACCCGCGCCCCAATTCGGATCCCCGCTAAGTTCAGCGACGGCCTTCGTATCGATCCCATCGAGTAGCCGGGAGGCTTCCTCGAGGCGGCCCAGCCCGATGAGGCAATTTGCCACCGGAAGCGTGGTGCCGTGCGTCAGAGCGGCGTGCGGGCCGAACGCTTTGATGGAAGCATCGTTGGCCTTGCGGGCGTTGAGCAGCCCCTCGATCAGATGGCGGGCGCGGCATTGCGCTTCCGAAGCGTCGGAAAGAGTGGCGATCGAGTAAAAGGCCAGAGGTCCCTGTTTCTTGACTGAGATGTTGTAAATTGCGAGATCGTCGCGCACTGCCTCGTCAAACAGGCCCATGCTGCCTTCCGATTGGGCTCGGGTGGCAAGTAACTGCATAGTCAGCTCATGGTCTGAACCGAACCCGGAGAGAAAGTCGGGATAAATCGCGGTGGCTTCCTGAACCGATTCGGCAAATTTCCTTTGAATCATAAAAGCCTGCGCGAGATTGAGGCGTACGCGCAAGACGTAAGGGCTATCGGGCCCGACGATATTCGAATAACCGGTAATGAGCTCGCGAGCTAGGCGTTCGGCAGTGGCGCCATCCCCGAGGCGGATGTAAGTGAAAGCAAGCCGTTGCTTGAGAGTGAACTTAGCAATGTCATCGAATTGAGGCAAGGTGGCGGCGGTATCGGAAGCGGCCTTAAAATCCCGGTTTGCACTGTTGGCATCGCTTTCAACCAGAGCGACCATTCCTTTTGCGGTGAGTAACCAGACTGTCAACTCCTTGCCGGGCTGCTTGATGTTGCGGAGCAAGGCTTCCTGCGAGGCGATGAGCGATTTAGCAGCAGGTGTTCCCCCCGATTGAAAACTTCTTGCTTCCATGGCCGCGCGCTGCAGCTCCACGGAGATGGCGTCTTGCGAGAGCGGTCCTTCGGTCTGCAGAAACAGATTGCGCGCGCGCTGGTATTCATTGCGGGCCTCTGGGAAGTTACTCCTGTTGTCCAGAGCGCGAGCAATGGTGAGGTGAAGACGAGCCGCGACCTGGGGCTCACCGGAGAATTTGCGATCGATAACGGGCGAGACCTGCTGAATCGCGCTCAGCAGAGTTTCGGCCGATTTTCCACTTTGAAAGGGGTTGCCGCGGCCGAGCAGATCGTCGGCCAGGAATTGATTTACAGCGCTAGCAATGGCGGTCTGGCGATTGGCGTTGTCGCGCTCGGCGGCCAAACGTACGGTGAAGAAAATCACGAGGCCAGCTATCACGGCGAAGGCTGTACTGGCCGCGGCCACGGCACGCCGATTACGCCGCACAAACTTCGCTGTTCGGTAGCGCCAGGAATCGGGCTGCGCATCGAGAGGCTCGCCGTTCAGGTAGTGATCGATGTCACGGATCAACGCTTCGACGGAGCGATAGCGGCGTTGCGGATCCTTGTGCATGGCGGTGAGGCAGAGCACGTCGAGATCAGCCCAGGCGGCTTTACTCAGCGATGACGCGTTCGAATCTTCCTCAGGATGAATGGCTCGTGCGGCGGAGATGGAGGGCCTCGCAGGCTCGTGTTCGGCGACGATGGCTGCCGCCTCGGCCGCGTTCAAATTGGATAAGTCGAAAGGAAGCCGGTCTGTCAACAGCTCATAGAGAATGACACCGAGCGAATAAACGTCGGTGCCGATTCCGACGCGATCACCGCGAATTTGTTCGGGCGCCGCGTATGCCGGAGTCATCAGACGCAAGCCCGTCATCGTCTGATCCGCCTGCAGATTCAGCGCCTCGAGTTGTTTGGCGATGCCGAAATCGAGCAAGCGGACCGCGCCGTCACTCTTCACGAGAATATTGGAGGGCTTCAGATCGCGGTGAATGACTGCATGGCTATGAGCGTGCTGGACCGCTTCACAGACGGATCGAAACAGTTGGAGACGTACGTCGATGGGACATTTATTTAGCCGGCAGTATTGGATCAGAGGAATGCCCTCAACGTACTCCATGACAAAGTAGGGAGTTCCATCGTCGAGGGTGGCGGCGTCGTAGAGATGCGCAATGGATGGATGGTTCAATTGCGCCAAGGTTCGCTGTTCGGCGGCAAAGCGTTCGCGACGCGCGGGAGAAAGCCAGGCGTCGCGCAGAAGCTTGATGGCGACTTGAGAATCCAGATCCTTGCGTTCGGCGAGATAGACCACTCCCATTCCGCCTTCGCCCAGTAGTTTGAGGACGCGGTACGGACCGAATGCTTTCAGGACCTGCGAGGCGGGCCCTTCGAGCGTGTTGCCGGCGGCATCGGCGAGGGAGCGATCAAGGAGAGAGTCTTTGCTCGCGTCCTGGTCGAGCATGGCTGCGACTTCGGCCAGAAGCTCCTCGTCATCTCCGCATGTGTGTTTCAGGAAGGCGCGTTGCTCGGAAGGTGACAGATCTACCGCGGCGTGAAACACATTCTGGATTTGATGCCAACGTGCCCTGTCCATGACGTGACGCGCGATGTTTCGAGAATCACCTCGTCCGATGCAGTTTCTGCCCGAGCCACGCTTTGGCGGCTCGCCAGTCGCGCAAGACGGTGGCCTCCGAGATTCCGAGCAGATCGGAAATTTCGCTGACCTCAAGGCCGCCAAAGTAGCGGCCCTCGACGATCGAGGCTTGGCGCGGTTCTAGAAGCGCGAGTTCGGCTAGAGCGGCATCGAGGGCCAGCAGATCCTCTTCGCAAGTGGCGGCGCGGTCCAAGGAATCGTCGAATTTCACGAAGATGGCGCGGCCATCGCCACCCCGCTTATGCGCATTGCGCCGGCGAGCTGCTTCGATCAGCAATTGACGCATGGCGCGCGCAGCGATGCGCTTGAAGTGCAGCGGGGATTCGGCGGCGACGGCCGGAGACTTCGCCAACTTCAGCCAAGCCTCACTGACGAGCGCGGTAGGGCTGAGGGTATAGCTCGGGTCACCGCGCTTCACTGTGGCCGCCAGGCGGCGCAACTCCTCATAGGTGAGGCTGAAGAGTTGATCGAGAGCCTGTCTGCCTGTTTCTGCGCTCATGAGGACCTCAGGTGTATTCCGGCCTACTCAAGAAAATTTTAGGGTGAGTGCGACGGTTTTTGCGGGCATCTTGCGTACTGCGAAGTGAAGCACAGAACCTCCGCAAAGCCGCGCGACAGCCAATGTTTCCGGTGCCGAAAGTCTAGCACCAGCATGGCAGCCCTGCAACTGCTGAGCGTACTGGAACTGAGAAGCGAGGTCAACCGATGAAAGCGATTTTATTTAGAACGATTTTAGTTCCCATCGTGGTCTGCACTACGGTCATCGCTACGGGCTGCATCAGTTGGATGGACCCGATGCGGGGCACATACACGGACGAGACGGGCGGTATCGTACTCAATCTCAAGTCCGGAGGAAATGCCATCTTCACCTTCGCCGGGCAACCCGATGCCTGCACATACAAGGTTGAAGGAAAACAACTGCTGCTGACCTGCAAGGGGGAATCAGGCGCACTGGGCTTCACCATTGATAAAGACGGGTCGTTAATTCCGAAGTCGGAATTAATAACAAGGATGCGGAAGAAAACGTGATTTCGACTCTCTTAAGAGAGAGCTTAGGGTCAGCGAGTAATTTATGCGGAGCTTATTGCTTCAAGCCGCGATTCTGAGCCTTGCGAGCACTGCACTCGCGCAAAATTCGCAATTACTCGAAACCAAGACGCGGTTCGGCACGCTTGCGCTGAATAGCCAGAGTGAAGTGACTTTCAATGGGCGGCCGCTAGAACCACTTATTAAGGTCAACTCGGGTATGGATATGGGCACGCCCTTTCGTATCGGCGCGACCGATGTGGTTCTGGTTATCGATTACGGAGGTACGGCATGCCCGGTGCAATACTACTTTGTCACGGCGGACAAATCGGGAGCCAAGGCAACGCCTGTTTTTGGTACCTGCAACGAAGAGACCGGCATACAACGCAGCGGCGACTCGATCATGATCACGATGCATGGCTATCGCGGGCCGTTCGAGCCAGAGGCAGACAGAAGAAAAGCCGCACGTGAGACGCACGTTTTTGTTTATCGCGCTGGAGGCGTGACAGAACGGGGACAAAAGCGGTAAGCGGCTAAAGTAGAATCTTACTTCCACGCAGGATTCTTGCCGATGCTGACTAAGTTGGCCAGAATGCGATAGGCGCCAGGAACACCAGAGGGCAACTGGCGATAGAGCGCGAAGGCGTCATATACATAAGTGCCGCGGCCGTAGGGCGCAACCAATAACCCACCCGATTGCGGATCTTGATCCGGATCGTGCGTCTCGATGAGCGCCTTATAGTGCGAATCCCATTTTTCCATGAATCCGTGGCCTCGCTCCTCCTGCCAGCCGGCGAAATCGGCCTCTGTGATGCGATTGGGCCAGTTGAGGACGGGAGAACTGGGGTCGAGTAACTTCACGAGTGAAGTCTCATTTACTACTTTTTGGGGATTTTGTCCCAGAGTAAATGGATACGGGCCGTAATCGGCATCGAAATTCTGAAGATTATACTGCACGATCAGAACTCCGCCATTTTTAACATAGTCGAGCAGGCGGTTGTTGGCCGCGCGAAGCTCCGGGCGCACGGCATAGGCACGGACGCCGAGCACGATAGCATCGTAGGCACTCAGATCGCCGGTTTCGATGTCGGAACTGGAGAGCGTTTGAACGTGAAGCCCGAGTTCTTCGAGCGCGCGCGGGACGTCGTCTCCGGTACCGGGTATGAACGCGACGCGGAGATCGGGCGCAGTCTTCACATCCACTCCCACGGCCCGGTAAGCCGCGGGACGGTAGTACGGGTAGGGCGCAAGACCGGGATAACCGGCCAGACGATATCCCTCCTGATAGCTCTTGCCGCTACATTCAGCGACGGCCTTGATCTGGTAACTCTGTGGCTTCACCGAGTGCGGCGCGATCTCGAAGGTCAGCGTCTGGTTGTCGCCGTTGCGCGCGAGCGAGAACGGATACTCGGCGGGACTAGCTTGCCAACTATCGGGGAGCTGCAATCGGAGGACGCCCTTGGCTGGACCTCCTACATTGCTGTGCAGGGTGCAGGAAAAGGCGAACGATGTGGCGGTGAGAGGGACGGCGCCGGCGGCGGGAGAGACGGAAACAGAAATCGCGGGCCCCATCAGCATGGGATTTTCGAGCATCCCAATGCCCTCCACGCGCTGACGGGTCTGCACGACCTTGTCGACTTCGAGATCGGTTCCGCGGTATTGAACATGGACACTCGCCGCGAGCGGGTAAGGCGCGAAGGACAGGTTCCGATAACGTTCGTCGGTGAGATCGTAGTAAGCCTGTTCCTGATCCGGGCGTGTGAAATACGGCTTCGTCAGCCGGGCGTTTTCGGGAGCCTTAATGGCAAACTTGACGCGCATTTCCTTACCGGCCTCGAGCGTGGCGGCAGGCGATTTCTCAGCGCGAATATCCCAACCTTCAGCGTCCGGGGCGAATACGCGCAGATCTTCGACGGCCAGCGGTTCCGGGCTTTCGTTCACCACATGCACGCTGACGCTGAACGACTGGCCGGGAATGGCGACACCGAAGGTAGGCGGAGCGCCTCCGAAGGCGGCAAACGGTCCGGTGGGTTCTTTCTCCGGCGCGACGGCCGCATCGAGCGAGAGTCCGAGCGCGACGGTCAGCGCGTTTTGGAACTGCTTTTCTTTGGCGCGCAGCTCAAAGTCGACATCGCTCTTACCGGGTTCCGACAAATCGCTGGCGCGCACTTTCGCGAGCAGAGCCCGTGTCGCCTTCAGGCCATCGGCTAACTGCGGAGCAATGGCTGCGGGATCGCTGGGCCGGTAGCGGCTATTCAGATCGGCGGCGATGGACGCTATCTGCTCGAGGCCTTGCTTGAGAAATGTCGTGTCGCCTTTCGCCAACGAGGCGATGCCCGTGAGCGATACATCGATGCCATCGTAGAACGATTTCTCTTGTGGCGCAGCAGGTACGCGCGACCCGTAGCGATGATAAGGCGAGCTGTAGAGCGAGGGTTGAGGGATGGTGCCGCCACCATTCTGCGACCTTTGGAATCCCCAGCCTTCGCGGCCAATTTGAAGAAACGTCAAGCCGGCGGCGTAATCAGGACTGCCCTCCGGAATGGCGACGTTGGCAGCAGGTTTTTCATCGATCCATTTCTTGTTGACGTAATCGAAGAACCGCACCGGGACGTACTTGTCAGTTGCATAGTCGTAAATCTTGCCATCTTTGGCTTCGAAGAACGGCACGCGCGCATAGACTTTCAGGGGCGACCAGGGTCGCAAGCCTTCGCGAATCTGCTCCGGGAAACGGTTGGGGTCGCCCGCAGCGAGGAACGCTTCCTGGGCCATCTGACCTGCCACCTGATGATTGCCGTGGCCGTCGGTGGGCGCGCCAGCAAACACGGATGCGATGATCAACGGGCGAGTGATGCGAACCACGCGAACCACGTCGGACAGCGTGCGCTCGTAGCCCCATTTCTCGAGCGCTTCTTCGCGAGTCTTGGAAAATCCGTAGTCGATCTCGCGGCCCCAATATTGGTCCACTCCGTAGTAGCGATCGGAGGTGAGGAGTTCCTGGGTGCGGACCAGCCCGAGGGCGTCGTACAGGTCGGGAGACATGGCATTTTGGCCGCCTTCGCCGCGTGTGAGAGAAAGTAGCGCGGCGCGCGCGCCCAAGCCGCGGGTCTGGTAGGCGAGCAGGCCGCCATCTTCGTCATCCGGGTGCGCGGTGATCATCAGGAGGCTCGCGCGGGTGCGAATGGCAGCCAGCCAATGGGATAAGCCTGGCGAGCCGCGATCGAGGTCGATGTTCATGGCGTGCGGGTCGAGGTTAGAGGCGTGCTGCGGACTACCGGCGACCAAACTGACCCATAGAACGGCAATTGCGCAGCCGATAAGGGTGATGGAGAAAGTGGACTTGATTCGCTTCATGCGGGGATGAAAAGGCGTGTCGGAACTCCAATTAAAGAGTGTGTTTCCAAGGTATCGCATGCGGATCGCTGGTGGATTCCGGCCAAGTGGCCGAGATCAACCATTTGCTTAATCGGGACTTAATGGCAGAGGCGATTAGCGGCAGTATCCGAATGATCTGTTCCGGCGTCCATTAGACAGATGCGTGCGATGCGAAGTATGGACACGCCATCAGCAGGAGAGTTGCAGAATGCGAACGAATAGAGTTGTTGCCACGATTGCAGGAGCGATTTTGGTTGCGGGTTTTGCAGTCGCTCCCGGGCTCGCGCAGACACCCGATTCACAGGGGCAGTACCCTCAGGAACAGCAGCCGCCTCCGCCCGGGCAATATCCGCCGGCGCAGGGACAGGCGCCGCAGCAAGGGCAGTATCCGCCGCCGGGTCAGTATCCACAGCAAGGCCAATATCCTCCACAAGGGCAGTATCCGCAGCAGGGGCAATACCCACAGCAGGGGCAATACCCACAGCAAGGGCAGTATCCGCCACCGCAGGGCCAAGCTCCTCAAGGGCAATATCCGGCAGGCGGATATCCGCCGCCACAAGGCCAATATCCGCCACCTCCGTTGCTGCCTCCGCAGCAGCTCGATCAGCTCGTGCAACCGATCGCCTTGTATCCCGACGGATTGCTGGCACAGGTGCTGACGGCAGCCACTTACTCGAATGAAATTCCAGACGCAGCAAGTTGGGCGAATCAACATAGCTACCTGCATGGCGACCAACTGGCGCGAGCGATTCAGGAAGACAACCTGCCGTGGGACCAGAGCGTGATTGCGCTGCTGCCTTTTCCGCGGGTGCTCAATTATATGGCGCAGTATATGGGCTGGACGCAAGAGCTCGGGAATGCCGTGCTGACGCAACGCGGCGACGTGATGGATGCCGTGCAGCGCATGCGGCAGGCAGCCTATAACTATGGCTACTTGCGAAGCAATCAATATGATCGCGTCGAGGATCTCGGGCCCAATGATATCGAGATTCTGCCGGTCTCGCCGGGCTACTATTACGTGCCCTACTATGACCCGTACGTTGTATTTTCGGCACCGCGTCCCGGCTTTTTCGTCGGCGGCGCGATTCGCTTCGGCCCTGGCATCGTGATCGGCGCCGGCTTTGCTCCCTGGGGTTGGGGACATGTCGGATTCGAATGGCGCACGCACGGGCTGCTGCTGGACGGACGTCCCTGGGGGCGTACCTGGGTCAATCGCGGCGTGTATGTGCATCCGTATGCCGTTCCGCGCGCGCGTTATGTAGGTCCGCGGGTGGAGCATCACGAGGTGAGACCCGTGCCGGAGCATCGTGACAGCGGCGAACACCACGACCATAAGTAAGCGGCCTCGGGCCGTGCGGCGCGCCGCGCTACGACTGACCGGGAAGAAGTCGAGATAGGATGCTCAGCGCGTGTGCGCCCCGCACGACTTCCTGACTACTAATTCGCCGTCGAGCAAAAGTTCTCGCGGAGGCAAATGCGGCACGCGGATGCGGTCCAGCATGGCGCGCAAAGCGGCTTCTCCGATCTCACGCACCGGCTGACGGACCGTTGTCAATGAAACGGGCAACAAGCTGGCATACGAAACGTCATCGATTCCGACCAACCGGATGTCTTCGGGAATGCGAATGCCTCGCGCAAGGAAGACCTGCATGAGCAGCCCGGCGACGCGGTCATTCACACATACGAAAGCTTCTACGGAATGCTTGTTGGCTTTGGCGCTCCACGAGATCGTCTGCTCCTTGCCAGTCTTGAAGTGAATGCCCGATTCCATGGGCCGGAGGCCGTGCGCGGATAGCGCGTCCTTATAGCCTGCGATGCGCTCGGAGATGGTCGACGCCGAGCCATGATAACTGAGGAAGCCGATGCGCTTCAATCCCAATTGGATCAAGTGATCGGTGGCGGCGTATCCGGCCTGTCGATTGTTGATGCCGACCAGATCGGGCCGCCTTCGCTCGGGCGTTTCAGACGCGCGGCGGTCGAGCAAGACAACCGGCACGCGGGCACGATTCAGAGCCGATAGAATCGCCCGGTTTACCTTTTCCGCGTCGCTCTCAAATTCCAGCGGAGCGAAGAAGACGCCCGAAACTTTTCTGGAGATGTATTGCTGACATAGCTGCCACGCCTGATCGGCTTTGCTCGAGTGCGCGTCCGCGTGCCCCCATAGGAGAGCGTGCTGGCCGGCTTCGGGCGCATTCGCAATGCCCTGGCAAATCGGTTCGAAGATTTCTGTTTCTCCGAGGTCCGGGATGAGCAAGCCAAACAGATGCGACTGGTTTTCGCCTGCCGCCACTTGCCGCACGTATGTGCCCGATCCGGCGATGCGATCGATCAAGCCGAGGGCTTGCAACTCGCGGATCGCGCGGCCCACCGTAATGCGCGAAGCGCCAGTTCTATTCACGAGCGCCGCCTCGCTCGGCAGCTTTTGTCCAGGCTGGAAGCGGCCGGACAAAATATCCGTTTTGAGCGATTCGAAGAGCTTCTGGTATTTGGGCTTAACCACGATACGAAGCTGTTATAACAGGTTTTCTGGCGGGAGCGCAACCTGTCATGGCCGGGGCGATCTAACAAGTATGAGAGGTTCAGGCAAACAGTATCTATTCGTAAGCGATTTCGACCAGACCCTGAGTTTCAACGATTCAGGGCTGGTTCTCAGCAAACTTCTTGGCGTGCACGGATTTGATGAGCGCGTGGCAGGACTTTCCGAGACTCATCTGGTGCAGCAAGGAGGAGAGCTGACATATCTGCTACTTCACGATCCTGAATTTCGCCGCGTTCGCAAAGAGGACCTTGCCGCAGTCGGCAAGCAGATACGATTAAAAGAAAACATCCAGTTGCTTTCCGAGTTATTGAAAGACCTGGATGGAAATGAGTTCGCGTTCCACGTGGTTTCGGCGGCTCCCGAAGAAGTGATTCAGTCGGCGCTGGAAGGCATTGTGCCGGCCGATCATATCCATGGCACACGATTCCGGTATCACGCCGAGTCGGGTGAGATGGAATCCATTGTGCGGCTTCCTGCCGGATATGGAAAAGTTGCGGTGGTCGATCAGCTCAGAACGAAGATGCGGCTGGGTCCTGACCGGCTGGTCTATGTTGGCGACGGCAGCTCCGATATCCATGTCATGCTGCATGTGAATCGGCTGGACGGGCTGACCATTGCTGTGTCGGAGAACAAGTATCTTACGCCGATCGCCCGGCGCACTATTCTAAGTGAGGACGCTTGCAGCGTTCTGGTGCCGATCCTGGAAGAGATCTTCGGCTGGGATCCAAGCAAGATACGTGCGTTCTTCGAATCGCGAGGGCTGGCGCTGCAGGAATGGGACAAGGTTCGCACCGATAGCATTACCCTGTCTCCTACGGCTGCGCTGTCCGAATTAGCGGTGAACTAACTCCGCTTTACGTAACGTCGGGCGCGCGAACTAACTTCACAGGCAGGTTTAAAGTGCGCCCGTTTCTCACGATGGTCAAGGTGATGGTATCGCCGACGCGCTTGCGTGCGATGGCGCGGACCAGGGCATCCTCGCGGTCGGCAGGCCGGCCATCTATCGCCACAATAAAATCACCGCCGATCCCCAATTCGACGTTCCCTATGGCCACCACCTCGCGGGCGCCGCGTATTCCCGCGAGATATTCCGAGGAGCCGCGAATGACGCCCTGCACCAGCAATCCTCCCTTGCGCGGCAAGCCGAGAGCATCGGCCAAATCGCCCGCTACGTACTCGGTGGAGACACCAATCTTCGGACGCTCGGTAATGCGGCCGGCTTGATAATCCGTTAACAACGCTTTGGCTCGATTGATCGGAAGCGCAAAACCGATGCCCATATTGGTGCGCCCCAGAATGGCGGTATTGATTCCAATTACGGTACCGTTTGAATCGAGCAGCGGGCCGCCGCTATTGCCGCCATTGATTGCGGCGTCGGTTTGGATCATGCCTTGTAGACGTTGATCGTTTTCGCTGTCGATTGACCGCCCGATGGAGCTCACCACGCCGACGGTCAGCGTGCCCTCCAGTCCGAACGGATTCCCAATCGCCAGCACCTTTTGCCCGACTTGCAAATGATCGGAATCGCCCAACTTCAAAGACGCCAGCCTGGTCTTGGGCTCGATTTTGATCAAGGCCAAATCGTCGGAGCGGTCCGTGTCGAGCGCTCTGGCATAGTATTGCGTCTGGTTGGATAGCGTCACCTGGATGCGGCTGCTGCCGGAAATGACATGAAAGTTCGTCAGGATGAAGCCGTTGTCTTCGATCAGGAAGCCGGAGCCCAGGCTTTGGGAGGCCACCGGCTGATAGAAGAAATCGCGCCGCACCGTGGTGCTGGTGATGTAGACCGTCGCGAGGCGCGCGGCGCGGTAGATATCTATATTGTTCTGCTCTTCGGGCGTGAGTCCGGCTCCGTGAACAGCGGACTGCTCGGGCAACACGAGACCGACGCGGGAGAGCGGTGCGCTCACATTGCGAATGTTCCAATTGGCGCGCGACGTGAGCCACACCAGTCCCGACGCAATCAGGAAGGCGAGCAAGAGCGTCCGCGCGGTCATGTCATTGCCTCTGCCAATCGTTTCAAATCGCCGAAAATCGCTTCCACTTGCCGGATCGTATCCTGTTTTTCGCCGCTCGTGTCGACCACATAATGAGCGTGGCGCTTTTTTTCCTCAAGCGGCAACTGCCGCGCCAAGCGCTCGAGCACTTGTTCGCGCGTAAGATGGTCCCGCTTGATGCCCCGAGCGATCTGCGTCTCCTCATCGCAAGCCGTCAGAATCAAGCGATCGAACATGTGATCGCGCCCGGTTTCTATCAGGATAGCCGCCTCGATCACGGTGATGCCGCGCGGGTCCTCTGCCGCGAAACCGCTCAGCATTTCTTCTTCGAGCGCAATGACGGCGGGATGCACGAAACTGTTCAGCTTTTCCAGCAGCTCGGGTTTTGCGAAGACGACCGCCGCGAGTTTTTTCCGGTCGATCTCGCCGCCGGGGGTCAGGATGCCCGGGCCGAACGCTTCCACCACCGGGCAGTAGGCGGCCGCGCCGGGTTGCAGGACCGCATGCCCGAGTAAGTCGGCATGAATCACGTGGCAGCCCAGCCGGCGGAGCTCGGCCGCGACAAACGACTTGCCGCTCGCATAGCCGCCGGTGAGTCCGACTTTCAGCATCTATGCGAGATGCTGCTCGGCGAGGCGCACCGTGTTGGCCATCAACATTGCGATGGTCAAAGGGCCGACGCCCCCCGGTACCGGCGTGTATGCCGCGGAGACCTCTTGCATTGCCAATGGCTCGACGTCGCCTACCAGTGTTGAGCCGTTCTTGGCGAAGGCGGCGATCCGGCGCACGTCGTGGGCAAACAGCCGTTGCACTTCTGCTTCATCGCTCAGCCGGTTCATCCCCACATCGACGACGACCACTCCTGGCGACAAATGATCGCGAGCAATTAAGGCCGGCTTGCCGATGGCGGCCACCAGAATCTCCGCCCGCCGGCACTCCGTCTCAAGATCTTTGGTTTTCGAATGGCAGATTGTGACGGTCGCGTTCTCATGGAGCAGCATCAGCGCCATGGGCTTGCCGACAATGTCGCTTCTTCCCACCACGACGGCGCGTTTTCCCGCGATCGGGATCTGGTATCGCTTCAGCATTTCAATGATCCCGGCGGGCGTACAGGCGCGGGGCGCCGGCCAATTGGCTACCAGGCATCCTACATTGAAGGGATGAAATCCATCGGCATCCTTCGCCGGGTCGATTGCGAGCAGGATTTCGCGTTCATCAATGCGTTTCGGAAGGGGGCTTTGTACAAGTATTGCATCGACTTGCGGATCATGGTTAAAGCGGCGGACGATGCCGAGTAGATCCTGGGTGCCGATGTCTGCGGAGGGAGTTGCGTCCAGGCTTCGTATCCCCAAGTCCTGGCAGGCTTTAATCTTGTTGCGAACGTAGATCTGAGAGGCGGGATCATTTCCTACCAGGACGACTGCCAGCGATGGAGCGCGCGCCTTGGCACGCAATGCCTCTATGCGAGGCCGAAGGTCATTAAGAATGTCTTGGTTGATCTTCTTGCCATCCAGGACCACCCCACTCATGCACTCGTGAGGATAACAGAGGGTGGCCTCCGGTCCACGACGCGCATGGCTGCAATCAAGCGCTCGACAATCCGCGTACCGCGGGCGCTGCAAACGGAGGCCAGCGGGACCGGCGCGCCGGTTGCCGGGTCTCGATAGAAGACACGATCGGGCCAGGTTCGCCGGCCCTCGAAGTTCTCCGGATACTCGCGAAGAACATCGATCACCGTATGCACGATTCTGAGCATCTGCGGTTGACGATACTGTGGCATGAATACTATGTGACTGAAGCGCCGGCGGCGCACTTCATGAATAAATTCGGGCAGCGTCTCCGCGCGGGAGAGGTTCAAGATGGCATTCGGCTCCATTCCGTGCCGGTCGCCTCCGGCCACCACTGGAAGATCCACATCCCTTCCCATTTGTAAGACCCACCGGTTCTCTCGCATGGTGCGGAGCCCGTTCAATTCCAGAGCATGAATGCATGGCCCATACTGCCGCAGCAAGGCCCCGAGAGCGGCTTCATGATTGTTTCGCCCGATGCCCTTTTCGTCCCAGAGCGGATGATTCAGCACCACCAGCACACCGTGGTTCGCATTCAGCGCCTCTAGAATCCGGAGCAGCTCGCCCGGTTGGGGTTGGGCGGTATAGGCCGATAGCTGCCGCATGATGCCGCTTGCTTCGCCCGGCGGCAAGTTATGCACACCGAGATGGAAGAACGTGCTTTCGAAGGGGATCGTCCACTCGGTGGAAACGGGCGCGGCAGAAAACCGCTCGAGAACGCGCAGTTGCATACCGGCGCGAATGTCATCGTGATCGGTCAATGAAACTAAGCCGGGGAGTTGGAATTGCGCCTCAATCTGTTTCTGCTCCAACCGGTGCGCCTGCCTGGGTGCTAAAGGCGGAGTCCAGAAGCCGCGTTGCAGATCCAGGCTGACGTTGCGCGAGCGCTGGTATTCGGCTTCCTGCCGTCGAATGGCACGCCGCAGAAAGGGCACGCTGGCGATGAAGGGAGCCGCATTATCGAGGCTCTCTTCGGAATACATGGTGTGGCTGTGCAGCGATACGCCGGTGCGGAAATCGCTTGGAACGGAGCGGTCCTGCCACAGAAATTGCAGCTTCGTGGTGGCTGTAACGGGCATTCGAAACACCCTCCGGCCACCAATGTGCAGGACGAGTGTTACGATTCCGTTACTGGCGGGTTAAAACATTCTGCAAACGGAATGTTCTGAGGGGAAGAGACGTTTCATTTTGGCTAACTTTGATCAGATCTTCGAAAAGCGCGCCGTACACTCGCTTGCGTTTGGCAACTTCCTGCTCGCGCTGCCGTAGAAAGTCGAAGCGAAAGGGCGAGTGCGCCTCCAACTGCTTCAGATAGGGCTCCGTATACAGCTCGTTCGCGCTGGCTGCGCTGCGGATCAACAGGAGCTGCGAGCTTTTCTTCAAGAGCTCTTTTAGCACTGGACGGCCCGAGGGTAAGTGGTCCATGGCTTCCATCACCCAGCGCCCGAAGTGCAGAGTCCGGTTGGTAATTTCATCGAGCGGGTTGTGCGCGGCTGCTTGCGTATAAAGCGTGAGAGAGCCGCGGCGGCCGTCTGAGCGCACATCCTGCAGATCGTCGCCCAACTGCAGCACCACGCCCCATTGAAATGCGAAGCGGGCTTCCTCGGGGAGCAGCCGCCCGGCTGCGAGGCAAGCGTCCGCCAGGACCGAAGTGCCGCCCTTGGTAAACGTCAATCGGAGCACGTCCAACTCCGCATGGCGACCGGCGAGCGGCAACTGCGAGATGCTCTGCTCTTGAGCAGCGTGAATAGCAAGCAACGATTCATAAACCTGCGGATAAGCGGCGCGCGCGTATTGCTTTTCGATGAGCCCGACGAGTGCCCAAATGGTTGCCTCGCGGGTATTTGCCGCTTCCGGTTGTTCGCCCTCAAGCCGCTGCCGGAACCGGGCGCTGAAGGCCAGCTTCAGCTCACGCGAGAGCGCCGCATCATCCAGATAGTTATCGCTATATGGATACAGCATGCTGTAGGCAAAGATGGCTGGGGTTAGCTGCACAGGATGACCGAGCAGCGCCTGCAGGCCGCACGCCGTCCAAGCATTGCGCGCAGCTTGCAAAATGTCGACCATGCCCACTGATGAATCCATCCGGCGAGCCTGCCGCGCGAGGCCAGTGCTTACGCCGGAGAAGCCATCTCCGAGCAGCCAATCCACGTAGGGGTCGCGCAAGTCGAGCGCACAGCTTGTCAACTCCACCAAGGCCGCTGTAATCCGCGCCTGCGCCTCTTCGGGATCGAGCCTTTTTCGCCGCAGGCCGCGGGCCACCGCGTCCACTTGCGCGAGACATTCGTCCGCGACGCGCTCGCATTCCGTCTGCTCGCGGGCGCTATAGGACCGTCCCAAATCCGGCAACCCGGTCTTACAAGCTCGCCAGCCCGCAATCGACTCCTCTATGGATCGAGATATTAACAAGCTTTCGCAATGCGTCAGCACACCATAGATACGAAAGCTCACCGGAATTAGTTCGATCGGCCGCGCAGACCGGGGTAAGCTCACGATATGGCGCATCAATTCACCACGTCGTACCTCGAAGACTCGCTCACGCTTTTTCGTCACTACAAGAAGATGACCGAACACGCGATGGAGCAGCTAGCGCCCGAGCAGTTTTATGCCGCACTTGACCCGGAGATGAACTCGATTGCAGTCCTCATCAAGCACATGACGGGTAATATGCGGTCACGCTGGAGGGATTTCTTGACAACGGATGGCGAAAAGCCGGACCGCGACCGCGACAACGAATTCACAGAGCCACCGGCCACGCGCGAGGGCCTTCTTAAATTGTGGGAAGACGGCTGGGGTTACGTTTTCGGCGCTCTGGAACCACTCTCGGAGGCCGATCTCGGCCGGCAGGTTACGATTCGCGGCGAGCCTCATTCGGTGATGCAAGCGATCAACCGTCAAATCGCGCATTACGGGTCGCATTGCGGGCAGATCATCTTTCTCGCCAAGCATCTGCAGCATGAAAATTGGAAATCGCTGACGATTCCGCGCAAAGGGTCGGCCGAGTATAACAGCCGGGTGCTCAGCGGAGAAGCGAGCCAACGGTAAGGACTCCGGCCAGGCTGGAGCGAGCAGGCGAGATCATCAGGCGCCTGGTAGAACAGTGACCATCAACGAAATTTCGCACGCCTGGCGAGCGTTGCGGCATCGCAACTTCAAGCTATTTTTCTACGGCCAGGGCATCTCCGTGATCGGCACCTGGATGACGCGGCTGGCGACAAGCTGGCTGGTCTATCGGCTGACCGATTCGGCGCTGCTGCTGGGCATTGTCAGTTTCTCGGGACGGATTGTTTCGTTTTTGCTGGGGCCATTTGCAGGCGTCTGGGTGGAGCGCCTGAATCGCCGCAAGTTGCTGGTGTGGACACAAGCCGCCGCTGCCATCCAGTCACTGGCGCTGGCCGCGCTGACGCTGGCACATGTCATCACGCTGTGGGAAATCATCGCTCTGACCGCTTTACAAGGCTTGATCGATGCGTTCGACATGCCTGGACGCCAATCCTTCCTGGTACAGATGGTCGAGGATCGTAACGATCTAAGTAACGCTATCGCAATCAACTCATCGATGGTCAATGGCGCCCGGCTGATCGGCCCGGCCATCGGCGGCCTGGTGATCGCGGGTTTCGGCGAAGGCTGGTGTTTCCTAATCGACGGAGTCAGCTACTTCGCAGTGATCGCATCCTTGCTGCTGATGCGGGTCAAGCCCATGGATATTCGCCGCCATGCGAGCAGCATGCTCGAACAAATGCGCGAAGGGTGGGACTACGTGCGTACGTTTCGGCCCATTCGTACGATCCTTCTGCTGTTTGCACTGCTCAGCATGATGGGATGGCCGTACACGGTCCTGTTGCCTGTTTTTGCCGGCCAAGTACTGCACGGCGGTGCGCATACGCTAGGCTGGCTGACGGGAGCTTCGGGCCTGGGGGCGCTAGTGTCGGCGCTCTCGCTGACAGTTCGCAAATCGGTCGTCGGGCTGACACGGATGCTTCGCGTGGCAGCCGCAATGCTGGGAGGAGCGCTGATTCTGTTTGGCCTCTCGCATACGTTGTGGCTATCGCTTGTACTGATGCTTTTCGCCGGCTTCGGCATGATCCAGGCGGCTTCGGTTAGCAATACGATTATCCAGGCGCTGGTACCGGAAGACAAGCGTGCGCGCGTGATGAGCTATTACACGATGGCCTTTTTCGGCGCGGCGCCATTCGGCAGTCTGCTCGCCGGCACGCTGGCTCAGTTGCTAGGAGCGCCTCAAACGGTCATCATTACCGGTGCATTCTGCATTGCCAGCTCCGTGTGGTTCGCCATTGAGATGCCAAAAATCAAAGTTTTCATGCGGCCGATCTACCTGCAGAAAGGCCTGTTACCGGCGCAAGACACACCAGTAGTTCGCCCATAACCTTCCGGGATTCCGGGTCGCTTTTACGACGATAGCGAAAAGGCATTAATCGCAACACTCTGGCGAATGGCAGAAAAGGCGGAAGGATTTCAAGGGTTCTCGCTGTTAAATCAGGAAGAACATCGTCGATATAATCAGGAATTTGTTAGGCTACGGTGGACAGGGCCGCAATCGGACGAGCGCGGTATGTAGAAGAGCCGGAGCGGCGGGGTACACTGGCGCGCGGCCGCACGGATTTAGATTGAATCGCGCTGAATTCGAAAATCCTCTTGACAGGGATCTGAATGAGCGTTATACTCGCGCCGTCCTGCATTTCTTCGGAATTAAGAGACTGCACGGACGAAATTAGTTACAAATTGATCTATAGAGATATAGTAAGAGTAATTACCGCGTCTAACGCTTTCCGAGGGAGGGATCGCTGGGAAAGATTGCCGACGGTTCTCGGGCCAGCTTATGAAGGCGATATGGCGCAACATGTCGTTTCAGACGGCATGAGCGTAGGTAAGAGGGTAGCAGTTGACCGCGACTGAATTGTTCATGATCAACGTAAGATCGAATTCACGGACGAGCGGTTTTGTGTACCCCGGGTCTGGGGAGGCCCCTGGCGGCAGATCCTGAGCCGTCTTGCTCTATCTCCAAGGAGAGATAACAAAGGTGAGAGCCCAACTCGCGAGGACCGGACCTATCTATGACATTGCACACCCACTCCTTGAGTCACGTGGCGAATACCAGTCATTCGTTCAGGGCGGCGCGCGGGACGAGTTTAGCGCGTTCCTGGATGTAATTGCGCCTGAGTTGATTGCAGTAGGACTTCCGCCTGAAGACGTCCACTTCGCAAAAAGATATCCACCAAGCGCTAAGCTTTTCGTCCGGGCGGCTCTACAGACGCTCGTTTCACGGGGTCTTCTTCCACATGCGAATTATGACGAAGAAGGTTATGACGCCGTGGCGACAGAAATGGAACGCTACTATGAGCACGGTCCATTTCGTACGTATATCTATCCCGAAGAAGCGCGTCTTCTATTTGCGATTGTCGACATAGTTCGGCCAAAATCCGTTGTGTTTCTGGGCTCTTATTATGGATACTGGGCGCACGCGGCCTTATCCGCGGTTGCCCGGCATGGCGGCAGGGCGGTGCTCATCGATCCCGATCCCAAGGCACAGGAAGTGGCCTTTCGCAATTTGGAACAGGCGGGGCTACTTGAGATTGTTAACGTGGCCGTAACAACCGGGCAAGAATACTTAAAGCAGACTACAGAGATCTTCGATCTAGTTGTGCTGGATGCGGAAACGCCGCGTGATTATCCGGACCCGGAGCAGCGTGGAAAAGCGATCTATGCGCCACTGTTGCGTCAGGCGCTGCCGCGAATGACACCGGACGCTTTGTTAGTCTGTCACAACATTTTGTTTACCAACCTAACTGATTGCGCGTTCCTCGACGGGGTCATCGCGCGGAACCATCACGAGCTGGGAGCTTTCCTCGAGCTAGTCAGACGAGAGTTTACAGGCCTCGTAGAGTGCACCAGCACGGAAGGAATCGGTGTCGCAAGGCGACGGACGCATGAGAACTGAGAGGAATTAGAGCCGATGGCGAAGCAACAAGGAAGAAAGAAGCACGCAGCGGAACGGACGATAGAAGAGAAACGTACAGCGGAGAAGGAACCGGCAATGGAAAAGGAGCGAACTATGCAAGGTGCGGAGAAGTTATCCGAAGCGATCGAGCAGTACAAGGCATCGCTGACATCGGGAGTAAAAGTTACAGGACAGACGAGTGAGGGAGATGGGAAAGTGTACGTGGTTTCCAGATCCGGGGCGGGCACTCCCATCTGTGTTGAATTCAAGCGTGGAGATGTAATTGATATTCAGAAGAGTGGAAGCGGCGAAACAGCGACCGTTTCAGTAAAGAAGGACGCCGATTATGTGTTGACGGTGGCCGGAATTGCAGGCCACGAAGATGACCTCCCTTCCGGTCTTTCACGGATTTTTGAGGAGGTTAGTGGTACTCCTCGTTCGACCTAAAGCGCGAACAGAGAGGAGCCTCGAGGACAGCTTATGATGTTATATCAGTCAGCTTTCCGAGATTGGCACACTAAATCGAGCGTTCGTACAAAACCGGCGCGTGTGCTCGAAGGACATGCTGGAGAGCTTCTATACTTTGTTCCGGAGCTTGTTCCAGCATGTCAGCACTGGTTAGTACAGGAGGCCAACGCCTCTGAACCGCTGTTAGTTCACTTTCTTCACCATTACCTGGAATTCACTAGCCGCCTGGAACACGAGATCGTGGGGGTTGCTTTGCAATCGATCGTGAGCCGCGACTTCGAAGGGATTTTGCCGGAGCCGATGGTGGCGGATGCTTACAAATTGCTGTGTGACGAGGCGTATCACGCGCAGCAATCGAACGAGTTGTCGCGGCAGGTCATGAGGCAGACGGGCATTGATCCCGCCTACACGTGTACGCCCCGTTTCATGGCCATCTTTCAAGGCTTACAGGCTGAATTTCCAGAGGACGATGGGCGGCTGGCACGGCTGTTCATGGTGGTCGTCTCCGAAACACTGATTTCGAAAACGTTGCAGTTGATATCGCGGAGCGACCGCGTGCATAAGGCGATTACGGAGGTGGTGAAGGATCACGCTGTCGACGAAGCCTGCCACAACCGGTACTTCGCAGCCGTGCTTCAACAGGTCTGGCCCACACTTACGGCGGCAGAACAGAAGCGGGCTGGCCGGCAGTTTCCGCGGTTCATCCGCGCTTTCCTGGCGCCGGATCATGACGTGATTCTGGACTTACTCTGCGCAGCCGGTTTCGAGCGAAGCATGGCGCTGCAAATCCTCAGGGAATCGTACCGCGAAGAGGACACGCTGGCCGGGATGCGGGCAGCCGCGCATAGTACCATGTCAGCGGTGACTCGCGCCGGTGTGCTGGGCGTCCCGGAAATCGCGGCGGAGTTTCGAGCGTCGGGACTGCTCGCGGCAAATAACGGCGAACAGTTGACGATAGATCAACATCAGATGCAAGCCATCGGTATGACAGAGAGAGGAAGGTGAAATGACTGATAGGAAAGCGGCAGCACCACCAAAGAAGATCGTTTTGGCCTATTCGGGCGGCCTGGACACCTCCGTGATTTTGCCTTGGCTCAAAGAACGGTACCCGGGCGTGGAGGTGGTTGCTTTCGTTTGCGATCTGGGACAGGGCGACGATATGAAGCGCGTGTCGGAGAAAGCAAAGGCCAGCGGAGCTGATGACGTGGTAGTTACCGATGCGCGCAAGGAGTTTCTTGAGAATTATTGTTTTCCGATGCTCCGCGCCCGCGCAGTTTACGACGGCGACTATATGCTGGGGACCGCCGTCGCCCGGCCACTCATCGCGAGGGAGCAGGTGAAGGTTGCGAGGAAGGTCAAGGCAGATGCGGTAGCGCACGGGGCAACCGGCAAGGGTAACGATCAGGTACGCTTCGAGCTCAGTTACATGGCGGTGGCGCCGGACCTTAAGATCATTGCGCCGTGGAAAGACCCTCAATTTCAGTTGAACAGCCGCGAGGCGGCGATCGAATATGCCAAGGCGCACAAGGTGCCGGTCGACGCTACGGTCAAGAAAATCTACTCGCGCGATGCCAACATCTGGCATATGTCGCACGAAGGCGGCGAGATTGAGGAGCCGGAGAAGGAACCCTCCGACGATTGCCTCGTTCTCACATCCCCGGTGTCCAAGGCTCCCGACCAGGCGGAATATGTAACTGTCGAATTTGACAAAGGAACTCCGGTCGGGCTGAATGGGAAAGAGCTAGATAGTGTCGAACTAGTTTCGTGTTTGAATAAACTTGCGGGGAAACACGCTGTCGGACAAGCAGTATTGGTTGAAAATCGCGTCGTCGGCCTGAAATCGCGGGGCGTCTATGAAACACCCGCAGGAACGGTTCTCTACGAGGCTCACAAGGCTCTGGACCAGCTTTGCTGCGAGCGCGACCTGTTCCATTACAAACAGCTTGTGAGCGTGAAGCTGGCCGAAATGATCTACTACGGACAGTGGATTCACCCTCTGCGTGAAGCACTTCAGGCATTTGTCGATCACGCTAATCGCGTGCTGACTGGGAAGGTGCGTGTCAAGTTGTACAAGGGACGCGCACTGGCGGTCGGCGCCGAATCTCCGTTGTCGATGTATGATCCACAGCTAGCTAGCTTTACGATGGGTGACTATGACATTACGGCTGCTCGCGGTTTTATCGATCTGTTTGGATTACCAATGAAGCTGCGCGGTATGCGGCAGGGAGAGGCCGATAAGAACTGACCGAGCGCGGCATTCTTACGTGCCTTTGAAGTACCGCGAGTTCTTGGACCGTGAAACATTTCATTTCGATTGCAGATACATCACTGACTGAGTTGCGGCAGATATTACGCAGGGCCGTGAAACTCCGCGAGGAGAAGCAACGGGGGTTGCGTAATGATCCGGTGTTGGAAGGTAAGACGCTCGCGCTGATTTTCGAAAAACCCAGTCTTCGGACTAAGGTAAGTTTTCAGCAGGCGATCATCGAACTGGGCGGGCACTCCATCGTTCTGGGAGCGGAAGTCGGGCTGAACCAGCGCGAGACGGTGCACGATATTATTCTCGTTCTGGAAGGCATGGTGCACGGCGTAGTGGCGCGCGTGTTCGAGCACCAGAAGTTATTGGACATGGCCCGATTCGGCCACATACCCGTGATTAACGCCCTCAGCGACTTCCTCCATCCCTGCCAAGCCATGGCAGACGCTCTGACGTGGTGGGATGAATTTGGCGAGGACCTGAAAGGAAAGACGTTGGCGTATATCGGGGACGCGAATAATGTCGCTCGTAGTCTGGCTATTTTGACGGGTAAATTGGAGATGAACTATGTCATCGCATCTCCGCGAGGTTACCAAATTGAGCCGGACTTTATCAAAGATTTCCTTAGCGAGGGCCGCCGGTCAGAGTTCAGGATGGTAAGCGATCCGCGTGATGCCGTGCCGGGCGCAGATATCGTCTACACGGACATCTGGGCTTCTATGGGAATGGAACGGGAACGGGAAATACGGCGCGAAGCTTTTCGGGGTTATCAGGTGAATGACGACCTGCTTCGGCTGGCTCCGCCGCATGCGATTGTCATGCATTGCTTGCCGGCGGCTCGGAATTTGGAGATCACCGACGACGTAAAATATGGCGGACAAAGCCGGATTTTCCGACAAGCCCACAACCGGCTGCATATACAAAAGGGGTTGCTGGCGTTTCTGTTTGACAGCAATGCAGCGTAAGTGGCCGCATTTAACGCACTGATATTATCCCACTAAGAACGATACCCGATATGGCCTTCCGGCTCCTCGTTAATCCAGATATTTTAGAACGATTCCCGAATTATCGGGTTGCGATCATCTATGCCTCGGGCCTGAAGAACACTGCTAGCACGGAAGAGAGCACGGGCTGGCTGCGTGAAGCGGAGAGAGAGAGCCGGGAACGCTTCGGGCAGGATCCGCTGAAAGAGCACCCGCATATCCGGCTTTGGCAGGAAGCTTTTTCCAGTTTCGGAGCGAAACCATCGAAGTATCCATCCTCTGTTGAGGCGCTGCTAAAGCGGGTGGTTGCCGACAAGGAACTGCCTTCCATTAACGCGCTAGTAGACGCCTACAATGCCCTCAGCATCAAGCACGTAATACCGATCGGGGGTGAAGATCGCGATCGCCTTCTCAGCGACCTCGAGCTTCGCTTCATGTCGGGCACGGAAACATTTGATACGGTGAACGCCGGACAGCCGGTGGTAGAAAACGCAGCCCCGGGAGAAGTGGCGTGGGTTGATGCCGGAGGCGTGACCTGCCGCCGATGGAACTGGCGGCAGTGCCGGCGCACTGCGCTTACCACAGACACGGTCAATGCTTACTTCGTGCTCGATCACTTAGCGCCGTATCCGGAAGAAGCGCTGGAGGCGGCGGCCGCCGAACTGGAAAGTAGAATTCTGCACCTATGCCCAAATGCGGGAGTAACTCGAGAAATGCTGGGCCGATAACGAGACTAGAAGCCCGGAGTAAGAAACCGGACCACGCGAGGAGCCTGAGATGAAGGGATACCTTGAGGTACCCGATGAGCGCACATTAGCCGCTCTTGATGCAACTAACTTTTCCTCTTTCCGAAAGGCGTTTTTCGGCGCCATGATAGACGACGGCTATCTTGGCCCGAATGTGGAGGACATGTCTCTGGTGCCGCGTGTCCTTGGCGGCTCTTACGTGAAAGTAATTGAAGAAGCAGCCGAACAACTGACTCGCGCGGTCTTGACATTTGCCAATCGTGACCGCGACTTCATTCTGAAGTATCTGCGGCCGGATGACCGGTGGAAAACGCTAATCGAGGAATACGGAATTCTCGACAAGGTTCCCCAGCGCATGGTTGGGGAAATCCGCTATGACTTTGCGCTCGCCGGCCCGCTGACGGAGGACAATCCTCCACAGCTTCTGGAGATCAATGGCGCGGCACTGGGGCTTTACGCCTTCGGGAGTTTTCTTCCCAAAACAGTCCGGAATTTGGTGCCCGGCCTAGATCACCTGACTTACACGGACGTCGTAGACTCGTTCGTCAAGCTGGGCCAGCGGGTAGGGCCTGAGATCGCCACTTTTTCTCCGGGCGGCCTGTTTTGGGGAGATCATCTTCTGGCAGAAGCAACCGACAGCTTCCACTTCGTTACCCCAACGGAAGTGCCGAATCAGCATCTGTGGCCAAGGCTGAAACGAGCGGTTTGGCGCATTGATAGTGATGGTGGCTTGTCGTTGTTGATCGATGACGTTTGGCGTCGGATGAACGGCTTCCGGTGGGCCCGAGTGATTACGGGCCGAGACATTGACAGATTTGGCGAGCTTTTTCGCAGTGTACTTCATGGCCCGACGGTTTATATGTCGCACCCGCGAGTGGAGTTTGCAACCAACAAGGGTGTGCTTCCGCTGCTTTGCAACGAGAATTTCTTGCGATCGGAGCTGCAAATTGCGAATCCTTACAAGGTGATGCAGTATGTTACTCCCACCCGTAAGTTGGCCGATGTTGGCTTCCCGAAGCGAGCGGACTGGGAAGAGCTTGTCCTCAAGCAGAATTTCGGCTCTGGGGGAGAAAACGTGTTTGTTGGGGATGCTATCGAAAAAGCTGTTGGCAAGGTCCAGAATCCTGAAAGCTGGATCGTACAGGATAGGCACTATCTCAATCAGATGTATGCACGGCTCCTTTATAGCAGCGATCGCGCTCTCGGAATGGATCTAGGAGTATTCGTGAACTATGACTTTAAAGATGGAAAACTGGAATACCTGAATGTCGCAGGGATCGTCGCCCGCGGATCACACCAAAGCCTGGTTAATGTAACCCGTGGTGGCGCCGCTATTCCAGTCTTCTGGACGAGTTGACAAGCGATCCATGTCTTGACGGGCCAATGGCCGTTCACGGAAGGATTCGCGAGTAACCAGTGGCGAGGAGATGGCCGGATGAGCATTCCATGTCGAATCGAAGGCTCCGATGCATTAGAAGCAATACGCGCGCAGTGGAATAATTCCTACATCGCCGCTGGCGATGCGCTGTTCGGGGAGGGCGCCGATCCGGAGTTCTGCAAGAAACAATCCAGAGTGGTTCTGATCCTCAGCGCCTCTCGGAGCGGATCCAGTTGGCTGGCCGAAATGTGCGCCAGCAGCACGCAATTCGCTTCCCTGCCCGGCGAGATCGACCCTTTTCTCATCCTCGCACTCGGGCAGCCGGAGGTATCTAATGGCGAGTCAGACGAGTTGGGCGTTTGGCGCTTGACACCTTCGGTGGCCGAAGCGATGTCACTGCACTTATCACTTTTCGTGGGCAACGGCGCGCCGGAGGAAGAAGAGCGGCTAACGCCGAAACGATTGTTCCAAACCCAAATGAGAATCCTCTTGCAGTGGCCGGAACTGCATGAGCATATGGACGAGGTTCGTTGGGTCATTCGAAAGGCGTTTCAGGAGACGAGAGATCTGCCCTGGGAGATACGAATGATCCACTATCTGAAGTATCTGAAGAAGATACTTCCCGATCTTAATCCCTATTACTATGACCTGGACCCGGACCTTGTGCGCGCTTCGTTTCCCGCAGAACAAGTTCCGGCAGGACCTCCAAATCCAATCGCCGTGATTGAGGAACCGCCTTTTATTTGCGAATCGCCATGGACCACCGCGCGAGGACGTGAGACAACGCAACTTCCGTTGATTATTAAGTCACCAAGTAATGCATATCGCTTAGACTTCTTGCGCTCACTGTTTTGCAATGCCGAGATTACTGTTATCCATGTGATGCGGGAGCCGGCCGCCTGCGTGACCGGATTGATGTGCGGATGGCTTCATCACGGATTCTTTAAGCACCGCATTTATCCGCGTACGCTCGAAATTGAAGGCTACACTCGTTCCGATCAGCCATGGACTTCAGAGTGGTGGAAATTTGATCTGCCCCCGGGCTGGACGGAATATACTCACCGGCGATTGGAAGAAGCGTGCCGATTCCAATGGATAAGCGCGAACGAACATATTTTACGTTGGGTACAACGAAACAGAAATGATATCGAGTATGTTCAGACCACCGAGCGAATGCTCACTTACGACACGAGGCGAGAGATGGCTCGACTATTTGAAAGCTTACGATTGCAAGCCGATGAAGATTCAATCGACGCTCTAAAATGCGATAGGCGAACTATGGTTTCTTACGGCGTATGTGACGAAAGAAGAGCGGAGCTCAGGCGTATTGCGACGGGAATTACAGATTGCATGCGGGTCAGATATATAATGGATGCCTACCAAGATGCAGGTTCGTCGCCCTCTCGCAAAAGAGTATTTATCCGGCCTCGAATCCGGACGCATGGTCTTCGCTCAATAGCGTGATCTTACGCTGCTTAGCTTTCGGCTCGCCTGCGCACATAAACTCCCCAAGAGACGGGGGACGGCGTGTGGAGGGCGCAAGTCTAGGCGTGGCCAGATATCGTTTGATACCGGAGTAAGTGATGTTACGATTTGAGTCCGATTCAGCGAGCGCTTTGCTGAGTCTCTCCCATGAGTTAGCGGACTCGGTCGCGCAAGCCGGGCAGTCCGTTGTTGGCGTGCGCGCCCGCCCGCGCCTGGGTTCGAGCGGGATTCATTGGTTCCGGGGTGTGGTGGTTACTGCCGGACATACCATTGAGCGCGACGACGAAATCACGCTGGAGCTGCCAGACGGCCGGACTGTCTCAGCGGAGCTAGCTGGATACGATCCGAGGAGTGGCTTGGCGATGCTGACAGCACGCGGTGAGTTCCCTGTCGCCGTGAAGGGTGATGCCGCGTCGTTGAGGGTGGGGCATATGGTTTTGGCGGTCGCACGACCGAGCGAGCGGGGCCTGTGCGCGAGTTGGGGCATAATAAGCGCGCTCGGCGGCAAGCGCGGCGGCTATATCCACCTGGATCTGACAATGTATCCGGGTTTTTCGGGCGGGCCGTTGGTGGACGCTCACGGGCGCGTTGTGGGACTCAACACTTTGAGCCCGAAAGGAGCAGCATTGACGATTCCAAAGGCGACGGTCGACCGCGTGGTTGGCCGGTTCATCAGGAATGGAGATGCGGCGCTCGATTAGGCGTTAGGCCTAATTCCACCCACGGCTGCGCCAATTCGAGGTTGTCATTTATGGCAAGAGACATGGTGACTCGATCAGCTCCACTTACTCGGGAGGTGGAAGCTCTGGCGAAGATTTTGCGTTTATCGACCGTAAGAGTGCAACAGCGGGAGTCCGGTGGGGGATCTGGCGTCATCTGGCGTGCGAGCGGCTTGATTATCACGAACTCACATGTGGTCCGGAGTTCGACTACCACTGTGAAGCTGTCGGATGGGCGAATTTTCGCAGCAACGGTCATATCTCGAGACCCGGAGCATGACTTAGCCGCTCTTCACGTGGAAGCCACCGATTTACCGTTTTTATCCGCAAGGGATTCTAGTAACTTACAGGTTGGCGAGTTAGTCTTCGCAGTGGGTAATCCCAGAGGCGTGACCGGAGCGCTCACAATCGGAATTGTGCATGCGCTTGGTCAGCGAAAAGGAGCTCGACTGTCCAAGTGGATTCAGGCCGATCTAGAGCTTCCTCGAGGGTATTCGGGCGGTCCCCTTGCGGACGCGCGAGGACGGATTGTCGGGATTAACAGTATGGTCTACGGGGGATTGGCGTTGGCTGTACCGAGCAACACGGTGGCGTCCTTTTTAGCTGACCGTGGCCGGCGATTCGCGGTTCAAGAGTAAGGCTCTAGCGGCCTAGGAGTGGTTGCTCAGTTTCTCAATCTGAATGGCAGCGATTTGGGCGATATCGAGGAGCTTGGGCGCGTTTTCGGCGGTGGCGAGTGCGTCGCGGAACATGCTGTTGCAAAACGGGCAAGCGGTGCCGATGGCGCCGGCTCCGGTGGCGACGAGTTCTTTAGCGCGCGTGTCATTGACGCGCTGACCGGTCTCTTCGCCGAGGAAGACCAGTCCGCCGCCCGCTCCGCAGCAGAATGATCGCTCGCGGGAACGAGGCGGATCGATTACCTGGGCGGAACGCGCGATGACTTGGCGGGGCTCGTCGTAGACGCCGCGATAACGGCCGAGATAGCAGGGATCGTGAAAGACGATGCGGTCTTCAGAAGGAGCGGCGGGGAGTTGCGCAGCGTGCCGAGCTAGAAATTCGCTGTGATGCTCGATTTGAAGTTGGCCGCCGAACTCGCGCCCGGCGAATTCCAACCAATCTTGAGCCATGGTGCGGACACAATGCGGGCAAATGGAGACAACCTTCTTCACCTCGGCTTGTTTGAGCGCAGACAAATTGGTCTCGGCGAGCTGGCCGAAGACGAGATCGTTTCCGAGACGGCGGGCCGGGTCGCCCGTGCAGCGCTCTTTTTTAAGGACGCCGAAAGAGGTGCCGAGATGGCGCATCACATCGGCAAAGGAGCTGATGATCTCGCGGCCACGTGGGTCATAGGCGCCCATACAACCGAGCCAGAGACAATATTCCTGAGTTCCGTCAAAAATTGGGAACTCTTGCTTGGCGATGAATTTGTCGCGCTCTGCTTGAGAGAAACCTAGAGCATTGCCGTTGCGCTCGAGATTCAGGAAGAGTTTGGTGCCGTACTCGTCTTCCCACATGCCGGTGTTGACGGCCCCACGACGCAGGCCGATGATCATGGGAAGGTGCTGAATGCCGACCGGACACTGATATTCGCAGGCTCCGCAGGTGGTGCATTGAAAGACTGCTTTCTGCGAGACGGTGGCCTGCAAGATGGGCGTTTCGTTGTGGTTGCCGTATTCATTCAGATACGCACGCAGGTTGAGCGCGATCAGCTTGGGGTTGAGTTCCTTGCCGGTGTTGTTGGCGGGACAATGCTCGGTACAGCGGCCGCACTCGACACAGGAATAAACCTGTAATGCAGTAATGCGCGTGATGTCTTTGCCCGCGAGGAGACCAAAATCCTCATCGTCCTTTAGCGGAGGGATGTGACTGAAGCCGTTGCGCTGAAGAAAAATGGTTAGGGGGCTTAAAACAAGATGCAGGTGTTTTGTGTGGGGGATGAGCGGAAGAAAGACGAGCAGCGTGAGAGTGTGAACCCACCAGAGCGATTGGCCGGCGGCGGAATGCTCGGGCACCCACCAGGTGGGCATGTAAGTGACCATGAGGACGAAGATGAGAAGCGCGATGAGGCCGGATTCGTAAGACAGGGGTCCGAGCCACTTTGGGCGGATCACAAATCTGCGGAAAGCGAGGCCGGCGATAGAGACGGCGCAGAGCAGCGCAAACAGGAACGCAAACCAAAAATAAAACGCGCCGAAAAAGGATTCGCGGCGCAGCAGCGGGAAGCCGAGGCCGGTCGCGATGTGGTTGACAGTCACGAGGGCGAAGGCGCAAAAGCCCCAGAACACGAAGGCGTGAGCAAGCCCAGGCAGCGGGCGCTCGCGAATTACCTTGGCCTGGCACAGTACGTCCCAAAAGAAATCCCAGACGCGGCGGGCGATGGGGTGCAACTTGAAATCGGGATCGGGGCGCGCGTGACGAATACGGTCGACGACCTTGCGAAATCTCAGCCAAAACAGAGAAAGCGAAATGAGGATGAGCGCGAGAAGTACCAGACGTACCGCTAGAAGATGATTTTGCATGCTAGGGGGCGAGTGGACAGGGGCAATCTTCTAGTAGCATGAAAGAGAGTGCGATATGTCATCTCCGGAGCCGCTGGCTTCATTGGATCACACCTGTGTGACCGCCTAATCGAACAAAATCATGAAGTATTGGCGCTGGACAGTTTGATCACGGGCAGCCGCAAGAACATTGAACATCTCTTAGATCAGCCGCGGTTCGAGTTTGTGGAGCATGACGTTTGCACTCCGCTGAATGTGGCCGGGGATGTAGATAGAGTGTTTCATCTGGCCTCACTGGCAAGTCCGGTTTTCTATTTGAAATATCCGATCAAGACGCTGGAATCCGGGTCGACCGGAACGCGCAATATGCTTGAGCTGGCGCTGCGGCATAATGCGCGATTCCTGCTGACTTCGACGTCAGAGGCATATGGCGATCCGTTGGTGCATCCTCAACCTGAGACGTACTGGGGCAATGTGAATCCAGTGGGACTGCGCTCCTGTTATGACGAAAGCAAGCGCTACGCCGAAGCGTTGACCATGGCTTACAGCCGGGTGCACGCGGTGCGCACGAATATCGCGCGGATATTCAACACCTACGGGCCGCGAATGGCGCTGAACGATGGGCGCGTGGTGCCGGCGTTCATCGACCAGGCGCTGCGAGGCGCGAAGCTGACGGTGTTCGGAGATGGGTCGCAGACGCGCAGTTTCTGCTATGTGTCGGACCTGGTGGAAGGACTTCTGCGGTTAAGCGAATCCGACGAGCGGGATCCGGTGAATCTCGGCAATCCGGCGGAGATGACGATTCTGGAGTTCGCGAATCGCATTCGCGAGCAGTTCGGCCATGGTCCAGAAATTGAGTTTCGAGCGCTGCCGCAAGACGATCCCAAAGTGCGGCAGCCGGACATCCGGAAAGCGAAGCGGATTCTGGGCTGGGAACCGACGCTTTCGCTCTCAGAAGGACTCGCGAAGACGATCGATTATTTCAAAGAAAGAGTTAGCGCCGAGCTCGAGGCTGTCTAGAGGCGGCCATAAAACTCTCCAGGTCGCGCTCGTTCACGGTTGGCTCACCGGGAGCGACGTTGTTGAGCTTGCCGTCCTTCATCCAGCGCTCGAGCTGATGCACCGAGTCGTAGAGATGATCGAACGAATTGGCGACAAACAGCAGCGGCTGATAGTGATCAATCTCGAAGCCTTGATTGACGATCCACTCGAGCTGTAACGGATAGCGCTGAACGTCGGGCGATTCGATTGAATGCTGAATCTCGCCGAAGCTGCTGAGCAGCCCACTGCCGTAGACGCGAAGCCCTTGAGGCGACTGCATGAGACCGAATTCAATGGTGAACCAAAAGAAGCGCGCCATGGCGCGGATGATGCTGGTCATGGCGGCGGTGCGCCGGGCGTGGTCGCGCATAGAATCGACCAGATCTGCAGCGGTGTGAGCACATTCGCCAAACCTCACCAGCGTTTCGGCAAAAGCGGGATCCGTGTGCATGGGAACGTGCCCCGCGATGTCATGGAAAATGTCGGGTTCGGGGAGATAGTCGAGGCTGGCTGAATCGCGAATGGTGATGGTGGTGGGGAATTCGCGGTTACGAAGGCAATCGAAGAAGAGGAACGCAGGGACGTAGCCGCTGACGGGTTTGGCTTGGAAGCGGGTGAGCGGATACAGGAAGCGGTTGACGTCTTCGAGGCGCGGGATTTGATTGGGGTTTAAGCACAGCGACTCGATGCCCTTTTGAAACGCAGGATTGGCATAACGCTCCCAGCGCGGCAGCATGCGTGAGTAGAGCTTGCGCCAAGCTTCGTGATTGCGCTCGGAGTATTGTTCGTAAGGTTGATGGATGAACAGGCGGCCGTCGTGTTGAGCTTGCTCGATGAACGGCGCCTGGGTGGTGGTGAGGTCGAAGAGAGCGACGGTGGACATGCGCGAAGCCTCCGCACTTCTATGCTAGCGCAAATAGCACCACGCGTGGGTGGGTGTATACGGAGGTTCATTTACCCCCAATAGCATCAACGGTTATTCGTCGCGCAACGCGATCAGCGGATCAATTTTCATAGCTCGTCTGGCCGGAACGTAACAAGCGATCATGGCAATAAAGCAAAGTGCTAAAACGACAAAGAAAAACGTGACCACGTCAGTGGGTTTCACGCCGAAGAGCATGCTGGACATCAGTTGAGTCAAGCCAAGAGCCGCACCAATGCCAATAGCGACGCCGATGAGCGTCATCCACGCTCCGTCGGTCAGGATCATGCGCAATACATCTCGCCGTTCCGCACCCAACGCTATACGAATTCCAATGTCGCGTGTACGCTGTCCCACGAGATACGACAGAACGCCGTAGATCCCGATGCTTGCTAATAGCAATGCAAGGCCGGCAAAGGCAGCCAACAGCTTCATGGTAAAGCGCTGGCTTGCGATTGAGTCCAGCACTACCCGTTCCATCGGTTGGCTGCCATAAGCTACTAGCTCGTGGTTCAGGTATCGGAGGCGCTGTCGCAGGGTCTCGAAGTCCGGCATATTTGAGCTGTCCCCGCGCACGAATGCCTCCAGCCCTTGTGCCATGCTCCTGATGTCTTTATCCGGCATTTGATCGAGCGGAAGATAGATCTGCGCATGCAACGGTCGTGCCGTATCATCCAGTCCCCACTGATTGACGTGGCCTACAATGCCAACGATTCGCGCTACAGGGCGTCTGCTCGGTTGCGCGGGATCATTATTCAAATCGAGATATTGGCCGATCGGATTTTGGCCCGGAAAGTATCGCTGGGCCAAACTTTGATCAATCACCGCAACTGGCGACGACTGTTCATTGTCGTTGTTGGTAAAAAAGCGGCCTCGCTTGAGGGAGATCTGAAGAGTCTTCAGGTAGTCCGGCTCGACGACATAAACAAGCGACATCGGCAGTTCGCCTGGATGAGCTGGTTTGGGGCGGCCGGCAAACCAAATGTGCCAATCGTAGTCGTCCTCCATCGGACTGGAGGCTGAACTCAGCGACAGCGCTTTGACACCCGGACTAGAAGCGAGTTCATCATGCACCTGGCGTAAGAATGCGCGAATGGACGCCGGACTCTCATCCAGCAAAGACGGTTGGGGAGCAATCGAGAAGGTAATCACACCGCGCGAATTGAAACCCGGGTCAAGCCGCCACAACGCGAAAAGCGTGCGGACCATCAGTCCGGCGCCAACCAATAGAACAAGCGCCAGGGCCACTTCGGCGATGACGAAGACCCGTTGCGTGCGGTTGCGGGAACTGGCAATCGATCTCCCAGTCTCTTTCAGCGCGCCCGCGAGATTGGCATTCCGCAATTTCAGGGCTGGGGCCAGACCGAACATAGCGCCAGCCAGAACGGAGGCGACGGTTGTAAAGAGCAGCACCCGAAGATCGAGTCCAATCTCTTCGGCGCGCGGTACTGTGTGTGGCACAGCGGCGAGAGCGGCGGCCGTTCCAAACTGAGCGAGCAGCAGTCCTATGCCCCCGCCAACGACTGCCAGCAGAATGCTCTCGGTTAATAGTTGGCGAGTGATCCGCCACCGCCCGCCACCCACTGCTACGCGGATTGCAAACTCGCGCTCCCTGGATGTGGATCGCGCCAGCAGCAGATTCGAAACATTGACACACGAGATGAGCAGCACGAAAAAGACGGCTCCCAGAAGAATCAGCAATGGCCCGCGCATATCACCCACCATCGCTTCTTTCAATGGAACAAGGTTAGCTTTTTCATTACTATCGAAGTCGGGGTAGTCGGCAGTCAGTTCCCGCGAAACGCGGTCCATATCCTCGCGAGCTACTTCAAGCGTCACTCCGGGCTTCAACCGCCCAATGGCCTTCATACCCCAGCCAGCGCCTCGATCCGCATAGAAGCCGGGGTCGTTGTATTCGCCGATGGGTGTGTAGACATCGTTGACCGTCGGACCATCTTGAAAGTTCTCGACCCGGAGACGAAAACTAGATGGGACGATGCCAATCACCGTCCGGCCTATTCCATCCAAGACCAGACGCTGGCCGATGATATTTTCTGCTGCGCCGAAATCGCGCCTCCAAAGCCCTTCCGAAATCATGACAGCCGGCGCTGCGCCCCGGCGGTCGTCCTGGCTATTGAAGGTTCGCCCGATCACTGGATGGACCCCGAGAATTTCAAAGAATCCTGCCGAGATCATTTCCCCATGAAGATGTTCCGGGTTATCCTTGCCCAAAAGGTTGTAGCCCGTAGGACGATAGGCCGCCAATGCAGAAAAACTCTCGTTCATCCGTTGCCAGTCGAGAAAATTGGGATAGGAAATAGATCCGTCCCTGAAGTTGGGAAGATCTTCGTACAAGACCACAATGCGATTGGCATTCGGATAGGGTAACGGATTGAGCAGAACGCCATTTACAACGGAGAAAATTGCGGTGTTTGCTCCAATCCCCAGAGCGATCGTGAGGATCGCGACAAGCGTGAACGTGGGCGACTTGACAAGCTGGCGGACTGCATATTGGAGATCATTCCACATAGGCTTTAAACTTCTTCTTAGGCTAAGTGCACTTCCGCTGCCAACCCTTAAGTCGTTGAAAATCGGCCTATTCCAGGACGTTGCAACGACGTTCTCTTCGGATATGGACGCCCACTGTCCGATATCGGATACCCGTGCTTGGGACTAAGGCGATAGTGCCTTTACGCCGCTTTGTCATTATTGAGCCGCGCACAACCGCACCAATGCGCCTATGCGCTTCGGACTCGCCACGAGCGGCTAAATGTGGCAGTGCTTTACGCCGCGCTTGGAGAGATATTGCTGATGGTATTCTTCGGCGCGATGGAAGTCGGGCGCGGGTTCGATTTGGGTCGCGACGGGGCGGCGAAAGCGTCCGGACGCTTCGAGTTTGGCTTTGGATGCGCGCGCGGCTTGTTCCTGTTCGGGCGTGTGGAAGAAGATGACGGTGCGATATTGCGTGCCGACGTCAGGGCCTTGCCGGTTTACCTGGGTAGGATCATGGGCATTCCAAAACACGTCGAGTAATTGATCGTAGCTGACTTTGGCAGGATCGTACTCGACCTGCACCACTTCGGCGTGGCCGGTGCGGTCCGTGCACACGTCTTTGTAGGTGGGATTGGCGGTGTGACCGCCGGCATAGCCGACCGCCGCATCTACGACGCCATCGATCTCGCGAAATGTGGACTCGACGCCCCAGAAGCATCCAGCGCCAAAAGTAGCTTTTTCGATCATATGTTTATTGTCTCGCGGCGGCGGAATGCGCGCCCTTTTGTGCTATTGAGCCGTGGCGGCCTTCAGCACTCCTTGCAGACGGTCGGCGAAGTTTTCTCCCGATTCGGTTTCGAGCCTTCGCCGAGCGACAGGCAGCACAGACTCGACCTCATGCACGAGCCGGAGCAGGCTCTTGATATTCGATTCGATGAAGGTTGCGCTGCCGGGCAGGTCGGGAGCCGGCAGGAAATTGCTGTCGACGCCGAAATCGATTCGTAAATCTTCCTGGCCGGAGGCGGCGCCGGCGTCAAACTCAGGACCGAAGCAGGAGAGCGCAACGCGCGTGGGCGCGAGCCTCCACTCCCGGCCATCGAACTGCCAGAGATCCCACCAGCTCTCGACTCGATAGGCCACGTCGTCGCCTTCGTAGTCGCGCAGAGTTTGCATGATTTCAGCGGGATCGAGCGGGCCGTTCACGGCTTGTTCGAGGAGTAGAGGCTGGGTGGAATCGACTGCGTGAATGGAGACGGTAGATTGAGGCTGGTCCCGCTGAGAGAAGGGGAAGAGGCGCAGCAGTTGCTCAAAGTACTTGGCTCGGTTTCCGCGGCTGTGCCGATGAAGCCACAGCGACAGGAACAATTGGTCGGTCACGCTTACATTATGAAGCGGCGCTCGAGCGGGTACGGTTACTTACCCGCTGCCCAAGCGAGACCATCCGTACCGGCACCGGCGTCGATCAGTTTGTCGACTTTCCAATCGGCGATGTTGATGGCCGCGACCTGATGACTTGAATCGCAAGAGACGTACGCCATCTGGCCATCGGGCCGCACCAGGACTTCCTGCGGCGATTTCGGCACGTCGATGGTCTGCGCAACTTTCATTGAGCGCAGATCCACGACGGCTACCTGGTCCTTGCCGGGAACGCAGACGAGCAGCCAATGCCCATCGGGAGTCGACGCGGTGCCATAGCCGGTGCCTGGGAGCGGCACCCAGGTCTTTATCTTGTTGGTTGCGGTATCGATGACCGCAAGCTGCGGTTTGGTTTGATCGGAGGTGAAGACCAGACGATCGTCGGGCGAGACGGAAATGCGCTGCGTCTCGCGCGAAATGTGGATTACGGTGATGGTCTTCTTAGCGTCCAGATCCAGCACGGAAACGGTCCCGGGGCCGACGTTTGCGGTGTAGCCGCGGCGCCCATCGCTGGTGATCGCGAGCATATGCGACTCGGGTTGATCAGTGGGCACAGTGCCGACAATTTTCAAGGTGCTTGGATCGATGATGGAAATGGTTTTGTCCAGTTCGGTGGTGACGTAAAGGAGTCCGTTCTTTGGACCGAAGACGGCACAGTGCGGGCGCACACCGTGGCCGAAATCGACATTGCCGGTCACTTTGCGCGTAGCGATATCGACGACAACCATATTCTTGCCATCGGTACCTGGCTTGCCAACACCAGAGTTGCCATAGATGGGAACGTAAGCCGTGCGCCCGTCGGGAGACGCAGCGACTTCATGTCCGGTGATGCCGTCTTCGGGGACGGTTGCGAGCTGCCGGCCGGCGGAAGGATCGATGATGCCGAGAGTGTGATCGCCTTTGTTGGCGACCAGCAAAAAGGCATCGCTATTTGAGGAACGAGCAGCAGATTGAACCATAGCGAATCCAAGGACTGCGATCAGCGACAAGGTGACATGAAAACGGGACATCGGGACCTCTCGGCGATCACAGTATCACAAGCGTCCACAAGAGCGAGCCCAAGGCGCAAAGCGCCGCGGCCACTAGGAAGGATGCGGTCCAGCCCCAGTGAGCTGCGATCGCCGGCGTCAGCGATGCCGTGAGCGCGCCTCCGAACTGACCGCCCATGTTCATGAAGCCGGAGACGGAGCCCGCGGATTTGCCGCCGATGTCAGCCGAAACCGACCAGAACGAGCTTTGCGACAGGTAGAGCGCACCCGCCCCAGCAGCGAGCACGAGCGTGGCAATCCGCGCGCTGTCAACCTGTGTGCCGAGCGCGATGAAAAGAGCAGAAAGACCGATACCTACGGCAGCGACGCCGCAACGGCCCACGCGTTTCCCTTGGCTCTTGGTTAAGAGATCGCTGATCCACCCGCCGAGGGGAGAACCAATGGCCATTGCAGCGAACGGGAGCATCGTATAGTATGAGCTTTCCCGTAAATTCAAGCCGCGAACCGAACTCAAGTAGATAAAGAACCAACTAAAGAATATGTAAGCGGCATAGCCATAACAGAAGTAACTTGCAGTTACCAGCCAGATATTGAAGTTACTCAGGATGGAACTCCAGGGCAATCGTTCGGCGCGGTGGTGGGGCGGCAAACCGGATTGGATGTGTGCCAGCTCGGAGTTTGAGATCCACGGGTGGTCCGCCGGCTTGTCACGAGCGATCAGGAACCAGATGACTCCCGCCGCCAGACCAAGGGCCGCACTCGCCCAGAACGACGATCGCCAGCCATGGCGGATCAGGAGATAGGTGATCAGCGGCGGCGTCAATGCGGCGCCGCAGCCGACGCCAGAGAATATGACGCCATTGGCAATTCCCCGCTCCGCTGAAGGAATCCAAGCTGCGACTACGCAATTGGATGAAGGATAAATGACCGCCTCACCCATGCCCAGCAGGAAACGCGTTGCAATTAGCAGAAGGATCAGCCGGGGTGCGCCGGAGGAAAACACCGTGATCAAGGATGTAAAGATTCCCCACCAGATGACGCCTAGCATGAGGACCAGGCGAGGCCCGAGGCGGTCAGCGATCGAGCCACCTGGCGCTTGGAACAGCGCATAACCGAGCACGAAGGCGCTGAAAATCCAACCGAGCTCGACGTTGGTTAGGTGAAACTCTTTTTCGATGGATTGCCCGGCGATGGAAATATTGACTCGGTCCAAATAGCCGATAGCGCTGACGACGAACAGCCACGCAACAAGCATCCACCTGACTGGCAAGAGAGTTTTCACTTACCAGTTGGTTATAGAGCCGTCGGGCCGGAAATAAGTCTGGGCACGATTGGTTACCGGCGTGATGATTTCCGCCACGAGCGTAAGCGGTTTGGTATCGAGCTCCACACCGAGACCGGGGCGATTATTCGGGTAGAGCTTGCCATTCTTGAAATCGAGACAGAGAGGCAGATACGGGAAGGTGCGACCTTCGAAATTGTATTCCATGAGCACGGGGCCAGAGAACGTGCTGAGGCAATTGACTAACGCAGCGGTCGCGACTGGACCGGTGAAGTGAGGAACTATGCCAACGAAGTGGGTTTCACAGATGGCGGCGATCTTCATCATCTCGGTGATACCACCGACGTTGGGTAGCGTAGCGCGGACATAATCGATATCGTGATTTTCTACGAGCTTGTTGAAGTCCCAGCGGTTGCCCCACTCTTCGCCGGCAGCAAGCGGGACATCGACCTTTCTGCGCAGGATCGGAAGATCTTCGGCAAATGCCTCCACCCGCACCGGATCTTCGACAAAGTAGGGTGCGAGATCCGTGATTAGAACACAGCCGCGAATTGCGTCCGACAGATCGAAGCGCTGGTGAAAATCGACGATCCAATCCCCGTTTTTCCCAACGCCTTCGCGCGCCTGGATGCAATCGGCATGAAGCTGATTAAGCCGCTCGTGAGTATTGTAAGTCGTGTTGGCGGGTTGGCCGGCGGCGTCCATGCGGAAGGCGCGATAACCGGCTTCGATGGTCGCCTGCGCCCGCTCCGCGATGCTCATGCCCGGGTGAATGCCGGGGATGATTCCAGCGGTGTTGTAGCACTCGCAGTAATTGCGCGCCGTGCCGCCCAGCAGCGTGTGCACGGGCACGCCCAGCACTTTACCCTTGATATCCCACAAGGCGAGGTCGAGCGCGCCGATGGCGTCTTCTTTCTCGCGGCCCGCCGGGTAAAAGAAGGCGCGGTTCATGTCTTGCCAGAGTTGCTCAATGTGTTGCGGGTCGCGGCCGATCAACCTTCCCGCGCTCTGCTCGAGCATGTCCTTGGATCCGCCTTCGCCAATACCAGTGACTCCGGCGTCGGTTTCCACGGTCACGATCATGTCGCTCTGATTGAACAACGGATTGGGGTGCGGCGGCGCATAGGCGCGAACGCGAGTGATCTTCATCTTCGGGACGGCGGCCCGGGACAGCTGCCCATTAGGTCCGAGCGTTGCCGATGCCGCAGCGAACGCCCTCAGGAAAAGTCGGCGGTTCATGGCGCTGTTCTACTTTAGCCGAAACCTGATGCAGCTCCATAGGAACATGGAAGGAATGGGGTTGTTGGTAAACACACAAAGGCTCAGTGAAAAAGAGACTGGCGCACGAGTTGCTTTCGGCATCCTGGCGGCCATCAGCTTTTGCCATCTGCTGAACGATATGGTGCAGTCGCTGATTCCGGCGATCTATCCGATTTTGAAAAGCTCGTTCCATTTGGATTTTTCGCAGCTCGGGCTTATTACGTTCACGTTTCAGGTGACCGCGTCGCTACTGCAGCCGTTTGTCGGATTATGGGCGGACCGGCGGCCGAAACCGTATTCTTTGGCGGTAGGCATGGGAAGCACGCTGGTGGGGCTGTTGCTGCTGTCGAGGGCCTGGAATTTCCACATGATCCTTATTTCGAGTGCGCTGGTGGGCGTTGGATCGTCTGTATTCCATCCAGAGTCGTCGCGGGTGGCGCGGATGGCGTCCGGCGGACAGCATGGGCTGGCCCAATCACTGTTTCAAGTGGGCGGGAATACGGGCTCGGCGCTAGGGCCGTTGCTGGCGGCGTTCATCGTAGTGCCGCACGGCCAACACAGCATATCGGTGTTTTCAGTCGCGGCGCTGGCGGCGATCGTTCTATTGATCAACGTCGGCCACTGGTACAAGCAACGGGCGGCAGTCAAGCCAACAGCCGGAGTAACTCAGGCGGCGCACGATGTTGCGTTGTCTTCTAAAAAGATCGCGACGTCGATTGGGATTCTGGCTGCACTGGTCTTTTCTAAGTATATTTACTTAGTTAGTCTTTCCAGTTACTACACGTTCTATCTGATGAGTAAGTTTCATGTATCGGTACGGGCGTCGCAGCTCTACCTTTTCATTTTTCTTGGCGCGGTGGCGGCCGGGACAATTATCGGCGGACCGGTGGGCGATCGAATCGGGCGCAAGCATGTGATCTGGTGGTCTATCCTGGGCGCGCTGCCGTTCACGTTAATGCTGCCGTATGCAAATCTGTTTTGGACCTCTATTCTTACCGTCGTGATTGGATTGGTGCTGGCGTCCGCGTTTTCGGCGATTCTGGTTTATGCACAAGAGCTGGTACCGGGCAGAGTGGGAATGATCTCGGGCCTATTCTTCGGGTTTGCATTTGGGATTGCGGGCGTGGGCGCGGCGCTGCTGGGGACGCTGGCGGATCACACGAGCATTTACTTCGTGTATCGGATCTGTTCGTTCCTGCCGGCGATTGGGCTGCTGACGGCGTTGCTGCCGAATGTGGAGCCGGGCAGAGGGCGCAGGGTGGGTTAATTTTGAAGTTCGCCGGGCGAGCAGTGCGCGGTTCTATACTGATATTTGCCTGCGCGATCGGGCAACCGCCGGGTGCGCTGTCGTTTCTTACGATAGGGCGCCGGGAGGAAAGTCCGGTCTTCTCAGGGCAGCATGCCGGCTAACGGCCGGGGGTCTGAGCATCAAAACTCAAACTACGGAAAGTGCCACAGAAAATATACCGCCCGCCGCGTGGTTAGCGCCCGCGATGGGTAAGGGTGAAATGGTGCGGTAAGAGCGCACCGCGGCTTGAGCAATCAGGCTGGCAGGGAAAACCCCATGCGAAGCAAGACCAAATAGGGGAGGAGGAGTGGCCCGCTCCGTTACCACTTCCGGGTAGGTCGCTGGAGCCCTTCAGCAATGGAGGGCCTAGACGAATGGTTGCCGCCGCGCATTGAGGCGACTCGACGCGCGGGCACAGAAACCGGCTTATAGATCGCGCAGGTTCTATAGCCGAAACTCGCTCATGCCACTGTTGCGCTTCATTTACAGACGCAGTAACCGTTCCCCGGTCGGAGGTTCTAATGGGAGGATGCGACGGTTCCGGGCAGGCAGACAGCTTGCGATCCTAGTTTGTCTCGCCGCGCTTTTTTCGAGCGCCTGCCTGGTGCGCAGACGCGTCGTTGCCCCGCCTGGAAAATCGAAAGAAAATCGGCCGCTGCGCATCGCCACCAAGCACGATCTCATTCAGCTCATCCATAACGCATGGGATCCCATTCAATCGTTCACGATGAAGGCCGACATGTCGCCCTCGGTCGGACAACTCTATGGCGGCCAGGTGACCGATTATGCCACCATCACGGGTTTCGTGATTTTCCGCCGGCCCGATGATATACGGATCATCGGCCAGGATCCCGTGATCCATAGCACCCTGTTCGACATGGTCTCGACAGGAAACACCTTCCGCGTTTCGCTGCCTACTAAGAATCAGTTCGTCATCGGGGCAAACGACGCTCCCGCGACGTCGAAAAACAAACTGGAGAATCTGCGGCCGGCCGCTTTCCTGACGTCTCTGATGATCATGCCGCCCGGCGAAGACGATCTTACGTTGATGGAAGACGACACGAACGAGACCAAGGCCGTCTACATCATCCAGGTAATCCACCGCGACGGCGACCAGTTGCAGCTCATGCGCAACATCTACTTCGACCGGTACACGCTCGCGATCAACCGCCAAAAGACATTCGACGCCAACGGCTACATCAAAAGCGACACCAAGTACGCCGAGTGGCGGGCCTTCAACGGCACACTCTTCCCCACTATGATCGATATTCAGCGTCCGCAGGACGGCTATGAGTTGATCCTGACGGTGCTCGATATGAAGATCAACACGCCCGAGGTGACGCCTGAGAAATTTGTGCTCAACCAGCCGCCCGGCGCGACGGTGAAAATGCTGGGCGCGTGCTGCGCTGGCTGCCCGTGCACGCAGTAAGCCGATGCCCAGGGAAGTATCCGCTTACCAAGTCTTTATCGCATCGCCTGGCGGTCTTGACGAGGAGCGGAAGCGCTTCAGGGAGATTGTGAACGAGCACAACGAGAATCACGCGCTGGAGAACGGAGTCTTGTTTATCCCCGTAGGCTACGAGCAAACGCCTCGCGGGATGGGACGGCCGCAGCAACTTATAAACGACGATTTAAAACGCTCTGATTACTGCATCTTCCTTCTGCACGATCGATGGGGTAGCCCAACTTCCAAGCCGGCGCTCTATTCGTCAGGGACTGAGGAGGAGTTCTCTCTCGCGATGGAACTCTTTCGAGCAGGCACGATGCTGGACCTGCTGGTTTTCTTCAAGGCTGTCGATCCGAGCCGTTTGAGCGATCCCGGACCGCAGCTTCAAAAAGTGCTGGATTTTCGACGGGAATTGGAGGATGGTAAAGAGCTATTTCCCTACCCTTACAGCGGACTCGAGCTGTTCGAAAAAGCGGTTCGTAAACATCTCTCGACATGGATGTATGCTCATTTGAAACGCCAAGTGTCGGGTCGCTTGAAGTGAGACAATCGAAGATGGAAATGGCCACTCCCGAACTTGCTCAAGCAGAGCAATTTGCTCGTTCGGGGAAATTGGTCGACGCGGAAATCGCATACGCTCGTGCAATCCAAACATCGCGAGATCCTGTCGCCTTCAATAAATTCGGCGATTTTCTAAAGAGGGAGGGCCGGCTTTCAGAAGCGCAGTCGATGTATGAGAGCGCTTTGAATAGCAGCCCCACAGAAAAACAGGCTCAGGCCGATGCTCATAGGAAGTTGGGTGAATTATTCCTCATCGGTCGCGATCTAACGCGGTCCGAACAAGAGTTCCAGCAAGCCTTATCGATAGATCAGTCATTGAACAACCAACAGGCCCTTGCCGACGATTACCGCGGGCTCGGAAATGTAGCGAGAGCACGCCGGGATTTCGAATCGGCCGAGGCTTATTTCAGCCGCGCGCTCGAACTCGATGTCGCCCGCAATGCACTTCGAAGTATCGCCAAGGATAAGGGCAGCTTGGGCCTGGTTGCGCTTCACCGGCGAGACCTGAATCGTGCCGAAGAGATGTTCAGGGCAACCCTGCAAATAAATGAAGAACACCAGTGGCTCGAAGGCGTGGCCAAGGATAGCAGCAATCTGGCTCGCGTGCTCCTGGCCCGCGGCGACCTGGAGAAATTGCAAGAAGCGGAGCGCCTGCAAGAGCGAGCCCTCGCTATCTACACGCAATTTCACGACATTCCTGGCATGGCGAACAGCTCAGGGATTCTCGGGACCATTTACTTGAATCGCGGCAAGCTCGAAGAAGCCGAGGAGTGCTTCAACCAGGCGCTTCAACTCGAAGACCAGCTAGGGCGCTCGCCTGAAATGGCGCAAGCAAACCTCTCATTGGGAGAGCTCTATCGGCAAAAAGGCGATTTAGAACGAGCGGAGCAGTATTTTCGTAGAGCGCTAAAAATCCGGGAGCGCTTGGGGGATTCAGAGGCTCTCGCCGTGGTCTACAAACATTTGGGCTTGCTCTATCAGGATCGTGGCGATCTTCAACGGGCTCGGGAAACCTGGCTGTTCGCTCGCGGGATATACCTTTCGCTCGAATCGCAAAGCCAAGTTCAAGAGTTAGACGCGTTGGTGAGCACAGTGCCGGAATCCGCGCCCGATACTGCATAGCCTCATCCAATCACCCGTAGCGCCTCTTCCAGCGCTTCCACGAAAAAGTACTCGCCCCACATGACGGACTCGTCTACGCCGAGACCCTTGTGGATGTGATACACGCCGCCTTTTAAGACGCCTTCCCAATCGGCATCGGCAATGGCCAGGTACTTCGCGCACAAGCTGCGCAGGATGTGAATCGCCGTCGACCAGTAGAAGTGGCCTTTCATAGGGTCCGAGATGTGTCGGCACAGGCGAAGCATGCCCGCGGAGGCGATGGCGGCGGCCGAGGTGTCCACCAGCATTCGATTTTCCGGCGGCGCATTGTAGTCCCAGGGCGGCACGCCATCGGTTGGCGTGTGCGTGATGTAGTAATCGACACAGGCCTCGGCGGTGTGGAGAAAGCGCGGGTCGCGGCTGTACTGGTAGGCGGTGGTGAAACCGTAAAGCGCCCAGGTGAGGCCACGCGACCAACACGAATCGGAACGATAGCCCTGCTGCGTGGATTCGCGCAGGAATTGTCCCGTCTCGAGATCGAATATCCCCTCATGCGCGGTAGAACCGTCGCCGCGCACCAGGAACCGCCGTGTGGTGATGCAATGGCGCACGGCGATATCCCGCAACTTGCGGTCATTCAATTCGCGCGCGGCATAAAAGATAATGCCGACGTTCATCATGATGTCGATGAAGATAGAATCTTCCGCCACAAACGAACGCAGATACTGGCCTTCTTCGTTGAAGCGCTGGGCGAGCGTTTTGCCGGCGTGCAGTACAACCTCGCGAATGGCAGGGTCTCTGGTGGCCTGGTACCAGCGGTGATAAGTGGAAAAGAAGATAAAGCCCAGGTCGTGCACATCGGCGTCCGTCTTGCGCGCCTCCAATGGCTTGCTGTAGCGGATGGCCTGCTCCATCCAAAACGTGGATTCCGGCTTGTCCGATCCGGCGTGCCGGTGGAAGAGCCACATCATGCCAGGCAAAAAGCCGTCGCACCAATGAGTCCAGGCGGGACCCTCATGCTTCCACTTGCCGCCGGAGGTGTACATCGGATAAAAATCCGGATGATTCTCTATCAGCCGCCGCACCTGCTTTTGGGCGAAGCCGAGGGCGCCTTTGAACAGCTCTTTGTCCGAGTCGAAGATGAATTGGATCACGTATATACCAACGATGACAATTATAAGTAGCCGCTGTACCTTCCTCTGCTACCATCGGGTTGCATGGCGGCGAAAGTAACCATAGTCAACAACGGGCCGATTCGTATTGAAGGTGAATTCACCATCCAGGATTCGGAAGGAAATTCCTATGGTTTGGCAGGACGGTCGGTGATCTCGCTGTGCCGTTGCGGCTTGGCGGAGAATAAGCCCTTTTGCGACGGCTCGCACGGCCGAAACGGCTTTCTGTCCGAGTGCAAAGCGCGCGAGCTTCCCCCACCGAAGCCCAAAATCTGAGATCATTCTTTCTCTGAGAGAGCACCTTCTCTTTTCAGGGATTTTCCATGGAGTGGTATTACGCGGAATCCGGGCAGCGCGTCGGCCCACTGCCGGAAGCGGAATTTCGCTCGCTGTGTGCCGTGGGCAAGATAGGCGCGGAGGACTTGGTCTGGACGGCTGGCATGGCGAGCTGGCAGCCGCTCGGGACCGTTCAGGGGCCCAGTTTTGAAACGCCGGTTCCGGACTCCCGAAGCTGCACGGAATGCAAGGGCGTGTTTGCGCCCGATGAGCTGCTCGCTTTCCAATCGGCACGGGTGTGCGGCGGCTGCAAGGACGTTTTCTTTCAGCGGCTGCGCGAGCAAGGCATCGCAGCGAGCAACAAAATATTCCGCCAATTCGGGGGTTTTTGGATTCGCGCGGTGGCCCGGGTCATCGATGGCGCGATCCTTTCGGCCTTCTCCGTCGCGCTGATTTTCATTTGGGAAGCCGCCATGCGGCGCGTGATTTTCAATCCCACACACGCCACCGCTTATGACGTGCTGGCCCTATGGGGCGGCCTCGGCCTGATTTATTTAATTTCGATGAGCGCCTCAGTCGCTTATGAATCATGGTTTCTATCTCACCGAAGCGCGACGCCAGGCAAATTAGCGCTGGGCCTGCGGGTGGTGCGCTCGAACGGTGAGGCCCTGACCGTGAAGCGCAGCATCGGACGCTCGTTCGGCTATCTATTGAGCAGCATGCTGCCGCTGGCAATCGGATTTATTATGGCCGGCGTGGACGATGAGAAGCGCGCCTTGCATGACCGAATCTGCGATACACGCGTGGTCTACAGATCGTGAACGCTGCTACCTCAGCACTGATGTGTCCGCGTTGCGGCTACGAACTTCCCCTTGAAGCGGTTCAGCCGCAAGGCGGCCGGTGCGGCGCTTGCGAGGCTCACGTGGAAGCGGCCGTGTTTCCAGCTCTCTACCGGGCGGAGGAAAGCTCCACCTGGGAAGCAGTAGTGTCCGGCGAAGCGGGTTGCTTTTTTCATCCCGACCGCATTGCCGTCTTCTCATGTGATCGATGCGGCCGCTTTCTGTGCCCTCTATGCCGTATTTCCTGGGCAGGCGAGAACGTATGCACGGCCTGCCTGGAGGCCGCGAGCAACGGGAAGCAAGCGCGCGCGTTAGCCTCCGGCCGTTTCCATTACGATTCCCTGGCGTTGGCCATTGCGACGCTGCCCGTTCTCACCTGGATTTTCAGCATGCTGACGGCGCCGCTCGCGTTGGGATTTGCACTGTTCACATGGCGGCGCGAGTGCAGTATTGTGCCGCGCAGCAAAATTCGCTTCGTGGCCGCGATTTTGTTCTCGATGCTGACCATCGCGGGTTGGATCGTTTTCTGGGCCTACCTGGTGCGCCACAACTGGCGTACCCACTCCGGGCGGATTGAGTAGAGAATGGCTATGCAGAATCGAATGTACCGGCCGCTATTCGAAACGTTTTGGGTTCGCCTGGGAAACGTGCGTGCCTGGCGATCTGCGGATCATCTGCTGCTGGTCGAAAGCCGCTTTTTCAGCGAGCACTATACCCGGCTCTTTTGGGCAGACATCCAAGCCATTCTGCTCTATGAGCTACACACGCAGAGCTCGGTCCTTCTGGCCTTGGAACTCGCCTGCCTGTTGTCGGTTCTGGCGCCGGTTTTCTTCTGGCAACCCGGTTGGCCTTCCTTGGCAGCATTTGTCTTTCTCTTCTCTTATGCGGTTTGGCGCTTTGGCTGCCCTCAATGGGCTTGCCAGCTGGCCACCAGAACTAACGCCAGGCAATTTGCGCTTCCGGGAACCTTGACCTCGTGCCGCCGCGTAGTGGAGGAATTGAAAGACAGCGTGAGGCGCGCGCAGGGCGCGCTACCCGGGACGCAGCCGGCCGAGGCCGGGCTCAATGACGCAGCGCCACAGGCCGCCGCCTATCCGAACAAGCCGCTTCGGAAGCAACCCGTACTCGTGGTACACGTCATAGCTTTTGTGCTGGGCATTCTGAGCCCGTTCAACGTCTTTATTTTCGTCCTGTATTGCCCTGCGCTGATTGCCGCATGGTTCCTTCAGCAGGATTTGAAATTCCCCTTCGCAATCCGCTCGGCGGCAGTGATGAGCCAGATGTTTGCCGTCTTGCGCATCGGAATCTGGCTGCTGATGGTTACACGCGTCAGGTTCTACTTCGCGCCAGTCGTTTTCAACCATTGGCGCTTCGGCCTGCCCCAAATCGTGTTCAGTCTATATGGCATAGCCGCTATTTATCTGCATTCCGTCAAGCTGGCCCAACCCAGCAGAAGAGTGCAACCGTTCTGGGCCTGAGTTAAGATCGCTGAACAATGGCCACGCTCGCCTTCGAACGCTGTTTGAACCACGAGTCGCGAGAGGCCGTATGCCGATGCCCGTCCTGTGGCCAGTTCTTTTGCCGTGAGTGCGTGGCGCCGTTCGAATCGCGCCTGCTGTGCGCCAACTGCCTCGCTTCCGCATCGGTGGCAACCGAGTCGCAACACGCCTCTGCACACTTCGGGGTAACAGGCGCAGTGCTCATCGCAGCCGGAGTCTTGACTGCCTGGTTGCTTTTTTATCTCGCGGGCTGGACCATTCTGCAGTTCCGTGAGCACACTCCCCTAGCTTTTCTCGCTGCTGCGGCGCTGAGGTTTGCGGGATGAAGGAATCGGCATTTGCGTCTGCCGTGCGCCTTATCGAAGATGCACTTGGGCTTGCCAGACGAGCGGATTCGACTGCCTGGCTGGTCTATGTAGCGGGCGTCGTACCCTTCTTCGGCTTGCTGCTGTTCGCAATGACCGACCTGGTCCAGAATCCGTTTGCGGTCGAACGCCTGCCGGTTATCGCGCTCGCGCTAGCGTTGCTTTACTGCTGGCTGCATATCTGCCAATCGGTTTTCTGCGGCGGTTTGAAAGCTAGTCTCGAGGGAACCAAGGAATCATTAGGGGCGCACTTCGCGCAGGCCGTCGCCACGCAGCCAACAATGGCAGCCAGCAAGCTGATTCTGTGGCCTGTGACGACGGTACTCCTGGTTCCATATCCCGCGGTCACGATGTTCTATCAGCATTCGCTAATTCCCGCGCCGCGCTTTGAGAGCTTGCGAGGCGTGATTGCTGAGGCAAAGCGCGACGCGCTCTATCGCCAGGGGCAGACGATCTGGATGCTCTTGCTGGTACTGCTTCTACGAGCCATTCTTTGGATCAATCTTTTCGGTTTGTTGGTGCTGGCGCCAGCGTTGTGGAAGATGTTGACGGGCATCGAAGGAAAGTTGACCCGCGCACCAGGGCTGCTGGTGAACCCGATTACTCTGACAGCGCTCTCGATTCTCGCTTATATCGGGCTTGATCCCATCGTCAAAGCTGCTTGTGTGCTGCGGAGATTCGCGCGGCAGTCTGAAAGCTCCGGTCTCGACCTTCGCTTGCGTGTCGCTGTGCTGGCGCGAGCCGCGGCGGTGGCGCTGGTTCTCTGCGCCATGTGCATCCCAATGCGTTCAGCCGCCGCAACCGCCGGGCAAGCTCCTGCGAAAACTGCAACTGTTTCGCCGGATCGAATGCGCCAGGCAATCGAAAGCGTCTTTCGCGATCCGCATGGCACTTGGGATCTACCCGTCGTGCAGCCGCAGCGGCCGCCCTCAAGTCCGTTCGTTGCCTTCATGAATTGGATTGTGGATCGCGTCGACGCAGTCTGGAATGGCATCACCTCGGCGATCGTAACCCTGCTCAAAGCCTTGCATCGCATCTTCTCGAACACAAATGAAGCACGCGAGACGAAAGCGCATCCGGTTTCGACTCTCGGCGGATGGGCTGTAATCATCGTTTTCAGCTTGCTTTTGGCGGGCGCCATTTTGGCCTCATTTTGGAATCGACGCAAACGGACACGCGGGCAAGCCGCAACCACGGCAGTTCCCGCAAAGGCAATCGACCTCGCCCGCGAGGACGTCCATGCCATCGATCAACCCGAAGATGAGTGGCTCAGATTGGCGCAGCAGCATCGTGCAGCCGGCAATCTGCGGCTGGCTTTGCGCGCGCTCTATTTGTCGACGTTGGCCGCATTCGGACGCAGCGGCCTGATCTCGCTCGCGCGCGGCAAATCCAACCTGGACTACCTACGCGAGCTGCAACGCCGCGCCAAGCGCCTGAATTCCGAGTGCGTTCCTCTGTTTAGCTCAAACCTGAGCCTCTTCGAAGAGAGCTGGTACGGGAACCGTCTTGTCACCGAGAAAGCATTGGAGCTGTTCGAACGTAACTCTTTAGCGTTGCGTAAGCTCCTGTAGGCAAGAACGTATGGCGTCCGCTCATCCAGCCGTTCGAAACACACCTTCCGGCAGCCCAGCACCCACGCAGGGCAAACGCCGCGGCCGGCTTGTCGAGCTCGACGTTCTGCGCGGTTTTCTCCTCCTCTGGATGACGCTCACGCACCTGCCCACGAAAGCCAACCTGATCTCGAACCAGACTTTCGGTTTCGTCTCGGGCGCCGAAGGCTTCATCTTTCTGGCGGCGTTTATGGTGGGACAGCTTGAATACCGGGTGGAACAGAAGTCGGGGGCCGGCGCTACGGTGCGCGATCTCTCCAGGCGCACTCTGCGCATCTATCTCTACCATTGCGCCCTGCTGGTATTCGCTTTTACGCTGGTTGCCGAGTTTGGCGTCTCATTTCACCGCCTGGCGCTGCAAAATCTGCTGTCCTTTTATCTGCAGCAGCCGCAACATGCGGCGATTGCCGCCGCACTGCTTCTCTATCGCCCTTCTCTGCTGGACATTTTGCCCATGTACATCGTCTTCATGGCGCTGACGCCGCTGGCGCGCAAGATCGCTCGGCGGTGGACATGGGATCCGGTGGTTTACATCAGTTTCGGCGTGTGGGCTGCGGCCGAATTCGGTCTGCGCGCCTGGATTTACCGGCACGTGAACCTGTTCGGCTTGTCGGTGCCAGAAGCCTCCACAGGCGCCTTCGACGTTTATGCCTGGCAGCTTCTCTGGATGGTCGGCCTTGCGCTCGGAACTATCTATGCCGAAAGCGTCGCGGGGACAGCAGCGCCGACCGCGGGAGCAACGGCTCCCGGCGCCACCGAAGCCGAGGTGGGCATTCCGGGCTGGCTGTTGAAACTCAGTATTGGGGTAGCGCTGGTCTTCCTGGTGCTGCGTTATAGTCCCGTGGATCACTGGATGAATCCGGACAAGTATGGCTGGCTGATCGATAAGTGGCACTTGGGTCCGGGCCGCCTCATCAATTTTGCGGCGCTGTCTATTGTTCTGGTTCGCTTCGGGGCGCGCATCGCCGCGCTGCCGTTTATCAAACCTCTGGCGAGCCTGGGCCAAGCATCCATTGAAGTGTTTTCCGTTCACGTGCTCTGCTGCCTGGCCGGCCACGCGCTTAGCCCCGAGGCCGATGCGGAACTGCCTTTGTGGCAGCAGGCGATCCTGCTTCCGCTTACGATTGCCGCGCTCTTTCTGACGGCGTACCTGCAGCGGAAATGGACCGCCAGAAAGCGTGAGCGAGCCACCGCTGCTTCCTGAACCCGTTATGCATCGCCGGCACAATCTCGCATTTGCTGCAGCTCTGGGGCTGGGCGCGATGTTTGTCCTGGTGACGCTATGGTCCGTGCTGCGTGGCACCGATACAAGCTACAATTATCCAGATTGTTCGTCTCTGAACAACAGCGACACTGGAACGAAAGCCTATTTCGAAGCGCTTGCCCGGCTCGGCTTCGCGCCATCTCGCAACTTCAAGATGCTACGCAAGCTCACGGGTGCGCGTGCCGCAATCTTCTACGCCGGTCCGGATCTGTGGTCGTTTCGTTACTCCGATGAAAAAGATCTCGAGCAGTTCGAACAGCTCGCGAGCGGGGGCGCCCGCGTCATCCTCGCGCTCGACCCTGAAGGGATTACGGAACTCCCGCGAGAGAAGCCGAAACGGGCTTCGGATTCGAAGGACAGCCGCTCGCGCGAAGACAATCTGAAGAAGCATTGGGGCATTGAACTCACTTATGTCGAACGTGCGGTTGCAAGCGAAAACCGCAAACTGCTCGCCGGTTTGGAGGTGCAGCCGGTGACCTGGCGATTTTCTTCCTGGCCAGCCGCATGGAAACCGTCGCACCCGCGCAACGGCTCACCCCTGTTTCTGGAGCGCGAGTTCGGCACGGGCAGCGTCGTGTTGATAGCAAATTCAAAGCTTTTTACAAACCGCGAACTGTTGGTCCATCCCGACGTGGATGTGCTTGCAACGGCGCCGGGCGCGTACCGCGACATCATCTTCGATGAAAATCATTTGGGAATCGCAGATACCGGCACGGTTATGGGCTTGGCGACCGCTCACGGTCTCGAATGGATGCTGGTGGGCTTTGTTGTCCTAGCGATCCTATACGTGTGGCGAAGCTCCGTTAGCTTTATTCCGCGGCTCTCCGCTCCGGTTGAGGCTTCAGTGAGTGGCCGCGACGCCCATCTGGCGCTTTCGCATCTGCTGATGCAAAGCGTGCCGTCCAAATCCCTTCTGCGTGTGGCGGGCGAAGAATGGAACCGTTCGGCGGCGCTGCAGGCACGCGCAAGGGTCCGTCCTCTCAGCCAGGATGAGCTAGGCCGGCTCGAGCAGTTACGGCCTGCAGATGCTGCCGCCGAATACCGGGCAATCGCGGCGCGCTTAAATTCTAAGTGAGGATAGAGACTCCCGAAGTGTCATTGGTTTTCGATCATTGCCTGGATTGCGATGAAGAACTTCCGGCAATTTTCCGCTCGCTCTTTCACCAGCTTTGGATCCAGGCGCTCGAGCAAGTGTGGGGCGTGTTTGGTTTTGTGGTAAGCGCCTTTTTTCGTTCTGAAGGTCGCGCGACGGAGACGGCGATTTACTTCCGTCTTCTGGATTTTCTCCACATCGGTGGTGCTCTTGAGCGCTCTTCGCGAGAACTTCTGATCATTGAAGTAGCGCTCCACCGCTACGGGGTCAGCCAAGAACCAAGATTCCATTAATTGCACCATCCAGAAAACATTTTTTGCGCGCGAAGGACTTATTCCGTGACGGCGGCACAGCACCCTGACATCTCTCGGTAGAGGCTCCTCACTATCTTTGAGCAGGATGTTCAGGGCCTCGGAATCACTCCTGAAAGCCTTCTCGTAAGCTGCGGGTCCATCTCGAGCGGCAATGAACCTTAGATCTACGCGGTGCGTCCGAGCGAGTTCGACGGTTTCTGAAAAGAATTTTTCAAAGCCGCCTCTGAGCGTGCCGTCACCCTCAAAGTAAACGCGGATCTCCTTCATCGCAAAGTTCCGCCGACCTCTCCTCGTCTCCAGAGGTCTCCCAGCGTGTAATCCTGGAGCCATTCTTCGAGTCGATCGCCGCGAAGGCGCTTAAATTTGGTGCTTCCATCAAACCCCTTTTCGCAAACGATAATGCATTCCGGTTGGTCTGAGAAGTAATCAATGAGCGCACTGGAATGGGTGGTAACAATAAGTTGCATCCGTTTTGAGGCGCTCCGAAGGGCGTCGGCCACCAGCCTCAACGCGTCCGGGTGTAGTCCAACTTCCGGTTCCTCAATACAGACGAGCGGTGCAGGGGCGTGATCAAAAAGGACCGCCATCAAACAGAGGAACTTTAGAGTGCCATCCGAAAGCCTGGGAGCGGAAACTCGGCCAGCTCCCTTTTCAGTAACGTATAGTTGCGCGATCCCGCCTTCCAGGCGAATCTTGACATCCTCAAAGTTCGCCGAAAGCCGCCCGAGGTAGCTCTTGACCTCTTTGAGCGATCCGTGAAAGTCCATTTCTTGAAGCACTAGAGCAAGGTTCGACCCCGAAAGATCAAGCGGATGCTTTGGAGCGGCAGAAGCGATACCGGATCGCGCGCCGTCTTCGGACCCCGTTCGAAAATCACGATAAACTCGCATTTCGCCGAACGCTCGCGCCATTTGTGTCAAGGGGGTTGGGTCGGATGGATTGCGGTAGACGGCAAGGGCAGATTCGGTCGCATTGATTGTGCCGGTCATCTGGCGAGGGTTCGCCGCGTCAATGTCGCCGATGGCAATCTTCGACCCGGAACGATCCATGTATCCGGACTTGCGATTGACTCCTTTTGCGGGTCGAAGCGTTTCCGACTGAATGTTCAGGGAATTTTGAACTGCGCTGAACACAAGCTCATACAAAAGCTGCCGATGTTCAACTTCGAAGACGCAGGTGAGACGCGCCGGGCGGTCGGGCGCTGGACGGCCACGCCAAATCCAATCGTTCGGACCTCCTCTGGAGGCAAGGAAATTATTGGGATTGTTCGGCAACGCCTGTAGCAACGAAATCGCATCGATCAAATTCGACTTGCCCGCGCCATTTGGCCCAATTACAATGTTCAACTCGTGAAGTGCGAGTGAGGTAAGATTCCGAAACGAGAGAACATTCTTCAGCGCCAATGAGTGGATGAACATGAAGTCGCCTAATTTTAGCTCCCGGCGTGCCCTATGCGCTTTCGTTGATAATAGAAGACGTTATGTGGAGTGACCGGAAACCAACCAGACCTGTCGAGAACACGCCTTCGGGCCCGAGCACGAGCCCAGGACCGGAGGGAATTGTCAATGTATCGAATTTGACTGTCATCGGAAGGGCCATGGTGGTGCGCGGTCACATCAGAAGCAAAGAGAGTCTACACATCGAAGGAGAAGTGGACGGGACGCTCGAGCTGCCGGGTGCACGCCTTACGGTCGGCGCTACGGCGCGCGTGGCGGCGGATGCAAGAGCGCGCGAGATTGAGGTAATCGGCACACTGACGGGCGATCTGGATGCTTCGAAGAAGATAACTGTTCGCAAGGGCGGGCGGCTGGTGGGAGACTTGCGAACACCCGGCATTGTCATCGAAGAAGGCGCCTACTATAAGGGCAAGATCGAGATCGTAAATCCCGAAGCGCAGCCGGAGTCCGATGGGGTGCCGGTGAAGCGGGCCGCGGCGGGAAGCTAGCTCCACTAAAAAATCAGCAGCTAGAAAACCGCCCGCTGCTGTTGCGTATGCTTCGACGCCAGAGCAAAACGCGGCTCGACAGGCGGTTCAGAGCTGCCGGTAATTCGGGCAGCCATGTATTCACCAACCGCGGGACCGTGCTTGAAGCCGTGGCCGGAGCCGCCGCCGGCGATCCAGACATTTTCAAAGGCGGGATGCCGATCGATAAGGAAATCGCCGTTGGAGGTGTTCTCGTACTGGCAGACGCGCGAATCGACGATGGGCGAATGAACGAGAGCAGGAAAGCGTTCGGCAACGTAAGCTTGCGCAGCGGCGACCTTGTCCGGCGTGACGATGCGATTGGCAATATCGGGATCGAAGGCGGGACCGTGAAGGTCAAAGGCGACTTTGAAGCCGCGCGTTTCCAGATCCGGGAAGCCATACATGCCGCGAGCATCGCTGAAATCGATCCACACCGGCATCCGTGGAGGCGCAAACCACTGGTCTCCAGGCGGAATACCGAAAAAGAGCACGTCCTGACGCGTTACGAAGATGCGATTGCCAAGTAGCTCAGGAAAGACTTTGCCGAGCCACGGACCGCACGCGAAAACGAAGGCGTCTGCGGTGATGGAATCGCCCGTAGAGGTGACGACGGCCTTGAGCGTGCCGCTGCCTTGCGGGGTGCGAACGGCCGCGTGGCGATAGACGCCGCCGCTTCCGATGAAACTCGCGACAACGGCTTGCACCGCTTGCCGCGCCATGAGCGCGCCACTTTCCGGTTCAAGAATGGCGACCGCATCCGGGTCGAGACGGATCTGGGGATATTCGCGTGCGAGGTCGGAGGCGGAGAGGTCTCGAAACGGGATTTGCAGCTTGCGTAGTGTTTGGCGGCTCTGCTCGGCATAGGCGTTGTCCGGCTTCGCCAACCACAACACGCCGATTCGCTCGAGAAGATTACGTCGGGTCTGCGCAAAAAAGTTCGACCAAAGCGAGAGCGAGCGCTTGGCCATGCGCGTGTAGACTTCATCCGGGCCATAGCTGCAGCGGATGATGCGCGATTCCCCGCCCGAACTGGCACGAGCGCTGGCGGGTCCGTATTCGTCGATAAGAGCGACCCGGTGACCTGCCGAGAGCAAATGATACGCAGTCCAGGCGCCGAATACGCCGGCTCCGATCACCGCGTAGGTGGCAGGTTTTTCGGCACGCGCCAGAAGAGCGCCGCTAGCAAGCGAGCTTGAAAATTCGCGGCGGCTCATGGCAAGCATGGTAAGCGAGTGCGCCTCCGCTCAGGTGGGCGCGATATCAGAACACAGCCTTGAGGCTGAATTGAATATTGCGTGGATCGTTGCGCGTACCGTAGACTTGGCCGAATGTTCCGCCGCAGGTCAGGCACTCATTAAAATTGTAGTTGCCGCCGAAGATGGGATGGTTGAAGACGTTCAGAAATTCGCCGCGGAACTGGACGCGGAATCGCTCCGGGCCGAATCCCTTTGCCACAGCCAAGTCCCAATTCTCAGTCGGAGCTTCGCGCAAGGTAGCCTGCTTGATGGGCGAGTTTCCGATGGCGAATTGTCCATAGGTTGAGAGAAACGCATTAGGATTGAACCATTGATCCGGCGTCTGGTGAGCAGGAACAGGGTTCCCGACCAGATCCGGAACCTGCGGGCTGGGGAAGCCGAATTGATTGTTCAGCGGCGAATCGTAGTCGTCGATGATACCGAAAATCGGCAGCCCGCTCGCCAAGCGAATGTTGGTAGAGAGTTCCCAGTTACCGAGCACCTGTCTCGCGATCCATGGCGCGCCGCTGCCCCAGCGCATGCCGGCGCCATAGGGCAGGTCGTAGACAGCCGCCACAGCGAAACTTTGGGGTTGATCGTGCGTGCTCGGGCCATAGTCGAGCATGGTGTTGTAAGAATCCCGCCAAAGATTCCCAATGCTCCAGCCGACGAGATCTTCCGAGCCATCATCGAGCGCCTTCGACCACCTGTAAGTCACGATCGCACTGAGACCATTGGTAAATGCGTGGTTGTATTTCAAGTCAAGCGCATTGTATTCCGAAGATGCACCGGGCAACGAGCGCGTGTATGTCAGAGCGCCAAATTCCGGATATGGCTGCTCAAGTTGATACTGGAAAATTGTGGGCCCGCTTAACGAGCTGTTTGGATCGGTGATCACGCCGTAGAACGGATTGGGCACCGTGTTCAGCAATGAGCCGCCCTGCGAAAGATCCTGGCCGGGGAGCTGGTTCGCATTGATGTCCGGATTGCCGTACATCAGCTTGCGCCCGCGCACGTCCGTGTATCCGGCTTCTACGACAGAGTGGGAATCGAGCTGATACTGCAGATCGAAGCTGAACTGCTCGGTATAGCCGATCGGGTGCGAGCCCTTCGGCCAGATTTGCCCCGCATTCAAGCCGAGATAGGTGAGCAGGCCTTGTGAGCTGCCCACCTGCGGCGTGAATCCGTTGGGGAACGGGTTGCTAATGTCGCCTTGAGGCACCAGGCCCTGGCCGTTTACCGTACCGAACGATTGCGTATATGAGCCAAAACCGAGAAACTCGCCCGGACTATCGAAGCTGAGCATCGCCGAGGCCGGCGCAAAGAAAATTCCGGCGCCCGCTCGAGCCACTAGTTTGTCGGTAATTCTGTAAGCCACGCCCATGCGCGGAGCGAAATTCAAATTGTCCGGCGCCCACGCGTAGCGATTGTTGGCGTTCGCGTATTCAAATCCGCCAAGCACGTTGAAGCCAACCTGAGAGCTGATGGGATTCACCACGGTGGGGTCGAACCAATCGATTCGGTTGTAGCGTTCCGTTGCCGGCCGTTGGTTCTCATATCGCAGGCCGGCATTTATTGTAAGCCGGGGAGTAACTCGCCATTGATCCTGTATATAAGCGCCGTAAACGTGCTCGCTCATAGCGGGGTCGATCTCGATGTTGTTGGTCGCGCTCCCGAATACGCCAAGCAGGGTCGTAGCTAAGCCGTTTCCACTGAATATCGAGCCATACGGTTGGGCCTGGCATGGCCCCACCGCGCCCGTATTGGTGTCCGGATCGCAAGCCGTCATTTGCCCGTTGAAGCTGAGGCTGCCCACGCCTTCCGGCTCATTGTTAATCATGAAAACGTCGTAATTGGCGCCAAACTTCAGTGTGTGTTTCGATAGCTGCTTAGTTAAATTGATCTGCGCCGTCTCCGAATAGCGGATATAACGCTCATAGGTGCCGTTCCCGAGTCCCGTGTAGTTATCCACGCTGATGGTGGGAAGTACGGGAGCCTGAAAATCCGAGTTCGGCAGCCCAATTGTTGCGGCCGTGGCCTTGCCGAGCCCGACGGGCGTCTGCTGCTCATGCCAGCGGCTATAGCCAAGGTAAGTGTCGATGACCCAGGTAGCGCTCGGTGTGATCGTATCGTTGATCACAACCTGAAAACCGTTATCGTCGTTGCTATAGTTCGTATCTGCGCCGTTGCAGAAGAAGCAAGCAGGAGCTTGATTCTCGCGCACCCGATCGGACATTCTTACAAACATCCGATGCACAGTGTTCTGGTCCCAATCGACGCGCCAGTCGAATTTGTCGTTGGTAGTGTTGCCCGGAGCCTGCGCGTAATAGTTATTCAAATCGTTCGGGCCTTGACTCGGCCGGTTGGGCAACGGATAGAGATTAGCAATCTTAGTCCCGATGGCACTGAGCAGGCTCGAGGGAATTTTGTTGCCTGGGAATGGAGTGCGCGTGTAGTACGTGTTCCCCTGGGAATCGGTGACCTGAGTGGTTGAGAATGGGTCATAAATGACATCGAGCGTCCCCGAGGAATTCAGTGTTTGCGAGAAGTCCCCGGCGCGCTCGGCCGCCGTCGGCACGGTGAGAAGTCCGCTGTTCTCCGTATCGGGCTGGCGCAGACCTTCATACGCGCCAAAGAAGAAGAGGTTATAGCGCTTCAAAATCGGACCGCCGATATTTCCGCCGAACTGATTGCGTTTGAACTGCCCGCGCGGGGTGTCGAATTCGTTGTTAGCCCACGAATTCGCGTCGAGATCCGAGTTCCGGAGGTAATCATAGGCCTCGCCATGAAAAGAATTCGTTCCGCCCTTGGTGATGAGCGTAACGACGCCCATGCCGGACCGCTCATACTGCGCATCGTAGATATTCGAGGCAACCTGCTGTTCCTGCACCGAATCGTTCATAGGCGAAACCATCAGGCCGCCCCAGTCGACCGCAGTGGAAGGAGCGCCATCGATCAGAATCTGTTCGTCGCCTGAGCGGCCGCCGTTCAGGCCGAACATGCTGAACTCCTGATCGAAGGTCTGGGACCGAGAGGTCATGCCGCCCTGAGCTTCGGTCGTTCCCGCTAGCGAGAAGACAAAATTTAGCGGATTGCGCGTGTTGTTCGGCAGCGATTCGATCAGATGGCTATCCATCGTGACGGAGTTATTCGCGCTTTCGGTATCGACCAGAACAGCTTCGCCGGTGACATCCACTTTCTGTTGCACATTGCCGACCTGGAGCGGAATGTTTACCGTGGCCGCCGTGTCGGCGCGCAGCACCATATGGCTTTGCGTGTAAGTCTTGAACCCGGGTATCTGCGCGGTAATTTCGTAGTTCCCCGGGAGAAGATTCTGGAACTGATAGGAACCATCGGGGCCGGAGGTCGTTTCACGGACATCATTGTCCCCCAGATTCTTCAATTGGATCTTTACATCCTTCACAACTGCGCCGGCTGGATCGCTCACAATGCCCGTGATCGATGAGGAGAATGTCTGCGCGACGCAAAGCTGGGGCACCAACAGTACTGCAAAGGCGCAAAGTAGAGCTGACTTAGTAAGTTTCGCTTCGAATAGATACATCGTTTATCTCCTTTCAACGGACGTGGGTGGGAGCGCGAGATCGGATGGTTTGACGCCTGGCGTGAACGTCTCCGATAAGTACGAATGGGGATGATAGTCGCCGACCAGATCGACATCCGACTCGGCAGGAATTTGGTTTTCGAGTCCGGTGGCCCAATAGACGGCATTCACGAGCAGGCGACGAAGCCCGGCGTTCAGCAGATCGTCCGCGGCGCCCATAGTGGAGGTGAACACGCGCGCGGTTTTTCCCGCTTCGCCGGTGTAGCTGTTGGTCCATGCGACGGGCAGCATAGGATCGTTGATTTTGCCGGGTACCGGCGGGTCAGTCGGGCTCAACCCCGAAAGGACCTGGCCGAGAAGCAGCGCGTGGCAGGTGGGTGGTTGCGGCAGGCGAACTTCGTACACCTCCGTTGGAACCCAGATCTCGCCGTTCTTGATGCCGCGCAGAATCGGGCTGCTCTCCGCGCCGGGCGCGAACCAAGCTCGAGTGCTTTGCTTGCCGTGCAGACCGTGGTGACCGTAGTGGCCTAGCTGCTCTTCCCAGGTGGTCCCCAAAACTTTGCGGCCAAAACCGCCTTCCCATCCGGGAACCGTGCTGTTCCACGAGTATTTTTCGTAGGTCTTGCTGGTCTTGAAGTCGAACGGATGAGTGCCGGTGCGAATGGCGACTATCGGGCGGCCGGATTGGATGTAATCGACCAGCAGTTTCATCTGGTCGTCGGGCAGGTCGCGCCAGCGCATGAAAAGCACCAGCAGATCGGCGTCTTTCAAGACCTCAAGACCGGGAATATTGCGCTTGGCTCGAGGATCGATGGTGCCGTCCGCGGGATTGATCGAGAACAGGACCGTGCATTTGAAGCCGTGATGCACGGCCAGAATTTTTGCTAGCTGCGGAAGAGCTTCCTCCGAATGGTACTCAGCGTCGTCTCCCGCGACCATAACCACGTACTTTCCCCGGCCCGGACCCTGGCGGCCGTCGTAGGTAACGCCGGCAGCCGACACCCGAAGAGCCGGCAGCAGCAACAGCGCGAGTAAGAACTTCAACGAAACGTACGTCACCTGCGAGACCAATTGTTTCTGGTGTAATGCCAAAGCAGCATGCATGTCAAGTAAATTTCATCTTCTTTTCATGAACGCTTGGAAATTAGAGAAGCATGTGCTCCTCTTTACGCAGCGGCCGGCAGGTGCTGCGCTTCACAAAAACGGTGGGAAGCGACACTCCCTGAGATTGCTTGTCGGGCGATTCAATCTGCGCAATTGCCAACCTGGCGAGCTGGCGTCCGATCTCGACCATGTCGACGCACACGCTGGTCAGGTTCGACCCGCGCGCCTGGCCGGCCTGGTGTTCGAAACCGATGAGGCTGACGTGCTTGGGCACATCCCTGCGATGCTGGCGCAGACCCTCGCGAGCGCCAAAGGCAAGGGCGTCGGAGGCAGCCAGGACGGCGGTCACGGGCCACTGTTGATCCAGGATGTGGGCGATGGCGGCCTGGCCATTTTCAAACTCATCATCGGAAAGAGTGATGGTGTGGACATGCGGCGGGAGCGAGAGCTCCTCCATGGCGCGCACGTAGCCGCGATAGCGATTCCGGTGCCACGGGCGCGAGGCGTCGCCGATGTACCAGATGTCGCTGTGGCCGAGTTGCGCGAGGTAGCGGACCGCTTCATAACAGCCGACATCGTCGGTGTACCGAACGTAGCTGCGGCGGGGGAGCTGCTCATCGGCGGCGAGATGGTTGGCCAGCAGCACATAATTCAGTCCCTGACGGTCGAAGGCCTTCAGCAGATTCGGCTGAATTGCGCCCGCCAGAATCATGCAATCAGCCAAGCCGGGCGTCTCAACGATGGCCGGCATCTGCAAGGCTTCGACGCGAGCGTCCGGGGGGGACTGGTGCCGCGCGAAAAGCAGCGAATATCCGGCGCGCGCGCAATATTCTTCGACACCGGTGAGCAGCAGCAACTGTGCAGAGTTGAGTCCGAAATCGTTGCAGAAAACGAGGCCCAAGATGCGCGATTTGGCATGCACAGCGCTGCGGGTACGCGAATTGAGGCGATAACCGAGCTTGCGAACCATCGTTTCTACCCGCAGGCGCAGTTCGTCATCGACGTCCTGGTGACGATTGAGGACGCGCGAAACCGTGCCGATGGAGACGTTGGCGCGCGCGGCGATGTCCCTCATGGTGGGCGCGGACGAGCGGCGTGGCATGGCTTAACCTGGCTGCGAGACAGCCGCTGAGCAATCGCGGATTTCCGAAACCGCAACCGGACGATGCTCGCGAATAGAACGGTAACCGGCTTCGATGAGAGCCATGGTCCCGAGATTGCCAACGCCATCGGTGGCGGGGCGGGTACGCGTGGCGATGGCGTTCATCAGGTCGGCCATGGGCGCCTGAAACGCATCGGGGAACCAAACGTCTCGCCAACGTGGAGTGATCCAAACGCCCGGCTGAGCGGAGGTCGCGAAGGTCAAGGTGCTGGGGTTGCGGTTGGGATACTGCGGCCATCCGAGCGTGCCTTCGGCCAGGCCACCGGTTCCCTCGACGCGCCACTTGATATAGGGATTCAGGTCGTCTTTGTCGTTGCGAGGACCAGTCCACACATCGTCCCAAGCGGAGGCCCGCAAGCCGTTCCCGTATTCGAGAATGTAGAGGCAGATACCGTCTTCATGCGCAAATTCGGTGCGCGGATCTTTTCGCACGCTGACGAAGATCGATTCGGGATCGCCGAACAGGTAGCGGAAGCTGTCCAGGTGATGGATGCTCATGTTCAGCAGTGTGAGTCGGCCGTATGCGCGCAGCCAGGCTTGCCAATGCGGAACGGCGCGCATCTCGATCGTGGCGAAAACAGGCGTACCGAGCGCGCCCCGATCGAGCAGCGTCTTGAGTGCGCGAATCGATTGGTCGTAACGCATGTTCTGATTCACTGCGAGGGGGAGGCCACTGCTCTCACAGAGCTCGACGAGCTCCACGGCGTCGTCATAATTGACCGCGAGCGGCTTCTGCGCCAGGATGCCCTTCAGGTGGCCGGCATGACCGACGGCGCGGCGCACGATGTCAAGCTGCTGGTCTGGCGGAACAGCGATATCGAGAATTTGAACAGCGGGATCGTCCAGCATCTCTTCGAGCGTGTCGTAGACGCGCGGGATGCCGCGCAGATCTGCTACTTCCTGGGCGATTTCGGGCGTTCTAGAAGTGATAGCGACAACGTTGAAACCGGCATCCGCATAGGCTTTCAACTGGACATCGCGCATGATGAAGCCAGCGCCGACTGCTCCGATGCCGAAATCGCTGCGCAGCGGGCGCACAGGCGGATTCAAATCAAAGTCAAGATCTATCAGGACGCCTCCCGATGAACCCAGTGGTCCGGTTTCATGAACGTTTATGATATTATCTCTGCGAGTTTGCGCCTGGTCAATCTTTAAATTTGCCCGCTAGATTAAATGGTAAAGATGTCTTTGGGAGGCGGCGCCGTTGAAACTTGGCTTGATTAGTTCCGCATGGCTCGGAACCCCGATCAGTACAGCGCGAGGAATAGAGCTGACCAAAGAGATTGGCTTCGATAGCATCGACCTCTTCGCCGACCCGTTGGAGCTGCCGCCGCAGGAGCGGAAGCTCATTCGAGATACCTGTGTTTCGTCGAACCTTCCAGTGGCATCGATCGTCTGCTGCGCCTTGGGAATCGCCGATTTCAACAAGCCCGTGCGCGACTTTCATGTCATGCGAGCCAAGCGTTATCTCGATCTTTGTTATGAACTGGAGGGCAAGAACCTGCTGCTGGTGTTAGGTGAATATATCTGGGAACAGGAGGTGATTGCGCCTGCCGCGCAGTGGGGCTGGGCGGTCGAGCATGTGCGGGAACTGGCGGACCACGCGCAAGGACTCGGGTTGGAGCTGGCGATCGAGTTGGAGCCATTCCATATGTCCATCGTGAATACTATCGAGCGAATGGGACAGTTTTTGAGAGATGTCGATCATCCGGCGGCAAAGGCCAATGTGGATATTTCTCATGTTGCATTGACCGGAGACCCGGCGGAACAGATCAAGAGACTGAAGGGCCGCATTGCGCACGTGCACCTATCCGATTGCGACGGCAAGAAACACGGAGACCTGCCGCCGGGCCGTGGCGTGGTGAATTTTCCGCCCTATTTGCAGGCGCTGGCAGATTCGGGATTCACCGGCACGGTGAGCATCGAGCTGGAATATTCACCCGAACCGGACAAAATTGTCGATTGGGTGCGGGAGGCTTACCAGGCGACGGACAAGATGATGCGCGGGCTCGGAATTCGTAACTGATAGCGGAAAGGAGTAACTATGGCAAAGGGACCGCTGAAGGACAACTTACTGGAGGAATACGAACGCGACGGGTTTGTGCTGGCGCGCGGAATGTTCGATCAAGACGAGATCGGTTTGCTGCGCCGGGCTGCGAAAGAGGATCGGGAACTGGATCAACACTCCTTTGGAAAAGGCGATGGCGAGGGCGGCACGGTTCGATTGTCGCTGTGGAATCAGCCGGGCGATACGATTTACGGGATGTTCGCGCGTTGCGAGACGATCGTCAATTCGGCCGAGAAAATCTTGGGCGGCGAAGTCTATCATTACCATTCCAAGATGATCATGAAGGATGCCAAGGTCGGCGGCGCTTGGGCCTGGCACCAGGACTATGGGTACTGGTATCAGAACGGTGTCTTGTTTCCTTTGTTGACGAGCGCGTCCATTGCAGTCGATCCCGCAACTCGGGAAAATGGCTGCCTGCAGGTGCTGCGTGGGTCGCACTTGATGGGCCGGATCGATCATATTCTGACCGGAGATCAGGCGGGCGCCGATTTGGAGCGAGTGCGTGAGGCGGAGAAGCGGCTCGATCTGGTGTATGTCGAGATGGAACCCGGGGATGTGCTGTTCTTCCACTCGAATTTGCTGCACCGGTCGGATCAAAACCGTTCTGACAAACCGCGTTGGGCGATGATCTGCTGTTATAACGCGGCACGGAACGATCCTTACAAGGAGCATCATCATCCGCGTTATACGCCATTGAGCAAGGTTCCGGATTCCGCGATTCGCGAAGCAGGCCTCCGGCGGTTCAGCGACACTACAGCGAACGTCGCCTGGCTGAACGCCGCCGAAGACAAGAGCGCACGCAGCCTGGAGCACGCCGAGACCACGAAGACCGCTTAATGCGATCACGTCGGTGCAGACTGTGGGCGATTGCCAGCGCGTTGGTAGTTCTCGTCATTTGCCCTGCATATTTGATCGCCCAGGACGCTGACGACATCCGGCAGCAACAGGCGAATGCGGCGAGCGCTTCGGCTGGCAAAGCGCTGTTTCAACAGAATTGCGGCTTCTGCCATGGGCCGGACGCACGCGGCGCCAGCGGACCGGACTTGATTCGGTCGACACTGGTCAGCCATGACGTGAATGGAAACCTGATTGGGCAAGTGGTGCGCAACGGGCGTCCGCAAAAGGGCATGCCCGCGTTTCCGTTTTCTGATGTGCAGATCCATCAGATTGCAGATTTCTTGCATTCAGAGGCCAAGATTGCATCGACGGTGGCCCGCAGAGTGCCGGTCGAATATCCCGTGGAGAAATTGCTGGTGGGAAACGCAGAAGCGGGCAAAGCGTATTTCGAAGGCGAGGGCAAATGCGCGCGATGTCACTCGCCGGCAGGTGATCTGGCGCATATCGCGACAAAATACAAGCCTATCGACTTGCAGAGCCGGATCGTTTTTCCTTCGGGCCTGAATCCAAGTCTTACTGTCTGGGATGCATCGGGGAAAAAATTCGAAGGAGAGCAGGTGTATGCGGACGAATTTGTGGTTTCTTTGCGCGACAGCAGCGGCTGGACGCATACGTGGAACCGCGCGCAGGTGAAAGTGGAGGTACATGATCCGCTGGCGGCACATGCCGCATTGCTCCCCACTTATACCGACAAAAATATTCATGACCTGTTCGCCTACTTGGAGACTTTGAAGTGATCGCGCGCATGCTGATGGTTGCTCTTGCCCTAGAGGTCTATGCCGCCGCCCAGGCGCTTGATCCCAATTCGATTCTTCACCCGCCTGAAGACAGTTGGCCGACGTATAACGGCGATTACTCCGGGAAGCGCTTCAGCGAATTGAGGCAGATCAATACCAACAACGTTGGAATGTTGTCCATGGCATGGGCTTTCCAAACGGATGTAGCGTCGCCGGGATTGAAGTCGACTCCGCTGCTGGTGAATGGAACGCTGTACTTCACCGAGCCCGACGATGTCTGGGCGGTGGATGCGCGCTCCGGCCAGCAGACATGGCATTACCACTATCACGCGAACGAAGGGCTGCATATCGGACAGCGCGGGTTGGGCATGTATAAAGGACAGCTCTTTTTCGAAACGCCCGACGCGCATCTGCTTTCGCTCGATGCCAAAAGCGGCGAAGTGCAATGGGACGTGGAGTTGGCGGATGTGAAGCTCGGGTATTGGGCCACCATGGCGCCGCTGATTATTCGCAATCACGTGATTGTGGGCATTTCAGGCGACTTCAACGATCTCCACGGATTCATCGATTCGTTCGACCCCGAGACCGGCAAGCTGCAATGGCGCTGGGATGCGCTGCCGAAGCCTGGGCAGCCGGGATCCGATACGTGGCCGAAGAATAGCGACGCGATGGAGCATGGCGGCGGCATGACGTGGATTACGGGCACGTATGATCCGGCGCTGAACCTGCTGTATTGGGGAACAGGCAACCCGAATCCGGTGCTGGCGGGTTACACACGGCCGGGCGACAATCTTTTTACCTGCACGATTGTGGCACTGAATCCTGACACCGGGAAACTGGCCTGGTATTTCCAGCCTTCGCCGCACGACGTGCATGATTGGGATGCCGTGCAGACTCCCGTGATTGTGGATGCCGATTTTCATGGCGCGCGGCGCAAGTTGTTGATCCAGGCATCGCGAAATGGATACCTGTTCGTGCTGGATCGGACGAATGGGAAGGCGCTTTTGTCAGTCCCCTACGCGCCCATCAATTGGAGCAAAGGCGTGGATGCAAGCGGCCGGCCCATTGCGAATCCGGAAAAAAATCCGAGCCCTGCAGGCACGCTGGTCGAGCCCGATGCGTTGGGCACGACCAATTGGATGCCGCCCAGCTTCGATCCCGAAACCGGCTTGCTCTACGTTGACGCGCACCGCTGCTTCAGTCTGTACTACGACTTGTCATCAGGCAGGCCAGAAGGTTTCGCAGGACGGGATTTGTCGGTATGGGCCGAGTCATTCTTAAAAGCCATCGATTATCAGACCGGCGCGACACGCTGGCAGCACGACTTGGGCCCGGGAGATAACTGGGCCGGTGTCTTGAGCACGGCTGGAGGCCTGGTGTTCACGGGCGACGTGCACGGCAATCTTCTGGCGCTGGACGCACGCACCGGAAAAACACTCTGGCACGCGTACGGCGGTGGACAAGCTCAAGCGCCACCGATTACTTATGAGCTTGACGGCCGGCAATATATTTTGATCGGCTGCCGCGGCGTGCTGTATGCGTGGGCATTGCCGGAGCAGGTAGTGCACGATCCGAGCGCGCGTCATAATGTCGCCAAACCAATCAGCACCAGGCCCAAAACGTAGGCGATAAACATCAGCGTGATCAGCGGAGCTGTGCCGCGCGGCGCCGAGCTAAATTCTTTCCAAATGGCCACGCCCCAGATGGCAGCCACGAGCGTTGCGCCTTGGCCCAGTGCATAGGATATCGCTGGACCGGCGATCCCCGATGCGATGATATTCAGGCCGAGGGCGATCATCCAGATGACGCCGCCGAAAACGCCGAGCGAGTGGAGCTTTGCGCTGGCATGGAAGTATTCGGCGTAGCTGCGGCCGCCTGCTCTCATGAAAATCGTGTTCACCACGAAGTTACTGACCACCAGACCTACCGCGAAAAAGAACAGAGCCGTATAGGGTGTGAGATAGCCGGCTCGAATCGGCAGCGTGTTGAAATCAGGCGAGGTGGAGCGCAGAAGTTCGGGATAGAAGAAGCCCATCAGGCAGCCGGCAACGACCGCAAAAACGATTCCCTTTCTCCAGTTGCCGGCCCGCGCTCGCGGGAGTTTGCGATAAGCGAGCGCTGAGACGATCATCGCGAGCAGTACGAAGCCGACGCCGAGAAAGAGGAGCGGCGCATTGCCGCTTGGCTGCTCGATGTAGGTAGCAATGGTCCCGATGACCAGCGCGAGCCCGATACCCACCGGAAAGGCGATGGACATTCCGGCCGCGTCAATCGCCACAACCAGCAGAATGTTGGCCACGTTGAAGAGAGCGCCGCTGAGCATAGCCGAGCGGATTGCATAGCCCGATGCCTGCCCGAGGTTGGCAGCGGCCGGCATGCCGCTAGATCCGACGCTTCCGGCCGTGAACATGAGCAGCACGCTGAAAAGGAAAATGCCAATCGCGTAATCCCAGTAAAATAGCTCGAACGGCCAATTGGTGCGGCCTGCCAGCTTCTGGGTGTTGGCCCAAGAGCCCCAGCCAATCATGGTGAAGGTGCAAAACAAAATCGCCAAGCCGAGGGAATGAACGGTGAACATTACCGGTAAAGTATCATCTCGCGTCTCGCTGCTAGCGGCGCTCACGCTCGCCTTAGGAGCAACTGCATGGTCAAAGACCGCTGTCATTCTGTCGACCGACGTCGGAAATGAGATCGACGACCAATGGGCGATCGCATACATGCTGGTCAATCCCGCGTTCAATGTGCTGGGGATCGTCTCGGCCCACGCGCCCAGTCTTCCCGCGCCCTCGGCTCACGCGACCTATGAGGCCCTGAAGGATGAAGTGGAGCACCGCATGGGCATGGCGACGCATCCTCCGCTGTTCGAAGGATCGAGTCTCCCGCTTGCGGACAGCAGAACGCCGCGGCGGAATGCCGGGGTCGACTTCATTATCGAGACTTCAAAACGATTCTCGAAGGACCACCGGCTGGTTGTGCTCACCATCGGCGCCGCCACTGACCTGGCTTCGGCGATCCTCCAAGATCCAAGCATCACCGGCCGCATCAGCGTGGTCGCGATGGGATTCCGAAATCTCACCGAGGCCGGCAAAGAGTACAACGTCCAGAACGACCCCAAAGCCTGGCAAGTGATTCTGGATTCCGATGCGCCAGTAACCATCGGGTCCGCCGATGTCTGCCAGCGAGACCTTGCGCTATCGTTCGAGGGCGCGAAAAAGCTGATCAGCGGTCATGGCCCGGTGGGTGCCTGGCTTTGGCAGGAGTATCAGGCCTGGTATTTCCGGTTTGTGAAGCCGTTGCGGGTCGACGATTTTTCGAAGCCGTGGGTGATTTGGGACATCGTGACGCTCGCATACGAGCAAGGCATGACGACGCAGAAGACGATTCCCCGCCCGCATTTGGCAGACGACCTGTCGTTCGAGCAGGTCAAGACCGGGAAGACGATAACGTGGGTCACGAGCATCGATTCGGGCCGCTTGTGGGCGGATTTTATCGCCAAACTGGACGATTACGAGCGAACACATTTAATCCCGCAGTGGTGATGCGCGCTGGTGCTAGGCGACCCAGTTCACTCCCCATTGCTGCCGAAGCTGCGCGGGGACGCTGAAACCCGGCCGATCGCCTCCGCGGTCCACGTATACTATCGCCTCGATCAATAGGCGTCCCAGCTTTTGGGCCAGCGCACTCATCGCGCGCGAGTCTTCTAAGATATCGCCGGCTTCCCTGCCCAAAAGTCGAAGGGGCGCCAAGACGAGTTCCGTCCACTCGGCTTCTTGAATTCCAAGCCACGCTGCGTGTTGCTGACCCAGGAAGTACCGAATCAGCAAAGCGGGGATGTGGCGAAACATGTTCCCCGGGATTACGTCCGCCATCATTTTCGTGAGCGCCTGCGTCATCTCCTCCGCCTCAGGCGACGCGCCGAACTGCCTGCGTGATATCGCGCCTGCGAGCGATTGTGCATCCGCAATGTTCTTTGGCAACATCTCCGGCGACACGCCAAGCAACTGCCCAACCACTAGCCAGCTATGCAGGTAAGCTTCTTGATCCGCACTGGAGACTTGAATTCCCAACCGCTGCAAACCGTCGAGAGCCACCCAGGAGAACGACATCAGCGTTCCCGCGAGGTCTTCCTGGTTTACCGGTGTGCCGTAGGCGGTTTGCCAGGTGGAGGCCGTCGGCGCCAGTTTGCGGATCGCCGCATGCATCAAGCGAACCTTCTGTATGGTACGGCGGCCACGACCCTGATCGTCAGTCAGACCTCCTGGCTGCATTACATCTATCGCCATCTGCGCAGTCTCTAGAATTCGACGCGCCGGATTACTGATGAGCCGCGTCGTCAGCGCCAGCACTTGAACGCCGTTTTTCCCCAGATAGCAAAACGGCAACGAATAACAGAGCAAAATAACGATGATCTCGGGCCCGAAACGCCAGAAGACCGCTTCCCCGGCCTTCATCAGGTCTGCATCCGCCCAGGAAGGCAGCGTGTCCGTTTTCGAAAGATACTCCCGAACGATGGGCGGCAAATTCTCCGGCACCGGATATTCGTTTACGATCAAATGACGCATGAGATCGTTGACGCGGGCGATCTCGCCGTCCGCGAACAGCTCGGCCGCAACTGCATCGGCCAACGGATCGCCAACCTGCCGCATGGGATTGAGTAGCTCGTCGGTCCAGCGATCCGGCTGGGGAACAGGAGCGGCCATAGAGCCTTACTATACGCCCGCGCGCTACACCGGGCAAGTGTCCGCGCACGGCACAACACGAGCGATAAGCGAACGCTTTCCCGGACCGGCAGGCTTAACGTTGTTGGGGAAAACCTGCGTACCCTTAGCGAGTTACACAATAGGTAACGTTCGGCAACCGACGTGCGTACCACGCCTAGACACTACGCCGAGGTAAAGAGTGCATTCATTCCTTCAGGACGTCCGCTACGCCTTCCAGCAAGCGCGCAAGAATCCGGGGTTCAACGCAACCGCGATCATCTCGCTGGCGCTTGGCATCGCCGCTACCACCGCAGTCTTCAGCGTTGTTTATGGCGTCTTGATGAATCCATATCCCTACGCGGATGCCGATCGCATGGTGCATTTGATCGTCAAAGACACCGCCGGAGACGACCGCTGGATTTTCTTGACCGGCTCACAGATTCAGCAGCTTCGGCAAGCGAGCTTCCTGGCAAGCGTCGCCGCTCAGGACGACTGGAGTCTGACAACCACCGGTGAGGACGTTCCCGAAAATGTCGATGCCGTTTTTCTGACCGGAAATGCGATGGCGCACTTAGGAGTTCCGGCCCTGATAGGGCGCGGGCTGATCCCTTCGGATGCACCCGAAGGAAAAGATCCTGAGCCTGTCGCCGTGCTGTTGTATACGTTCTGGCAACGGCACTTCAACGGCCGCCCAGACATCGTTGGGCGCACAATCCAGCTCGCACACAAGACTTACACCATCGTGGGCGTCATGCCTCCGCGCTTTACCTGGGGCGGCCCCGACGCAGGCGTATATTTGCCGTTGAAACTTACTTCGGACCCGGTCCACACCTTCTATCCGTTCATCAAGCTCAAGCCTGGTGTCACGCATGAAGCTGCGAATGCTCAGTTCCAGGCAATTCTGCAACAGTTTGCAAAACAGACGCCAACGCATTTTCCGAAAAAGTTCCGGGTCCAAGTGCAAGGTCTGAACGATCAGTTTGTGAAGCGTTTGGGAGTCACTCTTGCGCTGCTGTTTGGAGCGGTGGCTTTGCTGCTGGTGATCGGATGCGCGAACGTTTCGATTCTGCTGCTGGCCCGCGGCACAGCGCGCCAGCATGAATTAGCAGTACGCGCCGCGATGGGAGCAAGCCGCTATCGCATCGTCCGTCAACTCTTGACTGAATCCATCGCGCTCTCGTTAGCCGGTGCAGGTTTAGGCGTCTTGCTCGCCTACCGGACGGTAACTTTGATCGTGCGCTGGCTGCCGGAAGATTCCTTTCCGAAAGAAGCGGCGATTCAGGTCGATCTCCACGTTCTGATCTTTAGCGTCGCGTTGGCGCTACTCACCGGAATCGGATTCGGCCTGTCGCCCGCGCTTCAATTTTCCCGCCCCGAGCTGGCGCAGATCATGCAAGCGAGCATGCGCCGGGTGATCGGCGGAGTGCGCGGAAGACGAACCCACAACCTGCTTGTCGCCGGACAGCTTGCACTTACATTGCTGCTGCTGACGGCAGCCGGTAGCGCTATGGCGGGCTTCATCCGTTTGGCGCACACGCAACTCGGTTACGACCCTCACAACACCATGTCGGTAGGAATCCCGGTTCACGACAACACTTACACTACTTGGCAGGCGAGGTCGCAGTACTTTACTGCTCTGCTGGAGCGCATAGCGGCCATGCCGGAGGTTGTATCGGCCGGCATCTCGACCAATGCCACTCCTCCGAACAATGGATGGAACAACACCTTTGAGATCTTCGGCAGACCGAAACTGGAGCAATCCAATCTACGTTTAAACCTCATCAGCCCGGAATATCTGAACGTGCTGCACATCCCATTGGAAAGGGGCAGGGTCTGGGACCATGCAGAGACCGTACGCGGCGCCCATCTCGCTCTTATCAATGAGACCATGGCGCGGCAGTTCTGGCCAAATGGCGATGCGATTGGACGTCAAATCCGTTTTCCCGAATTAAAACCGGAGCCGCCATACGGGCTAACAGTTCCCGGAAGCGATAGCTGGGTTCAAATCATCGGCGTTGTCGCCGATGCTCGCGACGATGGATTGCGCAATGCAGTCAAACCGGCGGCGTACGTGCCGTATACGTTCGCGCTTCGGATGTGGACCCAGATCCTGGTGCGGACGCGTGTACCTCCGCTGTCGATTCTGCATGCCGTTCGAGAGCGGATCCGCGATGTAAACCCCGACCAACAGGTATTCAGCGATATTCGCGATTTGGACCATTGGATCACGCGCGAGCCGGAGTGGGCACAGGAGCGGCTGGTTACGATTCTGTTCGGCGCGTTCTCGGTGCTGGCGCTATTGTTGGCTGCGGTCGGCCTGTATAGCGTCGTTGCCTATAGCCTGGCGCAGAGAACCAACGAATTCGGCATACGCATGGCACTCGGTGCGCAACGCCGCGATGTACTGCGCGACGTTTTCTCGTCCACCGCGGTGAGCATCGGGGGCGGATTAGCTGCCGGCCTGCTGCTAAGCGTGCTGTTTAACGGCGTGGTCGCGCATTGGATTGAGGGCGGTTCGCGCAATCCACTTATTATTTTTGCCGTCATGAGCCTTCTCATGGCGGTCGCGCTGGTCGCGTGCTTCGTGCCGGCACGGCGTGCTTCGCGCATTGAGCCCATGGCGGCCTTGCGCTATGAGTGACCTGGACCTTGCTTGGTAACTTTCGAACACTCCAAATATACTAGGGTGAATGTCTCGTGTTCTGGTTACCAGCGCAATTGCTCTGGCCACTCTGCTATGTCAAGACGCATTTCCCCAATCCAGTAATTCTACCGGTATCAACTTATACCCGCCGGACACGCCTGGTGAATCCCACGCGAGCATGGATCTCCGCATACCAGGACCCAATCCGGATGGTTGGCTTTACCCAATTACTCAGCTCGATCAATCGCTCCCACCCTGGATTCAGTTCGGTGGACAGTTTCGAGATCGCGTGGAAAGCCAGGACGGGCTCAGCTATGGGTACACCGGCGACACCTATGATCTAACGCAGCTTCGGATCGGGATGTATCTGCAGCCCACCAAATGGCTTGAGTTAGTCGCCGTGACCCAGGATTCACGGGTTTTCTTTAATCACCATGTTGCTACTGGGCCGTCGTACCAGAACATTTGGGACATTCGCGAAGCTTACATAGAGCTTGGAAGCTCAACGGAAGGGTGGTTTGATCTGATTGCCGGCCGGGAGATATTCAGCTTCGGCGATGAGCGCGTAATCGGACCCTCCGACTGGGTCAATATGGGTCGTACGTTCGACACCGTTCGCATGGATCTCCACCCGCCGGGAGTGAGCGTGAGCATATTCGCGGCATCTGTCATCAACGCCATTGACGGCCAAATCGATCACCACATAGAGGGTAACAATCTGTATGGGGTCTACAGTAGTTTTAGCAGGATCATTCCCCACGCGACACTGGAACCCTATTTACTATGGCGGGTAGCGCCGGGCAACGTGTCTCTCCCGGAAACCGAACACCGTGGCCACTTCAGCGAGGTTACTGGAGGCGCGCGTCTAGCCGGCACGGCGTGGAAAGCTGTCGACTACGATATCGAGATGAACAAGCAGACCGGCTCGCTGGGACACGACACGATCGATGCCTGGGGCGGGCACTGGAACGCCGGTTATACCTTTCACGATGCCCACGGCAAGCCGAGAATTTTCAGCGAGTACAATTACGCCTCCGGGAATAAGAGCCCAAATGGCAACACCTGGAGCACCCACGATGAGCTTTATCCTTCGGCCCACGACAAGATGGAGTTTGCCGATCAGTTCGGCTGGAGAAATATCGAAGACTTACGGATCGGCGTTGACGAAACAATCAGCAAACGGTGGGGCTTGACGCAGGTGTTCAACGATCTATGGCTGGCATCCAAAAACGATGCGGTGTATAACAGCAGCGGCGCCATTTCCATCGCCGCAGACCCAAGAGCCACCAGTAAGCATCTTGGCGCGGAACTGGACCTAATCGCTCGCTATAAGCAAAATCAACATGTAACATATGGTTTCGGTTTTGCTCACATATTCACAGGTGCATTTATAAACCAAGCCACCCCGGGAAAAGATTACAACTATCCGTACGCATATGTGACATACATCTTCTAAACGGGTCTAGCGATAACGAAGGAGCCGATAGAAAGGAGAGCAGTTAATGAAATGAAAGATCAAGATACAAAAGTAAGCCGGCGAGGAATTTTCGAGCTGGGCTCGGCAGCTCTCACAGCCGCCGCCGCAGTCACGGTTGCCGCACCTGGACGTGCCGGCGCCTCGCCGCAGAACCAGCAGACGGAACACCATAACGCTCCGAACGAGACGGATCCCGGGCCGAGAAACTTGCCGCTCGCGAAAGAGAATCCGGATTCCGTGTGGCCTCCACAGACCGACAACGGCAGCGTGAAGCCCTTCAAGTATTCGTTTGCGCTCTCCCGCAAGCGCATTGAGGACGGTGGTTGGACGCGGCAGGTTACGGTGCGCGATCTGGCCATCTCAAAGGACATCGCCGGTGTAGAAATGCGGCTCACCGCCGGAGGCGTTCGCGAACTTCACTGGCACGTGGAAGCGGAGTGGGCCATCATGCTCTACGGCAACGCACGCATCACGGCAGTGGACCATGAAGCGCGGAGTTTCGTGGAGGACGTGGGCCAAGGCGATTTGTGGCTCTTTCCGCCAGGCGTTCCTCATTCGATTCAGGGCTTGGGACCGGACGGCTGTAGGTTCTTGCTTGTATTCGATGACGGAAACTTCGATGAATTTCATACCTTCCTGATTACCGATTGGCTATCGCACACGCCCAAGGAAGTACTTGCGAAGAACTTCAATGTGCCGTCATCCACGTTTGACAAGGTTCCTAAGAAGGAGTTATTTATCTTCCAGGCAGGCCTTCCGGGGCCGCTGAAAGCCGAGCAGGCTCAGGCAGCGGAAGGAACCGGTACTGTTCCGAAGAGTTTCGCCTTCAGGCCCAAGACGATGAAGCCGACCAAAGTTACACCGGGCGGCGAAGTAAAAATTATCGATTCAAAGATTTTTCCGGTAAGTCCCATCGCAGCGGCCATCGTCACTCTGAAACCGGGCGGTCTGCGCGAGTTGCATTGGCATCCGAACGCCGACGAGTGGCAATATTACATTCAGGGCCAAGGCCGGATGACGCTGTTCATTGCCGGCAGTGACGCTCGCACCATGGACTTCCAGGAGGGGGATGTCGGATACGTTCCCATATCCAATCCGCATTACATCGAGAACACGGGCGACACGGATCTGATCTTTCTCGAGATGTTCAAAAGCATGGAATACCAGGACATCTCCTTGGCTGAGTGGATGGCCCACACTCCGCATCTACTAATGGACCAACATCTGAAAGTTGGAACGGCAATGCTGGACGCGATTCCCAAACAGGAATCAGTGATTATGCCGGTCTGACGCTTCTTGCAAGCACGTCTTCGACAATCGTTGCAGCGCGCTCGACGCCGCCGGCACGCTTGATCGATTCGCTTAGTTCACGGGCACGAGCGCGATAACTCTTCGCGCGCAATACACGTCCAACTGCTTCGCGCAGAGCAGCAGCGCTTAGCTTCTTAATGGGAATTACTTCCCCCGCCCCGGAGCCGGCCACTCGAGCGGCAATCGCCGGCTGATCGTGCGTGATCGGCAGCGCAATCATTGGAACGCCGAACAGAAGCGACTGCATCACGGTATTCAGGCCGGCATGGGTGATGGTGAGACTCGATCTCGCAAGAATTTCGAGCTGCGGCGCATATCTCACCACCAGGGGCGCTCCCGGCAGGCTTTGCGGCAGACTACCTGATTCGCCGCCGGTTGCGATCACTAGCTGCGCGTCCAGACCCGCACACGCTTCGGCAATGGTGTGAAAATGTCGGCTGTTGCGTGCCTGAAGTGTTCCCAGCGACGCATAAATCAGCGGCTTTCCGTTCAGTTGCTCGAACGGGAAAGACACGGAAGTTTCCGTCGCTTCATAGAACGGACCCACGTAATGGAAACTCGCCGGCAACTCGCGCCGGGGGAAATCGAGCTCGCGAACCAGTTGGCAAAGCTGCGCCAAAGGCGAGAATGTATCGTCGGGCTGGGAAATCGGCTGCATTTTCCAGCCTCGTCGATAGCGGTTGATAACTCGATTGATCGACGAGATCAGCAGATCTGAAAACGCATAACCGATACGGTTGCGGGCGCGTCCCCACGCACTTGCGCGGTAAGGCCAAGGCATGAAGGGAGGCGGGATATCGGGTTCGCGGTTCAGGGGCAAACTGGGGCACACGCTGACGAACGGCAGACCGAGGTGCTCGGCAACAGTTGCAGCGGCCGGTTCATTCTGATCGGCTAGCACAAGATCGATCTGCGCCCTCTTGAAAGCAACTGGAAGTTGCTCGCACAACAGCTCGGCCACTTGACACGAGCACCGGACTACGAATCTCAAAGATCCCAGGCCCTCCATAAGGGCCATCTTGCGAATCGACTCGGCAAGAGCATCGCTCTGAACGGCTCCCACGGGCTGAAATCCGAGACCGTGAGACCGGATGCTTGCTTCTATGGCGGGAATGTGAAAAAAACTGACCTCGTGGCCTCGCCGCTGCAGCGTCCGGCCTAGACTCAACATCGGATTCAAGTGGCCGGGCAGCGGAGGGCAAACCAGTGCGATCTTTGCCATCGCCTCTCGTTATTGTACGAGTACCCTTCTGTTGCGGCGCATGTTAGCTTACCGGTAGTTCTCTCCTTCCGCAAATCCTGCGAATGAATTTAGTATTAATTCTCTAGTTTCCCAACATTTTGCCAAAATCGAAATACATATGAAAGCTGTTTTTCTTTCCGCCGTTCTCGCTTCTTGTGTTTGGGCCGGTCAAACCACCGCGCTGTATAATCCCGAGCTGCCCACCGTTGGTCCCTTCCCAGCAAACGCGCTGACCGTCAATGACGGAACGCAGGCGACAGGCATCCGCATCAATCTTCCCTCTTCGTTCGAAACGTGCGATCCCTCTTCCAGTCCGAGCGTTTGCAGCAACACCGCGCTGTTGAATCAACTGGATGGATTCAGCGTGAATTCCCGGCTGATGGCATGCTTTTCCGGCCCTGTGGATACCAGCACATTGCAGAGCGGAGTACAGATCATCCCGGTGGCTGGCGGCGCAGCGGTTTCCATTAATCAGATTATTTTCGATCCGGCGAGTAACTGCGCCTTTGCAAAGCCGAATCAAGTATTGAATCAACAACGTCAATATTTGCTGGTGGTAACCGATTCGGTTCATGATAGCGGCGGCAAGAAAGTTAAATCATCCGACGCATTCACGGCTTGCCTGCAAAGCAGCGATCCCTACTGCGAGGCGCTCGCGGCCGCGTTGCAGAAAATGCATCAGCAGCCGGCGTCGTCGAACAAGATTGTGACTGCTTCGCTCTTTACAACCATGAGTGCGACTGCCTGGCTCGAACAGGCGCGGCGATTCGTGGATGCAATTCAACCGGCAGTCGTGCTTCCGGCGGGACTTAATGGCGCTCCCTCAGTCTTCAATTTGTCTGGCATACAGAGCATGACCTGGGTCCCACAAGGCAGCGGGGACGACACGGACAACTCCGAAACAATCACGCCGAGCCTGCTCTCTGGCGTCCGGCAAATCGCGTTTGGGATGTTCATGACTCCCTTGTTTCTCGATCCCACCAGCGGAAGTATTCCGGTAACTCCCACTGCGCAACCGATCGGCGCACCGGCAGCTTATATTCCCGTTTCCTTTCATCTGTTTCTGCCGGCGGCTAACTCGAATGGCGGCAGCTACCCGGTCGCTATTTACGGTCACGGATTAGGCGACAACCAATTTGGGGCACCCACTTACATCGCCTCTACGTTGGCGCAACTCGGCATCGCAACACTCGCGTTCGAGATTACGGGACACGGCTATGGTCAAGGAGGCGTGGTAAACATAACCGGGAGCAACGGCGTCCAGACGGTCTCGACACCGGGGCGCGGCATTCTGCTTCCAGGCAACACAAACATTGGTCCGAGTGACGGCTGCATATTGCCTGGGGCTCTCGCGGTTCGCGATTGCGGACGCCAGACAGCAATAGATCTGTTCGCCCTCGTGCAGACTATCCGCAAGACAAATGGCCTCGGCTTCGGATTGAATCCCTCACGGATATACTATGTCGGCCAGTCCTTCGGCGGCACTTACGGCACGCTGTTTCATGCAACGGAACCGAATGAGAAGGTCGCACTGCTAAACGGTGCAGGGGGCACGTCCGTAGATGTTGCGCGGCTAGCTATAACCGGACGCCCGTTAGCGATCGAATATCTCGCTTCGATAAGTCCGGCACTCTTAAATGTAGATGCGGGGATTGCGCCACCGGAGCCGTACTTCCACGATGACTTCAACGACAATTATGTTTTCCGCGACATGCCGGCCGTTACTAACTCAATCGCGGGTGCAATGGCGATCCAAGCGGCCTTTGAAGCAGCGGAATGGGTCGGAATGGTGGGCGACCCGCTGAGCTTCGCACCACATTTGAAGACCTTGCCGCTCGCCGGCGTTCCTGCAAAATCGACCTTATTTCAGTTCGGCTATGGCGATTTAGAAGTACCAAATCCCACGGAGTCGGCCGTGATACGCGCCGCAAGTGCGCAGTCGAGCGGATGGTTCTTCCGCTTCGATAAGGCCGCGCAGATCGATCCGCGCTTGCTCCCTGTGACCATGCCCTCGGTTGCGCCGTTGCCGATCCTGCCTCATCGTATCTTGAGCAATCCTACAATTTTTGAATATCCATACGAAACGCCTCTCTCGATGGCAGATCAGTGGCAGGCGGGGGCGTTCCTTGTATCCGGCGGTGCTTTGACCCTAGACCCTGATCTGTTCTTAACAGGCGAATATACGGGAAGCAATCTCTTCCAGGTACCGGCCACGCTGCCGACCCGGCTCAATTTCTTGCAGATCCAGCCGTAAGTGGACGACCGAGGAGCAGGAGGTCGGTGGTTCGAATCCACTCGCTTTGTGCGCGGCTTGCATCTGCTCGGCGATTGTACAAGAGGGTGTACACTTGTGGCATGAAAACCTTAAATGTCAGCGATTTCCGCGAGCAGTGTCTCCAATTGCTCGACGGTCTGCCGGCGGATGGGATTCTCATCACGAAGCGCGGGCGGCCGATAGCCAAGATTACGCCCCTCCCTTCCTCCTGCGCTGACCTCATCGGGATCCTGAAAGGTCTCGCGTCGAATCCACAAGACGATCTCTTCTCGACTGGAGTTGCTTGGGATGCTGAATCTGGACACTCATATTCTGATCAAAGCGTTCGAGGGAAGTCTCACACAACGCGAGCGAAACGTCCTCACCGAAGATCCTGAATGGAGCATTTCCGCCATCGTCCTGTGGGAGATCGCTAAATTGCATCAGCTTGGACGGCTGACGTATGGCCTCGACCATGAGACCTTTGCCGCCGCCGTGGACCAGGTGCATGTCTGGCCGATTACCCGCCAAGTGTGCCTGAATCTTCGCGCGCTGGATTTTCAGTCCGATCCCGCCGATGAAATTATCGCGGCCACAAGTCTGACGCATGACATTCCGCTCCTAACCCGCGACTCCCGTATTCGAAAATCAAAGGCTGTGAAGCTAGCGTAGTATGACTCTGATCAGCCGCCGGCCACTTCCAAATGGCGTCTCGGGCTCGTTCGAACGCAGCCGCCAGTAGGAAGCTCGCTCCGCCACACACTTTTCGGGACTTAGGTTGCGATCGCGACTTCGGTTCAATGCGCCGCTACTTCGCAGTGCAGTTCGCGCCAGCGTTGCACTAGATCCTGGCAAGCTCCGCGCCAGTTCGGGAAGTGAAATTCGAAACCCGATTCCAGCAGACGGCGCGGCACCACGCGTCGGCTCTTGAGCACTAACTCGGTTTCCGTGCCTAGAAAAACAGCGCCCAGCGCGAGCACCCATTTCGGGGCCGGCAAGCCGACATAGCTGGTACACCACGAGTGGCGGAGACAGCACATGAAATCGCGATTGGGTACTGGGAATGGAGAAGAGATGTTGACCACGCCACTCAACTCCTCATGCTCGATCAGATGCTCGATAGCTCGCGTGAAATCGACATCGTGAATCCAGGAAACGTATTGCTCTCCGTTTCCGGCCGCACCGCCGAGTCCCCACTTGACAAGCTGCAGCAGCGTATCGAAAATGCCTCCGGCGTCCGGACTCATCACCATTGCGCTACGTAAGGCAATTTTTCGGGTGCGCGGTGTATCCGCGGCAAAGAATGCGCGTTCCCAACTTGTCGCCACGTCGATACTGAAGCGCCAGGTGCGGGGCACATCGGGCTCGCCGCCGCCCAGCTCGCCGGTTGCTTCGTCCATCGGCTTATCCAGAGCGTGGCGGTAAATGGTTGCCGTGCTCGCGTTCAACCAGACCCGGGGCGGATGCGAGGACCTTGCGATCGCCTCGCCGACCAAACCAGTCGTAATGGTTCGAGAATTCTTGATTTCGCGGCGGTTGGCTGCGTTGTAGCGGCAGTTGACGCTTCGGCCAGCCAGGTTGATGACCACGTCAGCGCCGTCAATCGCCAGAGCCCACCGGTCAAGATGGCTCGCGTCCCACTCCACGGCGGCCCATTCAGCCGGCTTGGGATGGCGGGCAATGACGGTGACCCGATGTCCCCGCTCATGAAAATGCCGCGCCAGAATTTGACCCACCTGGCCGGTGCCGCCAGGGATGACGATTCGAAGCGGCCGAAGCAGCGGCATTCCGAAAAAGTGCCTTGAGGTTGATTGTCCCACGAAGCAAAGGGCGTGATGCGCGCCGCCAGACAGCAAAGGAACTCGCTAAGTCTCGGGGCGGCGCTTAGTACCGCGGCTGTTTTGCGCGAGTTCCTCAATAGCCACGTCGAAATAAATCCTGGGCGCCGCTCACAACCCTGCGCGCGTGCGTCTCAGGTCGCCGCCTTTCCTGAGTTCGCAAGCGGAATGCGAACTTCGAATTGAGTTTCACCGGGCTGGGATTGAAAGCTAACCTCGCCGCGATGGGCCTTGACAATCCGGTAAACCGTATCCAATCCCAGGCCGGTGCCTTCGCCCACCGGCTTGGTAGTGAAGAACGGCTCAAAGATTCGACTCTGAATTTTGGGCGGAATTCCTGGCCCATTGTCCACCACGTCCACCACGGCCCATGCTCCCTCGCGCGATGTTTTGATGCGCAGCTTCCCTTTGCCCTTCATGGCGTCAGCGGCATTCGAAATCAGATTGGTCCAGACCTGGTTCAGCTCGCTGCCGCGCGCGCATATGGTCGGGAGGCTTCGATCGTAATCGCGGACGACTTCAATGCCGTTTTTCAATTGATGACGCAGCATCAGCAGCGTGTTCTCCAACCCCGCGTGGATGTCGACCTCCTGCTCGGGCATCTGGTCCATGTAAGAGTATTCCTTTACCGCGCGGACCAGCTCTGAGATTTTACCAACGCTGCTTTCAATGTCTGCGATTAACCTGGTTATAGTGACCGAGGCGGTGATGCGGACGAAGGCATCGCCGAGGAACTCTGCTGGAATTGCTTCGGCAACGCGTTCGAGCGTGCTTCGATCGCACCCCGCATCCACCAGCGAGGCCGCGAGATCCCAGGAGTTGGGAACATCGTGGTCGTCGAGCCACCGCGCGAACTCTTCTTCACGATCGCTGCGGTCCAGAGTATCAAGAGCGGACTGTGCACCGGCTTCTTTAATCCGGTCTGAGTCTAGCTGTGCGAGAAACAGTCGGGCCGAGAGAGGCAAGCCGCGTTTCTCGAGTTCGAGAGCAGCGGTGCGCACCGAAATAAATGCCTGTCGAAGATTTTGCGCCGCACGCCGGGCCGCGGACGCGGGATTATTCAGTTCGTGCGCAAGGCCGGCCGAGATCTTGCCAAGCGCCATCAGCTTTTCGCGTTGCTGATCCGCCGCGGTGGTTTCACGGACGCGGTCAGCCAACACGCTGACGAGCCGCTGCTGCAGCGCCGGTATCCGTTCCAGCATCTCCGCGAAATGATCTTTGTGGAGCCGAGCTCCACGGCTGGCGGCGACCGCTCGCGCGGTAGATGGATAATGCGTCAGGCGTGAATAGGGGAGCAGCCCTGTCACTTGGCCCGTGTGCATGATATAGACGCTTCCATCTGCCCGCTCGGCGTGTACTTCACCTCGAAACAGAACCACGAGATGATCGGCGGGATCCCCGGCCCTAACGAGAATCTCCCCAGGTTGCAGCTCGAACACGCTCATGTGAGTGGCGAGCCAAGTCAACGCATCCGATGGAAGATCGGAGAAAACAGAGATTGCCTGGAGCTCATCTACCGCCGGGTGCGAGACCGCAGTGTCTGAACCGGCCTGTGGCGACGATCGCAAAATGTCCATCGCGCTGCTCATTTCGCACTTTGCCTCATGTCACACTTTACTGAGATATTGATGAACAAACTGGATTGCGACGGAGCCTTCCCCCACACCGGAAGCCACACGTTTGATCGACCCATGACGAACATCTCCGACCGCGAAAATTCCAGGGACATTGGTTTCAAGAAGACCGGGATCGCGCTCGAGCGTCCAGCCTTTGGGCCGCTTGCCATCGCGCAGCAGATCGGGGCCAGTCAGGATGAATCCTCTGGAATCCCGCTCGATCACTCCATCCAGCCACTTGGTGCGAGGTTCGGCGCCGATAAAAATAAACAGCGCGCTCGCGGGAACGGTTTCAGTTTCTCCACTGGCATCGCATGTAATCGAAATGGATTCCAGGTGCTCTTCGCCGTGAACTTCCGTCACGCGGCTCCGGAATACAGCCTGAATGTTTTCTGTCTTTTCGATTTGATCAATCAGGTATTGCGACATGGTAGCTGCTAGCGACGGACCGCGAACCAGCATCACCACGTTCCTCGCGTATTTCGAAAAAGACATGGCGGCCTGGCCGGCGGAGTTGGCGCCGCCCACTACATAAACCACTTCGTTACGGCAGGACATGGCCTCGGTGGCCGCGGCGCCGTAATAGACGCCCGCTCCCTGTAAGCGCTCGATACCCGGCACATCGAGCGACCGCCACTGGACTCCCGTCGCTAGTATCAAACTGTGGCATGAAACCTCCGTCTGGTCGCTCAACTTGAGGTAGCGGTAAGCCCCGTCCACGCGAATCGCACTAGCTTCCTGTGGCGAAACAATTTCGACGCCGAAACGCCGGGCCTGAGTTACGGCTCGCATCGCCAGATCGGATCCCTTCAGCCCCGCAGGAAAGCCGAGATAGTTTTCAATGTTAGAACTAAGTCCGGCTTGCCCTCCGGGCGCTTCTCGTTCTACCATCAGCGTCTTCAGACCTTCTGACGCTCCATAAACGGCGGCTGCCAGACCAGCCGGCCCGCCTCCTACTATGGCTACGTCATAAAATTCAAGCCCGGCGCGCATACGGAGACCTAGCTTAGCCGCCACCTCTTGCAAGCCTGGCTGCTCCAGCCGATCGCCATCCGGAAAGAAAATCATCGGCAGTTTCAGTTGATTCGGCCCGAGACTTTCCACAAGACGGCTCACCTCGCCGTCGCGCGCGGCTGCATCGGCGTCCAACCACTGAAACGGCACCTGGTTGCGGGCGAGGAAATCGCGCGCTTCGTAAGATTTCGGCGACCAGCGCGTGCCGAGAACCCGCACTCCCTCAAACGGCGGCTTATGTGTCGAAGACCAATCGGCCAATAGGTCATCCAGCACAGGATACAGTTGCTGCTCCGGCGGGTCCCATGGCTTGAGTAAATAGTGATGTAACTGAACGTCGTTGATGGCTTTTATCGCCGCTTCGGTGTCGGCGTAGGCGGTCAGCAAAACGCGTTTCGCGTCCGGATAAAGCTTCATCGCCTCGATTAGAGTCTCGATACCATTCATCTGCGGCATTCTATGATCGACTACAAATAGCGCAACCGCATCGTTCCTTTGTTGCAGACGGCGCAACAAAGCGAGAGCACTTACTCCCGAGTCAGCCCGTAAGATCCGGTAGTTCTGGTTGTATCGTTGGCGTAGGTCGCGTTCAATCGCACGTAATACATCAGGATCGTCGTCGATGGCCAGTATTATTGGTCTCGCCATTAGCGTAGCCTCTTTCCCTAAGCTGAGGACCGAAGTCGAGTAAGTAACGAATCCAGATCTAACTCGCCATCGTGCCGGATACCGTTGATGAACAGACCCGGGGTTCCATATACTCCGTTTTCAACTCCTCTGCGAAAATCCTCGCGCACCCGATCTTCGTACACTCGACGCTTCATTTCGCTGCGAAACCTTTCTGTGTCTAGCGACAGTTGCTGGGCATACGTATTCAGATTTTTCATGGCAAGAGCATTCTGATTGGCAAATAGGAGATCGTGCATCTCCCAGAAGCAGCCCTGCGCGCTGGCAGCTTCGGCCGCCTCGGCGGCCTGCTGCGCGTGCGGGTGAATGCCCGAACGTGGGTAATGGCGGAAGACCAGGCGGATGTCGCCTGGCAGCTTGTCACGCAGCTCGCGGATGGTTACGAACAGGCGCCCGCAATCAGGGCACTCGTAATCACCGTATTCGACTAGCGTGTAACGCGCTTCTGGTTCGCCCTGCACGTGATCGTAAGGCTGAATCGGCAATAACAGTTTTGAACTATCTAACTCTTCTTGTGTAGGCGAGGCCACGCTAGGTTCCCTCCTGGAAGACAGCACTCTAATAGGGATGCGCCATTACACAAGTTCGGTGCGCGCAAAGGAACAAGCCCAGCGGCGAACGGCGCTCATTTAGCCGGAATGACCGGAAGCACGATATGCGAAGGATGTTTTGCGTCGAGATAAACAGTATTTTCGGCGATCTGCCAACGGCGATTATCGTTCAACGGCTCGCCGGTGTTGGGGTTTATATCGAAGCGCGGAAAGTTGCTGCTCGAGATGTCGAGACGAATGCGGTGCCCATGCTGAAAAACAAGCGAGGTCGGGTACATCTCGATCGTAAATTCGTAGGGCTGCCCCGGCTTGAGCAACTCCGCTTTGGCGGCGCCATTGCGATAACGCGCCCGCACAATGCTGTCGGCAATGTTCAGGTCTACACCCGCGGGAAAACCGGCATTCGGCGGATAAACATCAATCAGCTTGGCGGTGAAATCGGTGTCATAGGAATTCGACGAAGCCCAGAGCTTCACGATCAGGCGACCGGTCACTTCCGTATCGCTCTCGAGCGGGGGCGTCTGAAAGACGAGTACGTCATTGCGCGCGGATAGTGGTCTCGAATCTTTGCACAGCCAGAAGTCCGGCCGGCACCTTTGGTCTGCCGCACCCTGGAACATTAGGGTTCCTTGCGAGGATACGTTGCCCCCTAAGGTCGGAACGGGATTGCGAGGGTCGAACAAGTAATGTATGGGCGAATCGTCCGAGGGTTTAGCGGGAGAAAGGACGCCACGTGCGTGAAGATAGTACGAAGTGGGGCGCGTACGCGCAAGCGGCCACTCATGCTCGTCGCGCCAATGCCCACCGACATAGATGCGCCCCTCGGCAGTCTTGTGACCGTCGCCTCCGCCCATGACATAAATGCGGACAGGCGGCTCCCGGTCGACTCCGTTATCGATTCCTTTCAGCCAATGATCGAACCATCGCAAATGGAAAGCCCAAAGATCTAGCGCCGCATCTTCGGTAAACTGCGCTTCACCGGCGAAGCTGCGATTTTCGGAGCTGTGAATCCAAGGCCCAATGATCAATCGTTGCAAGCTCTTTTTCGTTCTTCGCAGCTCGACGAAATTCAGATTCGCGACCTGAGCGCCCCAGGAGTCGTACCAACCGGTGGTGTGATACTCCGGAACGTCCTTGTATTCGGCTAAGTGATCGACCACGCTCGAACCGGAATTCTTCCAGAAGTCGTCGTAATCGCCGTGACTCATCGCCTGCACCAGCCACGCTTCGTAATCGGGAGCAAACTTAAGAGGCGTTGTGCCTGCACGCAGTGGCAGACCGCGCACATAATCGCGCACGTGAGTTCCCATCTCAACCAGTGCAGGAGCCGCGGCTGGATCGATGGCGGCACGCTCGGCCGCGGCCTCTTCATTGCCGGTCGGCGTCGGATTTCCGAGCGTTAGAACCCAGTTAAAAAAGCGCAGCTCGAAAGCGCCGTCGTGCCGCACGCCGTAATGGCCGATGTCCGACATCGCGTTCCGCGGAATCATCGCCTTTATATAAGGAGCATTTGCAATGGCAAGCGCATGCTGAGTTGCGCCATCGTAAGAGCTCCCCATGGTGCCGATACTTCCGTTGCACCATGGCTGAGACCCGATCCATTTCGCCGTGTCGAATCCGTCATTCGGGTCGTCACGAATTGGAAACCAATGCCCTTCCGATTTGTAGCGGCCTCGAACATCCTGTGCAACCAGGATGTAGCCCTTAGGCACGTAGTGGCCGGCCGCAACTGAGAGGCCATCCTTGTTATAGGGGGTGCGCTCAAGGATTACCGGAAACTTCTCGTCAACCGCGGAGCCGCTTTGTGCCGGGCGATAGATATCGGTAGCAAGCCGAACGCCATCCCGCATCACGACCATCTGGTTCTTCGTTACGGCGACTTCATAGAGCGGCTCGCGTTGTGCATACGCAAGCGGCGCACGCGCGGACGCGAACAGCAGCAAAGACAAGCAGGAGATAAAAATGAGTCGGATCGGGACGCGATCAAAGCGGTTCATAATCGGCTGGGCAAGCTAGCCCATTAGAATACACTGCTGCAGTGTTCTAAAGCGTGAACGCGCATGGCCGTATACTGAAACCTCCATGCGTCGCAGGTTGTTCCAGCGCGCCACGCTGATCACCACCGTCTTGCTTTTGACCGTATGCATTGGCACCCTTGGATTTCATAGCATCGAAGGCTATCCGCTATTCGACGCGTTCTACATGACTCTGATCACGATCACCACGGTCGGGTACCAGGAAATCCATCCACTCAGCCACGCCGGACGAATCTTTAATTCTTTTCTGATCTTGTTTGGCGTAAGTGCGATGTTCTTCGCCGTTGGCGCGGTGACGCAGACCATCATTGAATTTGAATTGCAGGATCATTATGGAAAACGCCGGAAGAAACGCATGATCACGCGCTTGCAGAATCATTTCATCGTCTGTGGCTTTGGCCGCGTCGGCCGTAATGCTTCACTTGAGCTGCAACGGGGCAAAGTGCCCTTCATTGTCGTCGACCGCAGTGAGCAGCGCGTTCAGCACGCGACGAGCGCGGGGATGCTCGCGCTGGTGGCAGATGCGACACAGGACGAATGCTTGCGCGAGGCAGGCGTTACACGAGCGCGCGGATTGATCGCCGCTTTGCCTTCCGATGCCGAGAATCTGTTCATTATCTTGTCAGCCAAAACTTTAAATCCGCAATTGACAATCGCCACGCGCGCGTCAGAGGAAGAAGCTGAACAGAAGCTGCGGCGGGCGGGCGCCGACACGGTATTCGCGCCCTACACCATGGCGGGCCATCGGCTCGCCCATGCTCTGCTGAGGCCGCATGTGGTCGAGTTTCTGGAATTTGCAACTGGAGCCCTCGCACCAAAGATGAGGATGGAGCAGTTTCGCGTTGCGCCAGGTACAGAACGTTTTGCTAAGTCTTTGGGCGAAATCCTTCAAGCGCGTAATCTCGCCCTGATCGTGCTGGCAATCCGCCGAGCGGACGCGGAGATGATCTTCAACCCACCGCCGTCGACAAAGATCGCTGCAGGCGATTTCCTCATCGTGCTGGGCGAGCAGCCCGATCTGGAGCAGCTCGAGAAAGCTTTGACTTAACTGCGTGTTTTTCGAGTAATCTTAAGGCATGGCGACTTCGGTGCTCTTATCGGTTGAGGAATATCTGCAGCTTGAGCCGCGTGAAGACGGACTGGACGATGAGTTAATTCAGGGAGAAATTGTTTTGTCACCCAGTGCTAAGCCACTGCACGCCAAAGTTGTCGCTCGTCTGTTTGAAATCTTGAAACCGCTCGAGGCGCTCGGGTATGCGCGTGCGACCGACTTCGGCTGCATCCTTGGCAAACACTCTTTGCCTGGGCCGGACCTGGCCGCGATCCGGGCGGAACGGTGGCGCAGTGTCGGTGAAGACGATTACCTGGTTGGATCGCCTGAATTGGTTGTCGAGGTGTTTTCTCCGTCGAATCGCAAAGCCTTGATGGCGCAAAAGGCTGCGCTATACCTGCAACACGGCGCGGAAGCCGTCTGGGTCGTGTATCCAAAGCAGCGAACTCTGATGGTTCATGAGGCTGAGAGCCAGACTGAAGCCCGCTGCGGTGAAACAGTGAGTTTCCACGGCGTGGTCATTCCAGTAACTTCGATTTTCGAAGGCCTCTGATTCGGCCGGGTGTGCAAAATGAAAGGGCATGCCCGTAGTCGCGCCCTCGTCGGCGGAGGATCTGGCTCACGTACTGAAAGACGCCGCGTCGAACTTTCAAACGATCGCGGTGAGCGGCAACCATAGCAAGCGTTTCATGGCCGGCCCCGTGCTGCCGGCAGACGTCACGCTTTCCACTGCAAAGCTGCGTCGCGTTCTCGCATACGAACCAAACGATCTGACCCTCAGCGTCGAGGCTGGCATGCCGTTCGCGGACGTGCAGAAGCTGCTGGCCTCGCACGGGCAAATGATTGCCCTCGATCCGCCTCATTCCGCCGAGGCGACGATTGGCGGCACGATCGCCACGAATTCGAGCGGGCCTATGCGCCGCGCGTTCGGCACGGCACGCGATCTGGTGATCGGCATGAGTTTAGCCACGCTCGATGGCAAGCTGGTGAAGACCGGCGGCATGGTGGTCAAGAATGTCGCGGGGCTGGATATCGGCAAGCTGATGATTGGCAGCTTCGGCACGCTCGCCGTGATAACCAGCATCAATTTTCGCGTGCATGCGCTTCCTCGCGAGATGCGCACGTTTCTGTTCTCGTTCAATGACCTCGAGGCAGCGATCGAGAGGCGCAACTCCATCGTGCGTGGGGTTCTGCAACCGCTCGCTATAGATCTGATGAGCCCTGCCGCTGCGGCTCGGCTCGGGTCGCGCGGCTATCTAGTCGCTGTGAGAGCAGGCGGCAGCGAGACCGTGCTCTCACGCTATGCACGCGAATTGAGGGATAGCGAGCAGCTCACCGGCGATCGGGATGCGCAGTTGTGGCAACAGATTCGCGAGTTCTCTCCCGAGTTTCTTCGGCGGCAACCGGGCGGCATCGTGGTTCGCGTCTCCACCGGCTTAAGCGGTATCGTTGATTTGCTGCGCCTCGCGACCGGCCCCTGCATCTCGCGCGCCGCTTCGGGCGTCTCGTATCTCTACCTCACGTCGTGGCAGGGCGTGGCTCCAGTATGGAAAGCAGCAAGCGAGCGCGACTGGAGCGCCGTGATCGAATATGCGCCGGACGAAATCCGCGCGGCAAAAGATCTGTGGCTTTCGCCATCCTGCGGGATTGAATCGGCAGGCTTTGCCATGATGAAAAAAGTGAAGCACATGTTCGATCCGAACACCCTGCTGAATCGGCTGCGGCTGTATGGGCGGATTTAGCATCCTCACCGTCCCCGCGGGGCGCGGCGATGGTCCCGCGCAGTCCGATCTCGATAAATGCGTGCACTGCGGACTCTGCCTGAATGCGTGCCCTACCTATCGCGAGCTGGGCGTCGAGATGGATTCGCCGCGCGGGCGGATTTACCAGATGAACGCGGTCGCCAACGGAGCGCCGATCACGCCCTCCTATATCGAACATCTGGATTTATGCCTGGCGTGCCGTGGATGCGAGACCGCTTGTCCGTCCGGCGTTCCCTACGGCCGGCTGATCGAAGCCGCGCGCGCCGAAATCGAGGCCCGCAAGCGAAGTCCCTTCTGGGAAAGGGCTGCGAAGAAGATCGTGTTCGAGCGCCTGCTACCCTTGCGAGCCGCGCTTCAAATGGCCGGCACAGCCTTGTATCTCTACCAGGCTTCGGGGCTGCAGCGTCTGATGCGAGCCACCGGCGTACTCAAGCTGCTTGGAAATCTTGCGAATATCGAAGCGCTGTCGCCCCATGCCGAAGTTCCGTTCTTCTATCGAAATCTCGGCAAGACCTTTCCAGCGGCCGGTGAGCGGCGGTTTCGCGTGGCGTTTCTGGCGGGCTGCATCGCCAATGTAGCCTTCGCAAGATTGAACGAGGCAACCGTGCGTGTGCTACAGCGGAACGGTTGCGAAGTCGTAATTCCGGCGGCGCAGAACTGTTGCGGGGCGCTGCACGTGCATTCGGGATTGAAGGAGCAGGCGCGCTCGCTCGCGCGCAACAACATCGACGCAGTGCTCTCCGAGAATTTCGATGCCATCGTCACCAACGCGGCGGGTTGCGGTTCCACGCTGAAGGAGTATGGGGAGTTACTCGCCGAAGATGGGGCCTATCGAGATCGGGCCGCTCAATTTGCAAGCAAGATGAAAGATGTGACGGAGTTTCTTGCCTCCGTCGGCCTCAATCCCGAGATGGGAAACGTCGATGCAATCGCCACCTACCAGGATTCTTGCCATCTCGCGCACGGGCAGAAGATCAAGGACGCGCCGCGCCGGCTGCTGCGAGCAATCCCCGGTCTGACGCTTCGGGAAATGCCGATGGCCGATCTGTGTTGTGGAAGCGCGGGCATTTACAACGTCGCTCATACGGAAATGTCGATGCAGATCTTGCGCCACAAAATGGAGTCGATTGAGATGACCGGCGCTTCGTTGGTAGCGACGGCGAATCCGGGGTGCATGCTGCAGCTTGCGGCGGGCGCGCGGCTCTACGGCGCGGGGCAACGCGTTGCGCATGTGATTGAGGTGCTCGACCAGGCATATGCTGCCTATCAGCCGTCGCAAGTCAATCGAGCGGTCGCGTCTTGAAATCGGCCTGCGCTCCGAAGCCGGCAAGCAAGTCTCGAATGGCAGTCTGTGCGTTCTTCTGAGCCTCGTCAAGGATACCCATTTTGAGCGCCGCGTTCCGAACATCGTCCAGGCCCTGCAGCCGCGCCTTGTGCTCGAGGTCCGGATCGGGAGGCACCCACGGCGTCCACCAGGTGACCTGGCGATCCCATACTTTCGTCTCCTTCTCATTCAAGAAGACATCGAAGAGCCGAGCCGAAGGAAGCGTAATCAGGAACTTTCGATTTCCCGAATGCGCGATATCGCGAGCGCGCATGGTTTCAAGATCCACTCCGGCGAGCGCCTCGCCTTCCACCATGAGCAGAATCGATTCTTCGCCCAGCGGAACTTTGGGCTCCCGGAGCCCGACCACCCGCTCGATGCTGTAGCGCACCGTCACGAGCTGCTTCAGCGATTGGACGCGCGTGATGATGGTAGCCGAATTCAGCGAACGAAGGCCGAACAGGGCGCGAACTCGGCCTGCGATGAAGATGCTTGCCAGCAGTGCGAGAAATGCGAACGCGGAGACGAACGCAGCGATTTTCCACTTCGATGCATCGGGCTCAGCCACTGTTTGAGTGTAGCGGGGTGGGCCGGTCTCGTCGCGAATTATAAGCTCAGACTTTCGACAGATCGCCGCTCGGTCTACTTCATAATCGCGTAACCGCCCACAATCAGGTATTCAACTCCGAACCTTTCGAAGCTCTGTAACAGACCTCTGAAATGTAAGCGGCGGTCAGGGAACCCATCAACCAATAGAGTTTTCCACGTAGCGGGTTGCGAATCGTCCATAGGCGTGCCTTTCGATACTGACTGTTTCACAACGACTCATTCAATAGCCGCGCCAAACGCAGGCCGCCTTTGATGAGTTGCTCGCGCACCACAGGTTTCATCTCACTGATGTAAAAGGCCGGAATATCCAGCCTCAGGCCGGTAATTTCGGCAGGCGCTTCGGCGCAACTGGCGGGAAATTCCACCGGCTCCACCGGAATGTGCAGCCGGCGGTAGATATCGCGTACAGCCAGCTCATGCGATTCCCAAACCCAGTCATCCTCTTTGCCCTCGGCCAGCACATGTTCGCGGTGAGGACCAAGTCCCTCGATCGCATCGTCCAGCTCCTCGGCAAGCGCCCGATCGCTCGTGTTGATCTGGTCAATAATTCCGCCATCCCAGAGCGCGTGCAGGTTCTTGGCCTTGCCGACCGGTGGGTCCAGCAGCTCGCAGTTGCCACCGAGGTCGGCATCCGAAATCGTGTGCAACGGCTGATGGACATCACCCACCAAGTGCACGAGATAGCGCAACGCATCAAGCTGGCTCCAGCGGGTATTTCCTAGATGCCCGGGGTGGCCGGCGAGCTGCTCGGCAAACAGGCGAATGCGCGCAGGAGCGCAGTTATCATCCTTGCAGCGCTCCGGAATGTCGGATTTGTGGTCCTCAATCGTCAGATCGATGTAATGCCAGGCGCCGGTCTTGGTTTCGCTCTTGGTTTCATCGGCCCAAGTGGAGGCCTTGGCCAAGGCGTCGGCGATACCTTCGGGATTATCGGGAACATCTAATATACGGGCAATCCGGGTCCGGGCGGCGGGGGTGAGGTGGGCGGCGGCAATGCGGGCCACCACTTGGTGTCCGGTTTCCCACCACGGGTAAGCCGGAAAAGGGCAAGCGATGCAAAGAGTTAGGAGGAGGGCGACAAGGCGGGTCATGAGGTGCGGCCAAGCTGCGTAAGTCCTAGGGTAGCTCAGAGCGGCTCGGGAATCGAGACCAGAATCTTTAGTCTTAGACACTCAGATTATTGCATCTTAAGTCACTCATCTGGTATCTTCTTAGTGAGGCTCTAACCATGGATTTCAATCGGCTGACCGAGAAATCGCAGGAAGCGATTCGGCAGGCGCAAACCACCGCTATCAATCACGGCAATCAACAGGTAGACGTCGAGCATCTGTTGCTAGCCCTGTTGGAGCAGGAAGGCGGACTGGCGCCATCGATCCTGTTACGGGCCGACGTGCCGCTGGAGACGCTGCACAAACGGCTGCTGCAAGAGATCGAAAAACTCCCGAAGGTGAGCGGCGCCGGTGTGCGGCCTGACCAGGTGTATATAACGAACCGCCTCTCGCAACTGTTGAGTACTGCCGAGGAACAGGCTAAGCGGTTGAAGGACGAGTACGTCTCGATCGAGCATCTGCTGCTCGGTGCGGCGGAGGATCAGGGCGCGGCCGGCAAGCTGCTGCGCGAGTTTGGGCTGACGCGAGACCGGTTGATGAAGGCGCTGGTCGAGGTGCGCGGCAACCAGAGGGTGACGACGCAGAATCCGGAAGCGACCTACGAGGCCCTCGAGAAGTATGGCCGCGATCTGACGGACATGGCTTCGAAAGGAAAGCTGGATCCGGTCATCGGACGCGACGAAGAGATCCGGCGCGTCATCCAAGTGCTTTCGCGGCGCACGAAGAACAACCCGGTGCTAATCGGCGAACCCGGCGTCGGAAAGACGGCGATCGTCGAAGGGCTGGCGCAGCGGATCGTGCGCGGCGATGTGCCGGAGGGATTGAAGGACAAGAAAGTGGTTGCGCTCGATATGGGCGCACTGATTGCCGGTGCAAAATTCCGCGGCGAATTCGAAGAGCGGCTGAAGGCAGTGCTCAAAGAGGTGCAGTCCTCTGAAGGACGCATCATCCTGTTCATCGATGAATTGCACACTGTGGTGGGCGCGGGCAAGGCGGAAGGCGCAATGGACGCGGGCAACCTGTTGAAGCCCATGCTGGCGCGAGGCGAGCTGCACTGCATCGGCGCCACCACGCTGGACGAATACCGCAAGCATATAGAAAAGGATGCGGCACTCGAGCGGCGCTTCCAAACAGTCTATGTCGACCAACCGACCGTCGAAGACACGATTTCGATTCTGCGCGGGCTGCGCGAGCGTTACGAACTACATCACGGCGTGCGCATAAAGGACACAGCGCTGGTGGCGGCCGCAGTGATGTCGAATCGCTATATTACCGACCGGTTCTTGCCCGATAAAGCAATTGATTTGGTGGATGAAGCCGCGGCCAAGCTGCGCACGGAAATTGATTCCATGCCGAGCGAGCTGGATGAGATTTTGCGCCGCACGATGCAACTCGAAATTGAGCGCGAGGCGTTGAAGAAAGAAAGCGATGCAGTTTCAAAGGAACGGCTGACGCGCATTGAAAAAGAACTGGCGGAGTTGAAGACTCAGTCCGCCGCGTTGCAAGCGCAGTGGCAGACCGAGAAAGAAGGCGTGCAGCGTGTCAGGGCTTTGCGCGAACAGATCGAGCAAATCAAGGTGCAGATCGCGCAAGCCGAGCGCGCCTATGACCTGAACAAGGCTGCGGAGCTGAAGTATGGCCGCCTGACGGAGCTCGAGCGGCAGTTGAATGCCGAGCAGGAGCGCGTGTCGAGTAAGCACGGCGGCACGCGGCTGCTCAAAGAAGAAGTGGATGAAGAAGACATCGCGGAAGTAGTGAGCCGCTGGACGGGAGTGCCAGTTTCGAAGCTTCTCGAGGGCGAGATGAAGAAGCTCTTGGCGCTCGAAGACGAGTTGCACAAGCGCGTAATCGGTCAAGACGAAGCGGTGATGGCGGTGGCGGAAGCGGTGATTCGTGCACGCTCAGGACTGAAAGACCCTAGGCGGCCGATCGGAAGCTTCATCTTCCTGGGCCCGACGGGCGTCGGCAAGACGGAGCTGGCGCGGGCGCTCGCGGAATTCCTGTTCGATGATGAGCGGGCTATGATCCGGATCGACATGTCGGAATACCAGGAGAAGCACACGGTATCGCGCCTGATTGGCGCGCCTCCCGGGTACATCGGCTACGACGAGGGCGGCCAGTTGACAGAGGCCGTGCGGCGCCGGCCCTACTCAGTGGTGCTGTTCGATGAGATTGAGAAGGCGCACCACGATGTGTTCAATACCCTGCTACAGGTGTTGGATGACGGGCGGCTCACCGACGGTCAAGGACGCACGGTCGATTTCAAGAACGTGATCGTCATCATGACCTCGAACGTGGGCAGCCATCGGATTCTCGAATACCACGGGGCTTTCGAAGGCGAGGAGTACCGGCGGATGAAGGACGCGGTTTTGGAAGAGTTGAGGCGCGCTTTCCGGCCCGAGTTTCTGAACCGCCTGGATGAAATCATCGTCTTCCATGCTTTGAGCGAGGAACACTTGAAGCAGATTGTCGAAATCCAGCTAGGGACTTTGCGAGCCCGGTTGGAGGAGCGGCACATCACGTTGCAGCTTTCCGATGCGGCCAGGACGCGATTGGTGCGGAGCGGGTACGATCCGAACTACGGCGCACGGCCACTGAAGCGGGCTATTCAACGGGAAATTGAGACGCCGCTGGCCAAGAAAATTGTCGGCGGTGAGATTCGAGAAGGCCAAACCGTTTGGATCGATGCAGATCCGAACGGTAGCGGCCTGGCGTTCCGTGTGGAGGCTGGCCGGCCGGCGGAAGCGGCAATTGCATGAGAAGAATTCTGGGTGTGAATCGAATACTAATTTATTACGTCCAATGGTAGGAAATGCGGCGGATTCGCTCCATGCCGCTCTGAAAGCGCAAAGGTCGCGGATGCGCGCCGCAAAACGGTGAGCAGCTTCGCAAAACTTTGGGCGGCGCGCTTGATAACGCGACCGTTTTGCGCGAGTTCGTTATTAACGAAAGGATTTTCAAGGACATGTCTAACGTGGTCCAATTTCGCCGCACGACAGCGATTCTAACGCTGGTTGCGGCTTCGATCGGTGGTGGGCTGATTGCGGCATTCGCCGTGATGAACCACTCGAATGCGCCGGTGGCAGTAGTCGCGCGCGCGGATACGAACTCGCAACGGGCCGTGAGCCAGTTGTCAAATTCGTTTGCCGACATTATTGAGAAGGCTTCACCGGCGGTGGTGGAGATCACCATGACGCGCGTGATTAAGGCGTCGGAACAACAAGGGAACAACCCGTTTCTCTCCGACCCGTTCTTTCGCCAATTTTTCGGCGGCAACGGGCAGTCCATGCGGCCGCGCGACCAGCGCGAGGAAGGTCTCGGGTCGGGCGTGATCATCAGCCCAACCGGCTACATCGTCACCAACAATCACGTCGTTGATAAAGCGACCACTTTGAAAGTGATCCTATCGGATGGGCGCGATTTCCCGGCGAAGGTGGTTGGCACTGACCCGCAAACCGATGTGGCGGTGGTGAAGATCAACGCCAACAATTTGCCCACCATGCCGTTCGCCAATTCCGATGGCACCCGGGTAGGCGATTTGTGCTTTGCGATCGGCGATCCGTTCGGCCAGAGCCATACGGTGACCATGGGCATCGTGAGCGCGAAAGGGCGCAACCTCCGCGAGAGCCTGGGACAAATTCAGGATTTCATTCAAACGGATGCCGCCATAAATCCGGGCAATTCGGGTGGCGCGTTGATCAATGCACGCGGAGAGATGATCGGGATGAACACCATGATCCTCACCGGGGGCGGAGCTAGCTTTGGCGGCGAGGCCGGGAACATCGGCATCGGATTCGCGGTTCCTTCTAACTTGACCAAGCAGGTCATGGATCAACTGATGAAGGGCGGCAAGGTTTCCCGCGGCTATATTGGCGTGACTCTGGAATCGGTCAGTCCTGAGCTGGCGCAACAATTCGGATTGAAGGACACGCATGCTGCCGTCATCACGCAAGTAGTTCCCGGCAAGCCCGGCGACAAAGCTGGTCTGAAGGTGGGCGATGCGATCGTGGGCATCGACGGCCAGAAGATTGATGACTCTAACGACCTGACGCTGAAAGTAACCGAGCATGCACCCGGCAGCAGCGTGGCGCTGGATGTGATCCGCAATGGGCAACCGATGAAAGTCAACGTCACTTTGGGACAACGGCCAAACGGAGCCGATTTCGGCCAGCCCGGAAACCAGGAAGAGAATGGAAACGGCTCGGGTAACGGCAATTCCGGCAACACCGGCAAGACGGCCTACGGCCTGACGGTGGAGACGCTGACTTCCGACCTGACCCAGCAGTTGCAACTGCCGGCCAACACCCACGGAGTGGTGATCGACAGCGTCGATCCGGATAGCCCGGCGGCGGATACGCTGACGCGGGGCGACGTGATCATGGGCGTGAACCGTCATCCTGTGAATAACGTCGAGGACTTCCAGCGACTCATGGCGGCAGCGAACGGCAAGCCGGCGCTGTTGACGCTGAATCGCGGTGGAGCGGTAACGTTCGTCGTGGTTCAGCCGAAGTAAGAAGTAAGGGATAAGCGAGACGCCCGGGGATCTGGCTTGTGCCTGCCCCGGGCTTTTTTGTCGATGGTAAACCTTGAGTGTTCGACGCGCAACTTATCGCAGCCTTCTGCTGGGTAGGCGCATCGAAGGAATAGGAAAGATTGAGACCCGTCATGGGAAATACTGATTTTCAAGTACTGCCGGCATTGCCGCTAAAGAACACCATCCTGTTCCCAGGATTGCTGTTGCCGCTTTCGGTAGGTCGGGACAACTCGCTGCGCGCCGTGCAAGCCGCGCTGAATACCGAAGGGAAAGAGATCATCCTGATCGCACAGCGGGATGCACAAATCGAATCCCCGCAGCAGGACGATCTGTATACGATCGGCACCAAGGCGGTCATTCGTAAGTCATCGCGGCCCAACGAAGGCATGATGGAGATCCTTGTGCTAGGGACCGAGCGCGTGGTGGTTGTGAAGCTCGAGAGCACAGAGCCCTATCTCAGCGCAAAGTTTCGCATCTTGCCGTTGCCGCAGGATGGCGGTTCCGAAGTAGAAGCGCTATCGGGCGCGATGCTGGAGTTGGCAACCAAGGCAATCGCTCTGTCGCAGCCGCAATCGGCTGCCGAGCTGACACGCATGTTGGCGGGAAACGAAGACCCGCTGCGGCTGGCCTATCTGCTGGCGAGCATCTTCAGTCTGGATCTGGCCCGCGAACAGAGGCTGCTGGAAGCGGACACGCGGGTCGACGCGCTGCGCTTAATGCACTCCTATCTCGCCCACGAGCTGCAGGTGCTCGAGCTACGCCAGAAGATCGCTTCGAGCGCCCGGGACGAAATGTCGAAGGAGCAGCGTGAGTATCTGCTGCGGCAGCAGTTGCGAGCGATTCAGCAGGAACTCGGCGATAAAGACGCCGACAAGGCCGAAGTGGATATGCTCCGGGAGCGTTTCGATAAAGCGAATCTTCCCGAAGAAGCGAAGAAAGAAATCGAGCGCGAGCTGGCGCGCCTGGAACGGTTGCCTGCCGGTGCGCCCGATTATCACGTCACGCGAACTTATCTCGAGTTCGTGTTGGATCTGCCCTGGAACAAGACGACAGAAGACAATCTCGAGATTGCGCATGCGCGCGAAGTGCTGGACGAAGACCACTTCGGATTGAAAGAAGTAAAGGAACGAATCCTGGAGCACCTGAGTGTGCTGAAGCGCAATCCGGAAGCGAAGGCTCCGATCTTGTGCTTCGTGGGTGCGCCGGGCGTCGGCAAAACGTCGCTCGGGCAATCCATCGCGCGGGCTGTAGGACGCAAGTTCGAGCGCTTTAGCCTGGGCGGCATGCATGATGAGGCCGAGCTGCGCGGTCATCGCCGGACCTATATCGGCGCCATGGCTGGGCGATTGCTGCAGGCCATGCGGCGCGCCGGGGCATTGAATCCGGTGCTGTTGCTGGACGAAGTGGACAAACTCGGGCGCGATTTTCGAGGCGATCCCGCGGCGGCGCTGCTCGAGGTGCTCGATCCCGAGCAGAACAAAACGTTCCGCGATAACTATCTCGACTTAGCCTTCGATTTGTCGAAGGTGCTGTTCATCACGACCGCCAACTCGTTGGACACGATTCCGCAAGCTTTGCTGGATCGCATGGAGATTCTGCGGCTCTCGGGTTATAGCGAGGAAGAGAAGCAGCAGATCGCGCGGCGGTATCTCATTCCGAAGCAGTTGAAAGCGACCGGATTGACCGATGAGCAGATCGAGTTCACCGATGAGGGACTCAAGACCATCATTCGCGGCTACACGCGCGAAGCGGGGCTGCGAAAGCTGGAACGGGCGATCGCCCGCGTAACACGCAAGGTGACGCTGCGCTTTGCCGAAGGCAACGAGGAGAAAGCGCTCATTACGCCGGACCTGTTGAGCGATCTGCTTGGGCCGGAGATGTTCCTGCCTGAAGAGATGCGCAAGAACATGCTGCCGGGTGTGGTAACGGGGTTGGCTTGGACCGAGACTGGCGGCGACGTTCTCTATATTGAGAGCACGCTGCTGCCGAACGGCAAGGGCTTGACGCTGACGGGACAACTCGGAGAGGTGATGCAGGAATCCGCGAAGATCGCACAGAGTTACGTCTGGGCGCACGCCGCGGATTTGGGCATCGATCCCGAGCTGATCAAGAACAGCGGCGTTCACGTGCACGTGCCGGCGGGCGCCATTCCCAAGGATGGACCGTCAGCCGGTGTGACGATGACGAGCGCCATGGCTTCGCTCTACGCGAACCTGCCCGCGCGCAGCGATATCGCGATGACGGGTGAGGTGACGCTGGCCGGCTTGGTGTTGCCGATCGGCGGCATCAAAGAGAAAGTGCTCGCCGCCCGCCGCGCCGGAATCAAGCAAGTGATTCTGCCCTACGGCAATAAGAAGGATCTGCGCGAAATTCCGGACCATGTCCGGCAAGAAATGCAGTTCCACTTTGTGGATCGCGTCGAAGAAGTGCTTTCGATTGTGATTCCGAATATCAACGTGAGACCGCTGGCTCTAGCAAGCTAGCGGTCCTCGCGAAAGCTACTCCACCTGGTAATTCGGTGCTTCCTTAGTAATAATCACGTCGTGCACGTGACTCTCACGCAAGCCGGCGAAGGTCACGCGAAGGAACCTTCCTTTTTGCTGCAGCTCCGGGATGGTGCGACAGCCGGTGTAGCCCATCCCGGCGCGTAGCCCGCCGACTAACTGATAAGTCATCTCCGCAACCGGTCCCTTATAGGGAACGCGCCCTTCGATGCCTTCCGGCACCAGCTTGCCGCTCGCGCTCTGCGCATAACGCTCCGACCCGCCCGACGGATTCGCCCCCAGCGATCCCATGCCGCGGTAACTCTTGAACGTCCGCCCCTGGTAAAGAATAGTCTCGCCGGGGCTTTCGTCAGTTCCGGCCAGCAGACTGCCGATCATCACGCAATCGGCGCCCGCCGCAATGGCCTTCGTGATATCTCCCGAATACTTCACGCCGCCATCGGCCACCAACGGCACCCCCGCCTCGCGAGCTGCTTTCGCACATTCCGCTATGGCCGTGATTTGCGGCACGCCCGCGCCGCTGACCACGCGCGTCGTGCAGATGGAACCCGGGCCGATGCCGACCTTGATACCGTCTGCGCCGCGAGCGATCAAATCGCGCGCGCCTTCGCGAGAAGCGACATTGCCCGCCAGCACCTGCACCTCCGGCAGCTTCTGTTTCACCGCCGCCAGCGCATCCAGTACACGCTGGCTATGGCCATGCGCGGAATCGATCGCAATGACATCCACTTTCCTGCGCACCAGTTCCTGCGCGCGTTCCAGAAAATCTCCCGTGGCGCCGATTGCCGCAGCCACGCGTAGCCGGCCCTGCGCATCCTTCGCCGCGTGCGGATACTTCAACTTCTTTTGAATATCCTTGACCGTAATCAGCCCCTTCAGCGCGAAGTTCTCATCCACTACCAGCAGCTTTTCAACACGATGCTTGTGCAGAATCTGCTGCGCCTCTTCAAGCGTCGTGCCCACCGGAACAGTAATGAGATCTTCCTTCGTCATCACCTCCGAAATCGGCAGATGGTACCGCGTCTCGAAACGAAGATCGCGATTCGTGAGAATGCCGACCAGCCTCCCCTTATGCGTGACCGGCACCCCGGAGATGCGGTAGCGGCTCATCAGTTCGAGCGCTTCCGAAATCTTGCGGTCCGGCTCGATCGTCACCGGGTCTACGATCATGCCGCTTTCACTGCGCTTCACGCGGTCCACTTCCTCAGCCTGCTTCTCGATCGGCATATTGCGATGAATGATGCCAATGCCGCCTTGTTGCGCCAGCGCGATCGCCATGTGCGACTCCGTCACGGTGTCCATGGCGGCGCTAATGATCGGGATCTTGAGCTGAATCTTGGACGTAAGGTGCGTGGTGGTGTCCGCATCGGCGGGAATAACTTGGCTGTGCGCTGGCTGCAGAAGAACGTCGTCGAATGTGAGTCCTTCCTGTAACACCTCAGTGATCATCAGATTTAAACCATCGTAACAAGCGGGTCGCCTTACGCCCGGTGCGAATTATTCAGGCACAACGGCGCAGCACCCTGTACGCCCGTTAGATCTCACGCTTCTAGCGGTGCGGCGATTTAGGCCTCAAATCGGAACCGCTGTCGGGCGATAATGCAGTTTGGTGACCACGCCGGCGCAATCCCTTCCGACTTTAGCCGCTGCCGCTGCCTCTCTTGACGGTTCGCCGGAGCTCAACCGCGAAACGCTCATCCAGGCTTTTCGCACCATGTACCTGGCGCGCTGCCTGGACGACCGCGAGGTGATGTTGAAGCGGCAGAACCGGATTTTTTTTCAGATCAGCGGTGCCGGGCACGAAGCGGTGCAGGTGGCTGCGGGCCTTGTGCTGCGCCCCGGCTATGACTGGATTTTGCCCTATTATCGCGACCGTGCGCTGGCCCTGACCTTGGGCATGACGGCCGAAGAGATGCTGCTGGCCGCGGTGGGGGCGGCGCGCGACCCCAGCTCGGGCGGCCGGCAGATGCCATCTCACTGGTCCGCTCCAGCGCTGCACATCGTTACCGGCTCCTCGCCCACCGGCACGCAGTTCCTGCACGCTATTGGTTGCGCGGAAGCGAAGGCCTTCTTGAATCCGGATTCGGATGAAATCACACTGGTGTGTTCGGGCGAAGGCGCAACCAGCGAGGGCGAATTCTGGGAGTCGATGAACATCGCCTGCATGCAACGCTTGCCGCTGCTGGTGCTGGTCGAAGACAACGGGTACGCGATTTCGGTTCCCGTGGAACGGCAGACTGCGGGAGGCAACGTCTCGAAGCTGTTAGAAGGTTTTCCCGGCCTGTTGCGCCTGGAGGTGGATGGGACAAACTTCACTGAGTCCTTTCGGGCGTTGAAACACGCCGCCGATTATTGCCGCGGCGGAAACGGGCCCGCGCTGGTGCACGCCTCGGTGATCCGTCCCTATTCGCACTCGCTCTCAGACGACGAGCGGCTCTACAAACCGAAATCGGAGCGCGAGCGCGAAGCAGCGCGCGATCCGCTCACCACGTTTCCGGAGTTCCTGGTGCGCGAAGGCTACGCGGAGCGGCAGGCAATCGATCGCATGATACGAGAGATCGACCTCGAGGTGGCGGAGATCACCCAACGCGTTCTTCAAGAACCTGGGCCCCCGCGCGATTCCGCATTCGCTCATCTCTATTCCGAGAAGATCGACCCCACTTCGCACAATTTCGAAATGCAGCCGCACTTCACGGGCGAGCCGCGCACCATGATCGATTCCATCAACCAAACGTTAGCGGAGGAGATGCGGCGCGACGAGCGCATTGTCGTCTTCGGCGAGGACGTGGCGGATTGCAGCCGTGAGCAGTATCTCTCCGAAGTGAAAGGCAAGGGCGGCGTTTTCAAAGCCACCGCGAACCTGCAGCGCGAGTTTGGCCCGAAACGCTGCTTCAATACGCCCATCGCCGAGGCCTCGATTGTCGGCCGCGCGGTTGGGCTCGCGGCCCGCGGCCTGAAGCCGGTCCCGGAGATTCAATTCTTCGATTACATCTGGCCCGCTATGATGCAGCTTCGCGATGAGGTGGCGACGTTCCGCTGGCGCTCGAACGGCGGCTTTTCGTGCCCCATGGTAATTCGCGTGCCCATCGGCGGTTACTTGACCGGCGGTGCAATTTATCACAGCCAGTGCGGCGAAGTGATCTTCACCCATATCCCCGGCCTGCGGGTGGTCTTTCCCTCCAATGCGCTCGATGCCTGCGGGCTGCTGCGCACCGCGATCCGGAGCGACGATCCAGTGATGTTTCTCGAGCACAAGAAGCTCTATCGCGAGCCTTACAACCGCGCGCCTCACCCTGGAGTCGATTACACCGTGCCGTTTGGGAAAGCCAAGGTGGTCAAGCTCGGGCAGGATCTCACCATCGTTACTTATGGCGCCCTCGTGCAGAAGTCGTTGCAAGCGGCATTGCAGATAGAGCAGCGGGGAAATGCATCGGTGGAAGTAATCGATCTGCGCTCGCTCTCGCCCTACGATTGGGAGGCCATCAGCGCTTCTGTAAAAAAGAACAGCCGCGTGCTGATCGCGCATGAGGATACGCTTTCCTGGGGCTTCGGCGCGGAACTGGCGGCCAGAATTGCAAACCAGTTGTTTACTGATCTGGATGCGCCGGTTGGCCGCGTCGGTGCGCTCGATACCTGGATCGCTTATAATCCCCAACTCGAAGATGAGATTCTCCCGCAGGTGGGAGACATCGTTCGCGAAGGCGAGCGGTTGCTGGCGTTTTGAAGATATTTAGGACCATCGCCCTTTGGGTTACAACCGCCGCGCTCGGCTTGACGGCCGCGACGCAGCCTAAATCCGTCGACGCCGTGTTGCACGCCTACGTGCAGGCCCTTGGCGGCGAGGCGGCAATCAACCGGATCAACGACCGCCAAATTGAGGCGAAGGTTCATCGCGCCGGGAAAGTAACTTACTATTGGGCCAAGCCGAACAAGGTAGTGCGGGTCGCCCACGGCGAGAAGGTCGGCTTCGATGGAAGCAGCGGCTGGATGTTGTCGCGCAAGAAGAAGCTCACCAAATTGCCGAAGCCCGAGCAGCAGGAGCTTGAGACCAACGCCAATCCGCTACGATACGCCTACTTGCATGACTTATATTCCGAGCTCGAAGCCGCCCCGCCTGAAAGCCTCGATGCCCGGCCGATGGATGTGATAGTCGCGCCAAACAATATCGGGTCCACTAAGTTCTATTTCGATGCGTCCAGCCATCTCTTAGTGAGGATGGAAGAATTCGGCGTAACATCCGCCTATTATAAGCAGGTGACCGAGTTTCTTGATTACAAAAGCGTGGACGGCATAGAGTTCCCATTTCGCATTGTGCATTCCACCACCGAACCGGGAATGAAGGACAAAGAGATAAGGATCTCGAGTATCGATCAGAATGTTGGTTTGAAGCCGGAATTCTTCACGAAACCTCAACTGGGCGCCGTCACGCTCGGCGGAAAGCGATAAGTCAGCGGCGGTAAATGACTCCGCCCTTCATCACAAACGAGACTTTTTCGACTACCCCGATGTCTTCGAGCGGGTTGCCCGGAACGGCGATGATATCCGCCCAGTAGCCCGGCTTGAGCGCCCCGATCTGGCCTTCCCACCCCAGCAATTTCGCGCCATTCAGCAAATCGGCCTGCAGCGCGGCGGTGGGAGACATTCCGTATTTGACCATCAGAACCAGCTCTCGCGCCTGGGTGCCATGGGGAAATGGGCCCACATCGGACCCCACCGCCATCGGCACTCCGGCCGCAAGCTGGTTACGAAACTCGCGCGCATGATATTCAAACAAAGCCCGCTCACGCTCGCCTTGCGCGGCATTAGCGGCATGATTTGCGAAATATTCGAAGATGGTGAACGTAGGAACCGCCGGAATATGCTTTTCGCGCATCAGGTGCATAGTCTCCGCACTGAGCTGCAACGCATGGTCGATGGACGCAACGCCCGCTTGTGCGGCGTAGAGTGTTCCGGGCTCGCCGGTCGCATGCACGCCCACACGCTTTCCTACGCGCGCGGTCTCCTGTACGGCGGCACTCAGTTGCGCCTCCGTGAATTGATACGGCGTATGAAGTTCGCCATCGCGCAATGTATCTCGGCCGGTTTCGTACATCTTGATGAAATCCGCACCTTCTTTCAACTGCTCGCGGATAGCCTCTACAATCTCGTCAGCGTTATTCGCATAAGTCGCGTTCGAAAGCACGTGCTGCGCCGGATTGAATCCGATAGCGTCCTCATGGCCCCCCAGAATGTCGATCGCGTTACCGCTCACGCGCAGGCGTGGACCGGGAACCAGCCCCTGATCGATCGCATTGCGAACAGCAGTGTCGGCCGAGCCTGCGCCTTCCGTTCCCATGTCACGTTCGGCTGTGAAGCCGCCCATCAAGTCCGCCCGCGCCGCCAGCACAGCGGTGATGGTGCGCTGCGGCACAGATTCCTCTACCGTCTGCAAATCTTCGGCGCCTGGATGAAGGAACAGGTGGACATGCGCATCGATCAAGCCCGGCATTAGAGTCGCGTCCCCGAGATCGACGAGTTCCGCGCCCGCGGGATGCGGCACCGATGCGCCGGCCGCGGTGATGCGTTCGCCTGTAACCAGCACCTCACCCGGAGTCAACACGCGCCCGCTTTCGATTTCGAGCAGGCGCGCGGCGTGCAGGACAACCGTTCGCGGAGCCGGAGGCTGAGCGGTCGCCAGAAACGCAGCGCAGCTTAGCAGAAGGAGCAGTCTTTCCATCATCATTTCGAAGTTAGCTGATTTCGCCGCTCTTCGCCGCGCGAATCATGTGGTCGGCCGCATGATAGGCGAGCGCCTGAATCGTGGCAGTCGGCTGCTGCCGCGCCGATGTTACGAAATTGCTTCCGTCCACTACAAACAGGTTCGGCACGTCGTGCGTCTGGCTATAGCGATTCACAACAGACTTTTTCGGATCCGCTCCCATCCGGCAAGTACCCATCAGATGTACCGACACAGGAAGGTCAAATGCGTCAGGGGCGGCCCAATACTTTTTCGGTTTCATGGCTTCAAAAATCTCGTATTCCCTCTCCAGCAGCCACTTCAGGTTAGCCATATCGTCCGGGTGGCGTTCGTAAGTAATTCGCACCGCGGGCAGCCCCCACGCGTCTTTCACGCCGGGATCAAGACTCACAGAGTTTTTCTCCATCGGCAGCGACGTTGCATGTCCCAGCAGCGACATCGTACGCGTGAAGTACTCACCTACCGTTTTCTTGTACTCCAAGCCCCACCGCGGCGCATTTTCTGGCAAGCCGAACAATGCGAATCCCGCCGGATAATACTGGAACCGCGCGTCAATTCCGCCGCCTCCATAAAATCCACGCTTTGGATCGGCGCGGTAGTAATCGTGAATCAGCCGGGTTACCTGAATGCTCTTGAATTCGTTCAGGGGGTGTTCAAAGACGGCGCTCGCCAGTACGCCGAGATCCCACATGAGATTCTTGCCGACTAAGCCGCTGGAGTTCGCGAGGCCCTGGGGGAATAAGTTGGACCTAGAATTAAGCAGCAACCTGGGCGATTCTACTCCGTTCGCACAGACCACCACAGCACGCGCACGCTGAAACACCTCACGCCGCTGCGAGTCGAAGTAGATCGCGCCGGTTGCGCGGCCGCGCGCATCCGTTTCAACCTTCCGTACATAGGAATCCGGCCGGATCTCGCAACGCCCGGTTTTCTCGGCCACTGGAATAACGGTGACTTTCGTGCTGGATTTCGCGCGAATCTCGCATCCGAACGCTTCGCAGAAGCCGCAGTGGACGCATGCGCCTCGACCCCGATAGGGTTGCGAAAGAATGGCTACCGGCGCCGGAAACGGATGCAGCCCGAGTTTCTTAGTTGCCTGCTCAAACAGCACTCCGGAGGACTTGACCGGCATGGGTGGTAAGGGATACGGTTTCGATCGCGGCGCCTCAAACGGGTTGGCGCCGGCCAAACCGGAAATCCCCAGGTCGTATTCGGCCTTCGTGTAGAACGGTTCCAGATCGTTGTAACTGATCGGCCAGTCAGCGAACGAAGTTCCCGGTACATCTCCAAAAAGGCTTCGCTCGTGAAAGTCGCTCTCGTGAAAGCGCCAGTAATTGGCCGTAAAGTGTACCGACCCGCCGCCCACTTGCCTGCCGTACATGATGGTCTGCTTGGCTATCGCCGGCTCGTTCTCGTTCTTGCGGAACATGAGGGGCTGCAATTTGGGATCGTTGGTAAATCCCGCCTGGAACGTGTACTTGATTTCGTCGTGCGAGTAATCTTTCTCTTGCAGATAAGGCCCTTGCTCAAGCACCACCACGCTAAATCCCGCCGTTGACAGCTCCTTTGCCACAACGCCGCCCGCGGCTCCAGCGCCGATCACTACGAAATCGACCGTCTCGGCCGGTTTGAATTGCGCAGTCACTTCATCTCCGCATCATAATAGCCAAAAGGCGGCGTCCACACCATGCGATCTTCAAAACCGATGTATTTCCAACCTACGGATCCACGATTTCCGCCATAACTCGGATTTCCTAGGAAGCCAAGTAACGTATGGGTTCTGATAACTTCGAAGAAATCGGATTTGTCAATCGCCTGGAGTAACTGGATCTGTTGGGCATTCGAGAGGGCCGCAATAGTCTGGGAATTGGGAAAGAGTTCTTTGCGGCGCTTGTTCAATTCGCCCAATCCGCGCCGGTAGGTATCTTGCTTATCCGCATCGAATGTGGTCAAGGCGCGATCGATGAAAAAGACCACGCCCGCCTCGGTCGCGCCTGGGCCATCGTCGGAAGGAAGTATCTGTTCTGCAATGGCCGCGACGTCAGCCGCGGTGGAGGCGTCGAAGAACTCGAAATGCGTGGTGTTCGGTTGTTCCACCGACTGCCGCGCGTGTTCCTGCGCCGCCGCAATGGCAGCCCATGCCGTAGAGCCCAGCGTGCCCAAAATCCAATCGCGCCGGCTGAAGCTCATCCAGATCTCCCGGCGCGTGGTCGCATGCAAGTCCTAAAAGATGATTTTAGCCGCAAGCTGCATGTTGAATGGCTCGCCGGGTCCTAGACCGGGAGCCCCGTTGAAATCGCCGATGGTATCAGCCACCACGCCGTTAGACCCCACCGAACCTGCGCCGGAGGCGAGATTGATCCGATTAAACAAATTGAACATCTCGGCGCGAAGCTGAATTCTCAGCCGTTCCTTGATTGGAATGTTCTTGAACACCGACAAGTCTACATCTGCGAATCCCGGTCCGTAAAAGGCATTGCGCGAAAGATCTCCGTCAGGGTTCGTTGTTCCCGGGCACCCCGCCGATCCCGGCACACAGAAAGCGGCCGGATTCACCCATTGCTCACCGACTCCGTTCACGAACGTGTGGCTAACCCCCGCGAACGGGTTCGACACAATATTCAAGCCTGGGCGCTGCGTTCCGGCATCGAAGTTGAAAGGCTGCCCGCTGTGAAGCGTGATTTCGCTGCTGACCTGCCAGCCGCTGGTAAGCAGCTTGAGATGCGACGAACCCGGAATATCCCACGTGAAGAACGCCGTGAAATTATGCCGTGTATCGAAGTCGCCGCTCGCGTATTCTTGCGCCAGATTGAAACTGTCCAGCGGGATTGCGCCGCGATACTCCGTTACCTCGTCTAATTCGTGAGCATAAGTGTAGGCGAATTGCGCGTTAAATCCGTGCCACTGCCTGATCTTCAAAGTAGTCTGCAGCGAATTATAGTTGGACGTTCCGTCGCTATTTAATTGGATGATCGAGCCGTAGTTGGGATATTGCGCCGCAAACGCTCCGTCCTGGTTGATGTTCTGCATAATGGACAGCTTGCGTCCTTCGCTGCCTACGTAACCTACCTGCCAGACGGCTGAATTGCCCAGGCTCTTTTCGACATTCAGGTTGAAGTTGAAGAAATACGGCGCCCGAAAGTTCTGACTCACTGAGAATACGTTGAACGTCTGACTTGGACTCAGGCACCCGGGATCTGTGGTGAAATTTCCCAAGCAAGTTGTAACTCCTGGAAAAATGGAAGCTCCTCCCGCCTGGACGGTTTGCCAATTGTAATTATTCAAGCTGTAGTTGTCTACCGCATGAGGCCCGATGGGATTGTCTTCCAACCCATCCGCCGCGCTGATGGGAGGGCGAAAGTCCAGAAAGGGATTCATGTTGATTTGGTCATAGAAAACGCCTAACCCGCCGCGCACCACCAGATGGCCGCTGCTATCGGCCTGATACGCGAATCCAAAGCGCGGAGCAAAGTTGTTCTTATCCGGCGGGAAGACCGCGTTGATGCCCTTCCCCTGAATCTCTAAGCCGCTTCCTTGCACGAAGACACCGAGATCGTCGCCATTCGTGCTGTGCAACGGCCCGAAATATTCGTAGCGCAGCCCGAAATTCAGATTGAGCCTCGGGGTAATCTGCCAGTCATCTTGTCCGAAGAAATCAAACGCGTTCACCGCAACCTTTCGCTCCGCATCACCTACCGCAATGGAGGACGTGCTCACATCGCCAGCAAGGAAATCGGCCAGTGCCAGAGTATTGCTGTTACAACCTGACGCAGTAGCATTCGACGTGCAGAAGGCCGCCCACGGTCCCTGTGTTCCGTCGAACGTGAACTCCCCGGTTGACCTTCGGAAGTAGAACTCGTCCACTCGTCCCTGCCGAACCTCGCCGCCGAAGCGCAGTTGGTGAGCTCCCGCAACATAGGAAACAATATCCGTCAAGTGTCCCGTAACGTCGTTCCGCCCCTCGGGAGGCGTAATTCCCGCTTGATCGAACCCGCTGATCTCGATGTTTGAAGCCCCCATGATGGGTTGCCCGTTCTTGGTCGCATCCGGGCTCAGGTCCAGGCCCAGAGCTGCCATGTTGAAGCTGTTGTTGGCATCATGAAAAACTTGGTTAAAGTAACTGATGCCGAAAAGCAATTGGTTAGTCAGTCGCGCCGTAAAGAGCGAATTCAAAACGGCGGAATAGTTCTGCACATGAAGCGGAGCGACTTCGAAATAGTAACCAAGATTGGAGCTCGCGGTGGCAAGCGCCAGGCTCGCGCCCGGTGGCTGAGTCTGGTCTCCTTGTCCTGCGAACCAGTGGAGCGACAGATGCTCTTTGTCATTGAAGTTATGGTCTACTTTGACCACGCCGTTATAGCTGTAACCTGTTCCCGGAACCGTCGCGAAATAGTTGTTAACAGTGCCCGGCAAGTTTACAATCGAGCTCGGCCAAAGGGTTGCCAATAGCCTCGCCGATAATGAGCTCTCAGGAACGCCGAATTGATGCAGCAGGCTAGTCGCTTGCGATACCCAGGCAGCCGAGGGCTCGGTAGAAAGCCCGGTCAGCCCGAAGACGTAATCTTGCCTCTCGAATCCGATGAAGTAGAACGTCCTATCCTTGATGATCGGTCCGCCAATAGTAAATCCGGTGTTGTAATTGCGCAATTCCGGCGCTTTTGGGAAATCCGGAGTGGGTACGAAAAATGGCGAACTGGCGGCATAGAACTCATTCCGGTTGTAATAATATGCACTACCGTGTAGTTCATTAGTGCCGCTTTTGATTGTCAGGTTTACCGTTCCCCCGGCATTGCGCCCGCTCTCCGCGTTCGATTGGGTTTGCGCCGAAAACTCATCGATAGCGTCAATCGGCATAACCACGCCGGCGATCCCCGACACGCCACCTTGATTCACGGCTGGAATATTGTGCCAAAGATCGTTGTTATCGGTCCCGTCGATCTGCCAGTTCATCTGGTTCGCGCGAGTTCCATTCAACGACCCGTAGCCGCCCACTGAGTATCCGCCGTAGCCCGGCGATACCGCGATAAGCTGCGAGAAATCGCGCCCGTTCAGCGGAATGTTCTGCAGAGCCGTAGTCGGAATGGTGTCACTCTGTGTCGCTGTCGTGGTGTCTACCTGCACTGCGGCGGCGGAAACTTCCACCGTCGTCGACGTCTGCCCCATCGTCATCTTCACCGGCAACGTATAAATGTTTCCCGCCGTTACGTTGATTTTTGAGACCGTGACCTTCTCGAACCCAGCGGACGTCACCGTCACCGTATATACGCCTATGGGAAGGTCTTGAAACGAGAACTCACCGTCGTTCGTGGTAACGCTGTTGTACGCCACGCCGGTCGCGTTTTCCGTTGCGACCACCGCCGCGTTCGGAAGAACAGCTCCTGACGGATCTGTCACCGTACCATTAATTGCGCCTCGGAATGTTTGGGCGTGTGCTGCTGCAACAGGGAGAAGCACTGAGAGCATAAGTACCAGAAAGCGATTCATAATCCTCCTGACAAATGCGCACAGTTATATTGATGTCCTGAAGCGCAAGCACATAAATAGCCAATGCTCCGCTCGGCGATCGTTTAGTTCATATCGTTCGACTTAGAGTGGTCCTCAGACTAGGAGAAAAGGCTAGTATACAGCAAGTAGAAGCTTTGTGAACCGGTTTTATCGAATTCTGTAATCGGTTACCTATCTTAGTTGGCCTTCCACTTCTCTCAACCAATCCGGGCGCTTCAGCACCTCACGCGGTTTACTGCCGTCCGGCGGTCCAATAATTCCGTCGCGCTGCATCACGTCTAAAATGCGAGCCGCTCGCCCGTAGCCTAACCGTAGCCGCCTTTGGAGCGTGGAAGTGGACGCTTTGCCCATCTCGACCACCACGCGCACCGCATCCTCGTACATCGGATCCTGTTCGCCTTCGAAAACCTCCGCGTTTTCTTCATCGTCTTCCGGTGGCGGCGCCATTAGGAAGGTATCGTCGTACTCCGGCGTCGCCTGTTCCTTCCAGAAATCGACCACGCGAATCGTCTCCGCTTCCGTGACGAACGCGCCGTGTACGCGTGTCAAGCGTGAAGAACCGGGCGGCAGGAACAGCATGTCGCCTTTCCCGAGCAGATGTTCGGCGCCCATGGTATCGAGAACGGTCCGCGAATCTACGCGCGTTGCCACCCGGAAGCTGATGCGTGAAGGGAAATTCGCCTTGATCAAACCCGTGATCACATCAACGCTCGGCCGCTGCGTCGCCAACACCAGGTGCATCCCGACTGCGCGCGCCATCTGCGCCAGCCGGGTGATGCACTCTTCCACGTTGGCGCGTTCGAGCATCATCAAATCCGCAAGCTCGTCAATGAGAATCAGCACATACGGCAGCGGCTTCGCGTCTTCGGCTTCGTCTTCTTCGAATAAGTTACGCGGCTCTTGCCGAAGCTGGACGATTTTTCTATTGTATTGATCGATATTGCGCACTCCTTGCGCCGCCAGTAACTTCAGCCTGCGCTCCATCTCGAGCACCGCGTTTCGCAACGCATTGGTAGCTTTCTTCGGCTCTGTGATAACCGGAGTCAACAGATGCGGAATGCCTTCATAAATCCCGAGTTCGACCCGCTTGGGGTCCACCATTATCATTCTTACTTCATCCGGAGTCGCTTTGTAGAGGAACGACATGATCATGGCGTTTAGCATCACGCTCTTGCCCGAGCCCGTCGAACCGGCAATCAGCAAGTGCGGCATCGTCTCTAAAGAGGCCACTTTGATTCGCCCGTTGATGTCTTTGCCAAGCGCCATCGTCATTCTCGAGGGTGAATCGCGAAACTCATCCGATTCCAGGATCGCCCGCAGACTAATGACCTCCCGCCGGGTGTTGGGAACCTCGATCCCTACGGTCGGCTTTCCTGGCAAACGTTCAATTAGAATCGATTCAGCCTGCAGGCCTAAGCAAAGATCTTCGTTCAGGGTGGTGATGCGGCTATACTTCACGCCCGCTTCGGGCTTGTATTCGAACGTCGTCACGACGGGTCCCGGATTGATCTGCACCACCGAGCCCCGAACATTGAATTCTTCCAGCTTCGATTTGATTCGGCCGGCGATGTCTTTCAGTTCGAAGCTGTCGTAGCCGTTCCCTTCCGGCACTTCATTCAACAATTCGCTGGTCGGCAGACGGTACGCGCGCTTGCGCCTCGGCGGCGGCGCTGACATCGCAGCGGGCTCGTGGAACGGCGGCATTTCGTCTTCCGGTTCTTCAGAGGCTTGCGCACGAATGAGCGGTTGATACTCGAGTGTGCGGATCGGAATTTCTTCCGGTTCGGGTTCCACATCGAAGGGAGGTTCATCCTGCGCAGCGACCGGCGCAAAAGCAGCCTCTGGAATTGGATCGGCCTGTGCCGGCGGTCGTTGAGGCCGTCCAGTGCGCCTCGCCTTGCGTTCTGCTGCTTTTTCCTTAGCCTTTTCAATCGCTCGTTGACGGCTTGCCTCACGCGAAGCGCGCCATCTGGCGGTCATCGCTTTCCACTTGGCAAGCGGCCCACGCAACCAGCGCATGAGCGTAGCGACTTCAAACGTGGATGCAAAATACAGCGCCACGATTCCGGCTGCCACGGTGATGATCGCCGAACCCGCCAAGTCGAACCGGGCCAGGAGAAAGTCTGCGATGACCATTCCCACGATGCCGCTGGGCCGGACGCTTCCCGCAATCAGCCAAGGCCGAGGAATGAGTCCGCATCCCGCCGAAACGCAGAACCACAGCGCCAAACTGCCAAGAACGCGGAACCACGTGCTCTCGATGGGCGCGGATCGCACCCACTTCCAGCCGAGTGCCCAGATATGCACCGGCAGCAAGAGCACGCTGATTCCGAACACCTGGAACAGCAAATCAGCCCATTTGGCTCCGAAAAGCCCAAGCAAATTGTGCGTGTGCGTCGAGGCAGTCGCCGTGTTCCAGGAGGGATCGGCCGAAGAGTACGACACCAGGCTCAGCACAACGGCAAGGCCGAGCAATAACAATAGAAGCCCCACGGCTTCATTGAGCCGGGTGTGGCGAGACGGTGAGAGTAATGTCATCCGCCGATGCGGAAGAACACTGCCAGAGCGATTACTATTATGCCAAAAAATATGCGGTACCACACGAACACCGCCAGGCTGTGGTGGCGCAGGTACTTCAAGAAGAAGGCAATCACCAAAATCCCGACTATGCCGCTCACCAGTATTCCGACCGCGTACGGGAGCCGCATCTCCGGAGGCAATCCGCCCTCTTTATGAACGTCGAGAAATTTCTTCGCTGCCGCGCCGGCGATAAGCGGCGCCGAGAGCAGAAATGAGAAACGCGCCGCCGCTTCGCGATCCAGCCTGCAAAAACGAGCCGCCGCGATGGTGCTTCCGCTCCTCGAAACGCCTGGAATAATGGCAAACGCTTGCGCGACTCCTATAATCGCGGCGTCGGACCATGTCATCTGGTCCAGGCCGGTCTTTCTGCCAATCTTCCGGTCGGCCACGGCCATGTAAATTGCTACCAGAATCGCAGCCGTCCCGATGATGTACGGGCTGCGCCAGGCGTGCTCTGCATACTTGTCCCACCTCCAACCGGCTAATGCTCCGGGTATGGTGCCGATCACCAGGTACCACAACAGAAACCGGCTGTTTTCGTCGGGATGCGAACCCCTGTATGAGAAGCCCAAACCGTTCGCGATCACTTGCACCCAATCCTTGAAGAAATAAATAATGATCGCCGCCAGCGTGCCTGTGTGCAGCGCGACATCGAATACCAGGCCCCCGTCGTCCCAACGCAGAAATTCGGGGATCACGATCAAATGTGCGCTGCTGCTGACCGGAAAGAACTCTGTCAATCCTTGAACAATCGCCAGGATAATTGCCTGATAGAGCGGCATATGATGGTGAGTGAAATTCCCCTCGTCGTGAAGTTCTTGAAATCGTAGTGTACCTATCTCACTGATCCTCTTCATGCGAGCCACAAAAATCGTCGCCACACTCGGACCCTCGACCGATGCAGATAGCGTGTTGAGAAGGCTGTTTGAGGCGGGAGTTGACGTTTTCCGGTTGAATGCGTCGCACAGCACGCGGGAAGATCACGCCCGCCGGATCAAGGCCGTCCGCGAACTTGCGGCGGAGTTCGGATCGCAGGCCGGAATATTACTGGATCTGCAGGGGCCGAAGATCCGGCTGGGAACTTTTCGAAACGGCTCGTGCGTGCTTCAGGACGGCACGATGTTCACGATCACCACCGAGCCGGTCGAAGGAACGTGTGAGATCGCATCGACGACCTACACGAATCTGGCGCACGACGTCAAGCCGGGTGACCCAGTGCTGCTGGCCGATGGATCGATCGAACTTCGAGTGTTGAGCACGGATCGAACGGCCGTTCGCTGCCAGGTGATTAGCGGAGGACCGATCAGCGATCGCAAAGGCATCAACCTTCCCGGCGTGAACATCAGCACGCCGTCGCTTTCAAGGAAAGATGTGGCCGACGCGCACTTCGGCGTGGAACAGAACGTGGATTTCTTTGCGCTTTCGTTTGTGCGCCAGGCGCGCGATGTGCTGCGGCTTCGGCATCTGCTCGAGGAAGTGGATGCTAAGCAGCCCATCATCGCAAAGATTGAGAAGCCGGAAGGCTGGCAGAATCTCGATGCCATTCTCGAGGAGTGCGAAGGTGTGATGGTAGCGCGCGGCGATCTGGGCGTCGAAATGGCCATCGAGCGAGTGCCGGCGATTCAAAAGGCCATCATCGAGAAGGCGAGAAAATGTGGGAAGTTCGTCATCACGGCGACCCAGATGCTCGAATCCATGATTACGAATTCCTTGCCCACGCGAGCCGAAGTCAGCGACGTGGCGAATGCCATCTATGACGGCACAAGCGCGGTCATGCTTTCCGCGGAAACATCGGCCGGCCAGCATCCGGTGGAATCCGTCAAGATGATGGCGCGGATCGCGTGCGAGACCGAAAGCTCGATGCGGGAAAAAGGATTCCCGGAAGTTTGGACGAGGGAACATACGACGATTCCGGAAATCATTGCCGATGGCGCCTATCATGCCGCGCGATCGGCGGGCGTGGTGGCGTTGGCGGTCGGCACATCCACCGGAAGCTCAGCGCGATTACTGGCGCGATCTCGTCCACCGGTTCCGATCTATGCGTTCACGTCGAGTGAGATGGTGGCGCGCCAACTCTCGATTGTCTACGGCGTGCAGCCGATCGTTTCGCCCGCTTTTCATTCGACGGATGAGATGCTGCATGAGATGGAACGGATGCTGATCGAGACGGGGCGCGTTCGCCCCGGCGACAACATCGTCTTCGTGGCGGGGCAGCCCGTTGGGCTGCGTGGCTCGACAAATATGTTGAAGCTGCACCGGATCGGCGATCTCCGCAATTGACGATGTACGATGCCGTCCTGATCGTTTCGTTTGGCGGCCCCGAGAAGGCCGAAGACGTCCTGCTGTTCCTCGAGAATGTGACGCGTGGCCGAAACGTTCCGCGCGAGCGCTTGCTCGAGGTCGCCGAACATTACTACCACTTCGGCGGCAAGAGTCCGATCAACGACCAATGCCGGGACCTGATGGCCGCTTTGCGAAACGAACTGGCAGCCAACGGGCCGGATCTCCCGGTCTATTGGGGAAATCGCAATTGGCATCCGTTCCTGGCCGAGACGCTGCGCCAGATGCGAGCCGATGGCGTTCAGCATGCCGCGGCGTTAGTGACTTCGGCGTACAGCTCGTATTCCGGTTGCCGCCAGTACCGCGAGAACATCGCGGCGGCTCAGGCGGAGGTAGGCGAAGGCGCGCCGAAGATTGACAAGCTCCCGGCATTCTACAACCATCCGGGGTTCATCGAAGGTTGCGCAGACCGGGTCCGGGAAGCTTTGCCACCGTTTTTGCGAGACGAACCCAATTCATTTCGTTTGGTAATTTCGGCTCACAGCATTCCGTCGTCGATGGCCGAGACCAGCGATTACGAAAATCAGTTGCGGGAAACCTCGCGGCTGGTCGCCGCAGCCGTTCGAATCGACCGCTGGGATTTGGTCTTTCAGAGCCGGAGCGGCCCGCCCAGCCAGCCGTGGCTGGGCCCGGATATTCTCGATCACTTGCGCATGCTCTACGGCGAAGGTGTGTCGAACGTTCTGGTTGCGCCGCTTGGGTTCGTTTCGGATCACATGGAAGTTCTCTATGACCTGGATGTAGAGGCCGCGGCGCTAGCGAAGGAATTGGGGATGAAGTTGGTGCGGGCGGCAACGGTTGGCGCACACCCCGCGTTCGTCAAAATGATCCGCCAATTGATCTCAGAGCCTAATGCGGCTGTTTGTCCGGAAGGCTGCTGCCCTGCCCCGTCACGAGCCGGTAGAGTTCACGCTTCGGAAGTCCCATTTGTTTCGCCACGGTCTTGATGGCTTCCATTCGGTCGAGCCCTTCCTCTTCGAGCCGATGGACCTCGGCGAGCGGATCGGCGATGTCGGCTATCCTTTCGGAGCCTGCGATGAGCAGCGTCATCTCACCTTTGACAGCGCTGCGCCGCTCGAGTTCCTCGCGGATGGTTTGCGCCGTTCCACGCAGAAACTCTTCGTGGATTTTAGTGAGCTCGCGAGCTAACACGACTCGGCGGCCGCCTAGAATTTCCGCCATGTCGCTCAATGTTTCGAGAATGCGGTGCGGACTTTCGTAGGCGATCACGGTAGAGGGCTCGTTTGCCAGTTGTTCGAGGGCTTTTCTTCTAGCGTTGGTCTTTGATGGAAGAAAGCCAATGAACCGGAACTCGTCAGGGGGCAGACCTGAGGCAGCGAGCGCTGCCAGGGCGGCAGAAGCTCCAGGTATGGGAATTACCTGGAAGCCGTGTTCGATGGCTGCGGCTACGACGCGGTAGCCGGGATCCGAGACCAGCGGCGTGCCGGCATCGCTGACAAGAGCGACGGATTCGCCGCGTTCGAGAGCCGCGAGAATTTCGGCCGTGCGAGTCGCTTCGTTATGTTCGTGATAGCTGACAAGCGGTTTACGAATCTCATAGTGGTGAAGCAGCTTTTGAGTCTGGCGAGTGTCCTCGCAAGCGATCAAAGCCACCTCGTCGCGCAGGATGCGAAGGGCGCGGAACGTGATGTCCTCGAGGTTGCCGATGGGAGTTGAGACGAGGTAGAGAGCGACCGTAACATACAGAGTGTATCGTTGAACTTGAATTATGGCGTCTGAGCCACGGGCGGCCGAGGAGTCGCCGTTTTATATTCGATGGAGCCCGGAACACTCCCGGTTTGCGATTGAGTTGAAGCTGCATCTGGTCTCGAAGATCTCTGAAGAGCTCAACCGGACAGAGAAACTGGACATCGAAATCGGCGGCGTGCTGATCGGCAACGTGCTTGGCGGGCGCGTACCGACGCTGCGGATAGACGCTATCGAGATCATGCCGCGCGGCGCAGAGAATGGCGCAATCTACATTCCCGGTCCCGATCATTTGAAGCGGTGGGAAGAAATCCGGAAGGCGGCACGGGCGCAGCACAAGACGGCATTAGGGATGTTTCGCAGCCATTGCCGTCCCGGGCCGCTCAAGCCGTCGTTGGCCGATCGAAGCCTGCTATCCACAGAGTTCAAGAGCGCGGCGTACGCTCTGCTGCTGATCCAAGTGAGCGCGCCGCGTACGGCCGCATTCTTCATCGCCGAGAACGGCGAATTACCGCAGGACGCATCGGTCCGTGAGTTTCGCTTCAACGAGGCTGAATTCAGAGCACTTCCCGAGGTGGAAGCGGAGACCGCAACCCCGCAAGGCGAAGAGCCGGCATCGCGGGCGCGTTCGCCGAGAAATTGGTACATCGGGTCCGCGCTGGCGGGATTGCTGATCGTGTTGATCGCTCTTTGGCTGGCGGCTGGAAGCGGGGCCTTGCCGGACTGGCTCGCTACCGGCTCGAAGCAATTGGATCTCAAGGTGACAAGCAACGACCACTTATTGAAGATTTCGTGGAACCACGATGCCCGGCAGATGGGCCCGGCGTCGAGGGCGACGGTGACCATAACGGACGGCTCGAGCCGGCGAGAAATCAAGTTGGGCGCAGACGAGCTGAAGATGGGAAGCCTTGCATATGATGGCGCGGGCCGGGAGGTGGACGTGACGATGACGGTGAACACTGCCGGTGCCGCGCCGATGACTGAATCCACGAAATGGGCGCCGTAATGTTTATTGCCGCAGAAGGATGTTGAACTCGCCGTTCTTGGCGTCGAGCATTACGGTACTGCCGGGCGGGATCTGGCCCTGCGCGACCAGCGCCGCCACGGGCTGAATGAAACTACGCTGAACCGTGCGTTTTAGCTCGCGCGCGCCAAACTCGACGCTGATGCCCATGTCGAGGAGCAGGTTGCGCCCGGATATGGTGCACTGCAATCGGAAACCGCGCAGACCGAGGCGGTGATTGATCAGCCGCGAGAAGTTGGAGAAGATTTGATCCAGGATGATCTCGCAAGCATCGCGGTCGAGAGGCTTGTAGGTGATGACCGAATCGATGCGGTTTACAAATTCCGGTGAAAACTTGTGACGCACGGCCGACATGCCGACGCTTTGAAGCTTGACCATATCTTCCATGGCCGGCGGCGGCAGCATGGCTTCATAGCCGAAATCGGGCTTATTGAGCCGCTGAATGGATTTCGCGCCCAGGTTGCTGGTGAGAAAGATCAGCGTACGCTCAAAGTTGACGGTTGTGTTGTCGCCGAGGCGCAGGGTGGCTTTGTCGAGAATGCCCAGCAGCAGGCGCGTCATGGAAGGCGCGGCTTTTTCGATTTCATCGAAAAGGACGAGCGAGATATCGCTGCTTTCGGTGGCGACGCTGTTGACTTTGGCCTGCGTCAACATGGGCTGAGTTTCGCGATGGCCCAGATATCCGGGAGGCGCGCCGATCAATTTGGCAACTTCATGCTCCATCTGAAATTCGCCACAATCCACCTTGAGCAGGTTTTTGCTGCTGCCGTGCAGGACTTCAGCGAGCGCTTCCACGGTACGCGTTTTTCCAGTGCCGGTGGGGCCAAGTAACAAGACCACGCCGACCGGACGGCCTTCAGGCGCGAGGCCAGCCTGGTGCATCTGGATATACGGAATGATGGTGTCGATGGCTTCGGGCTGACCGACGAGCAGATCTTTCAGCCTGGCGGCCAATCCATCTGGGTCTTCTGGCAGAACAGGGCGTCTCGAGCGCCCGGATAAGGAATAAGTTCGCATCCGCCTCTCTCTTGGGGCTTGTCAAGCGGGAGTTCATCTCCATAAGAGAAGGGGCATTCCGCGCTTTCGAGCTCCAAACCCTTTCGGTCAAAAATGTAGCGCGGGCGGAGACGGATTGGAGCGTAGCAGGCGTCGCGTAGAAGGCACGTAGAGGCAGTGTAGATCGAGGCTATGCCTTTTCAGTTGTACAAGATAGCGCAGCTACGGAGCGAGGTGAAAATTTCTTGTTGGCGTTTGTGACCGCCGATTTTAGAGTCTGACTATTTCGGGCAGGGCGTGCTGGGTGTGGGCAAGAGTAAGACGTTGGCATCAAGGCGAAAATCGAGCTTGACGTCACAATCGAAATAGCCCGCCCTCTTATCACTGACAAATACGTGTATGGTGTCGGTATCGAGCAGGCCCATTTTGGCAACTCCCAGTTCATTAGTATCAATCTCAGTGGGATCGGGATCCACGGCGGGACTGGCAAAATAAACCGGGATATTAGAAGCGGGCCGGGGAAGGTAGGCTGAGACGACGCTCAACCAGCTACCAAACCTGACAAAGTGCAGCGGCTTCAAAGTGACTTCCTTCTCCTGATTTGCGATCAAATCGACAGCATCGTCGGTGTAGACCATGAACGCAGAGACGGCGAGAAGCACATGCCAAGTGCCAGTCGTTGAGACGGTGAGCCTGATCTTGGAACCGAACTGGTATTCCCAAGTGGCCTTGACAACGTTGTCGGGGATTTCGCCCTCCATGTTGTCCTCGTAGACGTAAACGATGGGTCCCTCGTCATATTGGGAGTCCTGAAGGAAATAGGCTCCGGGGGGAACAGCGGAGCCGCGAAAAAGTCCCGCTAACGGCGAGCCTTCCAGGGCCTGAAGGTGCGGCCGCTCGTGTTCGGCCTGGAAACGCTCCTGAGGGCCGATGGAGACGACCGCGTGCGGCGCAGGCGAGCGGCCCGGCTGCGGCGGAACCGGGAGCGTGATGACGAGTGGCTGCGAGGTCCGTTTCGGTTGAATTCGCTTGCGCACCTGCACAGGAGGGAAGCGAGCCGGTTGAAGAGAATCCGAAGCGGTAACGAAGAAAGTGACATCGCGATCGGCGCAGGCACCCGGAATACTGAATTCGCCGTTTTCATTCGTGGTGGTTTCCACCTTTTCCGGATAGCAGCTATAGACGACTTTGGCGTCCTTGACCGGCTCGTAAGAATCTTCGAGCACCACAACTCCTTTGAGGAGCGTAGAGGCTCCGCGGGGAAACAGATCGCCGGAGGAGACGGCTACATCGGCTTGATTGCCCTGGAACTGGACGGTGCGATCGAGAGTGTCGGGAGTGAAGGCGCCCTTCAGTCTTACCTGCATTTCGCGAAATTGCGGAAGACCGGAGATAACCGTTTCGCCCGTTTCGATGTTATAAGGCCGTAAACCGATTGCAAAGACGAGCAGGCGCGGGTCAATGGCATCGAGGACACTGAGGACGCGGCGCACGGACTCCCGCTGTTGCGGATCGACTTGAACATCCCTGAGAAAAACCTCGGCATCAAGGGCTATCGGACTCGGCGGAGCGTTATAGCGGATGGTGAGACTTCGGGTAGGGGTGAGGGACAGCGGATCGAGCGTGAACGTTTCGCCGGTGCGGAAGCTTTTCGGGAGGGTGAAGTCGCTGATGCCGATCGCGCGTGCAGCGTTGTGAGCGACGATCATGGGATGGTCGACCGCGGGGAACCATTTGGTGGTGAAGCGACCGGCGGCATCGACCGTGGCGTTTAACCAATGAGCGGGAGCCGTTGGCAGGTCCAGACCGAAGAAGGTGTTCTCGGGAGCTTTCAGTGTGGAGTACCGGTCGTAATTGCGTTGCAATCGCTGCATGGCGGTGATGCGCTTGCCAACGCCGTATCGGACAATCAGGCCGGTACGCGCGTCGGGATCGGCCTGAACAGTGCCGGAGAGGCGGATCAGCTCGGGAACCTTGATGGGATCGGGAATCGATTCGCCGCGAGCGATGCGCATCAAGATGATGTGTGTGCGCGAATCGCGAATGGTGACTTCGCTGCCCGCCTGGAGAGTTGGGACCTGTCCTAGCTCGTCGGTGACGAGGCGCCGGGCACGCTGTTCCGGCGCACGTTCGACGACGGACAGCCCCTGGGCGGGTTGGCCAGAATGGGAATACACAAGATGAGTAACGGCCCCGGCGGGAAGCGCGGCAGCGAGGACGCAAACCAAAATCTCAAGCCTGAGAAGCAACGCGGAAACCGATGCTGTCATAATCCCCCCACCACCACATGTTGACCCGGTACCCCGGACGGCAGAATTCGAGGCTATCGCGGAAGCTTCCGCCGCGGATACCCGGAGTCAAGCACTCGTCCTTGAAAAAGACCGGATCTTTCAGTGGCGAATATAAATAGAACTCCGGATCGAAAGCATCCAGCACCCACTCCCAAACGTTGCCGAGCATATCGCAAATTCCCCACGCGTTCGGGGGGAAGGAGCCGACCGGAGTAGTTGCCGGATCGAGCGAATAGCCGCGCCAATTGAGGCGGCCCGGCGCGAACTCGTTCCCCCAATCCCACAAGGTGCGGACGCCGGCGCGGGCGGCGCATTCCCACTGGGCTTCGGTCGGGAGATGATAATTGCGGCCGGTCTGCTGGGACAGCCACCGGCAGTAAGCGCGCGCGCCGAGCCAGGATACGGTCACGACCGGGTGGTTCGCAAAACCGGGGACCGGCGTGAAGACGGCGCCGTGCTGCTGAATGCGACAACGATGCGATCGACCGGTTAGAATCCAAGGGATTCCGCCGTCGATCTGGTTCCCTTGGTTATTCAGAAAACGGCAAAACTCGGCGTTTGTGACTTCGTACTTACCGATTGAGAAAGCTGAGAGCTGCACGGGATGACGCAGTTCGTATGGCGTGTAACCGAATTCCTCTGGACTGCTGCCCATGAGAAAGGAATTAGCGGCAATATAGACCATCACGGGGCCATGCCGGTTGGGAGTTGCTATAAAGCGATCGGTGAACGATACGCCTGTGGCAACCGGTGGCGCGGCTGAAACGCGCAGCGCAAGGCAGAAAGAGATGCCTAAGTATAGTCCGCGCATAAACACCCTACTTATACGTGTAAGTGCACTTGATTCCACGATGATCCGAGACATTGTCCCGCCACCATTCCGAATCTTCATCGTCAGGTATGGGCGTGAGAACGCAACCAGTCAGCTTGCCTTTTTCCGCGATGAAGTGATCATAGGGCTGCGAAGGATCGCCTGACCTTGTGAGGCTGGTCTCCATGTTAGGAGTTACCTCTAATATCCCCTTATCCAGTTCTTTCAAGGCGTCGAAGCCGTCATTGTCCGCATCCAGATTCCAGTCGCCCGCGATAACAATTTTGGTGGTTTTTATCTTGTTGATCTCCAGATTCTTGAAGTATTTATAGACCTCGGCCATTTCTGTGGCCTCGTCCTCGCGCAGGCTTGCGCTTTTGCCCCAAATAGCATGAAAGTCGATAAACCAGACGTAGTCGCCTGACTTCATCTTGAGCATCACACCGCTGGGCGGCCTAGCGAAATCGTCGTTATCGTCCGGGTAGTCCTCGATTTCTCCATTGGCTGTCAGATAGTCGCTGTATATAATCCCGTATGTTTCTTTGTAGCTTGATTTGCCCTTTAGATCGCTTTCCTTCCAATAGTATTTGCCTGGAGTTACATCATCCAGATCCGCAGTTTTCATGACTTCTTGCAGAAGGTTGACATTGTAATTGTCATTCTGATCCAGGATGGTCTTGCGCTTGGTTGCTCCTCGTGTGCTATCGCTGAGATGCAACGTGTTCTGGGAGCTGACAAGTATTTGGGCGTAGAGTGGCTGGATGGCGGCGAATAGTATGGCCAGCCAGACGAGTCGAGTTACCATATCAACTCCGTTTCTAAATATAATTGTTGTAATTCGAGGACTGGCAGGTTACTACCGGCGAGAGCGGAATAAAGAGATAGCTGGACAGCAAGCTGGCCGATGCGGCCTGTAAGGCCCCGGTCCGCAAACCACGGGACAATAAAATCGGCAAGCGAACGGGAGAATTCCTGAATGGTGACTTCCGGGGGCATGGCTGTGCCGGTAGTGACTTGAGTTGGAAGAGTCATCCAGACGGGCAAGGAAACGGGCAGAGGCACCGGGCCCGTCCCGGCGTTCAAATCATAGACAAAACTTCCGCCCAGTTTGATTGTGCCGCCAGCGTCAGGCGCACTGCCGAAGAAATCCGAAAGGAAGTTAAACAGATAATGGTAGAGTTTGTCCGATGCCGGTTTCGAGGCGCTGGAATCGGCGATGTTAATGGGCACATCCGGATTCAGGAGCGGGGTCAGCACCGAGGCGAAGCGTAGGTCGGGCGTCTCATAGACGAACTTTGGGTTAGTTTCATAGCCTTCGACCAGGACTTCGTTGCGGCGGATGTGAAGACCGGCCCAACCGGTTTGCTCGTCGAGGATATTCATGTTCTGGAAACGAATTCCACGGGTGTGAATCGCGGCGCCTGCGCTGTAAGGCAAGTATTCAGCCTGCGCGTCCAGATACGCATAGGTCTTAGTCGTGTTACTGGCAGCAAGCTTGGGCAAAGGTACGGCCTTGAAACCGGGCAGGCTTACGGTAGGTTCCAAGAGGCGGCCATCGGTTTCGCACTCCACGGTAACGGAAAATACCGGGTAATCAACACCCGACACCGTAGCGGGCGCTTGCGTGACCCGCAAGTTCGCGGTCAGCACTTCGGGCAACACAAACAGCGCGGTCTTTGCCTGGGGCCATGCGGACGACGCCGCGGAGACTAACTGGACTAGCCAGGCTAAAGAATTCAGGGTTACGGTCGCAAGCTCCGAATTGGGTGTCGCGATCAACGAATCTTCCAGGTCGCGGAGGACATCAGCATACACGGTTGAGAACTGCAGAAGCGCGCCAAGCAGATCCAAGGTTGGTACGGCTTTGAGGAAGGCTGCTTTTCCGCCAGGCACGTTGAACTGAACATCGCTATAGAGGGTGTCTTGCTCGGCGAGGTCGTAAGTCCAATTAAATTCAAAAACCCAGCGTTTCGTAAGTTCGAGCACGGGATTGCCGGACGCGTGCAGCGCGACCGCTTCCTGCGGCAATCCTCTTTGCTCCAGAAGCACAGGCGGCGGCGGATAAGCGCGCAGCGGGACGGGCACCGTGACGAGGCCGAGATCGGTGCGGCCGCTCTGTGACGCCCCCGCGGGTTCGGCTTGCTCCAATTGATAGAAGGCGAGCCACGAAGAAGCTTCGTAGTCCGGAATGCCGGGAATGGTAGAGAATCCGTGCTGCAGGTTGGAGCGCTGATAGTCCATCTCCAGCGTGACGTTCTTGGCGGCCGAAGGATCGCGCGTGCCAAACAGGAATGTCAGCAGCGAAGCGCCGGGCTTGTTGCATAGCGATATTTCCGCCGTGGAGAATGAATAGTCCTGAGTTTGCGCGCCGGGCGCCGGGATGGCCTGCTTCGGTCCCGGATGGCCGAACAGGCGCGGTGCAGTTGCTTCATCAGTGAAGCTGGAGTCGATGGAGACGTTGAACTGCACGATGCAATGCACCGAATACAGGTCGGAGAGCCGGATCAGGAGCTGCTGGCGTAGTTTCGCGGTTGCGGCTTCGAGATTTTTTCCCGTGCTTTGCTCTTCGACCAGCACGGGCGCGATCCCTCCAGCGATGGCGCCCGCGAGATCCTTCTTGTAGCTGAGTATTCGTTCAATCGCGTTCGGGCCCGACGCATTCGGTTCCTCTTCATTCACCGCCAGCCACGCGGGCACTACAAATTGGGGAGAAAGAACCAGGTCGACGGTTTCCAGGAACGTTTTCGCGAGCAGGTCCATATCGACGCCCGAGAACGAATAGGACTGCAGCGTGCCCTGATCGATGGGTTTTCCGCTGCTGTACGAATAGAGGGAAACTTCGGTGGACTGGAGAGTGCGCGAGAGCGGCAGGGGCGCGAAGTAAAAGGCGGGCTGTTTGACATCGTAGACGATGCCGTTTGTGCCGCCGAAGCGCACCATCCAAATCTCTTTCAGGGTGTTTTCGGCATTCGCGGAGGCGCGCGGTTTGGCGGTCGCCACAGCCAAGTTCGGGAAGGCGAGCTCCAGTTGTTCCACGAAAGCGCGCAAAGTAAGCGGCTTTTCCTTCGGATCATCCGTGGGTGTTTCCGTATACTGGGCCGGAACGAAGCTGCTGACGCGGCGCACGGGATCAAACGGCGGGTCCTTTAATTGGGCGTGTATTTGGGCAGCCGGACGCTCAATGGAAATAGAAACCAGCAACTGATAATACTGCAGAGGATTAGTATCTTTTGCCGTGAAAGAAATCCCTTTATCGGCTGGAATTGTCCAGGATGAATTCTCGACAATGGCATTCAAGAACTGATAGATGGATACGGCACATTCGACCAGCGGCTTGATGCACGGCGTCTGGGCAGAATCGAAGGTGGAGGAAATAGTGGCAGAGACGCCGGTTTGAGTAAGTTGATAATAAATCAGTTCATAAGTCGGGCGGTCGGCGAGGGCGATGCTCTTGTAGTCCTCGTTTGTTCCGCCGCTGGAGGGTGGGAGATAACGGCAGGCGTCGAAGCGCAAGGTAACATCGAGCTGCGCAGCCGAAGCGCCTTTTTTCACGAGGAAATCGGTAGAAACAGCCGGCCACTTGTCCACCGGAATCAGATTGTCGGAGTATCTGACCGGGATATCGAGCGAGGGCTGCAGCCCGGTGTTCTGGGTCTCGATGCGGTTGCCGAACAGATCGAGCCAGGAAATCTCGAAGCGTACATCGGAGCCGATTCCGCGATAGGGATTCTTTTCCGGGGACGGCAGCGGAGCGGGTAAATCCGACGGTGGCGGCGGAATTACTTTCGAGAAACGGTAAATGGGCGCGACGGACTGATAATTCCAATGGTCCGTTTCGAGGCGCGGAGTGCGATTGGCGTTGGGATCCGGATCGGGATCGGTGACATCGGCGGGAGTGGCCGGCATGGCGAACGGGCTGCTATCGAATCCGCCAAAGTCTGCAATGCGGAAATTAAGGAGATTATAGAGTTCGCTTACAAATGGCGTAGCGACCTGGGCAGTAACGGCGCCGTTGAGGTCCGGAGTTACGGGCGTGGTGCGCTGAACGTTGAAACCGTTCAAACCTGGGCCTATGGTTGGAACGCGTTCGACTAACTCCGGACCGATCGCCTTCAGATAGAACGCGGTGTTCTGAATATCCACTTCGCGCGTCATAAGGAGGCTGTTCATGTACGGCCACAATCCGGGCGCGGCAGGATTCAAGGTGACGAGCAGAGTGAGGGTGGTCTCTTCGGTGTCGTTGAATAAGTATTCGGGCAGGCCCTCGCCGCTGGGGACTTGCTTGTAGTAGAGATAGTAGCCGCCCGAGCGCACGACGCTCCCCTCCCAGACATATTTGAGGACGTCCAGAGCGGTCATGCCGGTGATATACGACGTGTTCGTGACGGCTGCCGCGCTCGCAAAGGACAGTTCCGGGTTGGCTTCGGTCGAGAGATTCGTCTGCAGAAGGAAGATTTGGGTTGCTGTTGCGGCGGGCGAGAGCAAGCCCTGGAAATCGCCGAGCGGGTCGGGCAGATAAAGGATATGGAGATCGGTTACCGGATCTGGCGTGGCGTAAGTGAGCAAGTTTTGCAGCACCGTGCTAAATGCGACACCGGCACCGCGCATTTCATAGGTGTTGGGCACCAGGTCGCCAGTACGGGTGCGAATTCTGCGCACCACGACATTGATGCGCGATGTCCAGGTGTAGTCGGCGGAGGGAACTTTGATTGGTTGCGGAGCCTGGTTGGGGTTCTTCTGGATGGATTCCCAAAGCTCAACTTGGGGTCGTGCATCGGGATTGTCGAAGAGCATGGTTTGCAGATTCTGGGGGAGCATCCAGATCGAGCGGTTGACCGGGTCCTCGGCCAGTTGCCAGAGAGTCGCGTTGCCGACTCCGAATGACTTCGGTTCCACTTTGTAGAGATCCAACGGCTGGAGCAATTGAATCTGCGGATCGAGCTTGGCGGTGTTGAATGCCGCAATAACGTTGGCTTCGTCGGCACTGATGACGACGGGGAGACTGAGCGGGTCCGAGGAGGGCTTAGCAAAGACGAGCCACTTCAGATCGGCATTGATCTTCAGGCTGAAGGAGCTGCCAACCTGGAGCGTGGATGCATCAAACTGCTGGCCATTCAGCTCATACAGCGGTGTGAGCGGGCCGTCGTTGGGAGCAGGGGGACGCAACCCGGAGAGCAGCACGCGCGAGGCGCTTCCAGCCAGGTGCTGGAACGCGCTTTGGTCTTGCATGGCGGCGAGCAGGTCTGAAACTTTGATGGAATCGATGAGTGGAAACCAGATGCGGCGGCCGGCCGGGAAGAGACCGGGAACGTCCTGATTCGTGCGCGCCAATTCGTTCAGCCGGATATGGTGATGACGCGCGATTCCGAATAGCGTGTTCGGGCCGTTCGCGTCGACGCGGTATTCAGCACCCATGGGTGCGCCCAGCCGAACTCCGGCGTTGAGAGAAAGCGGCGTGGTGGCATTTGCCCAGACCAGCTCTTCGACCGTTGCGCCCGAACCCGGATAGCGCGCCAGGATGGACCCGAGGGTGGCGCCTTCGCCGACCGTAGTGGTCATGGCGGTCATGGTGTCGATGGCGGCTTGCGTGGTGTCTTTCACAAGGAGAGTGAAGTAATCGAGCATCATCCAGCAGGCAAGCGACTTGTCGCCGGGGTCAGCCGGCGCTGCGGCGGCGCGCGCGGCTTTCGCGGCCTTCTCTTTGGGCGAGAGGTAATCCACCTGCATGGGCTCGAAGTATTTCTTGATGGCGGCCAGGTATTGGCTCGAGACCATTCGCCAGGAAGCGAACGGAATTTCCGGCAGGGTGGGCGGCACGAGGATGAATGGCGTGAGAGCCGGGAAGATGGTGGTGATGCGGGCGTCCGCTTGCTCCTCGGCCAGGCTGACGATGAACTTGAAATAGGCGGCGAAGAAGCCGGTGAGCTGGGTTTCATCGAAGAGCAGGCTTGCGGAGGTACGGGTGAGAGCGCAATAGAGCTTCTCGAGTTGCGTGAGCGTGATCTCTTGCGAGAGCACATCTTCTTCCGGCGTGCTCTTTGGTTCCGGGAACAGATAAGCGGCGAGTGTCCACAGGAAAACTCCGCGCGCGAGCCGGTCGAAAGCGGTCTCGACGGCAGATGACTTACCGGTCGAAGTCTCGACGTTGAAGGCGGCCACGCAGCGGGCTTTGGACGGTTGAACGCCGCCATTGACATCCGACGCCGGGGTGAACTGCGGAACGAAGAGAACCTGCACATCCTGCGGCGTTGTTCTGGTGACAGGATGGAAAACGAGCTCAACGTCGTCGCAGCCGGGATCGAAGACATCGAGCGCGGTGCGGCGCGCACGGATGGCCCGTGGTTGCGTGGAGCCGGGGCAGATGTACCAAGGCTTGGGCGAAACACTGCCGATGGTGAACGATTCGCGGAAGGTGGCCGAGAAGGATAGCGAGATGGTGATCTTGAAGATCCCAAGATTGATCTTGACCGACACGCTGACGGTGATTTCGGCGAAGAAGCCGAGCACGATGGGGTCGAGCGCCTGCATCGCGAACGTGACGCCGATGCGGATGAGCACGTCGAGGCGCGCGGAGATGATTGCGAAATCGATCTCGCCATAGATTTGGCCGACGATCGAGACTTGTCCGGAGATGTAATAGAAGACGGCGGCGGCGTATTCAGGGCGTTTCAGGTTGTCGTTATAGAAGGCCAGCGTTCCTTCGATGATGCCCTGCACGGTGAGGCTGAGGCCAGCCTTCAAAACGCCCTTATTGATGTCTTTCCCCAAGCCGATGCGCAGGCCGACGCCGGCTTCGATAACCGGGCTGAAGCTGCCGCAGAGCGGCCCGGGCGGGAGGCGCTTGGCGGTGGCGTTGCTGAGCACTCCGAAATAGAAGCCGCCTGCGCCGGTGAACGGCAGCACCTGAATCGCGAAGGAGCGCGTGAAATCGCCGTTAGCCGGGAAGCCGAAGTCGATGAGGAAATCGCCGTTGGTGTAGATCTCGAGCGCAATGATCGGCAGCGTGATGGACACGCTTCCGAATTCGAGCTGCCGCATCACGTCTGGGAGTTTCAGCTCGATCTGGTAGACTCCGACGTTCTCGTTGATCTTCTTGTAGAGGATCTCGAAGTTGAGGCCAGTGAAGCTGGGGAACTTCGTGCCGCCGACGTTGATGCCGAGGCCGTAGAGATCGGGATCGAAGAACAGAGCGCGGATGGTGATGGAACTGAGAATTTCGGCGCGGATGGCGAAGATCCAGGAGCTGCGCTCACTGGGAACGAGGCCGGTGCCGGCGACGGGCGAGCCCTCCTCGTCTTGCTGTTTGTAGAAGGCTTTTTCAACGATCTCCATGGCTTGGGTCACGGTCTTCGCATTGACCGGATCTTTGAGGGCGACGCGTTGGCCGATGGCGAGGAAATGCAACGTGAAAACTGTGTCGCCGGCGCCAGGCACCTTGGGCGCAGAGGCCGGCTCGAGCACGTTCATCTTGACCGGGTCGGCGGGGTCGATGGGTTGGCCGAGGAAAGAGCCGGCGGTGATTGCGAACTCGACCTTGCTGCTGGCGGAGTTTTGGCCGCCGGTGTAGCGCAGGACGAATTTCTCGATGGAGACGAAGCCGAGGTTGAGATTCGGCGAGTATTCCGCCTCGAAGATTTGCTTGCTGGGGGTAATCCTGAGCACAAGATCTTTGAGACTAATCAGGTTCAGGACATTCCAAGGCGCGGGGAGGGTAATGTTTTCGCCGATGGCGGCAGTTACTAAGGTGGTGATAATTTCGCCAAGCGTGATGCTGGGGAAGGAGATGGTGATTACTACCGGGTCGCCTTTAAATTCGACCTTCAGGTCACCCAATTTCAAGGTGACGGTCTTATCCGGGTAAGTAACTTCGGCCGAAAGCAGAAATCCTTCGATGTCCAGTGTGCCGCGAATGAATCCCTTATACGTTTTCTGTTCGGTGTAGGCGATATCGCACTCGCCATGCAGAGTGGCCGTCCAGCCGAGGAATTCGAGGACCCACAGGACCTTGATCTGGAACCGATAGGCGCCTGTTTTCGCGGAATACTCGACGCGGAAGGCCTCGAGTGTAACGATCATGCTCTCGAGGTTCCAGTCGGGGAAGTAACTGTTGAGAATGTCGTTGAAAGTGACCTTACTGCCTTCGGTGAGACCGCCTTCAAAGGTCCAGCCGCCCGCCGTCGTGTAGCCCGCAGCAACATCCACCAGAATGGGCGGCTCAATGGCGCCGAGACGGAAGGCGCCTTTGAAACGGCCGCTGGTTGCCTGTGCGACACGGCTGATGTCGAACGAAATCTCCAGAACGGTGAAGCTGGCGTCGGCGATTTTGATCACCCATTCGGCTTTAGTGTCGATGCTAAATGCGTAAGACGATGTGGGCGGGTCGATAGCAAGATATAAGCCGTCGACGCGGAGCGAAGTAGGAACTAACTCAGCGGCGGCTTCGCTGATATAGCGGCCGATTAGATAGGGAATATCGAGGTAGCCGCTGACCAGCTTGCCGGAGAACTTAAAGCCGGGGTAACTGGCTCGCAGCATGATTACAGCCGGTACTTCCTGCTGCTTGAGCGTGAAGGTGGCCTGCACGTCGCAGTACACGGCTAGCTTGCCGGTGTTCTGCACGTTGAGCGTCAGATAATCGAGGTTCAGATCCAGGAGATGGTTGGGCAGCAGCTCCCAGGGCTGCTTCGTACCGACGGAAATGACGACATTGGCCACGCTGAAGCCGGATGCCGCAATATAGATCTCCCAGGTCTTGAATTCGAAGTTATTCAGGACGGAGAAGACAGCGGGCAAAACGGGTGCTGGATCCGATCCGTTCAACAGCGACGCCAGATTTCCGAAAGTAAGATCGGCTTCGCGAAAATCGGCGACGAAGTGGTAATAGCCGGGAATAATTGTGAGTAAGTCGTAGCCGATGCTCAGCTCGCGGGCGTCGCCAAAAGTGAGCACGCCTTGAATCCCGAAGGTAGGAATGATATCGCCATCCGGGGTGGGGTCCGTGGCGGCGACGAGCCGTACATGAAACGGAGCGAAGGTTCCGATGCCCGGAGTAACCAGGAAGTAATTCTCAGTCAGCCTGATTTTGGGGAGGTTCGCTTCGAGAGTGATGGGCGAGGAGACATCGAGCTGAGTTTCATTGAGCAGTGGCTGGAGAAAAGATAATGCGCCATCCAGTTTCAAAATGCCGGCGAAAGACAAGCCAGCGGGCTTATCCGGCTCTTCCATCGAACGGAGGGTGAATGCGGCGCTTGCGAACGAGAGCGTCGGCATGAAGGTGGGCGCCAAGGCCGGGAACGCAACCGCGAAATTCCAGAGCTTGCCTGCATTGCCTATGAGATCCAGCACCGCGGCATCGCCAGCCGGGGCGACGCTGAAATAGGCTCGGATAGTAAGGGTGTCGAACGGGAATGAGGCGCCGGTTCCGGTCAGCAAGACACGATTCTGCCCCTGCTGCATGGTGACGAGCGCTTCGTTCAGGATGAGCGGGCCGCCGAGCAGAAACTGCTCGAATAGTTGCTTGATGGGCGCGCCTAAATCGACGGAGATGGGAAGCGAGAGCCTTCGCGAGGCCGGGTCGATGTTGTTGTTCAACTGCTGGGCGATGTAGTCGAGATCCACAGTTATCCTGTAACCTCAGTGTCCGGCAGCCGTGCGGCAGGAGGTTCTGTGTAGTAGGCGGCGTACCAACTGAGCGAACTGCCGCCACCTTCTTTACGGAAATCGCTAAAGAGCGCAAGATCAGTCACGCCGGAAGTAGGTAACTTTTTGCCAAGGAATGACAGCGCAATGTTACGCAAGCTGAGTAAGTAGGCGGTAATTTGTTTCTCCGAATCGAGCTGCGGCGAAAGCTCGATGCTGCCCAGGGTCAGCTTGAGAACGCTTTGCAGGCCGATTTCTTTCTTGCCGGTACCGAGTCCGGGAAGGTTGAGCAAAACCTGAGCCGGGTTGGGAGGACCGCCAGGGCTCCAGGCGACAAGCAGCGTGGCTGCAAAGCCGGCGTTGTTCGCGAGCGCGCCGAGTGTTCCCAGATTGAGGATGAACGCAAGGCCGTACCACTCCGCGCCGATGTTACCGAGCTTCGAGAATTCACGGACTCGCACTGGAACATAGCCGAGGTCCTTCACGCCCTTGTCAGGGGAACCGGTGAGCAGAGCCGACATGGTGAGCGGAAACTTGCGGAACAGGCTCTGGTCGCGCGGCTGGCTCAGACCCGTATCGAAAGACATCAGCGTGGGATCGAGCGAGAAATAGAGAGGTGTTGCGGCGGGCAGATCGAATTCCATGCCGATGCCGAGGTTGGCGAACTGGAGTCCAGCGGTAGGCAGATCGGTAGCCGGCAGAGTGTCGCCGAATGAGAACGCATCGAATTCCGGCATTGCATAGAAATTGAGATAGCCGGACAGGTTGAAGCGCGCACGCACGCGTTCGGTTGGATCGCCGGCGATGGAACTGGTGTCCTGGGCGAGGGTGATGAACTGCGCGCTGGAAACTTGCGCGTATTTGACCACCGTGCCGCTGAGCAGGAAGCGGTATTGCTCGCGGGTGTGGAACGCATAGGACGGCTTCAGGTTGATCACCTGTCGGTTGCCGTCAAAGACGAGGCTATTGCGGAACTGCGGGCTACTCGAAGAAGCCAGCGCCGCGGTCTCGCCGAACAGTTTCGAGATGGTGAGAATCACGCGGCTCTCGAAATTGATGACCTCCGAGTTGCGGAACTCTACCAGCATGGAGATGACGCGGTAGTCGAATGAAGACGAGAGATCGGCTGGAGACGAGAGTTGAGGTGCTGTGGCCGGTGGCGTGTCTTGCGCGGCGCCGGAGGACCCGCGACCCGGATCGCCGTACTGATCCCGATAGTTGATCAAGGCGAACAGCGAGCTATCCGGCGGCATCTCGAGTTGTTGGCCGCGCTGGATGAAATTGAGGCTCAAGCCGAGGTGGTGGCCGTAGAAACGCGTGAGGTCCATGCCGCCGAGCAAGCCTTTCAGATCATCGGGAAAGGCGCTCAACTCGATATCGACGCGGAGGGCCAAAACGCCGTTCCAGCCTGGGTCGCGGACAATCGAGACGAAGTTATTGAGAGCCGGCACTTCGGCCGACTGCGCCTCGGCTTGGCGGATGTAGGCGATGATAGCGGCGGCGGTAGCGGAAACAGGCTTCTTATTGAACGCTTCGGCATTGGTCCAGGCGCTGGTGTCGCGCGCGCGCTCCTCGAGCGATCCTTCGCAAAACTTGACGATCAGAACGTTCGCGAACGAGTCGGCCGTTTCCGGCGGAAGGTTCACGATGAAGGGCCAGTCCGCGATCATGATGCGGTTTTCGAATTGGCCCAGATTCTGATTGCGGGAGATGACCAGGAAGAGCTCGCTCGATTGAAATGCTTCGCGCAGCGGATCGAGCAGATTGCGAAAAGCGAGCTGGGTGGAACCGCCGGCGAGATCGTTGGTGCGGGCGAGCAGCACTTGCTTCCAGACGAAGCCCTCGATCTCCGCCAGGAAGCCTTGCGGAGTAGCGGAGACCGTCAGCGCGGCGTTCGTAGCGGAGATAGCGCGTTTCGGCGCCGTCGTGACGATGCTCTGGTGGCGGAACGGCGCGAGGATCTGTTTTTCGAAATCGCCCAATTCACGCGGGGTTCCGGCGCTGGCAAGAGCATAGGCGGCGAGCGGAAAGGGCCGGCCGAGGACCAGGTCTGCCACTGCCGGATTGTAGAGCTTGAGTACCTCGGATGTGCTGCTCGATTGGGTGGTGAAGAGCGGCGAGTCCGAAGGTTGCGAATAATAGACGGGCAGGCTGCCTGATTCGGCTCCCACGCTCACCCAGGCAGTGCGAAAGCGATCGGTCAGAAGCGGTTGCGCAGTGGCGCCGCCTTCTGGTTTGAGCAGCGGAAAGACAGGCGCATAGGCGGGTTGCTTGGGATGGAAGCGGAGCAGGGTGCCGGCAGCGGCATCGATGGTAATGAATTCGGTGCCTGATAAACCGCAGAGCAGATCGGTTCCGCGTTCGGGGCTTAGCACCACTTCGAAATCGCCACAAGGCACCAGGTTGTAACGCGCCGGCTTGCCAGCGGCACCCGGAACTGATTCGAAGACCAGCCGGGCCCGATTCGCTGCCGCGCCGGTGATCCTAGGTCGCAGTTTGACGGCCGCACCATAGAGCGTGCGCAATGCGGATGGCATTGCACCGTCGGTTTGAACCGGCGTGAGCGACCAGACCGGATCGGGCTCCCCGGTGGAACTGAGTTGAAAGGCAATATTCGTGAAGGCGAGAAATGTCCGGGTTTCATCGAGCGGCGCGAGCAGGTCCCAATTCATGCGGAACAGATACTGCAGGCCGGCGGCGGGGCTTTCGAAAATCTGGTAACGCCAATAATCGATCTGCCGCTCACCCGAGTAGAAGCGCAGTGCGACATCAGTGCCGGTCTCGGCGGAATCGGAGAAATCGCTGATGAATCCTTGGGATTCAAAGCAGAAGCGATCGAGGCCTTCGAAAGGGAGCGAGAGGTTTTCGGCATTCGGGCTCGGGAATCCGGTGAGTGGCGGATGTTCAAAAACAAATCTCGAACCACCTGACAGCAGCACCGGGCTGTCCTGATGGATCGTGAAGCCGTAGTTCAGGAACGCGAACACGGTCGAGGCTGCCACAGTCGCATGCGGCGCGGCGCTCTTCATGGGTAGCGCCTTAACAACTTCGATCTGCTGCGTGGAACCGGTGTAGATGATCCAGGCGAAGCTGGTGTGCGCCGGAGTGGGAAGAGGTTCGCTGTCTTGGAGCGCTTGCGCGAAGGCGGCGAGACCGGATGGCTCTTCGGGCAAGATGGTGAACCAGCCGGTGTACGCGCTATCCTCCCAGGCTGTTTGAATGGAGATCTCCTGCTCCGGGCTGGGCGGCAGAGTCCAAACGAGGAAGGCGAGGAATCCGCGCTCACCGGGCGCGGTTGCGCCAGCGTACACGCGCGTGGAGCCGATGCGGGTCAGAGTGGCCACGGCGCGCTCAGCTCTTCTTCATGAGATAGTAGTTCGCCTCAATCGGCAGAAACTCTTCGGCAGTGTCGTAAACGGCGTTACCGACATAGACATTTCCACCGCCGAAGATAAAGCCACGATTGTTGAAGACCGCGCCGGCCATGTTGCCACGCGGCGGCGACATGAACTGCGGGACTTCCCACCACGTATTGGCTTCCGCCTGGTATTCATAGATGGCTCCGGAGGGCTGGCCGCGTGAATAGCGGAGGCCGCCGAGAGCATAAAGTGTCCCATCAATGTTCAGCGCCGTGCACCAGACCAGGTCCGGCGCGGGCGTAGCAATAGATCTCCAGCTCCAAGGCGCGGTGTTCAGGTCTAACACGAAGCTGGAGGACAGGTAATTGGGATCGGGGGTCAGGCCGCCGATGACGTAGATGAGATTGCCAATGGTAACTGCGGAGGCGGCGAAAAGGGCGTATGGCATATCGGGCAGCAACAGCCAGCCGCCGCTGCCGATAGGCCAGTATTCGGCGGTAGCCGTGAACTGAGCCGGAGGAGTTTTTGCCGAGACTTCGGAGGCGCCGCCGCAAGCGAAAATGACGTTATTATGCACGGCGACGGCTGGACCGTTGCGGTAAACGCGCATATTAGGGATAGGGGACCAGCCACTGCCACCGAACCTTTCCGCTGTATTCGTGGCGCCGTAGTAATACGATCCACCGACGGCGTACAAATACCCGGCGGCAGAAACGACGCCAGGCACGACCCGGTCCATGTTCATCTGAAACGGGGACCCGGTCCAGGTATTGTTTGTGGGGTTATAAATCAGACTCATTCTGGAGCGCGAGTCCGGGCCGCCGTTCGGGTTTGCTGTGCCGCCGACCACGTAGATATAGCCTCCGAATACCGCCGCGCCGGCGCCTTGCCGGGTATAGAGCATGGGCTGTTTTCTCGCGAGATAGCCGTCGGTCGTGCTTGCGAAGATACGCTGATTGAGAGCACTGAAGCCGGCCGGCGGTGTTTGGCTGCTGCTGAGCACAACTAACCCGGCGGGAATCGCGGTACTCGGTCCAGTTGGGCCGGTAGCTCCGGAAGGACCGGTTACGCCAGTGGGACCCGTACTTCCGACGCCCGAGGGACCGGTTGGGCCGGTCGCGCCCGTGGCTCCGACACCGGAGGGACCGGTTGGACCTGTTGCTCCCGGATTTCCGACACCCGAGGGGCCGGTTGCGCCTGTTGCTCCTGTACTTCCGACACCCGAAGGGCCGGTTGGGCCTGTGGGACCGGTAGCTCCAACACCCGATGGGCCAGTTGGACCCGTAGCACCGGTTTCTCCGACACCTGAGGGGCCGGTTGGGCCTGTCGCACCCGTTTCTCCGACACCCGAGGGGCCCGTTGGACCTGTCGCACCGGTTTCTCCAACACCAGAGGGACCGGTTGGACCGGTGGCGCCCGTTTCTCCAACACCCGAGGGACCAGTTGGGCCTGTGGCGCCCGTTTCTCCAACACCCGAGGGGCCCGTTGGACCTGTCGCACCCGTTTCTCCAACACCAGAGGGACCGGTTGGACCGGTGGCGCCCGTTTCTCCAACACCCGAGGGACCAGTTGGGCCTGTGGCGCCCGTTTCTCCAACACCCGAGGGGCCCGTTGGACCTGTCGCACCCGTTTCTCCAACACCCGAGGGGCCCGTTGGACCTGTAGCGCCGGTTTCTCCGACACCCGAGGGGCCGGTTGGGCCGGTCGCGCCCGTGTCGCCGGTCGGTCCGGTCGGGCCGACTGGACCAGTCGGACCTGTGGGACCGGTCAATGCGTTAGCGACGAGAAAACTCCAAGTCGCTCCCGGATAACCGGTAGGACCCGTGAGTCCAGTGGCACCTTCGGGACCGCTGGGTCCCGTTGCCCCCAACTCTCCCACGGGTCCGGAAACGCCGCTTACCCCGGTGGGGCCCGTCGCGCCGCTTGCGCCACTCGGTCCTGTCGGCCCAGTAGGTCCCGTCGGTCCGGTTGGTCCGGTGGGCCCCGGCTCATCCAGGGAAGGAGGGCTGGCAGGCCCGGAAGGACCGCGCGCGGGCTCTTTTGCATCCTTTGCGCTTTTTTTCGGATTACGGCTTACAGAATCAGGACGATTTTTATCAGCCATGTAATAAAATGTGGGGTCTTCTGCCAAGAATCTGAACAGAAGCGGAAACAGTTTACTACATCAAATCGGAAAACACCATGATATTTTCAAAACTCGGCAACGCTATTTTCCGAACGCTTGACGCAATCAGCAATCCGAGTCTGGATAGCAGCGGCTCAACCACTGCAACTGCTTTCGCTCCGGCCGCGGGGCGTAGAAGCCTTCGCCGGCGAGATCGAGCACCATCTTGAAATACTCTTCATACATTGCGCCGACTTTCTCCAGCGAGTAGTTCATGGCCCATTTCCTGCAGTCTTCGGGACGCAACTTGTGGACGTTCTCGGCAGCGAACAAGAATTGCTCAAACGTCCGGCAACGGAATCCGGTTACGCCGTGGAGAACAGTCTCGGGAAACGCTCCATGATCGCTCGTGATAACAGGCGTCCCAGACATTTGCGCTTCGACGTTGACGCCTCCGAACGGCTCGATGTAGTAGGTCGGGCAGAACAGGGCGCGCGCGCCGGCCAAGAGGCGCCTGCGTTCTTCAATCCCCACCGGTCCGGCGTATTCGACGTGGGGCGCAAGATAGGGTTTGGGATCGCCCTGCCCGGCGATCACTATACGTTTCCCGAGCCGGCGAGCGACGTCGATTGCGAGTCCCACCCCTTTGGCCTCAATCAGCCGGCCCAGATAAAGAAAATAATCTTCTTTGTCCGTTCTGAAGTCGAACATGGCAGGGTCGAACGCGTTCGGAATAACGACCGAGTACCAGTCATCTCCGTGTACCCTTTGCTCCTTGCCGAGCATGAAATGCAGCCAGGCGTAAGATTCATAGACTCGGTAATTCGCCCACGCATAGGGATAGCCAATTCCGCTCTCGACGAGGAAGGCCCGATTCCATAGCGGGAGGACGGCCTCGCGCTGTGCCCCGCCCCAGGTGACACATATAAGAGTGTCCATCGCGGGACCGAGACGTTTGAGAATTTCGGCACGCAGGCGCTCGGCGTAGAGGTTATGAAAGGCTACTCTTTCCGGTGTATCAACGGAAATATCATAGAATCCATTTCCAGGATGCCGGTAGATGCGGCTCCATTCCTCGCGCGACATGATATCCACCTGTTCGTGGCATACCGGGCATGAGCCACCGTTGCCGAAATGAGTGACCTGGTGTCCGCGGTCGATCATCATGCGGCAGAGATTCCAGGCCTTCATGGTGAAGGCACAACTACAAAATTCGGGCGAGGTTTGCGTGTGCGGAATCCCCAATACGAAGATTCTCATCAGGAACGGGTCATCCTTTCTTGAAACGGCAACAGGAATAAGATAGCGTGACGCGGTTGAAGCCCGCTTATGATACTGCTTTAGGAAAATGCGGGGGAAGCCGCCGTCGAATACTGGCCACTTTGAGGATAAGCGCGGTACTTTCTAGTACACTGATAATTTCGAAGGGGACGTCGTCCCGGTCAACCTACCGTGATTTGAGCAGCGGCGGACTTGAGAGCCTTCCAGGTTCGAGTCGTCGAATCAAACCAACAGATGAAGCCCGTCGTTTTATCGAGGGCCCATGCTGTGCCGGTGGGGTCCACGGCGATTGTGGTAAATGAACCTTGGACACTTGCAAACGTTTTGGAGGACGGATCGAACCGGTAAGCCCCGCCGGCACTATCGAGTCCCCAGCCATCGCCACTTGGGCCGACGGCGAGTTGGGTCAGATCTCCGGGAATGATCTCCCAATCCTGTCGGGCGGTATCGAATCGAACGACTTGATGGGACGAATCAATCCCCCAAACCCTGGTAGCGGAGCCGACTACAATTCGTGACAAGCGATTGGGCAGGGCGGTCCAACGCTGCGTCCGCGCCTCAAAGCGATAAGGCCGCCTGGATTTGCCGATGCCCCACACCGCGCCATCTGCGGATGCTGAGATTTCAGCTAGCTTGCCCGGGACACTCACCCAAACATCGTAGTCTGGCTTGTAGTGGAATACGTTGCCGTCGGCATCCAGGCCCCATGCATTCTTGAGAGAGCCGATGGACAGACTGCTGAGGCTGCCGGCGTCGCGGTACCAGTCCTTCTGCGATGGCGCGTAATGAAAAATCTCGTCAGAGCCTCCTAAACCCCAGACGTCGCCGTCAGCACCTTCTGCGATTCTCAGTAAACTGCCGGGCATCTTCTCGAGTTTCTTGGTAGAAGGGTTCAATCGATAAACGAAGCCGGCGCGATCGAGCGCCCAAAGCGCCGGCGTGCCCGGCCGATGGGTGCAAACGGACACCAAGAGCGCGATGCAACCTGAGAGGGATAGGAAAAGCAGTTTACTTGGCATCGCGATTTTCCGGCGCTACTTAGGAATCGTTCACCGATTCTACCGTGTCTTTCCGAGGCGTTTCTGTTTTGCAAGGTTCGACCCAAATCACCTAATACCGTGCTGAGGCTTGCCGATAAGGGTTTAAACAAAGGCGCAATACGAAAGCAGAGCCCGCAGCAGGCGGGCATTTCCCCATGGCCACTGCAATCCAACTGGACAGCACGTTGTGCGACATTCCGGACACCACGTTGAACACGCCGGTTCGGATACGACTCGTCGCTAAAGAGGACGAGGTGAGCGCCCAATTAGCCCGCGTAGATCGTGGTTTTCTCAAACTGTCCACCTCTGCTGCTCTGCCCACGGATTCACAGATAGAACTGGTGATCGACGGCTGCACTATTCGAGCGCAGGTGCTATCTTGCGAGCAAGAACAGCAGGGCAAATTCGCCTTGGCGGTTCGCCGTGTGTACGGCCCCCATGGGGCGGTTCGGTCTGAGCCCCGCATCCCGGTCGATCTCAGCGCCGTGCTGCGATATCCGGGTTGCGATCACCTATTTGCCAGAATCGTCGATATGTCTCAATCCGGCCTCGGATTCGAACTTCCAGCCGCGGTGTCTGCCGGAACCAGGGTATCGGTCCACTTTGTTTGCGGGATCGCGTTTGGGGAAATTAGACATTGCGGCAAGATTTCAGCAGTGTATCGGGCCGGGATGCGAATCGACGAGTTCGTGGTTCGTCCCAAATTCACGAACTTTCCAGGAGACGACACGCGGCCGCCCCGTAGGGGTAGAGCAGGATTCGACCTTGCGCGGCCACTATTGGCAGTTGGGCGAGGAATATTGTGCTCCATAGCGGGGCATGAGTATGGCTGGTTCACCGATTTGTGGGAACGGGCCGTCTTGCGCTGCAGCCGCTGCGAAAAGGTCCTGAGCCCGTAGTTGCGAGGCTTATCAGGTTCCGGCAGCGCAGTACTTGTGAGGCGCGCCCGGTGAGGCTCGAACTCCCGATGGAGTTATCATTTCTCCTGATGAATTCATCGCCAGTTCTGTGAAGCATGTCCGCCCTCTTCAAGCGCCGCTCCTCCCAACTTGCCGGCCCGGGTGCCCTCGGATCCTTAGAGCTCCAAATCATGGATATCCTTTGGTCGGAAGGTGAATGCAACGTCCGCGATGTTGCGCGGTCGGTCGGCCGCCCGCTAGCCTACACGACTGTGATGACTACGCTCGACCGTCTTTTCAAGAAGGGCATGCTCAAGCGCCGTAAGGTCGAACGCGCTTTTGTCTACGCGCCGCTGCTCAACCACCAGGAGTGGAATCAAAAATTGGCCGGCGAGTGGGTCGCGGATTTCCTCACCGGACCGAAATCGTCGCGCGAGCTACTTGTCTCGTGCCTCATTGATGCGGTGGAGACCCACGACTCATCGCTCCTCCAAGATCTCGAGCTAAAAATCGCTTCCAGGCGACGCGAGCTGTCGAAAAGGGACAAATCATGACCCTCGACTACCTCTCCCGGCTTTTTGCACTGATGCTGGCGATTTTCTTCATCGTTCATTGCATCTGTGGAATGTTTGTCTTCGGGGTTACTCGCGCGGCCATTCGCCTCGCACAATCATTCCAACCTCGTACCACGGCGCGGCTTCTGTTGACCATCCGCTTCTTGCCGATCGGGTTCGCTGTCCTCCTCACAATCGGAGTATGTGTTCCCAACTATGTCCGCTACGAACCCAAGGCATTGTCTGAGCCGGTCGGCGTTCTGTGCCTCGCATGTAGCAGCCTGTGTGTTTTCACGTGCCTCGCATCTGCAGTCCGAGCCATTCGCGCTCTGCGCTCGACGGCCGCCTACCTCGACCGGCGCAAAGCCGCAGTATCGCCTTATGTGGCCGGCATCTTCGTCTCACGAATCATCGTTGCGCAAGAAGTAGCAGACGTCCTCTCATCGGATGAATTGAGCGTCGCTATCGCACACGAGCGGGCGCACGCCGCAGCACGTGACAATTTGAAACGCCTCCTGCTGCTCCTCACACCTGGAATTGCACCCTTCTTCCGCGGCTACGATCGGCTCGAAAAGGCCTGGGCTCGTTTCGCCGAATGGGCGGCCGACGACGCTGCAGTTTTGGGCCATCCTGCGCGCGCCCTCTCTCTGGCCGAGGCTCTAGTCCGCCTCTCGCGCGGAAATCTTGCATCACACGCGCCCGGGATGACGACCTCACTTTTCGGCGACGGCTCCGACCTAAGCGCCCGTGTCGAGCGGCTCCTGAACGTGCCCTGCGTTCAACGCGAGCCCAAGTTCAGCCTGGCTACACCTATCTCGGCCGTTCTTCTTCTCACTTGTGGGGTCGCAATACTCGCCCGCGCGCCGTCACTGTTGATCGTGCATACCGTTCTGGAGCACCTGGTTCGCTGACCGGTCGAAGCACCAAATACGACTTCTGGTAGTAGCATCGGGCCGCGCGCTACGCTGTTCTCTTTCGCAGCGACATGGCACCCAACTCTGCACGGTTATCCATCCTTTTTGTTAGCCTCTGCGTTTGCCTCACCGCGCAGACGCCTGACACCGCAAGACTCGAGGGACGGGTCGTCGATACGACCCATGCGCCCGTTGCCCGCACGCAGGTTACCGCAACGAATTCACTCTCAGGTCTCGCGCGCACGGCAACGACAGACCAGTCGGGTAACTATTCCATTCCAGCGCTTCCCATCGCCGGCGCCTACACCGTTGCTGCAAAAAAGCCCGGCTTCGCAGACACATCGCTCGAAAACGTAACGCTGATGGGCGGCACAACCGCTCAGATCAATCTCGAATTGAGTCCTGCTGGTGGCAAGACGCAAATCACAGTGACAGGCGTTGCCGGTGAGGTGCGAGCCGATGAGCCGCAGATCGGCGATAGTCTGAGCGCTCGTCAGATCGAGGAAACACCGCTCCTCAACCGCAAGATCACCTATTTGCCCCTGCTTAATGCTGCAAACCGGCCCGCCATCAACCAAGGCGACGTGTTCATGAATGAAGACCTGTTCACCACGAATGGCGCCGGACGCCGCCAGACCTGGTTTGAGGTTGATGGCAGCACAGGCAACGATAGCTGGGGGCGTCAGACCATCTTCAGCAATCTCCCGCTCGCTGCCGTTCAGGAAATGGATGTGCTCACTAATGCCTTCTCGGCTGAGTACGGCGGCAGCACCGGAAGCGTAGTCAATATCATTACCAAGAGCGGCGGCAACGACTTCCACGGGGAAGGGCTATATCTTGGCCGGCCGTCTGATCTGGAGGCAAAGCTTTCCGGTTTTAATTCCAGAAATGCAATCAGTGGGAACGATCTCACCAACGACACGCTCAATCAAGTAGCGTTATCGCTATCTGGTCCAGTTGGCCAGGGCGGTCATACGCAGTTCTTCGCGGCAGGCGAATATAGCCTGGAGAACCGCGCTTCCCCTGTGATATCTCCCGTCGCCCCGGGCAACTTCGTCGGCCATTATCGTGATTGGCTCGGCTTCTTCCGGCTCGATCACCAGTTCAGCGACACGCACAGCCTATTCCTGCGCAGCGATGTCGACGGATTCTACGACACCAACCCAAACGGCACTGTCGGCGGAAACAATCTACCAACCGTCGACCGCATTTTTCGGCGTCGCACTTATTCGGAAGAGCTGGGCGACACGAAAGTTCTGTCGGCGACTCTGGTCAACAATCTCCGGCTCCAATTCCAGCTCGCCTCGCCGATCACCGAATTCGATCCCGTGATTTACGGAACGCAATTCTCGGTGCCAATCTCGAGCGGCGGAACGTTCACAACGGGTACATCGCAATCGGCGTTGCTCATGAATCGCCAGTACGAGGCTGCCGATACATTATCTTCCGTTTGGGGAGCGCATCAAGTTCGCTTCGGCGCGGATGTGATCTTTGCCCACAATGGCGGCAACAGCAAAGAATTTGGCGGTCCCATCTACGACGGGCAATTTGTGTATAAAACCTGCACACTTACTCTTGCATTGTGCGAGAGCGCCGCCTATCTGAACAATATCGCCAACGTTCAGAGTTACACCCAAAGCTACGGAAATGCGCAATACACCGTGAACGACGCGCTGTGGGCTTTGTTCGTTCAAGACGATTACCGCATTCGGCGCGATCTAACGATCAATCTTGGGCTTCGCTACGAACAGCAGACGTTCACAGATTCGCGAAACGATTTCGCGCCGCGGGTGGGCTTCGCCTACAACTGGCTGGGGAATGGCAAAACTGTCATTCGCGGCGGATTCGGCATCTATTATTCACAAGTCGTCGACAACTCGCAGGCTAATTACGCGCTCACTGGACCGACCGGCGTGTTCAACTACACGGCCGGCCCCGGCCAAGTCGGATTTCCATCGAGCGTTTCCGACGCGCCACTGCCCGCTTTCCCCGCAGAAGCTGTCGCGCCCGTTCGAAGTTTGTATATCAGGCCAGGAGAAAGCGCGTATCTCAACCAATTCTTTCCGGCCTCGACGCTCATCGGCTATCCCGATCGCTTGCTGAACCCGTATTCCGAGCAGTGGACGTTCGGCATCGAGCAGCGCCTTGCGCCTGGCTGGGTGCTCGCCGTCGATTACGTCGGTTCCCACACCTTGAAGATCAACCGGCCGCTTGATGTTGATCCGCCCGCGCCATTCGTTCGCACGGCACCGGGCCAGACGCGCTCTGCGCAAGCCGCGAATTGCACGCGTCCTTACTGGATCTGGTGGTACGCGCAGGAGGGGATGACCTGCAATCCGAAGCGCGCGACGAATCCGCAACCGCCTTATGCGCTGATTCAAACCGACGTAAACGACGGGTATGCATATTACGACGCGCTCGATGTAAATCTGAGCCATACGTTCAGCCGCCATTTGTCTATGCTTGCGAGCTACACATGGTCGCACGCGATCGACAACGTTGACCCCGACATTCCCAGCCAGAATCCGAACGATCCGAATTTCACTGGACGCGTTGAAAACGGCAGCGCCATTTTCGATCAGCGACAGCGATTTGTGCTGAGCGGTGTTTATGTGCTGCCGCTCAAGATCAATTTTGGCGGGGTGGCGACGTTGGGCTCGGGCCTGCCGTATAACATCGTTACGGGCACAACGAACAGCGGCGATACGGGCGGCACAACGGATCGGCCCGTCATCGATGGCGTGGTGATCGGACGAAATGTTGGCCGCGGCCGGCCGATTTACGATGCGAGCCCGTTCCTGGAGCGCTCATTTGCACTCGGAACCGAGCGCGTTAATCTAATCATCCGGGCGGAAGCATTCAACGTTTTCAATCACGCGAACTTCGTTGGCTATAGCGGGACATACGGCAATGGCGCCGCTCCCGGAACCGGTTTCGGGCAGCCCCTTGCCGGTATTACGAATCAGCTTCCAGCGCGCTCGTTTCAGTTTTCCGGCCGCGTAACATTCTAGTGCGCGACGCTTGCGCGAGCGATTCTTTGGCGCGCCCGGAGAGGCTCGAACTCCCGACCTATTGATTCGAAGTCAATCGCTCTATCCGGCTGAGCTACGGGCGCGTCTTGATTTAAAGTTTATCAGGATGTTCGAGTCATTCAGCTCGTGCGTCGTGCGACCGACGTCTTTAACTCAGCGTGAAATAGATCGAGTACGGACGGCCGCCGCCAATAGTATTGAACGGAACGAGCGTCACAGAATCGGTCGCTCTGAATGTGAGCGGCTCTGATTCCTTTCGAATCCACTGCTCAAGGTCCGCGCCGGTGGGATGCAAGTCCGGGACGGCCGGCGGAGGGAACTTCTTGAACTCTGGCCCCATAGGCCCTATCACCAAATTCTGCGGTACTTTGCGACCACCAACCTGGCCTGCAAGCAAAAGCGGCCCGTATAGAAATGCTTGTTGACGCGGGTCATCCGGCATAGGTCGCGCGTAAACAGACATCGGGAAGGTCACTTCGACGCGATCGCCGTTCCGCCATAAGCGGGAGATTACCAGATAACTGCCTGGGGCGGCAGATAATTCCATCGGCTCACCATTCAGTGAAACTTCCGGAAAACCTTTGACCCAGGAAGGAACACGAATCATCAACGCAAGATGCTGGGGCGAATCAGTATTCAGTTCTAAACGCGTGCGTGGCTCTTCCGGGAACTGATTGGTTTGCTGCAGGCGAAGATTCCGCTCCTTCCAATCCAGCTCCGATGGGATGAAGAGATTGATAAAAAGTGCGTCGCCGTTCTTAAAATAAATGCTGTCCGCTAATTTCGAGTACTCTTCGATTCCAGTGCCATTGCAACACCAAAAAGAATCTTCCTCTGTGCCGAAGGTTCGCCAGGACCCAGGAACAAGGCCGAGGTAATACTGCGTGTGCCCATTATGCGTGTCGATCGTGCCGAGCCGGTGGTTGTACAGCAACTGCTCGTAGTAATCGAAATATCGCGCGTCGCCTGACCACTCGTACAGGTGCCGCGTCAGCTTCATCATGTTGTAGGCGCAGCAGCATTCGTTGGTATCGCTTCCTTCTTTTAGCTCTTGAGCCAAATGATTTGGCTCAGTGAGCCAGCCTTCGTTGTTGCTGGTGCCCCCAGTCGCATATGTGCGCGTCGTGACCACCTCCTTCCAGAAGGCATCGGCAACATCCTGAAAACGCATATCGGAACTGATTTCGTATCGACGCGCCGCTCCGATCACCTGAGGAATGTGTGTATTCGTATGCAGTCCCCGCAATTGGTCACGACGCAGTGCGAGCGGATTAAAGAAGCGCCGTTTTGTGAATCGGTCGCCCACCGCCGCGTAACGCTCGGAGTTCGTCAACGCCGCAAGATTGTAGAGAGCCTCATTCATGCCTCCGAACTCTTCATCGAGCACCATCTGCATCCGTTCGCCGGAGAGCTGGGAGGTCCACCCGTCTACCCAATCGGCCATGCGCTTTGCAACCTCGAGCGCTTGCGCATTAGCGCAAAGCTTGTGCATGTCAATCATGCCGGCTAGGATTTTGTGGTACGTGTAGAAGGGCGCCCACACCTTCTCGCGACGCTCAAGGCGATCGAACAATTCAACCGGAAACGCGCTCAGGTATCCTGTGCCTAATTTTTGTTGGCATTTGGCGAGCTCGGCAACCAGATAATTGCCTTTGTCCCGAATCTCGGCATCTCCTGTGGATGCAAACATGAGTGCGCATGCTGACAGGTAATGGCCGGTGAAGTGTCCCCGCAGTTCACAATCCGGCCGCTCCCAACCGCCCAAAGGCTGCGCGGTTGACGGCAAACCCGCGTTCAGGCGAAACGTATGCAATAGCCGATCTGCCGAGTAGCGATGCAGCAAGTTGCGATTCGCTTCCTGAGCGTCGTAAAACGCGCTCTTTCGCAAACGCAATTGCGCTAGCGGAAACGGTTCTACCTTGGGGCTCAGGTCTCGTCGGGCGAAGCTTAGCCCAGAATCGAACGGTGGCGTAGCCGGCTGAGTGCCGGGCTGCTCCTTAGGCGCAACCGGATCGCCCGGAACGGACGCCTGCGTGATCGACTGCGACTCGTCGCCGCGCGATGCCGTTGCGGCAAGCGAACCCGAGACACTCAACGCCACGAAAGTTCTGCGGCTGAAACTGTTCCTTGAAGATGACAAGCGGTGCTCCAGGAAACATCAGTATACGGGCCCGTTGAAGATCGGGGATTGCGTGCCGTCTCGGGTCCCTCCTTCATTATGAGGTGCGAGAATGCAATCAGCTCGCGCTCACATGGTCACAGGCGGCACAGAGACAGAAGTCAAAATACGGCTGACCAGCGCATCTGGCATAGTTCAGCGCTTGCATGCTGCCGGGTTCGCCGTTTCCAAGCCGCGGGTATTTGAAGTAAATACTCTCTATGAGACGAAAGAGGGCAGCGTCGCCCGGAACGGCATGCTGCTTCGCCTGCGGCAGGTGGGCGAGAAGGCCGTGATCACATGGAAAGGCCCCGACGAACCGGGACCGTATAAGAGCAGACCGGAACTCGAGACAACGATCGGTTCGGCTGAGGTACTGCACGAGATACTTGGACATCTGGGCTACCAGCCTTCGTTTCGATACGAAAAGTACCGCACTGAGTTCACGCGCGCTGGAGAAGACGGAAGCGTCACTGTCGATGAAACCCCCATAGGAGATTTTCTAGAGCTCGAAGGGGCTGGGGCATGGATCGACGCGACAGCGGCAAAGCTGGGTTTTTCGCCCGCGGACTACGTTCTCGACAGCTATGGGAGACTTTATTTAGCTGATTGCGAGCGCCGAGGTGTGGAACCAGGCGAGATGGTATTTGCGTCTCAAAGATAGCGGATCCTGCCACGCCTGACTGCCCTTAGTTCTCGCGCCGACCGATCGAAAGATGCCAGAAACACTCACCGTCGATGCCGCCGTAGTGGAGCGCGTCACAGGCGATTTAGCTCGTGTGCGCGAGGAGATCGGAAAAGTCATCGTCGGACAAAAGGATGTAGTCGATGGTGTTCTGATTTGCCTGATTGCGGGCGGCCATGTGCTGCTGGAGGGCGTACCAGGGCTGGGAAAGACAACGCTCTTACGTACGCTCGCGCGCGTGCTGGACTTGCGCTATTCGCGCATCCAGTTTACGCCGGATCTGATGCCGGGCGACATCGTCGGCAGCATGATGATCGAAAACGACGACCGTGGCCACAAGGTTCTGCGATTCCAGGGAGGACCCATTTTCGCGAACCTGGTGCTTGCGGATGAGATCAACCGTGCTACGCCGAAAACGCAATCGGCGCTGCTCGAAGCGATGCAGGAGCGCACCGTAACCAGCGGTAATTCGACTTTCTCGCTGGAGGCGCCATTTCTGGTGATGGCGACGCAGAATCCGATCGAAATGGAGGGCACATACCCGCTTCCGGAGGCGCAGCTCGATCGTTTTCTGATGAAGATTCTAGTGTCGTATCCCTCGCGCGAAGATCTGAACCGCATCGTGGAGGTCACGACGAGGCAAGATGAAGTGGCGCTTGCACAGGTGATGGACCGCGATCAGATTGGAGAATTGAAGGCGCTGTGCCGGCACGTCATCGTGGCGCCGCATGTGCAGGATTACGCGGTCGAGCTGGTGATGGCGACTCAGCCCGGAAGTGGCGCCGCTCGCGACATCACGAACCGGTACATCCGCTACGGTGCTTCGCCGCGCGGCGCGCAAGGACTGATTGAGTGCGGCCGCGTGCTGGCGTTGATGCGTGGGCGCCTGCACCTGAGTATCGACGACGTACTGACGGTTGCACCCGCCGTGCTGCGGCATCGCATCATTCTGAATTTCGACGCACACGCCGATGGGGAGACGACGGAAACGATTCTGCAGAAGATTCTGAACGGCGTGAAAGCGCCTGCCTGAGCGGTAGAAAAGCTGTGACTCGACGCACGACGGAACCGCTGGTCGATCGCCACTTTCTCGAGAAGCTCGAGCGGCTGACCCTGCATTGGCAGAAATCGTTCAACGGCCTGGTAGGCGGCCATAACGCATCGCGCTTTGCGGGGGCTGGGCAAGAATTTCTCGAACATCGGAACTTCCATCACGGCGACGACCTGCGGGCGGTCAATTGGCGCGCCTATATGCGCTTCGACAAGCTGTTCCTGAAGATGTTCCAGATTGAGCCGCGGGTGCCGGTACGGTTGTTATTGGATGCCAGCGCATCGATGACGGCGGGGGCGGCAGCCGGCGAAATAACCAAGTTCGAGTACGCACGCAAAATTGCGGCCGCATTGGTATACGTCGCCCTGGTCCGTCTGGACAGCATTCTGCTTCAGCCTTTCTCGGCGCGGCTGCTGGAGCCGTTTCTGGCGAGCGGCGGCCGGCACCGGTTCCAGCCGGCCGAGAATTATCTGCGCGAGCTGCGGGCGGAAGCGAAAACCAATTTCTTCGACACTGCGCGCCAATATCTGAGCACATATCCGCAGCGTGGCTTGACGATCGTCATCTCCGATTTCCTGGACGACTCCGATTGCCTGCACCCTTTGCAATATCTGGCTGACTTCGGACATGAGCTATTGCTGATCCAGTTGTGGAGCGAGGAGGACCGGCAGCCGCCTGAGGACGGCGAAGTGGAATTGATCGACGCGGAAACGGGCGAGCACGCCAGGATGGCCGTGGATGAGCGCGCACGAGATGCTTATGTGCACGCCTTCGACCGGTATGCGGAAGAATTGAAGAAGCTGGCGCTGCGGAATGGCGGCCGGTACGCCGGATTGTCCACCAGTTTCAACATTGAAGAGGCTATATTTGGGCCGCTCACGCTGGCTCAGGGTCTTGGCTAGAAGCCGATGTTCTTTCTGAATCTCACCGCCGCGGAGTTCTTGGCTCTTCTGGGCGGATTGAGCGGCCTGATTGCGGCGCTGTACTTGCTCGACCGCGCCAAGCGAAAGAAAATCGTCTCGACATTGAGGTTCTGGACGCCGGCAGCGAGCGCGCACGAGAGTCAACGCCGGAAGCGTGTTCGTGATCCCTGGTCGCTGGTGCTCCAACTGACAAGCTTGTTGTTGCTGCTGCTGGCGATTGCGCAGTTGCAATGGGGCTCGCGGTCGCGGCGGGGGCGAAATTACGTCATGCTGCTGGATACATCGGCGTGGTCCGCACAGCGCAACGGCGATGCCACGCTACTCGAGCGTGAGAAAGAGGTGGCGGAACGCTATCTGGCCGCGTTGGGACCGCAGGATCGAGTCATGTTGGTGCGAGCGGACGCGCTGGCCGCGCCCGTGACGCCCTTTACCTCCGACCGCTCGCAGCTTACGAGTGCGTTACGCGGGATGACCTCCGGGTACTCTGCGCTCAATGTCGAGCAAGCTCTCACGTTTGCCCGGCAGGCGCAGAGCTGGTCAGGCGGCGAGCCGGGCGAAGTGGTTTATGCAGGCCCGGGAATGGTATCCGAGAGCGAGGTTGCAATGCAAGGCGTGCCGAGTCTGCGCATGCTCTCAATCGATCGCGCCCGCGAGCATGTCGGCATACGAGGAATGGGCGTCCAGCGAAGCGAAGCCGTTGAAAACGCATGGCAGGCTGCGGTGACGGTGAAAAACTACGGACCGGAGCGCGTCACGGCGCTCGTACAGACAGGCTTCGAGGGCACGGCGTTCGCGCCTCGCACCGTTTCGCTCGAGGGCGGCGCGGAGCGGGCAATTGAATACAACTTTGTGACGGATACCGCGGGACAGCTTGTGGCCGAACTTAAAGGCGTGGACGACAGGATGGGCGATGCCAGGGCCGCACTTGAGTTACCGCGAATCCCATTCCTGCGAGTGGCCGTGTTTACGGATCGGCCCGAAGTATTCAGACCGCTGTTTGGCGCAAAAAGCCGCCTGAGAGTTCAGTTCTTCGCAACGTCAGGGCATGAGCCAACTGCTGCAGCGGACATAATGGTGCTCGATCGCACCACTCGTGCGGTTCCGGCAAACGTAGCCAGCATCTGGGTCGATCCACCGCGAGACGGATCTCCCTTTCCGGTGAAAACACTTGTTCGTGACGCTGCAATCCGCAACTGGCATTCGGAGACCTCGCTCGGCGAGGGTTTACATGCAAGAGATGCGCGCATTCCGAACGCGGAGGTGTTTCAGACCTTCGATGGCGACGTGGTTGTTGGCAGCATCGCCGAGGGGCCCGTCATGGTTGCGCGAGGGCCATCGCAGAGCCGCGGAGCTACAGCAGTGATCGGGTTCGATCCCGTCGGCAGCGAGGCCAGGCTGGACCTTACAACACCGCTTCTGTTCGCGAATCTTCTACGGTGGATATCGCCCGACGTGTTTCGCTCAATAGAAGTTGCGGCAGAGCGCGTTGGCACCGTCAGCGTGCCGTTGGATCCCGGCGAGCGGCCCGACCAAATTCATATTTTCAATCAACGCGGAATGCGGGTCCCGTTTGTCGCAACCAAACAGAATCTGCAGTTGTTTGCAGGCAGCCCGGAAGTTTTGCACGTGGCTTCCGAAGGCCGGGAGCGCGTAGTCTCCGTGACCCTCCCCGACGTTGCCGCATTCGAATGGAAACCAACCGCTAATACGGCGACGGGGCTGCCCATTCGATCGCGATTTACTCATGGCGCGCTGGATCTTTGGAGATGGTTGGCGGTGCTCGGCGCGCTGGGACTACTTGCGGAGTGGATGTTGTTCGGACGGCAGCGTGCCTTCAAACGGCAGAGCATAAGCCCCGAATTAACACGCCGCCCCGTTGCGGAGCAAGAAACAGAGTTGGCCGCGAAATGACGATTGCGCATAGCTGGGTGCTGCTCGCGATTCCGGTGCTGCTGGTGTGGATGGTGGTCTCCTGGCGGGCTGGAGCGCGGCGGCTCACGCTCATGCTGAAAGTTCTAAGTTTCGGCGCCATTCTCTTCGCGCTGGCTGAGCCGGCAATCAGGCTGCCGGAGACGAAGACGGGCGCGCTGATCCTGGTAGATACCTCGGCCAGCATCACACGAGACGATTTGGCGCGCGCATCGGCGATCGTGAACGGTATTGCGCGGCATAAGGGAAGGAACTGGATGAACGTGGTTCCGTTTGCGACCCAAACCAGAAGGTTGTCCAGCGCAGAGACCGCCGGCGGACTGCATTTGATGCAGACCTCGGGCGATGCAGCGGATGGGACTAATCTGGAGCTCGCGTTGATCAACACAATGGCAGCCGTTCCAGCCGGGTACCTTCCGCGGCTCGTACTTCTAACCGATGGCAACGAGAATGAAGGAAGCAGTACGCGTGCGATTGCTGAGCTGCAGCAGTTGCGCGTGCCGGTAGATACCATTCCGCTGGCAGGCAGGCCGAAATCAGGACTACGGCTGGAAGCCCTCTCGATGCCTCGCGAAGCGTATGCGGGCGAGCAGATTCCAATCGATTTGACTATCTATTCACCGCAAACGGTCCGTGGCAGTGTCGAAGTATTCGCGGAAGGCAAGAGTCTCGGCGTGAATCCGCTTGATCTCGAAACGGGCATGAACACGGTCCGTGTGCATGCGCGCGTGAAATCCAGCGGTGCAACGTTTGTGTCGGGGAAAGTGGCCGCGGGCGCGCTCGGCGAAGCGCCATTTGAACAGGCAATTCAGCTCAAGCGCGCGAGGGTACTGTATCTTTCGCAGGATCCTCCGGGAACGGAGCAGAACCTTTTGCAGGCATTCAAGGAAGCGGATTTCGAACTCACGCGAGACGCTTCGTTGATCGATCGAGGCCTGGATGCGGTTCAGCTCGTGATTTTGAACAATCTGAATCTGAGTTCGTTAACGGCGGCGCAGAAGAGCCATCTGCAGGAGTACGTCAAAAACGGCGGCGGCTTGTTGCTGATTGGCGGCGAACGTCAAGTATATAAACAAGACCAGCAGATGGACGCTTTAGACTGGGCATTACCAGCCAAGCTCGCGCCGCCGAAGACGCCGCAAGGGACCTGCGTGGCGTTGATCATCGATAAGTCATCGTCGATGGAGGGCCGAAAGATTGAATTGGCCAGGCTTTCTGCGATTGGTGTAGTAGATCATCTGCGGCCCACTGACACTATAGGCGTTTTGATTTTCGACAATTCCTATCAATGGGCCGTTCCAATGCGGCGCGCGCAAGATACATCGCTGATCAAGCGGCTCATTTCCGGCATAACACCCGATGGCGGAACTCAGATTGCGCCGGCTCTCGCCGAAGCGTATCGAAAGGTGTTGCGGTCCAAGGCAAATTACAAGCACATCGTGCTGTTGACGGATGGCATTTCGGAAGAAGGCGACAGTATTGATCTGGCGAAGGAAGCTCTGGCACACCAAATCACGATTTCGACAGTTGGCCTGGGGCAAGATGTGAACCGGTCCTATCTCGAGAAGATAGCGGCGACTTCGGCCGGCCGCAGCTATTTCTTGAATGAGCCGCAAGGGCTGGAGCAGATTCTGCTGAAGGATGTGGAGGACTACAGCGGCTCGAGCACGGTGGAGAAGTCGCTGACACCAATCGTCGAACGCAATGCGGAAATTCTGGAGGGCGTTGGAATGGAGAGCGCGCCACCGCTCAAGGGTTATGCACGATTTGAGGCGAAGCCTGACGCAGAGACTATTCTGGAGATCGATCCCGAAAAGAAAGATCCGTTGTACGTGCGTTGGCAATACGGCTTTGGCCGCGCCGGCGTATTCGCCTCCGATGCTAAGAGCCGCTGGGCCGAGGCGTGGGTGAGCTGGGCCGGGTTCGACAAATTCTGGATCAATGTTACGCGCGATCTTCTCGGCAAGATCGATCACAGCGAGGTGAGCGCTCAACTCGATTCCGCGGATGACGATATTATTGTGAGCTATCAACTAAGTGCTGGAATGTCCGCGCCAGCAGCTATACCACCGATTTTTGCTCTAGGGCCGAGCGGCTTTCAAAGGGCGATTGAAGTAAGTAAGACCGGGCCGCGAACATATCGCGGGCGTGTCCATATCGGCCGCGTGCGCGGGCTGTTCCGCATTCGGCCGGTGAGCGAGACGCCGGCATTTCCGGAAATTGGCGTTTATCGCGAGCAAGACGAGAGACGGGACTACGGCTCGAATGAAGCACTCCTCGGACAGATTTCGGCCCTGACCGGCGGCCGGTTCAATCCGCCGCCCGCGTCCGTTTTCGATGCTGGCGGAAGGTCAATCTATACGCGCTGGCAGCTCTGGCCGGTGTTTCTCGGATTGGCGATCGCGTTGACAATCGCCGAATTAGTGGCGCGGAAATGGAGCGGGTTGATGCAGGTGCTGTCGATGCAGGTGTTCCGGAGGGTAAGCTGACACCATGCCCTCACGTGCGCTTCTTATAGCTTTCGCCCTTGCGGCTGTCGGCGCCGCGCAAGAGCATGTGCCGTTCCCGACTCAGGACGGCGGAATCGTTTGTGCCGATCTGTATGGGAAAGCTGACCGGGGCGTTGTGCTGGCTCACGGCGGCCGATTCACCAAAGAGAGTTGGGAGAAGCAGGCGCGACAGTTGGAGGCGGCGGGGTTTCGTGTTTTGGCAATCGACTTTCGGGGAGAGGGCCAATCGCGCGGGGGCACGGGGCTCCCGCCCGGCGATGACGGATACCGTTACGACGTATTGGCTGCCGTTCGATATCTGCGGCAGTCTGGTGCAAAAACGGTCTCAGTAGTCGGCGGAAGCTTCGGCGGCACCGCTGCCGGCGAGGCATCCATTGAAGCAAAGCCCGGGGAAATCGATCGTTTGGTGCTGCTGGCCGCCTGGGTCGACACACCCGAAAAGTTGAAGGGGCGCAAACTGTTTATCGTCGCTCGCGATGACGCGAACGATGACGGACCACGCCTGCCGAAAATTCGCGCGAACTATAAGAAGGCACCCGAGCCTAAGCAGCTCATTGTGGTCGATGGCTCCGCGCACGCGCAGTTCCTCTTTCAGACAGACCAAGGGGAGCGTGTGATGCACGAGATTCTGCGGTTTCTCTCAGCTCCTTAGCTGCGTTCCAGGTGCGCAACCGTCTCCAGGTGATAAGTCTGCGGAAATAGATCGACCAGAGTGAGGCGCGCTATTCGATAAGCGGCAAGCAGCTTGCGAAGGTCGCGGGCGAGGGTCGCCGGGTCGCAGCTCACAATAACTAACTTCGGCGCGTGAATGCGTAGTAGCTCACGAGTAACATCGGCGTCCAGCCCGGCACGGGGCGGATCAGCGAGGATCAGATCGGGCGTGTCGCTCACGTTTCTCAGAAATTCTTCGGCTGACGCCCGCTTAGGCCGAATGTTTGCGCCGTTGCGGCTTGCATTCCACTCCAGATCCCGGAAAGCGGGTCCGCCCCGTTCTATCGCATCGACGCGCGCAAATCGCTGGGAGAGCGGCAGCGAAAAGAGGCCGGCGCCCGCGTATACATCGACCGCAAAGTTTCCTGAAGCTTCGCTTAGTACTTCGCTGACGAGCTTATCGATCAAGAAACGGTTCACCTGAAAGAATGAGCCGCGGCTGATGCGAAACATGTGCCCCGCGGCGGAGTACTCGATGGCGCCTGGAGCGAAGGAGTCAAGAAAACTCGCGCACCATTCGAAGAACCGCGCCGCGACCGGCCGCACGGAATCGACTACCGTCATTTGAAGCTCAGACTCATTTGTAAACAGTTCCACCGAGCGCAAGAACTGCGGCCATTGAGGCTGGCGAATCGCAGCTTGCAGCTTAGCTACCGCGTCATTCAGGGCCGGAGACGAGATCTCGCAGTGGTTGACCGCGCAAAGAGCGTGCGAGGCGGCCTGATGAAAGCCCATTTTGCGATCACTGAAATGAAGTTGGATTCGATTGCGGTAGTGCCACGGCTCGGCGCTCAGCACCGGAATTTCATCATCGTATGTAATGCCGCCCAGGCGCTGCAGAGACTCGCGCATAATCAATTTTTTCTGTTCAAGTTGCAGCGCATACTCTGCATGTTGATAATGGCAACCGCCGCAGTTCGCGAAGTACTCGCAGCGAGGCGTAATCCTCGCGGGCGCGGCTTCGATCACATTCAACAGAGTTCCGCGCAGCAGCCCGGCTTTGGCGATCTCGGTGGAAACGATGACCCGCTCACCCGGCAGCACGAACGGTACGAGCAAGACCTGGCTATCTAAACGAGCGAGACCGTCGCCACCGTAGACGAGTTTTTCGATCTGAACTTCCACAGGTTGGAGTTTGCTATTCACGGACAGTCACGCCATCCCTTACCATGGAGATTCGTTTCCACGCATGAAAGCACGAGTTCTTTCGGGTGTACAGCCCAGCGGTCAACTTCACATTGGCAATTATCTCGGAGCGCTGAAAAATTGGGCCGAGATTCAAAGCCGCTATGAAAGCATTTTCTGCATCGTCGACTTGCACGCGATTACGGTATATCAGCCGCCGGACGAGCTTTCGGCGAAGATTCGCGAAACGGCTGCTCTGTTCATCGCGGCAGGCATCGACCCGAAGCAATCGTCCATTGTCGTTCAATCCAGCATTCCAGGACACGCCGAGCTGGCATGGTTGTTAACCTGCGTGACACCGTTGGGATGGCTGAATCGCATGACTCAGTTCAAAGCAAAGGCCGAACAGCAGGACAGCGTGGGCGATGGGCTGCTGCAGTATCCGGTGTTGATGGCTTCCGACATTCTCCTGTACCAAGCGAGCATTGTTCCGGTAGGCGAGGATCAAGCCCAACACTTGGAGTTCACGCGCGACCTTGCGCAACGCTTCAACTCGCTATATGGAGAGACGTTCGTGATGCCCGCAACTCATCTGCCTGCCGTGGGCGCGCGCATCATGGGCTTGGATGACCCGACTCAGAAGATGAGCAAGTCCACTACGGGAGCGGGACATGCGATCACACTGCTAGACGAGCCGAAAGTTATTCAAAAGAAGATCGCCCGCGCGACAACCGATTCGCAACCGGCTATTGACATGGCCGCCATGGGAGCGGGAATCGCAAATCTCTTGGCGATCGGGCAAGCTTGCGACGCTTCGATCACTCGGGAAAGTGTGGCAGGCATGAGATATGGCGATTTTAAAAAGCGTGTTGCCGAGGCTGTCATTGCACGACTCGAGCCCATTCAACAGAAGTATCGCGAAATCACGGCGGATCCGGCCTACATCGAATCGGTGCTCAGGGAGGGCAAGCAGCGCGTGTTGTCTATCGCCGAGGATACGGTACTAAAGACCAAGCGCGCCATGGGGCTTTTCGCGCCAGCGAAATAAAGGCGAAGCACGCATTTTCGCGGGTCACTAAGTTACGAATCTGTGCGTCTAGTGAATTGAATGCGCATTCGTTTGGTTACCAGTGTCTCCCGACCCAAGTGGAAACCTATGCGTGCGGTTCAACAGTACGCCCCAATATTCCAAGATATATGGCACAAGGTGCTCGCGCTTGTGTTACCACACAATAGAGACCGCTGTCCCAAGTGCGGCTCAAGAGATTTCTCACGGTCTCGCCGGAAGAACTTTATTGAGTTCGGCATCAGCAAGTTTGTGCTGCCATATCGCTGCCAACACTGCTATCTTCGCTTTTTCCGCCCTGTAGAAGGCGCCGACGACCACAAGCGTTATCGCGCGCACTACGCGGAACTGCAGCAAGTACACAGAACGCCGTAAGTTAAGCACGTCCCCTCGATCATTACAGTTACCGCATCCATACGAATAGGAGCAGCGCCGCGCTCTCGCATACCTCAAGGTTTGCCCCCAGCGTGTCTCCTGTAATGCCCGCGATCCGCCAGCGGGAGTACAAGCCGAAAGCCGCGGTGACCGTGACCACTAAAGCCATCGCGATCCAAGTGCGAGCGGATCTGGCGGCCACCATCGCCAAGATGGTAATCACGCTTCCCCAGAGCAACGACCGTTTGTCCATGCCTTGGATGACGGATTCAGATTCTCTCGCGTAAGGTAAGGTTCCTGTTAGAAGCAAAACCGACCAGCGGCTTAAGCCAGGTATAAGGATGAACGGTGTGATCCAGTTAGACCGCTGAAGCAGCGCCGTATAAGCAGTTACCTTGAGAGCTACTAAAATTGCTAAAGCCAAGCCCCCGTAACTTCCGATGGAATGATCGCGCATGATACGAAGCACGTCGTCACGGCTCTTGCCACCTCCGAAACCGTCGGCGGTATCGGCGAGACCATCGAAGTGCAGGCCCCCCGTCAACACCGCGTCAAGCGCGATCAACAAAACCGCAATGATCATCAGCGGCAGATGGCCTTTTAGCAGCGCAACCGCCAAGCTGTAGATCGCCCCAAGCACGAAGCCGATCAGGGGAAACCAGGCAGAGGAATGCGCCACGTCCGCAGCTTGGAAGGTGACGAAGCGCCCCACGGGAAACCGGGTCAAGAATGTGATCCCGGCAAGAAACGATCTCACTTGTTGGAGACTCCAGCGCTTGCGAAAGTCGCCATGCCAGTGAATGCAGCAACAGCCGCTTGCATGAGCTTCATAGCGAGTGCCGCGCCAGTTCCCTCCCCCAATCGCATCCCGAGGCGAAGCAGCGGCTCCTGTTCGAGGAGCGCAAGCAAGCAAGTGTGCCCAGGTTCGGCCGAGCAATGCGAAGCAAAGAGATATCCGGATATGGCCGGACAGAGCACAACGGCCAGGGCGGCCGCGGCCGTTGCTATAAACCCATCCATGACAACGGGCACGCGATGCGCAGCGGCTCCCAGGCAGAAACCGCACATCGCCGCGATCTCAAGACCGCCAACACAGCGCAAAATTCCGAGCGGCTCGCCGAGGCAATGTGCATGCAGCGAGAGGCCGCGCCGGATCGCCGCTCTCTTCCGTGCCATACACGCTTCGTCCGCGCCGGTACCGGGACCAATCACTGCGTCGATTGCTTCGTGCGTCAAAGCAGCCGTGATCGCGCTTGCGGAAGTCGTGTTTCCGATGCCCATCTCGCCAAAGCCCAGAAGGTCGCAGCCTGTCATGGCGGAATCGCAGGCGAGCTCGATACCGGATCTCATGGCAGCAGTCATTTCCGCCTCGGTCATGGCAGGCTGCTCACAGAAATTGCGGGAGCCTGACGCCGCGCGGCGGCTCAGTAGCTCGCTTGAATATGGAAGCGGCGTTATCACGCCGGAATCCACCACCTTCAGTTCGATTCCTCCGGCGCGGGCGATCGCATTGATGGCGGCGCCGCCAGCCAGAAAATTCGACACCATCTGTGCGGTAACCGCTTGCGGATAGGCGCTGACACCCTCTGCGCAGACACCGTGATCCGCAGCGAAGAGCACGATCCTGGGACGGTCACCGGTCAACTCAAAGCTCTCTCGAATGGCAGCGCACCGGTTCGCGATCTCCTCGAGCCGCCCTAAGCTCCCCGGCGGCTTAGTGAGCTCTAATTGGCGCCGGCTAGCGGCGTCAATCCAGCTCGGATCTATAGGCTGAATGGTCCGTATCGTTTTTTCTAAGAGTGCGTGTGCGCTCATTCCTGAAAGCTCTTGTCCAAGCTTTTCTCATGAATTCCCCAGCGGTCGAAATGAGTGACGCTCGCGAGGTCGGTACGAGTCTCCCACCCTTTTTCTTCGAGGTCCGGATGGGCTCTGAATTCGGACACATAGCCGAGACACAAATACGCGACCAGCGTGATCGTCTGCGGAATGCCAAGCGTCGCCTTCACCTGCTCCGGGTCGAGAATGCTTACCCAGCCGACGCCCAGCGACTCGGCGCGCGCCGCGAGCCAGAGGTTTTGAACCGCGCAAACCGTCGAGTAGATGTCCACCATCTCTTGCGTCTGGCGGCCCAAGCCATTGCCCTTGGGGCGCTCCCGATCGCACGTGATGCAGATATTGACCGGCGCCTCGACAATGCCCGCCAGCTTCAGGCTGTCGTAAAGCTTCCGTTGCTCGCCCTGGTAGCTTCCGGACGCCCGCCGGCTGGCGCACTCGAAATTCCGATACACGGCTTCCCGGATGGTTGTGTCTCGGATCACAATGAAATCCCAAGGCTGCATGAAGCCGACCGAGGGCGCATGATGCGCCGCTTCGAGAATGCGGCCAATTATCTCGTCGGGGACAGGTTCCTGGAGGAAGTGCGCCCGAACGTCGCGGCGTTCGTGGATGGCGCGATAAACACCGCGGCGTTCTTCATCAGAGAAATCGTGGTTCGGCGGCATCGAAGCACTCACAAAGCTGCAACTCGGGCGATTGAAGACTGGAGTATGTTCATCACTGATTCTAGAGAAGTGAGAATCGTTGCCTCCGGTGCAAGAGCCAAAGAAATACCGGGCCGCCTAGCAATCCGGTAATGGCGCCCACGGGAAGCTCGCCCGAGGGTAATGCGGTCCGCGCCAACGCGTCGGCCAAAATCAGAAACGCCGCGCCCAGCAGCAACGAGCCCGGCAATACGATGCGCAGGTCTTCGCCGAACATCAGGCGCACCGCGTGAGGAACGATCAATCCAACAAAGCCGATAGCGCCGCCCGCTGAAACGCTGATGCCTACAATCAGGGCGCACAGCGTATGCACAATTCTTTCGCAACGGCGGATATTTACACCAAGGGTTGCGGCAGTGTCTTCATCGATCGCCAAGAGATTGAGCTGCCGAGACAGCGCAAGCAGCGCGATCCATGCAGGCGCCAGGACCAGAACCATTTGACCGATGGGTTCAAGGCCAACTACGTCCAGGCTGCCGATCAACCAGCGTAGAATTCGCAAAGCGCTGGCGGGATCGGTGAGGTATTGGATCGTCAACACGCCGGCCGCAGAGATCAGATTTACCACCACGCCCGAGAGTAACAGCGCTCCAGGCAGCACCACTGCTCCGGTGCGTGCTATGACTCTCACCACGAAAATGGCCAGCATCGCCCCGGCGAAGGAGGCTGTAAATACCAGAGGGACTCCGGCAACGCGCGCGCTCCAGCCGAGAGCAATGGCGATACTTGCACCCAACGCTCCGCCGCCCGAGACGCCTAGCGTATAAGGCTCCGCCAGGGGATTGCGGAACAGCGCCTGCAGAGCGCCGCCCGTAATTGCAAGCGAAGAACCGATCACAAGGGCCATTAATACGCGAGGTAGCCGAAGCCGAAAGAACAGCGTGCGCGTAAACGGATCGGAGAGAATCCCGGCAAAGTTCAGCCGCTGGCTGCCCATCATCAAGCCGAGCGGAATGGATGCGATCAGCACGAGCAACAGGATGGTTAGTGCCGGAAAGATGCGTTTAGTTGTGGGCGTTGGCGGCAATAACTGGACGCTCATACGTCGACCCAAACTAACGTTTGCTCTCCAAGCCGTTCGGAACGCACGTTCGGGTCGTCATAGATGCCGCGGAGCAGATGTTCGCGAAGAACCTCACCGGGTGCTCCTAGCGCAGCTACTTCTCCGCAGCGCAGCGCCAGAATTTGATCGAACGAGCCGGTCAACTGCAAGTCGTGGGTGATCATAATCACGCTGAGCTGCTTTGTCGTTCGCAGACGGCCGAGCGTGCGGATCAGGTTTGCTCGATGCTTCAGATCCAGCGACGACGAAGGCTCGTCGAGCAACAGGAGGCGCGGCGCCTGAGCCAATGCCCGTGCCAGAATCACCATTTGGCGTTCGCCCGCCGAAAGGCCGGTAAATGACCGATTCGCCAGGTGTGCGGCTCCAGTGCTTTCCAGCGCCTCGATTGCCTTCTCTGTGTCTGCCGACCTTTCAAATCGGAATCTTGGCGTGTGGGGAGCTCGGCCACTCAGGACAATATCCAGCACCTGGAAGGGAAAAGCAGTTGCGGTCGATTGAGGAACATATGCGATTTGGCGGGCTCGCAAGCGCGGCTCCCAATTATGCAATGAAACGCCATCCAGCTCAATAGTTCCCGTGCGTGGCCGCAGCAGTCCCGCCAGCATGCGGATCAGCGTCGATTTACCGGAGCCGTTTGCACCGATGACCGCTGTCATGGAACCTTCGACTGAAGTCAGACTGACATCGCGCACCGCCAGCGGTCCGTTGCCATAGGCATACTCGAGATGCTGTGCTTCGAACCACGCGTTCGGCATCACTGGAGTTCGGGATGGATCAACTTGGCGAACAATTCCGCTGTTTGCACCATGCGTTGCGAAGCGTGCGGTACGAAATCCTCGTTCACAGCATATACACGATGGTTGCGCATAGCCTTCAGTTCGGGCATCTCTTGCCAGGCCTCTAGCGGGTCGCCGGCAAAACGGCTCTTCGCGCCATGAACGAAGTCCAGAATGACGTCAGGATTTGCGGCAAGAAGGTCCTCCTTGCTAAGCTTCGCGTAGCCGTTTGCCACGGGCGGGACCGCAATTCGGCCGCCTGCGATCTCGACTAGCTGCGCGAGATAGCTGCCGTCCGTCGCGGTGTAAAGATCGCGCAGGGTTCCCGGTATCCTGTCTACAATCATCACCACCCGCGGCTTCGAAAGGGCGCCCGTTCTGCGCGCGACTTGATCGAGTCCTTCGCGAGTAGCTGCCACTAGTCTTATTGCCTCGCTCTCATTCCCGGTTGCCCGTCCGAGCGCGAGCATTGCCTCGTACACCTCTTGAATCGATCCATTGGAGATCGTCAGAATTCGAAATCCCAACTGTTTCAGTGTGTCTTCCAAGAACGGAGCCTGGGCCTCATTCACGACCACTAAGTCCGGCCGCAGGGCGGTGAGTTTCTCAAAATTTAAATTGTCCAATTGTCCGACATGCGCAAGCTTTGCCACCTCGGGAGGGTAAGTATCGAAGTTCGATACGGCGACCACCCGAGAGAATGCGCCAACCCCATAAAGCATCTCGGTTAAATCAGGAGATAAAGACACGATGCGTTGGGGCACACCAGCGCCCGCGGCGCAGAACGCGAAACATAGCGCAAAAAATAAGGCTCTTTTCATTTCACACTGCGTGCGTCTTCAAATACAGCGGCAGTCCGGCAACGGTAAGGATCACCTCGTCCGCGAACTCGGCGGCCCATTGGTTCAAGGATCCTTGTGTATCGCGAAAGGCGCGCGTTATGGCGGCCTCCGGAACGGGCCCGCAACCGAGCTCATTCGAAACCAGAATGATGTGGCATTGACGGCCTATTGCACCGATGCGTTCAAGTTCCGCGCGCGCGCAATTTTCCACTTCCTGCGGCGTACCATCTCGATACTTCCAGAATAGATTGCTGAGCCAGATCGTCAGGCAATCGATCAGAATCGCATCAGCCTCAGCCGCCATGCGCTCCGCGGCGGTGGCCAACGCCACAGGTTCTTCGATCGTTCGCCAGCAGCTTGGGCGGTTTGCGCAGTGCCGTTCGATGCGCGCAGCCATCTCCGGATCTTGGTTGGCCTGGGCAGTAGCGATGTAAGCGACACGCGCCGCACGGGCAGCCAGCCGTTGAGCTAGGCGTGATTTGCCGCTTCTCGCTCCGCCAAGGATCAGTGTCACCATTGGCTTTCTAGAAGAAGAACTGCATCCCGCCACGGGCGACAAATCCTGGCGTGAGGAAGCCTTCTTCGTAGTAAGTCTGATTGTTCAGGTTGTCGAATCTGCTGTAGATGCGCAGGCGTTTTCGTTCGCTGAGCGGGAGCGTATAGCCGATCGACAAATTCGCCTGGCGAATCCCTTCGAACAGCAAAGGAATGCTGTAATAGGGATATTGACTGCTGCTGAACGGGTAGTAATAATGACTCCCTATCAAGCAATCAATTGCGGCGTCCCAATGTGCGCCAAACTGCTTGGTAATGGAAGCGCTGAATAGTTGGGGAACGACCTGCGGCGTTTGCAGAAGACCGTCGCTATATTCGGAAATGCGGTCTCGCGAGTTCGTGTAGGTGTAAGCTGAGCGGATAAGTATGCGGCTCGGGAGCTTGGACTCAACCGACACTTCAGCCCCACGTGCGAGGCCGCCCGAAGTATTGTAGTAACCCATGAATCGTCCATAAGGGTCCGTAACGGGGTTTACTATCGCCCCCGTCAAGTCAAAGGCAATCGTCTCCTGCAATCGGGTGTAAAAGTAAGTCGCGCTGATCTTCACTTTTTGAGAAGCAAAGTACTGGTCCACCCCGCCATCAACAGAAATCGCTCGCTCCGGAGCAAGGCGCGGATCCCCATAAGCAGTGAAATTAGCGCCGTCGAAATAGGTTCCAAAGCGTTCATAAAGAGACGGTGCGCGGTACGCGTTTCCAACATGAGATCTGACCTTCGTTCCCGAGGAGCGGAAAAAGTATGCCGCCGATGCATCGCCGACGTAGGCGTTGGGTGGTGACAAAACGCTCGCCGACGCGTAAACAGGGAACGTACCCGAAAACACGGGAGCAGTCAGGTCGAACGATTGCCAGCGGCCCGAGAGTGAAATTTGCAATTTATCGCGCAGCAGTTTGATCTGATCCTGCAAGTATGCAGTGTTACTGGTTTGCGTGACGCTGGTATTCGATAGAAAAGCGGGAATCTGTCCCACATACGAAGGGTTTTCGAAATGCTCACGGTCAAACTGATATCCGCCTGAGATTAGTTGGCTGTGAGTAAGCTGCCATTCGGCGCTGGCCTGCACCGTATCCGTCCGGCCGCCGTAAGCAGTCGATGTACGATCAATCGGTTGAAAGCCAAGCCCTACCGGTCCATTTACATAATCCGTATCAACATTCACTAATTGATAACTGACCCGGTAAGACAGCGTGGGTGTGACCGCGTGTTCCCAAAAAGCCAAGGTGGATGTGAAATGCTCGCGGCGTGAATAATCCGGGTCGTCAACATCCGGGATGAAATTTGCGTTGCCGTTCACGTAAGGCAGCCCCATTTCTGCCGCGAAAATTTGGCTGCCCGCCAGCGGAACGGCAGGAATTGGGCCACTGGTTGGAGACGGCGCGAAGTCCGGTACAGCGGTGGGAGTATTGTTCAGTTGCCCAAAGATGTCTGCGCCCCAGAGCCGTACGCCAACATGGATTCTCGGAGTGACGACGTAATTGAGCGAGGCGAGACCGCCAGTGTTCCGGTAACGGTCGTCGCCGTCAACGCCTTCTGTTACGTTGACCTGCCCGCCACCGATCGAATAATAGAGCCGGTCTCGAAACGCGGATCCCGCCAGATGGACCACTCCTCGAAACTGGCCCAGCATTCCACCTTGCAGGTCCAAATCGCCATGAAACGGGCCGCCGCCTTGGTCTGTAATCATGTTGATGACCCCGCCAATGGAATTTGTGCCGTAGAGCGACGCGCCCGCACCCTGCAACACTTCGACGCGGCTGGTGTCCGCAAACCAGAGATCGCTTATGAAAGAGCTTGCGTCTGCCTGGGTCGCCGAGGCGTCGCGAAGCTGCATGCCATCGATCAGCACCGCAGTATCGAAACTAGGCAGTCCGCGCGTCTGAATAGTAGTAAATGCTCCGGGTCCGCCGGTTTGGGTCACGCGCACTCCGGGCAGATACTGTACAGCGCTCGACAAATTGTCTTCCCCTCGCGACGTAGCGTCGGCGATATCGATCATGTTCAGATCTTTCGCAGTTTCACTCGCCGATTGAGGCGAACCGTTGGCAGTCACTGTCACTTCCGTTGACACAGGAGCGATTGTTAGTAACAAATCCGGGAAAGCCGTCACATCGGGTTCGACAGCGACGTGTCTCGGTGCTGCGAACAACAAGGTACCAGCTCGCGCTTCGAGTAAGTAGTCGCCAGCAGGCACGTAATCGAAACAGTATTGGCCTGTGCCATCGCTCTCAGCGGAGAACCGGAGAGCGCTATCTCGTGAGTATAAGCTGACATGCGCCTGTATAACTGGTCGCGCAGCCGCATCGAGCGTCCGTCCACAAAAATTTCCAGAGGGCTCGGCGCATAGCACGGCCGCGCAGCATAGTGCAGCAAGTGGAAGGAACGAAACAGAAGGGGGGCCCAAAAGAGCCTTTATGAACCGGCCGAAATGAGAACAACGCATGGTCACCTCTCCCGCGAAGGCGTTAATTGATACCGACACATTGCTGTGTCACCGGGGCAGGTCTTCGGACTTCAGGCAATTCAGCTCGAAGCTGTTTTTCCTATTCGCTCCCGCTTCCCAGCCTGTAAGCCAGTGCGTCTGAGTGGAGCGTTCGTTCCTGATTACCGCTGCGGGGCAGTTCCGGAATTCCACCGGATTCCCTTTTCAACGCCCAAAATGGCGTACCGTTCGGCACTTGAAAGCCTATCACACTCCCGCTAGACGCACTCTTGGCTGCAATTCGCTGGAGGTTTGTTAGTATGAGTGTTCCCAAGAGTCGCGGCGAAGTGCGTGGCGAGCAGGTATGGCAGTTCAGATCAGGGGAGTGAATGAATAACCAGAATTTCGTTGCACGGGCACACTCGGTACAGAGACAACTTCAGCGAATACGCTTCACCTGCAAATTCCTTGCTTCCAGTCTGGTATTCGTATTGGCTTTGTCGGGTTTCGCGATGGGGGCGCCGACCTTTGCACTCGTCGTTCACTCTCACTGGGGGACGTGGGAGGACCGCTCCCAGCCTAATCTCTGGCCAGTGGACGGGAGGTTGCGCAGCACCTTCGGGAGCCGTTCCGATCCATTGTCTGGCAAGCGTAGGTTTCACACAGGCGTCGATTTGGAAGTGCCGCCCGGCACCCCGGTCCATGCGACTGCCGATGGCGTGGTAATTGGCGCGAAGTGGAGCGGCGCCTACGGAAAGCTTGTGAAATTAGATCACGGCAATGGGATTGAGACGTATTATGCGCATCTTTCGCATTTCCTGGTACGTCCGGGGCAAACAGTACGGCGGGGACAGGTCATCGCGCTTTCGGGCCGCACCGGGCGCGTGACAGGGCCTCATGTGCACTATGAGGTGCGGCTGCGCGGGACGCCTGTGAACCCTCTTGATTTCGCGGCCCAATCTCAGCCTCCTAAGACGGCTCCCGCTGAACACAGCGACCTGGGTTTATAACAGAAACATTGTTTGAGCACCAAACGAGTTGCGGTCCCTGCTTGATCTCGTGATATTGAAGCGATGAAGAGTTTAGTATTCGCAATTCTGCTACTCGGTGTCGCACCGGGTTCTCCGGCAGCAGCAAAGACGCAAGCGCCTGACACTACTCCCCGGCCCACTCCCGCGGAGGCCAGCAATCCCGAAGCGATTACAATTGCCGCTGTCGGCGATATCATGATGGGCTCGACTTTTCCGGATGAAACGCGACTGCCGCCAAATGACGGGAAGGACTTGTTACAAGACTTCACGCCGGTTCTTAGCGCTGCTGATATTGCTTTCGGGAACCTCGAGGGGCCGCTACTAGAAGGCGGCGTCTCTACAAAATGCGGACAGAAAAAAATTGTTTCGAAAAAGCCGGCCTCTGAACAGCACTGCTTCGCCTTCCGTGTTCCGACTCGCTACGGCGAATACTTGAAGGCTGCTGGATTCGATGTAATGAATCTGGCCAACAATCATGCCGGAGATTTTGGTGATTATGGCCGGGCCTCGACACGCAAAGTTCTAGATAGTCTGGGAATCAAATACCTGGGTAGCGATCGAAGCCGATTCGCTACCACGGTTTTGGAAGTAAAGGGCAAGAAGATTGGATTCGTAGGTTTTGCACCGAATGAGGGTGTGCCGAATCTTAATGATCTGGCCGGGGCACGTCAGAGAGTAACTGATCTCAAGGCGAAAGCGGATCTGGTGGTAGTTTCGTTTCACGGCGGCGCGGAGGGCACGGGTTACCAGCATGTGCCGCACGGAAAGGAGCTCTTTCTCGGCGAGTCGCGGGGTGATCTTCGTACTTTTACTCACGCGATGATCGATGCCGGCGCTGATCTGGTACTTGGCCACGGACCTCATGTTATGCGTGGCATGGAAATCTACAGAGATCATTTGATTGTCTATTCGATGGGCAATTTCTGCACTTACGGATGGTTCACCCTTGAAGCGGAAACCGCCTTGACAGCAGTGTTTGACATTACGCTGAATATGGACGGACAATTTTTGGACGGCAAGCTTTACCCAGGCAAGCAACTTGGACGTGGCGGACCCGTGTCCGATCCATCCGGTGAAGCGATCCGCGTCGTGCGTGCTCTATCGGTTGACGACTTCGGTGCAGACGCTCCAAGAATCGCAGACGATGGGGGTTTTACGAAGTAACACAGCTCGATGAGATGCTTCGCTGCTTGAGCCCTAGTCAGGCGGCGATCAGCGACCTCCGGGCAGTTGCGATCGCTGCAGTAACCGGTGGCATGGAGAGCACGCCAAGTAAAGTGGCAGCGTAGTTGGGCGCCGTCGCGTAAATGGGGGCAATGTCCTTAATCAGCGCAGTGATGTTCCTGGATGTTTCGTACGCCTGCCACGCCTTCCGATAAGGCGTTCCCTCGCAAATGAGTTTGGCATGCCTCTGAAAGCACGCGGCTAAAGTGGGAAAGGTTGCAAACTCGCAATTGACAGTTTTGACGATGCCACCGATGGACTCAGAGGTTTGAAGCGACTGGACTCCATAACAACCGGAATAAGCTTTAATGCCAAAACAATTATTGCCCGGCTCATGTGCTCCCCAGCCGCTTTCCACGGCCCATTGCGCCACCGTCAACTCGGCAGGGACACCTGTCGTTTCCTCGCACGCGACGGCGCTTTGCGCAGCTATACTTAACCGTGCTAACTCCAGTTCAGATCGCATCAGAACTCCCGGCACAAGTATCATCGTCACGGGGCCCGGGCAAAATCGGGGCTGCACCTAAGTTTCTGATAACGAACTAAATATTATTTTTGATGTTTGTGACCGAGTTACAAATCCTGCTACCAGGCGACTGGTTATCAGACGAACGGCCATGAAGCGCGTTTCGGATGAACGGGCAACTTCATAACCGCGACGCTTATGAAGCGCCGTACCCGTGAGAATCGAGAGCCCTCTGCCCTTCTTGGATCACGTCCAAGGACCATGCGAGGAAATATCGTACAAAGATGCTTCCCGCGTCGTCCGTCTTGATGTGAGTAACGATTTCTTCGTGTCCGGATTTCATCCTCGGAACGTTCCTGGCAAGCAACATAAGGATCCGCTGCCGTTCGGAGGCGTCCTCCGCTTTCGAAAGCATATACAGGTCGAGTGCTGTCACATGGATGAATGAATACTGGGCATGGAATACCGCAGTCATCGGGCGAGTTTTGTCCTTACGAATCGGGCTGACAAACCGTTGCTCCGGCGGATTCGTAATCAGTCGATCAGCCGCCTCGATCGAGATCCCCATGGCGCGAAGCTTCTGGTGAGCCATTTCATGGACAAGAGCTTGCGCAAGTCCGAACGGATCATCGATTGTTGCAAACACACTTCCGAAATCCTGCTCGTAAGAGTGACTCGAGGAGCCGCAAGCCATGGGTCCCAGCCGCGCCTGAATACGGTCGCTGTAGGGGAAGACAGTATCGATAAGTTTCTTGAACTGGTCGTATACCTCCGGCCAGCGTGCCAGAATGTCGGCGGCTCGGGGGAGGTTTGGGTGCGCCGGATCGGCGGGACCGATTCCAGGGCTAGTGAGCCCCTTCGGCGGCGCCTTGCGAACGGCTACCGCGCCGTCGCAGAAAGTCACCGCGCCACAAGGTGGCCTCCGGGCATAAGGAGTAGCGCGCAGCGTCGAGACTCCGGTGGTAGCCAAGCGCAGGATCATGTCCGTGTCATATCCGTCCGCCTGGGGCGCGGCCATCCTGGCCCAATCCGTATTCGACAGCGATTCTGAAAAGCTGGTCATATTTTTATCCAATTTGTTTCTGTCAGGCCTTCTGCTCGTGCAAAGAACCTTGCAGTTGCACGAGTGTTTCCTGAGCTCCGACCTCGGCAATAGATGCCGTTTGTTTTTTCCGGCCTCTGGTCTCAAAAGGAAAGTGAAGCCCAACGCCCGCGAATTTCACCTCTCCGGTTCCAACGCGAAGAATGCGCTTTGGTCCCAAATCGCGTTCCGATAAATCGCAGAACTTGAAAACCGGGGTTTTCACTTCGGTCACACCGTGAAGTTCGCTCCAACTCAGGCTCCAAGATAAAACTTCGAAGAAATCCCGCGCTTCTTTGCCGCATCCCGCACTGGTTCCGATCCTCAAGAATCGATGGGCTGCTTCTAGGGCGCCTACGCAGTCGAGCCGGCATGGAAAAATCGGCAGAACCGAAAGCCCCAAGTGGCACAGCAACGGATGGAATGGAATCGATTCCGAAATAATTGCCGGGTTCGCATGAGATGTAAGGCGGTGAATTGAATTTTCAATCGTCGCGCCCGCCTCGTACCCCATAGCCTGCGCGGCACAACAGGGGGGCAAGTCCAGGAGAAGCTGCAGATCCTCAATTGCCCCGCGTTCCCAAGCTGCCACGGCGCGCCTGACAGTCGGTTCGTCGCCGGCCAAAATGATCTCTGCGCGGTGCGCGCCCGGCCTCGTGGATATGGCCGCCGGAACCGCGTTTGAAGGCAGGCTCGCCAATTCCACTCCGAGTCGCTTGCTCAGCACCCGGAGCCGCTCGAGACTCGTCTCCGGAACCAGCCTTATGGCACAGCGGCCCTTCAACTCCGATCCGGAAAAGACGGTGACGTCCTCCAGGAATTCCGGCAATCGTTCGAGCAGCGGCTGCCAATGGTCACGAGCTTGGGGTCCAACCCAGCTCACGCGGGCAGTCACTATTCGGCGATCCTTCGCGATCTCCGCGGCGTCTGCTTCCGTGCCCTGAGTTTTCGAAACACTTTCGAGAACCTGTCGAAGCGTGCGGTGGATGGATGGATTTCGACCCTCCCTCCAAGCCTCAACCTGCCGCCGTTCGACTTCCGATCGGATGGGTTGCAAAGTCAGGGGAACTCTTCCGGCGTTCACCAGCCGTGTTTCGAGCAGATGAAAGAGTTGTTTCCATTCCGCACAATTCTCGCTTCGATTTCGCCAGTCACCGCCCACCGAGGTGCCCGGGCATTGGCCTTTGCACATCAGAAAGAATCGACAGCCGGAACAACCTTTATCAGACTGCGGCGTATTGTAGAGCGCCACGTACCGTTCGAAACCTGGCGAAGCCGCCTTGATGAAGTCAATCCCATCCTTATTGGTCCTGCCGCAATTGCTCGACTGCCCATTTCCTTCAATCCCCTTGACGGCCTCGGTCGTGTAGGGATCACACGCCCGCCACACGCAACTCACCTTCGAGTCGTTTCCGAGCAGGAGTTGCTCCATCTCGCCAAACATGTCAAACCGGACATTACGCAGCTTCGTTTGCGCCTCTGCAAATGCCACGAGCGCTTCGACATTCTGTTTCGGCGGAAGCGTCAACTCATTCCGCACCGACGAATCGTCGACCTCCAGAAGATGCAGCCTGACGCCCCTGATCCCCATGGCGTCCAGTTTGTGAAACCATTCAATCATTCGCGGAAGCTTCTCCGCCGTGGCGTTCAGCCGGTGCATCGTGACGATGAGCCCCGGGGTCATTCCCGCGGCGCACAAACGCTCGATTGCGAGTTCTACACGGGCTGTGGCGGCTCTAGTTTTTTCCAAGCTGCCGTTCCACCGCGCGTCGTTCAATTCTCCGGGGCCATCGATGGACACGCCCACGCTGACTCTGTACCGCCGAAAGAGGTCGATATGGCGGTCTTCAATCAGCGCTCCATTTGTCTGGATGGCGCTCCGGCCAAATTCCTTCATCCCGAATGCAAACAAGTCCTCCAGATCCTCGAACCTCATCAGGAGCGGCTCGCCTCCAAACAAGGTGAAAGGGCCTCCCACCCGGCGCGTCTCCTGCTTCATCAACTCGAGGTTGTAGGGCGTCCTGTGATTCCCGGCCTCTCTCTGCGGGTTCTGGTAACAGTAATGGCACGAGAGATTACAGGCCACCCCTTGGGGACGGAGTTCAACGCTCATCTGAATTCGTTGGGTTCCCGTCCCGGCGGAGCAATGCTACGTCTCTACCCGGGACAGGAGCCGGTTCTCGATCAGCAGGAACAGGAGCAGATGCAGATATCTGCCAGAAGTGAGTTCAACTCATCCTCGATAGCGGGAATCGCCACGCTGTTCAGAATCGAGTTCAACTCCGAAATCATCTCGTCGAACAAACCCGTCAGCCAGGCAGTTTCGAATCCCAACTCGATTAACCCGGCCACCACACCACTCCAGTTTTGATAGCTGTCAACGCTGGACGGCAAGGTGATGCTGAGACTGGTAATTTGGGCATAGAAACCCGGCGCCTCGCCCTCAGTGTTTCCGGTGCAATAGAGGGTGAGGGTCCCGCTTCCCGCTCCCGTAATGTCACTGACCGAAACACTATCGGTCTCGTTTACTACCGGGAGTCCGAACGCGGCAAGGTAGAAGGCGACATAAGGTGTGAGGGCGCTGCTGAAGCCGATATTTGAGCTGAATGGGATCGCATAACCCGTGGCCGGAACGGGAGTCGGGATGTCGATGGTCGCGGGCAATTGAAGGTCTGAGAAAAACATCGACCCGCAGCCCGTGAGCTTCGTCAGAGTTGCTCCGTAGTTTGTGGTCTCAGCCGGCGTGTCATAGTGAGCGGACGTATCGTCGTGCGGCAGTGATGTATCGTCGTGAGCCGTACTCGTGTCGTCATGAGCGGAAGTGTCGTCGTGTGGCGCGCTATCCGTGTGCGAGTCAGTGTGCGGTATACCGAGCGCGCCCGGGACATCCCAGTGAGCATCGTCGTGCGCCAGCTTGCTGTCCACATGGTTCGGCGTGTCGACATGATTATTGGTATCAACGTGATCGTTGGTGTCAACGTGCGCCCCCGTCGAGTCGACGTGCGGTATTAAGGTATAGCTTCCGCTGGCGCTCACCGAATCGCAAAAATACATCGCGTTCAGGGTGGATGGCTGGCACCCGGAAGTCATTTCCCATTGATAATTCTGCATCGCTGAGGATTGGATGACTGCGTTGAGTGCTTGCTCCGTAAGCTCCGCGAGGTTGGGTGGCACCGTGATCGTGGTCGCTTGCTGGGTGGGCTCCGCCTGGTTGGGTGGCGCCGAAATCGTTGTCGACATACTCATCTCCTTGAAGCTGAGGGGAATTTGGTCCCCAGGCAAAAACATAGGTTGCATCTACCCAGGCGGCCTCTCAAGGGTTTTTTGGATATTTCAAGACCTAATGGAACAAATGCGTCTCTATTTGATAACAACTAATGTGTGAGTATACAGTCCTTATCAGGAAATAGTCCGCGACTCTGTAAAAATAGGCCGCTATGGGGCGCACCCGTCGGCGGTCAGCGGGCGCCGGGACGATGCAGCGGCTGTCATTTCAGCGACAGCCGCTACGCAGACGGGTACCTAAGAGCGGCCTTGATAGTTCGCTTGTCACCAAACGAGGTGGTTGTGACCGGGGTGCAGAGTTTTGGCAGACCCCGCCCAAACGAATTCACCCGCAATCCGAGGGGGGAGAGTAACATCTGCAGTAAATCGGGTTTCGTTTGTAAGCTCGACAATAATTTGCCCCTTAGGATGCGGCATGCTGGCGCTCACATGTTTCAACGAGCCCAAGCTCGGAGCAATACGGACCCTGCGAAATCCAGGCGCAGCGGATTCAATGCCCACCAGCGTTCGGAAGATTTCGAAATTTGGGCTGGCGCCCCAGGCGTGGCAGTCTGATCGCGTATCGGGGCCGTTCCATTCCGACCACGTCGTCAGGCCGTCTTTCAGCATCTCCCGCCACGGCCCAAGAGTGTCCAGGTATCGACCGCCTAAATTTACTTCGCGCAAGGTTGCGTTGGTATACGCGCGGAAGTAAATGGAGGATGCCTCAAGCGTTGAGTCGGAGAAGATCTTCTCGACCACCGATCGCTCGTCTTGCCGCGGTAGAAGATGCGCCAGAACCGCCAGCGTATTCACCTGCTGCGAATATGTCCGGTGTGAAGGCTGATCGGCAAACAGGCCGCGACCAGCATCCCAGTCGCTCCGGACAATGGTGGTTTTCAGCTTCGCGGCGGCCGCGGCATATTCTTCGGCTAAGGATTTGCTGCCGAGCGACCGTTCCAAATCCGCGGCCCAGCCATATCCGAGAAGCAACTGCAGATCCAGGACCGCTGACGAGGAGCCGTCCGCTTCGCCGGGCGGCACACCGTCCGTCCAGTGCTTAGTCCAATCGACGAAATTCCACCAAGGCAGCCGTTCGAGCGAGCCGGTCGCCTTCTGATGCGCGGCAAAAAACGACAGCACCGAGCGGACGCCCGGCAGCATGCTTCTTACAAACGACTCATCGTCAACATACATCCAGTAGTCGTGGACCGTACCAACCCACCACAAAGAAAAAGGTGGAATGTATTGCTGCAAGTAAGATGGCGCCCGGCTATAAGTTGCGCCTTCCGCAGTGCGGGATGAATTTAGTAATTCTATCCCGTTTTTCATCAAACGCGCGTCGCCGGTCATATATAACGAGACCATCATTTGTATTCGCGCGTCTCCCGCATATTGAAGCTGTTCGTAATATGGGCAGTCCATGTAGGTCTCGTGCGCGCAGAGCCGCGCAGTGCGCCAGCCGGTCGTCAGAATGTCCTGGATTTCAGCATTGACCGTCGGGTCCGATACTGTGATGCGGGCGCTGCGCTCGAAAGGATAAGCAGTAAAGACTCCGTGGATATTGTCGATGGTGAGCGGGTCCGCGCCGGTCCGGATGACCAACTCAAGATACCGGTAGGTTCGCCAGAACAGCGGGCGGTAGGTGCGGTGCGCCGCTCCGTCCGGGAGGAACGTATCTGCCGTGCCGTAGAAAACTTTGCCGGCGATCTCGTTGCGATTGCTCTTCAGCGGATAGCGATCGTGGGGACCAGGTTTGTCATACATTGTCTCGGCGTAACGCAGCATCACTGAGCTGCCTTTCCCGCCGGTGACGGTGAGTTCAGGGTACGCGGTCGTCAAGTAAGTTTGATCCAACAGCAGAACCGCACGGCTGTCCGGAGGGACTTTGAATGGAACCCCGCCGGGCGCCGGTATGCCCTCGCACCTCCGCAGATTCCAAATGCGCTCGATTTTCTGCTCCTCAAGCGGAATGTAGCGCGGGGTCAACATCCAGCGGTTCGGCGCGTCGCTCGCATCGCGCGGCGAGGCTTTACTGATCTCTGCTGCCTGAACCCATGAGGAGTCGTCAAACCCGACAGATTCCCATCCCCATGGGTAAAGCGCACCTTCCAGCTTTTCATTGGCTGCGATGGCGTGGTAGCCGGTCACCTGGTCTGCCGGCCACGGCGCGGGTGAATAGGCGCGGTCTTGTACGCACTTCCACGACTTATTGGTATTTACTTCGGCATTTTCGGGAGCTTTGGCCTGCAGCAGGAACCCGGTTTGGTTCGTATTCTGCGCGACCGCTCGATACGGCCCATCGTTCCAGACGACAGCGGCCAGGATGTTTGAGCCGATGTGAAGCTGCGGCGCGATGTCCACCGCCTGGTAGCGCCAATGATACAAGTCGCTGCGAGCCGGGCCCCACGCCACGCGCTGGCCGTTCACGAACAACTCGTAACGGTTATCTCCAGACACGTAAACCACATAGCGATCGGGCTTCGTGGCAAGCGGGAACGAGCGCCGAAAATGATACACGCCGTAATCGAAAGGCGAGGCGCCCGGAACGTGAATCCATTCGGCAGGCCAAGGCTGGCGCGCGAAATCCGTTGCGAAACACGAGAGCGGAATGAGGAGAGACAGTATAAGCTTCATGGAACGTAAGATGATATCGGAACACCTATGAAAAAGATTGCCTTGCTCATTGTCGCGGGATTTGCCGCCGTGCTGCTTGCGAGTCAGAACCAATCGCGAAACATTCCAGAGAGCGATACCAGCTTCATCGACACCGATGGCACCGCACACGTAACCCGAGTGGTTCCGGTACCCACGACCATCAGCCCTGAGGCTCAGCAAACGCTCCGCCGCCAAGTATCGGATGTTGCTACGCCGGAAAGCTTAGCCGAACGCCGCAGCAAGACAGACGCCTGGCAGAGCCGCGCAGGCGACCAGGCGCGCTCGCTTTACCCAGTAAAGATCGCATCGGATGCGATCGCCGCGGTTCCCGTCAGAATCATTACTCCGCTTTCTATTCCAGCCAACAAGACCACGCGAGTTCTGATCAACCTGCATGGCGGCGGATTCAATTCGGATTCGGGCTCGCTGACCGAGTCGATTCCCGTCGCCAACTTGACACAGACAAAAGTGATCGCCGTTCTCTATCGGCTCGCTCCGGAACATCCATTCCCAGCGGCTGTGGAAGATGCTGTCGCGGTATACAAAGAGCTTCTGAAAACTTACGAGCCACAAAATATTGGCATCTATGGAACTTCAGCGGGAGCGATTTTGACCGGGGAGGTCGCGGTGAAATTGCGCCAGCTAGGCGAACCGCTCCCGGCCGCGCTTGGAATTTTCTCCGGCATGGGCGATTTCACTCAGGAAGGCGATTCACAAGCCATCTACGCGTTGAACGGGTTCTCTGGGCCGCTCAATCCGCCATCAAAGCAGCCCCCTAACGGAGCTTACGTGGGGTCGACAGATCGAAAAGATCCGGTCCTCTCCCCTTTGTATGCCGATGTGAAAGGCTTTCCGCCAACCCTCTTCGTTACCAGCACGCGCGACCTGCTGCTCAGCGGAACAACCATTCTCCAGCGCGCATTTTTGCGAGCGGGCGTGGATGCGCAGCTCGTGGTATTCGAAGCGCTCCCTCACGCGTTCTGGAACGACACCCGTCTACCTGAATCGAGAGAGATGCACCAGCTCACTGCCGCATTTTTCGATCGGCATCTAGGCAGTTAGCCGCGTACGATCTCGCCGGCCGCTCCCGCCGTCTGAAACGCTTCTTCGAAATCGCCCGCGTCAACAGGCAAGTCCTTCGGAACTTGAAACTCTTCGAGATCGTTGGATGCGTTCCATCGAATTTCGAAGGGGGCAGAGACGGTCTTCACGTTGGGATAGAGCGTCGGGACTAGATTCTCGCTCACAGCCACGTGCACCAACTCCATAGTGTTTCGTATGCGGCAATAAGTCACGGTTGAGAGGTCCAATTTGCCCACCGTAGGAGCGATCCTGGTCAATGCTTCCAAGTCGCAAGGAAAGTGAATCGGTATTCGAATTGCCGACGGTGTGGAAGCAGTTAGGGAGTTGATATAAGTGGGATTCCAATCTACATCATTCAGCAGCTTGTCGTGAATAACATCCGCCAGGCCAAGCCCGACAGCGCTATGGTAGGTGAGCTCGCTCAAGCGGCGCGCATAAATACGGTGAACAACCGGTAGGTCCGGAAACGGGTTGTAATTGCCGTGAATCGCACGGTTGATCACCTTCGTATCCATGCCGGCGCCGCTGATATTTTTCCCAATCTCATCGACAATCAGGATGTCGATCTCCGGCGCGGGCAGCTTCGCCATCCACGATTTCACTTCCCGCAAAAGCTCCTCTTCGCGCTCGATCATGGCATGAACGCCTTGCGCGGCCGATATCGCCACCAGCCCCGCTGTTTCATGATGCGCGCCTTCCTGCACTGCCAAACCGCCCAGGATCTTGCCGGATGCAAATACTTTGGCGCCGACGCTGCGAATCACCTGTTCCAAGCCGAGCCGGTACGCGAATGTGTGATATCGCTGGGCGCCGGCGAATTTTCCGAGGCCAATGGCCATCATTTTGAAGAGACCGCTCTCGATCTCGCCCGAAAAATCCGTGTGCCACTTAATGCGCCCGATCAGGAAGACACCGTCGGAATCGTAGGCGTTCTTGTCCATGAACGCCTCTATCCCCTCGGGCGTTTTACCCAAAGGCTCGACCTCGAGCGAGCTGAGCACCGGCGCCCCAACACCGGCTTCGTTAATCCCGTAGTGCGCCAAGACGTCAGTCTGCCCTTCGGCGGTCGCCGCTCCATGGCTGCCCATGGCTGGGAAGATAAACGGATCGGCTCCGTGTTCCTTCAAAAAGTCGACAATCGATTTGACGATGACTTTGAGGTTCGCTATACCCCGGCTGCCGACTCCCACCGCGATGCGCGCGCCTCTTGGAAATTTGAAATCAGCCTCCGAAAGTTCCTTCCGAATATGGTCCGGAATATGGGTGATGGCGCGGTTTGGGAAGTATTGCTCGGCGAGAACAAATCGAGGCAGTTTCATCACATTCATAAGCATAGCCCCGGCAGCCAAGCCGCTTGGTCAAACAATGGACAGAAATCGCCAAGCCGGGGTGCGGGCGTTGTCGGGCGGGTTCTTAATAGAATGGATGGACCATGGCTAAGCTCACGGGCAAGAACGTTCTTATCACCGGCGCCTCTTCGGGGATCGGCGCGGCAACCGCGGTGCGTTTCGCCCAAGACGGCGCGAACGTAGCGATCAACTATCACAAAGATAAAGACGAAGCGGAAGCGGTCCGAGTCAGGGCGGAGAAAGCGGGCGGATCGAAGCATCTGATTGTGCAAGCCGATGTGTCTCACGAAAACGAAGTGAAGAGGATGTTCGCGACGGCGATCTCGGAGTTTGGCTCGCTCGATGTGCTGGTCAACAATTCCGGCATCCAGGCGGCATCGCCGAGCGATCAACTCGAGATGGTGGACTTCGACCGCATCCTGGCGGTGAACCTTCGCGGTGCGTTTATGTGTGCCCGCGAGGCGCTCAGGCATTTCCTGTCGCGCGGCGCCGGGGGCGTGATCCTAATCAACTCGAGCGTACATGAAATCATTCCCAAGCCGACTTACGTTTCGTATTCAATCAGCAAAGGAGGCATCGAGAATCTGACGAAAACGCTAGCGCTTGAATACGCATCAAGGGGTATTCGCGTGAACGCCGTCGGACCTGGCGCGATCGTGACGCCCATCAACGAAGCTTGGATCAACGACCCGAAAAAACGCGGCGAAGTGGAGAGCCATATTCCGATGGGCCGGGCTGGAACACCGGAAGAGATCGCGTCCGTCTTCGCATTTCTCGCCTCCGACGACGCGTCTTACATTACCGGGCAAACGATATTCGCGTGTGGCGGCTTAACGCTGTATCCTGAATTCCGAACGTCATGGTCTTCTTAATTATGAGAACGCTGATGCTTCTGGCGGCGGCCACCGCGCTTGTTGCGCAAGAAAACCCAGTCTCGCGGCCCCGGCCGCCGATTGTGGGCGTGGCGCATATCGGCTTGGAGACGAACGACATCGCCGCTGCGCGCGAATTCTACGGTCACGGGCTTGGGTACCAGGAACCGTTCAGCCTTGATAAACCGAGCGGCGGGCTTATGTTGACTTACTTCAAGGTCAACGATCACCAATATATCGAGGTTTTTCCCGATCTGAAGAGCGAATCGCAAGATCGGCTATCGCATATTGCGTTCGAAACGACGGATATCCGGAAGTTGCGCGATTATCTGGCGAGCGGCGGGGTTGCCGTGCCGGCTACCGTTCCGCTAGGCCGCGACGGAAACCTGAGCATGATGCTCAAGGACCCTGATGGACACAATGTCGAGTTTGTCCAGTACATGCCGGGTTCTCTGCATAGCAAGAATTTTGGAAAGTTTCTGCCCGATACGCGCGTTTCGAAGCACATAATTCACGTAGGGGTCACCGTACAGAATCGCGAGGCGGCGGATCACTTCTACAAGGACATTCTCGGTTTTCGAGCCATCTGGCAGGGCGGCATGACGGACACACGAATAGATTGGGTGGATATGCGCGTGCCGGACGGCACGGATTGGCTTGAATACATGCTCAACGTGCACGATCCGACGCCCAAGCAGCGCGGGGTAATGAACCACCTTGCGTTGGGAGTGGATAGCATCCAGGAGGCCTATAAAGAAGTACTGGCAAACGGTTTGAAACCGCCGCAGCCGCCCAAGATCGGCCGCGACGGCAAATGGCAGCTCAATCTTTACGACCCGAACTACACGCGCGCCGAGCTGATGGAGTTCAAACCCGTCCAGACGCCGTGCTGCTCGCCGATGCTGTCGCTGCTGGGTCTTCAGACCCCGCTTTCTCGATAGAGATAGCCGTGATACTGTATCTATATGTCTCGGTACGCACATCCTGAAGTTCTCGTAGAAACCGATTGGCTGGCTGGGAAGCTGCACGATCCGTCGGTGCGCACGGCGGAGGTGGATGTTGACACGGCGGCTTACGATCTGGGACACATACCGGGCGCAGTAGGCTGGAATTGGACCACGCAACTAAGCGATACGGTGCGCCGCGACATCCTGCCGAAGCAGGAGTTGGAAGCGCTGCTCTCGAAGTCTGGAATCGGGCCGGATACAACAATCGTGCTCTATGGCGACAACAACAATTGGTTCGCGGCCTGGGCGTTCTGGCAACTGAAAATTTACGGCCATAAAGACGTCCGGATCCTGAATGGCGGCCGCAAGAAGTGGCTGGCCGAGAGCCGCGAGTTGACCCAGGAGGTCCCTTCGTATCCGGCTGCGCAATACCATGCGCAGCAGCCGGATCTGTCGTTGCGAGCGTTTTTGCCGCAGGTGCAAGACGCCGTTCGCAATAAAGCGGCGTCACTCGTAGATGTGCGGAGCCCGCAGGAGTTCAGCGGTGAGATTCTTGCCCCGCCCGGTTTGCCGGAGACGTGCCAGCGCGGGGGTCATATTCCAGGGGCGCGGAGCGTGCCGTGGGGCAAGGCATGCAACGAGGACGGCAGGTTCAAGTCGTTCGATGAGCTGAAGGCGTTGTATGGCGGCGAAGGCGTGGACGGCTCCAGGCCTACGATTGCCTATTGCCGCATCGGTGAGCGTTCCAGCCATACGTGGTTTGTACTGAAGTATCTGCTCGGGCTGCCGGGGGTGGTGAATTACGACGGCTCCTGGACGGAGTGGGGCAACCTGGTCGGCGCGCCCGTGGAACGCGGTGCGGCTAAGGCCACTGGAGCTTAACGATGTCATCACCATCTCGTGTGCAGGGTTTTCAGGAACGAGAAATCGAGATTGCTGGCTGGCCGGTACGTCTGACCTGCTACCGGATTGGTGAGCAGTACATTTGCCAGGCTGACAACGTCTCGCCTGGCGCTTGTTTGGCGCGGATGTCGGCTAGCACTGCAGAAGAGGCGGAATCACAAGCGATCTCAAAGGCTCGCCATCTGCTCGGAAAGACTCGACGTCGGGAAGTCTAATCCGTCATATCGCCTCATTGCGCGACGGAGCAATCGAACCGGAACGTGCTCACGAAGGTCCGGAACACCGGCTCGAAGCGTTCCAGTTGATCGTCCCGGCACTCCAGCTCCAAGCGATAGAGCGCGCCCTTGTAATGCGTGAAGATAATCTCTTCGATCCAGGTTGCGCGTTCCTGAGGATCGTAATAGCGGTCCTTGGTGAATAAAGCTGAGCTGCCGGCAAGCTTCATGTCCCGCTTCTCAAGGACCTCGATGGCTTCGGCACGCTCGAATTTCTTCAAGCCGTCGAAGTGTAGCTGGAGGTTCTCGACCAAGCTGACCGGAGTTGCCACCGCCGATTCCACCTCTGCAGGCATTACGCCCACATCGATTTCACCGAGCGGCTTCGAATACCTCTTCAAGCCCGTCTCGACGTAAATGCCAGCGCCGTCGAAGGCATCCCCCTTGAGCCAGTGAGATGGATAGCTGACGCAGTAGTCCCATTGCGAATTTGTGTACGGCTTCCAGGTGCGGTCCTGCTTCCCAGGTTGCGGAGCCGCGCACAGGACGGCAATTGAGACAATCGCTGAACACCAGGCAAGTTTGCGAGGCATCTCGGATAGACTGCCACAATCCGCTCGGAATTTCCAGTGTATTTTTGAGAGATCAGCTTCCGACCGAAAACCGGAAGATGGTAGTTTGCCGGTACCGCTCCCCCGGCTTCAGCTCGGTAGAGGGAAAGTTCGGCTGATTCGGTGAATCGGGGAAATGCTGAGTCTCCAAACAAAACCCGGACCGAAACCCATAGACCACTCCCGCTTTGCCCTTGGCCAATGATTCGGCCAAATGATTGCCGGTGTAGAACTGAACTCCCGGTTCAGTGGTGAGCACTTCCAAGATGCGGCCCGAGTTGGGATGGTGCGCGCGAGCCGCGAATGATGGACCGTTGCCGCTGGGCTTTAGGACGAAGTTATGATCATAGCCCACGCCGTACTTGAGCTGTTCGTCTTTTTGATCGATCCGCTCTCCAATTCGCGTGGGCCGGGTGAAATCAAACGGTGTTCCCTCGACGCTGCGCAGTTCCCCAGTTGGAATGAGGTGAGCATTGACTGGCGTAAAGCGATCGGCCGCAATGGTCACGATGTGGTCCAAAATGTCGCCCGAAGCTTGCCCCGCGAGATCGAAGTAGGAATGGTTCGTCAAATTCAAGACGGTGTTCTTATCTGTGGTCGCGGCGTAGTCAATTCTCAGTTCATCATCATCGGTCAGCGTGTAGGTTGCGGTCGCGGTCAACGTACCCGGATAGCCTTCTTCACCGTCCGCGCTCAGATATTCGAGGCGTAGCGCTGAGCCGTTGTCTGTGCTGACCGGACCGGCCTTCCACGTGACCTTATCGAACCCCTTCAGACCGCCGTGCAACGAATTCTCGCCATTGTTTCGCGCCAGCTTGTAAGTCGTACCGTCGAGTGTAAACTCGGCCTGGGCGATCCGGTTTGCGTAGCGGCCGACCAACGCGCCGAAATAAGGGTTCTTTGCGAGATATCCGTCCAGGCCGTCGAAGCCGAGCACGATATCGGCAAACCGGCCATTTCGATCCGGCGTTTTCAACGTAACGAGCCGGCCGCCATAGTTGGTGATCGACGCTTCAGTTCCCTTTGCATTCCGCAACGTGTATAGCTTTATCTCTTCTCCGCTGGGTAATGTGCCCCAAATCGTTTCATCGAGCCGCGTCACTTTGTCTCCCTCCAGCACCGCTGGAACGCTTCGACTTCTTTCCGGCTGCCGACTACCAAGGCCGTGCGTTCGTGGATTTCGCGCGGTTGTTTTTCCAGAATTCTATGCTCTCCGTCGGTAGCCAGACCGCCTGCCTGTTCCGCGATAAATGCCAGAGGATTGGCTTCATAGAGCAGCCGCAGCTTTCCATTCGGGTAACCCTTGGTTGGAGGATAAATGAAAACTCCTCCTTTCAGGATGGTGCGATGGAAATCCGCCACCAAGGAGCCGACATATCGGGAGCTGTAGTCAAGCCCAAGCGCACCGGAGCGCAAACGGCGCAGGTATTCCTGGTAGGGCTCGGGAAAAGTGTGCGCTTGCGCTTCATTCACGGAATAGAAATTTCCGTGCTTGGGCATGCACAGATTGTCATGGCTCAGCACAAATGCACCGATGTCGGGATTCAGCGTAAACCCGAAAACTCCCTTGCCCGCGCTGTAAACAAGGATTGTGGAAGAACCGTAGACGACGTAACCCGCCGCAACCTGTTTCCATCCCGGCTGGAGCACAGCCGCCTGTATACCGCCATCCATCTTCGGCGGGCGGCGAAAGATAGAGAAGATGGTGCCGACGCTGACGTTCACATCAATGTTCGAGGAGCCGTCGAGCGGGTCAAAAAAGATGACGTATTTGCCGGTCTCCCGGGCCCGGTCGAAAGTGACGGGCTCTTCGTTTTCTTCGGAAACCAGGATGGCGACCGTGTCGCGAAGGCCGAGGCAATGCAAGAGAGCTTGATTGGCGTAGACATCGAGCTTCTGTTGCGTTTCGCCCTGCACGTTCGTCTCACCCGCGCTGCCGAGTACATCGAGCAGGCCGGCGCGGCGCACCTTCGCCTCGATCATCTTGGTGGCGAGCGTAATGCCAGAGAGCAGCCAGGAGAATGTGCCGCCGGCGTCCGGGAAATGTTCCTGCTGCTGCAACAGAATGTGTTGCTGCGCCGTGATGATGAAATCCTTGGCAGGCGGCGGCGAAAGCTTCATGGAGCGACCTCGTGAAGCTTGCGGGCACTCACTGCATCGAGCACTTCAACGCCATCGAGCCAAGCATATGTGTGCACGCCAGCCAGGTCCTCCTCCCAGTCCGGTTCGATGCTGTGGATATGGCGCGATTCGTAGCTATCAGGCGTGAGCTCGAGGATTTCTTCGACGTGAATGCGGCGGCCGTAGTTCTCGCAGCAGTCTTGAACCGGCCGCAATAGGCGATCATGAATCGGCACAATCGCCCCTGCGCAACGGGCATTCCGCACGTCGGTCGAGATGGGGGCTTTGGGATGCCGGGTCCACTCACCCGTGAGCGAACTGGAAGAGAACAGGGCGCCGAAGGCCGCGTTGCCGCAAGGCTCGCAAAGGGTTGTAAAGAAATACCAGCGCCCTTGATGAAGGAGAGGCGTCGTATCAACAAGCGAGCCTCGGAAGAGAGTTTTTTCGAGGGTCCAGGAGAACGGGAAATTTGTCGCCCGCCACAACTCGACCGATTGGTTTTCGGCGGATTCCGGGATCATGAACACCTCGCCGTCGTGATAAAAAACTGCGGGATAAGAAAGATGATACCCTGCGTCGAGACAAACGGCAGGCGCGCCGATGAAGAGATCGCGCGCGACGGGCGCGCAGCAGATGCGGCCGCGCTGCTCGCCATAGAGGAAGTCTTCGAAAAACAGCCATAGCTGGCCGTTGTGCCGGATAAGAAACGGGTCTGCGTAGAAGTGGCCTGACGGGCATTGTATCCAGGCGAAGCCTGACTTGTCGTGTGTGCAATCGGTAAGCAAGGTTGGACAAGCGGCATTGCGCATGCAGATGCGCCAGTGGTAAATTCTTTGGGCGCGTAACGGATTCAGCCGCCGAACCGCTTTGGCGGGGATCCGCGGCGCCAGCCACCGCAGCATCTGGGCATTGGTGGGAGCCCGGTATATTTCGGTTTTTCCTCTGTAGGGAGCTGGAGGCAGCGCCAGTCGTTTCACCGAGTCCCAGCCGAGCTCGTGGAGTTCGTGCAGTTTTCGGATGACGAAGTGGGTGGAGCCCCAGTAGGGAAAAATTAAGTTGCTGACAGGTGAGAGACCGCGGGCGGTGGCGAAGAGCGATTTCGAAAGGACCACGCCGTCGTCGAGCTTCTCCGTCAGGACCTGCAGAATGACTCCGCTGCGTGGATTATCTTCGACGACCTCCCAAAACAAAGCCGGGCCGCCGCGGTAATATTCGTTGTCGCCGTGGTGAAAGGACCAGATGCCATGGCGCGCGCTGCTCAAAACTTCACCGCGCAAGATGTTGAAGCCGAAACGCAGGATGACATCGAGATCGTAAGAACGCAGAACTGCGAGGGCCTCGGGCGGGAAGCGGTGCACAAACCTCTTGGCGATGGGAACGACTTCGAGTCGGGGGCGATTTTCCAGGAGGTCCCTGCAATCGACGGGCTCAAGCGGATTGCGATCGCGATGCAGGCGCTCGTCGAATTTCCGAAAGGCGTGATAGAGGATCAGACGGCGGCGGCCGGGGTCTTTGAGCAAGCGAGCGTACCGCGAGAATTTGCCGGGCGCGGGGGCTGGTGAGGGCGCCTCCGGTTGGCGATTTAAGATCACCAGATCGAGGCCGGCAAAATCGGATGCCAGGATGTCTGTCAGGATTTGACGACAGAACTTCGCAAGAACGAAATCATCGATCATTACGCCGATCCGAAGCGGCTTGGCGTCGGATCTGGAATGCAGGTAAAGTGTTGAGATCATTGCCCGCGTCTCAGGTAAGGCGCCTGACGCACGGGCAAGTCTAGCATGTGAACAGGCCTGAACTGTAATCTACCCGTAACAGTACTCGCAGTACCGCAAGCAATAAAATCTCGAGGCAACAGCGCGTTCTTTCCGTACTCTCCGTACGGCTAAACACTCCAGCCGCGCGATTGCGCTCGGGTACGCTGGAGAATTGCCGGCAAATACAATTACGCCGGAGCCGTCGCCGCACGCGCCCGCAGTTCCCCACCCCAGGGGCATCGTTTTCGGCTCGTCAATATTTCTCAGCGCGTTTCTGCTGTTCTCGCTCGAACCGCTGATCGCAAAGATCATTCTGCCGTGGTTCGGAGGTTCGGCGGCGGTGTGGTCTACCTGCCTGGTCTTCTATCAGGTCGCACTGCTGGCTGGTTATCTTTACGCGGAGCTGGTCACGCGCTATCTACCGATTCGCGCACAGGCTATGGTTCACGTCGTTCTGCTGATTGCTTCGCTGACATTGCTGCCGATCGGACCGACCGAGCGCTGGAAACCCGGTGTGTCGAACGATCCCGCCTGGCTGATTCTTGAAATGCTCGGCGCAACAATCGGGCTGCCGTTCGTGGCCCTTTCGGCGACGACGCCGCTGTTGCAGGCCTGGCTGGCGCGCACGGGCTACAAGACTCCGTATCGATTCTTTGCGCTCTCGAATTTCGCTTCACTTGCGGCGCTCCTGGCGTATCCGGTGACGATCGAGCCGATGCTGGATATCTCCACTCAGCGGCTCGCTTGGTCGGCTGTCTACATTGTTTTTGCTGCTGTGTGCGCGTTCACGGCGTGGGGCAGCAGGACTGCGCCGGCGCAAATGGCGAGGGACCTTGAGCGGGTTGAGCATGCTACGAGTCTTCGCAAGCTAGCGTGGTTCGCGCTGGCGGCCTGCGGCTCCATGCTGTTGCTGTCCGTTACTAATCACATTGATGCGAATGTCGCGGCGGTTCCGCTGCTATGGGTGTTACCGTTGGCGGTTTACCTGCTGACCTTCATCTTGAGCTTCGGCTCGCGTTCGATCTACAACCGTGCCGTCTGGCTTCGCGTGCTGGCTTTCGCGTTGGGGATTCTCGCGTATGCCATTTTCAATATCAACTTTATTGAAGCAATTCACGTCAGTATTCCAGTATTTCTGGCGGGTCTGTTTGCCTGCTGCATGTTCTGCCATGGGGAGTTGAACCGGTTGCGACCTGAGGCGGGCGACTTGACGAGTTTCTACTTGACGATCGCGGCCGGCGCAGCTGCAGGCGCCATTTTCGTGGGGTTGATTGCCCCACATATCTTCAGCGGAATTTACGAGCTACCGCTGACGCTCTGTGTCACCGCCGTTCTAGCGGCCGCAATCACGTGGCCGGACGGGCGCTGGCCGGTTCGCGCGCTCTGGATCGCGGTTTCGGTGTGCATGGCGATCGTCTTCGCGAAAAACGTGACCGCCTATCGCGCCAGTGCTCTCTCGCTAAGGCGCAGCTTTTATGGGTCGCTGCGGGTAGTGCAGTCTAACCCAGGCCCGCTGGAGCGCCGAACGCTATATCACGGCGTCATCACGCATGGCGAGCAGTACTTACTCGCTCCGCTGCGATTTCGACCGACGACGTATTACGGGCCGGATTCGGGAATTGGAATCGTGCTGCGCGAATGCTTCAGCAGCCCGAAACGGGTGGGCATTGTGGGATTGGGGGTGGGTACGATCGCGGCTTACGGGGAAAGCGGCGACATATTTCGCTTCTACGAGATTAATTCGCAAGTAGTGGATGCCGCGCAGTCGTTGTTCTTCTATTTGCGCGAGACACGCGCGCGGGTGCAAATCGTCCTGGGCGATGCGCGCCTTTCGCTCGAGCGCGAGACTACTGCGCCGTTCGATGTGCTGGCGCTGGATGCGTTCTCCGGAGACGCTATTCCCGTACATTTGCTGACCAAAGAAGCGGTTGCGCTCTATCTAAAGTACTTGAAACCGGAGGGAGTGCTGGCGTTCCACGTCTCGAATGACTATCTGGATTTGGCGCCCGTGGTACGCGAGTTGGCCGAAGGCGTGGGCTACCAGGCAGTACTCGTCAGGAATCACGAGAATGACGATGAGCTGGTGCTGCCCGCGGATTGGGTGTTAGTGACTAAAAATTCCGCAGTGCTTACTAACCCGGCGGTGAAAATACATTCCGAGCCCATCGCGGGACGGAGGGGGCTACGGCCGTGGACAGATAATTACAGCAGCTTGCTGCCGATTTTGAAAGCGCCGAAATTGCAGTGATTCTGCTGAAAAGCCGTAAAATTGGAACAACCGTAATTAGGACGGAACAAAGCAATATATATGAAGACAGCGCCACCGATCACCGAAGTTCTCGATGCGAATCAGTTGCTGACAGCGCTGATTGCGTTCAAGAAGGGGAATTTTTCGGTACGACTGCCCGTGAACCAGGTTGGGCTTGCGGGGAAGATCATCGACACCTTGAATGACATCTTCCAGATGAACGATGATATGGCGGCTGAGCTGACGCGGATCAGCAAAGCCGTGGGTAAAGAAGGCAAGATTGGCCAGCGGGCGTCCCTCTCCGCTGGTTCGGGGAGCTGGGGCTCCTGCGTCAATTCGGTAAATAGCTTGATCTCCGATCTGGTGCAGCCATCGACGGAGGTTGCGCGCGTGATCGGCGCGGTGGCGCAGGGCGATCTGTCGCAAAAGATGTCGCTCGAGGTGGACGGGCGTCCGCTGAAGGGCGAATTTGTGCGCACGGCGCGCGTGGTCAACACCATGGTCGGGCAGTTGAACTCGTTCGCATCGGAAGTGACGCGCGTGGCGCGCGAGGTGGGGACCGAAGGAAAGCTCGGCGGGCAGGCGGTTGTGACGGGCGTCGCGGGCACGTGGAAGGATTTGACCGACTCGGTCAACTCGATGGCATCCAATCTCACGAACCAGGTCCGGAACATTGCCGAAGTGACGACCGCGGTTGCGAAGGGCGACCTCTCGCGCAAGATCACGGTGAACGTGCAGGGCGAGATTCTGGAGCTCAAGAACACGATCAACACCATGGTCGATCAGCTCAGCTCATTTGCTTCCGAGGTGACGCGCGTGGCGCGCGAAGTGGGCACGGACGGCAAGCTGGGCGGCGAGGCGGTGGTGAAGGGCGTCGGCGGCGTTTGGAAGGATCTGACGGATTCGGTGAATTCGATGGGTGGCAACTTGACCGCGCAGGTGCGCAACATCGCTGAGGTCACTACGGCGGTTGCGAAGGGCGATTTGTCGCGCAAGATCACAGTGAATGTGCAGGGCGAAATTCTCGAGCTCAAGAACACGATCAACACCATGGTGGATCAGTTGAACGCGTTCGCGAGCGAGGTGACGCGCGTAGCGCGCGAGGTCGGAACCGAAGGAAAGCTCGGCGGACAGGCGGAGGTTCGGGGCGTCGCGGGAACTTGGAAGGACTTGACCGATTCGGTCAATCTGATGGCCGGTAACCTTACGGGCCAAGTGCGCAACATTGCCGAGGTGACGACGGCTGTTGCACGCGGCGACCTCTCGCGCAAGATCACGGTGAACGTGCAGGGCGAGATTTTGGAGCTGAAGGACACGATCAACACCATGGTGGATCAGCTCAGCTCGTTTGCAAGCGAAGTGACGCGGGTGGCGCGCGAAGTCGGCACCGAAGGAAAGCTGGGCGGACAGGCGGTGGTGAAAGGCGTCGGCGGCGTCTGGAAAGACCTGACGGATTCGGTCAACTCCATGGGCGGCAATTTGACGGCACAGGTGCGCAACATCGCGGAGGTGACGACGGCCGTCGCGCTGGGCGATTTATCGCGCAAGATTACGGTGGACGTGCGCGGTGAAATTCTGGAGCTGAAGAACACGATTAACACGATGGTCGATCAGCTCAATGCGTTCGCGAGCGAGGTGACGCGCGTGGCGCGCGAGGTCGGCACGGAAGGCGAGCTGGGCGGCCAGGCGCAGGTGAGAGGCGTCGGCGGCGTGTGGAAGGACTTGACGGATTCGGTCAACTCGATGGCCGGAAACCTGACGGCGCAGGTGCGCAACATCGCCGAGGTAACGACCGCGGTTGCGAACGGCGATTTGTCGCGCAAGATTACGGTAGACGTACGCGGGGAAATTCTGGAACTGAAGATCACCATCAACACAATGGTGGATCAGTTGAACGCCTTTGCTTCCGAGGTGACGCGCGTGGCCCGCGAAGTCGGCACGGAAGGGCGGCTGGGCGGTCAGGCGGACGTACGCGGCGTGGCCGGTACATGGCGCGACTTGACGGAATCGGTCAACTTCATGGGTTCGAACCTGACGAACCAGGTGCGCAACATTGCGGAGGTGACGACAGCGGTTGCGAGGGGCGACCTGTCGCGCAAGATCACCGTGGATGCACGCGGCGAGATCCTTGAGCTGAAGAACACGATCAATACGATGGTGGATCAGCTCAGTTCATTTGCGTCCGAGGTGACACGCGTGGCGCGCGAAGTAGGAACCGAAGGCAAACTCGGCGGGCAAGCCGATGTGCGCGGCGTGGCCGGCACGTGGAAGGATCTAACCGACTCGGTGAACTCGATGGCGTCGAACCTGACGAACCAGGTGAGGAACATCGCGGGCGTGACGACAGCGGTCGCGAAGGGCGATTTGACGACCAAGATCACGGTCGACGCGCGCGGCGAGATTCTGGAGCTGAAGAACACCATCAACACGATGGTGGACCAGCTCAACGCCTTCGCTTCAGAAGTGACGCGCGTGGCGCGCGAAGTGGGAACAGAAGGCAAGCTCGGCGGACAGGCCGACGTGCGCGGTATCGCCGGAACATGGAAGGATTTGACGGAATCGGTGAACTCGATGGCGTCGAATCTCACCGCACAAGTGAGAAACATCGCGGACGTGACGACGGCGGTGGCGAAGGGCGATTTGTCGCGCAAGATCACGGTGGATGCGCGTGGCGAAATTCTGGCGCTGAAAGAAACCATCAACACGATGGTGGACCAGCTCAGCTCGTTCGCATCGGAAGTCACGCGCGTGGCGCGCGAGGTGGGTACGGAGGGTAGGCTTGGCGGACAGGCGGACGTCTATGGCGTGGCGGGAACGTGGAAGGATTTGACGGAATCGGTGAACTCGATGGCGTCGAACCTTACGAACCAGGTGCGGAACATCGCGCAGGTGACCACGGCGGTGGCGATGGGAGACCTCTCCCGCAAAATCACGGTGGACGTGCGCGGCGAGATTCTGGAGCTGAAGAACACGATCAATACGATGGTGGATCAGTTGAATTCGTTCGCGAGCGAAGTGACGCGCGTGGCGCGCGAAGTGGGCACGGAAGGAATCCTGGGCGGACAGGCTGAGGTGCGGGGCGTGGCCGGAACGTGGAAGGATTTGACCGACAGCGTGAACCTGATGGCGGCGAATCTGACAACGCAGGTGCGCGGCATCGCCAAGGTAGTTACGGCGGTCGCGAACGGCGATTTGGAGCGCAAGCTAGTGCTCGAGACCAAGGGCGAAATCGCAGAGCTGGCCGACACGATCAACGCCATGATCGACACGCTGGCGACCTTTGCCGACCAGGTCACGAGCGTGGCGCGCGAGGTCGGCATTGAAGGCAAGTTAGGCGGGCAGGCACGCGTGCCGGGCGCGGCGGGCATCTGGCGCGATCTCACCGACAACGTCAACCAGCTTGCTGCAAACCTAACGACGCAGGTGCGCGCAATTGCCGAAGTGGCGACGGCGGTGACGAAGGGCGATTTGACGCGATCGATCACTGTGCAGGCCGAGGGCGAAGTGGCAGCGCTGAAGGACAACATCAATGAGATGATCGGCAACCTGGCGGAAACGACGCGCAAGAACACCGATCAGGACTGGCTGAAGACGAACATCGCGAAGTTTACGCGCATGGTACAGGGTCAACGCGACTTGCTCACCGTGGCGCAACTGCTGCTTTCCGAGTTGACGCCCTTGGTCGGCGCTCAGCGCGGAAGCTTCTACATCGCGGACGCGACGGACGCCGAGCCGCACTTGAAGTTCATGGCCGGTTATGCGTATGACGAGCGAGATGACATCCCGGTCAAGTTCAAGTTTGGACAGGGCTTGGTTGGGCAGTGCGCGACCGAGAAGCAACGCATTCTGGTGCGCGATGTTCCGCCCAATTACATTCGCATCAGCTCGAGTCTAGGCTCTACAACGCCGTTGAGCATCGTAGTCCTGCCGGTGCTGTTCGAGCGTGAAGTGAAAGCGGTGGTTGAGCTAGCCTCCTTCCAACAGCTTTCCGATATCCATCTGAACTTCCTCGATCAGCTCACTGAGAGCATGGGCATCGTGCTGAATACGATTGCGGCGACCATGCGCACGGAGCAACTGTTACAGCAGAGCCAGGCGCTTGCCGAAGAACTGCAAAAGACCAACGCGCAATTGCAGGAAAAAGCGCTGCTGCTGGCCGAGCAGAACATGGAAGTGGAAACCAAGAATCGCGAGATCGAGCAAGCCAAGCAGGCGCTGGAAGAGAAGGCCGAGCAGCTTGCGCTGACCTCGAAATACAAGAGCGAATTTCTGGCCAACATGTCGCACGAGCTGCGCACGCCGCTGAATAATTTGCTGATTCTGGCGCGCGTGCTGGCAGACAATGCAGATCGCAACCTCAACCCGAAGCAGGTGAAATTCGCCGAGACGATTCACTCTTCGGGAACCGATTTGCTGGCGCTGATCAACGACATTCTCGATCTTTCGAAGATCGAATCGGGCAAGATGGATGTGGAAGTCGGAAACATCCGCTTTGTGGAAGTGCAGGATTACTGCACGCGCACGTTCCGGCACGTGGCCGACGGCAAGGGCCTCGAATTCGGCATCGATGTTGAGCCGCAACTAGCGAATGAAGTGATTCGGACGGATGCGAAGCGGCTGCAGCAGGTGCTCAAGAATCTACTCTCGAACGCGCTAAAGTTCACCGAGCACGGTTCCGTAAGATTGCGCATTGATCCGGTCACCTCCGGTTGGAGCGTTGCGCATCCGGTTCTCAGCAAAGCGAAGAGCGTGATTGCGTTTTCGGTGGCAGACACCGGAATCGGCATTGCACATGAGAAACAGCGAATTATCTTTGAGGCGTTCCAGCAAGCCGACGGAACGACCAGCCGCAAGTACGGCGGGACAGGGCTCGGGCTATCCATCAGCCGCGAACTGGCGCGCCTGCTGGGAGGCGAGATTCGCCTGCAGAGCAGCCTCGGGCGAGGAAGTTCTTTCACACTATACCTGCCGCAGACTTATATTTCGTCCGCGCCTAAGCTTGAAACGGTGGATACGTTGGCATTGCGCAAATCGCTGCAAAGCCATACGTCGTCCGGCGTCGATGTGGTGTTATCCTCGCCGGCCTCTGTTCCGGTGGACGATCTGGTCATCGATGACGATCGCACTTTGATCACCCAGGGCGATCGTGTGCTGCTGATCGTCGAAGACGACATCACGTTCGCACGCATCATGATGGATCTCGCGCGTGACCGTGGCCTGAAGGCTCTGGTGGCATTGCGCGGTGTCACGGCTATGTCGCTCGCACGCGAATTTGAACCGCATGCCATTACGCTGGACGTCCGGCTATCGGACATGAGCGGCTGGACGCTACTGGATCGGTTGAAGCATGATCGATCGACGGCGCACATTCCCGTTCATGTGGTCTCGGGACATGAAGGCAATCGCCGCGGATATTCGCTTGGCGCGATGAGTTGCCTGCAAAAAGCGGTAACAAAGGAATCGCTCGAACAGGCATTCGGCATTATTCAGCACTCAATGGAGCCGCGCAAGAAACGGCTTCTGGTTATTTCGGACAATGATGTTCGCACGCAGGATATCCATGGCCTGCTCGGCGGACCGGATCTCGACATTTTGGATGCAACAACTCCCGCCGACGCGATGGACATTGTCGACAAAGAATACCTCGACGGCATCGTGCTGGATTGGGCGCTGCCGGACAGAATGGGGATCGACCTCATCGAGACGGTGCAGTCGAAACTGTCGCCATACGTGCCGCCAATTGCAGTGCTGGGAACGCGGAAAGTTTCCGACGATCAAGTTGCCGAGATTCACAAATGCGCACGCTCGAGCGCGGTGCGATACGCCCCGAGCATCGAAGATCTGCTGGATGAGACGGTACGTCTGCTGCACCGGAACGAGCAGGAGCTATCGGAAGAGCAGAAACGCGTGCTGGAGGAGGTGCGTGCCACCGATCCGCGCCTGGCCGGCCGAAAGGTGCTTGTCATCGATGACGACGTGCGCAACATCTTTGCGCTCACCAGTGTGCTGGAACAACGCGGGATGAAGGTGCTGCACGCGGAAAACGGGCGAGCCGGCATCGAAATGCTCAGAAGCAACCAGGATGTCGATATTGTTCTGGTGGACGTCATGATGCCGGAAATGGACGGTTACGAAACCAGCCGCGCCATTCGCCAGATTCCGGAATTCAGAACGCTTCCGATTGTGGCTCTCACCGCGAAGGCCATGAAAGGCGACCGCGAGAAGTGCCTGAAAGCCGGAGCCTCGGATTATGTGGCGAAGCCGGTGGATTTGGACCATTTGTTTTCGGTAATGCGCGTGTGGATGACGCGCGAGGAGGATTTGCGGTTCGAGCAAGGTGCGGTAGCGATGCCGAATTGGCTGACCGAACACACGCCCGTGGTGGAGGACGATCGCGAACTCATTCAGCCCGGCGACAGAGTGCTTCTCATCGTGGAAGACGACGTGACGTTCGGCCGCATTTTGGCTGACCTGGCGCGTAAACACGGGCTGAAGGCGCTCATCGCGCTTCGCGGAACCAGTGCGATTGCGATGGCGCGCGATTACAGGCCGGGAGCTATATCGCTGGATGTGAAGCTGCCCGATATGAGCGGCTGGACGGTGCTCGATTATCTGAAGCACGATCCGGTGACGCGTCATATTCCGGTGTATGTGATCTCCGCGCATGAGAACAACCAACGCGGATTTGTCCTTGGCGCGATGAGCTGCGTCCAGAAGGCACCGGGCGCGGAAGCCTTAGACGAGCTGTTCAGCGTGATTCAACATGCCATGCAGGCGCGGACGAAGAAGCTGCTGCTGGTGACGGACAGCCACAAATTGCGGCAGGAAATCAAATCCTTCGTCGGCGCGCCGGATATCGAATTTATCGACGTGTCCTCCGGTAAGGAGGGTATGCAGGTGGTCGCCGACGAGCCGCTCGATGGAGTAATTTTAGATTGGGTGATTTCCGAGCGCGTGGGGGTGGAATTCATCGAAGAGGTACAGTCGCGGCTGGCTCCTTTCGTGCCGCCATTCGTGATATTCGGGAGCCGGAAGCTGAACCGCGTTCAGGCGTCTGAATTGCATCGACTTTCGCGCACCAGCGTTTTGCGCTATGCACAATCGCTGGAGCGGCTGCTTGACGAAACGGTTTTGCTGCTGCACCGTCAAGAGGAAGCGCTCTCCACGCAGCAAAAGCAGATGCTGGCGGCATTGCGCGAAAACGATCCGGTACTTGCTGGACGCAAAGTCCTGGTGATTGACGACGATCTGCGAAATATCTTTGCCTTGACGAGCGTTCTGGAAGACCGCGACGTGAAGGTCTTGCACGCCGAGAACGGAGCCGGAGGGATTGAGGTTCTGCGCAACAACCCGGATATAGACATCGTCCTGATGGATATCATGATGCCGGGAATGGATGGCTATGAGGCGACCCGGACAATTCGTGGTATTCCGGAATTTCAATCCGTACCGATCATTGCTTTAACGGCGAAGGCCATGAAGGGCGATCGCGAGAAATGCCTACAAGCGGGCGCCTCGGATTATGTTCCGAAGCCGGTGGATCTGGAGCACCTGTTCTCGGTGATGCGTGTTTGGCTTTCACGCATACTCGAGCATGCCCACGACTCCAGGGATCCAGTGGCGGAGAAGTAGCCGTCTCACATGGAGTCCGAGGGTCTGGCCGCATCGCTTGCGTTTCCGCAGTCCGGAGCGGCTCCGGACTCGGTCAAGCTACTACTGGTAGACGACGACCCGGACAACCTGCTGGCGCTGCAAGCAATACTGGAGCCTCTGGGCCAGGAACTGATGCTGGCCCCTTCCGGCCCCGATGCGCTTCGGCTTTGCCTGGAGAACAATTTCGCGGCCATCCTGCTGGACGTCCGAATGCCCGGCATGGACGGATTCGAAACCGCGGAGCTGATACGAAGCCGGAAGTCGTCGCGCCACACGCCCATTCTCTTTCTGACCGGCTATCGCAGTGACGAACAGCTTTTCCGAGGGTACGATCTGGGCGCGGTGGATTTTCTGTTCAAGCCCATCGTGCCGGAGATTCTGCAAGGCAAGGTTTCGGTGTTTGTGGAATTGTGCCGGAGCGAGCAACTGCTGCGCCAGCAGGCGGAAGCGCTGGCACGCACGGAGCAGCGATTCCGGGCCGTGCTGGAGGCGGCACCGGACGCGATGGTGATTACCGATCGGGACGGGATCATCCGGCTGGCGAATTCGAGGACGGATTCCCTGTTCGGCTATCCACGTGAGCAACTGATCGGTTTAGCGATCACGTCTCTTATTCCGGACTGGAAACCGCCAAGCCGTGAAAATCCGGACGGTTCCAACGGGTCGGCTCTGATGGAGACGCGCATAAGCGCGTTACGTCAAGGCGGATCCATTTTTCCGGCAGAGATCACCAGGAGTCCGTTTGACAGTTTTGAAGGATTGTTGATTACCACGGCGATTCGCGACGCGACCGAGCAGGTGGAGGCCGAAGAACGAATTCGCCGGATCAACATCGAGCTTGAGAAGCGGGTAGAGGAACGAACCGCCGACCTGACCAGATCGAACGAGGCGCTGCGCCAGTTTGCCTGGGCGGCGAGCCATGACTTGCAGGAAGCAACGCGGATGATTTTGACCTACTCGCAATGGATTCTCAGGTCGGCCGGCGAGCAACTCGATACCGAGAACCGCGAGAAGTTGGCGTGCGTAGAAGAAAACGGCGCGCGCTTGCAGACCTTGTTGGCGGCGTTGCGCGAGTATATTTACATCAGCGAGTCAGGCGATCAACACTGGGCGCCGGTCGATTGCAACGCTTTGGTTCGCACTGCGATGTCTCACCTGGCGGGGATGATCGCAGAATCCGGCGCCAAGGTCGAGTGCCAGGCGCTGCCAACGATCAATTCCGTAGAAATTCTGCTGCTACAGCTCTTTCAGAATCTCATCGGAAATGCTATTAAGTACAGATCTTCCGAGCCGCCACACATTTCTATTTCCGCTGAAATGCATGAGAACGCTTGGATTTTCTGCGTGGAGGACAACGGCATCGGCATCGAACCCGAGTATCTGGAATACATCTTTGGAGTGTTCAAACGTCTGCACAATCGCCAATATTCGGGTGCGGGCATTGGACTAGCCATTTGCAAGGCTGCGGTGGAGCGGCTCGGTGGGCGCATCTGGGTGGAGTCAATGCCCGGACACGGCTCCGCTTTTCGCTTTGCACTTCCTGAGAGGGCCGTCCGCTGAGGAGCTGAACCTGATTCGCACGCCCTGAAGCGGGCGCTTCCGCCGCTTGCATATACTCAAGAGCATGCTTGGCGGAATCGAAGCAGGTGGCACCAAGTTCGTGTGCGGTGTCGGAAGCGGCCCGGACGATTTGGAGACAGCGCAATTCCCAACCACGTCTCCGCAAGAAACGCTCGATAAAGTGATCGGGTTCTTCAAGCAACATTCGGCGAGCGCACTGGGCATTGCCTCCTTCGGTCCGGTGGATCTAGACGTTACATCGGCCAGCTACGGGCACATCACCTCGACGCCTAAGGCCGGTTGGTCGAATTGCGATCTGGTCGGCGAAATCAGGAGTGCGCTGCACGTCCCCGTGGGTTTCGATACGGACGTGAACGGCGCGATGCTGGGGGAAGCGCGTTGGGGCGCGGCACGCGGATTGCAAGATGCCGTTTACATCACCATCGGAACGGGGATCGGCGGCGGCGCACTGGTCGGTGGGCGCGTGATTCACGGATTAGTTCATCCCGAGATGGGCCATTTAAAGATTCCGCATGATGTCCGGGATTCGTTCCCAGGCAACTGTCCCTTCCACGGCGATTGCTTCGAAGGCCTTGCTGCCGGCCCCGCTATACAGGCGCGTTGGGGCAAGCCCGCGCGAGAATTGCCGGTCGACCACCCTGCTTGGCCGCTCGAGGCGCATTACACTGCGCTTGGATTGATGAATCTCACAATGGCGTTATCGCCGCGGCGGTTCCTGTTGGGCGGCGGCGTAATGCAGCAGCCGCATTTGTTTGCGCTGATCAGGGAAGAGTTCGCGAAGTTGCTGAACGGGTATGTGCGGCATCGCGACATACTCGATGGATTGGATGAATACATTCAGCCACCGCAGCTTGGCAGCCAAGCTGGAATTTTGGGAGCGCTGGTGCTCGCGGAAAAAGCCGAGCAGAGACAGGCCGACGGAGGGATGCGCGCGTGAGGATCACTGCAACGCTGATCAAGAGCACCGTGGTTGCCGCGCTGGGCGGTCTGTTGTTTGGATTCGATACAGCGGTTATCTCCGGCACCACCGCGGGATTGAAGAATACCTTCGTCTTATCCGAATGGGGATTGGGTTTTACGGTGGCGATCGCGCTGGTGGGCACGATTCTGGGCGCATCGTCGGCTGCCATTCCGGGCGACCGCAACGGCCGGCGCGACAGCCTGCGGGTGATGGCGATTCTGTATCTTATTTCGGCACTCGGCTGCGGATTTGCGTGGAGTTGGAGCGCGCTTCTGGTCTTTCGCTTTATCGGAGGTCTTGGCGTTGGTGGCTCGTCAGTGTTAGGTCCGATGTATATAGCCGAGATTGCTCCGGCAAAATGGCGCGGGCGGCTGGTCGGCGTTTTTCAGATCAACATTGTGATTGGCATTCTGCTCGCTTATTTGTCGAATTTCCTCATCGGGCGCGCGGCTTTTGGTCCGGAAGATTGGCGCTGGATGCTGGGAGTCTCCGGAATCCCGGCGCTCTTCTTTTTCATCATGCTGTTCACGATTCCGCGCAGTCCGCGGTGGCTCATGCAGAAAGCGCGCAGGAAAGAAGCTCGCACAACGCTCGAGTTGGTGGGTGAGCAGAATATCGAAGCCGAATTGGACGATATTGCCCGGTCGATCGACATCGAGCACGGCCACGGCACCGAGCCGTTGTTCAGCCGCAAATATGCAAAGCCGATTTTTCTGGCTGTCTCCATTGCGGCATTCAATCAGCTCTCGGGTATCAACGCGATCCTTTATTACTTGAACGACATCTTCGCGCGCGCCGGGTTCAGCAAGATGTCGGGCGACTTGCAGGCCGTGCTGATCGGCTTCACGAACCTGGTGTTCACGTTGTTCGCCATGGCAATTATCGACCGCTTCGGCCGCAAGAAGCTGCTGGTAATCGGGGCCGCGGGAATGACCGTCTGCTTGGCCGGCGTAGCTACCATCTTCTTCATGAATTCACACGAGTCGCTGCTGGTGTGGCTGCTCGTGGGGTTCATCGCGTTCTTCGCATTTTCGCAGGGCGCGGTGATCTGGGTTTACATCAGCGAAGTCTTCCCGAACCGAGTGCGCGCCAAAGGCCAGAGCCTTGGGACATTGACGCACTGGGTGGTGAACGCCATCATTTCGTTCGGGTTTCCGCAGGTGGCCGCCCATTCGCGGGGCGCGCCCTTCGTTTTCTTCTCGGCCATGATGTTGCTTATGTTCTTCGTGGTCCTCGCATACTATCCGGAGACCAAGGGCGTCACGCTCGAAGATATGCAGAGAAAACTCGGCATAGCCTAGACAGCTATGGATTTGAGTATTCGCAGCCTGGTTGGCTACGCGTGGCTGGCGGTGGGCATTATTTGGCTGCTGGCTGCATTTGGGACGAAGCGTGCCGTCCGGCAATACGCAGGTCCGTCGCGCGCGATGCAAGTAATGCTGCTTGTCTTAGCCGTCATGCTGATCTTCTTTCCCAAGATCCGGACGGGCGTTCTGGATACGCAATTCATTTCGCATTCGACGGCTGCTTACGGCATTGGTGTCGCGCTTACATTGGCAGGCCTGTCGTTCGCTTTATGGGCGCGCTTTTTCCTGGGACGGAACTGGAGCGGCGAGATCACGGTGAAGAAAGATCACCAACTTATTCGCACGGGGCCGTATGCGATCGTACGGCATCCCATTTATTCGGGTTTCTTGTTCGCACTGTTAGGGACAGCTATTGTATTCGGGCAGGTTCGCTGCTTCATGGGCTTGGTGTTAGCCGCGATCGGCTGGCGGCTGAAATCGCTGGTCGAGGAGCAATACATGACCGAGCAATTCGGGGCCGCGTATATGGCGTACAAGGGCCAAGTGAAAGCGCTGGTACCGTTTATTTGGTGAGCGGGCGGGCGTCGCAAGCTCACCGTGAGCGCGGTGATCGGTCAAACTGCGGCGCTCCAGTGCTTCTTCGTTCTGACATTGATGCGGCATAGTTCCCGCCGCACCTCTGTTTCCGTGCGCGATGCGACAAGGCACGTGCTGCTTCGTTCCGAGATGGTATGCAACTCGAAGTGACGTAAGGACCACCCCGTGATCTATGACCGGGGAGCGCAATCCGAAAACTTAAGAAGTACTGTACGTTTGAGTACCTCGGCTTAGTCTCGTCCCTTGTACTTAGGCGAGATGCGTGCATATAATAACGCAAACCCAATCTAGTATTTTCGCAATCGCCTGCCGCTGGCATATTCAAACCTGTGGCTAGCATTGTGAGCGCAGTGGCGAAGGAATACCTCGACTTATTCGATGGTCAAAAAAAACAGTCTCAGCAGAAATTTCAGGAGCTTTCATGCGCCATCGAGCGGTAAAAAGCAATCAAGTCGATTTTGGTAATCACGAGCGGCACGCTGCGGACGCTAGAACCTCAGTTAACACTCTCAAGTTCGGGCATCGCCTCGCCTATTGCAGGGAAGTTTTGCCAGCAACTGCGGACATGACCTTTGCCGTAGTGGAATCGTTCGCAACGCATCGCGTCGAGCAGGCGCGAAACTAAGCAGCCCCACCAAACACCGACCGGCCGCCGAGACGAATGTAACAGTCAGGAGGAGCAATGAGAACCACAACTTCAGCGTCCATCGGCGCAGCATTATTATTTATTGAGTTTCTGGTCCCGAATTCCCGCACCGCCGCAGCCGCGACACTCTGCTGCACCAATGTGGTTACGTATCACAACGATGCGCAACGTACCGGCTGGAATTCTACTGAGACCGTTCTTACACCAGCGACCGTTACCGCAGCAACTTTCGGCGCGGTGGCGACTACTAATTTGGATGACCAAGTCGATGCCCAACCGCTGGTCGTGACGAACCAGGCGATCAGCGGGAACGGAACCCACACGGTCGTCTATGTCGCGACTGAGCACAACACGGTATACGCTATCGACGGCTCAACCGGCGCCGTGCTGCTGAGCCGGAATCTTGGCGCACCGGTGTCATCGCCGCAGAACTGCAGGCTAAATGGACCTAATGTAGGTATTAACGGCACGCCGGTAATCGATGTCTCGCAAAATGCAATGTTCGTGATCACGTACACGAGCGCGGGCGGGCCCACTTACACGATTCATAAGCTCGATTTGACTACGTTGGCCGATGATGTAACTCCCGTTGTCGTGAGCGCCTCGCACACGCTCAACGACGGTACTACGCTATCGTTCGATCCCGCCTACGAACGCCAGCGCCCGGCCCTTCTCGAAGCCAACGGGAATATTTATGCAGGATTCGGCGCCCTTTGCCAAAGCTCGGTCGTAGTCACCAAGGCGCGCGGCTGGGTCTTAGGTTGGAACGCGACATCGTTGGCGCCACTACCGGCGAACGAGCTCACAGACAGCCAAGCCACTTCGCCGGGTCCCTTCTTTATGTCATCGGTCTGGATGTCAGGCTACGGCATTTCCGCAGACAGCTTGGGCGGCGTGTATTTCGTTACCGGGGATTCCAATAACGTGCACAGCACCCCGCCTCCCCCGAACACGTACGACGGCGTGACCAACATCCAGGAAAGTGTCGTTCAAATGCAGAGCGATCTCTCAGCGGTGACGGATCTTTTCACGCCCAACAACGTTTTCACACTCGATCAAGGCGACTTGGATTTCGGATCTGGTGGGGTCATGGTTTTGCCGGACCAGCCGGCGCCCTTCCCGCACCTGGCGGTGGCCGCTGGTAAGGACGGGCGTAACTTTATCATGAACCGCGACAGCATGGGCGGTTATCAGACGCCGGATGTCCCAAACAACGTTCCCATCTCTGGCTGCTGGTGCGGGCCCTCGTATTTTCAGGGCTCCGATGGCGTCGGCAGAGTGGTCACCAGCGGCGGCACCAACGTGGAAACCTGGAAGGTTGACAATACCGGCGCGAAGCCCAATCTGGACCTTGAAGCAACCGGTCCGAGCATTCCGGCCGGTATACTTCTTTCCACCGGCGGCGGCCAGCGGCCGGGGTTCTTTACCTCGATATCCTCCAACGGAACCCTTCCAAATAGTTCCATTATCTGGGCTATCGGCCGTCCCACCGGCGGTACAGAGTATGTGACACTCTACGCCTACAACGCTACCGCCTCGGGATCTGCGATAAGTCAATTGTGGTCCGGTCCCGCGGGGACTTGGCCCAACAGCGGAACAGCCGCGGCTGCCCTGACCCTTAGCGGCAGTGCAAACCTGGTTCCGACCGTGGCGAACGGTATGGTCTACGTCGCCAGTTACCAACAACTGTGGATCTTCGGTTTAAAAACCGTTGGCAGTCCGACCCCCTGGGTAGTCGTGAACGACGCATCGAATTCGCTCAGTCCGGGGGTGGGCCTCGCCATCCCTGCAACTGGATCCGGGAATCTGGTCGCGACAGCAATATCGTTCAACGGAACCACATCCGTCACGGGCGTTACCGATAATGCCGGCAACGCCTATGTTTCTGCGGGCGCTCGCGCCACCAACGGCGTCCTCTCATCGGAAATTTGGTACGTTGCGCATTCCCTGCCTGGCGCTACCAAGATAACGCCTCAATTTGCCGGGTCGCCCACAACCATTGAGATGAGTTCTTGGGAAGTATCAGGACTGACCGGCGCCAATATAGACGCCAAAAATACCACTAGTGGAAACGTTACTGCGACTAATACGGGCGGAGCACCAGTTACAACCACGCATGCCGGTGACTTTATAGCATCTACCCTCTATGCCAACGTAGCAAACTTTACCAACATAATTAACGGCAACGAGTTCACCAATGACTTCTTTACTGGTGGCGATGGTTGGGCGCAAATCACCGGCAATAATCCCATTGTAGGTACTCATCAGGCGAACTGGTTCACATCTGCTCCGGGAGGTATATATGCTTCGAGCACTGTCGCATTCTGTTCTTGCCCGGTCGCTCCCCCTCAGCCCTGGACCCTTGTGAAGAAAGCTTCGAGCACGCTCAGCCCAGGCAGCGGCCTCACCATTTCTGCAAGCGGCTCCGGGAACATGATCGCGGTCGCGATCAACTTCAATGGAACGACATCGGTTACTGGTGTTACCGACAATGCCGGCAACACGTATGTTTCGGCCGGCGCTCGAGCGACTTACGGCCCGCTATCGAGCGAAATTTGGTATGCCGTGCATTCCAAGTCTGGCGCTACTTTGGTGACTCCGCACTTTGGCGGGTCGCCCACAACGATTGAGATGAGTTCTTGGGAAGTCTCGGGACTTTCAACCGCGGCGCCTGATGCCGCAAAGACAGCAAGTGGAACCGTAACTGCCAATACCGCGGGAGCAGCGGTGACTACCACCCAAGCTGGCGACTTTGTAGTATCCGTTCTCTTTGCGAATGCCGCGACCTTTTCCAGAATAACCACCGGCAATGAGTTCACGGCTGACTTTACCACTGGTGGTGACGGTTGGGCCCACATCACTAGCAATTCTGCAGCCGCCGGTTCTCATCAGGCCAGTTGGTTTACGGCGTCGCCTACAGGCATATACTGTGCCAGCACTGCGGCATTCCGTACGGGTCCGTAATTCTCAAGGCCGAGAGGTTGCTGCGTCCGCCCAAATCACGGGCGTCCAAGTGAAAGGGGTCTGCTGAGCCGGGGGCACGGGTGTCATCTGTCGACCACTTCAACTTCGGGCCAGCCTGATTTCCAGGTAAGCGGCATGATGGCCAGGGTTGGTTTTCCTCCCATCCGGGCATCGCCCTCGAAATCGGAGGTGAACCAACTTCTTCCGTTAGCGACAAGAATGCCGGCGTGACCGGGTCCAAACAGCGGTCCTTTGTTGGAAAGCAGGAGAGCACCACCGGCATTTAGCATGTCGATGCCATCCTTATCGATGTATGGGCCAGTAACTTTACGGCTTCGTCCAACGCGAATGTTGTAGGTGCTGTTCACACCGCGACAGCAAGAGCCCCAGTTGACGAAGAGATAGTAATACCCATCATGCTTATAAAGGCACGACGCCTCGATAGACTTGTTGTATGCCAGCGATATGAACGGCGCGCCGGGCGTTAACCGCTTACCGGTTTGCGGATCGAGTTGCACGAGTTTGATTCCGCTCCAATAGGAACCGAATGCAAGCCACAATGTTCCGTCGTCATCGGAAAACACGGAGGGATCGATTGCGTTGAAGTCGCCGCCCTCGCGCGATTCGACGACAATGCCGTGATCGGTCCAGTGATAGGCGAGATTGGCTGGATCGAGAGTAGGGGTGGTCGCGAGCCCGATTGCCGAGGTTATTTTTCCGAAGCTGGAGACGGCGTAGTAGAGCAGATATCGATTGCCGAGATGGATGACGTCGGGCGCCCAGTAGTTCATGTTTCGGTTCTCAGGAACGGTAGCGGCAATCCACTCGGGAGGGGTCCTGAAGACCGGCGGCCCGGGTTCCCACTTCACCAGGTCTTTGGAATGAAACGAAGGAATGCCACGTCCGGTATAGAAGACCCAGAAGTCGTCTTTACATTTCACGATCGTCGATGGATCGCGAGTAACGATTCCCCGGCTTGCGGTTTGCTCAAGCGGCAGCCCGGCTCGCGACGCCAGGTTTGTGTCGTCGGCGATTGAGATAACCGGCAGCGATCCGGCCAGCAGCAGTGTTGAGATGACGCAGTACGAAGAGAGCTTCATTGATCCAGTTTCTAGCATCATTCTCCTATGCCCACGGACTCACTTGCTCAGGCTAGAGCCCAGTTATATCGAAACCGAAAGCCCCACGAAGCAACGCCGCCTTACCGTCAACTGAGCACCCCGATTATTTTTGACTGGCCGACTATTTGCTCAGACGAGCCGGCCGATCATCGGAAGGCAACTAAGAGTTCACGTTGAATGGCTTTGGCTAGTCCAATTCCGATGGCGAGCCATGGAGAGATGCTGGAGAACGATGCGCCCATACTATACAGAGTGCGAGGCGAAAAGCTTCTTTCGTTAGAAATAGCATAGATTGTCTCCCAACGATCTGGCAGCATTTTCAACCGAAATTGCTCCAAGCCGCGAAAGTTATAAAAGCGATTCGCGTGAGCGCGCGCAAAGTTCATCGCAGCGCGCAGCCAAATAGGATTAAGATGCATTTCGCGGCGGGCAGCAGTTGCAAGCGCCACCAAACCGAGCGTTATATAGCTGCAGTTCTCACTGGCGAACAAGCGCATCGCAGCATTTATAAGCAACTCGCTAACACCATTGGGAGCGTAGGGCGAGCGTGCTAGAAGCTCAATCAAATAGCCGTTTTTTGCAACAACTGGTGACGCGACGAGGAAAGCAATCGGGTTCCCATGGCGCATGGCCACAAGACTCACACGATCTTGCATGACTCCGTCCAACACGTCAGGCTCCACAAGAAAACTTAGCGGTGGAAGGCGCCGCGAAGCAATCCATTCCCGAAGCACACGCCGGACACCGCGATGCGAAACCATTTGATCGGGAGATATGGTCTCGATGATGACTCCCTTATTTCGAGAGCGATTCAACTGCGCCCGAAGGGAAGCCTGTCGCTGGATAATGTAATGCCACGTCTGCGGGTTCCAAACCGGCTGCGCTCCGATAACGATAGCCGCATGGTTCGCCGAAGTTGCGAACAGATCATGCAGGCGGTCTTCGGCGCACACATAACAAACACGGCAGCGCTGGCGATCGGCCGCAGCTTCGAATTCGGCGCAGACAGCGGGCAGAAAGTGAGGGTGGCACACGGGTGCGCCGGCCACATTGAATACATTGCCCTTGCGTATGTAGCCGACCACCGCGCGCATAGTAGGCGAAAACCAGTGGTTTATTCCGGGATTGAGAATCTGGTAGGAAGTGGAATTCCAACCATAAGACAGAACCAACTCTCGGGCAAGGGCGCTAGACATCCTCCGTCCCCCCCACATGTTAACGGAGACCGGATCGAAAGTTGTGATTTGTGTGTTATCTGCATTAGAAACGGAGGCAGATCGAAAACCATCGGGCAGCATGGCCGACTATACGACCTAAATCCTGTGGAATTTCATCGGCACCCGAAGCCGGTCCGATCTTCTTCAGTTCGACGGAACAAATCGCCCGAGGCGCTCGTCCTATTTGTGAGTCCTATATTAGGGACCCCCAAATATGACCGCAACTACTTCCCCGGAACAAGAATGGAAAAAAGGAAGCGCCGAGCTTCTGGTCTTGTCATTGCTTGAAGATCAGCCGCGCCACGGCTATGACATTTCAAAGTTGATCCAGATCCGATCGGGCGGCTTTTTGCGATTTCACGTCACCTCCCTTTATCCGCTGCTGTACCGACTGGAGGATCGGGGCTGGATCGCTAGCCGTTGGGTGGAAAAGGCGGAGCAGCGACGAAGGCGTTATTACAGCCTGACCCCGGAAGGTCGAAAAGTGCTTCGCTCTCAACGAAAGAGCTGGAAGGAATTCGTCACGGCCATGAGTCTGGTTACAGGAGTCGAACATGCCTGATTGGAAGCGTATCGTTCAAGATCGGATCGCGCCGTTGCGCCTGGAAGCAACCGTCGAGTCGGATCTGGTCGAGGAATTTTCGCAGCATCTCGAAGATAGCTATCGCGAATTACGAAGCGGCGGAGCAAGCGACGAAGAAGCGTATCGGAAGGCGATCTCGGAGTTGGATGACACCTATCCGCTACGGGCAGAGTCGGGAAGAGCGCAGCGCATGCCGAAATATGACCCGGTGCCGGCCGGCGAGGCAAGACCAGGCAGCTTAGGGCTGGGTAACTTCATGGAGGTCCTGTGGAGGGACCTACGCTATGCCGCCCGCATGATGCGGAAAAACCCTCTGTTCGTCGTGTTCGTGGTTCTGACGCTGGGTTTCGGGATTGGCGCGAACACCACAGTCTTCACCGTCATCAACACGCTGATTTTGAATCCGCTCCCGGTTCCGGACTCTTCCGGGTTGACAGCGGTCGGTTTGATGAAAGTGCGGAGTACGTCGAACTCAAGCGCGCCTCTGCCGCTCTCCTACGCGGATCTGAAAGATTATCAAGCTCGGAACCGGGTTTTCCGCTCGCTGGCCGGTTACACGTCTGCGCGACCTATCACCTGGCAGGTGGCTGGCGCCTCGGAGGGGATGTTCAGCGGGTTAGTAACAGGCAACTACTTCTCCACGTTGGGCCTCAAGCCCGCTACCGGCCGCTTCTTTTTGCCCGATGAGGACACCACTCCTGGCGGGCACGCTGTTGCGGTGATGAACTACGGGACTTGGCAATCGCGCTTCGGCGGTGCGGCTGAAATCATTGGCAAAACCCTGCGACTCAATCATGTTGACTTTACCGTTGTCGGTGTCGCTCCGCCCCATTTCATTGGAGTGAATGGAATTTTCGGTCCTGATTTGTGGGTACCGGCCACCATGGCCGAACAGTTATTGCCGAATGAGATGCGGGGTGCCTTGAGCGACCGCGGCAAAGCGCTTTTTCAAGCCGTGGGGCGGCTCAACCCAGGCGTCGGACGGGCCCAGGCGCAAGCCGATATGACAGCCGTAGCGGCAGATTTGGCGCGCGAATACCCGGCTATTGATGAGGGCCATGCAGTTATGGTACGACCCATCCGTGATGTTCTCTTGGCCAATACCGGCAGCACCTCCACGCAGATTCTCGTCGCCGGCGCCGGCTTATTGATCGTGGTGGGGATCGTTTTGCTGATCGCCTGCTCGAACGTCGCGAATCTGCTGCTAGCACGCTCAGCGGCAAGGCAACAGGAGCTGGCCGTCCGGCTCGCCCTGGGAGCAAGCCGCCGCGCGCTGGTGCGTCAGCTCCTCACAGAGAGCGTAGTCCTCGGATTGCTCAGCGGCGTCGCGGGCATGTTTATCGCTTACACGGGTCTCCATCTCTTATTCGGAGCTCTGCCTTCATCGGCCAATTTCGTGACGCCTAAGCTCGATACCACCGTGTTCGCTTTTGCGCTTGTCGTCTCCCTCGCCACCGGCTTCCTGTTCGGGACCATCCCTGCTTTCAAGGCTTCACGTGTCAGCGTGGCGGAAACGCTCAAGGAAGAAGCTCGCACAACGGGCAGAAGCCGAAAAAGGGTTACGCTCGCGAACGTTCTGCTGGTTGGACAGGTAGCATTTTCGTTTCTCTTGCTCGTGACTGCCGCGCTGTTCTTGCGAAGCATCGGGCGAGCCTACGATATGAATCCCGGCTTCCAGACCGCGCATCTTGCGGTTTTCTTTACAAATCCAGAGCAGGCCGGGTACGGAAAACCGCAGATCAAAGCATTCGGCAAGGAAGTCCGCGAGCGCGTGGCCGGAATCCCCGGCGTCGAGTCCGTTTCCTGGGCGTCGAACTTGCCGCTCTGGGCGCGTAGCGTGAGTGGATTGCAGGTGGAAGGCCATCAAGCACGGTCGCAAGCAGAAAAAATCTCGACGATTGTCGACACCGTAGACACGAATTATTTCGAGACCGCCGGCGTGGCGCTCGAGAGCGGGCGCGAGTTCACGAACTTGGACCAGGAGAACTCTATGCCGGTAGCAATTGTCAATGAAAAGTTGGCGCACGATTATTGGCCGGGCGGAAACGCATTAGGGAAGCGCATTCAACTTCCGGGCGAGAAACAGATGCGGCAGATCGTGGGCGTAGCGCGAAACGCGAGTTATACCAATTGGGGAGAGCCGCCCCAGCTTTGCGTCTATGTGCCTCTGGAGCAGAACTATGGTGGCGTGATGAACTTGTATGTGCGTACCCGGGGAGATCCACAACAGATCCTGCTCCCGGTTCAACGCGAAATACATTCCATTGCGCCGCAAATTGTGATCACCAGTCCGCGAACCGGACGTGAAATTATCGACGGAGGCTTGTTTGGGCCCAGAATAGGCGTCGCCTTGCTGAGTGTGTTCGGGCTGCTCGCGCTGGGACTGGCAAATATCGGCTTATACGGCATCCTGGCGTATTCCGTCAATCAGCGCAAACGTGAGATCGGATTGCGCATGGCATTAGGCGCGGCGCGGGCAAGCGTGCTTCGCCTGATTCTGAAGCAAGGTATGTCGCTGGTCCTGACAGGCGTGCTGATTGGCTTCGCGGCCTCGCTCCTGGTCGGGCGCCTGGTGAGCCGGATGCTCTATGGCGTAAGCGCAGGTGATCCCATTAGCGTAGTGGGAGCGGCGGTGGTGCTGCTCGCAGTCGCCCTGTTGGCTTGTTATGTCCCGGCACGCTGGGCAAGCCGCGTCGATCCATTAGTGGCTTTACGCGAGGGCTGACCAGTATGGCAGCACATTCGCAACGGCCTCACGACAGCTACCGGAGGTAATCGTGACATGTGATGATATTGAACCTACCTGACCGCCACCTTGGATGCAGCCACCTGGGGCATGGCCCTGGGGCAAGCCTCAGCAGATCGAACATTCTATTCGTTGGCCGCCAACCAGATATTTCCAGTTAGTTCACCCAAGTTAAAGATCACCTTTTGGCGCGCTACATCAATCTCTAGAAATCCCGTGCCAATGTTCATCATCGACAGCCGTGCGGAGTGAAAATGAGCCACGCTGAAAGGTTGACCGACCGGCCGCTTGGTGTCTCGAGCAACATGTTGAGCCCACAAACATCGATATCCGTCTCGATGAGAGATGAAATAGATCAGGGTTCCGTCGGGTGACCAGCGAGGTTTGTCGCACCAACCATTTGCGTCCGCTATGGGAATCCACTCCGATTCGGGGCCGGCCATTCCGTTGTGCAGAGGCGTGATGAACAGTCGTGACGTGGAATAGTTAACCGCTTCCCCGAACGCCAGCCATTGCCCATCAGGAGAAAACCTGGCTTGGTACAACGGCCACTTGGCGCTCGAAAGCACAGTGGATTTCTTGTTGCTCTTCCAGTCGAATGATGCGATCCCCCACTTCGGCTGCAGACCGTCGTTATATAAAAAGGTCCGGTCATCAGGCGACCAGTCCCAAACCCATGCGCAGTTCTTACAAACCGACTCTGCAACGCCAGGCCGATCTCGCCGAACCACGGCATCGCCCGCTTTGTTCGAGTAGGCAATCATCGTGCCGTCATAACTGATCTCCGGATGCTCTTCCTCTTCATCCGCTCTGCTGAGGCGGCTCTCCTGGCCGGTGCTCAAATCCTTCAACCATGCATGTGCTTTGCCTGACCGTGTGGAGGCAAAGACCAGGTATCTGCCATCCGCGGTTATTGAGCCGAACTGCTCAAGAGACACTTTGTCGGTCAATCGATCCATTGCGCCTCGGGGCTTGCCCTTATTTGAATCAATCGCAAGGCTCCAAAGATTTGTGCTCCTCTCAAGACCGGCGAACACGATTCGGCCATCCGCGAGAAGATGCGGGTGATCTTCAAGGGCATCGCCAGAGGTCAGCCGCCGCGGAGTTCCTCCAGCCTGCCATGAGCTTTGCGAAATGTGCATAGTCCAAATGTTGAGGCTGTCACCTAACCGGGCTGAGAAGAGGAGGTCGTCTCCAACCCACTGCATCACTCGCGGTTCTACATCTAGAATTGGGAAACCGTGATCTTGGAGGAGTTTTGACGCGCCAGTTCGCACACTGTTATGGCCATCGCGGCCGAACACCCACCAATCGAAATCGTCTGAGTTGTAGGTTCCCAGCGCAAGCAATTGTTTTCCGTCCGGCGACCAAATGGGATACCCCAATTTCAGATTCGTCTTCAACTGTTGAGGCACGCCGCCGGAAGATGAAATGACGAAGACATTTCCAACGTTAAACGAGTCGTACGTTATGTTTCCAACCCAGTAAGCGATCCATTTTCCGTCAGGAGAAAAACTGGGATCCCGCCCGTCTTTCGCGATCAATCTCGTTTCGCCGCCCAACGATGGAACAACGTAGATTCCGCCGCCATCGCGTTCCGATCGGAACACAACTTGCGTGCCGTCCGGCGAGAACGAGGGTTGGTGATCATCGGCATCCGAGGTGGTTAAGCGAATCGGAGAGCCGCCGGTAAGCTGTTGCAGCCAGATATTGAGGCGTCCCTTCCCGTCGCGATCCGAGGCGTATGCGAGGAGTGTGCCATCCGGCGAGACGGTCGGGTCTGTGGTGAGGCCGCCGTCCGATGTAATGCGATGCATTACGGTGTGCAACTCCATTCCCCGGTGCCTCATTTGGAAAAAGAGGATCGAGGCTGCGACAGCCGTAACAATCGCCAGACCAGACCGACAAACAACGCTTGCCGGAGCGGCTGCCGGTTGAGCTTGTCGGGCTGAGGAATAGTAGAAATTGGGGCCGCAACTGAGCTCTCCAGCGGTTTACTCGAAAGTCCATCCGCTTCAACGGGCGCTATAAATCGGTAACCGCGACGCGCCACGGTTTCGACGAAGCGTGGATTCTCAGCCGAATCTCCGAGCGTCTGCCGTAGCTTTGCAATCGCAGCATTGAGGCTGCGTTCAAACTCGACGAACGTGTCTTCCGGCCACAGATTGGTGCATAGAGTCTCCCGCGTCACGACCTCGCCGCGGCTGTCGAGCAACAGACAAAGAATACGGTACGGCTGCTCTTGAAGTTTGATCCGAATGCCGCGCTTCCGCAGTTCCGCGGCCCCCCGATCCAGCTCGAAGGCGCCGAACCGGTATCTCACGGATGCGCTGGCCGACTGTCCCACAGTGACGTGAGTTTAACACTGATAGCCGCGCTCTGGAAAGGCCGTGTTTAGAAATCACATTTCCCTGTAACTATCGTGCCCCCAGCAACTTACCCGATGAGGTTCATTTGTGTGCCGAACGTTGTTCAGACGCTGGAGGCACTCGCCGCCTGCCCCTACCGTTGAGCTCGCCAGTGGAGATGGCCGAGATGTTCAACGCAAAGATGCGGTTCCTCTCAACAGTTTGCTTCGCCAACGCCTGCCTGTCGGTATCGCTCGCTTTACCAGCTGAACCAACGGATCGAGACTCCCCGCGAACAAAGCAGCGGCTGCAAATCCGGGTTTTCAACCTCGCGCATGTCCGCGAGCATGATTTGGTCCGAACCGAGGCCGAAATCGGCAGAATTTTCGATATGGCGGATATAGACGCGCGTTGGGCTGAGGGCAGTCCCGACGACCGTTCGGCCCTGGTCACGGACTTCTCGGCTAATCATTCATCGCACGGTAGATGCAAGGATGCCGTCAATGCGAGCGAGTTGCGCGTGCAGTTGCTAACGCGTGCCCCTCCCGGAGTCGCTGGGGGAACGCTTGCATATTCGCTGCCGTGCGCGAGATTCGGCATTCATTCAACTATCTTTATCGAGCAATGTGAGGCTGTGACACACTACACGATCATAGCCTTTAGTAAAGTCCTCGCATATGTGATAGCCCACGAATTGGGGCATGTACTGCTGCGATCTAGCGAACATTCCGGGTCAGGCCTCATGCGCGCATATTGGGACAGAAATGCTTGGATCAGCGCCGCGGCAGGAGGCATCCGAATAGATCTGGAACAGGCTCGGCGGATGCGCATTGAGCTGTTCAGGATGGAGTCGCTGGCGCCGACAGAACCTTCGAGGTAAGTGATGCTTTAGACGCTTCAGACCACCGCGCGTACAAGCGGACCGTGCTCACTCAACTGATTGGCTCGCCAATCTGAACTTGACTCGCGTAATCTCATCGCCGTAAGCTAAGAATTCTTGGTATGGGACGCAAGGCGCAGAAGAACGATTCCCTGCCCGGTTCACTCGACATGTTGATTCTGCGGACGCTGTCGCGGCGCGATCTTCACGGATACGGCATAGTCCAGTTCATTCAACAATCGTCCGGCAATGAGCTCCTGGTCGAGGAGGGCTCGCTGTACCCCGCTCTCCAGCGGCTGGAGCTAAACGGCTGGATCAAGGGTGTCTGGGGTGTGACGCCGAATAATCGGCGGGCGAGAATCTACAAGATCACGGCGGCCGGCCGTAAACAGCTTGCCGTTGAAACCCGGCAGTACACCAAGCTCACGTTGGCAATCGCGCGCATGATGGGAGCGGAGTGACGGACGTGTTTAGACGGCTGAAGTATTGGGTGGAAAATACCAGTCGCAGCGACGCGCTACGTGAGGAAATGGAACTCCACCTTGCGGAAAAGGCCGCGGAACTGCAAGCAGACGGTATGACGGCGGAGCAGGCCCAGGCGGAAGCGCGCCGACGATTCGGCAACATCGCGTTGAAGCACGAAGAGTCACGGGAGATTTGGATGACACGGTTTTTGTCCGAACTCGGCCAGGATGTCCGCTATGGCTGTCGCACCATGGTGGCCAACAAGGCATTCAGCGCCCTGGCGGTCTTGTTGCTGGCGCTCGGCATCGGAGCCAATACTGCGATCTACAGCCTCCTGGAGTCGATTCTGCTGCGCTCGCTGCCGGTGGCCGATCCCGAGTCGCTGGTGGTCCTGAATTGGAAGAGCCCGCCACCGCAAAACGCAGACAAGCAATGGATCCACGTCATGCACGGGGTACAAGGTCTTGCCTGGCCGGGCGGCAAAGGCGTCATGGTCAGCGGGATGTTCCCGTACCGCGCATTCGAGACGCTTCGCGTGGAGAATCCCGTTTTTTCCACGCTCTTCGGATACTTCAACGGACAAAACCGTAACCTGGCCGTCCGCGGGCAGGCCATGACTGCCAGTACAGAGTACGTCACTGGGGAATATTTTCGCGGCCTGGGAGTGTCGCCCGCCGCGGGACGTCTGATCGACTCCGAAGACGACCGCCCCGGCGCCGCGCCGGTCGCCGTAATCAGTTTTGCGGCAAGCCAAAATCGCTTTGGTGGGCCGCCGAATGCGATTGGACAGTCGATTCTCGTCGATAGTATTCCCTTCACGGTGGTCGGCGTCGCGCCGCGGGAATTCTTCGGAGTAGACCCAGCGGCGGCGCCGGACCTCTACCTTCCGTTGCACACGAATCTGCTCGTAGACGGTGCCCGAGCGGCTCATATGTATGGCGACGAAAACTTCTATTGGATCGAAATGATGGGCCGCCTGCGTCCCGGCATCAGCATGGCCCAGGCGCAAGCTGCGCTGGCGCCTCGTTTCCATCGTTGGGTTGCCACGACGGCAACGACCGACGGTGAACGCGCCAAACTGCCGGCGCTGATCCTGAATCCGGGCGCCGAGGGTCTGGGTAGCTTGCGCCGCCAGTATTCCAAGCCTCTGTACGTGCTCCTGATAATGGTGACGTTGATTCTGGCGACCGCGTGCGCGAATATCGCCAATCTGCTGCTGGCAAGGGCCGCTGCGCGACGCCGCGAAATGGCTGTCCGGCTCAGCCTGGGGGCGGGACGATTCCGCGTAGTCCGGCAGTTGCTTACCGAGAGCGTGATGCTGGCATCGCTCGGCGGAGCATTCGGGGTACTGTTTGCGCTTTGGGGCATGCGATGGCTAACGGTTCTGCTCTCCAATGGGCGGGAAAACTTTATGCTGCACGCGGAACTGAACTGGAGCGTGCTAGCCGTGACGCTGGCGCTCTCGGTGATTTGCGGCATTTTATTTGGCCTCGCTCCGGCGATTCAATCCACGCGTCCGGACGTCCTGCCCGCGCTAAAGGATGGCCGCGGGGGCGGGCCGCGCCGCCGTGCGCAGCACGTTCTGGTGGTTGCCCAAATCGCGATCTCTTTTCTCATGCTGGTCGCCGCGGGTCTCTTTGTCCGGACACTCAACAAACTGCACTCCGTGCAACTTGGATACACCCGCGAAAATGTCCTTCTGTTCTCGTTGAATGCGCGCCAGGCCGGGCATCGAGATCCAGAGATCACCACCTTTTACGAGAACCTGCGCAAAAGCTTCGAATCGATTCCCGGAGTGAGCAGCGCGACGCTTTCGCAATCCTCGATCATCGACGCCGCCCGCGTCGGACAGCCAATCAAGGGGACAATGAAGATCGGCGCTGTTACCTTAGCTGGCGCGAGCGTCATGTCGACAGGACCGCATTTCCTGACGACGATGCAGATTCCAATCCTGGCCGGGCGTGAGATTGACGACCGCGATCAACCGGCCTCGCCGCCGGTTGCAGTGATCAGCGAGCGGCTGGCCCGAACTTACTTCGGGAACGAGAATCCGGTGGGCCGGCGCATCACTCTCCCGGACGAGAAGCGCGATCTCGAAATCATCGGCGTGTCGGGTAACCTGCGGTACGGTGGTTTGAAAAATGAAGAGGAGAATGCAATGACCGTGTTCGTGGCGGTCAGCCAGTTTTCTCCGGATCGAGTCACCTACGCGCTGCGCACCGCGGGTGATCCGCTGAGGTTTGTTCAGAGTGTGCGTGAGATCGTGCGGGAGGCAGATCCACGCATACCTGTCACAAACACAATCACTCAGGCTGCGGAAATCGATCGGACGATCAGCCGGGAGGTCACGTTTGCGAAGTTGTGTACAGGTTTCGCGGCTCTAGCTCTGCTAATCGCGTGCGTGGGGCTCTACGGAACGATGTCGTACAACGTCACGCGGCAGGTGGGGGAGATTGGAACCCGTATGGCTCTGGGCGCGCAACGCGGTGCCGTGGTTTGGATGGTTCTACGCCGCGTTCTGCTGCTGGCGGCGGTGGGACTCGCCATCAGCGTGCCTGCCGCGTTCGTCATGTTCCGGGTTGTCAGATCGTTTCTGTTCGAAACCCAGCCCAATGATCCGGTAACCCTGGCGCTGGCGTGTGTCGTCCTCCTAAGCGCCGCGATTCTCGCTGGCTATGCACCGGCAAGGCGAGCGTCCCGAATTGATCCGCTGGCGGCTCTGCGGCAGGAGTAAGACACGGTCCTTCGTACGGTGAGAGCTGAGGTTTGAGGTTATGATGGGCGTTTGACAAGCCGGATCATCCTCTTATCATTTGCCGCCTCAGCATGTCTGTTCGGCCAGGCGGCGACCCACCCCACAGCACGGCAAATCGTCGCTCTGATTGAGCAAAATACTAAGATCCCATGGCAGGGGGAAACGGTCGATACGTTCAAGGCGGGCGATCCGGATACACCTGTGACCGGTATCGCAACCGCTATGATGGCCACCTTCGAGGTGATAAAAGCTGCTGCTGCTGAGAACGCAAATTTCATCATCACGCACGAGCCCACGTTCTACAGTCACCTCGATGCGACTCGATCGTTCGAAGCCGCCAACGATCCCGTTTGGCGCGAGAAAGAGAAGTTCATCGCCGAACACCATCTCGTAATCTGGCGCTTTCATGACCACTGGCACATGATGAAACCGGACGGCATTCTGCGAGGCATGGCTGACGCACTGCAGTGGGAGGGCAACGAGAGCGTTACGGATCCAAATCTTTTCGTTCTGCCGCCGACTAAGGTACGCGACCTGGCCAGAACCATTCAGCAGCGGATAGGCATCGGGACGCTTCGCGTAGTGGGCAATCCTGATCTCGAAGTGACAAACATCGCGTTGCAACCTGGCGCCGCAGGCACAGAACGTCATCTGGCGATGCTCAGACGCGACGATGTGCAGGCACTGGTCATTGGCGAAGTACCGGAATGGGAAACGATCGAATACGTTTCAGATGCGGCCGCGCAAGGTCGTCCTAAGGCACTCATCTTGATGGGGCATATCGAGTCGGAGCAAGCGGGCATGGCCTATTGCGCCGCTTGGCTCAAGACATTCATTCACGATGTGCCGATCCAGTTCGTGATTACCCCTGAGCCGTATTGGCAACCCGAATAGCCGCCCCTAATCGCCTGCTAGCGGCCTGATCAGCCGCAATGCCGGACGAGTCAAATAATCCTCCACATACTGCTTGTGTTCTTCATCGTCTGGAAAATGTTCGCCGGGCTTATACGGATACGCGCTCATTCCATGGAACGGCAGGGGCAAGACGCTCTGGCTGAACGCTGTATTCGCATCCGCGTCTTTCGCCCAACCATCTACCTTTAATAGAAAGTCTCGTTTCCAACCCTCCGGCAGCACCGGCAATTGCCCGGAAGGAAACCGCAGCTTCAACTCATCGCCCGAGCCCATGATCACCAGCCGGTCGTCCACCTTGGTTATGAGCGTCTGCACGTCCCCGTAGCGCGTATAAAGTCCAGGAGTCGGATTCCAGTTCGAAATCGGCCGCACGTCATCGTAGATGAACCGCTCCGGCTGCTGCCGCGTAGGATCGATAACCGCTCTTGAAAAACCGCGGAAGTGCAGCTCCGCCGCCGTCGCATCCACCGCCGTCAGCCGCGCCTCCGGCGGGCTCGCATCCTCAATGAGAAAGATCTCGTCCCAATAGACACACAGATTCGTCACAATGCGCACCTCGCGCGAACGGGCGAGGAACTTGCCCTCAAGGTCCACCACCATCGTCTTCGGCTTGCCCGACGGAATCCCCATATCCTCCACTACGGTCTTCCATTCGCCCTGCGCATCCTTCACCTGCAAATACGGGAACACCAGGCCGCCTTTGCCATTCTGCGATTGTCCAAGAAACGTGCTGCCATCCGCCCAATCCACCCAGCCGTTCAACACGAGGGCAGCATGGTTATCCTTTGCCACTCTGCCGAAATCCAGCGTCAACGTGTGCAGCTCCGCAACACCCGCTGTGTCGTGTGCAAAGCCTGTCGGATACGTATGGTCGATGCTCGCCACGCTTGTCGCAACATCCTTGCGATGATCGTCCAGCGCGTGAATCGGGTGAATCTTCTCGCGCGCGCCGAACAACCGGAACTCCGGATACGGCGGCGACTTGAACTTGTCGTTCGTGTAGATATCGGTATCCGCCGGATGATCCACCGCAATCAACCGCACCTGGTCCAGATAAGAGACCTCGTGCAGCTCTTCGCTGATGTGAATCTGATATTCGCCGCCCTCGCTCTTCAGAGCTGAACCCGGAATCTGAATGTACTCCACGTGGTTCACCGGAAAATAATTGCCATCCCCCGAGCTCGCCCCCAACGGCGCGACGCCCAGCACATCCGTGATGAACTGGAAAGCCTGCCCGTTCCAGGCGAAAATCATCGGGCACGAACCCGATAGCCGCTGCGCTTCGGCAATCTTCAGCGCTTCCCCGCTCTTCTGATGCACTTCGTTTTGGATCAGCCCGTTCGGCCACGTGATGCGAATCGTATCCGCATCGGCGTGGCTATCTAACGCAAACGCCAGCGGCACGCCGTGATAAATCCGCTTGTTGTAGAACACGCCCGACTTCATTTCGACGGTCGCGTCCGCTGCCTCCTTTAAATTCTTCACGCCCTCAATCCGCACCGTGCTCCAGCGCTGATCGGGGGAAGCATTCAGATAGACGTGCAGTGAGCCGTCCGGCAAAATCCGCGCATAATCCTCGCGCTTGTCGCCGTTGAAATCCGCGCGGATGCGGCTCGGCGCCGTCTTCGCATTCGCCACGCGTTCGAATTTGCCCGACTTGTTCTCTACCGCATATTTCTCCGGACCAGAGCGCACAGGGTACCCGACTAGATCCAGCAACCCATCGTGATTGAAATCCTCCACTGCCAGCGCGGCCGTCCCGGCTGCAATCGCCGCCACATCTGACGTTTCGAAAACGCCGTTCAGCTTGTCGCGATACAAAACACCCAGCCGGTCTGCATACGAAACCACAATGTCCCGCGCCGCCGTATCGCCCTGCACCGCAAACGTAACCGCATCCAGCGCATTGCCTTTCACAAACGGAAACGCTGAGGTGTGCTCTTCGAACTTGCCGTTCCCGTCGTTGCGCATCAGCACCGGATTCGGGCCGAATAGCAACAGATCCAGATCATAGTCGTGGTCGTAATCCACCCACAGCGCGCGCGTTACACCCGCCGTGTTCGGCACCTCTAGGAACTTCGTAAACGCGCCCTTATTGTTCCGGTAAATCGTCGCTCCCGCACCGGTAATGACGCAAAGCCCGGCCAGCCCATCATTATCGAAATCGCCCACCGCGATGCTCCGCACATCGCGCAAGCTTTCCAGCCCCGTGTTCTTCCTTTCGTCCGTGCCGTTCTTGAACAAAGCCACGCGATCGCGCGACCAAACCAGCAGATCGGCGTGCCCGCTGCCTTCTGAATCGATCAGCTCCATCCCCGAACCCGCCGCATCCCAACCCGTGCTCACCGGCCGGTCATCGTACTTGGTCGGTTCATCTTCGGCCGACTCGCGCGGTACCGGAGGATCGTACAACTCCGCATAGAAGCTCCACTCCATGTCCTCCGGCACGGCCGCGCCTTCACCCCGCTTCTTCGCCTGCTCGAACAGTTGCCGTTCCCGCGCCGCCGCCTCATGATCCCCCGCCCGCTGGTATAGCGTGAACAACTGAAAATGCGGACCCGCCAGGTTCGGATTCAATTTCTCGGCTTCCAAGAACTCCGGCAGCGCAGCTTGCGTGTCGCCCTTCGCCCGCAGCACCGCGCCCAGGTTGTAATGCGTAATCGGCTCGTTCGGAACCAGCCGGATCATCCCACGCAACTGCTGAATCGCTTTGTCGTAATCGCCCGCGCGCTTGTACGCGATGCCCAGATTGAACCACGTGTGCGGAATCGAAGGATCGTGCTTCTGCGCCGCCAGCAGCTCGGCTACGCCGGCGTCGGTCTGCCCCGCCCGCAGCAGCGCCAGACCGTAGTTGATCTGCTCGCCCACCGAATCCGGGGCCAGCTTCAGAGCCGCGCGCAGTTCCTCCACGGCCTGCACATGAGTGTCGGGATTCTCGTAAAACGCCTTCCCCAGGTTGCGATGCTCCCAAAGCTGGTTTTCAGGTTGGGGATGGTCAACGGCGCCCAGCAGGAACAAACACGCCGTAGTCAGAATGGCGAGAACGCTCAAACTTCTCATCTAGGATTGACACCCCATTGTAGTGAAGCAAGCGGAGCCGGGCATGCAACTTTCGGTTGATAGGTTGTACCTTGATACTTTGCTCAACCTAAGCGCAACCGCCATGGCGCGGCTCATTCGCGAGCGCCAGATCTCTTCCTTGGAGCTGGTAACCGCCCACCTCGAACACATCCGCAACATCAATCCCGCCCTCAACGCCGTCGTCGAGCTGCTCGCCGATTCCGCCTTGCGCGACGCCCAACTCGCCGACTCGAAGCTCGGGCGCCGCGAACCATGCGGTCCGCTGCACGGCGTGCCAATCTCCGTCAAAGATTCCATCGATGTGCAAGGCGCCAAGTGCACCGCCGGCACCCTCGGTAGGAAAAATGCGGCGCCTGCCCAGCGCGACGCCACGCTCGTCCACCGTCTGCGCGCCGCCGGCGCCATTCCCATCGCCAAGACCAATCTGCCGGATCTCTTATTCGCCTTCGAAAGCGACAACCTGATCTACGGCCGCACCAATAATCCCTATGATCTGACTCGCATCTCCGGCGGAAGCAGCGGAGGCGAGTCCGCGCTCATCGCGGCCTGCGGCTCGCCGCTCGGCTTGGGCAGCGACGCCGCGGGTAGCGTGCGTCTCCCCGCCGCGTTCTGTGGCATTGCCGGTATCAAGCCCACTAGCGGCCGTCTTCCCCGCACCGGCCATGTTCCGCCCCCGGGGGGCTGGATCGAAGCTCTCTGGCAAATCGGCCCCATGGCCCGCCACACGGAAGATCTCATGCTCGCTCTGCACCTCCTCGCCGCCGAAGACGGTCAAGACTTCACATCCCCGCCCGTTCCGCTCCTGGCATCACCGGATCCATCGACTCTGCGCATCGCTTTCTTTACGCACAACGGCTTCGCATCCTGCACGCCCGACATTCGGGACGCCGTCATGCGCTGTGCCGATTTTCTCGCCCGCACCGGCATGCGCGTCGAAGAATGCAGGCCGCCCTCGATCCATAAGGCATTCGATCTCGAGCTCGGCTTGTTGGGCGCAGACGGAGTCGATGGCATCGACGCCTACCTACGCGATGCAGGCAGCACGCAACTCCATCCGCTGCTCACCGCCTGGCTCGACCGCATGCGCCCGCTGCGCGCCACCGCTTCCGAACTCGCCTCACGCTGGGCACAGTGGGACCACTACCGCGCCGAAATGGCCGGCTTCTTCAACCAATACGATGCCATTCTCTGTCCCGTCTACACCCAGCCTGCCTTGAAGCACGGCGAGTCCGTCAAGCCCGGCAACTTCGAAGGATTCAGTTACACCATGGCCTGGAACGTCGCGGGCGCTCCCGCCGCAACCGTGCGTTGCTCGGAAGCCGGCGGCCTGCCCATCAACGTTCAGGTCGTCGCAAAACCCTGGCGCGACCTAACCGCTCTCGTCCTCTGCCAAATGATCGAAACCGAATTCGGCGGTTGGCGCGAGCCCTCACCTGGGATTTCTACTTGCAAACCGCCGCAGACTTGACGTACTCTTCTGCAAGGAGAATAGTATGAACCGATTATTAGCTAGCTGCTGTGTTGCGCTGCTGAGCACTCCGTTTGCCCTTGCGCAAATGACAGCACAAGACTACCTGGATGTTTTCATCGTCAACGTGAAGCCGGACAAGCGCGCCGACTTCGATATGGTGGCCCGGAAAGTCGCGGAGGCGAATCGCAAGGCAAAAGGTGTCGACTGGTTGGCTGCGGGAGTCGAATATGGTCAAGGGAACACTGTCTACTTCATCAGCACCCGCAAAGACTATGCGGCCATCGATTCCGCGTCAACAGCCTTCATGAACGCCATCAAAGAGGCCTACGGCCCTGGCGGCATAAAGAAGATGCAATCCGACTTCAACAACACCGTCACCAGCACGCGCTCGGAAATTCGCCGCCGCCGCTGGGATCTCAGCATCAATGTCCCGAAAGATGCCGACGCCTACAACAAAATGATCGGCGAAGCGCGCTGGCTGCGCACCTCGCGCATCGTGATTCGGCCCGGCCACGAACCGGATTTCGAAGAGGCGGTGAAGCAGGCGAAATCCGCGCTCGAGCAAAGCAACCAATCCTGGCCCTATCTGGTCTCTCAGACCGTGGCAGGCGAACCCGGGAATGTCTATTACATATCCACGCTGCAGCCTTCGCTGAGCGCCTTCGACTCGTCACCCAGTCTTCGCAAAATATTGGGCGACGAAGCCTTTCTCAAATGGGAAAAAGCCGCCGGCGATTACGAAACAACCGCCGAGACGATGCTGCTGCGCTTCCTGCCCGAGCTGAGCAATGCACCCGAGGAGGTCGCCAAGGTATCGCCCGACTTCTGGCATCCGAAGCCCATGACCGCCGCCAATCCGAAGCCAGCCGCGCCCGCCAAAACCGCTCAGTAATCGCGTTTCAAGACGTTTCTTGTAACGAAGGCGAGCTCCGATCCGTATTACAGCAAGCCGCCCTTTCGCCGCCGAAGGAGGACTATGTCTCGCCTCTTCACTTTCGCCCCGGGCCGCTTTGGTGTGTTCCATGCTCGCCTTTGACCAGGGACCATCTCACCTCGACTCGCCGAACCGCCCGTCCCGCCCGATTCCCTCGAGGCCATACCGTGAGCGGACGTGATCTCGGCGCCTCCGTATCGCAACGCCTTCGCAACCAATCTCGCGCACAAGGCCGGCCATTCCAGGAACTACTTCAGTATTTCGCGATGGAGCGACTTCTGCATCGGCTCGCAAAATCTCCGTATGCAGGTCGGTTCATTTTGTAAGGCGCCCTGTTGCTAACCGCCTGGCGCGTGCCGCTGTCCCGGCCCACCATGGATATCGATCTCGCCGGACGCAGCTCGTGTAGGATATCAGGCCTTTGGCAAATGTTCCCGGCGTTGGCATATGATCGGGGTGCTATGAAGACATGGATTACCGCGATTTTGCTCATCGCTACAGCGGCCCTCGCGCAGCAAACACACAACCAATATGAGCCGCCGAACGCCCCGGGCGCCGGTCAGAGGCTGCTAGCGCAATTTGCGGGCGACTGGGACGTCGTCAAGACTTTCTCTCCGTTGAACGGGAAGCCGATCGTGACCAACGGAACCTGTAAGCAGTACATGGTTCAGGACGGTAAGTTTCTGCAGTCGGATTTTACCTTCTTCAATGCTGATGGAACGAAGAGCACCGGCACCGGAATCTCCGGCTTCGATTCCAAAACGAATCGCTTTACCACGGTGTGGTTTGACTCGCGGCAGACGACCATGTCGATTCGGCAGAGCGATGGCACGTTCGACGGCAAGAACATCGTGCTATGGGCCACGCCCCTCGATTCCGAGCATCCCGGCCGCAAGACCGTCGCGCGCGCGCACCTTGAGGAAGACGGCCACGTTCTCCTTCATCGCCATTTCCTGATCGATGACAAGGGGAACGAGCGGATGATCATCGAGCTGCGGATGACCCGCAAGTAGTTTCCCGGCAAGGCGGCAACCCCGAACCCAAACACGCGCGCCCGTAAAATAAAATTACATGCCAATCAAAGTAGGAATTAACGGCTTCGGCCGTATCGGCCGCAATGTGGTCCGCGCGGGGCTTCAAAATCCCGAGATAGAATTTGTAGCCGCCAATGATCTGACCGACACGAAGACGCTTGCGCATCTGTTGAAGTACGATTCGATCCTGGGCCGGCTGGAGCACAAGATAAAGGCCGATGGAGACAGCATCCTCGTGGAGGGTGAGCGGATCAAGATCTTCGCAATCAAGGATCCCGCGGAGATCGACTGGTCCGGGCTCGGAGTGCAGGTCGTTGTGGAATCGACCGGCCGCTTCACCGACGCCCATGATGCCAAGAAGCACCTTCGCGGCTCGGTCAAGAAAGTGATCATCTCTGCGCCCGCCAAGAACGAAGACGTCACCATCGTGCTGGGCGTTAACGACAAGATGTATGATCCGGCCAAGCACAATATCATCTCCAATGCCTCCTGTACTACGAATTGCCTCGCGCCTGTAGTGAAGGTGCTGAACGATTCGTTTGGTATCGAAAAAGGCACGATGACGACGATCCACAGCTACACCAACGATCAAAACGTGCTGGATTTCCCGCACAAGGATCTGCGGCGCGCGCGCGCCGCCGCGCTGAACATGATCCCGACCTCCACCGGCGCCGCAAAAGCCATCGGCCTCGTGGTGCCCGAGCTTAAAGGCAAGCTGGACGGCTATGCCATGCGCGTGCCAACACCCGACGTTTCGGTCGTGGACTTCGTCGCGGTCCTCAAGAAGAATGCCTCCACCGAAGAGGTTAACGGCGCCCTGAAGCAAGCCGCCGAAGGGCCGCTAAAGGGCATTCTCGAGTACACCGAAGATCCTGTCGTCTCCACCGACCTGCTGCACGATGCGAATAGTTCCATCGTGGATGCGGACCTCACGAAAGTGATCGGCGGCAACCTGGCAAAGGTCGTCTCGTGGTATGACAACGAGTGGGGTTACTCGAACCGCGTCGTCGATCTGATCGCGTTCCTCGGCCAGCACGGCCTCAACTAGCCGAACTCTCACCGCGCACAACGGGCAACAAACGCCCTGTGCGCTTGAGTCAGCCCTTAAGCGCCCGAATCACCGCGTCCGTGAATTCTTCGGTGGACGCGGCGCCGCCCACATCGCCGGTCAGATACTTGCCTTCGCGATAGACGGACTCGACAGCCGCTTGCAACTTCTGCGCCGCGGCTGCTTCGCCTAGATGGATCAGCATCATCACGGCGGAAAGCATCAGCGCGGTCGGATTCGCTTTGCCCTGCCCGGCGAGATCGGGCGCGCTGCCATGCACGGCTTCGAAGACCGCGTGTGTCTCGCCCATATTCGCTCCCGGCACGATGCCCAAGCCGCCCACCAGCCCCGCCGCCAGATCCGAGACGATGTCTCCATACAGATTCGGCAGAAGCAGAATGTCGAACGTTTCCGGGCGCATGACTAGTTGCATGGCCGCGTTATCCACGATCAGTTCTTTGTACTGAATCTCGGGGTACTGCTTCGCCACCTCGCGGCAGCAGCGCAGGAACAACCCATCGGCCAGCTTCATGATGTTCGCCTTGTGAATCGCAATCACCTGCCGCCGGCCGTTTTTCCGCGCATAATCGAACGCGTAGCGTGCAATGCGCTCCGAAGCGGTTCGCGTAATCACCTTCAGGCTGGTCACTACATCGCGCACGATCTCATGCTCGAGACCCGAATACAGATCTTCCGTGTTCTCCCGGAAGATCACCATGTCGATCGTTACATCCTGAAAGCGCGTCTTAATCCCCGGCAGCGTCTTTACAGGCCGCACGTTCGCAAACAGATCCAGCGCTTTTCGAAGCGCCACGTTGACGCTCTGAAATCCTCCCGCCACCGGCGTGGTAACCGGCCCCTTGAGCCCAACCCGGGTCTCATTCAGCGAATCGAGCAGGTACTGCGGCAAAGTTTTCCCGGCTTCGAGGATGATCGCCTCGTTCAGCTCAGCTCGCCGCCAGCAGATATCGGCGCCGGTTGCTTCCACCGCCCGCACCGCAGCTTGTGCGACTTCGGGACCGATGCCATCTCCCGGAATCAAAGTACAAAAATGTGGCACAAGTTGATTCTGCCAGAATGTTCCTTTATGCCTCGTATTGAACGCGCACTCATTAGCGTCACAGACAAGACCGGCCTTGTTTCCTTTGCTCAGAAGCTGCACGAACTCGGGGTCGAAATTATCTCGACGGGCGGAACGGCGAAGCTGCTGCGCGAGCACTCGATTCCGGTGCGCGAGGTAGCTGAAATCACTGGTTTCCCCGAGATGCTCGACGGGCGCGTGAAAACCATTCACCCGCGCATCGCAGCCGGCATCCTGGCCATACGCGCAAAGCCCGACCACATGCTCGCACTGCATGAACACGACATCCCAGCGATTCAGATGGTCGTCGTGAACCTCTATCAGTTCGAGAAATTCGCAAGCAAGCCGGACGTCACGCGCGAAGAGTTGATCGAAAACGTCGACATCGGCGGGCCCACCATGATTCGGGCCGCGGCTAAGAATTTTCAGGATGTCGCCGTGGTCGTCTCACCCGATCAATATGACGCAATTCTCGGCGAAATGTCCGAACAGCGCGGTGCTCTGGCTCCGGCGACGCACTGGCATCTGGCGCAGCAGGCTTTTCTCCACACCGCGGCCTACGATGCATCTGTTTCGGGACGCCTGCTGCAGATCGACTCTGAAGGCGGAACTCGCAATGACCAACTGCCCGGCCGGCTGCAGATTTCCGCGAGCCGCACCGCCGCTCTCCGCTATGGCGAAAATCCGCATCAGCAGGCTGCGCTCTATAGTTTCAATCACGGCGGCGTAGCGGGCGCTGAACAGCTCCACGGCAAGGAACTGTCTTACAACAATCTCGTCGACCTGGACGCCGCCTGGCAGCTCATCCAGGAATTCGAAGGACCCGCCGCCGCCATCATCAAGCACACGAATCCGTGTGGCTGTGCCGAACAGGAGGCGCTTGCCGAGGCTTACCGAAAAGCTCTTGAAGCCGATCCGATTTCCGCATTCGGAGGCGTGCTCGCCTTCAATCGCGAGCTCGATGCTGCTACCGCCGCGGAAGTCGGCAAGCTGTTCGCGGAAGCTATCGCAGCCCCGGCTTTCTCCGCCAATGCGCTCCAGATTCTGACCGCGAAGAAGAATCTCCGCTTGATCCGCGTTAGCCCGTTATCTAAACCGGAGCTCGTCATCAAATCTATTTCTGGCGGCCTCTTGGCGCAAACCGCCGACGTCGCTTCGCTCGACAAAGCGGCGCTTCAAGTAAAGACCACCCGCCAGCCCTCGCCCGAAGAATGGGACGCGCTGCTATTCGGTTGGCGACTCTGCAAGCACGTAAAGTCAAATGCGATCGTCTACGCCCGCGCAGGGCAAATCGTAAGCGTCGGTGCGGGTCAGATGAGCCGCGTCGATAGCGTGAAGGTCGGCGCGATGAAGGCACTTCTCCCTCTCGCCGGCACCGTGGTCGCCTCCGACGCGTTCTTCCCGTTCCCCGACGGCATCGAAGAAGCCGCGAAGCACGGGGTCACGGCTGTAATCCAGCCGGGCGGCTCCGTGCGCGATCAGGAAGTCATCGCGGCGGCGAATCTGCTGAATCTAGCGATGGTTTTCACCGGCATCCGCCACTTTCGGCACTAAAGAGTCGGCACACAGAGCTCTTAATTCCTCACCGCCATCGCCGACGCCCAATCTGCCGGCAGCGTGCCTTGCGCGAGCAACTGGCCCTTCTCCAGATACCGAACAGTCTTCGCAAACTTCGCCGCATGCGGGTCATGCGTCACCATGATCACCGTCTTGCCGAATTCGCGATTCAACCGTGTCAGCATCGTCAACACATCTTCCGCCGATGCCGCATCCAGATTTCCTGTGGGCTCGTCGGCAAGTATCAAGTCGGGATCCGTCACAATGGCGCGGGCAATCGCGACACGCTGCTCCTGGCCGCCGGAAAGCTGCTTCGGCAAATGCCGCATGCGGTCGCCCAGGCCCACCAGTTTGAGCGCGGTTTCGGCGTGCTCAATGCGCTCTTTCTTGCCCAGCCGCGTCAACTTCAACGGCAGCTCCACATTCTCAAGCGCCGTCAGCACCGGCAGCAGATTGAACGACTGGAATATGAAGCCGATGTGTTCGTTCCGCCAATGCGCTATCTGCTTATCGCTGAGCTGCCGCAGATTCGCGCCGAGCACTTGGATTTCTCCATCGGTCGGCTTGTCCATCGCCGCGATCAGGTGCAGCAGCGTCGATTTCCCAGACCCCGACGGCCCCATCAGCCCGATAAAATCGCCCCGGTAAACTTCGATATCCACGTTCTCCAGCGCCACAACGTGAAACTCGTCGCGCACAAACTCTTTGCTTAAACTTCGCGTCCTGACTATCGCATCACTCATCATTTCCCTCCGAGCACAGCTCTCAAGCCGCGCACAACGGCCACCAAACGGCCTGTGCGCTACATCATTTCACTTCCACGCGCTGCCCATCCTTCAAGTTCGCAGGAGGACTCACGATCAAGTCTTCCCCGCCAATCAGCCCACTTTCAATCAGCGTTCCTTTATCCGAAGTCCCGCCCGCGGTCACCGGCCGTTTGCGCGCGTGTCCATTCACAACCACAAACACGCTGCCATTCTGCACCGCGCTTGCCGGGACCACTACCACGCGCTTCGATTCTTCCGTAGGCTGGGACTGAGCATCGTTATAGAAAGCAACCGTCGCATTCATATCCGGCCGCAGATAATCATCCGGATGCAGAATCTGCACCTTCACCTGCACGGTCGCCTTCGCGCGGTCCGCTTCCGGTGAAACTTGCTCAATCACGCCTTGATATTTGCGATCGGGATAGGCATCGGTGGTTACAACACCTTTCTGCCGCGGCCCTAACTTGGGAAAATCGTTCTGGCTGATGTCTAACTCCACCTGTAAGTCGTTCAGATCCGCCATCGTCACGATATAGCCCTTCGCGCCTTTATCTCCAACAAATCCAGTCGTAATAAATTCGCCCTTTTCCACGTTACGGTCGAGAATCGTCCCCGTCACAGGCGCCTTGATAATCGTGTTATCCAACTGGTTCTGCGCGTACGCGAGCGCTCCGCGCGCCTGCTCAATCTGCCCGCGCACCTGGTCCATCTCCTCTTTACGCGGGCCCAGCACCGCCAGATCCAGGGTCCGCTGCAGGCTGGCTACTTTCGCCACATCGCCGTTGTACTTGGCTTGCGCGTCATCGAGCGATTGCTTCGAAAGCACGCCCTCCTGGACAAGCTGCCGCGTACGATCCACCGTTGCCTTCGAATCGGCCAGGTCCGCCTTTGCCTCATCTACATCCGCACGCGCTTTTTGTATCTCTTCCGGGCGAGACCCGTGCTCGTCTTCCGCCAATTTCGCCTCTAAGTTCGCAAGCTGGCCCTGCTCCTGCTCTACCTGCGCGCGATATTCGTCGTCCTCCAGCCGCACCAATACCTGGCCGGCCTGCACCTTGTCGCCCTTATCGACGCCAATCCACGCCACTCTGCCGTTTACCTTGGAAGCCACCTCGATCTTGTGCGCCGCCACAATGTACCCGGTCGCAGTCAGCACCATCTGCTCGCCCGCCGCCGACGCGCTCATCGGCGATTGCACCTGCACCACCCGCACACTCACGGGCGCGTTGATCTTCTGGTAGGCAAACAGCGCGCCCACTGCAATCGCAACCAGAATGATCGCAATCGCCAGCAGTTGCACCACCGGTTTCGATTCCCGCGTGCGCCTCGCCGTGCGGTCTATGCGCAGATTCTTGAGCTCGGTTTCCATGACTTACTAAGTTACTTTCCTAACTCCGCGTTTACACCTCGCGAAGCGCCGTCAAAATCTCCTTTTTCGCCGCTTGGCGGGCCGGCAGCAAACCGCCCAGCGCTCCCAGTAGTAACGAAAAAATAATTCCGATCGCAATGATCTCGGGCCCGATATGGAACTTGAACGAGGTTTCACTGAACGTCACAAAATTCCCCAGCGCCGCGGTAACGTTGTTCAGCGGCAGCGTTATCAGAATGGCAATCACGCCGCCTACCAGCGATAGCAGCAGCGATTCCAAAAAGAAGCTGAACAAAATGCTGCCTCGCGTGAACCCGAGCACGCGCAACGTACCCACCTCCGTCGCGCGCCGCGCCACCGCGGCATACATCGTATTCATCGCCGCAAACGCGCTGCCGATCGCCATGATGATGCACACAAAAAACCCGAGAAATTGAATCGGCATCGCCGAAATCGTCTGCGCATTGTAATAGGCCTTCTCGCTCATCACCGTTACGTTCAACCGCCGGTCCGCCTCGAGGGACTTCATCAAGGCCGCCACGGTCACTTCATCGGTCGCCTCCAGCAACGCCGAGCTAAAGGTGTCGCTGCGATTAAAATCCGAAGCAACCTGGTTGGCGTCTCCGAATACTTCGCTATTGACCGCGCTCTTGCCTCCATCCATTACGCCCACCACTGTCCACCAGCCCTTCCCAAACCTCAGCCGTTTTCCCAGCTCCGCCGACGGATACCGCTCCGCAACGTCTTTTCCCACCACCACCTCACGCTGCCCCGGCTGAAACCAGCGTCCTGCCGCAAGCTTCAGATGGCGCATCCCCACGCCTCGCAGCGACACCCCGCGCACCGTCACGTTGACGCCGTCCGGGTTCTCTGCCGTTGGCAACGCGATAACCGAGACTACTTCCAGCGACGCTTGTGGCTGCCCATCCGCGCCCGTCGCAATGCCAGGAAATGTCTTCACAACTTGGAACTGCTCCTGGGTCAACAAACTCGTCAGCTCCGCGTTGCCGCCCTTCCGCAGCACCAACACGTGCAATGGATCGCCTGTCGCTCCGAACGCAGCCCGCAACCCCGCCACCAATCCCAAAACCGCCAGCAGCACAGCCACCGTCATTGCAATCCCGGCGGCCGTCATCAACGTGGTCGTCTTGCGGACCACGAGATTGCGGATGTTATAAGAAATCGGAATCGCCATCGAATCCCCCTATCCGCTGTACCGCAGCGAATCTAATATGTTGGTTCGCGCCGCGTTCCATGCCGGTATCGAGGAGCTGATCAACCCGATCGCCACCGCGACCCCCAGCGAGATCACAATCGTCGTGGCCGTCAGATGCATATTCTGCAGCCCGCCGATTCCATACCTCCCGGCGCTGTGCCCGACCCCCACAGTCAGCAAGCTCGCCAGCACCAGCCCAATCGCGCCGCCAATCAGCGCAATCAGAATCGCTTCTCCGATAATCATGCCAAGAATGGCATCTCTCCTAAAGCCGAGCGTCTTCAAAATTCCCACTTCCCGAATGCGCTCGCGGACCGACATTGCCATGGTATTGCCCGAAACCAGGAGAATCGTGAACGTCACCGCCCCGCAAATGCTCATCAGAAATAGCTTGATATTGCCGAGAAAAGAAACAAAGCTCAACGCGAACTGCTGTTCGGATTCCGTCTTGGTCGGCCGCGGCGATTCCGCAAACATGTCGTCTATGGTTTTCGCGATGCGCGGCACGTCTTCCGGGCTATCGGCCAGGATCGCAATCGTGCTGTCGTAACTGCGCCTGGCGAGCGGCAGGCTTTCGCGCAAATATTTGATGTTGAAAAACAGCGTATCTTCCGCGTCCGGGTCCTTGAAAATTCCCACCACTTTCAACTCCAGGTTCCCGGGATAGATATCCCCAATCAACGTAATCCTGTCACCGATCTTGAAATTCAGCTTCTTCGCCAGGTCATCGGAAACCACGCAGCCCGTCTGGTCCGTGATGAACGCGCGCCGCTCATCTTCCGGCATTTCCATCTGCGTGCGAATGGTCATGAACGCCTTCGGGTCTACGCCCATTCGTGCAAAGAAATTGTCCGGGTCGCGATTGTCCTTATACGTGCCGCCGTACCAATTCCACGGCGATACCTCCTTCACGCCCCGCACCGCACGAATCTTGTCTTCGTAGGCCGCTGGAATCGCTTGCGCCAGCGACACCTTATGCCGTGTCACCAGTCGCAGCGCCTGCCCCGGCGTCTCCTGCCCGAAGAAAAGGGCATGATAGATAGCGATTAGAACCCCCAGCAGGCAGAGCGAAACCGCAATACTCGAAATGGTCAGTATGCTGCGCCGGCGGTTGCGCAAGCTGTTCTTGAATGCCAAAGAAAAGTATCGAAACATCTCTCAACCTTTTTGCCTAGGGTACCGTAGAAAGCAACGCGCACGGCGCGCAAATCGGCGAGGCCGCCGGATTTGCCGACGAATCGCGTCCCGTCACCGACGAAAGGGAATACGACGCTTTGGCCGATCAGGTTCAACCCGCCTCTGCAGACGAGTGGAGCGGCACAGACCGCCGCTTCATGCAGATGGCGCTGGAACTCGCCCAAAGAGCTGCGGCTGAGGGTGAAGTGCCGGTCGGAGCTGTGGTTGCAACCGGGGAGACGCTCCTCAGCCAAGGTTGGAACCGGCCCATCTCTTCCGGCGATCCAACCTGGCACGCCGAGATCGCCGCCCTCCGCGAGGGCGCCCTCGCCGCGCGAAATTACCGCCTGCCCGGCACCACCCTCTATGTCACTTTGGAACCCTGCGTCATGTGTTCGGGCGCTATCGTATTAGCGCGCATCGAGCGCCTGGTCTTCGCCGCCCGCGATCTCCGCTTTGGAGCCGTCCGCAGCAAATTCCGCCTCGCCGATTCCGAATTGCTGAATCACCAGGTCCATATACAAGAAGGATTATTCGCCGCCGAATCCGCCGAGCTGCTATTAAACTTCTTCCGGAACCGCCGGGCTTGAAGACCGACGGCGGTTCCGGCTAGGCCCAGGGCCGATCGGCCGAACCCGGAGGCACAGGCGAGGAAAAGGCTGTTAGCGTAACCATGAGTGAAACCGCGAACAACCGTCTATGAGCAAAGGCGGATTGGCGAGATGCAAAGCGATCCGCGTAATCGAAGTTTTGTGATCGCCTCGAATTCGTAGCCGTGCTTCTGCCACGTCCGACCGATAAGCTCTCCTATTGGGAGATCGAAGAACGTCCATCCGTCTGGCTCGCCTTCGCCTTCCACCCAGACCACGTATTCAGTTGGCCAGCCCTTGTTTATTTCAGGATTGCGCGCCTTCCCGTGCTCGATCTTGATCCAATGATCTTGTCCAACGCTCCTACCCTCTTTTCTTAATTTGAAGCCGAGGTATAACATCGTGTTTTTGTGATAGATTGCGGAGAATTGTACTCGCCTTGACAGCTGGGCACTGATCGCAATTTCATGCTCCATTGCAAATACGTTCGCAACTCGCATGTTAAGGCGCACCTCTGATCCAACGATCAAAGGCGAGAACTCAGGATTTGGATCCATTTCAATGCTGTACTTCGCTTTAGCCCAGCCGTTATTCAGGGGACTTACGGGCAAGTAGGCGAATGTGATCTGCTCGCGAAGTAGCAGACCTGGCTGTGGGACCTCGCTGTTCGCGAATTGCGGACTCAAGGTGGGCACGGCGAAAGAGTGACGGGAACGAAAAAGCGATGTCGCGCTCAGAACGCCACCTGTGGCTGTGCAGAGGGCAAACGCAGCAAAGCTGATGAGCACGCCTGTGGGATCAAGCATCGGGGCGCTCGCCTGTTTTTGCATTGTCCCGGCTTGCGTGCGTTCGGGGCCTGTTGACGGCGATCGATGCAGCTGCACCCACATGCCGTATGCGCCGTAGGCGGCTGGAAGCAAGCCTATGATCGTACAGATCTGAGCCGACTTGGTTAGACGATCCAGAAAGGCAAGAACCTCCGACGTAGATTCTCTCGCAAAACTTACGCTTTGTTAAGTGCGCAATTCGCGAACTCTTCGCCAACATCCCGCATCGCGGGTACTCCAAAATGCCCAAGCGGACTACAATTGAACCCTCTGCGCATACTTCAACCATTGTCCCTCCCAGTTAAAAAAGGCCAGGCTCGAAAGCCTGGCCCCAGATTCGATCCAATTAGCTGATCAGGCCGCCCGCCTGATTGGAAACTTGATCACTGGCTTCGGCTTGGGCGGATCCTCCGTCTGCACCGGGAAGGGCGAGGCCGGATCGGCCGGCATCTTCCCTGCGCCATTGAAGTATTCATCCAGCGGAAATAACGCATGCGGCTCGAGTTCCCGGAACGTGCGCCCCAGCTTTTGCTGAATCCGGTAAACCTCATGAAAAAAGGTTCCACGGTCGATATTCAGCTTCCGGCAGCACAGCTTCCAGTCTGCGCCCAAAAGGAAATGGTACTTGAAAATCGTGTATTCGTATTCGTCCAGCGTTCGCCGGCTCACAAGACAGAAGTCGGCGATATATTCCTCATTTTTGAGGCCCCAAACAGATTTGCGCTGTCTGCCGGGATTCGCTTCCAGCGAAACGCGGCTGATGTATTTTTCCTTCGAAGCACAGTGGCGAAACCGCGCATAACAAGCGCGGAACACCGCCCTAAAAACGCAATTGCACGGGGTCGAGGCACCTGACCGCCCGGGTCGAAGGCCGAGACCGTAACAGAACGTGCATGACTGCTGAGCTAGGGCAAGAGTTTCGGATCGAGTCCATTGCATTTTTTTCTTTTCCCTCTAACACCCGGCCTCTTGAGAGTGCCGTGTCCGTCGGTATGAGATTACGATAGTGCTTTTTCCGCTCTGCGCCAAAACTAATTTGAAAACTTTACCTGCACATGAGTGAGATTATCCCCCGACATCTCCCACAACTCGCTAGAGGCAATCGATTTACCCTCCAGGAATTGCCTAGACTAAGGGAGTTGTAAAAACTGGTATTTTCCTGCAAACTTATGGAAGCCTATTTCACCATGGAATCGATTTCCCGTAAGTCGGACGTCACTTTTCACGCCCTGCGGACACGTCTCGTCGCAGTCGTGAATGCGCGTTTACAAAACGGCGAGTTTACCGAGCGGGGCCTCGCAAAAATACTGGGCGTTTCCCAGCCGCAGATACATAATGTTCTGAAGGGCGCTCGAAAGCTCCAGTGGGATCTGGCGGATCGCCTGATTATTGATCTTAGGATTAAGCTCCTGGATCTGTGGGATGATGACGAATTGGTTGTTGACGAACGCACCCAGCGCCTATCTCTTCAAACTTCCGCGCCGCACACGCAGATTCCGAGAAAGCAGCCCGGTCACGAATTCCGGATTACGTGCGCAGAACAAACAGATGGTGTTGCTGCAGGATAGTTAAACGTTTTCGTGGCAACAACCTGGCTGCATTATCTGTTTACGTGATGATTAACTAGGGATTCGCATAGTTTTTGATTTGACGGCGTCCGACCGTTACGTTAAGATGGTTTTATCCGCCTATATTCTCGGTGACCTACGAGAGTCCAATTAGCGCTAGTCCTGCGCAAAGCACCTACACCTTACCGAGGAACATCTCGGCTATTCAGGTTCTATCTGGGACCGAGGGCAGTACGCGAATGGGAACCATTTTACAGCTTCCGGCTGGAACTCAGGTGCGAGTCTGTGGCGACGGATTCAACGAACGTACGGTAAAGGTCAGTTGCGAGGGCGGTTATTATTTCCTTTTCTTCGAAGACCTCGAGCCCGAACGCGCATTTACCGCGAAAACCTACGCCGGCCGGTAACCCATCTCTATTTCGGCGCCACTGAAAACCCGTGTTCTCCTTAAGAACATCGGTCAGAAATGATCAACCCTCTAGTGCCGATTGCCGATAAGATTACGTATCGCGCATGATGCTAGCAGCGGAAGCCGCTGCCTCCGGATCGTAAAGCAGGAGCGCACAGGGCGTTGCGCTAAAGCGCCACTTCGGCTCTGGCCAAGAACAAGCCAGATTTGCAAATCCGACCTGTTTTTGGTCGGGGCTGAGGTGACGGCTTTGCCGCGGCCGTTGTGCGCGATCAGGATAGGATGGCTAGTCAGCTCATTATCGTAATCACGGCAGTCACAGCCGTATCGGTAATTGTCGCCAGCTATCTCCGGAAACAGATAAAACTATTACGCAATATACAAGCGGAATACCGGCTACTAAAGGACCACAACCTCGCAGGCGTTTGCCGGACAAGCCTCGATGGCTTTGTACTCGATGCGAATTATGCATCCTACAGCGTTCTCGGCTACGACCGGCTGGAAGATATTGTTGGCGTCGACATTAAAACCCACTACCAGTCCCGCGAAGAACGTATCCGCATATTGGAACGGCTCAAAGAGACCGGACTCTTGACTGGTGTAGAGGTTCATATGAAGCGGGCGGATGGTCGGCCCTTCTGGGCCCTCTATAACATCGCGCTTACTAAGAATCCCGCGACAGGCCGTTCGGAAGTGGTGGCGACCACGATGGACATCACGGCCATGAAAAAGACGCAAGAGGACCTGCAAGCCGCCAAAGAAGTGGCCGAAGCGGCGAGCCGGGCCAAAGACCAATTTCTCGCCAACATGAGTCACGAATTTCGAACGCCATTGAACGGCATTTTGGGGATGGCGGCCTTGGCCTTGGATTGCGAACTGCCGTCGGAGGTTCGAATGTACCTGGAAGAAGTAAGAGCATCCGGAAACGGACTGCTGAGAATTATCGACGATGTCCTGGAATATTCGCGGCTGCAAGCCGATCGGTTGCCACTGGCGCCGGAAGAGTTTTCGTTGCGGCAGACCTTCGAAGAGATCCTCAGCAAGTTGTCTGCGCCGGCTCGAACGAAAAACCTCTCGCTCACCTGGAACCCAGAGGCACCGCTTCCGGCTCGTGTATGGGCCGATAGGGGGCGTCTCAGCCAAGTGTTGTTGCACCTGTTGGGAAACGCGATCAAGTTCACCGACCGCGGCGGCGTTGTCATGCACGTGCAGGCCGCGCCGCTCGATCAAGAAATGCTGGCGCTGCACATCGCTATTTCCGATTCTGGCGTGGGCGTCGCAGCGGACAAGCTCGAAAGCATTTTCGAGGCCTTTGTGCAGGCCGACGACTCAAACACCAGGCGTTTCGGTGGTGCCGGGCTTGGGCTGGCGATCTCCTCCAAAATTGCTGCTGCTATGGGAGGAAAGGTGTGGGCCGAGAGCACCCCGGGCTCCGGTAGCATCTTCCACCTGCGGGTAAATTTGCAATTGCCTCCCGCCTCAACAGCAGTGCAGTCGGACTCAGTCGCTGAGACAGTCAACGCTTGGCAGTTTGCAGCGGCTTCACTCAGGGACGCGTCAGGAATCGCAAGTAGAACGCCGCGAACACCAACACGATTCCAACGTTCACCATCAGCCGCGGCCAGAACCGATTCCTGAAAAATAGGACGTCAACGGCGACCACGACGGCTACCAGCGCGAGCACGTAAAGTACGATGCCTGCCTGTCTTCCCACACTTCTTTTCTACAACACCCCGCCGCGCCGGTCATGTTGCCTTGCTCGCCGTAGCTACAATCTCGGGTTCAAGTTCAATCGATGGCGGCCGACTTCAAAAAGCGTGTGTTAATTTGTCAGCTGAAATGCAAACTATTCTTGTGCGGCTTGCTCTTTCCGTGGCCGTCCTCTGTTCCCTACATGCTCAAAACCCGCCACCGGAGAAGCCGCATCCCGTCGAAATCACCGGAATGCCTCCTAGGTCTGCTGCGACCGATTACGCGGCGCATGTTCAAGTGGGTGGTCTCACTCTGGCGGCCGAATTTGCGGGTCATAACGTTCCGCGTCCCGAAGACTCATTGACGACAGACAATTACGTTGTGGTAGAGGCGGCGTTCTATGGACCGAATGGCAAGAAACTGAACTTAGGCCCCGACCAATTTTCGCTGCAAATCAACGACAAGAAGCCCTCTCCTGCCGTCACGTTTGTTGTGGTGGCGAGTTCGCTCAAAGATCCCGAGTGGATCCCGCCCGATCAGCCCAAACCTAAATCGAAAACGGGCTTCGGCGGTGGAGGAGAAGACACAGCAACGTTGCCTCCAAAAGTTCCCATTGAATTGCGGCGCAAGATGGCGCAGTATATTGAGGTGAATTCGCTACCCGAAGGCGAACATGCCTTGCCGCAAGCCGGCCTGCTGTTCTTTCCTTATCGCGGTAAGACAGAGAATATCCATTCCATGGAGCTGATCTACAACGGTCCGGCTGGCAAGGCCACGCTGGCATTGCAACCTTAGCCACAGTATTACGGATGCTCTAGGGGGCCGGCACCCAGGGCCACTCCATCTTCGTCCTCGCCCGCAACAGATAGGCTGCGATACCGAAGACCACCAGCGCCAGTCCGCTGAGGATATACACGCGTCCGCTCTCGAGCAGAATGAAGATCCATCCCGCCAGCGCTACCAGCGCAGGGATCGGATACAGCGGCATGCGGAACGGTAACGCGATATCCTTACGCAACCGGCGAATCAGGATGACGGCGATACACTGCGCAGCGAACTGCGTGACGATCTGGATCACGATCAGTCCTGTTATCAAAGCTTCCAGGCTCAGGAAGCAGGCCGCTGCGGAAACTACACCCATATAGATGACCGAGAACGAAGGGAAATGGCGCGTCGGGTGCACACGAGCGAATGCTGAGAAGAAACGGCCCTCGGCAGCGGCTGCATACGGCACACGCGTATAGCCGAGCAGGACGCAGAACACCGACGCGAACGCGACCCAGAGGATCAGCGCCGTCATGGCGCTTGCCGCCTTGAGGCCGTATAGCCGTTCCATGAACAGCGACACGATGGCGTCCGACTTGACCGCCTCTTGCCAGGGCACCACTCCGATGATCGATAGACTCATGGCGAAGTAAAGCACTGCCAGAATGCAGATTGAGAGAAGCACGGCGCGCGGGATGGTGACGGTCGGATTCTTGATCTCGCCGCCAATCAGGCAAACCGTGAAATAGCCGCTGTAGTCGTACATGCTGAGCAGCGTCGCCGCGCCCAATCCGAGGAAGAAGCCGGGCGAGAGCTTGAACGCGCCCGGCGGAAAACTGAAGGCGCGCGCCGGGTCGAAGTGCCAAATGCCGCCCCAAATGATGATGCCCATTGCGAGGATGAGGCCGATCCAGAGGATAGTTGAAATCTTTCCGATCGAGCGGATATCGCGATATAGCAGAAAGGTCGTCAGCGCGCAGACCCCGACCGCCATAATCTTCAGCTCGGGGCCGGTCAGCCAAGGCAGCAAATAGCGCGCGTATTGACCGAACCCGACCGCACCGGAAGCTGCCGTCAGCGGTGCCGACAGCATCACTTGCCATAGAAATAAGAAGCCCATCAGCCGGCCGAGTGAATTCGGCCCGAAGGCTTGCTGCAAGTATTCGTAGGAGCCGCCCGAGCCCGGCATGGCCGCCCCCAGCTCCGCCCAAACCAAGCCATCGCAAATCGAGATCAGTGCACCTAGAATCCAACCCAGCAGCGCCTGCGGGCCGTGCATGGCCGCGAGAATTAGCGGAATGGTCAGGAACGGACCAACTCCGACCATCTGCAGCATGTTCGCCGCGAGGGCGGGAAACAGGCCCATGCCCCGCGTGAGACCGGGGCTCGTCTGCGTACCTGGCGCTGTGGTCACTTCAGCGGCCGCACTGCAACTTCCTTGAAAAAGACAATGTCGTTGTCGCTGTGATTCTGCAGCCCGATGTAACCGTATTCGGGACGCGGACCGCGCTCCGGTTCAAAATTCAGCTTCTTCGGCGGTACCGGCTGGCCCTCAGTGTAGTCGGTCACCTTCACGCCATTCACGGTGACTATGGTGCGCAAGCCATCGAGCGTGATGTCCATGGTATTCCACTCCGGACCCGGCTTGCCGGGCCGCGCCAGAGGCTTGGTCAGCGAATAAAGAGTGCCCGTGACGTGATATTCATCCTCGCCCGGCGCGACGTTATCGATTTGCACTTCGTAACCGTAATTGACCGGCATCCAAGGCTCGGTGGGAGGGACTGGAATTCGTATAAATACGCCTGAGTTGTCATTCTGATCGCGCATTTTGTAGACCACGCGAAGCACGCAATTGCCGAGCTTGCTTTCCGTCCAGTAAAGCAAACCCATGCCGCCGTGAGTTTGAATCAGCCCGTTTTCGACGGTCATGTTTCCAGGGCCGACGTGCTTCCACCCGTTCAGATTTTTGCCGTTGAACAATTGCTTCCACTCAGTGTCTCGGGCGTTGACTGGCAATATAGCGGCAATCAGCAACCCGAGCCACGCGTATCTCCTCATAAGGTCTCCTGTGAGGATTGTAGCTGGCCGCAACCGTGAGCCGCGTCTAGCTAAAACGTGAATCGCAATTGCAGATCGATGCGGCGCTGATTGCTGGCAGTCGCTTCGGCGCCATAGCCGCCGGTGATGCCGGTCGATTCCAGGAAGTAAGGCGACGTGAGCGCACCGTTGGGCGTGTTCAAGTTTTCGTGGTTGAGAATGTTACGGGCATTCACGGAAAGCGTCACGTTGTAGCGGTGTTCGCTTTCACCCCCGCCGAACCCGCGAGGTCCGCCGCCGCCGAAGCCGCCGAAGCCGCCACCGTGCCGTCCGCCACCCGTATTCGAACGCGCTCCTCCGGATTGACCTTCGAATTTTGTCGTGCCGAAGCCCCAGGTCTTGCTGATGCGCAGATTCAAACCGATAAATCCAGGACCCGTCCCGGCGTTGCGTTCGATCATGTCGGATGTTCCGGGGACCGGTACCAGCGCGTTCGGGTCCAAGTTCGCAAACGGCACGCCATAGATAAATCCAGTCGGCGTTCCAACCACGGTGGGCCGCGCTGTGGGTGCAACTTGCCCTTGAAGATAAAGATCGGTGCCCGTCGTGATGTTGAACGGCGTTCCGCTGTGCGCCACGAAAAACGGAGAAAATCGCAGGCCCCACTTAACTGCGATGGAACCGCCTACGAACAAGTTATTCTGAATATCGAGTGAGGAGCGCCCCCAATCCGCGGCAAAGTCATACGGATCCGCGGGCAGCGTAGTAATTCCATCCGTGTCGCTGTGCGAGTTGTTGTAACTATAACGGCTAAATAAAGTCAGCCATCTTCCTACCGTGGAATTCACGTTGATCAGCACCATCGTTTGCTTGAAAATGCCGTCCGATTGAAAGTCGTAGATATCGCCTACATCGCCGTAAGGCCGGCCTCCGCTGATCCCCGATGCCGGAGGTTTTTGGCCCGGTATAGGATACGGAGCATTGATGTCTACCGTTCGCAGTTCATGCACGCCCCGGGAGTTCAGGAAGTTTGCCGATAGCGTCGTGTGACTGAAGAGCTGCCGCTCCACTCCTATCGCCCCTTGCATCAGGCGCGGAGCTTGCAGATGACCGTCGATCTCGTAGTGTTGCGCCAGATTCGAAGCTGAGCCTGTCAAATCCGTGAGAGGCACGCCAGTCGAAAATGCAGCGTTATAAAGGGACGGATTGTCCTGCGTGTACTCGATCTGGTTGTTGGTGTTTAAGCCGTACCGATATGCGGTTAATACATTCGTGGTCGCGAACCGGTCATAGAAGAAGCCGTAGCCGCCCCGGATGACAGTCTTCGCCCGACCGTTAGCTCCCTTGGCATCGGGAGACCATGCAAAGCCGAACCGGGGAGCCCAATCGTTGTGATCCGGTATGTCGTTCTGTGCTTCATAACGAATCCCGAAACTCAGCGTCAAATTCCGCATGGCTCGCCAATCGTCCTGAACAAAAGGACCATAGTCTATTTGCGTCAGGCCCATGTATGGGTTCCCGCTGTTCACCGTGTATTTCGACGGGCCGTAATGATATACATCCGTGATCGTCTGGCTGCTATAACCTGCGTTTAGGAGCTGTATGGTCGTTAGATATTGCTGAATCGACGTAAGCTGCGCAGTGGCGCCGGTAGGTTGAAGATTTGCGCCGAGCACAGGGAAAGTTCCACCTAAAAACGCATACTCGCCGTTGAAGCCTTGCGGAGTGGAATCGTACAGCGCGCTGCCTCTGACTCTCATGCCCAGCTTGATGGTGTGTGCGCCTTCTGTGAGGGTCGTATAGTTCTGCAGTTCGAAATAATTCTGCAGATCGTAACTCCGCGGATACTGCGGCGAACTGTATCCGGAACCGCCCGCCACAAAGGACTGCGCAACATCGATCGTTGGCGAATCACTCTGGCTCTTGGTACTTTCGTAAGTGCGATCGAACTCGAAATGCGTTTCGTTCACCGCGTGCGTGCTCAAAACCGCGGTTTCCACCACCTGTGCAGTCTGTTCGTTAGTCGATTCCGTATAGCCATAGCTTGGCAAAGTCATGTTGCCGACCGTCAGATTGGGTAAGTCGAATGCGCCAATGCCTGTCAAGATGTGGTCGTTCTCCAGGTAGGCGTACCGAAAACTCAATGTGTTATTCGCGCCAAGCTGGTAATCGACGCGAGGACTTACTGTCGTTCTACGCTGCGGCGTGGGGAAGTAGTTCTGATAAGAAATATGGTTCGTGAAATCCGACGTGGGAATGGTCGCCGTGATGATTCCGTTGTCATCGATATTCCGCCGCTCCACGTCGAGAAAGAAGCTGGCGTGTTTGCCCAGTGGACCGCTGAGATTTCCGCCGAATAGCTGGGTGCGAAAGGGCGGATTCACCAACAGAAATGGATTCCTGGAATTCCAAATGTCGTCGCTGATGTCGTAATATCCCTGACCATGGAACTTGTCCGAGCCGGGCTTGGTGAAAATCTGGATGCGGCCGTAACCCAGCTTGTCGAATTCCGCCGAGAACGGGTTGGAGTTGATGCGAATCTCTCGAATCGATGCCTTGGGCGGCAGCCGGCCACCGGTAAAGCCGTCTATAAAGATCTGATTGCCGCCAGGCCCCGCCGCCGGCCCGGCGAGCGCTTCCAGATCGGCCTGCAAGTCGTCGGGATCGTCTGGCAGCGCGTCCAGATCCTCCTGCCTTAAAACCAACGCCGTGGCATTGTTCGAGGCTTCCGTACTGACGGTGTTGCCGCCTCCGGTATCAGTGACGGTCACCTCTTGGCGCTGCGTCTGGATGGTCATGACGATGTCCCCAGTTGCGCCGTGTCCCGCCATGACAGTTACGGACTTGACGCCTTCCTGTTGCAGTCCGGCATAGGTGGCCGAAACCGTATATGTGCCAGGCGGGACGGCCTTGAACGAATAGTTTCCGAGAGCGCTCGAATTGGTCGTCTGAATGGTGCCGTTTTGATTCGAGAGCGTGACAACCGCGCCGGGAATTACGCCGCCGGTGTCGTCCTTTACAGTGCCGTGCACGACGCCGGCAGCGCCGGGCCTAGCGGCCGCTGACTGGGCTGAGCCTTGCGCACAAAGAGTGTTCGTCAAGGCCAGAGTGGCCAAGAGTACAAGTAGAGTTTGGGAGTTCATTTCGTCTCTGGCACGGCGCTACTGTTGAGCTGGAGCCTGCATATCCAGACTCCAATCACCAAGCGATTGGCCCTGGCGTGGCGGAGCAGATTGGAAGATGGGTTCCACACCCGCAATAATGCTGGAGGCGAGCAGGTGCGATTTGTCCGCTCCCTGCGCGACTCCGGAAATCACAACCGCATCGCCCGGCTTTAGTTGGGACAGAGTGATCGCCGGCAGACGCCCGAGGATCTGCGAAAGATCGCCGTTCGCGGCGCGAGTGGCCCCAGCCCCGGGCGCGCCATTGCCTCCGCCTGTCCAGTGGTTGCCCGCAGCCTCGCTGATTCCCGGCCGCGCGGCTTCCCCCGCTTTTGCGCCGTAAGGTGGAGCGCCACTGGAATTCCCGGCGTTTGCCGCACCCTGGCCTGCGTTCGCTCCAGCTCCGCCTTGCCCAGCTTTGAAATCCGGATTGAACCGCCGGGCTAGTTGCATCGCCAGCATGGGCGGGAGCTTGCGAACGGTTGAATCGTTCGTCAGCACCACCTGAACGGGCTGCTTGCTTTGCAGATCCTTCACGGTTAGCTCCTTGCCATCGGGTGCGATGGCCGTCACGGTTCCAGCAATGGTCCGGAACGCCCCTGAGTAGACTTTTTGCGCGGTGATCGCAGCGCCGTCTTCGCTCTTCTGGCCGATGACTCTCACCTGGTCGCCCGGCTGAATATCAGTCAATTGCGAAGACGCCGGCGTCTTGGGATTTTCCGCGGAGTAGCGCGTGAACTCAGTTGTTTTCGACACGTCCACTGTCATGGCTTTCGGTCCTTCGGGGGTCCGAACCGTGATATCCAGCTTCTGGGCTGCGGGATCTACGGAGTTCACAGTTCCCGCGGTGCTGTGCTGCCACGCCGCCGCTTCCGCCTGATGGGACCGCGCCAGATCGCGCGCCGACATCAGTACGATACTCCTTGCGGCGATTGCGTTCGGGTTATCTTCGGGTTTTGAACCGCGCACATCCACGCGATCACCGGCTTGGAGGTCGTCTGCCGTGATTCGCGTTGCGCTCTTCAAGTCTTTGGCGCCGGGTGGCACCTTAAGCAGCGTCTTGGTGTTTTCGAGAAGCACAGTGTATTCGGTTCCGGTTTTGTCTTCCTTCACGCTGACGCTATGTGACGAGGGGTCGACAGCAGTGACGGTGCCCAGAACATGTTCGGCCGGTTTGGGGCTAGAGGCCGGTTCCTGAGCGCTCGAAGGCAGTACACCCAGCATCACCAGACAGGCGCAAATTGAGAAAAACTTGAGCATGATGGGACAGTACCCGCTCAGTTTGAGCTTCGGGCGGACTGAACGGTTACTGTGTAGAGGGCGAAAATAGCCCTAGTCAAGTTACCTAAAAGGGAAGGATAGGACAGAAGGTCGCTACTGGAGGGACGCGGCCGCCTGGGCGCACATGTGGCTAAATAGACTGCTACGGTGCGCCCGGCCGACGTGCATAACTTTAAGCGGCATTGACAAGCAGGTCTTCGAAGGAGTCATTGCCCTCCTCGTGATTGCGATCAGCCTGCTCCTGGCACTGAATGCAGAAAGGCGCCCAGGGCACCGCGTTCAGGCGCTTCGGACTAATCTCCTCTTCGCAGTGCAGGCAAACGCCGAACGAGCCATCCTCAATGCGACGAAGGGCCGACCGTACGTTGCGAAGCAGGTTTGATTCGCGGTCCAAGTTTCGAATTGCAAGTTCGCGCTCGGCCGCATGTTGCACTTCGTCGAGGGCATCCGCGCTTTTCTCAATCGTGATGGCGTCGCGGTTGCGAACGATCTGCTCTAGTTCGTCCTGCTTGTTTTCCAGGATCTTTTTGAATTTGTTTACTTCGGTCTTCGTCATTTTCTTATCTCCTTCTTATCGACTAGCATTGCCCACTCATAAAACAATTCGAAGCTGCCAAGTCTTCCTGCTTAGACGCAGTGCTTCTCGAAAGGGTTCACCTTTAAAGGTTCACCAACGGTAGCACAGTTTTTCGCGCTTGGGAAAGCCCGTAGCTATCTACTAGCCGGTGCGCAAGTCGCGAAGAAGCTATCGCGCCATCACGTGAGCCGCAGGTTCCTATCAAGGCTCCTGTGGCCGGCGTGTCCATACCGACCAGCCAACGCTTTTCGGATCTCCAGATCATACCACAGCCCTTGAGCAATTGAAGCACCAATTTATTTTTTTGTCGCACGGGCCGGTCCGAAAGGTCTGCCCGGAGACGACGCACGGCGAGCTTAAGCGAACGCCGCATCACATCAGGCCTATCGGCTGACATGTCTCAAAGCCTTATAGCGCAAGCACATTGCGCTTGCAAATTTACGGCGCTCCGGCGACACAGGCGGAGGCGCTGGCCCTGACGGGAACGGAAAATTGCGCGCAGCGTGCTTTTCCGCACATCCGCCAGCGTTCCCAAGCTCCTCTTTCGGAACTCTCTGATGAGTGTAGGTACGGCCGGCGGGAAGATTCTCTCAATCTACCTGGAAAGAAAGTAAGGCTGGAGGTAAAGTCGAGACGCCGGGTAAACTACGAGCGCGCCGAGTACCTGAACTCAAAGTACTCACGACGATCGTCTGGGTTGAGCGTTGAAGCGTCTGCCGCGAACGAAGTTGTTCGCCTGTTAGACTTCGCCTATTAGACGATGATACGACCGCGTAGAAACAGAGCCGCGTGCCCGGCGATCTCGACCCGGTCTCCCATGAGCTTGCAGGCCAGTTCGCCACCGCGCCGCGAAATCTGGCGCGCACGAAAGCTCGTCTTGCCCAATTCTTTGGCCCAGTACGGAATCAACGTGCAATGCGCGGAGCCAGTGACCGGATCTTCCGGAACGCCCTTGGCAGGCGCGAAGAATCGCGATACGAAGTCGCAATTCTGGCCCGGTGCGGTGGCAATGAATGCGAACCGGTCTATCTTCTTGAGCGTTTCCAGATCCGGCGCGAGCTGCCTCACCTCAGCATCCGATGCATATCGAATGAGGTAGTCGCGGGCGGCCAGGATCTCGATGGGAGCGCCTCCCATGGCAGCCGCCAGTTTGGAATCGGCTTCGATCGGCCCGGGAGGCCGCGATGGAAAATTCATTGCCAGTAAATCGCCATCGCGCTTGACCACAAGCTCACCCGACTTGGTGTCGAAGTGCACTGTATCGCCCGGCTCGTTCAATTCTTGAAAAAGTACGTAGGCGGAAGCAAGTGTTGCGTGTCCGCAGAGGTCTACTTCGCACACGGGCGTAAACCATCGCAGACCGAAACGCCCGTTCTTGCGTACGAAATAGGCAGTCTCCGCAAGGTTGTTCTCGGCGGCAATGGATTGCAGAGTTTCGTCCGGGAGCCACTCCTCCAAGGGACAAATGGCTGCCGGATTTCCGGAAAACACGCTGCTCGAAAAAGCGTCAACCTGAAAGATTGGGAGCTCCACGGTTACTAAGATGATGCGGGGAGTTCAGTTGATGCGAACGCGGTGCTTTTCTTTCAGCACCAGCTCATCGAAAATCGCCAGGACTCTCTTGCGGTAAGAATACATGCGTCGTAACGAATCCCGGAAGCTTTCCTCATAGCGCGCCGGTTGAAGCCACTTGTTTAGAAGTGGCCGCGGAACATCAATGTCGCGTCGGAGATCGTCGGCAGAGTGGCCGCGCAGAAAAAGGCCATAGAAGATGGCCGCTTCGCGTTGGGGAGCGAGCGGATCGAACTCTTCGCGGCCAATCATAACGTCGCACTTTTCCGTATCGTACTGCCGAATGCCGGACTTTAAGGCTCCTTAAGTCATCAGTCTAACAACGCTGTCAAGTCTCTCACAGAAGATGGCCAACCGCTGCCTAAAGGCGTGGGGCGGCGGGTCTCAAGTACCCATTTATAAGGCAGCTTCCTGGGTTTCGGCAAGTTATTTCTGCGATTTTGGCAGTGCTTGCGAGCGGTGACCGACTTGATCCGGTCGTACTGGTACGAAAATCCTGGTTCGGCGGTTGGGTGAACAAGAACAGACCAAATGGCCACATCGACGACGCCGAATCTAAGGAGCGCTCGCTGGGCGCGTGGCTTTGAAACTGCCCGTGTATTCCTGGAATTCCCAGGTTCCCGTCAGCGTTTCTCCTTTCAGTTCGCCTTTGATCTTCAGCGTGCCCGGGCCTGCCTCGTCTGAATTGTATGGAAATGCCAGGTCGAGTTTGGAGCCGCTGAATGTGCCCTTTACCTCCGCGTCGCCCCATTTGCCGGTGATCTGGTCGCCGTCTTGCTGAAAATTCGGGTCGGCCGTTCTCTCGCCACCCTCTGTCTGAAGAACGAAATGCCATTTGCCGGCGACAGACTGCGCTTGAGCCCGGCCCAAGCGGGGAGCAACGAAGCAGACAAGTCCGGCCACGGCAACCACGAATAGTTTCGTTTTCAGAGGCATATCCGGCATTTCTATCACAAGCGCTTGCGATTGCGCATTGTGCTATGGGGCTGGCGTACGCAGTTACAAAGTGTTTACCTGCTCATCACAACTTCCAGCGAATAGTGTCCGACGCTTGAATGGTGCGGAGATTCGGCACGAAAACACAGGAGGTGTATGAAGAACATCGATGCAGAGCGTACCAAGAACAGACGTTCTTTTCTAAGAAGCGGCCTGGCAACCGGAGCGGCAATAGCGGGCGCAACGGCGCTGGGCGAACGCAAGTTATTCGGACAGAATTCAGAATAGCTCAACACGGGCGACGTTGCAATTCTAAAGTTCGTGGCCGCCGCAGAGCTAATAGAGACCGATCTGTGGCAGCAATATGCCGAGCTCGGGGGATTTACAAATGAGACTCAGAATCCGTATCAGCTTGCGTTTCAAAATCTCGATGGGGATGGCTCGCAATACATTACGAGTAACACCTTGGACGAACAGAGCCACGCGGAGTTCCTGAATGCATACTTAATCTTTAAGGGCGAGGAGCCGGTGGATCTCGATCGATTCCGCACTCTGCCGAGCAGTACCGCGGACGGAGCGCAGCAAATAGGACGGCTGACCAACCTCACGCAGCTCAAGATTGACACGAGCTGGTACACGCGCTACCGCAGCACGACGAATCCCGATTTCGGCGCGACATTCCCGCAGGCGCTCCCGCAGCTATTCGCGGGGCGCTTCACAGCCATCCCCAGATCGAACGCCGATTTGACTCCAGCCAAACACATCCAGGCGATCGCCAATACAGCGGCGTTTCACTTTGCGTCCATCGAGCAGGGCGGGTCTAGCCTCTACCCAACTCTCGGGCAGAAAGTAACGAGTCTAGAAGTATTGAAAATCATGTTTAGCATTGGCGGAGACGAGGTAGCGCACTTCTTGGAATGGATGGATTTCTCAGGCAACGCGGTGCAGCCGCCTGTGGCTCCCATCACCGACCCGGATACTGGATTGAAGTTTCCAAATTTCAATGCCAAACCGAACCCGCTGCTTCAGACGAACCTGATCTTCCCCGTTCCATGCGAGTTCATCAGCCCCAATTTGCCGCGTTGCGCGGTCATTCGCCCAACCAGTCCGGGTCAAATCGATGCGCTCGGCGCCGCAGACTTCCTCATCGATTCGGGACTCTTCATCGGCCAGCCCAAAGAGTTCAATCAACTGCTCATCAGTATGGCGAAGGAGGCCGACGCAGCCGAGCGCGAGTGTTAAAGCTTCCGCTATAGTCTTTGACAGTGGATCAATTCTTGCGCGAAGCCCTTGCCGAAGCCCGGCAGGGGCTCTCCGAAGGCGGTATTCCCATTGGCTCGGTGCTGGTTCTTGACGGAAGAATCATCGGCCGCGGGCACAATCGGCGCATACAAAATCAAAGCGCAGTGTTGCACGCGGAGATGGACTGCCTGAACAATGCCGGCCGGTTCAAGCCAGCCGATTACCGCCGCGCCAGTCTCTACTCAACGTTGTCCCCCTGCGACATGTGCAGCGGTGCTGTGCTGCTCTACAAAATTCCAATAGTAATCGTGGGAGAAAACCGGAATTTTCAGGGCCCGGAAAATTATCTCCGCTCCCGCGGCGTTGATCTCAGAATTGTAAATGACGAGCAGTGCGCAGAGCTGCTGACCTCCTTTATAAGAGACCGTCCCGAACTTTGGAGCGAAGACATTGGCGAGCTGGATGGCGCCTAGCGATACGCTGTAGGTTCCCATGAATCGAGTTCCACGTATCGCCGTCGTCGGCAGCGCTAACGTCGACCTCACCACCTTCACCGACTGTTTTCCCCGTCCCGGCGAAACTATCTTTGCGCGCGAGTTTCATCTCGGCTTCGGTGGCAAGGGCGCGAATCAGGCCGTCGCCGCACGCCTATGCGGCGCCGAGGTTTCGATGGTCGCCCGGGTTGGAGACGATCTCTTCGGGCCGGCGACGCTCGATAATTTCAAATCAATCGGCATCGACACCAGCCACGTGCGCGTCACGCCCGGCGTTTCAAGCGGTGTCGCTCCGATCTTCGTCGATGCCTCTGGCCAGAATCGAATACTGGTCGTCAAAGGCGCCAATGACCGCTTATCGGCGGCCGATATTGAAGCTGCCGCCGACGTGCTGAAGACAGCCGATTTTGTTATTCTGCAGCTCGAAATCCCGCTCGACACGGTCTATTACACGTTGCGATTTGCACGGAAGCACAACATCCGCACAATCTTGAATCCTGCGCCAGGCCAGGCGCTCGAGGCTGGTGAGATTGCGAATGCCGATTACCTGATCCCCAACGAAACGGAAGCGGAAGCGATTACCGGAATCCCGGTGCAGAATCTTGAGGATGCCCGTGCCTGTTCGCGCCAGTTGCTCGAGAGCGGAGTTCGGCGTGTAATCGTTACGCTGGGAGCAAATGGGGCGCTGTTCTTCTCGGGTGAGCACGTACATCATGTCGCGTCTTTCCCCGTGACGGCGATTGATACGACCGGCGCCGGGGACGCTTTCATTGGCAGCTTGGCTTGTTTTCTAGCAAGCGGCATCGATGAGATCGAAGCGATTGCACGCGCCAATCTTTACGCCGCGCTCTCTACGCTGGCGGTTGGAACGCAGAAATCGTTCGTCACGCTCGAGAGATTCGAAGCAGAATGGGCTAAATCGCGCGGAGGACGCGCGCCGGCAGGAAAATGACGGCCGAGACCAGCGACAGCACGCCATGCACCGCAATCCCTAGCACTCGAAATGGCAATAATATCAGCCAAACGATAGGGTAGAGTACGAGGGCAAGCAACGCCAACGGCCAACAGAAGACAAACAGGATGCACCACAGCAGAAATGTCAGCATGAATCTCTCACCATTACCGGATACGCAAGGCTACCAGCGTTAGTTCCAGGATTTTCGAGCTTCACGGGCTCTGCAGCTTGCGCTGCGCTTCGCGAAACATTGCAGTTTTTGGATTCTGTGCATTCCACTGCGGCGCCCTCGCGCTATTTGCAATGTTCAGGACCGCCAGCGCAACCATCCGATCCACCTTGGCCATATTTTCGTAGTCGATCTTCTGCCATTCATCGCCAACGCCGTGATAATCGGGATAGTCAAACGCTACCGTCAAGGTGTGCGCCGGCACGCCCTGCTCCGCCAACGACGCATTATCGCTGCGCGTGAAGTACGCATCGCTCGCGTTCTTGTCCAGATATAGCTTGATCCCAGTCTCGCGCCCGGCCCTCTCCAGGAACTTCGTGACATCCGAGTAGTCGTAGCCCGTTACACTCGCGTTGCCGATCTGCTTGCCAACGGTTGAATCCGTTCGGCCCACCTGCTCCAGATTGACGTCGGCTACGGTTTCTGCGACCGGGAAGATCGGATGCTTAGCGTAAAACTGCGATCCGAGCTCGCCGCGCTCCTCGCCGAAAAACGTAACGAACACGATCGAACGCTTCGGATGGGGATTGAGCTTCGCCAGCGCTCTTGCGATCTCAATGACTGAAACTGTTCCGCTACCGTCGTCATTCGCGCCGTTGAAAATCTGATCGCTGCTGTCTTGCTTCGCCTCGGGATTCGCCGCGCGGCCTGCGGTGGCTTTCGTGCCGATATGGTCGTAGTGAGCGGTCAGCAGCACGCAGCTATTTTTCAGTCGCGCATCCGAGCCTCTAAGTATCCCGACCACGTTCTTCACCGTGACCTTTCGATCCTCCGGCGCCGCAAATTCTACGGAGACGCTGCCTTCTTCGCCGGCCGTCGCCGGTTTCTCGATCCACTTCTGCAACTCCTCGCTCGAGACCACCAGCTCCGGCACGCGCGCCTGCGACGAAAATTCCGCAGGGATCAGGGACGGTTCGGGAGCAGGCGCCGGTCCGCTTGACACCACAATCTGCAGCGCGGCCTTGGAGGAGGCGACTGCGGCATCGAAGGCCCGCATCTTCGAATACACGGCGTGCAACTGCTCTCTTGGGATTTTCCGGCGGTCGAGCATGGGTACGACCACTGCCTTACCAGTCAAATCAACGCCCTTGAGCATATCCGGGTCGCGGGAACCGAATATGAGTATGGGTGCTCTGTCGATGCTCGCGGCTTCGTTCGCCGCTTGGACTGTAATGGCGCTGGCAGCGATTTTGAATGTTCGACCGCCGGCTCGCACCGTCATATCCGACAGCACTTTGCCAATGCGCCGGTCCACCATCGCAGCCGTTTGAAAGTAATCCTTGTCTCCGCCCGGTTCCAGGCCTGCTGCCCGAAACTGCGACGCGATAAACTCCGCCGCCACGTCCAGGCCGGGAGACGGCGTATAGCGCCCCTCCAGAGCATCGGACGCCAGAAAGGAAAGATCGCCTTTCAGATTCGCGGCGGTAATCGAGTTAAGCGCTCGCTGCTCGCCGGGCGGAAGTGCGGTCTGTCCGAAAACTGCGCTCGCAGTCAGAGCGGCGGTAAGTACAAGCGGATAAATCCGCAAGCGCCGCCTCACGTCGCGTCGTAGCCCACGAATTGCTCCAGCAGCACGTTGCCCTTGTAATTGATGTCCTGGTGGATGCCGATGCTCGACGAGTAATAGGCGAATGCCGTGGTCTCCTTTAGTTGCGTAAAGAATTTCTCAGGCTCTGTCTCAGGATGCTTCTCCTTTGCCGCCAGCTTCGTCAGCATTTCAACCTGCTGCTGTGGGGTCGCTTTCATGAATGGACACTGACAGGAGGACTGCGAGAACTGGTTCATTGCAGCCAAACCTTTGCGCCAGGATTCCTTGTCTTGGGCTAGAAAAGCTTCCGCAACAGTGCGGTCGATAAATGGCGCCACGCCCGCTTCGCGAGCGCCCGGAGAGTGGTCGTCGGTCGGGATCATCAGATCGGTTAGCGCATCCAGCAGCGCGAACTCGGGCTTGCTGAAAAACAGAGGAGCACCCGGTTCCGCAGCCGGCAATTGCAACGTGGTAAATGCCGCCGCCGTCAGCGCTTTGAACAGATCGCGCCGGTTCAAAATCGGTTCCATCAGATCTCCCCTTTCTTGAGTTGATCTGCAAGATAGTCGCAGGATCTCCAGCACAACGCCATGATCGTCCAAGTGGGGTTCTGGCAGGACGCGTTGACAAAAGCGCTGCCATCCACCACAAAGAGGTTCTTGACGTCGTGCGATTGCTCATATTGGTTCAGCACCGAGGTTTTCGGATTGTCGCCCATGCGCGCCGTTCCGAGCTCGTGGATCGACCAGCCCTCGGGCAGGACTTTGTCGTTCGCAGAGACCACCTCAAAGCCGGCTGCTTCAAACATTTCGCGTCCCGTGACAGCCATGTCCTTGGCCATCTTCATCTCGTTCTCACCGAACTTGTAACTGAATCGGAGCACCGGAATGCCCCACGTGTCTTTCAGCTCCGGGTCGATATCCATCGCGTTCTCGTAGCGCGGCAGCACCTCGCCGAATCCGCCGATCTCAATAGTCGCGCCCGCATAGTCGCGCACGTGCTTCTTGTATTCCTCGCCGAATCCGGGACTCGTGAATGCGCTTCCCGGAATCATGCCGCAACCCGCACCGCCTTCGAAGCCATAGCCTCGAATGAAGTCCGATTGCTTGGTATTGACGTTGCGGAAACGCGGGATGTAGAATCCGCCTGGCCGGCCGTCGTCGAGCGTCCGCGGTTTGCCCACCAGCTCCTTCATGATGCCCGCCACCGACGGGCCCATGACGTGCTCGCAGAAGTTGTGTCCAACGTGCTCGCTCGAGTTTCCGATTCCGTTCGGATACAGACTCGATTTTGAGAGCAGCATCAGCCGAGCCGATTCCAGGGTCGAAGCAGCCAGCAGCACGGTCTTGGCTTTCGCTTGATAGCTCTTGCGAGTTTCGCTATCGAGGAACGAGACGCCGGTCGCCTTTCCCGTATCCTTGTCTACCGTCACCTCATATACCGTCGAGTTCGGACGCAGCGTCAAGTTACCGGTGTCCATCGCCGGACGAATCAGGCCGGTCGGAGAATCGAAGGCCGCGTGGATATCGCAGCCGCCCACGTGGCGGTCGCAAGCGCCTCGTCCGTAGCAGCGGCTCCGGTACTTGTTGTGCTTCAAGCCGTCTGTGGTCACGCCCGCACGATAGGGAGTCAGCATGCGGTCCATTCCCTTCAGCGTCTCGCGCAGGTGCAGCTCCGAATAGGTCAGTTTGATCGGGCGCTGATACTTGCCATCGGGCATCTGTGGCAATCCTTCGGGATGTCCCGAAATGCCGAGATAGAGATCCACTTTGTCGTAGTAGGGCGATAGATCGGCGTATGAGATCGGCCAGTTCTCGCCATAGCCGTCATGATCCTTTGCCTTGAAATCGTAATCAGAAAGCCGCAACGCCAACCGCCCCCAAATAGTGGTCTTGCCGCCCACCACGCGCGCCCGCACCCATGCATAGCGCGTTCCTGAGTACGGATTCTGCTTCTCATCCACCACCAGCGTCTTGCTGTAATCTGAAAAGCCCCAGGCTTGGATGTATGACGTCACTTTCGAATACGGAGAATTCTGCGCGTAGGGCGCCTTTCTGAACGTGTACTCGTTGTTCGTCAAGGCATGGTAATCGGGCGGCATGTCACCGCGCCGCGGATGATCGTATGGCCACTGCATAGAGTGCAGAATTTTGCCGGTGTCCTGATACTTGCCAGCCTCTAGCAGCAGCACCTTCAGGCCGTGCGCGGTCAGTACGTGCGCGGCCATTCCTCCCGCCGCCCCGGATCCCACAATCACCGCATCGTAGGTCGTATTCAAATCGACTTCTGGATTATTCGTGATCGGAAATTGCAGCAGCATCTCTCTCCTGACATCTGAATTGTATGACGGCTATTCTCCCGCCTTGGTTGGTTTGGCCTCGATCACGCGCACGATTTCTCCGTCGACCAATGAATCCGGCGGATTGGCAATGACCAAAGCATCGTCGGAAAGCCCGAACAGAATCTCGACGGTATTCCCGAAGTCGCGGCCCAACGTCACAGGCACCATCGCTGTCCGATTGCCGTTGACTACAATCGGCACGCGCAGCCCTTCGGACCGGAACACCAGCGAGTTCGAAGGAATGATCAGCGTCGAGCCATTCGACTTGATCTTGAAGTGCACCTCCGTATACGCGCCCGGGAAAAGGAGGCCCGTCGAGTTCACGACATCCACTTCCACCAGCAGTGTCCGCGTCGCCGGGTCGATCGCGTCCGCGGTTCGCACCAGCGTGCCCTCGAATCTCCGCCCGGGAATTTCCGGCAGGGTCAAGTCTGCTTTGATGCCCGGCTTGGTCGCGTGTGAATAAACCTGCGGAACGTTGACAAATACGCGCAGCTTGTTGATCGCCGCAACATGAAACAACTCGCGCTGCTGATTGGCCGACGACCCGGAGTCGATGAGTTGGCCAATATCGGTGTTGCGGGCGGTAACCACTCCATCGAACGGCACGTAGATCTTCTCGAAGGCGACCATTTGCTCCAGCCGCCTCACATTCGCCTGCGCCGATTTCACCACCGCGGCCTTCGAGGCCGCATTCTGCACCGCGTTGTCTACATCCTGCTTCGCCACGGAATCGGTCTTGAACAATCCCACGTAGCGATCGGCGGTAATCTGCGCCAGCTTCAGATCGGCTTGATTCGTGGCCAGGTCGGCGCGCGCCTGCTGCAACTGCTGGTCAACCTCGGGGCTCTCGATCTCGGCCAGCAACTGCCCTTGTTTTACGTGCGCGCCGATATCGAAGTACCACTTCTTCAGGTATCCGTTGGTGCGCGCGTAGATGGGAGCGTCGATGAACGCCTGGATATTGCCTGGCAGTACGACTTCTTCGGCCGGGTTCGCACGCTGGGGATGCACCACCGTCACGGCTGGCTCAGCAGAGATAGTCGTCTGCTTGCGCAGCGCCTGCCTGGCTCGCAATCGTGGAAGGATGCCCGAGGCTACCAAAGCGGCTACGCCGCCTAAGACCACGACCAAAATGAGGATCGCCCGAATTCGCGACGCTCGGCTGCTCATCCCCTGCGCCTGCCGTGTAGAAGGCTGAAGAACACGGGCACGAAGAACAACGTCGCTACGGTCGCAAACATCAAACCGCCAATCACCGCGCGCCCCAGCGGCGCATTCTGCTCGCTGCCTTCGCCGATGCCCAGCGCCATCGGAAGCATGCCAATCATCATCGCCAGCGCGGTCATCAATACCGGACGGAAGCGCGTGAAACCGGCTAATATCGCCGCATCCGCCGGGGTATCGGCATCAGGCAGTTGCTCCTTCGCAAAGCTGACCACCAAAATGCTATTCGCGGTCGCTACGCCCATACACATGATGGATCCGGTGAGAGCGGGCACGCTCATGGTGGTGTGCGTGACAAACAGGAACCACACGATCCCGGCCAGCGCCGCAGGCAGCGCCGAGATGATAATGAACGGGTCCAGCCAGGACTGGAAGTTGATCACGATAAGCATGTATACCAGCACGATGGAAAACGCCAGGCCGCCGAGCAGCCCTTCGAAGGAGGACCGCATGGTTTGAATCTGCCCGCGCACCACCACCCTCGAGCCGCGCGGCAGCCGCTTGGCACTGTTCGCTACCAGCCTGTCGATCTCGCGCGATACGCTGCCGAGATCCGTTCCTTGCACGCTCCCGTAGATATCGATCACCGGCGCGATATTGTAATGCGAAACAGTCGCCAAACCTGTCCCCCGCTTAATAGACGCCAGGCTGGCCAGAATCTGGGGTGAGCCATTGTTCACTGTAATTGGAATGTTTCGCAGGTCCTGCAGCGAGTCCATTTCATATTGCGGCGATTGTGCGGCGACGTTGTAACTTACGCCGTTTTTTGGATTCAACCAAAACGTCGGCGCGGTCTGGAAGCTTCCGCTGAGCGAGACCAGGACGTTGCCCGCAACATCGCGTGCGCTGTAGCCGACCTCCTGCGCTTTCGTACGATCGATGCTCACGTACAGCTCGGGTTGGTTGAACGGCTGCTGAACGCGCAGGTCTGTAGCTCCCGGAATGAACTTTACCTGATCCAACAGATTGTCGGCAAACTCGCGGTTGGCCTGCAGGTTTGCGCCAATGATCTGGATATCGATCGGCGCGGGCAGGCCAAAGTTCAAAATTTGGCTGACCAGGTCCGCCGGCAAAAAGTAGAAGGTCACGCCCGGAAACTCCTGTTGCAGATGGCCGCGTAGCTCCGACACGTATTCGGCATCCGGCCGGTGCTTCTCGGCAAGCGAAACCAGGATATCGGCGTCGGCGGTTCCGATGGTTCCGTTGTTGCTGTAGGACGTATTGGTGCCGCTGTACGGCAGACCGATATTGTCGAGAATGTTTACCAGCTCATTGGCGGGCACCACGTCGCGGATTCGCTGCTCCACCAGATCGCATAGCTTGGCTGTCTCCTCTATCCGCGTGCCTGTGCGGGCGCGAACATGCAGGCGAAATTGCCCGCTGTCCACCGACGGGAAAAAATCCTGGCCCAGCCACGGCAGCAAAGCGAAAGAAGCCACGCAGCCCAGAAGGAAGCACACCGCGAACACGCCACTATGGCGAATGCAGGCTTCGAGCAGGGCCCGGTAGCGTGCCCGAACTCTTTCGAAACCGTTCTCAAAAGCGGCCTGCAGCCGGACGAATGGATTTCTCCGATTCGCATGCGCCACGGCTTCATGGTGCGAGTGGCCTTTCAGCAAGTACTTGGCGAGCGTCGGCACGATGGTTCGCGACAGCAGATAAGATGCCAGCATGGCGAACGAAACCGCTTCCGCCAGCGGAACAAACAAATAGCGCGCGACCCCGGTGAGGAAGAACATGGGCACAAATACGATGCAGATGCAGAGCGTGGAAACGAAGGCCGGGACTGCGATCTGCGCCGCTCCGTCGAGGATTGCTTGTTCGATCTCTTTGCCCATTTCGAAGTTGCGGTTGATGTTTTCGATTTCGACGGTCGCGTCGTCCACTAGAATGCCCACCGCCAAAGCAAGGCCGCCCAGGGTCATGATGTTGATGGTTTCTCCCAGCGCGCTCAATGCGAAGAGGGAGCACAGGATCGACAACGGAATCGAAATAGCGATGATCAACGTGCTGCGCCAGCTTCCCAGGAACACCAGAATCATGATGGCGGTCAAGCAAGCGGCGATCACCGCCTCGCGCACTACCGCATTGATCGACGCGCGCACAAAGACGGACTGATCGGCAATCGGCGTGATTTTCAGTTCCGGCGGCATGGTGGCAGCGATCTGCGGGAGCATTTTCCGGATTCCCGCGATGATGTCCAGCGTTGAAACGTCACCGGATTTCAGAACCGTCATGAGCGACCCGCGCTGGCCGTCGGATCGAACAACATTGGTCTGCGGCGGAAAGCCGTCCCGCACATGCGCCACGTCGCGCACGTAAATGGTGGCGCCGTTCTGCGTCTTAATCGGAAGATCGTTCAGCTCGGCCACGCTTGCCGGACTACCGTTGATCTCGATGTTGTACTCCAGGCTGCCGATTTTCGAGGTCCCGCCGGGGAGGATCAAGTTCTGGCTCCCGATGGCATTCACCACGTCGGAAGGCCCCAAACCTTTCGCCTGCAAGGCCTGGGTATTCAAATCCACCATCACCTCGCGCTGCTTGCCCCCGTAAGAATACGGGATAGCGGTTCCTGGCACTGTTACGAGCTGGGTACGGATGAAATTCTGTCCCAAGTCATTTAGCTGCTGTTCGCTGAGGCCCCGGCCCGATAGCGCGAGCTGAAGAATGGGCACCGTGGAGGCGTTATAGCTGATAATCAGCGGCGGCGTGGTGCCCGCTGGTAGCTGCTTCAACTGCGTTTGAGAGATGGCGGTTACCTGCGCGATGCCCGCGTACAAGTTCGCGTGCGGTTGAAAGAAGATCTTCACTACCGCGATACCGTTCATCGATTGCGATTCGATGTGCTCGATATTGTTTACCGTGGTCGTCAGCGCCCGCTCCGTGATGTAAACGATGCGGTCTGACATGTCCTCCGGGGAAAATCCCGTGTATTGCCAGACCACGCTGACCACCGGAATATCGATATTGGGAAAGATGTCTGTGGGCGTCCTCAAGATAACGACGGGCGCCAATATGAACAGCATCAACGATAAAACGACAAACGTGTACGGTCGCCGTAACGCCAGGCGAACGATCCACATAAATTTCTCCTCTGGGCAAGTGGTCCGAAATACTGATTATCGACCACCTACCATTTCCCGGCCCTGCGCGGTCTGTAACGCGTTCGTTGCTCGCGAATCCAACTCGCATGAAAGCAGCTTTCCTGATTGGCCGGATTGTATTCGGCGGTTTTTTTCTCTATAACGGGATCAACCACTTTAAGCAGAAAGAGGGGCTTGCCCAATACGCCGGCTCCAAAAACGTGCCCTATCCGGAGCTAGCTGTGATTGCTTCCGGTGCGGCGTTAGCCGCTGGTGGCGCCAGCGTCATTCTTGGCGTCAAACCTCAAGTGGGCACTCTGGCCATTCTGGGTTTCCTGGCGGCCGTGTCACCCGTGATGCATGACTTCTGGACTGCGCACGATCCTCAACAACAGCAGAATGAGATGATCCATTTCAGCAAGAACATGGCGTTGTTGGGTGCGGCGCTGGTACTCGCCGGTATCGAAGATTGGCCGCTGAGCATTGCATCCTGACCGGCTGAGATTCGCCGGACTCAGCGAAACACCTATAAAATAGATGACGGCTGCGGAAAGCCGGGCATGATCAGGATCATTACAATAGAGCGGGAATACGGCAGTGGAGCGGCAGCGATCGCGCAGAAGCTTGCGGATCGTCTTGGCTGGAAGCTATGGGACCGTGACATCACGTGCGACATTGCACGGCGCCTCAAATGCAAAGTGGAGGCGGTCGAAAAGCGCGAGGAGCGGCCGGACCCTGCCTTCTACCGGTTGGTCAAAGTGTTCATGCGTGGCAGTTACGAAGAGAGCTTGAGCGCCGGCAATGTAGAACTGCTGGATGCCGAGCACCTGGCCAAGCTGTTTGAGAAAGTCGTTCAAGACGCAGCGGCAAAGGGCAATTGCGTAATTGTGGGCCGGGGCGCGCCGTATTTTCTGCGCGGACGCGACGATGTTTTCTCCGTCTTTATGTACGCGCCGTACGATGAGAAGATCCGCCGCATCATGGCGCAGGACAAGAGCCGCGAAGAGGCTGAAGAACTGATCGAGAGAGTCGACCGGGAGCGCGCCGCGTTCGTCAAGAAGTACTTCGATCGCATTTGGCCGCAGCGGGATCTTTATCATTTGATGATCAACACGAAGAGCGGCGACGAGGCAGTGATCGATGTGATTCTTCACAAAATTGAACTGCTGGATCGCGTGCCTGCGAGCTCTAATGTTGCCGGGTGAGAACGTTCACTTTCATGGGTGAACTGGCCGAGAGCGGAACCTGAATACGCTGCCCGCGGCTCAAATAGACTTTGATCACCGCAGGGTCGGCGTAGGCGATATCCCGGCCATCGTCAATCGCGAGTAGTGTGTATTGACCAGGCGGCACGTTCGGCAGCGTGAACGTTCCGTCGCTATCGCTTTGATCGCGCCGGATGAGATCCGTCCTTCTGACGTCGCTGGGTAATAGCAAGACCATAGCTCCAGCAAACGGTTGCCCATCCCTGAGCGCGATCCCGTCGACGTGGTTGACGGCTGCCGCAGCGAGAATGGACACCTCCACAGCGGAGCCTTCCGGCACTTCGATCGTTCCGTCAGGAGATGGGTGGCCGCCGACATCGACAGATTTGACATAGAACGAGGGCCCGTTTGCAAGTTCGACCTGATAACGGCCGGGCGCCACGCCGCTCACGAGGAAAGATCCGTCCGGCGCGACTCCCGGCTGTATGGTCGCGGTTTCATTGGAAAATACAACGGATGTACCGGCGCTTGTTGGCTGGCCCTCGAAGATCACATGGGCAGCTATGGAAGAACCGGGCGTGTCGCGGATTGCGAGGGACGAGTCGCCATCGAGATCAGCGGTTTTCCTGGGGCCTCCCTGCTCTGCAACTTCGTAGCGCCCGGCTGGGATGCCTGTCAATTCCTGCCGCTTGCCCGTATCGATGAACGAGCCGTTCATAGGAATTGTGAATCCGCCGGGGCCGATCGCGAAAAGCATCAAGCCTGGATTCCGCGTTTCAGTGTCTGGGCGCAATATCTGAACGTGCACCGCTGGTTCGGCGCGCAGAGTGATTTCCACTGTGGTTGAGGCGCCTTCGGTGACGCTAATAGGAGAGGCGGCGTTCGGGTCGGTCGTGCTACCGGAGTAAGTGATCGGGTACGCAACATCCAACTCGGAACCAACGGCGGGCTGGGTCACGTTAAAGGCGTTTTGCGCGTACCAGGGCCTCGCTTGAACGGCAATCAGATAACTTCCGACCGCCAATCGACCAAAATGAAATTCTCCGGATGAATCGCTCTGTTGCTGGTTTTGGAGATTGGTATGTGCTTTACCTGAGAAGACGCCACGGCGGAACAACATGACCTGAGCGTCACGAACCGGATCGCCTTCTTCGTCTCTTAGCGTACCGGAAATGGATCCGGTTGGCCTAAGTGGGAATAAGATGTTCTCAGAATTAAGGCCTGGGCCGGTAACGATAGCGGTTGAGTAGCCTTCAGTTTCATGGAATAATTCCGGAGCAGCGTTACGTTTCTCCGCGCTGAGCGAGAATTTCGCAGTGGGCAAATTCTTGAACGTAAATCGGCCGTCTTCGCCAGTAAGGCAAGAGAATTTGAGTGACCTCGCAGTAACTTCGGTTATAGTCACCAATGCATTTCTGACTGGTTTATTTCTTGTGCCGATAACTATCGTTCCACTAATCGTATAAGTAGTCTGAGCTGACGAGCCGAATACCAGTAAAGCGTACAGAAGCGCGAGAAAGTTGCGCATCAATTCGCCCCTCTGGCAATTACATCGAGTGTAACGTTGACGTGTTGATTTGGCGAAAGCGTGATCTGCTGGCCGGAATAATCGCGCATGACATCCGGATTGGCATATTCCAGCCCGTCGATGCCCGAAAAAGCATAGACCTCATAATCGCCCGGGCTGAGATCGGTGAATACGTAACTGCCCGTGGAGTCAAGCTGGGCAGTAACGGGTTGCATAGCGCGAGAAGCCGGGATGAGAAGAACGGTCGATTGGGCATTCCGGTTTTGCTGATGGACCGTCACTTGGAGCGTCGCGCAGTCATTCTGCAGAATGGCATTGATGGGCTGTGGTTGCGAACCGGGGGCCACTATCAGATCTTCACGCGTCAAATCGATGTTTCCGGACGTCAGCGAAACGAGACAGCGATCGTTCCCGGGAGCGGGCACAAAAACCTTGTATTCGCCCGGTGGCACGATAACGACGCGGGGACCCTCAGGTGTGCCAGGCGGATCCATGCCGCCAAATATGCCACCTTCCCAGCGGGGATCCGTCGACACCAGTTGTATCTGTGCAGGCCCGTTCACTATATTCACTGATACGGAAGGAAGTGGCTGGAGCGCAATGCGGAGGTCTTTCACATCGTGGGAGTCCACAGTTACTGTCTGAGCGGCGTAAAGGCTGTGACCGTCGGCTTGGTTGTAAGTAAACTCCAGATTCCATATACCGGTGGGAACGAAGGAAAGTGAAAACTTGCCGGATTTCGGATCGAACCGGAGCGGCGCGTTCATCTCTGCCCCATCCGAATCGTGGACGTTCAAAGAAAGGGACGGCACGGCGGGCGCGATGGTGCCGGTGATCCGAAACGCGGCCGCCGGTGTCAACGCGAAGTCCGCAATGGCCACTTGTCCGGGCGTCACATCCAGTTGTTGCGCAGAAGCGGCATCGGGCGCATTCGGAAAGAAACGCTGCGGATAGACTTGGGCCGGCGATGGCGTCCCGGGGTCGGGCCAAAAGGCCGGACGCGCCATGGTCCTCACGGTGTAAGTGCCGGGCGATAAGTTTTCGGCCCGATAAGATCCGTTTTCATCGGTGACCGCGTTGCCATCAGGACGGGATTGTTTCTGACCGTTGAAGATGTGCTCGCCTTGGATCTGTATTTGGATGTCGCCGATGGGCTCTCCCTCTTCGTCGACCACGCGTCCCTCGATCTTCGACTCCGGAACCAGTTTCAGAACCACTTCGTTGGCCCCGGATTGGACGTTGATAGTGACCCTTGCCGGCGACCCGTTCGAGCAGAATACGTTGGCGCAATCGAAGTAGCCGGGTTTCTGGGCTGCGATCATGATCTGTCCCTGAGGAATTCCCTCCACCTGGAAGCGGCCATCCGCACCCGTGAACACGAAGGAGGCGCCGACTGCAACCAGCGCGCGCCGAATCGGCTCAGCAGTCGCGGAGTTGAGGACCGTGCCGCTAACTGTATAGCGCGCGGCGGTTTGGGCCGAGCAGGCCGCCGAATAAAACGCGAAGAAGATCGCGAATAGACGCGTAAGACGCATGCGGACTAATAACATCTTAGAATCCAGTAAGGTGCGGCGGGTTCCAATCAGTTATGCGGCGTAGCGCCGGCGGGTGCAAGTAAGCGGCGCAATAGGATCGTGTTCAACACCGCCAGTAGCAACAAGAAGACGCCTAGCGCAGCGAACATCAGCGTTAGCGGGCCGAGCAGAGTTACCGACAAAGCTTCGAACGGTACGTGCCTCCACCAGGCGAAGACCGCCGGCAGAGTCGAGCGGCCAGCGAATCCGCCGTACAGCGGAATAAGTTTCAACAAGTAGGTGGCAGCCGCGATCCAGGCAGCGATTAGGACAATACCGGCAGCGAGAATCCGCCCGGCTCGTCCACCGCGCTGCATTCCTAGAAATGCGAGCGCCCAGAGACAAGGCAGGATGCACTGCATGTACCAAGGCTCTGCGTTTCGCGACTGGCCGTTAGTGGCAACCCAGGTCACACACGTTTGATAGACCATTCCAAGGAAGAACGCGGCGCAGGCGAGCAGGGCCCACCGCTCGCCAATCGTGATTCCCCGAAAACGCAACAAGAACAGCACAAACGCCGCAGCCAAGAGGATCAACTCGAGATTCAGCGTGAGGCGCGAAAAAGAAACGAAAGACCAGTTGCCCGTCCACAAGGCCCATCGGAACAAATCGATCGTGCTGGTGAGCCAATTGATGTGAAAAAATGCGTCCGCTGCGCTCGAAAGACTTACACCGGCGATGCTTTCCTGGGTACCGCTCAAGCTTCCGTAAAGCGTCAGATTGCGCGCGTACCAAAGCGCCGCAAGCGCAACGATGAGACAACCGCATAGGGCTGTACGATTCTTTATGCGCCGCTGGAAGAATTGCATGCTGCCGAATACAACGAGAACGGGAACAAACGCAAGGAAATACGCTTTGGTCAACAAGCCTGCGGCTAACGCGGCGGCCACCGCCAGGACATATTTGCGCCGGCTCTCCCTCGTCGCCAATACCAGCAAGGCAAGGAACCACGTACTCAGCGGAATCGCGAGCCAATCGTTGCCGATGTGCGCGATAGACGCCCAAAGCATCTGCGATTCGAATATACAGGCGAGGGCGGCAATGCGAAAAGCGCCGTTTACACCGAGAGCGCGTAACAGCAAGTTGGCCGCAAAAAACAACGCCGCCGAGGAAACGACGGCCACCAAGAGGCGCATCACGAATATCCGCAGCCGCAAATGCACACCGGAGATCGCGGCATCGATGGGCGCAAGCAGTATATAAGCCAATGGCGCTTGCTGCGCTTCATAGTTGAGGAGATCCGAAGGTTCGTGCTGGAGTGCAGGCGGAAGCTGGGCCAGCGCGGCTGAACGCGCTTGGCGTTTCGCGGCGCTGAGATGAAACCACTGTTCAAAGGAGATGCTGCCCGGAAGCGAGTTATGCAGTAACCAGCTCACCGGAACCAGCCGCAGCGATTCGCGAATCTCCTGCGAAACTGGCGTGCGATGCACTACGGGCAAGCGATGGCCGGCGGAAAGCGACTGAACATAACCGTAATGAAACGGCTCGTCGAAGCCCTCCCACAGCGGCAGCACACAACAGTAGAGAACGGCGTTGGCAACCGTGAGCAGGAGAACGAGCGCAGAACCGGAACGCAGCCTCAACAGAGCCGGCAGTGCCTACCACTCCACTGTCTCGCCCTGCTTCAAGGTCCAGACCTCAATATCGTCTTCCCCCAGCCTATTAGCTAAATCTTCGGGACGGCCAGTCAGGGCGGGAAATGTTCCATAGTGCATCGGGATCACGCGCTTCGGCTTCACGAAACGGGCGGCATGGCAGGCCTGGTACGGATCCATCGTGAAATGATCGCCAATCGGAAGCAACGCGAGCTCGGGATGATACAGTTCGCGGATCAGGACCATATCTGAGAACAAGGCCGTGTCCCCGGCGAAGTAGGCCGCGCGCCCGCTCTTCTCAGTAATGACGTACCCAGCGGCTTCACCGCCGTACAGCAGTTCGTCGCCGTCCTTAATCGCAGAGCTATGGAGCGCGTGAGTCATGGTCAGCTTCACGAACCCGAGATCGACCGTGCCGCCCTTATTCATGCCGATTGTGTTCTTGACGCCCTTCTTTTCGAGCCACGCCGCAGTCTCAAAAATCGCCACCACTTTCGGCTTGAATTTTTTCGCTAGAGGGATCGCATCATTGATGTGATCGAAATGCGCATGCGACAGCGCGATGACGTCGACGCGATCGATCGTATAGCCCTTCGGATAGGCGGGATTCCCCTCAATCCAAGGATCCATTATCAAAACTTCACCGGATTCGAATCGGAATTCGAATGTGGCGTGTCCCAGCCAGGTGATCTGTGTCATTCCGCTCGATTAGATGCCACGTTGGGTTTGGCTGGTACATCCAGACCGCAGCCGATTTTCGCCAGGCCTGGAATGGATACCGGCATTCTGCCGCTGATCGGAATCTCGCCGAGCATCGCTCTTGCTGCAGCTGTTTCAGAGGTACTTGCCGTGCTGAATGTCGCAAGGTAGGCGGAAACGTCCGGGAAGTCACGTAACAGATAAGGGCTGCCGAGCGAAATGAGCGCGACTGGAACGGAGCTATGCACGATTGTGTTCATGAACGTATTGAGCCCTCCCTCGAGCGCCACGCTACCCCGGTTGGCCGCAACGGTTACGAAAGCAGCGACATAGATCTGCTTACAGCGCGATGCCTCAATTGCTATGAACGATAGCACGTTATCTGGAATGCTTGGATTGACGACGTACGCAGTTAGCGCCGGTATGCGGCGGTGAAGCTCATTGAACAGCGCTCCTCCGCGTTGCGAGAACTGTCTCTCGTCGATGATGACCAAACAGGAGCCATCTTCCGGGTCCATCGGAAATAGATGCTTGTCGTCTTTCACCAGCGTGAGGGCTCGGTCCGCGACACTCTGCGCCAAACGCCCGAGCTTTTGCTCCTCCAGATCGTCGCTGATCGAATCAAGGTCCACCACATGCGAGCGAAAGAGACCGACGGCCCTTTTTGCGGCGAGAATTTTAGCGGCGCTCGCATTGATGCGCTCAGCGGAAATGCGCTTGCGCTCGACTGCTTGCGTCAGAGCCCGGATACAAACTTCGGGATTGGTGGGCATAAGCAACACATCGGCGCCCGCTTCGATAGCACGGACCGCTGCTTCGCCCTCCGAGTAGAGCGAGGCGAGCCCCTGCATCTCCATGGCGTCTGTGACAATGATGCCCTTAAACCCAAGCTCGCGGCGCAGGAGTCCAGTGAGCACGTTCTGCGAAACAGTGGCGGGCATATCCGCCGCGTCGAAGGCCGGCACCGCCACGTGCGCAGTCATGATGGCATCCACGCCATGCTCGATGGCGGCACGAAATGGCGTCAACTCGACTGACTCGATGCGCTCCTTCGGCTGATCGAGTATTGCCATCTGCATGTGGCTGTCCTGGGCCGTGTCTCCGTGGCCGGGGAAATGCTTGGCGGTCACCAGTACATAATTCCGGACCTCCGAATGCGCGCCTTCGATGAAGGCGGAAACGCCGGCTGCAACTTCCTGCGGATCCTCGCCAAAAGAGCGCACATTGATGATGGGATTATCGGGATTGTTGTTGACGTCAGCATCGGGCGCAAAGACCCAGTTGACGCCTAACGCCCGGGCTTCGCGAGCAGTGGCCGCTCCGAGCTCCTTCGTGGCCGCGAGATCATGCGCCGCTCCGAAAGCCATCAAGTACGGGAACCGCGCAGTATCGGCAACGCGCATGGATGCGCCGCGCTCAAAATCCGAAGCGACGAATAATGGCGTCCTAGCCAGCCGTTGCATGTGATTGATGAACGCAGCCATTTCAAACGGTTGCGCGCTAATCACGTTGCCTCCGCGAATGCGCCCTGCGACGATGAAGCCGCCGACATGATCATCGCGGATCCAATGCGCGAACTTTCGGTATTCTGCATCCTCTGTAGGAGGGTAATCGCCATAACCGCGCACCACGATCAACTGTGCAATGCGGTCGTGCAGCGACAGGGACCTGAGAAGCGGCGATGTGGCAGGATGCAAGCTTTTGGCTGGCGCGGCCGATGTAGCGTTACTCGAATTTGCAGAAGCGGCTTCAGAGAGGCTGCAAAACAACGGCACGACGGCACAGCAGCACAACAGGGCTCGGGTGAAGAGCATTCTACTTACTATAAACGCGTTGCGCGGTGAGGGTACTGTAGAAGAGGAAAATGAATCAGGCTCCGATTACAAATTTCATCAAACATCATTACCGGCATTTCAATGCGGCCACGCTGGTAGAGGCCGCGGAAGGCTATGTCGATCACCTGAACAAGGGCGGAAAAATGTTCCTGACCCTGGCAGGCGCAATGAGTACGGCCGAGCTGGGTGTTTCGCTGGCCGAGATGATCCGGCGCGACAAGATACACGGCATCTGCTGCACCGGCGCCAACCTGGAAGAAGACGTTTTCAATCTGGTAGCGCACGATTTTTACGAGCGGGTGCCGCACTGGCGCGACCTCACGCCCGAAGACGAGCAGGGTCTGCTGGAAAAGCACATGAACCGCGTGACGGATACCTGCATCCCGGAAGAAGAAGCGATGCGGCGCATTGAGAGCGTGATTCTTCAGGAATGGACGGCTGCGGACCAGAAGGGCGAGCGCTGCTTTCCTCACGAGTTTTTCTTCCGGATTCTGCAATCTCCCGAGTTGCAAAAGAGCTTTCAAATTGACGTGAAGGACAGTTGGCTCTACGCCGCGATGGAGCGCAATCTGCCGATGTTTGTTCCGGGATGGGAGGATTCGACGCTAGGCAATATGTACGCGGGGCATTGCATTTCGGGCGACATCAAGAATGTGCATACCGTGCGTACCGGAATTGAGTATATGATGGCGCTGGCGGATTGGTACACCGCTACTTCGAAGCAAGCATCCATCGGCTTTTTCCAGATCGGCGGCGGCATCGCGGGAGACTTCCCCATCTGTGTCGTTCCCATGCTGCGGCAAGATCTGGAGCGCACCGACACGCCGCTGTGGGGCTATTTCTGCCAGATCAGCGACTCCACCACCAGTTACGGCTCGTACTCAGGCGCCATTCCGAATGAAAAGATCACCTGGGAGAAACTGAGCATTCACACGCCGAAGTACGTGATTGAATCGGACGCCTCCATTGTCGCGCCGCTGATCTTTGCGCATGTCCTCGGCTGGTAACCTATGCGAGCAAGGCCTTCAACCTAAGCGCGTTCCCAGCAGCATAGCCGGCTTCGTCATTATCGAAATACATGTAGACAGCTTTGAGTTCACGCCGCCACTTACGAATGCGCTCCGCCCACTCTTTCAAGGCGCTCTCGGTGTAACTACCCTGGTATTTTCCGCCCGGGCCATGCAACCGCACATATGCGATATCCGCCGTCACTTCCAGAGGCGATTGCGTGCCGGCAAGGTCGAAAATGCAGTATGCAATGTTATGGCTTGCCAGTAAATCGTAGACCTGCGCTACGCTCCAAGTGGCATTTCGAAACTCGAACGCATAGCGATGTTCGCTTGGCAGGCACTCGACGAAAGTTTTCAGCCTTTCTAAATCGAGTTCCCACTTAGGCGGCAACTGAAACAGAATTGGTCCGAGTTTTTCGCCCAGAATATCTATCGCTTCAAAGAATCTCTTCAGCCCTTGCGCCGGATCCTTCAGCTTCTTCATATGGGTTAAGAACCGGCTGCCTTTCGCCGCAAAGCAGAAGCCTTCCGGTGTCGAATCGCGCCATGATTCCAAGGCAGGCTGCTTCGGCAGATGATAGAAGCTGTTGTTCAGCTCCACGGTATCGAACCGTTCGCAGTAGTACGCCAGCATCTTCGATGCCGGCATGCCAGACGGATAAAAATTCCCTATCCAATGTTTGTAGTGCCAGCCCGATGTGCCAATCCGGATTTCCGGGGCGGTTTGCGTTCCCATAGTCAACGTGCAAGTGCACCTAAGCCCAGCCTACCCCGCACAGGCGCCGCAGCCCCTTTGCCTAATAATGGTAAGAACATGCAGACCACACGCTTCTCAGTATCGGCGCTCATCGTCTTCCTTGCTGTCTTTCAGGCTGCTGCACAAACGCCCGGTCCGCTCCGCATTGGCATCGTCGGTCTGGCCCATGGTCACGTCGCCGGCTTCTTCAACAACAACTTGAAGCGGTCCGATATTCAGATCGTCGGCATCGCGGAACCCGACCGCCAACTCTTCGACCGCTATTCTCAACAACACCAGCTCGATCCCGCTCTTTATTTCGCTTCGCTAGGAGAGATGATCGCGCGGGCCCACCCTACCGCCGTTGCCGTCTATACGAACACGTTCGATCATCGCAGAGTCGTCGAAGAGTGCGCCCGTCACGGCATTCACGTCATGATGGAAAAACCTCTCGCCGTGAGTTATCGTGACGCCCTCGCCATGGCCGACGCCGCCCGCAACGGCAACATTCACGTGATTGTCAATTACGAGACAACCTGGTATGCGAGTAACAAGGGCGCTCACGATCTGCTTCAGGAGGGCGCGCTTGGCGATTTGCGCAAGGTAGTTGTTCACGACGGCCATCGCGGGCCTAAGGAAATCCACGTTCAACCTGAGTTCTTCGCCTGGCTAACGGATCCGAAGCTGAATGGCGCCGGCGCGCTCTTCGATTTTGGCTGCTACGGCGCGGATCTCATGACTTGGCTGGTAAACGGCGAGCCTCCTCATACGGTGACCGCCGTCACTCAACACTTACAACCGGATATCTACCCACGAGTAGACGACGAAGCCAATGTCATACTAACTTACCCCCATGCCGTAGCCATTCTTCAGGCATCGTGGAATTGGCCCTTCGATCGAAAAGATATGGAAGTCTATGGGCGCACGGGTTTCGCCAAAACTATTTTGCGGGACAGAATAGATGTCCGCCGCGAAGGTGAAAAAGAGGCGCATATCCAAACCCCGCCGCCGCTCGAACCGCCCTATGACGATTCCCTGCACTACTTCGCCGCTGTTATCAATGGCAAGGTTCAAGATGCAAATAGCTTGTCGTCGTTGAAGACCAACCTGATCGTAACTGAAATTCTGGATGCGGCGCGGCGCTCGGCCGAAACAGGCCGTACTGTCACGCTGCCTCTTGAGCCGTGATGTCATTGTCCGGCGCAGACGAGTGCGTCTGTTTGGTCATACCCTGCTACAACGAAGCGGCCCGGCTGAACATTCACGCCTTCCGCGCCTTTCTGGCCACGAATCCGGGAATGCGCCTGTTATTTGTCGATGACGGGAGCCGCGACGCGACCTATGCTGTCCTCGAACAGCTTTGCCAGGGCTACGAGCACCGCACGGAGATTCTGAGCCGTAAGCAGAACCGCGGCAAGGCCGAGGCCGTTCGCGGCGGCATTATCCACGCCCTCGATACATATGGAGCGCGGAGCGTTGGTTTTTGGGACGCCGATCTTGCGACGCCGCTCGATACCGTCGCCAACTTTGTCCGGATACTGACCGAGCACCCCGGCATCGAAATGGTATTTGGCTCGCGCGTGAAGCTACTTGGGCGCCACGTTGAGCGGCGCGCTGCCCGCCACTATCTGGGGCGTGTATTTGCAACCGCGGTATCAGTTATGTTACGATTGCCTATCTATGACACGCAATGCGGAGCCAAGCTGTTTCGGGTAACACCTGAGTTACGCGAGGTCTTTTCGCAGCCGTTCATTTCCAAATGGATCTTTGATGTAGAGATTCTGGCCCGTTACTTGCAGCTTTATGACGGCGACACCAAGCGTCTCGAGCAAGCCATTTACGAATATCCGCTAGAGACATGGGTGGACGTCGCAGGCTCTAAAGTGCGCGGCACGGACTTTTTCACTGCGCTAGTTGATATCGCACGCATCAAGCTCCGCTACCTGCGCTAGTCGTAAAGCGGTGTTTTCCGAAATTTGATCAGCGCTCGTATCCACCTTAGTGGGTCCAGGAACAGGGTGACTTTTTTCCCCTCCTGGATGGACCGTGAGACGTAGTTGACAGGAAGCTCAAACGGTTTATACCCCTTCCGAATCAACTTGATCACAATCTCATTGTCAAAATCGAAGCGGTCGCATTCCCATCTCAACCCATATAGGCATTCTCTGCGGAATACTTTGAACATCGTGAATGGATCGGTCAGATTTTGTGAGTAAACGACGTTGAACATCCATAACAGAAGCGCGTGACCGAAGTTGAAATAGGCCGAAAGAGCGGGAGAATCCACAAACGTCCGAATCTTCCAACTGCTATCGGTGACCGTGTGCCGCGATCCCAGCACGAAATTACTTCGATGCCGCAAAATGGGAGCGATTAGCGCGTCGTAGTCGTTCACGTCATATTCAAGGTCTGCATCTTGAAATAGGACGACATCACCTTGCGCGGTCTTAAGTGCGGTCCTCACTGCGAAACCTTTGCCTCTGGGCCGGTCTTCCAAGATCAACCGGACACGGGGGTGCTTCTCAAATCCACGAACAACATCCCGGCTGCCGTCGGTCGAGTTACTCTCGACAACTATCACCTCAATATCTACTCCATCGATACTCTTCGCCAGCACCTGGTCAAGAAGTTCGGCCACCGTGGCACGCTCGTTGAAGACGGGTACAATGACGGAGAGCAAAGGCGTTCCGGAGCGGGGTTTCGGCCGCACAAAGAAGCGTGTTCTCCCGTGAATCAGTCGAAAGGCCTTATCGCGGAGCACTGGACTGAGGGAAGTCAAACCGCGCAGGATGCGGTACCGCCGCAACCCTCGTGGGTTCTGCCTCAGCTTGTTGCGTAAGTAGTTCAAAGAGACAAAACTGTGGTCCGGCTCGATCAGCGGATCGCCAAATCCAGCCTTGAGAAGCAAGTTCTGCAGCGTGTCTATCGAAAAATAGAAGCGATTAGCGCGATTGAACTCCCACCAGGACGTACGGAAGATTCGGGCGGCTCTGCTGTCTGTAGTGGGCGATAGCACCAAGAGCGACCCATCGCTCTTCAACACGCGTCGAATCGTCTGCAGCGCGGCCAAAGGATCGCTCACCTTTTCCAGCGCACAAAAGAGCACGCACGCATCCACCTTCGCCGGCAAATCAGCCGGTTCGATGAATTCGAGTTCACGTGTCATGATCGTGAACACGTCGAACCCACTCTTTTTCGCGGCCGCGGATAGATAGGCGTCATCGCCTACAATCAGCAAATTTCCGCGTTCTAAACCCGAGTAACTCACCAGATGCTGAATTCTCTCGGCCGCATTCGCCTCATACAGCCCGGTCAGGCGGGCTGAATCCGGTCCAGGCCCCGCCCCGCTCTTAGTTGATGCGGCAGGCTGCGGATTCAGAAACAGCAAGCCGCAGTCTTCACAGCTACACACAGGAGCGCGATCCACTACGAATTTATATTCGAGATTGCGAGACTCGCAGATGGGACATTCGTGATGAGTTTTGCCCATCGGCTCTCGCTGCAATTTCACGGCGGTTGTGGACGTCACCTACTCACCCAGCTTCAATCGCATTCTACACGTTCTCTGTCTTCGGCACGGCAGTACAATTTGGGTGAAGAATGATCCAAACAGCTTCGGCGTCCGCGACCGAACAAATCACCAAACAGCCGGCGTGTCCCGTCTGCTTGCAGTCGAATGCAACTCGTTTTGCATTTGAGCGCGACGGGAACTCCATCTATTCGTGCGCCTCGTGCCGCCTTGAGTTTCAATTTCCACAACCCACCGACGAGAGACTCGCCGCCATTTATTCGAGCAATTACTTCCTCGGCTCGAAAAACGCGCGAGCACTGAAAAATCAAACAACACTGAAGCGCGGCACGGCCCTTCTGTATCTAAATGTGCTCAAACCATTCCTGGAACCCGACGCGCGGCTCCTCGAGATCGGCTGTGGTCACGGAGAGTTCCTGGTCGAAGCGCAATCCCGCGGCTACAATGTCGAAGGTTTGGAATATTCCGCGCACGCCGCCAGCGAGGCGAATTCACGGCTCGGACACGCCGCCGTACGCGTTGGCTCTCCCGAAGTAGATTGCCTGACGGCATCAGCTTACAGCCTAATAGCCGCTTTCGATGTCATCGAGCATCTGCGAAGGCCCAGACAGACCCTGGAACATTTGTATGCAGCCCTGGAGCCGGGCGGCACTATTGCGATCGTTACGCCATCACTCGATAGCTGGTCGCGGCAGCTGCTCGGTCGCTATTGGATGGAATACAAAACGGAGCACCTTACATATTTCAGCCGTAAGTCGCTAACGCATTTACTAGATCTTATCGGTTTTACTGACATCCGGTTTGTCCCAAACTATAAGATGCTCAATATGGAGTACATTTCCGCACATTTCGAGCGCTTTCCTGTACCAGTCGCCACGCCGGTTATGCGCCTGCTACATACAATATTGCCGCCGCAGTTAGCCGAAAAACCCGTCAACATTGTCGCTAGCGGCGTAATGGCTATTGGCAGGAAAGGCGCCTGATCAGTAGTCAGTGCCAAAACCCGGCCTCGAAAATCTTGACCTTGCAGATTAGATAAGGGGGCTCACTTCCTACTCCACCTCTTCGAGTATGCGATCCACTGCCTCCGCTAGCGTGTAAACACGCGTATCCGGCAGCGGTTCGGGGCCACGCTCGTTATAGCCATAGTCAATGAAGACAGTTCGACATCCGGCTGCGTGTCCGGCTCCGATGTCTCTCCAACGATCCCCGATTAAATAACTCTGTCCCACTTCAACTTGATACTTCCTCGCTGCCTCGAGAAGCAGACCTGGCTGCGGCTTGCGGCAGCTACAGTGATCCTCATCGTCGTGGTAACACACAAAGAAATCATCAAGGGGGAGCTTAGCTGCAAGAAAGCGGTGAATCTCATCCACTTTCTCGCGGGCCACCGTGCCCCGCCGCACATCAGGCTGATTCGTCACCACAATCAACAAGAAACCGCGTTCCTTCAGGCGCGTCAAGGAAGCCTCTGCACCCTCAACTAACACGGTTTCTGTAACGCTCCTCGGAGGATACGGTTTACCGTCTCGTACGATCGCCGCATTGATGACGCCATCGCGATCAAGAAACACCGCGCGGCGTGCCATATTTCTTAAATCAACTGCCATATTTTCTAAAGCGACTCCCATCGCATCTCCTGAGTTTTCACCGCCGGATAAGAGACGAGTAAGTGCCAAATTATGGCCTGAAACGCTTTGGAATGCGGACCGCGATCTTTCTAAAATCGTTCACGGGCTTCATACTTACCGAATAAGAGCGCGGCCGCCTAGATAATTCTTCAAATCCTCAATCCCTTGCGCGGATCCAATCTCATAAAAGCGCTCTGTTACCTCAAAGGCGGCCAGCCGGCCATTCGCCAGCAAATCTTGATAGATTGTTGACAAATCGCAATGCTCGTTTCCCCGCACATTCTGAAACGCGGAGCTGCGGAATACGCCGAGGCCGTAATCGATATATTGCATGGCTGGCGTCCAATTACGTTTATCGTAGCGTACGATTCGGCCGCCAGCAGCTTCCACATTGCTTGAGTCGAAGTTCCCTTCGTTGCGGTAGATGGTCATCAACGCCTCGGCATCCGCGCATTCGAAACTTGCGGCCACGGCTTGGTAGTCGCAAGGCAAATACGAATCCCCGTAGAGCACAAAGAACGAGTCAGAGAGCATCGGAAGGGCTTTGTGAATCGCACCACCTGTACCCAGGAGCTGAGCACCATCAAACGAATATTTGACATCGAGAGCAAAGCTTGAACCATCGTCCACGAACTCCTGGATCATCTCTCCCAAATAGCCCGCGCAGAGCACCACCCGTTCAATTCCATTTGAGCGCAAAAGTCTAAGCTGATGAGCGATGAAGGGCTCACCATTGATCGGGATCAGGGATTTTGGAATCGTCTCCGTCATCGGCCGGAGCCGGGTCGCAAGACCTCCGCAAAGGATGGCGCACGGCAGCTCATTGATCATGTTGTTGCCGCGGGTAATGATCATTGCTCTTCAAACAATTGCGGATGATTGCGCAGGAAGCGCACGGTCTGCACCACGCCCTCTCGGATGCTCAGCTTCGGCCTCCACCCGAGCGCCCGCACAGCTGAGCAGTCGAGAAATATGAACGGATTATCGCCCACCCAGCCGCGGTCTCCACCCGCGTACCGCACTTCAGGCCGCAGATTCAATTCATCGCAGATCCAGCCAATTGAATCGTTCACCTCGCAATACTCGTCCGTCCCGAGATTAAGCACCGTCACCCTGCTATCACAATTCGTGATACCAGTCAGTATCGCGTCGACGCAATCCTGAACGTAGAGGTATGACTTGCGCTGCCTCCCGTCGCCGAGCACGTGCAGGAAATCGGGGTGCTCCTGTAGTTGCCGGCAGAAATCGAAAACGTGGCCATGCGTATACCGCTCCCCCAGAATCGATACGAATCGAAAGATAAAGCACTGCATGTCGAAGCCTTCGCAATACGCCTCAATGAACCCTTCGGCCGCCAACTTCGACGCACCGTAGAGCGATGTCTGCACAGGCAACGGATGCCTCTCCGGCGTCGGAAAGATTTCGGCCTCGCCGTAGATTGAGCTGGTCGAGGCAAATGCAATTCGCTTGACGCCGTTTGTGCGCATTGCTTCCAGCACGTTCACGGTCGCAATCGTATTCTGCTGCAGATCCTTCGTCGGGTGTTCAGTGCCAGAACGCACATCCGCGTTGGCTGCCAGATGAAACACGAATTCGGCGCCGCCCATCGCCTTCGTCAAGCGTTCCGCGTCCAGTACATCGCCTCGAAGGAATGTGAACCGCCGGTTCGGCAAAGCATCGGCAAGAAACTGCATGCGGCCGGTCGAAAGATTGTCGTAGCCTGCCACATCATGCCCAAGCGCGAGCAACCGATCGGCTAGATTGCTGCCTATAAATCCGGCGCATCCGGTCAAAAAACAACGCAATCTAGTTCTCCACTCAGCTTCTCCGGCATGATACGAAAGTCTCACTCTAGCATCGTGTTTGCGCATGCCTCGCATCACGTGCGCGGCACCACACTGCTTAAGTTATAGAATCAAAGCGGGAGTGAAAACTAACAGTTTCATGCCGACCGCAACAGCAGGTCTCGAAGGCGTAGTCGCTACTTCGTCGAAAATCTGTTTTATTGACGGCGATCACGGCATCCTCAGCTATTTCGGCTACAACATCAACACTCTCGCCGAGGAGGCCACGTTTGAGGAGGTGATTTATCTCCTCTGGAACGGCAAGCTGCCCAACCGCAGGGAGCTGCAGGAGTTGAAATCATCTCTCATCTCCGAGCGCGACTTGCCCTCCGAGGTCACGGCGCTTCTAAAGAGTGTCCCCAAAGGCGCTCAGTCCATGGATGTGCTTCGAACGGCCGTCTCGATGCTCAGCCTCTACGACCCTCTGGCGCGCGATAATTCCCCCGAGGCAAACATCAGGAAAGCCGTAAAACTGATGGCTCGCATCTCCACGATCGTCACGAGCTTCGATCGTCTGCGCAACGGCATGGAGGTGATCGCTGGCGACCCGGACCTCAACTACGCGGCCAATTTTCTCTATACACTCACCGGCATGAAGCCGGACGATGTTATGGAGCGCGTGTTCGATGTCGCGCTTATCCTGCACGCCGACCACGAACTGAATGCGTCTACTTTCGCGGCGCGTGTTACCGCAGCCACTCTGTCCGATATTTATTCAGCAGTGACGGCCGCCATCGGCGCTCTCAAGGGACCCTTGCATGGCGGCGCAAATGAGGCGGTCATTCAGCTTCTACTCTCCACCAAATCGCCCGAGGATGCCGTGCAGAAGGTGAAGCACGATCTACAGAACAAGGTGAAGATTCCCGGCTTCGGCCATCGCGTCTATCACGTCCTGGATCCGCGCGCCATCCATCTCAAGAAAATGAGCGAGGAGCTCGGCAGGCGCACCGGCCATCAGGAATTGTTCGAAAAGTCCGCGCGCGTCGAGCAGACAATATGCGATCTCAAGAAGCTCAACGCCAACGTAGATTTCTATTCGGCATCCACTTACTACTCGCTCGGTATTCCGGTTGATCTCTTCACGCCCATTTTTGCCGTCAGCCGTATGTCGGGCTGGACTGCACACATTCTGGAGCAGTATAAGAACAACCGTCTGATTCGTCCCCGAGCCGACTACACCGGAGCGCCGGACGGCCAGAAGTGGATCCCTCTGGATCAGCGTTCCTAGGCTTGACGCGCCGGAATGCACGATCTCAACTTTTTCCGCAACAATCTCGGCGCGATCCGTGATCGGCTCGCAACTCGCGGCTTTGACTTAGACGTCGCGGCCTTCGAGGAGCTCGACCGGCTGCGCCGCCAATGCGTAACTGACAGTGAGCAGCTAAAGGCTGAGCGCAACCAGGCCAGCGCAGCAATAGCAAAACTCCGGAAAGCGGGCGCCGACACCGCCGAACAGCAGCAGCAAGTCCGCGGTATCGGAGAACGTATTGCAGCGCTCGACGAACAAGTCAGCAAGCTCGACGCCGAATTTCGCGACTTCCTCGCGCGCGTCCCGAATGTTCCCCAAGAAAGCGTACCTGTCGGCCGCGACGAACACGACAACGTCGAGATTCGCCGCTGGGGCACGCCGCGCGATTTTGACTTTCAGCCTAAAGCCCATTGGGATCTCGGCCCCGAACTCGGCATCCTGGATCTCGAACGAGCCGCCAAGGTCGCCGGCGCCCGCTTCGCCGTTTATTGGGGCGTTGGCGCTCGCCTGGAACGCGCATTAATCAACTTCATGCTCGATTTGCACACGCGCGAGCACGGATATCAGGAGGTGCTGCCGCCCTTCCTGATCAACTCAGCCAGCCTTTACGGCACCGGTCAATTGCCTAAATTCGCGGAAGATTCTTTCAAGTGCGAAGGACACGATCTTTGGCTCGCCCCCACCGCCGAAGTTCCCGTGACGAATCTGTTTCGAGACGAAACTCTGAACGCCGAAACATTGCCGGTCTCGCTCTGCGCTTACACGCCTTGCTTCCGCAGCGAGGCCGGTTCGTATGGTCGCGACGTCCGCGGCATCATTCGCCAGCACCAGTTCCAGAAAGTTGAGCTGGTCAAGTTCACGCAGCCGGGTCAATCGAATGACCAGCACGAACAGCTCACGCGCGACGCCGAAAATGTTTTACAACGACTCGGCCTTCCTTACCGCACTGTCGTTCTTTGCACGGGCGATACCGGCTTCAGCGCTGCCAAGACTTACGACATCGAAGTCTGGCTTCCCGGTTTGAATGCATACAAGGAAATCTCGTCGTGTTCGAATTTCGAAGCTTTCCAAGCGCGCCGCGCTCAAATCCGAATGAAGACCGGAAAAGGCAAAGCCGAGTTCATTCACACTCTGAACGGCAGCGGCCTCGCGATTGGCCGAACCTGGGTAGCGATCCTGGAAAATTATCAGCAGGCCGATGGCAGCGTGCTCGTCCCTCCCGCGCTCCGGCCCTATTTGGATGCGGACGTTATAGACCGTAGTGGCGGCCGCATCGCTTAACCCCCGCGCGGATGCATTCCGTCCTGTCCTACTTCGATTCATACTTTAAACCCGGCAACGCCGCGCCGCTCTGCAATCACTCGGCAGGCCAGATTGCAAGCCATCTGTATGACGTCTTGAGCGAACTCGGGCCGGTTACGTATCTCGATGCGGAAGATCGTCCCACCGGCCTTTTTTCAGACCTGTTTGTCGGGCATTTTTGGAACTATCTCGAAATCGCAAAGCGCAATCGATTTCGAAAGAGAATCGCCTTCTACGCCGTGTCCGATCCGGACCTGCGCCGCGACCTGCTGCATTCGCTCGCCGCGCGTTTCAACGTTCCGCTTCCCGACTGGGATTTTCCGCCCATTTATTTTGATCATCCGGCTACCATGCGCGACGCCGATTTAGTGCTGCTGGTCGGTAACTCTTTCACACTCGAAACATTCGCTCCCGAATACCGGGACAAAATTCGATTGCTGAACTACTCGGTCGACACGAGTCTCTATACCGGCACCGCAGCCGCGCCCAAGTACAACGACTTTTGCTACGTTGCCACCCAATGCGGTTTACGCAAGGGCTTCATGGATGTGCTGATGACCTGGTCCGGCCTTGATGTACGCGGCAGCTTACTGCATGTGATCGGCGGAATCGAGCCTCCTTGGGATAACCTGCTCGAACGGTTTAACGACGGCAACATCGTCTATCACGGATGGATCGATTCGCATTCGCCGCAATACGCGGACCTGGTCGGACGCTGCCGATTCGCGTACATTCCCACGTATGAGGAAGGCCAAATGGGATCTTTGCTCGAGGCCATGCACTGCGGATGCGTTCCGATCACAACCCGCGCATCAGGCATCGACGACCATATCTTGGCACACTGCGTGGTAATCGAGCCTTTGAACATTGCCCAGCAAAAGGAAGCAATTCTGAACGTTATCTCGTGGTCCGCCGAAGAGTATCGGAACAGGCAGCGGGCAATTGCTGAGGCGCTGAACGCATTTCAAAACTGGAACGTGTTTTCAAGCAGTGTAAAATCGGCCCTGGCAGAATTGTTTTGAAATCCGATAAGAACCTGCATCTCATTCCCGGCTATCTTTCGCACGCCGATTGCGAGAAGATACTCGATTCCGTTCGCGACTTCCAGAAACGCAACACGCTTCCCCTGATCCATCGAAACGTGGCCGGCCGGTCGTTGCGCTATTTCGTCATCGATGGCGACGTCGTACATGAATCGCTGCCCGAACTCCTTGACATCTACCGCGTAGTTGAGCAAGTGGTGAAGGATTACTTCGACCCTCAACTTACGCCGCTGCGCAATCGTGCCGCGAGCGTGAACGTGAATGTTACTCCTCCGGGCGGCGAATACCGATGGCACTACGACCGTAACGCAGTCACGGCGATACTTTACCTGAATACAGTCTCCGGCGGTGAGACTGAGATGTACCCCGGCTATCGCATCCATCTAGGCAGATGGAAGAATCGCCGCGCGCAGCGCTGGCTGGACGCCCTTTTGCAATGGAGCCCGCTGCTCAAAGCATCAGGGAAACGCACGCTGGTCTCTCCAGCGCAAGGCCTGCTCCTAATGATGCGCGGCGACCGCTGCCTGCACAGCGTACGCCGTGTGGAAGGAAGCGAAGACCGGATCAACATCGTGATGACCTTCGATGTGCCGCAAGCACACTTCGCGGTAGAAAAAAACCTAGACCCCTATCTCTATTCAAGAAAACCGGCGCCGTCATTTGATCCGAACTACAAGCACGAATGAGCGCCAATTGGTCTGAAATCGAGCTCGAACGCGCGGCTCGGGTAATCGCGGAAATCGATGCGTACGTTGGTCCGCGCCGCCTCACCGGCCGCACACCGCGGGTGCGAATCGCCGTTTCCGAAATCGCAGGCTTGTGCGACGGCATCTGGGGCTCGTTCCCAGTCACCTTCATCCGCCATCTATACCGCGAGCTCGGGTTCGATGAGCGTCGCGTTTTCAGGTGGCGCCTCGAGCATAAGCTTGTCCAGGCTCTCGTCCTGAATCACTATGCCCCGGCGTGCATTCCCGCCACCTGCGGCCTTGCTGGATGGAGCGGCCCAACATTTTTTAAGCCCACGCTCGGCGATTCTTCCGGCGACCGCCAACCCATCAATCTCGTGGACGAAACATTCATCGTCCAGGAGCGCATTCCCATCGCGGTCGAATATCGCGTTCACTCGCTCGAGGATCGCGTTATCGATGATCTGACGTTCCATCGATACGGCAAGGGAGACATTCCCGGCGAACGAGATGCGCCGAATGCCTTCGTGCAGTCCGTGCTGGATCGCCTGCCGAACGCATTGACCGCCGGCAATCTGTGCGGCTGGGACGTCGCGCGCACCCCGGACGATCGGTTCCTGGTCGTCGAGGTCAACTTCAGCGGCTTTCATCCAGTTCACAATCGCGGCTTTCAATGCAGCGGCTGGTTTCATGACGAGGAGTGGGGCGCCCTATCGGCGGCCAGGCTGGTGCGCTTTCTGGAAGAGAGTTGCGGGGTCGCGGTTGAGATCCAGGCTGACCTGCCCGATTTCGAAATAGCGAATCGCTTCTATGCGGAAGTCGACCGTTGCCGTCAACTCCTGCACAGCGGAATCTTCACCTGAGCTGGCGCGCGAGCTCAATTGAGAGCCGCTTCACTTCATCCCACTGCGGGTATTCCGGCATGGCTTCCGCCAAATGGAAGGATGCATCGCGCACGTCCAACCGCCCATAGTGCGCGCGGCAGTAATCAATGAATCTTTGGCTCTCCTCCCAATAGCGGTCGCCTCGTTTGCGCCGAAACTCGGCCCGCTGTTCCAGCCGTTCCAGAATCCCTTCCACCCATTTGAAATGATGCACCGGAACGTATAGCTCTGCGGGAGGCAAGCCGCGGCCCGACAAAGCGTAATGTTGTCCGGGGCCCAGCGCAACGCTGCCCTTCGCCGCCACGATTTTGTTTGGATTCGCCTGCAGCACGGATGCCGAGATGAAGCCGGCCAACGGATATTGCCGCCAGATGGGTCCGTTCGGCAGCACTGCAGGAAACGAGCCATCCGCCGCCACGCGATCCAGAAAACAGCCCTCAACATACTCGTATCCGGCGGCGTCGCAGCCATCAAGAACCGATTTCAAATCCTCGGGGTAAACCTGCAGCTCATCCTGATCCGCAATCAGAAACCAATCGTCAGGCCTCGATTGAAGCGTTTGATTGTAAAGTTCGCGATTCGTACTATGCAGCCACTCGCCTGTGGTAACCGAGGCAATCCCGCAGCCGAACTCGCGCGTGATTTCCTCCACCTTCGCAAGAACCGGATCGTCATCCGATCTCGCATGTACATGCACGAAAAAGGACTCCACGCCCAGGGCGCGATAATGCGCCAGCATATGCGGCAGCACGTCCACGTAGCCGCCCACCACGGTGACTAGATGCACGTCTATGCTTCTGCCGGCCGGCCGCCGGCCTCAATCTTTCGCGCGCGATACCAATTTCTCGCGCTCTCAATGCTGCGATCCAAGTCCGCGTCGCTCACCACCTGCGCCTCACGCAGCTCTCGCCGGGTAATCGGCTTGTTCCCGGTGAACGGATCGCTCTTCCCCGCCCGCCTCAGCCCCGCCGAAACCTCAGCCGCCACCGCCGAGATCACCTGCTGCTCCAGTTTCTCGAAACTGAGCGCCTGCGTGTGGATCCGATACCGGAGCAAAATCTCCGGCAGATTGGCCAGCTCGTAGCGCTCCGCTGCTCGCAGCCACAAGTCGTGATCCTCGGCCGCGAAGAACGCCTCCCGATATCCGCCCAGCGCCCGCACCGCTTCGGCACGCATCATCACCGTCGGATGAAACATGCAGCAAAACTTTTGCATGTTGGCGTCGATTTCGGCATGCTCCAGAGGCACATTCGTTACATCTATCCGTGTGCCGTCTTCCCGGATGCGCTCAAGCTGCGTTCCCAGAATGGCTACGCGCGGGTGCCGGTCCAGAAATTCCACTTGGCGCTCGAACCGAGTTGGTAGCGCAATATCGTCCGCATCCATTCGCGCAATATATTTGCCTGCCGCTATTGCGCAGCCGAAATTCAGAGTCGCCGGCAACCGTTGGTGTGCGCGTCGAAAAACCCGCACCCGCCCATCCGCGCGCGCATACCATTCCAGAATTTCAGCCGATTCATCCCTGCTGCCATCGTCAATCGCGATCAGCTCGAAGTCCTCAAAGCTCTGCGCCAGTATGCTTTCAATCGCCTCGCCGAGAAAACGTGCGGCGTTATAGACGGGCATTACTACCGAAACCGCGAGCATGCTTTTGCGATCATATAACGTTTGCTAAAATTGCCGCGTTTGCTTAACTCTGCTCGATTCGGGTCAAAATCCCTTGTTTAAAACCGAAACATATTCGCCGCAAGTAAAGCGGCTCGTGCTCGAAGACTGTCATGCCACCGGGCGCAATTTCTTCATGTCATTCTCCGTCGCCGGTCATAGATTGACTAAGCGCTACCGGTATTTCGACGTTGATTTCGAAAACCTGCGCGCACGGTACGGAAACGAATTTATCGAACGTGTGTGCTTCCATATCATGGCGCTCGAAGCCATTCCTCTGGCCAGTTTCCAACCTACCCAGCTCGATCTCGGCCCCTTCGCCAGGTTTCACAGCGCCCGCTTCGAGCGGCTATGGAGAACGATCTTCATCAAGGCCGGCGCCGAATGGCGTTATCAGAACAGCCTCCCAAATTATCAAGGCCCCAGCTTCCCACTGCAGCGTACCGAGGCGTCATTCGCCCCGGTCTGTTTGGAGGTTGGTCCGATCGAAACACTCTGCTTCTGTGGCGGCGGCAAGGACAGCCTTGCGGCAATGAAACTCTTCGAATCGGCCGGCCTGTCGTTCTCCTCTTACTCCTATTCACATCCCGCCTACGGTGCGACCGAAAAGCAATTTGCGTTAATCGATTCCCTGCTGGATGCGAATACTCCCGAGCGCCGGCATCGGGTCGAGATCGAAACCAACTCGGTTGCCGATGGTGGCGGGCTCTGCGCCGAGACTCCCATCTCGATTTTCGGGGCTCTCCCAGTCGCACTACAACATGGCTATCGCTCGCTGGTGCTCGGCAATGAGCGAAGCGCCGACGAGCCGAACTTGAAATGGCTGCAGACCGGAGAATTCGTTAACCACCAATGGGGCAAGTCGCTCGAGGCCGAGTTGCTCATCAGCGCCTACGTTCGCGAGCAACTCATCTCAAACCTGCATTGTTTTAGCGTGCTCAGGCCCATGCACGACCCTGTAATCTTCAGCTTTCTCCGCCGCTTCCCGGACGCGGTGAAGAACACTCATTCCTGCAACCACAAAAAGCCGTGGTGTTTCGAGTGTGCCAAGTGCGCTTATGTCGGCCTCGGATTTACCGCGTATTTGCCGCGCGATCTTGCTCGCCAGATCGTACCCTCCGATCTTTTCGACAACCCGGCGAACCAGCTCTTTTTCCGGCAATTACTCGGCCTCGAGGCCCACAAGCCCTTCGAATGCGTCGGCGAGGCCGGGGAAGCGCGCCTGGCGCTCGAAATCTGCCGCGCCCGGGGGCTCTGCGGGCATGCCGTCGAGCTATGCGTAGATCCGGCTCTCGACCCCGTCGAATCTGCCAAAAGCTATTGCGAAATCGCGCCGCCTGCGGCTTGCTTCCCCCCGGACCTCTGGCGCTCCCTCTCGCCGCTCATGCTCAATGCCGGCCACGAAGCATTCAATTACATATCATCGGCGTGCAGCCTCGACCACGCCCTTGCGGGCGTTGCCGGGATTTCGGGACGAACTTGATCCCGCCGGGTTCCGCGCAATCATCAGCTTCCAATTCGCGAAATCGGTGTTGCTCAAGTTCATATTCTGCACCAGATACTTCAGGCGCTGCGTTCCCTCGCCGTTCGGCGCACCCTCGAACCGATCCCGCAGATAGTATGGCGGGATCGTTTGATAATTGAGCGTCGCACTTACTTTACTCGTCGCCGCATCTACTTCCGGGGGCAGCTTGATCTCATATCTCACGATCGATTGCCCCAGTCCGTTCTTATAAACCGGGTCCTCGCGCGCCCCGCCCATCGGGTATGTAGCGTGTAAGTAGAACTCCGGAATCTTCGCATCCACCCGCCAGCCGATCGGCAAAATTCGGTTATCTTTCAAATCGGTGTCGCGGCGGATGAAGCTGGTCGTGATCTTCCCGTCGGCATCCTGTAACAGCTCTTCGTAAATCTGTACCTGGCTCTGCTGATTAATTGGGTTCGTCTGCGAAAAATGCGGCTGATACTGCTGCTTGCCGTCTGTCCCAACCCGGAAATACTCGGTCGGCAGCACGTTGCCATCCGGCCCCACGATCTCGCCGTTGCTGTTGGTGCCGCCGGAGGTCCAGACCACTTTGCCGCTCCTGTCAGTCACCTGAAATTGAAGAAACGCCCTGCGGAAACCGACCCCGCTCGGAAACCGGTGACCCGTCAGGTTCTGCACCGTCACATCCGCGGTTAGCTCTCGTCCCTGCGCTTTCAAGACCTTCACGCCCACTGTCGCGGTGTTCTGCTGCGCCTGCACCACCACATTTTGAATCGCATTCGAAAGATCGTTTGTCAGACCCGACATATAGTCCGACTGCCGCACGCCCAGTATGTTGTTGTAGTAAGACGCGTCCTCGCCCTCCTGCATATAGGAGCTAAACATCTCCAGCAGAAACCCGTTCAACCCAAGCAGGTCGTGCCTGCGAAACCCCGTGCTGCGATAAGTGACCGCGATCTTATTCAACGGCAACCGGTGCGTCGTAGCCGGATAGTCCTCTTCCTCCACCGCCGCCATCTTGGTAGCCAAGGGCGTCACGTTGGTCAGGCCGTACGCCGGGTTCGTGTAATAGTCCCGCATGTGGCAATCCTGGCAGGTTCGCGGGTTTGCCCCCTTCGGGTTCAACTCGTTCTGATATTGGCTGTTCAGCCATTCTACGTACGTGTTCTGCTCCAGGCTGTATTCCGGCACCGGATGATCCACCACCGGAAGATCAATCACATGGCAACTGCCACACAGCCGCGAGGAGGTCGTATAGTCGTTGTGTTTAGGCGTGTAACCCAAGCTGTTCTTCATCGGATCCACCACGATGTGGTCGTCCGCGAACGGACCTTGTATTTGATCGTCCGCGATTAGATTGAAATTGCCCGTCGTCTCCTGGTTCAGAAAGACGTCGAGCGATTTGTAGTCGTCCTTGATGCGGTGGCACACCGAGCAACTGATGCCATCGCGCGCCAGCGACCCGTATCGGTTGTCGATTCGATTTACCACCCCCGGATCGAACGTCTCCTTCGGATGCTCCTGCGCGAATTCCCGTTGGCCCATCACCCCGTGGCAATGAAAACACGTGTTCTTCACGTAATCGGCAGTCCGTTTACGTTTCTCCGGGTCTTTGATGGTGGCGATATACGCCAATTCGCTCTCGACCTGCGAATAGAAGACCGGATCGCGTCCCGCCAGCCCCATCGGCGACCACCGCCACTCCGCATAGGGCGCAATCCCGATCTGCGTTTGACCGTTCTTGCTTTGGAGTTGCATCCAGGGCCACGTGGCGCTGTGGCAACTCTGGCACTGATCGGAGCTTACGAAGCCGCCCGGATGTTTCGCCGAAGACAGCGTGCGGTCAAACACCTCCGGCACCATGCATTGCTCCACTCCCGCCGGACAGCTCGGAAGTGTCTTCGGATGGGGTTCGCGGGAAAGGCGCAGCTTCTCCAACAGCTCGTTCCTTTCGTGGTCGCTCAGCAACTCTCGTATGCGTTGCTCAGTCAGCGGCCGGAGCGATTCGTCCGGCAGCGTCAGGGGCGCGTGCTGGGCGAGCAGCTCCGGAGTCGGCCGCGCCATCGGCACGTGTGGGGCTGGTCCTGGCAGACCCGGCGGCGACTGCGGCTCGCAGTCCGTATTCTGTCTCCACGACTGATCGACTTTGAAAGTGAGGTAATTATCCCCGTGCAGGTTTTCGAGCGAGGAAAACGTCGATTCCTTCTCCGCCGACGCATGGCACCGGACACAATATTGCCCGTAGCCTCCATTCGGATACTGGTCCTCGACGAATTTCATCCCGGTGTAGACTTCCACCCAATACCAGCCGTCCTTGGAAGCGCCTGGCCGCCGGATCATGATGCTCCAATCCCAGAGAAACTTGGGGTCGGTTTTGGTCTTTTCGTCCATGTAGGCGTAACATGCCGGCGGAACCGGCCCGCCAGGGGTTGTGTATTGCTCCTTAATGATTACCCCGCCTTCGGGAATATCGCCCTTCCGTCCGCCATCGAGCCAGCGCATGACTCCCGGCGAATACCAGATACGAACGCTCGCATAGTGCGTTCCGTAATTCGTCCCTTCGAGGTAAGGCCCCGTTCCGCGAATCGCCGAGTCGCCCTTCCAACCCGGCGCCGTCCGGTAGCAACCGGTCTGCATGTACTTCAGCAGCCTGCTCTGGAATTCCTGGTTCTGGCCGCCCTTTTCCGGCGGCGGTGGCGCCAGGTCCTTCGGCCAGACATTCGGCACGGGACACCCCTCTTGCGCTCTCGCCGGCGCGCAAAACATCGCTGACAACGCAGACACGACCACCACAACCGCGGACCCTTTGAGCATGCTCACTCACTGTCTAAGTGGATTTACCTCGAATGCGCTCTCCATTCTATCCGCGCTCATGGAACATCGCGTGCTCCGTCTTCGTACCGAAATGGGAGGAAATATGAAGACCACTCTTCTGACTGTGGCGCTTGCGCTCGGCACCGCCGCCACCTGTGCGGCGCAAATCGAGGGCTCTTTCGACCGCTCACTAACCGTCTCGGGCCCGGTCGACCTGGATGTCGTCACTGATTCGGGAGGCATTACGGTCACCCCCGGCTCCTCCGGATCGGTCCACGTACATGCCATCTTGAAGGCCCAGCACGGCTGGTTCGATTCGGGCGATGTCGAACGCCACATTCGCGAAATCGAACGCAATCCACCCATCGAGCAGAACGGCAACCAGATCCGCATCGGCTACGTGCACAGCCGCGAGCTACTCAAGAACATTTCCATGCGCCTGGAGATCCAAACCCCTTCTGAGACCAAGCTGCGCGCCCGCGCCGATTCCGGCGGGATTCGCGTGGAGGGCATTCAGGGTCCGGCCGATTGCCATACCGACTCGGGCGGCATAGACGTGCGAAACGTCGGCTCGGAGGTTCACGCGGCTGCCGATTCCGGCGGTATTCACATCGAGAATGTCAAGGGCGCTACCTACGCGCGTGTGGATTCGGGCGGCATCGAAGCCAATGATATTGCCGGTTCCATCGACGCGGAAACCGATTCCGGTGGCATCCATCTCAGCCAGAGCAGCGCCGCACCCATTCGCGCCAAGGCAGATTCGGGCGGCGTGACCGTCAGGCTAGCCTCCAACGCCGGCTACGATCTCAGCGTCGAATCCGAGAGCGGCCACATCTCGGTCCCGGAAATCTCCGTCCATGGCGACATTTCAAAGCATCATGTCGAAGGCAAAGTACGCGGCGGCGGACCCATGGTCAACGTCCGCGTCGATTCCGGCAACGTGTCCATCGACTGAAACGCGGCGTCCGCCGCCGAAAGCCGCTGCTTCGGGCCCGACGCGCCATCGAAAACCGAAAGGTCTGATCCTTTTGATGGCCCTACGCGGATACACCCAAAGTTCATTCAAGAAACACCTTAAACCTGCTATAATCGCAACGGCTTAGGGTTTTTCTTAATGAGAATTATCATACAGCCGAGTGGCATGTCTTGCCTGAACGTCGGAGATCAGGCAATGCTCGAGACTGCCTATGGCAGGCTCCGTGACATCTGGCCACGAGCGGAAATCCGGGTCTTCACCTGGGCTCCCAATGAAATCCAGCGTACACTTCCTGGGGCCATTCCAGTCTCGCCCGCGGGGCGTGGCGGGTGTTTTGATCTCAAGATGTTCGGGCGTCTATCGGCCTCCGGGCATCCGCTTTCGAAGATATTCAGCAAGGCGGAGAACACGCTGTTCGACCGCGCTCCCGGACTGCAAACCCTCGCGGCACGAATGAAAATGCGCCTGCGCGGCGACCGGGCCGCGGCGGTTGTCGTATCTGCGCTTCAATCGACGGATTTATTCGTGTTCTCCGGCGCGGGAATGATCACCGACCCTTTCGCACCGGAGGCAATCGAGTGCCTTAAGACTTTATCTCTGAGCAAGCGCTTGGGTGCGCGAACAGCAATCGTGGGACACATGTTCGGGCCCGTTGCAAATGACGAACTGAAAACCGTATGCCGACGCGTCCTTCCCAAGGTCGATTTCATCAGCGTTCGGGAGCGCGTGACAAGCCTGCCGTTTTTGGCCGAATGCGGTGTTCGCACTGAAGATGTGCGGATCACCGGCGACGAAGTGCTCGAGCAAATTTGCCAAAGCCCGCTCGAATCCCGGCCCCGGAACGCGCTCGGCGTCAACGTGAGGGCCGCATACTATTCCGGCGTCGACGGCGCCACCACCTCGCTGCTGAGTGCGGCAATCAATAGAATTTCCCAGCAGCTTGGCGCTCGTCTCGAGCCATTGGCGGTAGCGCATCACAAGGAGGACGATGACAGTGTTGCGTTAAGCGCCATGGCAGCGGAGCTCAAGAACGGCTCGAAGGGGCTCGAGAGCCCACAGGGTTTCAAGCAGCGCATCGCCGGCTGCCGGGTGGTGGTTACCGGTAGTTATCATGCGGCGGTGTTCGCCTTAGCGCAGGGAATCCCCGCACTCGGATTGGTCTTTTCGCCTTACTATGAGGCCAAGTTCAAAGGTCTCAAGGATCTGTTTGGAGCAGGCTGCAGATATGTAGACGGAAGGCAGCGCGGGTGGGATCAGGAGTTGCAGATGACCGCCGCGGAGCTCTGGGCGAATGCGCGCTATTGGGAAGACGAGCTCGTGCGTTCAGCGAACCGGCAGAGCGCCCTGGGTAGGGCCGCCTACGAGGAACTTCGAAGAATCGTCGAGGGCAAGGTCAAAATCACACCTGCACCCACCTTGGAGCCCGTGCCTACGCGCGTGGCGTCGGAAGGCGTGTGACGGCGGCAGCTTCCCGGCTGGGTGTTTTTGAGGGTCCTGGGGCGCTCACGCGCTTCTTGAACCCTGAGAACCATCCGCCCATTCCGCTGGTCGAGCTTCCCGATCATTTGAATCCCTTCCGAAACAGCGGCGTGCGGATTTTCGGCAAGCTGATGTATCTGCTGCCCCTGCTGAATATTAAGTCTCTGCCCGCCATCAATATGCTGTTGGAGGCGCAAGCAGCCGGCAAGCTGGATGGCGTGAACACCATCATCGAAAGTTCGTCCGGCAACACCGTGTTCTCGCTTGGAGTGGCCGCGAAACTCTTCGATATTCAGCGCGTCATCGCCATTCTTCCGTGGGACATAGCCCCGGGGAAGCTCGATCTGCTGCGGCTCTGTGGCGTTGAACCGAGGCTTAATAGGAGCGCCGTGGATCAGCCGACTGGAATCGCGCTGGCGCGCGACGAAGGAAAGAAACCGGGCTGCTTCAACCCCGCGCAGTATGAGAACGACGCCAACCCGAGAGCTTACGAAAAGTGGGTTCTGCCCCAGATCTGGCAACAGACCGAAGGGCGGCTCACGGTCTTCGCTGCCGGGCTCGGAACATCTGGAACTCTGGTCGGTGCAAGCCGCTATTTTGCCAATAACGGATCGAAGGTGACTCTCGTAGGTGTCATCTGCAACCAGCAGAGCGCCGTACCTGGTGTTAGGTCGGAGGCTTGCTTGCGCGAGGTCTCGCTGCCGTGGCGCACATCGGCCGATAGCGTTGTCGAGGCCGGCACAAAGGAATCCTTCAAGCAGAGTTTGGACCTTTGCCGGGCGGGCCTGATGGCGGGCCCGAGTTCGGGATTCGCACTCGCCGGACTTCTCAAATTCCTGGAGAACCGCGAACGCGATTCTAGTCTGGATCCACTTCGAAATGAGGATGGAGAAGTGATCGCTACTTTCATTTGCCCGGACACTCCGCTACCGTACTTGGACAAATACTCAACCCATTTAGACCCATCGGATTTCTGAGCATGGGCAGCAGGACAAACATGACTACGCTCAGTTCCCAGCACACGAACGCCATCCGCACGCTTGCGATTCCAGAACCAAAACTTGAAATGGCGGGACCGGATCTGTGGCGACTGACCGCCTCAGTCGACGGTTCCGAAGTCTATTTTGAGGCTTTCGTTCCGCTCTCCCCGCGGCCGGAAGTCCTGGTATGTCCGTTCCTGCTGCCAACCATGAGCCGCGGCATGGACATGGAAGTCGCCGGTGTATTGAGTGCTGGTTTTCTCGAGAACCTGAAATTCGTTCGGCATCGGGCTATGGAGTGGTGGCCTGAGTTGTCGGCCGGCAACGTACGTGCTCGCATCGGGCCGCCCGCGCCTCCGGCGCCCCATGCCGCGGTTTTCTATACCGGCGGCGTCGATTCCTCTTACGTACTTCAACAACTTCATTCGCGCCTCAAGTATGCCATTTTCGTCGAAGGGTTCGATGTCTCTCTGAAGGACTTACCGCGGCTGCGAGGCGTTCGCGAATGGTTAGGCAAAACCGCGCAAGCCTGCGGAGTGGAACTGCTCGTCGTACGCACGAATCTGCGCGAACACCCTTTGTTCCGCGAAGTTGGCTGGGAAATTAGTCATATCGCTGCATTGGCCGCGATCGCGCACGCGCTCGGTGAAAATGTGCGCACCGTGTACGTCGCTGCCAGCGACGTAGAGCCGCCTTGGGGCTCGGCCCCGGATTTGGACGCGGCCTGGTCTTCTGAATCGGTGCACATCGAAAATTTCAGCGCCGAACTGACGCGACTGCAACGTGTCGCTTCCATTGCGAACTGGACGCCCCTGCGCGGCCGTTTACGTGTTTGCTGGGAGAACAACTCTTCCGATCTGAACTGTGGATTTTGCGAAAAATGCGTTCGCACGCGGTTGGGACTCTATGTCTCGGGCGCGCCCGATGGCCTGGATTCGTTCCCCCCGGACCAACCGCTGCGTGCCACACTCGGCAGGCTTTCTTCCGTGCAGCACGAGCTCCATGGCCAATGGCGCGAAGTCGCTGCGTCGCTCACCGAACCGGGCTTGCGCCGCGAAGTGGAACGCATCCTCCAGGGACGTCCTCATCCCCTCTGGTGGAGAGCCTTGCGCAGGCTCAAGCGCATAACGCGCCAAGCACTGCATCGCGAAAGACGATAGAGTGAGCGCTGAATTTTCATGGCCGAACTCCACGGGCGCTCCTTCGGACGACTGCATCAGCTCTCTAGATCCCGCCGATTGGAAGAGCTTTCGAGAACTAGCGCACGCCGCCCTCGACGAAGCGATCAGTTTTGTCCAGTCTGTTCGTGAGCGGCCGGTCTGGCAGCCGGTCCCGCAGTCTGTAAGGGCCGCCCTGGCGTGCCCAGTGCCGGCGGAACCGCAAGATCTGGAATCCGTCTACAACGAGTTCGTCAACTTCATCCTTCCTTACAGCGTCGGCAATATCCACCCGCGTTTCTTCGGTTGGGTGCACGGTACCGGCCTCGCTTCTGGCATCATCGCGGAGATGTTGGCCGCCGCGCTCAACGAAAATTGCGGCGGGAGAGACCACGTTGGCCTCTACATCGAGCGCTCCGTCATCGATTGGTGCAAATCCATTTTCAGCTTTCCGACCGAAGCAACGGGCATCCTGGTCAGTGGCACTTCGATGGCGACCCTGATCGGATTAGCCGTGGCGCGCGATGCCTGTCAGCAGGCGGATTCATCGAGCCGCGGTTCGCTTGTCGCCTATGCATCCACAGAGGCGCATTCTTCCGTTTCGAAGGCGATGCAAACCCTCGGATTCGGCGACCAAGCCTTGCATAGCGTACCGGTTAATGAAGATTTCACCATGAATTTGGCCGCGCTACGCCAGGCCATCGAGAAGGACCGGCAAACGGATCTGCGGCCATTCTGCGTGATAGGGACCGCAGGCACGGTTAGTACCGGCGCTATCGATGACCTTGAGGGTCTCGCCGCCCTTTGCCAGTCGGAAGGTCTCTGGTTTCACGTGGACGGCGCGTTCGGCGCGCTTGCGATACTTGCCGAGGAGCTCCGGCCCCGTCTTCAAGGCATTGAGCGGGCGGATTCGCTCGCATTCGACTTCCATAAGTGGATGCATGTCCAGTACGATGCCGGTTGCCTGCTGGTGAGAGATGGCGAAAACCAACGCCATATGTTCTCCTTGCGCCCTGCTTATCTTCGCGGCGCCAGTCGCGGTTTAGCCGGCGGCGGCGAATGGCCCTGCGACTTAGGACCCGAATTATCGCGCAGTTTTCGGGCTCTCAAAATTTGGTTTGCTTTGAAAGAGCACGGCGTTAAACGGTTTGGCGAGGCCATCGCAAGGAATTGCCGCCAGGCGCAGTATCTGGCTGCTCTGTTCCGCCGCTGTCCGAACGTTCAACTGATGAATTCTCCTTCGCTGAACATCGTGTGTTTCCGTTTTTGTCCGCCGGAGTGGGACCAAGCGGCGCTCGATCGTTTAAACGAAGACATCGTGGCCGATGTGCAGGAATCCGGCATCGCTGTGCCCTCCAGCACACGCCTTCATGGGTCGCTGGCTATTCGCGTAAACATCACAAATCACCGTACCTGCGATTCAGATCTGGACCTGCTGGTTAGGGTAGTGGTGGAAGCCGCGGACAAACGAATCGGCGCGCACGCGGGACAAATCTAAAATGCACCCGGATGTTGACGTCAGTTTTCGCTCCGTTTCCAAGCGCTATTTCATTCGCCAGACCGGGACTGCCGCATCCCAAACGGGCGCCTCCAACTGGCTAGCGAAACTTCGCCGGGGCCGCGAACCCAAGCGGGAGTTTTGGGCTATAAAGGATCTTTCCTTCACCGTCGAGCGCGGCGAAGCAGTCGGCATTATCGGACACAACGGCGCGGGTAAGAGCACCCTTCTGAAGATGCTATCGGGCATCACCGCCCCAACCAGAGGCGAAGTTTCAATTCGCGGACGATTTTCCGCCCTGCTCGAAGTCGGCTCCGGCTTCCACCCGGAGCTAACCGGCCGCGAAAATATTTACTTGAGCGCATCTGTGCTCGGCATGTCTCGACGGGAGATCCGCCGGAAGTTAGACTCGATTGTCGATTTCGCCGGAGTAGAAAGCTTTATCGACACTCCCGTGAAGCGCTATTCGTCGGGCATGTTTGTTCGCTTGGGATTCTCCATCGCGGCTCATCTCGAGCCCGACGTTCTGCTGCTCGACGAAGTGCTCGCCGTTGGCGACAAGTCGTTTCAGGACAGGTGCAAGGAGCGCATCGGCGAGTTGCACTCAAACGGCACCACCGTTGTATTCATTTCGCACGATCTGGCCGCCGTCCGGACCCTGTGCCCGCGTGTGATGTTGTTGGAGCGGGGCCAGATCGCAGCCGAAGGGAATGCAGACGAGGTAATACAAAAATACACGGAAACGACGAACCTCACCCATGCCCCGTCGCTCGACCATGGCGCCAAAACGGTACAGATCACCAGTGTGGCTTTCTTCGACGAGTGGGGAAACCGGTCTGTAGGCTTTCGAACCGGATCTCCTATATACGGCGCCGTGGAGTATATCGCTACCCAGGAGATTCGGGCCGCCATCTGTCTGCAATTCCTCCACTCTCAGGGGTGGATAGCCGCGCAATGGACAACTTCTCACGACCCCGCGAAGCCTTTTGTCATCCGCCCCGGCAAAGGATCCATCCAATTCCGGTGCGACGAGCTCGGCCTGCAACCAAGCGTCTACAAAGTCGACGCCCAGATTGAGGAAGCCGGCACAAAACGAGTGCTGGAGGAGCAGCCCCGCTGTACCTCCATCCATGTCAAGAGCGGCAAGAAGGTCCGCGGAGTGTTTTACTCGCCCCACCGTTGGCGTGAAGTTTCGAACGATTAGCTTCTGATACGCTTCAGCCGCGCCAAATCCGCCAGCCGTTCTTCAAGATGACGAGCCGGCGTGCATGACGCGCGCTTTTAAGGCCACCAGCGGCATTAATCCAAACCGGCGGTAGGCTCTGGTTTTCAGAGCGTAGCGTTGGTCCTGAAAAGCCTTAGTACTTGTGAAGTAGTTAGATGGCTTGCCAACGGCCTCGGCCAGTTGAGTAGCCGCGCGTTCCAACTGCCAGATGTGCTGCACGCGGGATTTCACGTGCCCTTGATGGGGGTGGGTCGCCTCCCAGAGCTCCATAGCGCGCTGTGGGTCGTGAATGTTGGGGAATAGCAATCCGACATTCTTTCGCGCCGCGCCGCGGTCGAGCGGCAGGAACTCCGAGACCGTGCCTGTCGAACTTGTCCTGCCGCGCCGGTACTTGAGGAGTTTTTCGGGCAGGTTGGCAAACTCAGTGATGCGTGCCAGGCGCATCGCCAGATCCAGATCCTCGAACGGCTGTATATCCAGGTAGTTGCCCGCTTGTAGTACGGCGGACTTGCGAAATACCATCGAAGGATGGCAAAACTGCGCATGCCAGCGGGTTAGCCAGCGCAGTTCAGCGTCGGCCGTCGGATAGATCCAGCCCGGCTCGTTTTTCGGCTCTCCGCGCTCATCAATCAATTCAACTTGGCAACCGAGCAGACCGACTTCGGGGTGGGCCTGCAGAAACGAAATCTGCCGCTCGAGCCTCTGAGGGTGGCTGATGTCATCCGCATCGATGCGAGCGCACAGTTCGGAGTCTGCCATCTCTGTCAGCGCCGCAAGGCTTGCTCCCAAGCGCAGCGGTTTGCCGGAGACAACTTGGCCGGGAATGTGCGATGGAATCCAGCGGCGCAGTTCCTCGAGCGTCCCATCCGTCGAACCGTTATCCCAAACAATGATTTTGTGATTCTTGTAACTTTGTTCGGCGACGGCCTTGAGTGTCGCCGGAAGGTAGGGCATTCCATTGCGCACCGGCATCAACCAGGTGACCGGCGAATCGTTTGTCATCCTCGCACTCATTCCCGAAAATCGCTTTTGTTCAGGCGCAGGATTTCGCGCGCACTGCGCCTCTTTGTAGATGTGGTCATGAGTACCCGAAGGTCGCTTCCGTTACACGCGACATGCATTAACGTATGACCATTTTTCTGCACAAAATGTTTGGCAAAATTCGTTTGGACGCTGACCGCGCAACCCACGGAACCCCATTGGCTGTAACGCCTGAAACATTGGGGGTCGAGGGAAAAAGAATCGAACATTCATCCGGACTCGCCAAATTTCAACCATTCCGGGGGGACAATTGCTATAAATGGAGTCTCGACGCTCATGAGGGCTCCCGTCTTCCAGGCTTGACGTTAATGGTCTTATAAAGAAACCCGCTGTGAAGTTTACTTAATAAAGACTTGTATTCTTGCGAACAATAAACTCCTTCGTAACTTATTACAAGGCATGAACTTATTTGGGTACTAGAGTATTCTACCTGGGGTCCTGTACGTAACAAAACTTTGCTGGATTTCCGTAGGACTGAGCAATCTTGAAAATGTATTCGCTCCGTATGATACTAAGACCGCGGTACCTTCCCCATTCAGTTGTGAAGCGAGTCTCGCGGGAAAGTATGACTCATAAAGCTCGCCGAAAGGAACGCAAGTGAATTGGTACGCATTAAACGTAAAGCCGCGGCATGAAAAAGCGGTCGAGCAGCAATTAAACGCGCGCTTACTGGAAGGCTATTCGCCGTATTACTCGGCGCGAAGGCGCTGGTCTGATCGCGTCAAACCGGTCGAGTTTCCGCTGTTTCCCCGCTACGTATTTTGCCGCTTTTCCTTCGAGGAAAGGCTAAAAGTGATCAGCATCCCGAGCGTGCTCTCGATTGTCGGTTTTGGCGGGGCGCCTTGCCCAATTGCGGATATAGATATCGAGAAAATCAGGAGCATGGTAGCTAGCGGCCTGCCGATGATGCCTTGGCCTTGCTTACAGATTGGCGAGCAAGTAAGAATCTGTCATGGTCCATTGTCGGGCCTGGAAGGAATTCTTACCCGCGAGAAGGCGGCGTACCGGGTGGTTGTGAGTATCGAGATATTGCAGCGCGCCGTAGCCGTCGAAGTTGAGCGCACTCTGATCGCGCCCGTAACGGCACAGAGAAAACCACCCGCAACGGTTCTTTTGCCCGCCACCGCTCGTCCGGCATGTGATTGGTAGATCGCCTTTAGTCAGCGGTTTGCTCAAACCTCCTGCGCAGATGCTACCGTTGAAAACATATGCGAGTTTTTCTCGGATTCCGCTGCCTCGGCCGGTCGGCGATGAGCTGGTTATGACACCCTCGCGCGCCGACTAAATTCCAGAGAGACTACGGCTTCGAATCCGGCATAAGGAGGAGTTTTGCTTTCTCTAAGCAAGCGGGCCGATAGCATCGCTCAATCTGAGATTCGAGCGATGACTCTAGAATGCCAGCGAGTCAACGGCATCAATCTGGCGCAAGGCGTTTGCGACACTGCCTTGCCCGCTGCCGTGGCTAAGGGCGCCAAAGACGCCATCGATCGCGGATGCAACAGCTACACGCGCTACGACGGCATCGCGGAACTGCGCCAGGCTATCGCCCGCAAGCTGTGCACTTACAACGGCATCAAAGCCGACCCGGATACACAGATCACAGTGAGCGGCGGCTCTACGGGCGCGTTCTATTGCGCTTGCCTCGCGCTGCTGAATCCGGGCGATGAAGTGATCCTCTTCGAGCCCTTTTACGGTTATCACGTGAATACGCTGCTCGCCGTCGAAGCTCTGCCGGCGTATGTCACCATGCAAGCGCCCGATTGGACCTTCACGCCCGATGATCTCGAGTCCGCGGTGACCCCACGCACGAAGGCCATCCTGATCAACACGCCGGCCAATCCTTCAGGCAAAGTCTTTACCGCCCAGGAACTCGAGTGGATCGCCGCCTTCGCGAATCGCCATGACTTGTTCGTATTTACAGACGAAATATATGAGTATTTCATCTATGATGGACGGCACCACATCAGCCCCGGAGCGCTGCCCGGAATGGAGCATCGAACGATCACCACCTCAGGATTTTCCAAAACCTACAGCATTACCGGCTGGAGAATCGGCTATACTGCCTGTCAGCCCGAATGGGCGCGCATGATCGGTTACATGAACGATCTAGTCTATGTCTGCGCTCCCTCGCCGCTGCAGGTGGGCGTCGCCGCGGGCATCGAACTGCTGAACTCTAACTTCTATCGAGAACTGGCGGACGAGTACGCCGCTAAGCGCGATCTGCTCTGCGATGCTTTGGAACGGGCGGGCTTGCGCACCTGCCCTCCGCAAGGCGCTTACTACATCCTGGCCGATGTTTCGAGCCTGCCCGGACAAACCAGTAAAGAGCGGGCCATGTACCTGCTCAACCGAACGGGCGTTGCAGCCGTTCCCGGAAGCGCTTTCTTCCATGGACCCGAAGGAGAGGCGTTCATTCGCTTCTGCTATGCCAAGTCTGACGCTCAACTTGAGCAAGCCTGCCAACGGCTCGCTACTATTTAGTAACTTCTTTACTCGCCAAATCAGGCGCCAATGAATGTCTTCATAGCTGGTGCAGTCCTCAAATCGGCGTCGGAAAGAACCGAACGAAGGCGTTCGACCGACACCGTGCCGCAGCCAAACTCGCCCACGACTAGGCCCGCGGCACAATTCGCCAGCAGCGCAGCGGCCCAAAAGTCTGCGCCTCCAGCCACCGCGACACCCACAACCGCCAGCACCGTATCGCCCGCGCCCGTCACATCGAACACCTCTAACGCTCGCGTGGGAAGTTGGTAGTGCTCCCGCCCCGGCAAGTAGAGCGTCATCCCTTCCGATCCCTCGGTAAGCAACACGGCGGCATCGGGCAGCACTCTATGCAGCCGCTCGCACGCATTCAGCGCGTCACTATGCGACCGAATGACCACACCGGTCAACGCGGACAACTCAGCTCGATTCGGCTTAATGATCGTCGCTCCGCGATATCGCAGCGCGTCGGTACCCTTCGGATCCACGATGACCGGCACCCCGCGTTCGCGGGCGCTCGAGAGTAAAGCAGCCGCAAACTCCGGGCTCATCAGGCCCTTGGCGTAATCCGACACCAGCACGCAATGACAGGAATTGAGATGCGCTTGCAGGCTTTGAATCGCCTCCTGTTCCCTATCCGCCGGAAGCGGGTGCGTATCCTCCTCATCGATTCGAGTGATCTGCTGCCGGCCCGCAATTACTCGCGTCTTCACCGTGGTAATGCGGCTCGGGTCGGTCAGCAGGTAATCCGGCGAGACGCCATTTTCCACCAGGGCCCCCCGCAACTCCGCCGCGGTCTGATCCTCCCCCACCACGCCGACTAGCGTGACTCTCGCTCCCAGCGCGGCAACATTCAGCGCCACGTTTCCAGCCCCGCCCGGAAAGCAGACCGTCTTCTGTTTCCGAATCACGGGAACCGGCGCTTCCGGCGAGATGCGGCTCGCTTCCCCCATCCAGTAGCGGTCCAGCATCACGTCGCCGACCACCATGACGTGCTGCGCTTCAAATCGTGAAAGCAAATCGGCGAATTCGCTGTTCATTTCACCATTCCACTAGCAAGAGTAACGCGCTTCCCACTCTTGCTCACCTCTCTGGCCTACGATGAAGAAAGCATTCCGACTACGGACCGCCACCATATGACTGCCGGCGATATACGCGACCTGTTTCTCGAGACATCCCACTCTTTCGCAACCGCGGCCCAGTCCGATTACCCCGCCACCGTCGCAGCCGCCATCGAACTGCTTTCTACCGCCTTTGAAACCGGCCACAAACTGCTAGTCTTTGGAAACGGCGGCTCGGCATCTGACGCTGAGCATATCTCTGGAGAACTGGTCGGCCGCTTTCTTCTTGAGCGCGCCGGCCTTCCCGCCATCTGCCTCACCTCGAATGCCGCCTTCGTCACTGCATGGGCCAACGATTGCGGCTACGAACAGATCTTCTCCCGCCAGATTCAAGCCCTGGGCGTCCCCGGCGATGTGGCCTGGGGCATCTCGACCAGCGGCAATTCTAAAAACGTCGTTGCCGGCTTGAAGACCGCCCGTGCTGCCGGACTTCGCACCATCGGCATGACCGGCGCCTCCGGCGGCAATCTCACCACAATCTGTGACGTGCTGCTGGCCGCCCCCGCGACCAGCACACCGCGTGTCCAGGAAATCCACTTGGTGACCTATCACGCCATGTGCGAGGCCGTCGAACGGGTCAAAATCCAATCCGCAGCTTCTCTAAACGAACTCGCGCGGTAACTGCACGGCGCCTCCACACCGCTCTTCTCAGATATCAACACCGAGGCGCATCCGGCGCTCGCCGCTGCCTCGCAATCGCTGATCGAATCGCCGACCATATAACATAGCTCAGGCTTCGTTCCGAAATAATTTACTGCCCGCTCCAACAGCAATTTACCCGGCTTCCGGCAATCGCATTCATCGGCCAGAGAATGCGGACAATAGTAAATCCTTGCAATCTTGATGCCTGCCGGAGCGAGCTGCCGGAACAACGCTTGATTCACTTCGAAAAATTCCTGCTCGCTGTAATAGCCTAGGCCGATCCCCTGCTGATTCGTAATCACTACCAGCGTGAAGCCTGCCTCTTGCAGCGCCTTCAATCGATCGAGAACTCCCGGCATCAGCTCAACCCGCGACGGATCGTGAAGAAACGGTACGTCGCGGATGAGTGTCCCGTCGCGGTCCAGAAATACTAGCCGCGGCTGCTGAGTCCTTGCCTCTGGCGCAACTCTATCGTGCAGCTCGAGCTGTGCGGCCCGCTCAAGAATCGCAGTCGTACTAATCTCCGAATCGATCGGAATCGTTACCACCAGGCCGCCGTAGGACTCAACCAGCGGTTTCGATCGTAGATTGCCGCCTGTGTAATCCCCGCCTTTGATGTAAACGTCCGGTTTGAGTAACTCAATCAGACCTGCCGGCCGCGATTCCTCCATCAGCGTGACCGCATCCACGTCTTCCAGCGCCGCTACAACCTTCAGACGATGCTCCTGCTTATTAATCGGCCGTAATTCGCCTTTATAGCTCTTGATAGAACTGTCGGAATTAACTGCAACTAAAAGCGCGCCGCAGTATGCGCGCGCCGCAGTTAGATACTCAACATGCCCCGCGTGGAGAATATCGAACGCCCCGCACGTGAACCCTATCGTTTTTCCGCCGGAACGCTGCACCGAGACCCAGGTCTGAAGCGCTTCCCGATCGAGTATCTTTGAATGTTTGCTCAGAGCCAAAGTTACCCCAACAGCTCTGTTGCACGCTTAGCAAAGTAAGTGAGGATAAAATCGGCTCCCGCACGGCGAATGCCAGTCAGCGATTCGATAATTGCCCGGTCTAAATCCAGCCAGCCGTTCTGCGCAGCCGCCATGATCATGCTGAATTCGCCGCTGACCTGGTAGGCGCCCAACGGCGCATCGAACCTCGTGCGGGCTTCCCGGAGTATGTCCAGATACGGCATCGCGGGCTTTACCATAATCATGTCCGCGCCTTCTTCTAAATCCAGCGCGATCTCCCGCATCGCCTCCCGTCCGTTCGCCGGATCCATCTGATAACTTCGACGGTCGCCGAACTGTGGCGCCGATTCAGCCGCCTCGCGAAACGGTCCGTAAAACACCGACGTGTACTTGGCCGCATAGGAAAGTATCGGCGTGTTAGCGTGCCCCGCTGCATCCAGCGCCTTACGAATCGCACCCACCCGCCCATCCATCATGTCGCTCGGTGCGACAATGTCCGCCCCGGCACAGGCGTGCGAGACAGCCGTCTTCGCCAGCCACTCCAGCGTCGCATCGTTATCCACGTCGCCGTTGGCATCGACCTTTCCGCAATGCCCATGGCTCGTGTATTCGCAGTTGCAAACGTCCGTAATGACCAGCAGCCCTGGAATTTCTTGCTTCAAAGCTCTCACCGCGCGCTGCGTAATTCCATCCGCGGCATATGCCCCCGAAGCCACTTCGTCCTTCTCTTCCGGTATGCCGAACAGAATCACGCCGCCTAAACCGAGCGCCTTGCACACCTCGCATTCCCGCGCCAGCCTGTCAATCGAAAGCTGCGCGATTCCCGGCATCGACCCGATCTCTTTCCGCACACCTTCACCCGGACACACAAAAAACGGAAGTATGAACTGCGAGGGTGCAAGCCGAGTCTCGCGCACCAAGCGCCGCATACTTTCGGACGAACGCAGCCGCCGCAAGCGCTGCACGGGAAACGCCATAGCTCTACCAGTGTGACAAACACATGGAACAGACCGGGCCGTACCACAATGTTTCTATATGTCCCGCAAAGCCGCCAAGCGCTGGCTGATCGGCGGTCGCGTGCAAGGCGTCGGCTTCCGCTTCTTTGTCCAGCACAAAGCCAGCGCGCTCGGCCTCGCCGGCTGGGCGCGCAACCTCCCGGATGGCCGCGTCGAAGTCTACGCGATCGGCCCACCCGACGACCTGAATGATCTCGCCGCCGCTCTGCACCAGGGCCCGCGCATGGCCGATGTCCGCGGCATCGAAGAGCATGACGAAGCGGTTCAGAATCTCTCCAGCTTCGCCATTCGCTGAAGCGCCGCCTCAGTTACATCCCAGCCAGATCGCTCGCCGCTTCGTTGATCGCCTGGTTCATCTGCGCCAGGCACTGCTCCACCACCTGCTTCTCCTGCTGCGCCAGTGTCCAGTTCTTCGCATCGACGGCTTCGCGAATGCCCGGCAGCGTCTTCACGCCGTAGCCTGTATAAAAGCCCGGCGCATAAATCTGGTTCTTGAACCACGGCCGGTTGGGCAAGCCTTCCGGACGCGTCAGAACCAGTTCGGTTCGCATCAAGGTTTTGTTCAACGCCGCGAGCTGCGCTGGATCCAGAGATCCCTTCGACGCCACCATCTGCAGCAGGCCCTCATATTTTTGGCTGCCCGTCTTCATCGTCTCCAGTTCATTCCGCAGCGCGGTGAAGTCCATCTTCTGCCCACTTTTTTCCGCCTCTTTTTCGATTTCGTTCAGGTACCCACTCACGGTATTCGCGAAATGCCCGAACTCGAACGGCAGAATGGACGAATCCGCCAGCCGCAACAACGCCGTCGCCGTGTACTGCGCGAGCGCCTTGCAATCCACGAACCCGAACGCGCCATCCGAGAAGTGCGTGTACCAATAGATGTCGTCGTAGATCGAGTGATAGATCCCACTCTTGGTCTGGCCGCCGAAGCCTTCGTTCATGCTCGCCACACCCAGGTAATCGATGAACGCCACGTAATCGGAACCTGCGCCCAGCGCCCCAATCGTAAACGCCTTCGGTTCCTTGCTCGCGCTTTCCGGCTCTTCCTGGTTCTCGTTCGGCGGATGATGCAGCCAATACTCGGCCAAATTCGAGTTCGTCCCCGGCTGCGGAACGGCCATCGCCACCTCGCTTGCAAATTCCTCCAGCGTATGCGAGCCGCTCACATGAATCCAGCCGTGCGCCGTGTTATCCGAATTTAAATAGGCGACCGCCTTTTCTTTCAGCTCCTCCTGATGCTTCTCGGCCCACTCCGTCGAACCGAGCAGCCCGAACTCCTCGCCGTCCCACAAGGCGATCTTGATGGTCCGCTTGGGTTTCCATCCCTGCTTTTGCAAGCTAGCCAGCGCGCGCGCCGTTTCAAGCAGCGCCACCGCGCCGGAGGTCGGATCGTCGGCGCCATTCACCCATGCGTCATGATGATTCCCCGCAATCACCCACTCATCCGGCGATTCAGCGCCCGGAATCGTGGCAATCACGTCGTAGAGCGGCTTGGTCGTCCAATCGTAATCGGTCTTCATATGGACGCGAGTCGCGCCTGGACCGGCATGATACGTGATCGGCAGAGCGCCGCGCCATTCCCGCGGCACCACCGGCCCCGTGAGCTGCTCCAGAATCGGCTGTGCATCCGCGTACGATAGCGGCAGCACCGGAATCTTCATGATCGTCTTCGCTTCAGAGATCGCCAGCCGCTTCGATCCTTTCTCGGATGCCCAGCCCGGCGACAGCGGATCACCTGAATAGAGCGGCATGTCCATCACGCTGCCGCGCTGCACGCCCTCCGGCGGCCGCATCGGGCCTTTTGTATAGACATCGTCTACGAAATAGCCATCTTCGTGCGGGTCCGAGTAGATCAGGCAGGCGATTGCGCCATGCTCGTAAGCCACTTTCGCCTTGATGCCACGCCAGCTCTTGCCATACCGCGCGATCACGATCTTTCCCTTGACGCTGATGCCCTGCTTCGCCAGCCATTCGTAATCGTCCGGCACGCCGAAATTCACGTACACCACCTGCCCGGTCACATCGCCGCTCGCGGCATACGCGTTGTAAGTCGGTAACTGATTGGCCTGACCGCTGGTCGGGTCTACCGCAATGGCCGGCTCCTTCAACTTCGCGACAAATCGCTTCGGCCCAATCACTTCCACTTGCCGCACCGTCGGAAACGGCATCAGCGCTTCGAACTCTTCGATGTGCGCGTCGAGTCCCCATTCTTTGAGGTTGCCGAGAATATATTCCGCAACCACCTTCGATCGCGGCGACCCCGCGTTGTGCGGCTCACCAGCTTGAAACTGCATGTAGCGCAGCAACCGCGCCGCATCCGGCAACGCCTGCGCCTGCTCTTCGAGCTTCTGCTCGTCAGCGATGTCTTTGGTGAGAAATCCGCGAATGGAAGCGGTCTGCGCGAAGGTTGAGAAGGGCAGTACGACGCAGAGCAGCAAGATCACGATGGGTTTCATGGTTGGACTATTTTAGCCCGCGCAGCCTCGTTCTCTGCTACGGTTCCCCAACCCGAACCGTCAATCGATTCGCTGCTTGGGCGCCTGGGCAAACCAAACCTGGCAGTGAAATGAAACGTGCTTCCGCAACCCGGTTCGCTTTCGAGCCAGATCTTTCCGTCCATCAGTTTCACCAATAACGAGGAGATAGTCAGGCCGAGTCCCGTGCCTCCGTATTTCCGGGTCGATGATGCGTCAGCCTGGCAGAAGGCTTCGAAGATGAGTTGTTGCTTGTCTCGCGGAATGCCGATTCCGGTATCCATAACCCGAAAGTGAAGAAGAACATCGTCGGCGCACCGGCTTTCGATGCCGGCGTACAACGCAACCCCGCCCGTCTCGGTGAACTTAATAGCATTACCAACCAGGTTGACGATTAGTTGCCGCAGGCGATCCGGATCGCCCATCAAAACGTCATCAATGCAGGCAGAAAAATCACATGCTAATTCGAGACCTTTGTCATGCGCTGACGCCGCCAGCGATTTCAGAGCCCCTTCCAGGCAATCACGCAGGTTGAACTCCACGGTGCGCAACTCCAACGTCCTGGCCTCAATCTCAGTGAAATCCAGAATGTCACCGACGACCTTGAGCAAGGCGTCCGCCGAGTGCTTGACGACTTGAATGTAGTCGCGCTGCTCTGCATCCAGATTAGTGCTGAGCGCAACCTCCGCCATGCCAATGATGCCGTTGATAGGAGTGCGAAGCTCATGGCTCATATTGGTGAGGAACTCGCTCTTGGCGCGGTTCGCCGCCTGCGCATCCGCCAGCGCATCTTCCAACGATTCCTCGGTTCGTTTAAGACTGGTGATGTCGAAGCCGATCCCGTGAACGAACCACGGCCGGCCATCGGGACGGCGCACCATTTTCGCGTCGCACTGGAACCAGACCGTGTGTCCATCCTTAGCAATGACCCGGTATACCGAATGTAGAGCTTGACCGGTGAGAAACAACGCAGCCGCCTCCAGGCTCCAGCGGCTCTTGTCCTCGGGATGAATCTGCTGATACCAGCATATGGGCTCTTCCAGCCACTCCTGTTGCTTAAAGCCGAGTAGCGTTTCGATATGCGGGCTGACGTAGGCATTGCCAATACCGCCATCCAGATGCGCCATAAACACGACCGCCGGAATCTGTTCCAGCAGCGTTCGATACCGCGCCTCTGCGCTCGCGTCGTCCCATTCAACAGTCTCAGCTTGAGATTCGTTGAAGTTGATTTCAGCGATTGAAAAATGAGGGGAATAGATCTGAGCCAAACCCTTGAGAATGCCTTCGGCATCGGCTAAGTCAGGCGGCAGAGGATGCTTCAAACGTCAACCTTCTCGCTGGCCCGGCTCCTCCAGCTCGGCTCCTTGTTCATCGACGCAAGCGTAAAGCGCCTCAACGCATGAATGGCCCGCCCATATGTCTTCACCGCGTGCGAGGACAATAGCGATCCCGGAGGTGCATCCATGAACGGCATAAATTTGTCGGGGAACCCGGGCATCGTGCAACCGATGCAGATGCCGCCCACATTCGGGCATCCGCCCAGACCGTTCATCCAGCCGCGCTTGCCTACATTGCACTGCACCACCGGTCCCCAGCATCCAAGCTTCACAATGCACTGCGGCGCACCATATGCTTCGGCGAATTCGCCTTGTTCGTAGTAGCCGCCCCGATCGCAGCCCTCATGCAGAGTGGCCTCGAACAGCCACGCCGGCCGCAGGACATCGTCAAGCCGAATCATCGGCGCTCGCCCGGCGGCCTGGTGCAGCAGATACAGCAGAGTCTGAGTGAAATTATCGGGCTGTACTGGACAACCCGGCACGCAAACGATCGGAATGCCGGCCACCGATCTCCAACTCCATCCCAGGTAATCGGGAAGCCCCATGCAACCCGTGGGATTACCTTGCATCGCGTGAATTCCGCCATAGGTGGCGCAAGTTCCCGCGGCAACGACCGCCCATGCGTAAGGCGCCAATTTGTCGATCCACTCGGTGACCGTAATGGGCTGGCCGGTTTCGCGATTCGTGCCGAAGCCGGTCCAGTAGCCTTCCGCTTTGTTCTTCTCATTCGGTATGGAACCTTCAATTACCAGAATGAAAGGAGTGGAGTTCCCCTCAGCGGCGCGATAGAACGGGCGCAGAAAATCGTCCCCTGTGGCGCTCGCCAGCACCGGATTATGTAAATTTACTTTGGGAATCCAAGGAATGCCGCCCAGCAGAATGTCTTCAATACTGGGCTGCGTAGCCGCTGTGACGGAGATTGTATCTCCATCACAGCCTAGACCGGCGGTGATCCAGAGGATATCTAGTTCGGCAATCGCAACAGACGCCGAACCGCCCCCTGGAGCAATTCCAGCTTGGGTCATCTATTATTGCTGTGCCCGATTTTATCATCGAGCTTTCCCGCAAGCTCCGCCTCAAGCGCGGCGCATCACTCGCGAAATGGCCTCCGCCATTTGCTCCCACCTGGAGTGTTCCACCGTCAGACGCTTTCGGCCCGCCGCGGTTAGCCGGTAAAATCTCGCCCGCCGGTTCGTCGACGACACTTCCCACTTTCCGGCAATCAGCCCATTTTTCTCCAGACGATAGAGCGCCGGATAAAGTGATCCGTGGTCTACTTCCAGAACGTCATCGGACGAGCGCTCGATCGCTTTCGCGATTTCATACCCGTTCGCCTTTCCTGATAGCAGCGTCCGCATGACCATCATGTCCAGCGTCCCCTGCAGCAGATCGAGCTTCGCTTCTTCCTTCTTCGCCATGGATGTGTAATCCCAGTTTATCATCCGCATCGTGGTTGTTTCCCTATAGGTAGACTACCTACTATCTGTCCCATGCGCGGACAGCGGCTGTTCCGGAATCGGCCTTCTATGCGGTTCACGTGGCCCCGAAAACCGTTTGAAGCTGTTGCTTGCCAAGCTCTGCAGCCTTCCTTGTGTTTTGGAACCGGAATTGCACCTGCACTTGACGCCTAGCCATGAACCGGAGATCTTTTCTTTGGACGGGCGCCGCTATGGGGGCCTCAGCCGCAGCCCGAAAATCCGCCAGCACCGAAACCGTCTACCGCTTCCAGGCAGGCGATTGCGACGTCCGCATGGCAGTGGAGTTCTTCGATAATTATTCGACGAATGGCTTCTGGTTCAAAGAGCAGAGAAACAACCGGCGCTTTTGTCTTTCGGGTACAGGCGAAGAGAACCACAGTTGCCTGCCGAACTTCATCGGCTCCGTCGCCATCGCTCGCTATCAGATTCAACCGCTTTCCCGCGCGCTCAAGACTCTTGCGCTGCGGGAACACGTTCGCGCCATCGATCAAGACAGCCGGCTTGTGACCCGCGAGCCATTCGAGCGCACCATAAACCTCGAGAACGGCGTCGCCAGCGACATTCAGGCTTTCGGGTATCAGGCAGACAGCTCATCTCCGCCCCAGGGATCCGCCGATCCGAGCGGCCCCTGGTGTCTTCTTCGGCAGGATCTTTATATAGCCCGGCAGCCAAGCGATGCTTGGTCAACAGGGGGGAGCGGCTCCGCCGTCCTTGCCAAGCCATCGCGCAGTGCGTTGCCGGGCTGTTGCTTAGGAGAAGGACGGGACGCCCTCTTCCTGGTGCTTCACTGGAAACATACGTTGAACGCAATACGGCTTTTTGATGTCATTCCCGGAGATGGCACCCGCTTGATCGCAGAGCCGGATGCGTCCCGCAGGGCATCCCGATGAAAGCAAAGCTGGCACAAATCTGGAGGCGCATTCGTCACTTCCGCAGCGACGCGGATCTTGAAGACGAACTGCGCGTACATCTCGATATGAACGCCGAAGACAACCTGGCACGCGGTATGTCCGATACGGAAGCGCGCCGGCGCGCTCATTTGCAACTCGGCCACACGCGTTCTATCGTCGAATCCATTCGCGATCGAGAGTTCATCACAATGCTCGAGAGCTGGTATAACGATCTGCTCTTCAGTCTTCGCACTCTGCGCAAGACTCCGCTCTTTTGCCTCGTCTCTATCCTTACCCTCGCTTTGGGCATCGGCGCGAACACCGCTGTATTCTCCGTACTCTATGGATTGCTTCTGCGCAGCTTGCCCGTCAGCAATCCCGGGCAGCTTGCGCACATTCGGCTGGTCAGCCATGTCGAAGGCGATGACGATGGCGGTTCCTACATCCGGTATTCCATGCTGCGGGAGTATTTGCGCGAGCAGCACTCGTTCACTGGAATCTCAACCTGGGACGACGACGAAGTCACTATGCAGGACGGCGAAGGCACGCTGCGCCTTTACGAAGCCGCAGTAGTCAGCGGAAACGGGTTTTCGGTTCTGGGAGTGAAGCCCTACTTGGGAAGGCTGCTTGGGCCTTCGGACGATGTTCGCGGCAGTCCGCCCGAGGGATGGCCGGCGGTGCTCAGCTACGCGTTCTGGCGTTCTCGTTTCGGCGGCGATCCACAAATTGCGGGCAAGCAAGTCAAAATCAAGGATGCCCTGGTTACTATCGTCGGCGTAGCTCCACCGGATTTCCAGGGTGTCTGGCCCGGCGCTGATCCAAAGCTCTATCTTCCCTTCCAATTCATTAACGTCCTGGTTGGGCGCGATGTACTGAATACCGAGGCTTCTCACATATCCTGTTCTGCTATCGGTCGTCTCCGGCCGAGCGTGTCGATCCGCAACGCCAACGCCGAGCTTGCAGTAGATCGGAAGCGCTTGTTCGAGCTGATTCCGTCAGACGACCGTCACCGGCACGATTTCGAAAAAGCAACTATAGAAGCAGCCTCCGCCCGCACGGGGCTGCCCACGTTTTTCGGGTTTGAATATTCCGAGCCGCTCTTCCTGTTGCAAGGGCTGGTCGCGGTGGTACTCGTTTTGTGCTGCATCAACGTAGGCGGCTTGTTGATGTCCAAAATCCATGCCCGGCAACGTGAGTTCGCCGTTCGCACCGCTCTTGGCGCGGCACGCTGGCGATTGATCCGCCAATATCTCACCGAAAGCCTCATTCTGTCCCTGGCCGGCGCCGTCCTCGGCGCTCTGGCGGCTTGGGACGGCAGCACTTTCCTGCTGCGGTTTTTCCGTCATCCCAATATGTTCGAGGGAATGGTCGTGCGCCCGGACGCCACCGTGTTCCTCGCGACTGGCCTGCTTGCCATCATCACGACGCTGCTCTTCGGCACAGTTCCTGCCTGGCGAGCCGGCCGCTCCGATCCCGGCACCCTGCTGAAAACGAGAACTACGCTCGGCGGGCGTCGCCAAATCGCCGGGCGCGCCTTCGTGCCGATTCAAGTCGCGCTCTCAGTTTCTCTCGTTGCACTCGCCACGCTGCTCTCTCAGAGCCTCATTCGCTTGCGTGGCGAATCTCCCGGTTTCGACTTGAACCACGTCACCATCCAGACGCCGCCGCTACACCAGCTCAACCTCGACGCCGATGCCCAACTCGCCCTCTATCAAAGGATGGTTGACCGCATCCAGCAGCAGCCTGGAATCCAAACCGCCGCCGTCACCGTCTACACGCCGATGACTGGCGACCAGGCCGTTGCTCAGTTTCAACCTGTTACCAACTCACCACAATCGCCAGAGGCATCCCGACTGGCTTACAACGAGGTGGGCCCGGGCTATTTTCGAACGATGAAGACCGCTATCCTTGCCGGCCGTGAATTCGAAAAGAACGACCGCCAGAGAAATGTCTGTGTGTTGAACCAAGCCGCGGCTCAATATCTGTTTCCCCGCGAGGCCGCGCTCGGCCGCTATGTCCGAACTAACGATCCAATAGCATTCCCGCAACCGGCGTCCTGCCGGGTAATCGGCATCGCTCAAGACGCCAAGTTTGCCAGCCTCCGCGTCGCGCCTCCTCGCACTCTTTATCTCCCGGTCACCAAGGAAACTCTCGCCAGGTTCGGCAATCTCGTTTTTCTCATCCATTCCGCGACCAAAGCGGAAGCAATCGCCGCGTACCGCACCGCCCTCAAGGAGATCGCTCCCTCGATTCCGCTCGTGTTGTTTGTCACTCTGAGAGAACAGATGGATGCCGCGCTCGGCAGTGAGCGGCTCATCACGGCAATGAGCGACGTCTTCGCGGCGCTGGCGCTGTTTCTGAGCGCCCTGGGTCTCTATGGCCTGCTCTCTTCGAGCGTCGCTCAGCGCACCGCTGAAATCGGAATGCGCATCGCTCTTGGCGCTGAACGCCGGGCCGTCCTTCGCATGATTCTTAGCGAAGCGCTACGCTTGCTCGGTGCGGGTGTGTTTCTCGGTGCAGCGCTACTGTTCTTCGCGCTCCGTCTGGTGAACAGCATGCTGTACGAAGTCTCCGCCTTCGATCCGCTCACTCTGCTCGGAACTCTAGCTCTGTTGAGCGTTGTCACGCTGTTCGCGGGATCATTCCCTGCCCTGCGCGCAGCCGCCGTCGATCCGGTGGAAGCGCTCCGCGCGGAATAACGTGAACGCGCCGCGCGCGGAATAATCAGGTAGGTGCAACTCATCTGCCGAATCGCCACGCCCGCCATCCTTCTTATGCTCGCTGCCTCTGTTTTCGCCCAATGGAATGCCGAGGACAGTGGTACTAAGTCAAACCTGCGCGGGGTACACAATGCGGCGCCCGGTGTCGCTTGGGCTAGCGGCGCGAACGGAGTTGTCCTGCGTAGCGAAGACTTCGGCTATCTCTGGCAACAGTGTGCCATTCCTCCGGACGCCGGCAAATTGGATTTTCGAGGAGTTTGGGCCTGGGATGCAAATCGTGCCATCGTCATGTCGAGCGGGCCCGGCTCTGCGTCCAGATTGTATGAAACCACTGACGGTTGCGCTCATTGGCGTTTGCTCTTCACCAACCCGGATACTACAGGCTTCTGGGATGCGATCGCCTTCTGGAACGCCCAAGAAGGAGTTCTGCTGGGCGACCCGGTAGATGGCCGCTTCGTCATTCTGAGGACCAGCGACGGCGGCCACCATTGGACCCGCGACGATAGTGCTGCGCTTGCCGCCGATCCCCGCGGCGAAGGAGTTTTTGCCGCCAGTAACTCCGCGCTTGCTCTCCGCCCCGATGGATCCAGTATCTATTTTGCCACCGGCGGCCAGGGTGTATCTCGAGTTTTTCGATTTCGCTTGTCCCTTAATAATAAGTCCGGTAACTGGACCTCAAGCAAGTTACCACTTAAGAGCGGCAGCGACGCAGCGGGTGCCTTTTCTATTTCGTTTCGCGATTCGCGGCATGGTGTTGTGGTCGGCGGAGATTACAAGCAACCAAACGAACGTAACAGCACAGCGGCATGGTCCTCCGACGGCGGAGTCACATGGACCGCAGCTTCAAATGCTCCAGGAGGATATCGCTCGGCGGTCGCCTGGGATCAAAAGCTTCAGGCCTGGATCGCCGTCGGCCCGAACGGCAGCGATGTCTCTTACGACGACGGCAAAACGTGGACGCAGTTCGATAAGTCGAGTTGGAACGCGTTAAGCCTGCCTTGGGCTGCCGGTCCTGAAGGAAACATCGCCACCCTGGACGAACACGCGCTGCATGCGCACAATTAGCGCACAATAATCAGATACACGGCCATGCCAATCCCCACGGCCGCCAATATCAGCGCAAGGATGACGGCGTTCCTCGAAACTCGTCCTGGTATCCACGTTCCCGAACTTAATTCATGCACTAACTGGTAATGCCGAACGGCAGCGGCAACATTAACGACGACGCCCAAAGCCACCAGCGCTACGCCCGACCATAGGGAGAGCCCCGTCGCATGGACAGGAAGACGCGACTCGCTGGCTCTGAGCTCGCGAAGGAACAAACCGAAACGGCTCACGGCGAAACCGATGCCCATCAACGCGAGCCCGGTTCGAATCCAGGCCAGAAACGTTCTCTCGGCCGCAAAATAAACCCTTGGATCGCTCTCTGCCGGCTTTTCCATATGCGAGCGGTAATTACATCATCGCTGGCAAAGCGCGATGTTGATATTGTTCCAAACCAGCCAGTGCTCGTTGAAATTTTCCGCGCCATGCCGCGCATAAAAGCGCCGTGCAATCGTATTCGCTGGATCGACATTGACGCAGATGCTGAACGCATTCTGCGCTGCGAACCACTCCGCCAACAACTCAAGCAGCTTTGACGCTACGCCGCTTCCCCGGCTCGCCGGCGCAACATTAATCCATTGCAACTCTCCGTCGCACCCATAGCGGCGCGTCAGGTGCCCCGCGATAAAACCCACCAGCGTATTATCCTCAACCGCCACGTAAATGATGCGCGGCATCAATGCCTGCTGCGGATGATGTTCGCAATCCATGTACCGCGCAATGCGGTTCCGCCAGTGTTCCTCGTGCTCCCAGTGCTCCGCCCGGATTTGCGCCATACCGGGAACGTCGGATCTATCAGCCTTTCTATAGAGGACCGCGGCCATCGAAGCACTTATAGTCTAACCTCGCCGCTTAATCAAGCTCGATCGGCACATAGATGAGGTGCCCCTCACGCTCGATGGTCAGCACGGCCGCGTCGCCTGATTTCATGCCGCCCAGCGCATTGCGCAATTGGGCCACACTGCCAATCACACGGCGGTTCACCGAATAGATGACATCCCCAGTCTGCAGCACAGGGCCGGAGTAGGGCGTATTCGGCGTGCGCGCCGCCACCACTACGCCCGCAGGCCGGCGCAAGTCCGGCAACAGCTCGTGAATCTGTTTTGTTATATCCAGCCCGACAATACCCAGCTCCGGCACTACATTCTTCACTGGATCGACCATGTCCGCCATGGTGTCCAGTTCCTCGCCCGATTCTTCCTCCGTGATCACCGGCAAATCCAATTGCGTCTCCCCGCGCTGCACCCGCAGTGTCACTTTTGTACCAGGCGCCAGGCGGAAAACATTTGCCTCCAACTGGTGCCGGGTTGTTATGCGTTTGCCGTTCAGCGCAATGATAATGTCATCTACTTGTATTCCCGCGTGCTCGGCAGGGCCGTTCGGTTCCAAGTCCGAAATAATCACTCCATGGCCGATTTCAAGCGACAATCCCTCCACCATTTGCGGCGTTATGGTCTGTCCCGTGATTCCCAGTTGCGCGCGATGCACATGTCCCTGCAGTCTCAGTTGCGAATAGACTTCGCGCGCGATGTTGCTCGGAATAGCAAACCCAATCCCTTCGCTCCCGCCGGACTGGGTCAGAATAAACGTGTTGATCCCCACCACGCGACCCTCCGAATCGACTAAAGGACCGCCACTGTTGCCGGGATTGATGGGCGCGTCGGTCTGTATGTAGACCATCGTGTCGTCGGGCTTGATTTGCCGCGCCACCGCGCTCACCACCCCGAGGCTCACCGAGTTGTCCAACCCCAGCGGATTACCCAATGCCAGCACAATTTGGCCTTGCTTCAGCTCGTCGGAATCGCCGAACGGCAAATACGGCAGATTCTTCTTATCGATTTTGACGACGGCCAAATCGCTATCTCGATCGACGCCCACCAGCGTGCCGGCGATCGGGCGATTCATGCTCCGGTCGCCCAGTTCACGCGCTTCGGCCACTGTCCGAACGTTCAATTCCACTTTCAGGCTGTGCGCGTTCTTGACCACATGCGCATTCGTCAGAATGTAGCCGTCCGGGCTCATCAGGATGCCCGACCCGCTGCTATTTTCAGCCGTGAGCAGCTCGCCGTTCTTATCCGAATCGTCCGGGGTCACGTAGCTTCGGGCGAAAATCTGCACCACCGCCCGACCGCTTCGTTGTGAAATCTCTTCGAAGGAGCTGCTCAACTGCCGCAGCACGTCCATTTTTTGAGGGTTCGGCGTCGCCGGTGCGCGTTCCGCCGCCGGCTTGCTATCTTGAGCAATGGCCGCCGCGCATCCGGCAAGTGATATATACACGCATCCGAGCAGCCTCGACCTCATCCGCCATACCTCCGCACATCTTTGATGCAACAAAGGGCGTTCAATCGCCAGGTATTGTTACTCCACGGTGATAAACGCCTGCATCAGTGACGTTCCTATGAGTCGTCGCCCAGCGGCAACTGCGCGAACTGAGCCGCATCGCGCAGCATCGGCACATCGTCGGTGATTACGCCCGATACGCCTTGCGCCAGAAGCCAGTCCATTTCGCCGGCATCGTCGATGGTCCATGCGATGAGCTTGTCAATCTGGCTTCCTTTATTTGTCTTCGGATCTAGATTGAACTGATCCCATTTGCTTGTGTCGTATTGGATGACAGCCTGGTACACCTGCCACGCGTCGAATGTAAGTGCCGTTGGACGCCCGACGCTGGCGACTCCATTGCCAAACTGAATGGCCCCGTCGATGGCGCTATAGTTGGCGGCGTTGAGTACAACGCCCACTGGAAATTCGCGGTCCCACGAGAACGCCATGTCGAGTTGTTTCTGCGCAGCGCGCGATTTCATTCCCTGGAGAACTTTGCCACTCGGCACAAGAGCAGTTACGTCGAAGTTGTGAGGTATGGCAAGCGCCTGCCCGATGAGATCTGTAAACGCCGCGGCCCCACTGGCGGCAGAGTCCGGAATCTTTATGTCGAGAAATAAATGCTCGAGATTGTCCCACGCTGTGGCCGCTCGCATGAACTCCATCAGCGTGGGGATCCTGGTGTCAACCGGGTTGATCTCTCCTGCGTATTGGCGGCCCCCAATCTCTTCGTAGCCATAGTGAGCGCGGAATTCATCGAGCGTCAATTCGTTTACGGCTTTGCGCCACGGACTGAAAATGTCCGGGACCGTAGGACGGAAGCGATTGCTCCCCTGCTCGCCGAGCTGACGAATCAAAGAAACGGCGTCATCGGGGCTCCAGTCGTGCCAGAGCACAATCTGGCCGTCTTTCGTGACGCAGAGATCAATTTCCAAAGCATTTGCCAGCTCTATCTGCACCGCTTGATGGCAGCTTTGGATCGTATTCTCAGAGGACGTCTTGGGCGAGCCATGGTGTGCAATTACCAGAAAGTGATCGTTTTCGTGCCTCACTTTTCCTTGCACGTACCGATATACTTTCGGGTTGTTAACGACTGTCTTCAGTTCGCGGAAATCGTGGGTTAAGGTCGCTCCATTATGGGCGATCGTGTAGTTGTACTGAGTAAAGCGCACATATCCGGAACTGACGTAGTCATTCTGAAAGCGCGGGAAGTTGTCGTCTGAGAAAGTTCGGCCGCCGTAGCGCACATCGTCGTCATAATGCAGTTCCAGGCGGCTGCCGTTCGGCACATCATAGCTGCACTCGTCGAGCCCGTCTACGTGAATACGAGCGCGGCAGACACTGTCAACAAAAGATTCATAACTACCGAAGTCGTCCACGCTGCCAACCTGATAGATGAAGACGTTCCCACTTTCTTCGATCAAAAGCTCTTTGTCGGTCCAGGGGCCGCCGGTGGTCCAACTAGGTTTCTTTGCGGAATACAGTGCGAGATATCCGTCCCCGCAACGGCCGAATGTCCATAATCCGTCGACATTCGAGTTGCCTCCGTTTTGATAGACGGAGCCTTCGTCGAAAGCGGCCTTGGGAAACCAGGCGTGGGTTCGCCCGCCGAATAGGAGCTTCTGGAATTCCTTGGGTTGATAGATGGCAATGGCGGCGTTATCGCGCTGAACGACTCGGGGTGAGGTGACGGTGCCGGTCCACCAGTTCGGGCCATCGTGGGTACCTGCGGGATAGATCTCAAGGCCCTGACCCCCACTGCCCGCTGCGGCGTCGCCTGCCGCTTTTCCTCCAAATGCTCCGAGAACGCCGCCGACAATGGTTCCAAGAGGGCCGAACACCGACCCAACTTCCGCACCTGCCGCAGCGCCGGCCAAAATTCCTCCCGTTTCCAGCGCGCTCTTGCTGATGTACGCGCCAGCGGAGGGGTGACCGGTCCAGACCATCGCCTCCATACTCAATGTCGCCATCACCGCCTGAGTTTGAAAGTTGAATTGGCCGGCACGAAAATTCTGCACGCTGGCGAGCATGGCGTATTTGTCTTTATAGGTGTACAGATTGGCGCGGGTCAGAGCAGACCCTTCGGTCAGCACGGAAATCGCATTGGCGATTCCCGATTCTTTATCGGACAACGGACTGCCGAGAAGGGGAATCAAAAGCGCCGCCAGAGCAGGCGATCCCAAACCAATCGCCACATACGCCAGGCCATCCGCAAAGGCGACTCCTGTACTCGCCGGGTCGATTTTCGAGAAAATGTCTTTAAAGGGCGCAGTCTTCATCAGAAAAGATTTGTCAGCGAGTTTGTGAGTGCTCTCGATGACCTGCTTCACAAAGTACGCTGCGCGGCTCCACCAGCGCATCACATCTTCGTCGCTGTCATCGCCGATGCCGTAAATGGAAGCTTCGTCCAGCGTAAGGGAAACGCGGCTGCGGTCGATCAGCCGGGGATGCGGGTCGCAACCAACTTCGACCAGCGCGTCCGGAACAACATATCGGCGGCTGGAACTAAAACTGATCGCGCATGTGGAGTTGCCATCGACCACGATCCCGTCGCGGGTGCCAAACAGTATTTCGATCAAATCGCCGACGGATTCGCCGTAGCCGCAATTCTTGTGCTCAAAGTAATCGCGCCCGGCGGATACGCCGAAATTGCCGCGCATGGTGAACCGCGCCAGATCGAAAACAATGAGATCGATCACCATGTGGGCGCGGGTGCGCACCTGCTCGTCGAGACAAAAATCGGCGAGATTGAAGAGCGGCGAGAGATCTTCTTCGTAATAGCCCGGCGCGTTCCACTCGCTGAAACCGAACCGCAGGCGGTCGTCGAGCCAGCGAATTAGGCGCACGCGCGCCTTTGCCATATGCTGGCTTCCGGTGAGATCGCCTGGCCGTGTACGGTTCATTCCTTCGCTGCGGTACGGATTACCGGGCAGAAAGATTTTGTCAGGCATCCATTGGCCGGCCAGATACTCCGCCGTTGCGAAGAGAAGCTGATGATTTTCCGACCAGAACGTCATCTCGGCGAGCTTCGAATCATCGTCCTTCGGGTATTCGGTATCGTCGTTTGGACCGGCTGGGCCGCCCACGTGCTTCTTGGTAGCTGCCAGGCGAGCACGCTCAGCGGTTATCAATTGCGTGTCGCCCGGCCGCGACGGATCGCTGATGGCAAAAGGATCGTCGATCCAATACTTGAACATCAGGAGCCGGTCCAGAATTTCGGCCTCTATGGTCGATGAAAAATTCACATCGCGGCCAAACGAGCCCGGCGTCCGCCACGCTGAGTCCGGAGTGCGGAGGTGTATCGGCATTTCTCCGTAGAGATACAAAGCGCGCAGCAAGTCGTTGGCGTGGAAATCAGCGGTATCCTGCAGCGTGTGCATCTCCATGCGGTTTTCGTGCGTGCAGTTGTCCCAATAGGCTGCCTTCACGGCTTCGAAGGCCTGCCAGTCGCTGGATTTTTTCGAGACCGGCGTGGTCCAACCAAAAATCGCCTGCTGCAGTTCAGGGCGCCGGCGCGCGAGCTCGGCCCGCGCGATACCGCGCATGACCGAGAGGTCGTTCATCGGCGGGTCGAAGGGATAGTAATCGACGTCAGAGCACGGGGTCGCGACTGGCTTTTTGTAGCGGAGCACGTCGCAGATCGTTGAACTCTCGCCGGCGTCCTTATAGGGTTGCTCGTCCTGGTCCGTCCAGATGGGCGGCGCGTTCCAGCCCGGGTGTGTAATGTTCAGTGAGCGCAGAATTTTTTCCTGGTAGCACCAGGCGCGCGAGATCACTTCCGTCTGTCGAAAAGACAGCCCGAACGGCAGCGCCGGAGCGCTAGCCAATTGCATCGGAGCCATCGCTCACCCACGTGACTACCCCGGTCGTATCCGTCTGCTGCTTCCAACGCGGAAGCGTGGCGTCTTTGCGAACCACGGTCAGCGTGGTTGGTAAACGAATCTCCCAGGGAGGGCCGTAGGGCTGAGCAGTATCAGGGCCGTCTGTGCTTCCCTGCAGTTCGGTCAAGTACGGAAGATATTCGGAGCTGGTGAGCTGGCCGAGTTCCTGGGTGGTCGGCACCGCGCCCGTAGCCATGAAATTTCCCACTACGCCTTCAAATCCCGGACGCACAGGAACGATCACGCGAGCCGAACCCGCGCGCAGAAAATCACCAAACGTATCGTCGGAATCTTCCAGCAGAACCCGGTCGATCCAATATGGTTTCCTGCCCCAGAAATACGGGTAATACAGGTACATGATCTGATCCCATTCGAAGGATTGCTCGAGGAAACGCACGTAGCGTCCCACAGGTTCGACGTTCGGCAGGAACGGCTGCGGGTATCCCTGCGCGCTGTGTTCGATATCGCCCAGCGTGTCAAACTGCTGATTCGTCAGTACTGCCAAAGCTGCTTTTTGTAGTTCCATACGCTGCAACTGGAGTTTGCGGTCTGCGCTTTGCCCGAACGTGAGCATTTGCAGTGCTGCGCGCAGGGTTGCCCATGTTGTTTGGTACTCGGAAATCCGGTCATTCGACGCCTGGAGAATCGTGTCATAGGTGCGGAGCTGCCAGTTCGTGAATGCGGTATCCGTGCGGGTACAGAGAATTTCGATAGCCACAGTGCAATCGAACACCGAGCCATCCACCAGCAAGAGAAGCGGAAGCGTTCCGATCTCCCCATCCAGCGCCGTACTCTGCGGGTTCTTATCTCCTGCGCCACCCAGGTGCAACGCACGCCGTCCCACATTCACGAAAAAGCTGGGAGATCCCAGATCTGTAAAGAAGATGTATGACACGCCCACAAATGCCTTGGTCGCGGAATAGCCTTCCGGAATGGTGATGGTCGTTGACCGAGTCGTATTGATTACCGGTTCGTCGCCGGCAGTCGGAGGGATGTCCCAGGGCATCGATACGGTTTGATAAAGGTCCGGCGGAGGCTGCACTCCGGTTGCCCCATAACCGGCTGCGTAGTAGAAGTAATTGGTCGCATCCAACTGATCCGGCCGGAGGGTGAAGGGCAGCGGCTTCTGAAGAGTCAAGACGTCGGGCTGTTGATTTGCCAGCGCACGCAGGAGAAAAGCGCCCGGTTCAGGAACGTTGATGTCATAGAGCAGGCGCTTACCGTAAGTGAACACCTGTGCCTGGCAGATTTTATCCAGCCACTGATAGACAACGACGTGGTCTCCTGTCGCGCTCGAATTGTCGAAGTGATGCGTAATGTCCTCTTTGAAGCTGTTTGAGGTTTGCGTGACTGTTTGCGACTGAAACTGCTGCGTGATCTGGCTGGCCGCGCGACTGGTCACATCCTGACCGAAATCCGTCGCCGTGGACGTGGCGTCGGATTTTGAACCGCCGGATTGCACCAGCGCGCCGTATGTCTCGGAGTTTGGCGCTCCCGGAACACGAGCGTAATCGGATTGCAGGACGCTGTTGGACTGGCGGTTCAGATCGAAGCGCGAGGTGGCCTGCGTGTCGCGCTCATTCGAAGAAGACGTCGTCTGCGTCACGGTAACAGTGGTTTGCGTTGCCTGAAGGCGCTTGGTAACTCGCTGGAAATCCTCCCCCGCGGCGACGTTTTCTACATAGGCGACTTCGCCAGGTTCGTAGCGAAGGACGTGCTGGCGCACGACGAGAAGATCGGCAATACCCGCGGGAGCTACAGTTCCATGGCTACTGGGCGGACCAGACAGAACGGCGGGAGGCGGATCGGTAGCATCATCGTGCTCGGCCGGTTCGGCGGTGGGCTGCAAGCTGGGGAACAGTAATTTGTAACGCGACGGATCGATTTGACTGACCACTTTTGTCAGTTCCAGGCGCAGAGTGTTTGTGAGCGGGCCCAGAGGCATATTTGCCACCGGCTCGCTGATGCTGGAAATCGTTTCGCGGGCGCTTGCCGGAAGTTGAGTCAGCACAAAAGGCATAGTGGCAGTCTCGCCGACCGACGGTGTTTTGCTGACGATCCGCTGGTTGGCTTGCTGCGTAGTTACGGCAGAAACGTGCACGGCACTGACGGGAGCGGCGATTTCCGCTGTGCTCGCCAATTGAACTGCGGAAGCGTCGGTCAGTGCCTGTAGCGCATTCGTCAGATCTGTTGCCCGCTTGACTAGCGCATCCTGCGCTTGGCCGGCTGCCGGATCGGGCGGTGGCGGAGGCTGTTGCTGCTCGCGAGTGGTCGACAAAGGGAAGATATTCGCCGGCAATAATAACGGCCGTTGCAGCACCGGTGTGTTGTTCGTTGTAGTTGGTGCCGTTCCGGAGCCCAGTTGCTCCACAAGCTGGAGCCCTCGAAAAAGATTTGCCAGATCTGCGACCGTTACCCCGGGCGGCGTGGCGGGAGCGAGTTGCAGAGCGAGCAGCGTGTCCGATATGCGCTGAAGATCGCATGTAAGGTCCGGCGACTTCGCGAGCTCGTAGGCACTTGCCCCGAAGCTGGCTTGTACCAGGGCGTTCTGTTGATCTGCAGTGGTGGCCTCGTCGAGCCCTGCAATAAATTGTGGGAGCCCGGCCCCCAGTTTCAGCGACGAAGCGGATTGTACAGCTTGCGAAGATTGCAGGAACTGGGTGGCTAGCTGTTGCATGGCGTCGCGCGGCTGACTCGATGAACGCGCTTGCTGAAGCTGTCCATTCAGAGCAGTGTCGGTAGCCAAGGGCAGAGCGGCATCGGGTTGATTGGCGTCTGGCTTACGCATGATCAAAAAGCGAAAAAGGTCGTTCACGAGCACTCCTAGCAGTTGAGATAGTGCATTGATATTAGCTGCGATTCGAGACCCAGGGAAGAGGAAATCGTCATTTTTTCGATCGCGATTTGGGATTTTCGATCAGGCGGTCGCGGCGTTCAAATGGTATTTTCCTTGTGTGGACGAAGCGCAGCGGCTATGCGGGGTAGTTCTGGAATCGCTCGATCAGGAGCAGGACGCCAAGAGCCTCGCCCGCGATGCATATCGAAGCCGGACGCAGTTTTATCGCGTATTCCGGGCCATGGTCGAGGAAACACCCGTGGCCATGCGTCGGAGACTGCTATTGGAAAGAGCGGCCTGGCAGCTCTCTCGTACTCAACTCTCGGTGACCGACATCGGTCTTAACGCAAATTATGGATCGCTCGAAGCGTTCACCCGAGCCTTCCGAAAGGCGTTCCAGGTTTCACCGAGCCTTTATCGTCGTTTGCGGGTAACGCACACTCACCTGCACACGACGAACGGAATTCATCACTGTTCTGGCAAGCACGACATGAAAGGAGCTGATCGATCTATGGACCTCTTTGATATTTTCGCCGGCCAGGAGTCCTGGCACACACGGCGTCTTCTGGAACTGGCGAAGACGCTCAACGATGAACAGCTTGACCGTCCCTTGAAAATCCAAATGAAGATCTTTCCATGGGATGGCCCGGATCAGAGCCTACGCCAGATTCTGGACCGGATGGTGCAAACCAAAGAAGTTTGGGCCGCGGCGCTGACAGGCGGCGGCATGCCGTTGTTGGACAATGCGCCCCCGGAGGATCGAACGCCTTCGGCCATGCTGGCCCGTATGGACAAAGCCGATACCGCGTTCCACAGCGTACTCACGGATGTGCGCAATCGAAGCGCCTGGGAGGACACGTTTGTCGATGCGCTGTGCGAGCCGCCGGAGACCTTTACGTTTGGCGGTATGTTCGCCGACGTGATTACCTTTAATGCGCACAGGCGGATGCTCGCCATCGATGCGCTGCAAAGGCTGGGAGCGAAGGTGGAAGGTTGTGGCAGTCCCATCGAGTACATCGCAACCCTGGCGACTGCATGAGACCCGCGCGTAGCTGCACTTGCGCGATTCAATGCATCGATCAGCTCCGCAACTTGCCGGCGAGCCAGTAATCGACACTGAACTTTCCCGGACCAGAGCAGATCAGCCAGATGAAGAACAGCACGTACAGGACTTCGGGCAGGTAGAGGAAATCGTCGAGCCAGTTAAGAGGCGAAAGTCCTTTACGCATGGCGGAAAGCTTGGTGGTCAGGATGGCGACAAGCATATTGACCAACAAAGCCACGCAGGCCGGACTCGAAAGAAACCCCACGATCAACAGGAATCCGCCGACAAACTCGACACCCGACACGAAATAAGCCATCAGGTGGGGAAATGGGACCTTGGCCTCAACCAGCGTTTCGTACATAGTTTGCGCACTGCCGGCGACAAACAATTTGTTTGCTCCGGAGATGGCGAAGAACAGCCCGAGCGAAACGCGTACCAGCAGGATGGCATATTGTTCCAAATCACCGCTGCCCAACAGTACAAACTGGACTAACCGTTTCCAATCCACCTTTTATCCCTCCAGCGATTTCGGCCTCATGTGTCCATCCGTTCGACCCATTGAGCGCGCGATGCGGGAGCGACGAATGGATCTGCAAAGTACTGTGTTTCCCGCGCAACCTTATCGTCCCTGAACTCCATGATGCTCACGGTATAGGATGGCTTGCCGTCATAGGTCAGGATGAATTCGGTAACCCAAAGATCACCGCCGCCGATGATTCGTCGGACAGCAAACCGCTTCTTGCTCGGCTGACTAGCGCGCTGGTTCTGTATATTACGTCGGCCGCGGGTTCGCTCGCCTGACTGCGGGTATTCCAGCACCGCGTCCTCGTGATAGATGAGGTGCTCCGTTTCAAAATCGTTGGCATCCGACGCCGCCCAATGCTGATCCAGTGCCGGACGGATCTGTTGATCTCGCATTCCGGAATACTGCTGCTGCTTTTGCTGATCGTTCATCTCGAGCCTTCAATTTGACGAGAAGCTAAGTCCAAGCTTACGTCCATGCCTGGACCGGCTGCCAACCAACGCATCGCAGCATGGGCAGCCGAGGATACTTCGCAAAACGACCATCCTCATCCGCCAGCAGACACCGATGAAAGACAGAACCTCTGTCCGACGTCATGATTCGTGCGTTTCGGCACGTGCCACACAACCCGGGCTCCATGGATTGCTCGGGCTTTCGTGGCAGCACGTCTGCAAACACGAATCCGTCGCGGGTCACAATGTCCCCGTTTGTAACTGGAATCGCGCTGCTGAACACAGGTGCATCATAAACAAACGTGTGAAACTCGCCGTTTTCTCCGCAACTATCCACCTCTGCCGGCAAGTCGGAGAGGAACTTCGTATCGAACTCGCGGCCAGCAAAACACGGGTCCAGCTTTGTTGGATCTACACACGTCACTTTCGCGCGCACGCCGCACGCAATCATCTGTTCCGCAAGTGGACGCGTCGGCAGTCCCCATAATGGAAAGAGTGGGGTCAATCCGCTCCCCTGCAGCTGTTTTTCACGATACTGCCGGACGTCTTCCAGGAACAAATCACCAAACGCAACGTGCGTCGCGCCCTGGCTCACTGCTCGCTCGCACATGCCGCGCATCAGGCATTCGTAATCTGCGTTCGAGCAGGGCCAAGGCAATGGAACCTGCCAAAGCGGCAATCCGGTTCGTTGCGCCTGCTCGTGGGCGAGCGTACGCCTCACCGCGTGCATCGCCACCCGATCGGCGGCCGCATTGAAAGTCGTCAGCAGAGCGATCATTTGAACGTCCTGCTGCCTTAACAAGTGCAGCGCCCACGCCGAATCCTTTCCGCTGCTCCAGGACAGCACGACCCGAGGCCCCTGCGTTTCACCGCTCACAAAATGGCCGCTTCCCTTATTTCAACGTTCAAACGCTCGGCTTCATGCCGGATTGTCACATCGCGAAAATCCCGGATGAGTGGCTGATGCCGCAACTGTTGGGCTGAAGTAGTCGTGAGAAGCGCCACGACCTTCATTCCGGCATTAACTCCGGCCTCAATGCCCGGACGCGTGTCTTCGAAAACGACGCACTCCTTCGGCGGTACTCCCAAACACTCGGCGGCACGCAGAAAGCTTTCCGGGTCCGGCTTGCCATTTCGGATCTCATCCACAGGCACAATGACCTTCGGAAGCGGCAAACCGGCGGCTATGACGCGCGCCTCCGCAAGGGTCCTCCAAGCGGAAGTCACAATCGCCCACGGATGATCCTGGAGTGCACTCACAACTCGCGTCGCCCCCGGCACGGCCACAATACCCTCGAGCTGTGTCTCCTCATAACGTGCCATCTCATCCAGTTCTTCAATATGGTTCTGGCCAGGCAAGAAGTGCTGCATGGTGGCGATCGTGGGACGGCCATGTGAGAACGCGAGTACGGTCTCCAGCGGAATCCCGTGCCGTTTTGCCCACCAGCCCCAGTTACGTTCCACAACGCGGGTAGAATCCACGAGCGTCCCGTCCATGTCGAACAGCACTGCCTTGCAGGTTAGGTTCACATGGCCACCTATGCACTCGCCGAACTACCGAGACCGATGAACAGGAAAGCTGTGCAAGAGGGGACCGATCACATCCGAAAAGGCATATCCGGCAGACCGATCTTCCTCGATATTCCAGAACATGGCGCCGATCATCGACGGGTAGCCGCGGGCATTGCGCAGTGCATAGGCAGCCTCCGGCGGCCTCTCGCCTCCAATCAGATACCGCATACTCGCCGCAACAGTAGCCACATCGGTCTCTTCGACGTAGAATCCCACCGCCACGTGGGCCTCCGGTATCGCCGGATACTCCAGCTCTTGGCCGCCGACACGAAAGCCTTGCAACACGAGTTCGGTCATGGCCGCATGGTAATTGACGCTACCCGCCTGATAGATCTCCCCATCCAATCCCTCGAGCGGCGGCGTGTTGTAATCCTGCACATCGATGAAAGTGAGAATGTCGCGGATTCCGTACGCAATCGGCAAATACGAGCCGAACTGACCGCCGTAGCTCACGTGCCCCGCCACCATCTGCGGTCCCTCCGGCACCAGGCTGATCAGGAAACTCGAACCCAACTGTGCCTTGAGCTGCCTTAGTGCGGCGATGAGATTCACGATGCCAGGCGTTGTCGGATGACGGAAGTCGTGGTCGCCCGGCGCCAACATCAGAGAGGGCGTCTCAAAATCCAGGTCAATTCCATCGAAGCCGTAGTCTCGTACCAGACGAGTCACACACGATACGAACACAGGTATGCTAGCGGCCTGATCAAGCGTGAACAGTTGTCCGCCGCCGCCGAGCGATAGCAGCACTCTTCTGCCTTCCCGCTTTAAGCTCGCAACGGAAGCTTTGAATTGTACGGGGGTGATTCCGTTTGGCGGATCGAACCGCAGTGTTCCTTCCGGCGCATGATGATCCGGAACCCCAAAAGCAACAATCACCACGTCCCATTGCGGCGAGACCTCGGTGAGCGCCAGCGTTCTCCCCCGATCTGAACCAGTCCAGTACCCTATCAGGGAATGGCCGTTTGGCGGCGCTGACCGCGGCTTCGGCGCGCCTTTGACCTCTGGAGCAGCCCTCGTAGGAGGACACGGTTTCGCCGGTTCGGCCAGCACAGCCGCATCCGGAAAGCTGAACGTCCGTCCAGTTCCCCAGTACCAGGGCAGCAGCGCAACGTTCTGAACGTGAGACGTGGAAGTCCCGTTCGTAACAACCAATGGCTTCGAATACGGCAGATTGTTTTTCCGGTTTGTGTCGGTTGGCTCAAGGAGGAAGTAGGGAGTCGCAATGCCGCCGCCTCCGCAGGGTCCCTGATCTCCCGGATGCATCGACGCCGGCCGCAGCCAACGAGGAACCTTGTTACCGGCTCGGTCACCCTTCTCAAACGGGGTCAGCGGATCGTGCAACGGATCATTGACGAACTCAGCCATCTGTTCCGTGAGCGGTTGCACGTCGCGATCCTGCACAATGGCCGGCACATTGTTCAGATAGGATGCGAGCACAAACGAATTGCCGGTCGCCTCGTCGACGCCATGAGTACCCCATGTGCAGCAGATAGTCGCATCGCCCTCGACGTAATATGCCGTGTTGTTTGTAACCGCAAGGAGCAAAGAGCCTGGATGCTTGGGCAATTTCTTAAACAGCTCACGTTGAACAAAGGCGATGTCAGCGATGCCCAGCTTTCCGCCCCGTCTGGAAGTCAGCAGATAGCCTGCTTCCGGCGGCACTTGGATGGTCACCTCGTCAAGCACATCTGACTTCGCAAGAAGAGTGTGCCAATTATCCGGATGTGAAAAAGAGGCCCGCAGCATACCATCGGCATACTGTGTGCTTGCCTGTCCAGGAAAGGGAGACGAGACAAATAGTGGCGATCGCAACAATGGCGCGATGGCGCTGGTCGCGTCCAGCGCTTCGCCTGAGTGCGAAACAAACTGAAGCGCGACCGGGATGATAATCACCGGAATGCGAGTTGTGCCGCCTTGCGCAGGATTCTGCCCGGCAATTGAATAGGCAGCCCCGTTTTCGGTGTGTTGAAACATCGGCACGGTTTGCGCGCGCGCAACCAATGCCGCGAACGTGAGCACGACGATCCCGACGGGCGAACGAGACACGCACATAGGGTATCGAACTGATATTGAAATGAATTTTGCGGATACTCAGTACGCTGTTTCTCGCGACTATGGCCCAAAACCGCGGTTCATGTCCCACAAAGGGTAGTAGGGAAGGGTGTCGATGGGATCACGCAGGAAAGCTTCCGTCTGCGCCACCAGGTCGCGCATCCGCTGACGTGCTGCGGCTCCTACATCGCGGCGGCCGAGAGCGGGCGCAAGATCGCCGGCGCGCACGGTCCCCGGCGGCGGAGTCAACCCAAGAGCAATCGGCGGCTGATTCGCGTCTTCCGCGCGGAAAAGCGCCGATAGAAATTCGCGCAAATCGTGGACAACTTCCGTACCGAATCTCTCGGCCCAGCGTCTCTCGATTTCCGTCACCAGTCGACCGTAAGCCTGCTGTGCCTTTAGTCCCGCAGCCGTCAACTTCGCTACCTTCCCCCGCACGCCCGGAGCTGTTTCCACCGTGACATACGGCTTAAGTTGCCATCCAATATTAGTCCGCTCGGGAGACGAACCCGTCAGCAGTGCGATATCGCGGACTGGTATCGGCGCCTCCCCCAGAACGCGCAGTGTGTTCGCGCTCATGGTGATTGGGGCCGGCGATTCGCGATCAAACTCAATTGCGAATCCCAGGAGCAGTTGAGATAACAAACACGGTAATGCGAGATCCTTGGGTGCGGCTGTGCTTCGAGCAGGAAATGCCTCCGTTCGACCTATCAATGTCGGCGGCAATCCCCACGGCAGGTCGAGAGCGAGCGCGTCGATCACAGCTTGTGCGGATTTGCGGAAGCGCGCCATGCGCTGCTTTCCGAGCCTTGCTATCCATCGCCCTTCGACTTTTTCGAGCGCGTCCGGCCAAATCTCAGCAGCCTTCAACCCTTTACCGGAAAGGCGGACGGCCCAGGAGTTTCGAATTCCGCGGCCGCTTCCCCAACCCTCCCGGCCACGACCAGCGCGGCCAGCGGCATCCCGCGGCGACGCCGCCTCTGTTGAACCGGGGGCCAGCGTCAAAAATCCCCAGCGCTCCAAACACCCAAGCTGTAGCTTCAAGGCTTCCTTTGACCCAGCGCCACTGGCCGCTAAATCCTGGACCAGCGATCCGCTGCTCGAAATATGCCGGATCAGGTTCAACCACAGGACCAGCGATATCCGAGCGCCCCGAAAGCCTGCTTCACCCATCCGCCTTTCGCACTCGTTGTCGACCTCAACTGTAAAGGCCACCAGTGTCTGAGAGAGCAGCGTGGCAAGGGCTCGGTTCCTAACCATAGCCAACATCCCCGACATTTTACGGCACCGTCGCGGGCCGCTATAACTGCGCAGAAGCGTTACTCAGAGGCGTTTAGCTTCAGGATCAGAAAGGTGAGGTCATCGTGCTGAGGCGCGGTGGAGATCCAATCCCGAAGCTCTCGTGAAATAGCTGCTGTGATCCCATCCACCGGCAGGTAGGCTACGCGGCGAATCAACTCCTTGAGGCGTTCCTCGCCGAACTCTTCCTCGGCCGGATTCAAGGCTTCGGTGACGCCGTCGGTGAAGGCCATCAGCACATCGCCCGGATGGAGATCAACGACGGATTCCTCGTAGGTTGCGAAGGGAAACATGCCGATGACCATGCCGCCAGCGGCAAGTTCTTCAATGGGAGCATGGGCGCCGTTTGGCTGCGAGTTAGTAGACAGAGCGCGAACGAGATAGGGAGGATTATGTCCCGCGTTGACATAGCGCAGTTGGCGCTTGGCTTCATCGAGCTGCGAGTAGAAGAATGTGGCATAGCTGTTGAAGCCGGTAGATTGGTGGAGGAAGTGGTTCATCTTGGCGGCCAATTTAGGTAGCGAGACATTGGGATCGGACGCGATGATGCGCAGGGAGGCCTGAACAACTGCCATGATTAGGGCCGCGGCAATACCCTTACCGGCAACATCGGCAAGTGCAATCGCCAGGCTGTGATCACCGGCTTCGAAGAAATCGTAGTAGTCGCCACCGATGTTACGAGCGGCTAGAGTGAACGCTCCGAGGGAGGCGACGCGCGTTTGCGGAGCGCTCTCAGGCAGCAGGCGTTTTTGCACCTCCGTGGCGAGCGCAAGATCGCGGCCCACCTTTTCCTGCTCGAGGACACGCTCATTGAGACGCGCATTTTCAATCGTAAGCGCGAACTGGTCAGCACAGGCGGCGAGCAGATGCTTCTCAGGCGGGCTATACGGCGTGTGTTCCGCGCGCTCACCCAACAACAGAAGACCGATGAGATCGTTCTTGGTACGGAGAGGCGCCGCAAGACGCAGATCGATTGTCTTCAACAGCTCCAGTTCCTGAAGATGCCGGGGCCTTTGCTCGCTTGCCCAGCGCAGGGAGGTTTCAAGATCGGCGGCCGTGAAACCCAAAGGAGCGCTATAGAATCTGAGCCGGTTCAAGAGGAACCCGTCGTCTGGAATGGAGAGAGTAACGAGCCCGCTCTCCGGATCAGCAGCGAGGCAGCGGAATTCACCCGCAGCAACTTTCTCGAGCAGGAGAGCAGATCCAGCATGAAGCTTGGCCGCGAGGTTATGGAGAGACAGGCGAAGCGCTTCGGAAAAAGAATCGGCACGGCGGCTGGCTTCGACAAATTCAGTCAGCAAAGTGGAATCGAGCGGTGCGGCAGCGTTTTCCGCGGAGATCCGTTCGCGCGCCTGTTCAAGGGTGCGGCGGGCAGACATCCAGATCGAATCTGTTTCATTGCGAATCGCGACCATCGGAGACAGGAGACTCGCTCGCCAGGCTGGTATCGCAGACGCAACGAGCGCCAGCGCGATGACGGCGATAATCGAAAATACATACGGGATCGGACTCAGGTGATGAACGTCGAAATAGCGAACGACAATCGCGCTCGCGCCAACCACCGCGACAGCCCCGATCAAAAGACCGTATAAAGAAAGACGCAACCCGCTACCCGTAATGAGCTGGAGCAATTGCCGACCGGTAGAACCAAGAGCGATGCGAGTCCCCATCTCTACCGTGCGCTGGCGAACCGAATAAGAAATCAATCCATAAACGCCTAGAGTTGCCATCAACAGCGCAGCGAGCGCGAAGAAAGTAATCACCACGGACTCGATGCGCTGGAAAATAAGAGACTCGCCGAAGATCTCGCGCATGGATCGGACAGAGTAGATCGGTTGAGCGGGGTCAACTCGGGCAATCGTACGGCGAATAGCAGGAGCAAGGCTGGCAGGGGGCAGCGTGGAGCGAACGATAAAGTTCATCGTCTGCAGCCGGTACACATTTTGTAGAAGGTAAACCTCAGGGGTGGCTTCTTTACCGACCCCTTCATTCTTGACTGTGCCCACCACGCCGGCGATCTGAACTCGTGAGCCGTTCTGCCCTGCTAGCTTTGCAAATTGGCCAACAGCATTGTGGCCCGGCCAATAACGCTTAGCGGCTGCTTCATCGATGACCACGGCTAGCAGGTTCTCGTTCGTGTCATGCGCGTTCAGCAGCCGTCCGGCTAGGAGCGGAATGCGCATGGTTTTGAAATAACCAGGGCTAACCACATTCAGACTGACGGGCCTATGCGGTTCCACCGCAGTCGTGTGAGGTTCAGGAAACAGCGACGTAGACATGCAGCAACCCGCCAGCGGCACTTGATTGACCACGGCGGCATCGCTAACTCCCGGCATGCCTTCTAGAGCTTCGATCACCTTATCGGCGTAAACGGAGTTCTGGGCGGACTCAGCGGGTCTGGTGAGCTGAAATGTGAGGAGGCCGTTAGGATCGAAGCCAGGCCATGTTCGATTGAGACCGCCGAGCTGCCACGTGAGGATCGCGCCTGCCGAGATCAGCGTGAATGCGAGCGCGATTTCAGCGATGACCAGCGCTTGGGAAAGTTTGCGGCTACGAGCGCCGGCAGACGCGCGCACACCCTCGCTCAGAACCTCATTCGGCTGAATGCGAAAAGCTTGCCAGAGCGGCGCGAGCGCCGAGACCGTGGCGGTGAGAAAAGCTAAGCCGAGAGCGAAGAGCGCAACAGTCCAGTTGGTCGAGATCTCATCGGAACGAGGGATGTAGTCGGCAGCCAGCGACACCACAAGATGCACCAGGAGCACACTGGCAAGAATGCCGCCCACGGCCGCAACGAGTGAAATCCAAAGACTTTCGAAGAAGTATTGCAGCGCCAGTTGTCCCTGACCCCCGCCCAACGCCACGCGAATGGCTGTCTCTCGGGCGCGGCCAACAGATCTGCCCACCAGCAGGCCCGCCACGTTGGCGCAGGTGATAAACAGCAAGAGACCGGCGGCGCCAAACAGGAGAAGCAGAATAGGACGGATCTCTTTGACCACAGCGTCTTCGAGGCCAAACAGCGCGGCAGTGTAGTTGGGGTCGGTGGGATGATTCTGCTGGCGGATCTCTGCGGCAACCCGCTTCGCATCGGTTCGCGCCTGCGCAATCGTGACACCGGGCTTCAGCCTCGCGTAGCAGATGTAGCTGGCGTAATTGCGCATGTGATCTTCATCGATCGGCTTCTTGAGAGGAATCCAGACATCGTTTTGAGAGTTCTGGTTGAATACCGTGTCAAGCGGGAACCGGAACCAAGCGGGCATCGCGCCCACGACGATATACGACTCGCCATTCAGGGTGATCGGTTGTCCAATAATTCGCTGGCCCAGTTGCGTGAATAGGCGATGCGAGATGAGCGCGACATTTGGGCCGTCCGAGGCCGCGAAGAATCGCCCCGCCGAAGGACGTGTGCCGGTGCTAGCGATGAGCGAAGGCGCGACTTGGAGGCCCGCGATGTGGCGCGGCTGGCCGGGTGAAGTCAAATTGAAATCGCCCCAAACCGGAAACCAACCGAAGACATCGAAAACGCGCGTCCGCCCCTGATAGGCCAGCAGGTCAGCAAAGCTGAGACCGCCATAGTGGCCAGGATCATGCGTATCGCCGGCAAATAATGCAACCCAACGTTCGCCATGCCTGTAAGGCAGGGGCTTGAGCAGAACGGCATTCACGACTGTAAAGATGGCGGTAGCGGAGCCGATGCCAACAACGAGGGCGAGAACGGCGAGAACAGCGAGGCCTTTCTCGCGCTTCCACGATTTCCAACTCCGCCAGATGAGAAAAACCATCTGCTAGGAATAGTATCCTCGACCGATTTAGGTGGGACCGATAGGTCCGATTATTGTTTGACTCTTTCTCTTACTGACCGCGCCAGATGAGAACGCCTGATCCATACTTGGTCTCGCTGGAGTCGTGCCACACGATATAGGCTTTGCTGTTTCCGACTTCCATGATGTGAAGCGTTGAAGGTTGAGGACTGAAAGTGGCGCCCGCCGCTTTACCCAAACCGCACGTCTTCCAGTTCGTGCCGTCGGCAGAACGGGAAACAACTGGATAGTTGCAAGCAGTATCAGAGGAGCCGGCGTTCGCCGCGAACACTGCTGTTACCGCTCCTTTGGAGTCGATGGCGACATCAAGCGGCGGATTAGTGGTGCGTGGCCCATCGATGGGCAGCTTTGCGGGACTCGACCATGAAGTTCCATCGCTTGACTGGGTATACCAGACGCCGTGATCCGAATCTTTCGGGTCCAGCCCAATTGCGAAGAGAACACCGAATCTGTTATTCGCATAAGTCAGCGCAACATTGGGGTAATCTGTCGACTGATTAGTTGTCACTGCGGCGGCAGGATCGGAGCTGCCAGGCCGCCAAAACACGTAGCGATGCTGATCGCCATCGGCTTGGTTTTCAAAGAAAGCAATAGCTGGCTTTCCCGATGCGTCCATCACAATAGGAATATTTGTTGGCCTTACCGTCCAACCGCTCCCTGTAGGCACCGCCTGCGCTTTCCACGAAGTTACGTCGGTAACCGGACCGGTGAAATAGAATGCTCCGTCGCTCCCGATGGCTGCCGCGTGCACTTGACCGGAGCTGATCACCAGCGAAGTGGCGCGCAGACCCGCTGCATTCTTGGGTCCGGGCGTGGTGTTCCAAGTCACGCCGCGATCCGCGGATAGGGCATAGATAACATCGTCACCCTTCTGCGAAAGGACCGCTAAAGTGCCGGTGTCGCGGTCGCATGCGATCGCAAAGGGGTTTTCGTTCCCATCGTTCATCTCTCCAGTGGTGGCAATGCGCACCGGTGACGTCCATTTGTAGCTGGCGCGATCCCAGCGTACAAAGCGAATTTCCGTGTCGGAACCATCGCCATCGCCATTCGGGTCATACCATTCGAAAGCGATAACCGGATCGCCGTTTTCATCAAGCGCGACCGACGACGACTGACCGTAATGTTCCGGCGCGCTTCCCTTGGGAGCGGGCGCGGCATTGGTCACGCCATCCGGCGGCGGCCCCACTGTGACCACATTCGAAAATTTGCCGTTCGTATTGACGCGGTACTTGTATGTGCCAAACGGTTCGATTGTTTGATCGGTGTAGTGCCCAGCGGCCCCCGCGGCGATTTTTTCAAAAGTTCGGCCGGATGATCGTTCAAGCGATGAGGCAGGAACCGCTCCTGTCCACCTCAAATCGACTGCTTTAGCAGTAGCCGATTTGACCGTCAACTGCTGTGCTTGCAAAGTGCCCAAGCCCAACCCTGCAACACACGAAACAGCTATGAGACAAAGTCGCATCACGGAATTATCTCACTGCAATTGCGATCAGGAGATCACGGTCAATGCCTGGATGCTGGAATTCCCTTGACCACCGGTCTTCATAAATCGATCACCGCGTCGGAAATTGGTTGTGTGCAGCAGATGAGCAGGTTGCCTTCGGCAGGCTGGTCAAGCGGCTCCGGTGCATAGGGACCGCCCCTGAAACCAAACCGCTCTCACAGTTGTGACAAACACCGGCCCGGCACGCCGCCGTGCCCGGCAATATCCCCCTGCCCGACTCCGTCCAGATTCAACCGTCTAACTTGACAGCGGCCGTGCACTGGATCTTTCCAGATCCCGGTGTGCACAGTGTGACCCTTCCACTCGATGTCGCGTGGAAGTCCGACGTTCACGGATAGCAGTCGAGCCATGGCGCTCAATTGCCTTTTACAATAAATCCAGGGACGCCGGTTGTCGTCAAGAGAGCAGTCCCCGTTGGGCGATCTCGCCCTCGTCACGGATCATCCCACACTCTGGGATTGGCTTCGTTTTTTCAAATCAGCCCGGCCGTGGCTCCCCAGCCGAATTGGGTTCGTTTCGCAAGATCGGCCCTAGAGGGTAGGGCCGCGTCAGTTCGTTCGGCAAAATGGCCCCAATTTGGGTTCGTTTCGCAAACGCCTCCGCGACCGTTGCGTCGTCCGGCGCGCCCCCCATTTCGTTTGGTAAAATCGCCTCTCACGGGTGCCAGGTGACGAATCGACCGAGTGTTTAGATGAGATTACGGCCCAGTCCGTGTTTGGACAACGAACCTGCCCATGCTAGACTAAAGTGTTCGAGTTTTCGAGCGGAAAGAACAACTCTGTCCATGCGCACTGAATTCCCGTCCCAGCACGAAATCGTTCGTGCCTGGCACGTGATAGACGCGAATGAGGCCGTCCTCGGTAGGGTGGCCAGCCGCGCTGCTATGCTCCTGATGGGCAAGCACAAACCGATTTTTACGCCGTCTATGGATACCGGCGATCACGTGGTCATTATTAATGCCGCGAAAGTGAAACTGACCGGCTCCAAGGAAGGGCAAAAACTGTATCGCCGCCACAGCGGTTATCCAGGCGGCCTCACCGAAACCGGCGCTCGCCGCATGCGCGAAACGCGTCCGCAAAGGATGATCGAGCTGGCAATATCCGGTATGCTGCCCAAGACCAAGCTTGGCAAGCAGATGTACCGGAAGTTGAAAGTGTACGCCGGCGAGCATCATCCGCACCAGGCGCAGAAACCAGTGGCGCTATCTGTCTAGAAGAGAAGAGGATCACAAAATTAGGTGCCAGCCAAGTTAATTCAACAGTTAGGAACCGGGCGGCGCAAAACCGCCACCGCGCGCGTCTTTCTGCGGCCCGGCAAGGGTCAGATCACGGTCAATAACCGGCCGTTTGAACATTATTTTGTCAATGAATCCGCTCGTGCCTATGTGCGGCAGCCGCTGCTCGCCGCCGAGTTGGCGGATCGTTTCGATATCTTGATCCTCGCCAATGGCGGCGGGGTTACCGGACAAGCGGGGGCCGCGCGCCTCGGCATTGCCCGTGCGCTGATTGAATTCAACTCCGAGTTGCGCGGCAAGCTCAAGCAGCTCGGCTTACTGACGCGCGATGCTCGCGCGCATGAGCGAAAGAAGTACGGTCAAAAGGGCGCCCGCAAGCGCTTTCAATTTTCCAAACGGTAATTGTCCTTTCGTCCTTCCTTTTCGTTCTCAATTGTTCATTCGAATGGCGCAGTTCCTGGAACTGCGCTTGGCGTATTTTCACAACCCGGCTGGCGCACGTTCCCGCAAAATTCCGCTTTGGGCCGCGTGAATGGCGCGTCTGTCCGTTAACCAAACTTAGGAGGCAGGTTGCCATCAATCTCAATGAAGGAGTTGCTCGAAGCCGGCGTTCACTTCGGGCACCAGACCAAGCGCTGGAATCCAAAGATGAAGGAGTACATCTTTGGCGAACGTAACGGGATCTACATCATCGATCTGCAAAAAACGCTGAAGCTCTTCAAAGACGCCATGCGCTATGTCGGTGAAATGGCGGCGCAGGGCAAAACCGTGCTCTTCGTTGGCACCAAGCGCCAGGCGCAGGAGGCCATCGCGGAGGAAGCCACCCGCTGCGGTCAATTCTTCGTCAACCAGCGCTGGCTGGGCGGTCTGCTCACCAACATCGCCACCGTGCAGCGCTCTATCAAGCGCCTGAAAGATCTAGATGCGATGTCGGTCGACAATGCTTACGAGGGCCGCGCCAAGAAAGAAGTAGGCCGCCTCGAACGCGAGCGCAAGCATCTGCAGCAGAATCTCGCCGGCATCAAGGATATGAACGGCCTGCCGGATATGCTGTTCGTCGTCGATTCGAACAAAGAATCGATCGCGGTGAAGGAAGCGCGCAAGCTAGGCATTCCAGTGGTTGCGGTGGTCGACACCAATTGCGATCCGGACGAAGTGGATTACGTGATCCCGGGCAACGATGATGCTCTGCGCGCCATCCGGCTGTTCACCACCAAGATCGCCGACGCCGTCGTCGAAGGCCGCTCACTCACCACCGAGCAGGAATTCACTGCCGAGAAGATTGTCACCGAAGAGGAAGGCGAGGGCGCGGCGGAGCACACCGCGGAGGAGTACACGCAGTATCTGGATCCGAAGTACGCGGAACAGTTGATGTCCGAAAGTCTGGCCACCAGCAATGAGCCTGAACCGCCCCCGCGCAAAGGGCCGGCCAGCGAGGCTCCCGAGGAAGTAGTTACCACCGTTAGCGAGCACTAAATAAGACGGCGCACAACGGGCTCCACGCGCTGAAGCGACGCCCTGTGCGCTCGCTGACGGGCTGTGATGTGGAACTAGCGGGCGACCGGCTGCGGCCGGTCGCCCAATGTGTGTAGAAGCGAAATCGGGCAGCAGTTTGTGTCCGAACATAGGAATAGCAGAATATGGCAGGAGCGCACAGGGTGTCTTCGCTTCAGCGCGTTGGTGCCCGTTGAGCGCGGTGAGGATATGAAAGAGATTAGTGCAAAGTTGGTAAAGCAGCTCCGGGATAAGACCGGAGCTGGCATGATGGAGTGCAAAAAGGCGCTGCAGGAAGCGGATGGAGATCCCGAAAAGGCGGAAGTCATTCTTCGCAAGCGCGGCCTCGCCGGCGCAACCAAAAAGGAAGGCCGCTCCACGAAGCAAGGCTTGATCGCGTCCCACATCTCGCAGGATGCAAAGTCCGGCGTGCTCGTGGAAGTAAATTGCGAATCGGATTTCGTGGCGCGCACCGAGGATTTCCAGACCCTAGCCGCCGATATCGCGGCGCACATCGCTCAGACCAAGCCCAAGGTGGTTCGTGTCGAGGAAGTCACCGAAGCCGAGCGCGCCAACTTCAAGGCGCACGAGGCGCTCTATGAGCAGCAGTTTACGAAAGATCAGAGCACCACAGTCGCCGAATTGGTGAAAACGAAAATCGCCAAGCTCGGCGAAAACATCAACGTTTCGCGCTTCGTTGTTTATGAAGTGAACGGCGCGGGCGTGGTTGGCAGCTACGTCCATACCGGGTCGCAGATCGGCGTCCTGCTCGAGGTTCAGGCGCCCGAGCAGATCACCGGCAAAGACGAATTCAGAACGTTGGTGCACGATATCGCCATGCAGGTGGCCGCTGCGAATCCACAGTGTGTCGGCCGTGAGAATGTCGCGGGCGACGTGTTAGCCAAGGAGCGCGACATCCAACGCGAACGTGCGCGCGGCGAGGGCAAGCCGGAGAAGATGCTCGATAAGATCGTCGAAGGCCGCATGAGCAAGTTCTACGAAGAGATCTGCCTGCTCGATCAGCCCTTTATTCGCGAGAACACCATTTCGGTCGGCGAATTGATCAAGACGGCGGCCGGCAAGCTCGGCGGCGATATTAGCGTAGCTCGTTTCGTCCGCTACAAAGTGGGCGATACGGGCGATGCTCCCGGCGTGCAGGAAAGCCCGCTGCCTGTAACAGCATAGTTATCGGACGCGCCGCTCCCATGCCGCCCTATCAACGTATCCTGCTGAAGATCAGCGGTGAGGCTCTGGCCGGGCCGCTGTCCTTTGGGTTGGATCCGGATCGGGTCATAATGCTGGCCGGCGAAGTGGCGGAAGTGGCTCGCGCCGGAGTTCAAATCGGCTTGGTGCTGGGTGGCGGCAACATCTTTCGCGGCGTTGCCGCGGCCGCGCATCACATGGACCGTGTCACCGGTGATCAGATGGGCATGCTGGCAACCGTGATCAATGCGCTCGCTTTTCAGGATGCGCTCGAACGGCAAGGCATTCCCACCCGTGTCATGACCGCCATTCAGATGCATCAGGTTGCCGAGCCCTACATTCGCCGCCGCGCGATCCGGCATCTCGAGAAAGGCCGCGCGGTGATTTTTGCGGCGGGCACTTCGAACCCGTATTTCTCAACCGACACCGCGGCGACGCTGCGAGGTCTCGAGATCCACGCGCAGATTATCGCCAAGGCAACCAGCGTGGATGGCGTCTACGACAAGGATCCGAAGAAGCACACCGACGCAGTGAAGTATCACGAGGTAAGCTACACCGAAGTGCTTTCGAAATCTCTGGGCGTCATGGATGCCTCCGCGGTCGCCATGTGCCGCGATAACCGCATGCCCATTACGGTCTTCGATCTGAAGGTGAGCGGAAATATAATGCGTATGGCGATGGGCGAGCCCATTGGAACTATGATTCGCTGATCGCACGAACTCTGCATATGAAACAAGAACATCATCCCGCTCCCAGTGGAAGCGGCGCTAAGAACGTGAAGGAAGTCGAGACAAACGCCCGCTCCCGCATGGACAAAGTGCTTACCGAGCTGCAGCAGGAGATGGCGCATATTCGAACCGGCCGCGCATCGATTGGACTGCTCGATAGTGTGCGCGTGGACTACTACGGCTCGCCTGTCCCGCTCAACCAAGTTGCGCAGCTCCACGTTCCCGAGCCCGCCATGATCACCGTCCAGCCCTGGGACACTTCTACTATCAACGCTATCGAGAAGGCGATTCGCAGTGCGGATCTGGGCCTGAATCCCTCGAATGACGGCAAGCTGGTGCGCGTGCCTATTCCACCTTTGACTGAGGAGCGCCGCCGCGATCTGGCCAAGAAGCTCAGTCACATCGCCGAGGAGCGGCGCGTCGGTTTACGCAATATTCGACGCGATGCGAACGAGCAGCTCAAGAAGATGCTCAAGGATAAGCAGATCAGCGAAGACGAAGAGCGCCTGGCGTTGGATGCCATTCAGAAACTTACCGATAGTCAGATCTCAAAGATCGACCAGGCGGCGAAAGCTAAAGAAAAAGAGATCCTCGAGCTCAAGTGATCTCATCTAATGTGTATGGCGAAGACACACACCACCAGTAACCACCGTACTTCCGAAGCCCAGCCGCTGCTCGGCCAGCGCGGCAAAATTATCCAGGAGTTCGGGACCGTAGTTTATCTTCCTTCCGCACTCGAAGCAGATGTACGGCTTGAGAGTACACGCAATTTGAACCAGGTTCTTGCCGACACCATCATGCTTCGGGAGATGTACAAGAAGCACCATTGGCAGGTCTCAGGCCATACCTTCTATCAATTACATCTGCTGCTCGACAAACATTACGAAGAGCAAGACAAGCTGGTGGATGAGATCGCCGAGCGCATTCAGGCTTTGGGGGGCGTCGCCCTCGCAATGCCGCAGGACGTCTCCGAGCACACGCGTGTCGAGCGGCCGCCCATCCATCGCGAAGAAGTGCCAGTGCAGTTGTCGCGTTTGCTCGAGGCGCACGAGCTGATTCTCAAAGAAGCGCATGAATATGCCAAGGCGGCCGACGAAGCGGGCGACGATGGCACCAACGATCTGCTGGTCAGCAACGTGATCCGCACGAACGAGCTGCAGGTCTGGTTTATCGCCGAGCACTTGGCCGCCGTACCGGCTGTGCATGCCGACAAGGCCAACGCCTAATTAGGATCAAGGCCGGCCAGTAGCCACCGCGCGAAGCGCGCCGACGACCGATTCGTCGTAGGTAATTCCGTTTTTCTCGAGCAGGTTGCCGACAGCGCGATCGAGCGCGACGCGCGCCTTGATCCAGACGCTGCGCGCGCCCACTTCACTGGAGCGCGCCTGCGCGAGATAGCTCTCCTGTTGGATGACCAGGAAATTGGTCGAGGCGCCGACCGAGAGCTTGTCCCGCTCCGCATCCACGAGCTGCTCCTGATATTGCCGGCTTTCGATAGCTGCATTCAAAGCCTCGCGCGCGGTCTGCAAAGCGATAACCGAGCTCTGGACCTGTTCGCGAACTTCGTTCGCCAGTTGCTGCGTTCGCGCTTGGGCTTGCCGCACCGCGAGCGCATCGCGGGCGGCATCGGCTTCGGCCACATGATTCTTCAACGGTAGATTGAACTGGATACCGGCCTGATAGATGCGCGAGGTTCGCAGGCCCGCCACGCCCAGATCGGCCGGCGCGGTGATCAGGCCGGTACCTGGAGTGCCCAGCGTGGTGAACGGCGTCTCCGTGCTGCCACGTGTTTGAAAATTGCCGATGAGATCGACTTCGGGAAGCACCGCGTTGCGCGACGCCTTGAGAGCGATCTCGCCGCTTTCGACTTGCAGGGACGCCTGCAACAGGTCGGGCCGCATCGAAAGCGCATCCGAAACCAGCGCTTCGAGCGCCGGCAGATCGTCGCTGGGAGGAATCGTAATCGGATCGGTCGGCACAATCGGCAGGTTGCCCAGAATCGGATCGGCGGTGCCACGCCGCGCCAATTGCGACTTGAGGATTACCTCTTCTTGCTTGACGAGGCCTTGCGCCTGGATCAGATCCAACTGGCTCGAGGCCACCAGAGACTGCGCTTGCGTGAGCCCGATGGGCGCTAGCGTTCCCTGCTCCTCTTGGGCCTTGTCGTCCTCATAGAGTTTTTGTGCCGCGGCAAGCGTCTCGCGCTTGACTCGCACGTTTTCGTTCAAGCTGACGAAATCGTAGTAGAGCCGCGCGACGCCATAAACCGTGCTGATGAGTTGCTGGTAGAACAACAGCCGCGAAATCTTTTGATTGATCGCGGCGATGCGAATGTAGCGCAGGCTAATGTCTCTGCCGCGCCCACGCAACAGGGGCTGCGAGACTGTCAGCGACGTGTTGGGAGTAGCAAACGGATCGAGCTGGTTTTGAGTGCCGTACAGAACTTGAGCCGCGTTGTTCAAGTCCACTTCGACCTGTGTGCCGGGGCTGAAGCCTTCGACGAGAGCGTAGTTGGCGGTGACAAAGTCCAACTGACCAGGGCTTGGCGGGAGTGCCGAGCTGGCGGCCAGGATCGGGATGTTCTCGCGTTGAAACCAGGTATTCTGCCCGACCAGGGTCGGCTGAAAAGTCGGGACCGTCGGACCCGCCGCATAACCGGCTGTGTCCTGCACGGACAAGTTCGTTTGGGTTTCGGTTAGCACATTGAGCGAGGTGAGATCGTTGATGGTCGGGGAGCTGGGTGTCAGGGTAGAAGCCGCCTGATTGAGCAACGGGCTGCCTGGTCCGCCCACGCCTGTCGGACTTTCAGCCACTGAATAGTCGATGCCGCGCAAGCTGCCGCCGCCCGAAGCGCGCAAGGTTTCCGTGCCGGCGATAGACAGGTTGTAACGCGCGACTTCGACGTCCAGATTGTTCTCAATCGCGAGCGCGAGGGCGTCATAAAGAGACAGATAAATCGCGCCGTTGTGTATCAGCGAACGCGCCCGATCGGCGGAGGTGAGCGGCAGCGGACCAGCAGTGGGTCTGGTGTATTGAGCGATGAAGTCGAAGAACGAAGATCGCGCTGGGTAGCTGACGCGTTCGTTCTTTGGTTCGGTTTTGTCGTTCTCAACCGACTTGAGTAACGGCGAAGGGGACTGCGCGGCCGCATTCAACGCGGCTAGCAAGAGCGCAAGAACGGAACGGCCACTCACTGTTTCCCGGTCCCCCGGTTGTTTTTTTGCCCGCCGCCCTTCTTGCCCTTGGCCTTCTCCGCGTTCGACCCTTGGTTGTCCAGGCGTTGATTTCCGTAACGTCCCTCCTGGCTCGCCCCTTCATCGCTTTGTCCTCCCGTTTGCTGCTGCGCCTGCTGTTTAGGAAATTCGGGTTCGATCTTTACGCCCTCTTGAACCTGGTCGGTGATCGTCTTGACGATCACATCTCCCGGCTGAATCCCGCTCACGATCTCGGTTTGATTGCCGAAGTCGCGCCCGATCTGCACGGGTTTGAAATGCACGTAATTGTTCTCGACCACCGCAAGCGTGCTCTTCGCGTCGCGGACAACGATGGATTCACCAGGAACGACGAGCGGCGGAATGGCCTTCAACTGAACGAAATTGACGACCACGTACATGCCGGGCATCAGCCGGCCACTGCTATTACGCACCTGCACTTCCACCAGCAGCGTGCGGGTGTTCTGGTCGATTGAACCGGAGGTGCGCGTCACCGTGCCTTGAAACCTTTCCTGCGGCAACTCCTGGAAGGACAGATCCGCGCGCTGGCCCACCCGCACGAGCGATGAATAGGCTTCGGGCACCGAGACGAGAATGCGCAATGGATCGAGATTCGCGATGCCGAACATTTCGCCGCCTTGCGAGCCGCCGGTCGAGGGCGCAACCGAAGATGAGAGACCGCCCGAAGCGCCCTGATTATTTCCCTGCGCGCCGGATTGCGTGGTTCCCGGCGTGGTGGCGGTCGATACGCCGAGGCCGGTTCCTTGCGCTGTAATTAGAGATCCGACATCGACATTGCGATCGGTGATGACCCCGTTGAATGGCGCAGTCACGCGCTCGTATTGCTGCAGCACAATCTCCCGCTCGAGATTTTCGCGATTGCCTTGCACCGTGTTTTGAGCGGCGCGCACGTTGGCTTCCGCTACTCGATAATTGGCCTCCTGCGTGTCGCCGTCCTGCCGCGAAAAGACGCCTTTGGCGACCAGCACTTTGTACCGGTCCCAAGTCAGCGCGGCGAGATGAAGCTGCGCTTCCATCTGGGCAAGGTTCGATTCGCTCTGCTGTAGAGTGGAGCGCGCTTGCGCCACTTGCTTATCCAGATCGGGCGCGTCAATCACGGCGAGCAATTGGCCGGTATGCACACGATCGCCGATATCGACCAATCGCCGGCTCACGTAACCGGAAGCTCGCGCATAGATATAAGCTTCTTCATACGCCTGCGACGTGCCGGGAATCATCAATTCGGAGATGGCCGGACCACGAACTACTTTCATCACCTGCAGCTTCGGAACGGATTCGGTGCGCTCCCTGGCCTGCTGCTCAATCTGTTGTTGCCGCTTGTGCCTCGGCAGCCAGCCGAGAAAGACGACCAGGATGGCAACGACGACGACGATGCCCGCGAATATGAACCAATAGAGTTTCGAATGCCCACGGCTCTGTTGATCGGGCGGGGTCGCTTCCGGCTTGTCGGGAACATCTGCAACGGGGTCCATTGCAGGCTTGTCAGTGGTCGCCATGGTCAGGATTCCTGCGGCCGCGGTTGCCCTTTGGGCCGTACCGGCTCACCGCTCGGAAGAATCTCGCCTTTGTATTCCTTGTCGATCTTTTCGTCGTAGTCGATGGGCGCGGTTTTGCGCAGCAGCGAATAGATGATGGGCACAATGAAGAGCGTGCTGACGGTCGCTACCATAAGGCCGCCGATAACCGCGCGCCCGAGGGGAGCATTCTGCTCACCGCCCTCGCCGAACGCCAAAGCCATAGGTAGCATGCCGATGATCATCGCCAAGGCGGTCATGATGACCGGGCGCAGACGGATGAAGCCGGCTTCGAGTGCCGCCTCGGTCTGATTCTTGTGCGCGCGCTCATCGTTCGCGAAGACCACCAGCAGGATGGAGTTCGCGGTGGCGACGCCGATGGTCATGATGGAGCCCATGAGCGAAGGCACGCTGAACGTGGTCTGCGTCAGGTAGAGCATCCAGAGAATGCCCGAGAAGGCGCCAGGCAGAGCCATCAGTATGATGAACGGATCGAGCCAGCTCTGGAAGTTCACCGCCATGAGCAAGTAGACAATAATCACCGCGAAGCCGATGCCGAGTTCCAGGCGCTCAAATGAGCTCTCCATGGTGGAGACCTCGCCGCGCAGGTCCAGAAAGGTGCCGCTGGGGAGCTTCTTCGTCTGGCGGATGATCTTGTGAATTTGATCCGCGACCCCGCCCAGGTCGCGTTGGTCGACGTCGGCATAAATGTCGAACGTGGGTTGGATGTTGTAGTGATCGACGACGATGGTGGAGACGTTGCGCTTTAGGCTCGCCACGTTCGCAAGCAACTGGCTGTTGTTTCCCGCAGTGGAAGTAATGGGCGTACGCTGCAGCGCTTCGAAGGAATCGATGCGGTATTGCGGCATCTGCACAACCACCTGATAGTTGACGCCGTTCTGAGGATTCAGCCATTGATTGGGCGCGGTTTGGCCGGTGCCCGAGAGCGAGATCAACATGCTGTTTGCCACATCGCTCTGCCGCAGTCCGATCTGCTGCGCCTTGCTACGATCCACGTTGACGTCCACAGTTGGGTATGCGATCTCCTGATGGATGTGGGCGTCCACCACGCCCGGTAAGGCTTGCACTTTGCCCAACAGACTACGCGCGATCTGGTAATTCGCCTCTGGATTGCGGCCGACCACCTGCACATCAATCGGCGCGGGTAGCCCGAAGTCCAGGATCTGATTCGTCATATTGGCGGGTGTAAAGAAAAAGATCTCTTCCGGAAATGAGCGCGCAAGCTGTTCCCGCAAATTGCGGGTATACTCCTGAGTTTTTCTCTCGCCCGGTTTGAGGGCAATCAGGATATCGCCATCAGAGTTGCTGATGGTTGCGTTATTTCCGAATGCCAAATTGAAGCCGCCATTGGGAAGTCCGATGTTGTCCAGGATCATGTCGATGCGATCAGCTGGAAGAATTTGCCGGATTCGCGCTTCAATGGCAGCAAAAATGGTTTCGGATTCTTCGATGCGGGTTCCCGGCGGCGGAATTACGTGCAGACGCATTTGACCGGAATCGACATAAGGAAAGAAGTCGCGGCCGATCACGAAGGTCAGGAAAAACGAGCCGCCCACGAATAGCCCGAAGAGCACGAGAACAATCGCGCGATGCTGCAGCGACCAATCCAGCCAGCCGTGGTAGCGGTGCCGCAGATTTTCGAAACGATGCTCGAAGCGCTCATGCACGTGCCACACCCAGTTCTTCGCTTCCTTGGGCTCCGGGTCTTCCGGCTGGCGCTGGTACAGTGCGACTTCGGCCGGCAACAGGAAATGCATCATGGTTGGTACAAGCGTTCGGGAAAGGAAATAGGAGGCGAGCATGGCGAACGCCACCGCCATAGCCAAAGGCGTAAACAGATACTTCGCGGCGCCCGTGAGCAGGAGCACCGGCAAGAAGACAATGCAGATGGAGAGCGTGGAAACGAGCGCGGGCGCGGCGACCTGGCTGGCGCTGTCGAGAATGGCGTGGACCAGGGATTTGCCGGGCGTGGCGAGATTGCGATGGGTATTCTCGATCTCGACCGTTGCGTCATCCACCAGGATGCCGACCGCGAGCGCGAGACCGCCGAGCGTCATCACATTGATGGTTTCGCCCAGCGCACCGAGTATACAGATAGAGGTAAGAATTGATAGCGGAATGGAAATACAGACGATCAGAGTGCTGCGCCAGCTTCCAAGGAATAGCAGGATCATCAGCGCGGTCAGCAAGGCGGCAATACCGGCTTCACGCAGCACTTCATTGATGGAATTGCGAACGAAGACCGATTGATCGAACAGCGGCGTGATGCGTAGAGCGGGCGGGAGATCCGCCTTCACGCGGGGTAGTGCGTTCTTGACCGATTGGACGATATCGAGCGTCGAAGACTTGCCATTTTTCAACACCGTCAATAGCGCGGCACGGCGGCCGTTCTCGCGCACGATGTTCGTCTGAACCGCGAAGCCATTGCGCACCTGCGCGATGTCCTTCATGTAAACGATGGCGCCGTTGGACGCGCGCACCGGCAGATCGTTCAAAGCTTCGACGGTGCTTGGGCTGCTGTTGGTGCGCACCAGATATTCGATGTTGCCAATCCGGGCCGTGCCGGCAGGCAAAATAATGTTCTGCGAATTCAACGCGGTTGAGATATCGCTGGCGGAGAGATGTTTTGCGTAGAGCGCATTGGGGTCGATATCGACCATGATCTGCCGGTATTTGCCGCCCCAGGGCAGCGGGATAGATGCGCCTTGCACGGTCGCGAGCCGAGTGCGGATGAAGTTCAGACCAAGATCGTATAGATCCTGCTCGGTGAGGCCCTCGCCGGTGAGGCCGAGCTGAAGGATAGGAACGCTGGACGCATCGTATTTCAGAATATTCGGCGGGAAGGTGCCTGGCGGAAGCACTCGCAAGATGGTCTGCACAATCGCCGTTATTTGAGAGAGCGCGAGCTCGACCTTCACCTTGGGTTGAAAGTAGATCCGAATGACTGAAACGCCAGTGTAGGACTCCGATTCCATGTGCTCGATGTCGTTGACCGTGGTGGTCATGGCGCGCTCGCAAATGGTGACGACGCGCTTCTCCATCTCATCGGGCGTGAGGCCGTTATAACTCCAGACAACGCTTACGACCGGGATATTGATGTACGGGAAAATATCCTTGTTCAGCACGACCGCGGACAGCGTGCCCAGGATCAGCACCAGAACCGAGAACACGACAAAGGTATACGGACGCCGGAGCGCGAGGTGAACTATCCACATTTGGCAGTCTGCAGGGGTGAATTAGCGCGAAGCGCGGAAAAGGCTGCGAGCGTATAGCTAGGCAGGCAACTCCTCGACCGTTGGGTACCCATGCTGTTCACGACCAATTTTACCGTCGTACTTGGTGGTGGTCTTGAACAGCTCCAGGTGACCGTCGCTTGCCTCGCTGCGGCAACGATTGCGAAGCTGGGCCAGTTCGCTATCGCTCATGGCCGAGAAATTGTTGGCGATTTCCAGATTTTGCTTCAGGACTTCCATGGAATCGATGCCGCTGATGGTGGTGGTGACCGGCAAGCTCATGGCATAACGAAGCGCATCGGCAACTGTGATGGCGCCTCGGCGGATCATCTCTCCGCTGCCGCCCAGGCTCTTCATACCGAACACGGCCATTCCGCGTTCGCGCGCTTTCGGCAGAACGTGTTCTTCGAAGCTGCGAAACGTTCCATCGAACGGGTTAAGAGGCATCTGCACGGTGTCGAACGGGAAATCATGAGACAGCATCTTGAGATGAATCGCGGGATTCTTGTGGCCGGTGAAGCCGATGAGACGCACCTTGCCCTGTTGCTTGGCCTGTGCGAGCGCTTCCGCGGCGCCATTGGGACCGAAGATGAAATCCGGATCGTTATCGTAGATGACTTCGTGAATTTGCCAGACGTCCAGATAATCGGTCCGCAGACGCCTCAGCGATTCGTCGAGCATCTGCATGGCAAGTTTCTTATCGCGGCCGTGCGTGCAGACCTTGGTCATCAGCACAGCCTCCTTACGTCTGCCGCCGAGCGCTTTCCCGAGCCACTCTTCGCTTTGGCCGTCGTGATACTCCCAGGCGTTATCGAAGAAGTTGATGCCCGAGTCGAGAGCGTGCTGCACAATGGCGGTGGCTTCGTCAAGGCTGTCTGCGGAGCCGAGGTGAAACCCGCCAACGCCGATGATCGAAACCTCCGTGCCGGTTTTGCCGAGAGGCCGGCGCGGGACGCTGCTGGTGGAACCATTGGGCTGCTCAGGTCTGGCCATGGCTGATGTAACTCCTATAAGTGTTGCGCCTTGCAGGAACGCGCGACGGGACGTGCTCATTTGCTGATGGACGGGAAGGGCTTGCCTGTGTTGTCCGTCGACTTCATCATTTCTTTGACTTCTTTCTGCGTCATGTCGATCGGGAAGCTGTGAGCCAGACGCGCCTCGGGATTGTCGTACTTCAAAGAAACTTTGTACAGCTCGTATCGCCCGTCGGCGAACTGCTGGCAGCGTGTGCGCAGCGAAGCCATCTCAACCTCCGACAGCGGCGTGAAGTTCTGGGCAATTTTCAGGTTCTGCTCGACGACATCCATCTTGTCCATGCCGGTAATGGTGGTCGCGACGGGAAGGCTCATGGCATAGCGAAGCGACTCTTCGGCCGAGAGAACGCCGGCTTTGATAGCAGGGCCGGCGCCGCCGAGAGGCTTCATGCCGAGGGGCGCGATTCCGCGGCGGTTCAACTCCGGCAGCACTTCGTTTTCGAAGCTGCGAAAGGTACCGTCGAACGGATTTAGCGGCATCTGCACGGAATCGAAGGGGAAGCCGGTCTTCAACATCGCCAAGTGAATCTGCGGATCCTTGTGGCCGGTGAATCCGACGAATCGAACCTTGCCGTCCTTCTTAGCCTGTACGAGCGCTTCGGCCGCGCCGTTTGGACGAATGAACAGCGCCGGGTCGTTTTCGAAGCTGACGCCATGGATCTGCCAGAGGTCGAGATGATCGGTCTGCAACCGGTTTAATGACTCTTCGAGCATGCGAAGAGCCAGGTCTTTGTCGCGGCCATGCGTGCAGACCTTGGTCATCAGGAAGACCTGCTGGCGTTTGCCTTTGAGCGCTGCACCCATCCAGACTTCGGACTTGCCGCGATGATATTCCCAGCAGTTATCGAAGAATGTTACGCCGCCGTCGATGGCGCGCGCCACAATCTGCTCGGCGGTTTTCTGATCCTGTGCGTCGCCTAGATGGTGGCCGCCAAGGGCCAGGGCCGAAATCTCAACTCCGGTTTTGCCGAATTGCCTTCGTGGAATTTGCGCCATGCGTTTTCGGTGTGTAATTAACTGACCAAAGTTGATGAAACAAGGTTTCGCACCCCCGTAGAACGACGAGGTGCCTACGCATGAGAGACTTTGTTGGATGGGTTGGAGGGGCAATTTCATGGCGCAGAGCATCCATTACGACGCAATTGTTGTGGGATCCGGGCAGGGCGGAAATCCGTTGGCCGCGAAGCTGGCCGGGCGCGGCGAGAAGGTGGCGCTGATCGAGTCAGATCATCTGGGTGGAACCTGCGTGAATACAGGATGCACTCCGACCAAGACAATGATTGGCAGCGCGCAGATAGCGCATTATGCGCGGAACGCCAGCCGTTGGGGAGTGCGCGCGAGCAATGTGAGCGTTGATCTTCCCGCGATCCTGAAGCGCAAGGACGAAATCGTGCTCGGGATGCGCTCGGGTTGGGAAAAGAGCATGAACGGCGAAGGCCAACCGCGGCTGTACCGGGGCAGAGCGCGCTTTACAGGACCGAAACAATTGCAAGTGGGCGGCGACACCTTGCAAGGCGATCGCATTTTTCTCGATACGGGTACGAGACCGATGATTCCTAAGATTGCCGGATTGGATTCGGCGCCGTATTTGACGAACGTTAGTCTTTTGGAATTGAGAGAAATGCCGGAGCACTTAGTGGTGCTCGGCGGCGGTTACGTGGGGATGGAGTTTGGACAAATGTTCCGGCGTTTCGGCAGCGAGGTGACGATCATCCAGAGGAGCGAGCGCATTTTGCCAGGCGAAGATGAGGACATTACGGCAGAGCTGCAAAAAGCACTCGAGGCGGAGGGCATCAAAATTCTAGTGAGCTCGCGGGCCGTGAAGGCGGAAGGCGGGAATAGCGGTGTGACAGTGACACTCGAAAGCGGTGCGTCTGTGGCCGGATCGCACCTGTTAGTGGCAACGGGGCGGACGCCGAACACCGGCGATCTTGATTTGCAGAAGACAGGAGTGAAGACCAACGAGAGGGGCTTCATAGCGGTGAATGAGCGCCTGGAGACGAGCGCACCGGACATTTGGGCGCTCGGCGATGTGACCGGCGGGCCTGCGTTCACTCACATTTCGTATAACGATTTTCAGATCATCTACGGCAACTTGTATGAGGGCAAGAATCTGAGCACGAAAACGCGGCTGGTGCCCTACGCCGTTTATACCGATCCGGCGCTTGGGCGCGTGGGAATGACGGAAAAAGAGGCGCGGGCATCCGGGAAGAAGCTGAAGATCGGCAATTTCCCGATATCGCACGTGGCGCGCGCGAGGGAACGCGGCGAGACGGCGGGGACGATGAAACTGGTAGTGGATGCCGAGACCGATTATATTTTAGGGGCGGCGATTCTGAGCGCGGAGGGCGGCGAATTGGTTCAGATTTTGAGCACGCTCATGCTTGCGCAGAAGCCCTATACGCTGCTGAAGGGCGCGATCTACATTCATCCGACGATGGCCGAGGGATTTTTCGGTTTGATGGACAGCGTGAAAGCGGTCGAGTAAATTGCCGCCCCGAATATCGTAAACGATGGAAGCAGGACAACCGAGTCATACAGCTTTCGCTGCTGCCGCTCATCGTGCCGCTCATCAGATCCTGGAACAGGGACGGATCTTCACCGATCCACTGGCCGTTCGCATCCTGGGCCAGGACGTCGAGACGATTCTTTCCGACGCGGAACGTCCCTCCAAACGCCTGATGCGATTCTTCATCGCTGTGAGGACACGATTCGCCGAGGACGCTCTTGCCGATTCCGTGAAACGCGGCGTTCGCCAGCTCGTCGTGCTTGGGGCCGGTCTGGATACGTATGCTTACCGCAGTCCTTTCGGCAGCGAACTGAGAATCTTCGAGGTTGATCATCCGGCAACACAGGCCTGGAAGCGGCAACGTCTTGCCGCCGCGCAGATTGCGCTGCCCAGCTTTCTGACCTTCGCTCCCTTTAATTTCGAGCGTGAGACTTTGGACGAAGCCCTCACCTCCGCTGGTTTTGATCCTTCCCAGCAGACCTTCTTCACCTGGCTCGGCGTGGTGCCTTACCTGACGAAGCAAGCCATATGGACAACACTCGCGTTCATTGCCGGATTGCCAGGCGGCGCTCATGTTGTCTTTGACTACAGCGATCCTCCGGCGTCTCTTCCACCCGACAGGCGTGCTGCGCATGCACGACGGGCCGAGCGTGTCGCGGCGCTCGGCGAACCGTGGATCAGCTATTTCGAAGCGGAAGAGCTTCGCATCAAATTGCTCGGCTTTGGGTTTTCCGAGATCGAGGACATCGGACCGTCCGAGATTGTGGCGCGCTTTCTGCCGGGACGCGTGATTTCGTTTCCAGACAGGGGTGGACACATCGTCCGCGCGACTAGCATCGCGGAGGGGTCGCGCTAACGAAGTTTCAGGAGCAGGTGTGAAGGCGGTGGCGTGACCGGCGCAGTAGACTTGAGCTATGCAAGTGAGCGGGCGGGTGCGGCTCGGTTGGGTATGCACACTTCTTCTCGCTTTTCTTGCAGTACGCGTGGCGGGCTCCGCGCCGGATAACCGATTTCACCTCGAGCACAGTAAAGATCAGTTCGGCATGCGATCACACGGTGTTGTCGAAATTCTGAGTGGCCATCGCGAGAAGTTTTATCCGCTCCCGCAAAGCACGAGCCAAGACTATATCCGGCTTCGTCCCGCGGACGTGCGGCTAAATCCGTTCAATCCACGATCATATGAGCGTCAGGAGGTCATTGGACCGTCCCAAGTGGAAGAGGGCAAAATATGGTTCGGCAAGGCTTTTTATGATGCCGAAGGTTGCAGAGGTGTCGGCGCTTTTGGCTACTTCGATACGATCACCCGCAGCTTTACGCTCTTTTCTCCGCCCGAAGTAGCGCCTTATGAAGTCAGCGCCATTCTCGTTCAACGCGATACAGTTTGGCTCGGACTCGACCATTTCGGCGAGGATATTTCAACCTACCCCGGCGGCCTGGTTCGTTGGGACAAGAATACACATGAGGCTCGCCGATACCCGATTGAATTCGTCGTAAGCGGCATCGAAGCGCAAGGCGACTCCCTGCGTCTACAGACAAAGGGCGGCTACGCATTGTTGCGGGATAACAAGCTTCAGAGGTTCTTGAAAAACGGCCGGGAGATTGACGGGTTCCCGCCGCCTCCCACGCAGTACTAACGGCCTCGCGCAAAACGGGCGCGGACTACGGTAGATCGCGCACAACGCCACAAACCGGCTGTGCGCTTACGTGCCCCGCCCCAAGGCTCGGCGAGTTTCTTTGGTGTCTGGCGGCGCACAGCGCTACCGAGATTTGGCTCGCGACCGACTTCGTTTCTTCGCTCCACTGCCGGCTTGGGCTTTCTTCGCCGCTGCATTGCCGGAGGAGACCGCTTTGGAAGTGCCCTTTGAGGGGGCGGTCTTCTTTGCGGCGCGCGCGGAGGTCACGTCGATGCCGTTGACGGAATCCGCTTCGATCACCTTCTGACCGCCGGAGCTGCTCATCTTCAACTTGCCTTGCACCTGCAGCTTCTGCCCGACGCGCAGTCCGATCGCTTGTGCGGCACGCCGCTTCATATGGACGAAGTAACCGGAATCGAGCACTGCGCCGTTAGGTTCGCCGTTCTTGGCAAAGTTCAGATGCTCGACAATGCCTTCAACTGGGTCAGTCTGTTTTTTCTGTTTAGCCATGGAGACTCCGTTTCGATGACTGGCTATGTAGTATACTGCGCACTCGCTCAATAGCCAGCCTCTATTTGGAAAGCAGTCTCCAGGATATACGGCTCACTCTGCGGGGCTTCCGGCGCAATTTGGCCTTTTCCGCGTCCGCCGTTCTGGTCATAGCCCTAGGCACCGGTGCAGCTACCGCGGTCTTCAGTATGGCGTTTTCTGCCCTGACATCCTGGACAGGCGTCGCCGATTGCGATCTCTCGGAGGGATGGCAAGGAATGTTCTCACCTCAACAATTGTTATTTTGCGCGGTTGCTTCGCTGATGATCCTGGTCGCCACCGGGGCGGCGTTAAGACCTGCTGTAAAGGCCGCCGGGATCGATCGAATAACCGCTCTGCGTCACGAATAGCGCTTTGTCAGGCCAGCGCGGGGATGGATACAATAGCGCCGTGCCGCTTCTTCACCGTCTTCTGCTTGCAGTGTTGGTTGGCCGTTGTATATTTGCTGCGAGTTCCCCCATGGATTCGCAGTACTTCTCCGAAATGCGATGGCGGCTGATTGGCCCGTTTCGCGCGGGGCGCACGGTTGCGATCAGCGGGGTGGTTCAAGAACCGAACGTCTATTACATGGCGCCAAACAACGGCGGCGTGTGGAAGAGCACCGATTACGGGAACACATGGGTGCCGATCTTCGACGGGCAGGACACGGGATCGATCGGTGCGCTGGCGGTTGCGCCGTCCGATCCGAGCATCATCTACGTTGGCAGCGGCGAGGGCTTGCAGCGGCCCGATCTTTCGGTTGGCGATGGAATGTACAAGTCGACGGACGCGGGAAAGACTTGGGAACATTTGGGGCTGCGCGAGGGCCAGCAGATCTCGTCGGTGATCGTGGATCCGCAGGACGCAAACCGGCTCTTTGTAGCAGTGCTTGGGCATCCATATGGGCCGAATACGGAGCGCGGCGTGTACCGATCGACGGATGGAGGAAAGTCGTTCGAACGCGTGCTGTACAAGGACGAGAATACGGGCGCGGTGGAAGTTGCATTCGATCCGGCAAATCCGCAAATTGTGTATGCGAGCCTCTGGGCGGCGCGGCAAGCTCCGTGGGAGATTGGGAACTCGTTTGATGGACCGGGTAGCGGGCTGTTCAAATCGACGGATGGCGGCGATACCTGGCAGCAGTTGACCAAGGGCGTTCCGACGATTGCACAAGGGCTGGGGCGCATCGGGTTCGCGATCGCGCCCAGCGATTCGAAGCGCATGTATGCGTTGATGGACGCGTCAAAGGAATATGGCGGGTTGTACCGATCCGACGACGCCAGCGATAGCTGGCGCAAAATCAACAACGAGCAGCGGCTGTGGGGGCGCGGGTCTGACTTTGCGTGCGTGCAGGTGGATCCGAAAGACGAGAACAAGATTTATATTGCGAACACCTCGACCTATCGTTCGACCGATGCCGGACAGACGTTCCTTGCGATCAAAGGCGCGCCGGGCGGCGACGATTATCACACTATCTGGATCAATCCGCAGAATCCGGACATTATTTTTCTCGGCGTGGATCAAGGGGCAACGCTCAGCGTCAACGGGGGGAAGACGTGGAGCTCCTGGTACAACCAGCCGACGGCGCAGTTTTATCACGTGATTACGGACAATCGGTTTCCGTATTGGGTCTATGGCGGGCAGCAGGAGAGCGGATCGGCGGGCGTTGAGAGCCGGAGCGACGATGGATCGATCAGCTTCCGCAACTGGCATCCAGTCGGAGCGGAAGAGTATGGATATGTTGCGCCGGACCCGTTGAATCCGGACATTATCTATGGCGGGAAGGCCAGTAAGTTCAATTGGGTGACGGGAGACGTGCAGGATGTAAGCCCGCAAATTCTGCGAGGGCCGTACCGGTTTGTGCGAACGATGCCGCTGCTGTTTTCGCCAGTGGATCCGCACGTTTTGTATCTAGGCTCGAATGTCCTGTTCAAGACAACTAACGGCGGCGATAGCTGGGAGACGATCAGTCCAGACCTGACGCGCAAAGAGTGGCAGATGCCCGCGGTCATTCAGGCATTTGAATCGCAAGATCCAGAAAAAGGGAAACACCGCGGCGTGATCTATACGGTGGCGCCGTCGCCGAGAGATGGCAACCTGGTTTGGGCGGGTACGGACGATGGATTAATTCAGGTAACACATGACGGAGGTAAGAATTGGCAGGACGTCACACCACCGGAGCTGACGCCGTGGAGCAAGGTTTCGCTGATGGAAGCATCGCACTTCGACGCGGACACGGCGTATGCGGCGATTAACCGCTTCCGGCTAGACGATCTTAGGCCGCATATCTATCGAACTCACGATAGCGGGAAGACCTGGAAAGAGATTGTCAACGGGCTGCCGGATAGAGCGGTTGTAAATGCTGTGCGGGAGGATTCTCAGCGCAAGGGATTGCTATTTGCGGGGACCGAGATCGGCGTCTTTGTTTCTTTCGATGATGGAGATAACTGGCAGCCGCTGCAATTGAACCTGCCTGTAACATCGGTGCGCGACTTAGTAATTCACGAGGACGACTTAGTCGTGGGGACGCATGGGCGTTCATTCTGGATTCTCGATGACATCACGCCGCTGCGGCAGGTGAATAGCGAAACACAGGCGGCCAAGGCACACTTATTTGCGCCCGAGAAAGCAATCCGGTGGCGTTGGAACCGGAATACGGATACGCCGCTGCCACCGGAGGAGCCAGTGGGCCAGAATCCTCCGGATGGCGCGATCATTGATTACGCGATTAAAGAGAACAGCGGGCCGACGGCGCTCGAAATTTACGATTCCCAAAATAAATTAGTCCGGAGATATTCCAGCGAAGACAAGCCAGAAGTAACAGAAGCGCAGTTAGAGAAAGAATTGAACGTACCGACTTACTGGATCAGGCCCCCACACATCTTATCCGCAGCGGCTGGAATGCACAGGTTCGTTTGGGATCTTCGGTACTCGCCGCCTAAGTCGCTGGAGCATGAATACCCGATCGCTGCGATTTACCGAGATACACCCAGGTTGCCGCGGGGCGCGCTGGTGCTGCCGGGTGAGTACACCGCGAAGCTGTCGGCCGGCGGTGAAACGTACTCGCAGCGGTTCACGGTCGTGATGGACCCGCGCGTAAAGACTCCGGCGGCGGGATTGGAACAGCAGCTTGCGCTATCGCTAAAGCTGTGCGAGATGATGAACCGCAGCTATGACTCGCTGATGCGAGCTCGCGCCGCGGGCGGGCAATCGAAAGATCTCGAAAGCAAATTGAGCGCGGTGAATCGTGAGCTTGCACGGGTGTTGGAAGTGATTCAAGGAACCGACAACGCTCCCACGTCACAGGCCGTTGCGGCGGTCGCGGAGTTGGAGCAGAGGTTGAGTCAACTGAAATAGCGTTCGCTCATGCGGCGCAAGAATGCGAGCGACTCCGCCATCTCTTCCATGCCATTCATGCCATCTTCAATGCTGACCCAGCCGCGGTAGTTGTGTTCCGCCAAAATACGGAAGATTGTGTCGTAATCGTTCAGGCCTTTGCCGGTGACGCCGTGGCGAAGGCTGGCCGAATAACCGATCGTGCCATCGCTTTGGCGCAGATCATCAAGAGTGGCGCCCTCGGCCAGGTAGCGATCGCTGGCATGCATGCTGACGACGCGATCGGCAACGCGGCGCAGTAAGTCGATTGGATCGTCGCCAGCGACAATCGCGTTCGAAGGATCGTATTGCACGCCGAAATGCTCGCGGTCAGAAACCGCATCCACAACATCAATGAAGCGATTCATCTTCTGGGCGAATTCGGGATATTTCCAGAAGCCGTCTTTGTAGTGATTCTCCATGCCGAGCACAATGCCGTGCTCGCGGGCGACGGGCAGCACCTGTTCAATTGCTTCGAGCACCCAGTCTCTGCCTTGCTCCCAATTAACCTCCGGATAGCGCTGGCCGCTGAGGATGCGGCAGACTGCGCCAGGCCCACCCAAGCGCCGCGTGATACGAATCATTTCGGCTTCGCGTTCGATCTCGCGCTTGCGCTGGTCGCCGTCGGGCGCGGTGAAATCCGGCGAGCAGCAGAGCATGGGCATGGCGAAACCGGCGGCGTGGACCGCTTCGGCGATGGTATCGAGATAGGCGCGCTCGAGGCTGGTGAAAAAGCCTTCGTACATTTCGAGCCCATCGGCGTCAAGCTGCTTTGCCATCTCAATCCAATCGAAGACGGACATTTTTCCCGCGGCGATCTCGTCGAGATAGCACTTGGGGAACGCGGAGATTTTGAGCTTCATCTACGGCGTGAGGACCGCTTTGACATGCTGGCCCGAATGCATTTTTTCGAAGCAGTCAAGCCACTCGTTTAGCGAAGCGATGCGGCTAATGACGGGCGTTAAGTTGATCTGGCCGGAGACGATCATGGAGATGACGCGCTCCCAGACCGGCCAATTATGCGAGAAGCTGCCAGAGATGGTGACGTTCTTCTGCACGAGCGGATCAAGACTGAACTGCATGGGCTGCGGACCCCAGCCGACCTTGATGATTTGTCCGGCGGGGCGAACGGCTTGCAAAGCCATCTGAAGCGTGGCGGACGCGCCGGACGCATCGATGGCGACATCGACGCCGAGACCGTCTCGCAGTTGAGCAATGTATTCGATGACGCCGCCTTCGAGCGTTGTATCCGCGCCAACCCCGCGGGCGATGCCGAGGCGGAAACGATCGGCCGGCAAACCCGCGACGATCACACGGCCAGCGCCGCTGAGCTTCGCCATGAGCGCGCACAGCAATCCGATGGGGCCAGGCCCGATCACCAGCACGTCATCGCCCGGACGCACGCGGCCATTCATGCATACGGCGTTGTAAGCCACGCAGCACGGTTCGGTGAGCGCGGCTCGCTCAAAGGCGAGCGATTCGGGGATGCGATGCAGACAGCGCTCGGGAACGCGCACGTACTGCGTCATAGCGCCGTTGACGCCATAGCCGAAGCCGCGACGGGAGGGATCGAGGTTGTAGAGCCCACAGCGGCTCAGGGGCGAAGTTTCATCGATCACGGCGGCGGTTTCGCTCACCACGCGATCGCCTTCTCTGAAGCACGATACGCCTGCGCCGGCTTGCGCCACGGTGCCCGCGAACTCATGGCCCAGAATGCACGGGTAGTTGACCGGCCAACTGTGAGAGCCGTGCCATTGATGCAGATCACTACCGCACACGCTCACGGCGCCGACCCGTAACAGCACGTCGCGCTCACCGATCTCCGGCACAGGCACTTCGCGAAGCTCGACTGAGAACGGCGCCCGCGCGTAGTTAACCAATGCCGGCATACTTTGGCTCATGCGGGTTCCTTTCGCACGGGGATATCGCCATAGGCGTGAACTCTTTCGCAGATCAGGCGCAGCGTGCCTTCGAGATCGCCGGAGGCAGATCGGAAAGAGTGTGCATCGATGGCGAGCGGTGCGCCGATGACCACCAGCGGAGCGCCATATTTTGGCGTGTCGATCGCCTGCTCGATACTTAAGCCTCCGACAGCCTGCACGGGCACGGAAACGGCCTCGACGATTTCACGCAAACGATCGAGCGGAGTCGGCGCGGGCAGGCCGCGCTGGTGCCGCAGAGTGCGCATGTCGTAACCGATGTGATGAATGATGAAATCGCAGCCGAGCTCTTCGAGACGCTTTGCTCCTGAGACTGGATCGGGCATAGCCATGATGTCGCCCATCACCTTCACGCCAAGATCGCGGCCGGCTTTCACAACTAACTCGACTGTCTCCGGGTGCGCCTGGCCCATCACCACCACCATGCTAGCGCCCGCTTTGGCCATGAGCTCCGCTTCGAGCCATCCGCCATCCATGATCTTGAGATCCGCGACAATCGGCACGGCGGGATGACGGGCGTGCAGTTCGCGGACGCCATGTCTGCCTGTGGCAAGAATAAGCGGCGTCCCCGCTTCGAGCCAATCGATGCCGGCACTCAACGCGATTTCCGCGGTCGCCAGAGCTTCGTCCAGATCGACAAGATCGAGCGAGAGCTGAACGGTCGCCTGCATGCGCGAAGCTCGCTACGCTTGGCCGCTAGTACCTGGCCGGGACGTCCAAAGCATCCTGATGGCGGAAAGCCGAGTTGTTCGATCCAAGCAGCTCTTCTATATGCTGGCGGATCGCGGGTTCGGTCATCAACTTTACCCAATCGTCACCAGAGAGCGGTGGCGTCTGGTAGTGAATGTAACCTTTGCGATCGATGAGCACCAACTGCGGGACCACATACCGGGCGTCAGAGAATCCCATGAACGCTTGCATCTGCTGCGCGGTCGCCCAGCCGACCGGAAAATTAACTTGAAAATCCTTGGCGAAATTTTCGACCAGCAGATCCGCATTTGGATTAATGGCGACATCGATCACCTGCAGGCCGCGGCTGCCGTATTCCTGTTGCAGCTTGGTCATCAGTTTCGAAGCGGCCTGACAGTGCGGGCAAGTGGTGAAGATGAACTCGAGCGCGACCACTTTGCCGCGGTAATTGCTCAACTGTTTCTGGCCCTGGCCCGGAATCGAGAACGCGAATTCCGGGGCTTTACGAAGGGCCGGCGCATCGGCGGCGATCAGATAACCAGTCAGAAAAGAAAGCGCGGCAGCAGAAATCAGGAACTTGTGCACAGGAAGGGCTCCAAACAGAAGTTTATCGTAACGAAGGGCGCGTGGGCGTTCCCTTTTGGATCGCGGCGTAAAGGCATTTCTGAATCAGATGACGGCACGAGCGCGCGCACTGAAGTAAAAGTACAGTCGAGATTCGGAGGATGTATATGTGCCGTGAACTAAGAGCACTCGGAGTTACCCTTCTGGTTTGTTTTCTGGGGGGAACCTTTCAAGCTGCCGCAACCACTATTACAACCACTAGCTACAGCACCTGGGACACGTCAGCGTATATCACGGGTTCAACCACAGTGGTTGATTTAACTACGTTGCAGGCGGGGCTGAATTACAGCAATGCCGCGGGATACACGTCGAAGGGTTTCAACTTTACAGGTCCCGATGGCGCTTCGTACTCACTTTCGAGCCAGACAGAAGGGAGCGTGACGGGATTGTTAGGGGCATCAGATGGGACCGGCAGCATCGAAGTAGCGATGCCGGGTGCGGGTAACAGTGCGATGCTGTTCGACACGAGCTGCATCACGTGTGGCACACTCAGCGTCACATTGTCGGACAACGAGACGTTTTCGGTTTCAAACGGCCAATTTGGTTTGTCGATTTCGCACCCCATTACGTGGTTCAAAGTAAGCACCAGCTCGGGGACACGACCATTTCTGGAGTATGTGTACTTTGGCACGAGCTCGCTAACGCAGGATACTGATGTGTCACCCGCGAACGAGGCGGCGACGCCGGTTCTACTTGGGGGCGGGCTGGTGATTTTGGCGGGCGCGGTACGGAAGAAGTGGCTCCAGCGCCAGGACAAGTAGGCGGCGGCCACACATTTTTCCGCGTGCTACTTTAGTGGCTGATTTCCATGGCCTGGTTCACGCGACAGAAGCCATCACTCGAAACCGGGACGCCGAGCGACGAAGAAAAGAGCGTCCGCACCGAAGGGTTGTGGCAAAAATGCGACGCGTGTGGACAAATCATCTGGCGCAAGGCGGTTGAAGATAATCTGAACGTTTGCCCCAAGTGCGGGCACCACTTCCGGATCAGCGCCGCTGAACGGCTGCAGCAGCTATTCGACGACGGGCAATACATCACGCACGATGCGGACCTGCGCTCTTCCGATCCGCTAGGGTTCGTGGATTCGAAGCCTTACTTGCAGCGGCTGGATGAAATGCAGGCAGCAACGAATCTGCCCGATGCCGTCATCTGCGCAAGCGGATTATTGAACGGGCGCCAAGTGCAGATCTGCGCGCTGGAACTGAAATTTATCGGCGGCAGCATGGGCGCGGTAGTGGGCGAAAAAATCACGCGCGCCATTGAGCGCTGCATCGAACAGCGAACGCCTCTGATTATTGTTTCGGCATCGGGAGGCGCACGCATGCAGGAAGGCGCCATCAGCCTCATGCAGTTGGCGAAACTCTCGGCGGCGTTGATGCGACTGGATGAAGTTCGGCTACCGTATATCAGCGTGCTCACGGACCCCACTACGGGTGGTGTTACGGCCAGTTTCGCCATGCTCGGCGATTTGAATATCGCAGAACCGGACGCGCTAATCGGATTCGCGGGCCCCCGCGTAATTGAACAAACCATTCGGCAGAAACTGCCCGAAGGGTTTCAGCGCAGCGAATTCCTGCTGGAGCACGGCTTCCTGGACGCAGTGGTAAAAAGGCCGGATCTCAAGAACTACATTGGACATGCTCTCAACTTTTTCTTCGCTTAGCGACCAGCGCCTTCAGCGAAAATAGTTGAGGAATGCTGCAACTGACAGGCGCCGGCAAGCGCTTCGGGCACAAGCTGCTGTTCGAAGATCTGGATTGGCTCATTACGCCCAAGGAGCGCGCGGGCTTGGTGGGCGGAAACGGCACCGGCAAATCGACTCTACTGAAAATCATGGCCGGGCTGGAGACGCTCGACTACGGCTCGATGAACGCCATGAAGGGCATTCGCGTAGGTTATCTGCCGCAAGACGGTCTTCAGGTGAGCGGCCGCACGGTGTTCGCCGAATGTATGAGCGTGTTCGCGGACGTGAAGGACCTGGAGCAGGAGTTAGAAGCGCTCACGTCCAGCATGAGCGAACTGGACCCGGGCAGCAGAGAATACGCACAGGTCGCCGAAAGGTTTGAACGAGCCGATAGCGAATTTCGCGCGCGCGATGGCTATGCGGTTGAGGCGCAGGTGGGCGCGGTGCTGGCTGGGCTCGGATTCCGCAAAGAAGATTGGCTGCGGCAGACCGAGGAGTTTTCGGGCGGCTGGCAGATGCGCATTGCGCTGGCGAAGCTGCTGCTTGAGAAACCGAACCTGCTGCTGCTGGATGAGCCGACGAACCACCTGGATCTGGAAGCGCGAGACTGGCTGGAAGAGTATCTCGGCAATTACGAATTTGCGTATGTTCTGATTTCGCACGACCGGTATTTTCTGGACGTGACGGTGAAGAAGATTGTCGAGATCTGGAACAAGAGGGTTCAGTTCTACACGGGCGGCTACGAGAAATATAAGGAGCAGAAAGCCGAACGGCTGGCGACACTCGAAGCGGCGTACAAGAATCAGCAGGACCGCATTCAACAACTGGAGGCGTTCATCAACCGGTTCCGGTACCAGGCGACGAAAGCAAAACAGGTGCAGAGCCGCATCAAGGAATTGGAGCGGATTGAGCGCATTGAATTGCCGCCTGAAGAGAAGACGATTCACTTCTCATTTCCGCAGCCGAAGGCGAGCGGGCGCGTGGTGGCCCAGTTTAAAGACGTGGCCAAGAGCTACGGGGCTAAGCACGTGTTCAGCGGCGTAAACTTCACCATTGAGCGCGGCGACCGCGTTGCCCTGGTTGGCGTGAACGGCGCCGGCAAATCGACGCTCATCAAGCTGCTGGCGGGAATCGAACCGCTGACGGCGGGCGAATACACACTGGGGCACAACGCCGAAGCCGATTACTTCGCACAGGATCAATACAAAGAACTGGACACAAACGCGCGCGTGCTGGACGATTTGAAAGGTGTTGCGCCACGCACGACAGAGACCGAGTTGCGCAATCTGCTGGGCTGCTTTCTGTTCAGCGAAGACGATGTGTTCAAGCGCATCGGGGTGCTTTCAGGCGGCGAACGTAATCGGTATGCGCTGGCGCGCATGCTGCTGCATCCGTCTAACTTTCTGCTGTTGGATGAGCCGACGAATCACTTGGATATTCGAGCCAAGGATGTGCTGCTGGAAGCGCTCGAGAAATTTTCGGGCACTATTGTCTTTGTGTCGCACGACCGGTATTTCATCGAGCACTTGGCAACGCGGGTGTTCGAGATCGCGGAGGGCGAGGTTCGTGTTTTCCCTGGAAACTATGCCGACTACCTGTGGCGCAAGCAGGGCGGCGCCGAACAAACGCCGACGCTCGACGATGTGCTGATTGGCGTGCCGGCCGCCCAGCCGATTCCGATGCCGCAGCGCGCCACGCCGGCCAAGCGCATCAATCCGATCAAGCTGAAGCAGATGCAGGAACACGCGAAACAACTGGAGGAGCGGATCGCGGAGCTGGAATCGGAGATCCAGCAAGCCGAGATGGCGCTATCGGATTTTGTGGGCGCCGAAGAAGCGGCTCGGCTGTCGGTCGTGTTGGAAACGCAACGCGCGGAGTTAGAGCAGACCATGAGCCAGTGGGAGCAGGTGACGGGAGAGATAGAGGCGACGGCATAGCTTACTTGGTTGTGCGCGGTCGCTGTAGAATATTGCGATAAATTGACTTACTCGCTCCGAGAGGAAACCCCGATGGGCGTCCTCGAAGCCCGTTTGTGAACCGGCGCGCGGCCGCCAAGCCACCTACCGTGTACAAAGGCGAGATTTCTCAGCCCGTCCATCCCACGATGCGATGCCAAGATCCAAGACGCGCAGGAGTTCCTCGGCCCATCCCTTACTACAATGACCAGAGTGTTCGAGAAGGCCCATACAGGACAAACAGCGTGATTGGGCCGCCCGAAGCATTCCTCAGCTACACCAGATTGGACGACGAGTATTTTGGCGGTGCGATTACGTCGTTGAGGCGATTGCTGGAACTTGGCGTTCAGGTCGTCACCGGCGATCGAGATTTCAACATTTTCCAAGATGTCGACGGCATCGAATTTGGTCAAAAGTGGAAGAAACGGCTCAGCGAGGCGATTACTACATCCCGGTTCCTCATACCAATTGTCACCCCGCTTTTTTTAAAGAGTGATCCCTGTCGCGATGAGTTGAAGCAGTTCATAGATCATGAGAAGAGTCTTGGCAGGGACGACCTTATTCTCCCCATCTACTTCGTTACGGCACCTGTGCTCGAACGGCCGGAATTGCTCAAGAATGATACGCTTGCTTCCGAAATCGGCAGCCGTCAACGATACGACTGGCGTATTCAGGCAGAACTGCCGCCGAACGACCCGCAGATACGTCGTGCTGTCCGAGAGCTGGCAGAGAAGATCGCGACGGCGATTGCACGCACGTCAGGCTCAGCTCCGAGACCGGACGGGCGCGCCGACAATGCCGCCGTCGCCGCCGAAACTTCCAAGCTAGTCAGGAGTCTCGGACCGGAAAGAGAGGCAAAAAAGCCTCGGAAACTCATTTTATGGGTAGATGACAGGCCGGACAACAACATCATTGAACGTCATTCGATGGCGGCCTACAACATCGATTTCGTGCTGGCCCAATCGACGGGTCAAGCCCTAGCAGAACTGAGGAAACAACAGTTCGACGCGATCATCAGTGACATGGGCAGACCTCCGGATTCGCGAGCCGGTTACACGCTGCTGGAAGCGGTACGAGGCAGCGGGGATCAAACTCCTTATTTCATCTACGCTGGGTCAAGGGCCCCTTCGCATGTGCGCGAAGCGCACAGCCGCGGCGCCCAGGGCACCACGAATATGGGCGACGAACTACTCCAAATGTTGCTGCAGGCCCTGAAGGTCTGAGACATTCAATCCGCGTGGAAAATGACAAGCGCTGCTGTTTCGGATGGCTTCGTGGAACTGCGGACGGCGCGTCATCGGCTCGACCGGCGTTCCAGCGTACCGCGGCCGGAGCGCGCACGGTGATTACCGTTACGCTTCTGGACGACGATAGGGACTGAAGACGCGAGTTTTCAATTCGGTGGCAACGGGTGAGCATCAGGTAACGAGGGGTTACTGGGCACAAGTCGGCATGGGGCGGATAAATATGGGCGTCTAGATCCGTCCAGAGAATGCCCCTCAAGGTGGGTTTCGCGCGCTAAATTCAGACGTTTCGTTGATCCAAATACCCTAGGACCCAGCAATCTGACGTCCCAGTGTCGTTGATCCAAGAGGCGCGCACGGGGGTGCGTTGCACTATGGCGCTCCCTTTCTAACGTGCCGCTTACGGCGGCGCCGTTTTTGAACGTGCCGCTTACGGCGGCACTTGCGTATCGCCCTTCCTGATCTTCTGCACTTCGCTCCAGCGCTTGCGCAGTTCGCGCCACTGATCGATCGTCAGCACGCTTCGCAACTGAATGCTCATCTCGGTGAACACGCGTGTGGAGTTGGCGCGCGCGGCGGCCAGACGATCAATAACTGGCTTAGCGGCCGCGGGGTTCGGCTCAGGATCGTTTAGCAGATCTTCGAGCGCCGCTTCGGCCTTTTGCACGTTGTTGCGCGCATCGAACAACCGGTCGCGGTAGGTCCGAACGATCTGGTGAATTTGCTGCGTCTGCGCGGGAGTTAAACCGAGGTCGTGAACCACATCGCTGGTCCACCACGGCATGTTCACCGCGTTTTGAGCAAAACTCGAAACAGCGGCGGCGAGACACAGGAGGAGAAGGCGCAAGCTGTGAGTCATCATTCTTCAAACAGCGCTTGCAGAGGCGCAGTCGCGGGCGGTTCGGGATCTTCGGCCATGCGGCTCACGTCTTGCGCAAGCTGCGCATCGGAGATATTGTTCGGCACGGCTGGTTGCCTTCGATCATGCTCGACAATCAGCAACCCACCGGCGACGACCGCTAGCCCCGCCGCGGCGGACGCCCAGCGCCGCAATGGCAGACGGGACCACCAGCGCACCGGCTCGGTGACTCTTACATGGATTTTGCGGCGTTGCGCCGCCAAGAACTCGAAGCTTACATCGCTTGGAGATGACGCCGCCTCCACCGCTTGACGTTGCGACCGCATGGCAAGCAGCCGCGCCTGGCAATTTGCGCAGTCGTCAACATGGGGACCTTGCGGCCCCACGCCGTACAGATGTGCAATCAATTGTTCATCTGTCCAATGCCCTGACACCTTGGACTCGATGCTCATACTCTCCTCCGCCCGCTCATCGGCGTGCTGTGTACAGATCCTTCAGCTCCTCGCGCAGCTTTCCAATGGCTCGGAACAAGTGCGCTTTCACGGTTCCAACGTCCAGTTTAAGGACCTCCGCAATCTCTTCAAGCGGCATGGCCTCGAAATGCCTGAGCGAGAACACCGCCCGCTGCCTCCCGGAAAGATTTGCAAGCGCCAGCTCCAGTCTCCGCTGGATTTGCTGGGCGAATAGTTGCGTCTCGGCGTCTGCGCTTGCGCCGGGCGTCATTTGCAGGATGCGCTCTTCGTCACCCGCCGCGGGACGACGCCGCCAAATCTGCCAATGCTTCGACCTTAACCGATCCAAGCAGGTGTTGACCGCGATCCGCGTCACCCATTTGCCGGGATTGTCCAGGTCCGCTGCCTCGGTTCGTTGTTGCAGAGCCCGGAAGGCCTTCAGAAAGACATCCTGAGTGGCCGAATCCGCCTCGTCCGGATCTTGCAGCATGCGGCGGCAGAGCAGAAAAATGCGCTTCTGCTCGGATACCATCCAACTGCTGAAGTCGCGGAGATCGGCGGCCTGTATATCAGTGCCCACTCGGTCCGCCATCAGCGCCAGCATAGCTATCCTAATACTCAACCCGCGCACAACGGCCACCAAGCGGCCCATGCGCTCACTTCTACATAAACGCGTGCGCAGGGAAAAGGTTTACCTACGGCACGTACAAGAACTGGCTTAGCGGCGGGAGTTCGCAGGCGGTGCCGGTGGGGAGGTCCAGGGGATTGCTGCCGGAGGTGGCGCGAACCCATTGGATGCGTTCTTTTCCGACGCTCGAGTGGCAGTGCAGCGGCACATCGACGCTGAAATCCTCGTCGACGCCGGAAAGCTGCAGATTGCCGCGTTCTAGTGCCATTTTTGGAATGCCGGTTCCGTAGACCCAGGCGTCGAAGAACACGGACAGGTTCCGGTCCGGCTGGCCGGCGGGCACGAAGTCATTCAGCAGTTTACGAAAATCTTCGTTGTTCACGGGCTGGCTGGAGAATTGCTGCAGCAGGCGCGCTTGCATGCGCGTGAATGCCGCGTCGCCGAGCCGCTCCCGTAGCATATGAAGAATCCAGGCGCCCTTTTCATAAATAATGAGGTGCCAGGCGAGAAAGCCGTTGTTGTCCAGCAATCGCGGGCCGAAATCGACTGGACCGGCCGCTTCGATGGGCTTGCCTTTTTCCTGGTGCAGCAGGTCGTCGCGATACTGTTGCAGCACGGCATCGAGCGCGTCTGCGCCTTTCTCACGTTCTACGAATTGCAAAGCCGAATAATCCGCCATGGCTTCCATCAGCCAACCGGTTCGATAATCTGCCGCTGAAACGAGATTGCCCCACCATTGATGCGCGATTTCGTGCGGTAGCAGCATTTCAGAAAAGAACGTGTCCATGCGGGGGTTGCGTAGTTGCGCTGGGCGGTCCTCGGCGCGCAGATAAGAGAGCGAAGAGAGGTATATTAATCCGGGAAAGCCCTGCCCGAAATAACCCGGCACCGGCGAAACGGCCACGCTGTGGATAGGCAGTGGCATCCAGTGGCGGGTGTAATCGTCGAGAATGTCTTCCGTCTGGTGAAGAATCTGGAGCGGGTCTTCGAGCGGGTGCGCCGATTCGGAAAAGCACTCGACGCGATAGCGCGCCTGCGGGTCCGCGGCCACTTCGTATTCGCCCAGATTGAAGCCCGCCAGATGTTCGGGAACCAGAGTTTTGCGGTGTACCACGCGGATACCTTCGGAAACCTCTTCGCTTACGGGCTCGCCTGTCGATACAACGCGCAGACGCTCCGGGCAGCGAAAGGTCAGATCGAAGTTCGATAGTGTGGTGCCGCTCAAGGGATACCAGGTGTTGCGGTCGTCCACAAAATAAATGGCCTTGCCCGTCTCACGAATGATGGAGCCCTGGTAGCTGATCTCGATACTGTGCGGCTGACCGGGCGCCAGCGGTGCGGGAGAGACCAGCAGGAATATGCCAGTGCTTTTGAGTTCCGCGGCGCGCAGCGAGTTCCGCTGAAAAAGTTCCACCGGGTTCCCGTCAATGGCGCCGGAGAGCACTTTCAATCTGTCGGACATCGCGAAGGAAAGCACGCGTCCGTCGGCGGGTATGGAACTGAATTGAAAGCGCGCAGTGGCGGTCATGCTGAGGTCCGGCCGGATGGTTGTGTCGATGCGGTAGCCGGGAATCCTTACGGGTGGTGGTACGTAGGGCGGCGAGCGGCGCGGCCGGAAGGATGCCCAAAGTTGAAAGTTTGACTGCCCATCCGCCGTGGTGCCCAGCCGGCCAACAGAAACAGGCTCGAAGTCCGTCGGCTTGTAGAGTACGTCGAAGCTGCCAAGGGTTCGTCCAATGAGTAGCGCGTAGAAAAATCCGTCCGACGGCGCATGATTATCGAGCAAAGATTCGACCAGGTCTACATTGATTTCGGAGATGACCTGCTGCACCGCGGGGTTCACCGTTGGCCCGAACTTGGCGGCCATTTCAGGCGCTTTGCGCACGGCGCCCTTTGCGATTTGCGCAAGCAGCTCGGAAGCGGTGTCGTCGGAGAACAGGAGCAGCGCCGAAGTGACATGCTCGTCTAGATTCGGGCTGTTCGTGAACGCCGCGAGGGAGGCGCGTTCGCTGCGCTGCGGCGGAAGCACCAGCACCTCGGCGTCGCCGGTGTCCGAACCCGAGGTAGTAAAGACGGCGGCAAATGTATGACCGGCAACGGGGGTAACAAGCGACAGGACGCCATCTGTCAGATATACGCGGATATCGCCCCGGCTGAGCTGCAGCTCACGCACGCGGTAAGTTTGCGCGGAATCGAGCGTCGCCTGCTGCAGCGCCAGCCCCAGCTCGGCCGCTTTGGGCGGACTGGCCGCACCGAGACAAGCGAGAGTTAATCCACAGCAAAAGGCGCGAAACAACAAAGGGCTACTTGATTTCCGAGCTTTGGGCAGAGGCGGGCTCCTGGCCCCAATTCTCCCGAATAATAGCGCTCTGGTCGGAATAGAAGGTACGGCGGCCGGTGCTGCCGAAGGTCTTCGGCACGGCGGTCACGGCGTAGCCCGTGGGTGTCTGCGTAATGGTGAAGTTATAGCCGCTGGCGGTGCCCGACGCCAGATTACCCGGGATCAAACCCGCCGCCTGCGGGCCTTCCGCCGCACCAGCCGAGGTGGGAGGACCAAGCTGGCTCAGGGAGGTCGCATATTGGCCAAATTGTGACTGGTATTGCACTTGCGCTTGATTGATGGTGCGCACTTCGGCCACTGCGGCCATTTCCTGGCTGTGCATGCGCGCCTTGCCCATCTGCGGCAGGGCGATGGAGAGAATCACCAGGATGATGGCAATGACGATCAGCAGCTCAATCAGGGAGAAGCCGCGCTGGCCTCGCCGGCGTTCAGGTACACGTAGCAGCATACGATTCACATAATACGACGTGCGGGAACGGTCCGGCGTTGTCTCAGGTTAAATGAATGGTAATTATCCCTTGACGTCACGTAGAAGATATGGCATACTCAGAACATGGGCGACGTTCAGGGCCGCAATAACGTTCTAAACAAAGCACAAAAGTACACCATCGATGACTTCAACCGGGAGTTCCCGGATGATGCGGCCTGCCTTGACTACCTGATGGAAGCTCGTTTTCCCGGCCATGTTGCTACGTGCGAGACATGCGGAGTCGAGCGGAAACATTACCGGATCAACGGGCGCAAGGTGTATAGCTGCGATCATTGCGGAACTCAAATCTCTCCGCTGGCCGGAACCATTTTCGAGAAGTCTTCAACCCCACTGAGGCTCTGGTTTCATGCCATGTTTCAGATGGGCTCCACAAAGTGCGGAATCTCCGCAAAGCAGATCCAGCGCGAAACTGGCGTCACGTATAAAACAGCATGGCGCATGTTCAAACAGATTCGCACCCTCATGTCCGAGGATCTGCAACTGGAGGGAGAAGCGGTGGAGATGGACGAGACCTATTTTGGAGGGCGCATACGGGGGCGCGGGCGTGGTCCTAAGCTTGAGAACAAGACTCCTATCGTTGGAGTTGTCGAGCGCAATGGCCGTGGACGAGCTATCGCACTGGCTACGCCAAACCTAAAGAAGGAAACTATAATCGGGATTGCGCGTGAACGAATTCTGCCGAAGAGCTTGGTTTATACGGACGAAAGCTGGCGCTACGACGGCATGAAAGCCGCTGGTTATGAGCATCGGCGCATTCACCACGCCTCTAGAGTTTACGTGATGGGTGACATTCACACGAATACTATCGAAGGCTTCTGGAGCCTGATTAAACGCGGGATTGGTGGCACACACCACTCTGTTAGTCAGAAGTTCCTACAGGAGTATCTGAACGAGTACTCGTTCAGATACAACCGGCGCAATGTTCCACAGCCGATGTTTAAGCAGATTTTGGATCAGGTTTCGGAGCGCGCGGAGTAGCCGCGCGCTTCAGGAGTTTGTGGAAGTCATCACGCGTGAAGGGCTTCGCCGCCGCGCCGTCGTCTTCCTTGGTCTTGTTCTTTGATTCTTTCGATTTCATAGGGGCTTCAACAGCCGCAGCGTGGCCGCGCCGCATCTGAATCGCCTTACCTAGGGGAAGTGTAGCATTTTCTCCCCGGAAAGGGTCAGATGAGTTCCAATGGTACTAGAAACCGTGGGAAATCTAGCACATTTTGCAACTATACTAATCAGGTGCTAAGGCATAAGCCAGTCCGAAGACCGGGGCAGGATTTACGGGATGTACCAACGTACACGTTGCCCGAAGCGGCTACCTCGCTGGCAATTCCACATAGAACGCTTTTCTACTGGTTCGAAGGTCCTTTCTCGATACTTCGGCCATCCGCATACTACGGAGATATTGCGCTCCTTTCGTTCCGTGATGTTTCAGAGGCGTACGTGCTTGAGATATTACGGACGGTGTATGGATACAGCTTTCGTCAGTTGCGCACGATCATTCAGAACGCACAACGTGAGCGGAAGATCAAGAGACCTCTCGCAGATGCTGATTTGAGGGTGGTCTTTGATCGGATCGTGCTAAATATCCCACAGCATGGTCGAAGGTCTCGCTACGCGGTTGACTTACATAAGTATCCCCAGTTGTGGATTCCAGGTCTCGTTGACATTATCGGAAAGCGAATCCTGCGGGACAAGAAAGAGACCCCATACCGCATCTATCCTTGGCGTCTATTAAAGGCTGACGACGAGAGCACGCCGGTTACGATTGACCCCGACGTTATGTCCGGCAGGGCTGTCGTGACGGGGACCCGAATCCCTCTGACGCTAGTGCGCGGAATGAAGAAGGCTGGACGTAGCGTCGAGCAAATAGCAGCCACTTACAGATTACCAGTAGAGCTGGTCACGAAAGCTCTCCTACACGTTGAGAAACCCTTATCCAAAGTGGCGTGATGAACAGGTCATCTTATTGGATGACTGTTTTGATTGCGATGAAGCCCATGACTATTTACTCGAAAGCGGCTTCAAGCTGGAGCGTTTTTCCCTCCTGTTTTCCACTCCTGAGGGCGCTAGAGAGCAAAGCGTACCTGATCCGATGGTCATCAAACTCGCGAATCGGCACGGATGGATCATCCTTACGACTGATAGCAACATGTATCACTTGCATCGAAAGGAGATTGCGCAGTCGCGATACGTGGGGATTGTCGCAACGGCTCACAACGCAGTGGAGACGATCATGCCGTGGGCGGCAGCGTTTGTAAAGCTTAAACCCAGGATGGAAAAGAACGGCTTCAAGAAATTAGAGCGTCCCTGGTACGCACAATTCAGTCGTCAGGGAAGGTTCACGGTAGGGCCAAAACTCGTCACATGGGCGTAAGAGGGCAATAACATACTTGGCGCGTGCGCCTGAGCAAGGCTATACGGCAGACGCGGACCGAAGACTTAAGCGCGTTCGGTCTCTTTCAAGAGCCTCAAGCAGCCGATGGCTATCGATGGCTGCGACAGGAAGGACTCTATCGAGGAGGGACTCTGCGTCCTTGCGATAGATTCGACTAACAAGCGTCTCAATGCCTTTACGAAGGTTTTCCATGCCCTCGATGTAGGTGATCTCCATCGGTTCCTCAGCGCGGATTCCTCGGCGACTGGGGCGTGCTCTGACGAAGTGTTCTCTTACATCGTTACCTACCTTCTCCGATGTGATGATTACTGGATAGCTTGGCTGAACGATTCCAATCTTGGCGCCAAACGAGTAGGCGTTGCCAAGGTTGAACTCTTTGTCTTTAAGTTCAAAAAGCGCAAGTTCTCCACTGATATTTGCTATACAATCGACCTCGTCTCCCCCGATACTCTGTTCTACTAAAATGTTTCCCGCAGGGATGCCCACGCGTTTTAACTCCTCAATGACCAATAGCGTAAGCCAGCGAGTCTTATCCAAAAGAGCTCGTGCCGACTCCGTCGCCGTAAGCGCTTCCTCTGTGCGTTCGTCGCCGATTGGCCTGCCGCAAGCACACTTGATTCCTTTCGCAGAGAGTTCCTCTAAGATTTCTCGATTTGGAGCTCTGGACACCTGAGCTTGATTCTTAGAGCAAATCACGACTATTTCAGAGTCCACCAGCTTCCGCTCACGGAGAGTCGATATGATTTCGTCTAACGTCTCACGCGACTCGCCAGAGATCTGCTTCTGAACGTCGCGGAGCAGTAAGCCTCCCGACGATTTGATTGCGAGTGCCAGCGTTCGCGTAAGGCGCTTGGCCAACATCTCTGCCGCTGTAATTTCCTCCGTGGAAAACGACGGCCATTCAAGATTCTCCCTGACCTCGCCACGCAGTTCAGTGAGTCGGTCCGAAGAGTACCAGTATGGCTCAGGTGACACGCCGAGCACGTCAGCGGCCTCAGTAAGTATAGACGCGAGTTGGCTAGGCTCCCACTCTGACGCAACCACGCTTAACTGAAACCGAAACCCACGGTGTTCGGGGATCTCCTGCATCACGAAGCTCTCGCGCCGTTGTACGAGACGGGTACGCCCCTCGCTCGTGAGCGCCAGAATAAAGAGGCTGTCCCCGTCGGTGAATATCTCGCCGTCGATTGCGGGCGTATTCGCCTCATAGAAAAGTCGATGTTCTCTGCGACTGCGCAAATCGTCCACTGAAACACCAAGTAGATCGGCAGTAGTGCGAACCGCCGGGAGAAGCAAAGGATTCAGGCTCTCGCCCAGCCGCGTTTTCAGTGCCGCGAAACTTTCCGCTTGAGCGCTATCCAACTCGGCACGGAATAGTCGTAGATAAAGCACGAATGACCTCCCATTGCAGCGCGATAGGCATGCGGGGCCGCTCTCCCCACGTATGGCGTGTTCGATTCCAGCCTTCGCACATAGTCTACTACGGTGCAATACTTTATCCTGCCCGGATACTTAGCTACTTTGCGACGGTTTCGATGTGCAGAATACGTGACATGCGGGGATAATTACCAAATGAATTACTTCGGGGGCAAATCCCTAGCAGCGTTGACTTAAGGGCGGTGCTACGCGGACCGCTAACCACTCTGGAACCCAGGCAGGAGAGCTCAGATCGGCACCAGCGCGTTACGGTGCAATGAGCTATCCTCGGATGCGTTAGAGATCCCGTGGGCCGTCTTGCAGCGGATGATGAAATGAAAGCAACTTCCCTTACCGACCTCGCTCTCCACCCACATCCTGCCATTCATGGCGGCCACGAAACTTGATGAAATAGTGAGCCCCAGTCCGGTGCCTCCAAACCTACGGGTCGTTGAGCTGTCCGCCTGCAAGAAAGGCTCGAATATCAGTTTTTGCTTCTCGGACGGAATCCCGATTCCGGTGTCGCGCACCTTGAAATGGAGCCACAATTCTTGTGCCTTCTGTGCTTCCTTCTCGACCTCGACTTTCACTTGTCCCTGGGCGGTGAACTTGATCGCATTGCTTACCAGATTCACTATGATCTGACGGACACGCGCAGGGTCGGCGACTATGTGACGCGGCACGCCCGGAGCGACTTCACACGACATTGCCAGACCCTTCTCGATGGCGCTGAAGGCGAGCGTGCGCATTGCTCCTTCAACTTCTTCGATCAGGTCGAACTGAATGAGATCAAGCTCGAATTTGCCAGCCTCAATCTTCGAGAAATCGAGGATATCGTTGACGATGCGGAGCAGCGAATCAGCGGAAGCTTTCACGATATCGAGATATTCGCGTTGCTCATCGTTTAGTTCGGTCGAGAGCATGATATGGGTCATGCCGACGATGCCATTTATCGGCGTCCGAATTTCATGGCTCATGTTGGCAAGAAACTCGCTCTTGGCCCGGCTGGCGCGTTCGGCTTGCTCGGTCGCTCGCTTGCGCTGGCCAATCTCCATCTGCAACTCTTTCTCCGTGTGACGGTGCTCCGAAATTTCGTATTGGAGTTCCGCTGTCCGCTCCTTTACCCTGTCCTCAAGCTCTCGCTGGGCTTGGCGCAACGCTGCTTCGGCTTCTTCGCGCCGCCGTAGATCCCGATTGACCAAGGCTCCGCAAACCGCCACGCAGAGCCCGCCGAAGATGGTTCCTAGAAGAATCGCGGCATTCACGATTGCCGTACTGCGATGAGAACTCTCGGAGCGCTCCGCGAGTAATCGCCATTCCTCGCCGAACAATTCCTGGAATAGACCACGAATCTGTATCATCCTCGGCTCGGTTCCGAGTGAGGCCAACGTGTATCGTACTTCCAGCTTTGTTTGCGTCCTTTGCTCGGTGACTAAAGCTGCTGCCGTCAATACCTGTCTGAGCAGCGGCGCGACCCGATCTAATCGTTGCCGTGCCACCGGGCTCTGCCTGGTGAGGGCCTGGAGCGCCGCGAATCGTTCAATGGTTTGCTTTTCGGCGGTCTCAAAGTTTTTCTTCGCTTCCGGATCCCCAGTCAGTAAATAGCCTCGCTGTTCGCTCTCCACAGTTCGGAGCGCCGCCGAAACCGATACCAATTCCGCCAAAATCTGCTGCGTCTGAGAGATCCAGGCAGCGTCGTCAATCCACCGTTGCAGACGGTTTTCTGAGATAAAGCCTATCCCGAATAGCGCAAGTAGAGCACAAACAAACCCGAGTCGCATCTTGGTTTGTGTGCTTAGCTTGACCTTCATCGCTTTGGGAATAGGGCGGTCCACCTACGTTACTCATCGACGACAATTTATCTTTTGACAGCTCCAAACCAATCAAAATGCCGATTTGCAAGCACTACGCTCCGCGCTCGTCTTGCTTAGTCCAGGGTTTGTGTGGTGAATCCCTTCACCAGAACATCAATCGCTCTAAGGCGCTTCCAAAACTCCGCCAGCCGATTCAACCGCAGCGCATTAGCGCCATCCGACAGCGCGCGTTCCGGGCAATCGTGCACTTCGACGAAGATGCCGGCGATGTTGACTGCAGTGGCAGCGCGGGCGAGCGGCTCGATGAACTGCGGCTGCCCACCGGAGACTGTGCCGGCGGCGCCGGGGAGCTGGACACTGTGCGTGGCGTCGAAGACTACCGGGTAGCCGGTCTCGGCCATGATGCGCAGCCCGCGCATATCCACCACCAGGTTGTTGTAGCCGAAGCTCGAGCCGCGCTCGGTCAGCAGGATGCGCTGATTGCCCGTGCTCACGACTTTTTCGGCGGCATTAGCGAAATCGGCAGGCGAAACGAATTGGCCCTTCTTGATGTTGACCGCGCAGCCCGTGCGGCCCGCTTCGAGAAGCAAATCGGTTTGGCGGCAGAGAAAAGCCGGGATCTGCAGGATGTCGACCGATTCCGCCGCAACCGCCGCCTGCGCAGGCTCGTGAATGTCGGTCAGAACAGGAACACCCAGGGCGCGCACCTCCGCAAGAATGCGCAATCCCTCGTTCAAACCAGGGCCGCGATAAGAACTAACGCTGCTGCGGTTCGCTTTATCGAAAGAAGCTTTGAAAACGAACGCGCCGGCGATATCGCGAATGGCTCGGGCCATGCGCAACACGTGTTCTTCACTCTCGATCACGCAAGGGCCGGCGATGAGCGCGAGCGGAGAGTGATTGCCGAAAGTGACCCGAGCGGCGCCCTGGCCGACGGTAACTGCCACGCTCATCGCGCGTGCGAGTATTCCGGCATTGACACCGCTTCGCGAACAGCTCGCGATTTTTCTTCCCTGTGCTTCAGGGCCGCGCCGATAAATGCGGTGAATAACGGATGCGGCTCCAGCGGCTTCGATTTGAACTCCGGATGGAATTGGCAGCCGAGATACCAGGGGTGTTCCGGCAATTCGCAAATCTCCACATACACGCCATCCGGCGTTTGACCGGTGAGCCGGAGATCATGCGCGGTCAGGTCCGGCTCAAACTCGCGATTGAATTCGTAGCGGTGGCGATGGCGCTCGCTGATCTCGGTTGCGCCATAGGCTCGCTCCGCAACGCTGCCGGGAGCGAGCACGCACGGATACGCGCCTAGACGCATCGTGCCGCCGAGTTGATCCACACCCTTCAGCTCTCGGAGCTTATAAATGACGCGGTACGGAGTGGCGGCATTGAATTCGGTGGAATCGGCCCCTTCGAGGCCGCAGACATTGCGAGCGAATTCGATCACCATGGTCTGCATGCCGAGGCAAATGCCGAAATACGGAATACGGTCTTCGCGGGCGCATCGGATTGCGCCCAGCATGCCTTCGATACCACGTTTGCCGAAGCCCCCGGGAACCAGGATGCCGTCGAAGCGCCGTAACTGGCTGCGGCAATCCGGCCACAACATATGGTCTGATTCGATCCAATCAATTTCGACGCGCGCCTGATGCGCAATCCCCGCATGCAGCAGAGCCTCTTTCAGGCTTTTATACGAATCCTCATACTCGACGTACTTACCAACCAACCCGATGCTCACCTCGCGCACGGGGTTCATCATGCGCTCCACCATGTCGCTCCAGCGAGACATGTTGCGCGGCCCTGCCTGCATGTGCAGAAGCTTGAGAATGCTTTCATCCACGCCCTGCTCGGCGAAGACCATCGGAATCTGGTAGACCGAGCCGACATCCTTTGCTGTGACAACGCCGCTGACGTCCACATCGCAGAACAGCGCAATCTTTTCCTTCACCTCCTGCGGCAGTTGCCGTTCGGAGCGGCACAACAGGATATCGGGCTGGATACCAATGGCGCGCAGTTCCTTCACGCTATGCTGAGTCGGTTTCGTCTTCAGCTCTTGCGCGGCGGCGATCCAGGGCACCAGCGTGAGGTGAACGAACAGCGTGTTCTCGCGTCCTTCTTCATGCCGCATTTGGCGAATCGCTTCTATAAAGGGAAGCGATTCGATGTCGCCGACGGTGCCGCCTATCTCGACGATGGCGATATCCACGTCGCCAGAGACTTTGCGGCAAGCGGCCTTGATCTCGTTCGTCACGTGCGGAATCACTTGCACAGTCTTGCCGAGATAGTCGCCGCGGCGTTCACGCGCAATGATGTTTTCGTAAATCCGGCCGGAGGTCAGGTTATTACTTTGGGTGAGCGGCGCGTGCGTGAAGCGCTCGTAATGGCCGAGATCCAGATCGGTCTCTGCGCCGTCGTCGGTGACGAAGACTTCGCCGTGCTGGAAGGGACTCATGGTACCGGGGTCCACGTTCAGATATGGATCGAACTTCTGAAGCGTGACACGCAGCCCGCGGCTTTCGAGCAGACATCCGATAGAAGCGGCCGCGATTCCCTTCCCTAAGGACGAAACGACGCCGCCCGTTACGAAAATATATTTGGCCATGATCCCCCCGAATAACGGCTAATTCCTTTCATCAGCTAACTCCCGGCAAACCTGCCACCGCGGAAAATAATTGATTGACTCGCTCCAGGTCTTCAGGAGTGTCGACTCCCAGCGATTCGTATTCCGCTTCCACGACGCGAATCCGGAATCCGTTTTCGAGCGCGCGGAGTTGCTCAAGCCGCTCTGCCTGTTCAAGCGGCCCGACGGTCAGGTCAGGATATTGCAATAGGAAATCGCGGCGATACACATAGAGTCCGATGTGTTTGAAGAAGAGCGGACGCCCGCTGCGGCCATCGCGTTCATATGGTATCGGGCATCGAGAGAAATATATGGCGTCGCTTAGAAGGTTCGTAACCACCTTTACGACATTCGTGTTCATGATGTCGGTCGGGTCGACGATCTTTTTCATGAGAGTTCCCATTGAAACGGATTCGTCTCCCTGTATCGAGAGAATGGCGGCGTCGATCGCATCGGGATCGATGAGCGGCTCGTCGCCCTGGATATTGACGTAAACGGCGGCTTTCTCCGACGATGCGACTTCGGCTAGGCGATCCGTGCCGGAGGGATGATCGTTGCGCGTCATGCAAACGCGCCCACCGAACCTTCGTACAGCCGCAGCGATTCGTTCATCGTCGGTTGCAACCAGCAGGTCGTGCAGATAACGCGAGCGCTGTGCACGTTCGTAGACGTGCTGCAGCATCGGCTTTCCAGAAAGTGGGGCGAGAGCTTTTCCAGGGAAACGGGAGGAGGCAAACCGGGCGGGGATAACACCCAAAATCCGCGTCCGCACAACTGAGTGTAGCACGTGAAAATGGGGTCTCGCGCACTGCGCCAATCAGTATGGAAGATGCAAATTCGAAGGACCAAATGCTCGAAAGCTGGTATATAGTACCCCTGATCCGGAGCAGGGTGGGGTTTCCGGTTGAGTCAAGTTTAGGAGCTCGTCAAGTTGGGACTTTGCGACCGGGTCAGGCAGCGTCAATGTTGCGAACCTGGTGAACGATTGGCCCTAAACGTCTTCCAGTCGAACCAAAAAGTACCCTGAGTACTAGTTACAGCTAGTATTCCTCTGGAGTCCCGCTTATGCTGAACCAATCAGTCAGTGGAACATTAACTCCACAGGAACGCACTGATTCGGATTATCGAAACTTCAAGCAAGGGAAAAAGGAAGAATGGACAGTAAGAGACATACCACAAGTCTGTGTTTAGCCGCTGCACTCGCGCTGGCGGGTTTTGGCGCTGCAAACGCCGCTTCAAACAGCGGAGCGCTGATCGCGAACAATACGCCGCGCATGATAGCGACGGCCAAGAATCTAGGTCCCGCCAATCCGAGTGAGGTCATCGACGTCGCCATTCGGCTCAATCCGCACGAAGCCGCCGGGATGGATTCGTTGGTGGAGGAACTTTATGATCCCATGTCCTCTCATTATCATGACTGGCTCAAGATCTCCGACGTCGCCTCCAAGTTTGCGCCTACAGCGGCGGAGGTCAAGACGGTTGAAGAGTTTTTCTCGTCCCACAATCTGCCGGTGGTCGCGGTAGGTCCGTTCAACCTCTCCGTCCGTGCACGGGGCACGGTGGCGAATGTGGAGAAAGCGTTCCACGTTCAAATCGGCACGTTTGAGTTGAATGGCCAGACCGTCCGCGCCAACACCAGCGATCCCTACGTCGAAGGAGCCGCAGCCCCGCTCACCAGAAGCGTGGCCGGCCTGGACAACTTGCAATACCAGCATCCTCTGATTGCGCGGGGCGTTGCCAGCCAACCTTCCGGGCCTGGTGTCAAGACCGCTGTCACCGCGAACACGAATAATGCCTTCTTCACCTCCAACTGTTTCACCGGCGTGACGACGGAAACCTATAACACGGGCGGCTCCTACCCGATCGGCACCTATCACGGCAATAGCTATAACGGGACGCAGAACTTGGCCGGCTGCGGTTATACGCCTGCGGAGATTCAAACTGCCTATAATCTGACCGGCCTATATAAAGAAGGATTCGACGGCACTGGACAGACGGTTGTCATTATCGACTGGTGCGGCTCGCCAACCATCCGGCAAGACGCTAACGCCTTCTCGGCGCGGTTCGGTCTGCCGGCGCTCACCGCGTCGAATTTCAAGATCCTTTACTCCTACACCACGCCGACCTGCGGAGGCCCGGACCCGGAAATTAATATCGATGTCGAATGGGCCCACGCCATTGCTCCGGGCGCCAACATCGATCTTGTGGTCCCGCCTTCGGCCACTTTCATGGATGTGGATGATGCGGAATTGTACGCGCTCGCCAATGGCCTGGGCAACGTCATCTCGGGCAGCTATGGAAGCGAAGAGCTGTACACCCCGCTGGCGACCCTGAATGAGGAAAACCTGATCAACCAAATTGCGGCTATGCTAGGCGTTTCGGCGGACTTCGCTAGCGGCGACGATGGCGACTACACCTTCGATTATCCGCAGTTTGATCCGCCTTCCGTGATCGCCCCAGCCGATTCTCCCTACGCGACGGCAGTTGGTGGAATCACACTGGCTCTCAAAACCAACAACACCATCTCTTGGCAGACGGGTTGGGGGAATAATGAAACTCTCCTTGTGGATGCCGGCACCATCTACGATCCGCCGCTGAACTTTGGGTTCTATGCGGGATCCGGCGGCGGACCCAGCGCGGTCTTCTCGAAGCCATCTTTCCAAAGCAAACTGCCTGGGACCCAGCGTTTGCTTCCGGACATCTCGTGGCTCGCCGACCCGTTCACTGGAGCTATCATCGCCATCACCGAGAACTTCGTGTATCCTCCGCTTGAGTGGCAAGTCTATGGCGGCACAAGCCTCGCAACCCCGATGTTTTCGGGTCTGTGGGCCATCGCCAACCAAGAAGCAGGCGTCCCGCTCGGGCAAGCCGCGCGGCATCTTTACTCAATGCCCGCGGGAACCATCACGGACGTCCTGGCGGTCAATTCATCAACTAACGTAACGGCAAGCATCAATGAAGGCGGCGGTCTCATAAATACCTACACCGCTGCTGACATCGCAGCGCCGCTTGAGAACACAACCAAGTTCTACAGCGCGATTTGGAACATACCGCTCGAACAAGATACTGTGTATGTAGTCTCCTTCGGTACCGACAGCGGTCTCACAGTAACGTCCGGTTGGGATGATGTAACTGGCTTGGGAACACCCAACGGGAAGGCTTTCGCGGACTACTTCAATCCCGGCAAGCCGTAAGTTAGGAAGCAGGCTCGTAAGGTGACCTGAAAGTACGCTGCTGGCGGATCGCAACAACGGTCCGCCAGCAGTTGCGTTTTATGTCACGGTGTGGGAGCGGTGTGTGTCGACGAAGATGTGTGCTTCCGGCGCTTGGTTTTCTTCTTGGCTTGCGCCGCCGCGCTTGGCATAGCCGGTTTGCTGTCAGGCGCGATATCGGGATTATTGGTCCCGGGCTTTTGGCTCGGGACATCCCGGCTGGATTGGCCCGGCGCGCTCTGGCCGGCGCTGTCAGACGGCGGCTGATTCTTGGACGTGTCCTGTTGCTGTTGCTGGTTTGGATTCTTATCCTGCTGGGCGAAGCACCAACCGGCGCCGCATACCAGGGTTCCTGCGATTATCAAACGGGCGATCTTTTTCATAACTGCCTCTTCGTAATCTTGACCGCGTTCGCGGGCGTATTGTTTCCTGTGCCAGCCTCGCCACATCGGTTGCACTACATATCCGGCCCGCCGCTCTGCTCCAGAAGTTTAGCGACAAGCCCGGTCCAACCCGTCTGGTGGCTCGCGCCGAGACCCTTGCCCGTATCGCCGTCGAAGAATTCGTAGAACAGCGGATAGCCGCGAAAATTAGGGTCGTCGTTAAACAGCTTGGTATCAGCGTACAAGGGCCGTCTGCCGTTGGCGTCGGCCAGGAATAACGAGCAGAGCCGCCGCGAGAGCTGCCGTGCCGCTTGATATAACGTGACTCGCTGCCCGGACCTGGTTGGAAATTCGACCGTGAAGGTCTGCCCGTAATAATGATCCAGGCGCTGAAGGGTTTCGATGATGAGGAAGTTCATGGGAAACCACACAGGGCCCCGCCAGTTTGAGTTTCCGCCAAACAGACCCGATTGCGAATTTCCCGGCTCATAGCCGATAGAGAATGTATGGCCATCGATCGACAGTTGATAGGGATGGTCTTTGTGGTATCGCGACAGCGACCGGATGCCGAAAGGGGATAGAAATTCTTCCTCATCGAACAGCCGCTGAAAAATTCGTTCCAGCCGTGGGCGGTTGACCACAGACAATAATCTCCGCTCCTCAATACCGGATTGCGTGATTGAGGCTAGCTCCCTGGTCAGATCCTTGCGGTGATCGATGAACCATCGCATACGGCGCCTGAAATCGGGATGGGTTTCCCGATCTTGCGCCTCTATCGTGCTGGCAGCAAACAGCGGCACCAGGCCAACCATCGAGCGCACGCGAAGCAGCTCGTGCCGGCCCTCCCCGACTCGAAGATTGTCATAGTAGAAGCCGTCCGTTTCATCCCACAATCCTGTGCCGTCGTGATGGTTGATCGCGTCGGCGATATAGAGAAAATGTTCGAAAAACTTGCTCGCAATATCGTCGTATGTGCGGTCATGCGCGGCAAGCTGGAGCGCGATCTTGAGCATATTGAGGCAGTACATTGCCATCCAGCTCGAACCATCCGACTGTTCGAGCAACCACCCCGCGGGTAGCTCCACATCGCGATTAAAGACGCCAATATTATCGAGACCAAGGAAGCCACCTTCAAAGATGTTTGCGCCTTCCGAATCCTTGCGGTTCACCCACCAGGTGAAGTTCATCAGCAGCTTATGGAACACGCGCTCTAGAAACTCGTAATCTTTCGAGCCCTTGACGCGCTCGTCGATCTTGAACACACGCCAGGCGGCCCAGGCATGCACCGGCGGATTGACGTCGCTGAAGTCCCATTCATAGGCGGGAAGCTGCCCATTCGGATGCATGTACCACTCCCGGACAAACAAAGAAAGCTGCGCCTTGGCGAAATCGGGATCGGCAGGCGCAATGGCAACACAGTGGAATGCCAGATCCCAAGCTGCGTACCATGGGTACTCCCATTTGTCGGGCATGGAAATCACATCGTCATTGAACAAATGACGCCAAGTGTGATCGCGGCCTTTCAGTCGCCGCTCAGAGGGTTTCGGCTGCAGCGGGTCGCCATTGAGCCATTCCTCCACCACAAAGTGATAGAACTGCTTGCTCCAGAAAAGCCCGGCAAATGCCTGCCGTTGCACATGGCGGGCATCCTCGCTGAGCTCGTGCGAGAATCCGGCATAGAAATCGGTGCACTCACGAATACGATAGTCGAAGATGGTTTCCCACTGCGCGCGGGGGACTGCGGATGAGCCCTCACGGCAGAGACGAAAATGCAGGATCGCCTGCTGGCTGGGCTGTAGGTTTAATTGGTATATCGCGCAAGCTTTGGTTCCCAGGCGCTGAGGATTGACCGCCTCCCGGCGCTCATGGATAAAGTACTCGTGGAAAGCGTCTTTATAAAAAACGTTTTGTCCGCGCCATCCCCAGATGCGTTCGGTATTCGTTTCATTCTCGGTGAAAAGCACTTCCGGTTCGCCGTCGAGTGTCAGCACGAAGGTACCGAGCGTTGCATGGGTGGCCTGTAAGAGTTGGTCCTGGTTCATTCGCAGTTGCGGCTTTTGCGAACCGTCCCAGCTCCAGGTGTTGCGGAACCACAGCGTGGGCAAAACTAAGATCGGCGCCGCATCCGGACCGCGATTGGCAACCCGCACCCGGATGAACAGGTCGTCTACATCGCGCTTGGCGTAATCGGCGAAGATGTCGAAATAGCGGCTTTCTGAAAAGACACCTGTATCTTCCAACTCATACTCGCCATCCTGGCGCGTGCGGCGGCCGTTTTCAGCGACTAACTCCTCATATGGGAAGCGCGCTTGAGGATACTTATACAGTCCCTTGAAATATGAGTAAGTGGGTGTGGCTTCGAGGTAATAATACAGCTCCTTGACATCCTCGCCATGGTTGCCTTCGATTCCAGTCAGGCCGAACAGCCGCTCTTTGAGAATGGAATCTTTGCCGTTCCAAAAGGAGAGAGCGAAGCACAGGCGCTGGTGGTTATCGCAGATGCCGAGAATGCCGTCCTCAGTCCAGCGATATGCACGCGAGCGCGCGTTGTCATGGGTGAAATACTTCCAAGCTTCGCCGTCCGCACTATAGTCTTCACGAACGGTCCCCCAGGCGCGCTCGGCCAGATAGGGACCCCAGCGCTTCCAATACTTTGTGCGGGTTTCTGCTTCGGCGAGCCGCTGCTGCTCAGGCAATAACGGGTCAGGCATAGGTGGGCACGGCCAAACTCGACTTTACCGCGGCCATTGCCCCGGGACTCTTAGGCCAGCGCACAGGGCGTTTGGCGCCCGTTGTGCGCGACTATGCAGCGCCGGACTCGCCGAATCCCTGCAGCGGATGTTTGTATTTGCATTCCGTATTCGGACACTGCGCCACGGGGCCGGCCTTCAGCCATTTTTCAACCAGGTAGCTGCTGCCGCACTCTGGGCATTTCTCGGCGATAGGCTTGCCCCACGCAACGAAGTCGCATTCCGGGTACCGGTTGCAGCCATAGAATGTCCGCCCGCGTTTCGATCGGCGTTCCACTACTTCGCCTTCCGAACAATTCGGGCATGGAACACCGATGGTTTTCTGCTTGACGTACTTACAGGTTGGATAATTGCTGCACGCAACGAACTCTCCGTAGCGACCGAACTTCTGCACCAGATGATTGCCGCACTGTGGACATTTCTCCTCGAGCGGAACGTCTTTGCGCTGCTCTCCCCCGATCTGTTTCGTGGTCTTGCATTCCGGGTACCCGGAACAAGCGAAGAACTGTCCGAACCGGCCCTTCTTCAGAACCATCGGTCGGCCGCAGTTCTCGCAATACTCCGCCTCATCCTGCTCTGTCAGGTCCGCTTTATCGACATCCGGAAGATCTACCGTCAGCTCGCGCGTATTGGTGCATTCCGGATAGCCGGTACATGCAATGAAGCTGCCGTGTTTCCCCCACTTGATGACCATGGGCTTGCCGCATTTCTCGCACACCAGATCGGTGGGCTTTTCCATGCGCTTGATGTCGGTCATGTTGCGCTCGGCGTGGGCCAAGTCCTTTTGAAAGCGGCCATAGAAGTCCGCCATCGCGTCGCGCCACTGGAGTTTGCCTTCTTCGATTTCGTCCAGCTCTTCTTCCATGCGAGCCGTGTAGGTCACTTCGAACAAATCGTTGAAGCTTTCAAGCAGCAGGTCTGTCACCACCATGCCCAGCTCGGTCGGTAGGAACTTGCCGCCCTCTTTCTTTACGTACTCGCGGTCTTGAATCGTAGACAGAATCGAGGCGTACGTAGATGGCCGACCCACGCCATCCGATTCCAACTTCTTGACCAGCGTGGCTTCGTTGTAACGGGGCGGCGGCTCGGTAAAGTGCTGTTCGGGATGAATCTCCTTGAAGCGCAGCGTTTCACCTTCAGAGACGGCAGGCAACTTGTGCTTCAGGTCCTCGTCCTCTTCGTCCTTCTGGTCTTTGCCTTCTTCGTAAACTTTCAGGAACCCGTCGAATTTGAGAACGCTGCCGGTGGCACGGAACAGATAATCCGTCTTGCTCTTTCCCGTTGCGGCGATGTCGATGGTGGTCTGGTCAAACAGCGCCGGCATCATTTGCGAAGCAATGAAGCGCATCCATATAAGACGGTATAGCTTCAGCTCGTCCTCGGCGAGATATTTCTCGAGCGATTCAGGGGTGCGCAGCACAGAACTGGGGCGAATGGCTTCGTGCGCGTCCTGCGCATCCTTCTTGGTCTTATAGATGTTGGGCGACGCGGGCAGATAATTTTGGCCGTAACGTTCGGAGACGAAGCCACGCACCTCGGCCAAGGCATCTTCGGAGACGCGGGTGGAATCGGTACGCATATAGGTGATCAAACCCACCGAACCCTCCTTGCCGATTTCCTTACCTTCATACAGCCCTTGCGCCAGCATCATCGTTCGTTTGACGCTGAAGCGCAGCTTACGGGACGATTCCTGCTGCAGCGTAGAAGTAATGAATGGCGGTACCGGGTGGCGGCGCTTCTCGCGCGTCGCAACCGAGCGAACTATATAGGATGCGTCGTCCAGGTCTTCGACGATGCTGTCCGCGGAAGCCGCATCCCGGATCTGCGGCGTCTCGTCCGCTCGCTTGTTCAGCCGCGCGGTGAGAACCGGTGGTTTCTTGGCGTTTAGCGAAACGTCGATGGTCCAGTATTCCTGTTTCTCAAATGCGCGGATCTCGCGCTCCCGCTCGACAATCAGCCGCAGCGCGACCGTTTGCACGCGCCCAGCCGATAATCCACGCCGCACCTTGTCCCAAAGCAGCGGCGAGATCTTGTAGCCCACCAGCCGGTCCAGAACGCGGCGCGCCTGCTGTGCCTCAACCAGGTTTACGTTCACTGCCAGCGGACGGTCGAACGCCTTCTTCACCGCGTTGGCGGTGATTTCGTTGAACATCACCCGGAATATAGCCGGTTTCCCCGCCTTCTTCGGCTCCAACTCCTCTTTCAGATGCCAGCAGATGGCTTCGCCTTCGCGATCCGGGTCAGCCGCCAAATAGATGGAGTCTACGCCTTTGGCCGCCTGCTTCAGCTCTGCAATGAGCTTCTTCTTGCCTTCGATCACCTCGTATTTAGGGGTGAAATCGCGCTCGACGTCAACCGCCAAGTCCTTCTTTGGCAAGTCCTTAACGTGGCCCAACGAGGCCATGACGATAAACTGCTTGCCTAAATACTTGCCGATAGTCTTCGCCTTCGCCGGAGATTCAACGATGACGAGTGATTTAGCCATACCGTACTCTAGTTAACCTAAACAATTGGATTCCGCGCTGTCTGGAAAAGTGGCTCGGAGAACGCTACCCTTTTACCACACCTTGACGAAATTCTTCCCGGGTAGTTGCCGGACCAGGCCGGACATCTCCAAGTCGAACAGTGCGCCGATCAACTCAGATGACGAGACTCCTTCAAAAGATTCGAGCAATTTGTCAAGTTGTTGCGGTACATCAACTTGCAAGCTATTCAGCAAGCGGCGCGCGAGCGCCTTCAGAGGCTCCTCGGCGGTTCCGGGAGCTGGATCGGGCGGCGAAATGCCATCCAAAAGAACTTTCTGCTGCGCTTTGAGCACCAAATCCCGGCGAACCGCGGCCGGGAGTTCATTGGTTACGTCCGTCCATTCCTGGACCAACTTGGCTCCCTGCTTGATGAGAAGATTGGGTCCCCAGCTCATCTTGGAGGTGATGTTTCCAGGCACAGCGAACACTTCCCGGCCCTGATCCATGGCCAGCTTCGCCGTGATCGCGGAGCCGCTGTGCTGCGCGCCTTCGACGATCACCACGCCCAGGGAGACTCCGCTCACGATCCGATTGCGAATCGGAAAGTTTTGCGGGTAAGCCGGCGCCCCGAGCGGAAATTCCGAAATAAGCAGGCCGCGCCGGCCGATTTCCTCATAGAGCTTCCGGTTCTCGACCGGATAGAGAACATCGACTCCGCATCCCAGCACAGCCACGGTGTCCCCATCTTCGGCCAGGGTAGCCCTATGCGCCGCGGTATCGATGCCACGCGCCATGCCGCTGATCACTGTCAGACCGGCTTTAGCGAGATCTGCACTGAGGCGCTCGGTGGCAGCGAGGCCATAGGGCGTGGGCCGGCGCGTACCCACCACCGCGATGGCTGCGGTCGAGAGAAGTTCCGTGCGGCCCACTCCGAACAGCAACAGGGGAGGGTCGAAGATCTCACGCAATCGCTGCGGATAGCAAGCGTCGTGGATGGTGATCAACTGGGCGCCAACATCCAGCAGCTTCTGCTGCTGTTCGACCGCATCATCGAACGAGTAGCCGCTTGCCAGATTGCGCGCTTGCGCAGGGCTGAGGCCCGCCGCCTCCAGTTCAGACGGCGAGGCGCGAAAGATCGCCGACGGCGACTTGAAGCGTTCCAGAAGCCGAAGTGTGCTCAGAGTCCCCACCCCGGGTACCATCCGCAAGGCGAGCCAGTGCAGAGTTTCTTCTTGCGTGAGAGCCCCTTGAGCAAGAGCAAAGACCGGCATGTGGAATACGTGGCGTGCGCCGGGTCGAGTTCTCAGCAAACCGAAGGAACCGGAACGCGGCTCAGACGGAAAGAGATTCTACGGCTGTGATTTCGGCCAGCGGCTCCGAGGGTGGCAACCATCGAGCAAGGGCCTTGTCTAGCGCTTCTTTGCTGACCGGCTTAGGGACATAATCGTCCATACCCGCGGCGATGCACCTTTCGCGCTCGCCGGCAAGTGCGTTGGCTGTGACAGCGACAATGGTGATCCGCGAAACCGGCGCAGCAAGTTGACGAATAGCCTTCGTGGCTTGGAATCCGTCCATCACAGGCATCTGGCAATCCATCAGGACCAGGTCATAGGTTCGGCCTTGAACCATTTTTACCGCTTCTGCACCGTTTTGCGCCAGATCCACCGCGTACCCTAATCGGCCAAGCAAGTGCATCGCGACCTTCTGGTTGATCGGATTATCTTCGGCGAGCAGCAGCCGGCCTCGGCGCCGTGGACTCTGAAACACCGAACTTACCGGTTCATGGATCAACGGTAATGAAGGTTCGGCAGCTTCGACTGTACAGAGGTCAATCGTGAACCAGAATGTACTGCCCCGCCCCACTTCGCTTTCCACGCCGATGGCGCCGCCCATCATCTCAGCGAGGCGTTTGGAGATCGCAAGACCCAGACCGGTCCCGCCATACTTACGAGTAGTAGAACTGTCAGCTTGTGTGAAGCTGCGGAACAGGCGGCTCAGCGCCTCTGGGGAAATCCCAATCCCCGTATCAGTCACTGTGAACCGTAACATGGCGCGGCCAGGAGTCTCCTGCGGATCCGGTGAAATGCGCAGAACGATAACGCCAGATTCGGTGAACTTCACGGCGTTCGAGAGTAGATTCAATAAGATCTGTTTCAGGCGAACCGGGTCGCCTAGCATCATGCCGGGCAATCCTTCGTCAAAGACGATACGAAGCGTTATTGATTTGCGATGAGCTGCGTCCGCCACCAGCCCGGCCGAATCTCTTACTATGTCGCGTAGCCTGAATTCGGTGCTCTCAAGCTTCAACTTGCCTGCTTCGATCTTCGAAAAATCGAGGATATCGTTGATGATCGCTAGCAGGCAGTCGCCGGAATCTTTTATGGTTTTCAGATAATCGCGCTGTTCAGGGCCGAGCGCCGTCTCCAGCAGCAGGCTGGTCATGCCGATCACGCCGTTCATGGGTGTGCGGATCTCGTGGCTCATCACCGCAAGAAACTCACTTTTCGCGCGATTGGCGTGCTCGGCTTCCGCTTTCAGCAACTCCTGCTCGGCAAGCCTGCGATCGAGTTCCTGAGTACGCTCGGCAACCAGCCGCTCCAGTTTGCGCTGCCTCGAAACCAATGTATTTACGCGCCAACGCCAAATGAAGACGACCAGAGACAGCAATGCCGCGCTCAGCGTGAGCACAAAACTTCCGCTTCGCCACCAGGGTGGAACAATCCGGAATGACAAGCTTTCGACCGGCGAGGTGCGCCCCGTGCTGGTGTCCACTGCCATCGCTTCGAACCGGTAATCTTGGGGTGAAAGGCGCGCGTACCGGATCTCGCGGGCTGCGGTTTCGATCCAGTCGTTTTCCATGCCCACCAGACGGTAGCGGAATCGGATCGCCTTCTCATCCCGGAAGGTCAAAGATGCTAACCCGATGGTCAACGGCTCACTGCTGAACTTCAGAGCGCTCCCTGGAGTCACCTCCTTCGAACCAAACTTCGCCCATACCAGGACCGGCTTTGGAGGTGGCGGCGAAGTGAAGGCGCCGGGGGTCAGAAAGTGGGACAAACCTCCGCCGGTGCCAATCCAGACGCTTCCATCGAAATCCTCGAAAAAACACTTTCCCGACGTATCGTTCCAGACCAATCCGCTGTCCTGCGTGTAGCGGCGCCAGTCATGCCCATCGAATACGTTGACGCCGTTGTCTTCTCCCAACCACACCCAGCCGCGGTGATCGGCTCCGAGAAACGCAATCAGATCGGATGCCAGCACCGGTCTTGCAAAATGATCGATGCCCACTACCCGGTCCCCGGCGAGGCGAAGACGAACCACACCTGCAAAACCACCGTCGATCCACGCGTTACCGGCTCGATCAATTGTCAAATCATTCAACTGGCCTCCCAGTTGCTTTGCGTCGATCGCGTTACGTTTCCATCCCGCATCGTCGAGAGTATATAGCGCATCGCCGGACTCGACCCACACCCGCCCGTCCGGGGACCGCCCCACGTCATAAACCCTTTCGTGCGGCACGATGGCGTCTTCAATCTCCCGGAAGCGCCGCCCCGACCGTTCTCCCTCGTTGACGAATAAGCCATGTGCCGTCGCGATCCATACCCGGTCCCGCGAGTCAACCAGCACTCGATACACATCGCTAAAGTTGAACTGCTTGGCTCTGAGCGTTACGCTGTCGATCTGAATGACGCGCCCGACGCCGGTACCCACCCAAAGAAACCCGTCCTTCGATTCAGCGATCCCTTGCGCACGGTCGGTTTCAATACCGGGAGCCACCCACGGTTGCAACCGCTTGCTTCCCGGCGGCATGAATGTTATACCGTGCTCATCGCAGACCCAAAGCCGTCCCGAGCGGTCGCGAAGCACACTCCACACCACGTCGTTCCGAAGCCCGTTGGCAGTGGTCCAGTGCTCCCACTGGCCGTAGCCCAGCCACTTGCGAAGCCCGTGTCCCAGCAGCCCGAGCCACACCGAACCTTCCTTGTCCACCAGGATCGTCGAGATTGTCTCGGAGTTCAGGCCGTTCTCCTCAGTGAAAACCTGCCAGCGTCCGTTGTCGTATCTCGCAAGCTCCGTGTCCAGGCTTGCCAGAATGCGCCCGCGGCGATCTTCAGCGAGACTCAGATACATTCGGCCCACACGTTGATGCGGCAGGTCGCGGCTCTCGAACCGGGAACCGCCTGGACGCAGGACCGCCACATGCGAGGGTCCGCGCACCCAAAGCTCGCCATGGGTGTCCATTAGAAGGTGTGTCCAGGAATCTTCCGGCAAACCATCCTGAATTCCCCATTTCTTGAAGCGCTCCTTCGCGTACTCGCACAATCCTTCGCCACAGCCGAAGACAAAGGAGCCGTCCGCATTGGACAGAACACTGTTTACGGCGCTCTCCGGTTTATCAGATGGACGCTCGGACACCAGCGGCCGGCATTCCCATCCCGGGCCACCTGCGCCCGAAGCCACCACCAGCAGACCGAACTGAGTCACCGCCAGAACTTCTCCGTTGGTTCGAGAAGAAAGAGTCGAGCCTAACGGAATGTCGAGGTTTTGTTCCTTGTACTGCACGTTGCGGAAGCGCCCATCTTCCGCCAGGTAGAAGAGCCCTTCGGTCGTGCCGACCCACAGCCGTCCGGCGCCATCCTCCGCCAGCGCATTTACGAAGGTACCCGCCAGACCGTCCGTTCGTCCAAATTCGAGGAACCGAGAGCCGTCATAGCGGAATAGCCCGTTTTGCGTACCCATCCACAGGAATCCGGCACGATCCTGCAGCATGCAAAGAACGTTTAGATTCCCCAACCCATCGGAATAATCTTTGAAGGTGTATCTCTGAGCAAAAGCGGGTATAGACAGCAACAGGCAAAGCAATCCCGGGTACACCCCGGAAAATCTGCGCTGTGCAAGCAGGCTCACGCTAATTGCTTATCGGCCTTAGCCGCAAGCATCTTTATAGCCTCAGCGCTTCAGTGCGAACGCCAGCGCGCTCCAAACCGCGTTCACTGAGCAGACCTTATAATCCACTAGCCCGAGATCGATGCCGTACTCGCGAACCAGGTTCTCTGTGACCGCACCTCGCGCGGCCGAACCGCCTTTGCGCCACAGCACCCACAGTTTGGTCTCACCCGCCCTGTCGCGCATGTCCGAAAGGCGCTGCTTCAGCGAAGCCAAGTCGTGAATAAAACAAAGTGTGACGTTCACTTGCTCGGCGCTTTCATCGCGGAATTCGACATTTTTCGGCAGGTCGCCAATCACTTTCACGCCATCCCGCGGCGCATCGATCAATGCTACGGTCGAGCCTTCCTTGATCCCCAGCTTCTGGGCCGCAGTGCGCCCGGCATAACGATCCATCATCTGAGTGGGCACCACCGGCGCCGCGACGTGCTTCTTCAGTGCTTGCCGCAACCCCGCTCCGAGCGTCTTGCGGGTGCAATAAGTGGCGTCCGGCAATTCCGACCGCACCCTCGCCACCTTGTCCTCGGCGCCATCGCAAAAGACGATGGGAACCGTTCGCGTTGCGCGAGATTGCCGTAGGGCGATTGCGATCTCCCCGCCATGTGACGGCAGGCGCGAAAGGTCGATCACAAACGCATCGGGCGGCGATTCCCGCCACGTGCGCATCAGCCCTGGCCGGAACTCCGGCTCATACTCCACCTGATGCCCGGCAGCCCGCAACAGCTCAATGTACTCGCCAGCTTCGGCCGCCTTCCAGTGCAGCAATCGAATGCGCGGCATTTTTGGAATGTTAGCAGGGATCGATCAGCCGCGGCGGAGCGATCGCTCACCAAGCGCGTTCGAGTACTCGAGAATGTGCGGCTTGCGATTTACTTTCTTCGGCCTGCGCGTTACGACAAAACGAGGACCGAACGGGAAGCAAACCTGCCGCCGTAATTCTGCCCGGTTGCGCTCGCAGGGACCCTGTTTCACAAAGGACTCTTTGGGCAACAGCCTGCTATTGTGTCCAGGTTGCCGACCAGAACAAAACCGCTGGGCGGCGGACGCTCACGCGCTGGCGGTGACCGATAGGTGAGAGCTAGATAGAGTAGCGGGTCACAAGGAGTTCCTTATGACCCGACTTCGCAAAGTGATGCTGGAGGAACTCCAGCGTCGCAACTTCTCTTCTGAAACTATACGCGGCTATCTCGGCGCTGTCGAGCGGTTCGCAAAATACTTCGGTAAGCGGCCCGATCGACTCGGCCCTGATCACATTCGACAGTGGCAAGCCCATCTGCTGCACGAACGAAAGCAGCTTGCGATTTCTGGAACCTCTGATCGTCTCTATACCCGCAAACGAAAAAAATGAGCCGGCCCACCCTGGAGATGGCCGATCTCGTTCGCGCACAGGGCGACCGCTTTCTCGACAGATACCGGTCAAGCTTCAGTTTTCAACAACTGAAAGCATTCTGCGCCATCCGGAACTGCCGCACGGCAGCGCTGGGCGGCCATCTTGACTCGTGCTCCCGATGCGGTTATCAGGCCATTTCCTATAATTCATGCCGTGATCGGCATTGCCCCAAGTGCCAGACACAAGCACGCCAGCGTTGGGTGTCGGCCCAGGCGGACTTCTTCTTGCCCATTAGCGTTCTGCGGAAGGTCTTTCGCGGCAAGTTCATCGCCGGATTGAAGCGGCTCCGTCAACTCGGCAAACTGTGCCGCAGTGGACCAGCGGCCCTCTTTGCCGATCCGAAACAGTTTGCGAAGCTGCTCCGGCGACTGCATCTGCGGCGCTGGGTGGTTTACGCCAAAGCTCCTTTCGGCGGCCAGCTGCGGGTGCTGCGATATCTCGGCCGCTATACGCATCGCGTCGCCATCTCCAATCACCGCTTGCTCGCTTTTGATGGAGAGCGGGTCAGCTTTCAGTGGAAGGACTATGCGCACGGCAGCACACAGAAGGTCATGACGCTCGCCGCCACGGAGTTTCTGCGCCGCTTCTTCCTCCATATCTTGCCGAAGGGCTTTGTCCGCATCCGCTCTTTCGGCTTTCTGGCGAATCGCTTTCGCACTCAGTCGCTGGTGCTGTGCCGGCAACTGCTGGCCGTTTCACCACCAGAGCTCACGGCAAATCGCGAACAGGCTGCTAACTGGCATTGCCCTCGTTGCGGGGCACGTATGGAAGTACGACAGTCATTCACAGCAGCGGAGCTTCTCCGGCGGTGTCCTATCCTCGATTCTTCTTAACGCCACAGACCATCTGCGACCACACGGTGTGCTCCCGGTACGCTCACGCGCTCGTGTGCCTGCACACCACATTTGCCCTTTCTAGCCGCACGATGAACCACATTTTCAAGCTTGCCCAGCTCCGAAAACCTGCCACTTGGCATCGCATCCGAACTCTCGGCGAAAACCCAATCTGCTTTCCAGCGTCCCGTCAGGGTTCTTTCTCCATAGCCGCGTCGCCGTACCCACCAGTGGCCTCCTTCTAGTCTGCTTATCGAAAATCCCTCGGTCCGGGACATTTGGCTCGGGTGAAGTAAGTCCGCCTCCGGTCCGATCAAGCCTAGCGACGACACTGGAGCTGAGCTAAGTGGCCGGGCAGGCCTAACGGTACCGACGTGGGGCACAACCATCTGGATCTGCCCGAAGCCGACGCTGTCTCTCTTCACGTACGCGGGCAATTGGCCGTCCGGACGCTGCAGCGCGAAGAAAGCCATGTGATTGTTGCGCGCCGCGATCTTGGATCGATGGCAGCTTCCGATGAAATGTAAGGACTGAGCGCCGCATAGGTTAACCTCTCGTGTGGGCCGCACTCCTGCCAAACGCCCTCATACGTGCTGCCTTCCCACAGCACAGGATGCTCACACGCAGGCAGCGGCCGGATATTGCGCGCGAGTACGCGCACGGCAGCATCCCATGTATGTTGCCAGGGGGAAAGGTTGTCTGAGACAAAAGCCGCTCCGGCGGTGGCGGATACAGCGCGCGTAAGAAAGAACCTGCGGCTTTGAGCCCTGCGGCGAATACTCGCGCTCATTGAGGCTAATCGTAGCGGAGTGCGGCGACGGGGTCGATGCGCGAAGCGCGGCGCGCGGGCAGGAAACCGGCGAAGAGCGTAGTGGCGGAGATGATGGAAAGCGCGACGGCGATGGCCAGGGGATCGGCGGGTGTGATGCCGAAGAGGCGATGGGCGATCAACCGGCCGGAGGCTAGCCCGGCGGGAAGGCCGATGGCGACACCGGCGACGAGCATCCATAGAGTTTCGCGCACGACCATCCACAGCACCGATGAACCGGAAGCGCCAAGGGCCATGCGAATGCCGATCTCACTGATGCGGCGGCTCATGGCGTACGATATTACGCCATAGAGACCGATGGCGGCCATCAGCAGAGCAAGGGCGCCGAAGAAAGCGGAGAGCTCGGCGATCAGGCGTTGGGTGACGAGGCGGCGGTCAATCTGCTCATTGAGGGTTCGGATATTCAGGATCGGTAGTGAGGGATTGATTTGACGGATGGCACGGCGCACGCCGGCAGCGAGCGTGGTCGGGTCGCTCGAGGAGGCAATCAGGAAGGTCACGTTTTGAACGGTCCCAATGGGGTGGAAAACATTCGGATAGAAGCGCGGCCTGATTCTTTCATCGACGTTGTGTTCCTTGGCGTCGCCTACGATGCCGATGATCTGGTAAGTTTCGCGGGTGGTCGGATACTCATCGGTGATGTGATTGCCGATGGGATTGGAATCGGGGAAGTAGAATCGAGCGAAGGCGCTGTTGATGACGCAGACTTGGGCGCGGTGTGCGGCGTCGGTAGAGTCGATTTCGCGGCCACGAAGCAGCGGGATGCCGAGCGTTTTGAAATAGTCGGGTCCCACCAGGCTCCAGCGGGAATGAAGATCGTCGGGGTTGCGACGCGAAGAGCCTTCGAACGAGATGAGGTCACCGGCATCGCCGTCGAAGAGGCCGTCCGGGGATAGCGAAACAGAGCGAACACCCGAGACCCCGCGCAGGCTTGCGAGCAACTGCTGGTAGAGCGCAGGCACCGTGGCGGGCTTGTAGCCGGCGGTCACGGGATCGACTTCCACCATCAGGATGCGATCGCGGTTGAAGCCGAGATTCTGGATGAGCATGTTGTGTAGGCTGCGAATGAAAAGCGCGGCGCCGAACAGCAGCAGGAGCGATAGCGAGACCTGCGCGATCACGAGGACGCGAGCGGTTTTGACTCTGCCGTGGCCGCCGATTGAACCGCGCGCGTGGGCGGCTAAGGTTTGATTCACATCAACCTGAGTGGTACGAAGAGCGGGAGCCAGCCCGAAGGCGATTCCAGTGGCAAGCGAAACGATTGCTGTGAAAGCGAAGACGGTGAGATCGGGATGGAGATCGATATCGACGGTCGAAGTTCCACTCGCGACGAGTGCGATCAGCAGCGTGGTTCCCCACATCGCCAGCAGGCTTCCGGCTATTCCGCCGAGCAGGGCAAGCAAAAGACTTTCGGTGAGGACCTGGCGGACGAGACGGGAACGGCCTGCTCCCAGCGCGACTCGTACACCGAATTCGCGCTGGCGTCCGGTAGCACGCGCAAGCATGAGATTCGCGATGTTGGCGCAGGCGATCAGGAGGACGAATCCGACCATAGCCATCAATAGAAGGAGCGGATCGGAGAATTCGTCGCGCAACTCGGACGCACCGAGAGAACCTTTTTGCAACTTGATGTGCTGATTGAGCATGACCTGGCGTTCCTCTTGGGTGGGGAGCGCGGCTGCCCATGTGCGAATGATGTGCTGGAACTCGACGTTTATACCGCTTTGCGCTTGCTGAATCGACATGCCGGGCGCGAGGCGGCCCATGACTTGAAGCCACAGCGTGTCTTGAGGAGTCAAGTAGTCACGCCCCGGGAGTAACCGCTGCTGCATGGTCATGGGAATCCATAGGTCGGGGCTGGAGCCGACCAGAATTCCGTGGAATGCGGGAGGCGCGACGCCGATGATTTGCAAGTTGGCGCCGCCGACACGGATGTTACTTCCGATGACGGCAGGATCGGCGGCGAAGGCGCGCTGCCAAAAACCATAAGAGATGACGGCGACAGGACTCGCGCCGCGGGTTTTGTCTTCTTCCGGGGTGAAAGCGCGACCTAGCGTTGGCTGCACTCCGAGAACACGGAAGAACTCGCCCGATACTAATTGAGTTCGAGCTTTGATGGAGGACGTTGCGCGGCCGCTGGGGATGGAAGCATCCAGTTCGCTGGGAGAACTCTCTGCGGCGAAAAGGCCCGCCAAAACATGATCATCGGTGCGGAGCTGTTCGAATTCTTTATAGGCAAGCAGTTCGCGGGCGCCGCGCTCGCGCGTTTCGGTCTCAATACCGGACGCGGCGGGATCGGTGAGGAGGACTAATCGGCCTGGATTAGCGACCGGCAGCATGCGCAACATCACAGCGTTGATGAAGCTAAAGATGGCGGTATTGGCACCGATGCCGAGGGCCAAAGACAACACCGCTATAAATAGGAACCCAGGATTTTTCGTCAGAGTGCGAATGGTATAGCGAAGATCTTGCAGCAGGGCATCCATGGTGGGAAGGTTTAGCACGCGGATTGCCAGGGATCTGATCCTACCTAGAATAAGTTCGGGTATGGAGATGTCCCGAATCCGGAATCAGTGTGTCGCAATTGCAAACAAGCCTGAAGGTTTGAAATGTCACGATAATCGTACTACTACGTCTACGGGGTATGTTGCTCAGGGTCAGATTTTTCCAATTAACTTCGTTGTTGTTGGGCAGATGCTTACTGATCGCTCTAGCTTTCGCCGCGTTGCCTGCCTTTGCCCAGTTTCGCGCTTCCATCCGCGGCACGGTGACTGACCCTTCAGGTCGGGCGGTTTCCGGCGCAACCGTAACTCTGGAGAACACGGGCACCGGTCAAAAGCTGGTGTCGACATCCGACAGCAACGGTATTTACCAATTCAACGCGCTGGCGGAGGCGCCCTACCGGCTTACTGCGGAGGCGCCAGGATTTCAGACCAAAGTGCTGGAGCACGTAGCAATCATTCCGGAACAGCCGAATACGCTTGATTTGCAAATGGAAGTAGGGCAAGTCCAGCAGACGGTTACGGTCTCGGGAACGACAGAGGCGCTGGATACGGAAACGGCTTCCTTGAGCGGAACCATCACCAGTAACCAGATCCAGAACATGCCGTCGTTCGGGCGAGACGTTATGCAACTGGTTCAGTTAGCGCCGGGAATGACGGGCGACGGCGCGCAGGGCGCTGGCGGCGGCGGCGAGAACCTTCCCGGAACCCAGGGGCCCGGCGCAACTGGAGGAACCGCAGGCATTTTTCAGACGGAAAATGGCCCGCAAGCTCTAGCCGTTGGCCAGCAGTATGAGCAAAACAGCATTTCGATCGACGGGATCAGCACCACTAGCGCCGTCTGGGGCGGCACCACCATCGTCACGCCGTCGGAGGACTCGGTGGAGAGCGTGAAGGTTGTCTCGAATTCCTATGATGCGGAAAATGCGCGCTTCAGCGGCGCCCAAATTCAGGTCACCTCGAAGAGCGGCACTAACGACTTTCACGGAAGCTTCTTTTTCACCGGTCACCGCCCGGGCCTGAACGCGTACCAACGCTTCAACGGCGAGGGGAATGCGGTGTTAAAAGACGAAAACCGGTTTAATCAACTGGGCGGCGGCATTGGCGGCCCGATCTGGAAGAACAAAATCTTCTTCTTTTTCAACGTCGAGACGATAAACGAGCCCCCCTCCGGCGTCACCTCTACCGGGTGGTACGACACCCCTGCGTTCGACGCGTTAGCCCGCCCCGGGAGCATCGCTGCGACGTATCTCTCATTTCCCGGCAACAGTGTCATCAATTCAGGCACCAATCCCGCCACCTGTGCGGATATCGGCCTGGTCCAAAACGTAAATTGTAGGGCTGTTCCGGGGGGCCTGAATCTTGGCTCTCCTTTGACGACACCGTTGGGCACGCAAGATCTCACTTGGACGAGCCCCACGAGCCCCGGCATCGGCAGCGGCCTGAGTAACGTGGCTGACATCGCGAATTACACCACCGTGACCCCGACCACCACCTCGAAATACCAGTACAATGGCCGGCTGGATTGGAATCTCACGCAGCTCGACCACATCGCCTTCGCCATCTACTGGGTTCCACAAAATTCTACGACCCTGAACGGCCCGGCTCGCGGATATAACTTGTTCCATAGCGACCAAGTCAACCAAGCCTACTCCATAGTCTGGAATCACACGATCTCAGCGAGTTTCCTCAATGAATTCCGCGCGAATCTCGCGGGATGGAACTGGAATCAGATCACGTCCAACCCGCAGCAGCCGGTTGGCCTTCCCGAGGACTATATCGAAAATATCGGGAGCATCACGGTACAGCCTTTTGGCTCACCGATCGGCAGCATCTACAACCAGAGAACCGGGACGATCAAGGACGTCGCTACCAAGATTGAAGGACGACATAGCGTTAAATTCGGCGGTGATGTTACACGCCTCTTTTACCTCAGCGAATGTACGGGTTGCGGCGTGCCCAGTTACCGCTTCTTCAACTTGTGGGACTTCCTCAATGACGCGCCGCACCAGGAAAATGGAGGATTTGATCCTAGAACGGGCGATCCGACTATCGAGAAACAAGACGACCGCCAAGATCTATGGGGCTTGTTTGTTCAGGACGACTTCAAAGTCCGAAAGAACCTGACCCTTAACCTGGGAGTGCGCTGGTCCTACTTCGGCCCGCTCTATACCCCGCAGAACAATTTGTATGTGGCTACCCCGGGCTCAGGGGCGAACTTCTTGACCGACCTGACAGTTCAACGGCAGAATGCCTGGAAGTCGCAGCACGATAACTTCGGACCCGAGATCGGTTTTGCCTGGAGCCCGGAGTTATTCAAAGACAAGCTGGTGCTTCGCGGGGGTTATGGCTTGAACTACAACCAGAATGAAATCGCTATTTCAGCAAACGCGAACACGAATCCCGGGTTGGCAGTTTTCCCAACTTTCCTCGAGTCCACGCCGACATCGCCTAATCCCGGCATCATCTACGCCACGTCCTCAAATCTCCACTCACTTACTGGTTATCCGGCGAATCCGAATGCGATTGTGGCATTTGGCCCGAACGGACTTCCGACGACAGGCTCAGTCAATGTCACCATTTTCAACCCCACCGTTCCCACGATGCGTGTGCATCATTATTCGCTGGATGCACAATACGATCTGGGTCATAACTGGATAGCCATGTTGAGTTACAACGGCAGCGCATCGCGCCACCTCTATTTCAACCAGAACCCGAATGCTTACGGGGCCTCTTTGGGCTACCCTCTGAACCCGCTGGTCGGCGGCGGAAACTACTGGGCTAATTCGGGCTACGGGAACTATAACGCCATGATTGCGGATTTGAAACATCAGTTCTCGCAGCAATTCATGGGCGAGACTTCATTTACTTGGTCCAGGTGCATGGATACCGCCTCGGGCCCGTACTTTGAGCAACCTTACCCTTACAACCTCAACTTAGATTACGGACGATGCGACTATAACATCAGCAAGGCGTTCAAGCTTTTTGGAACGTGGCAGCCGGTCTTCTTCCGCGGCAATAGGAATTGGCTGGAAAAGATTGTCGGCGGCTGGTCGCTCGGCGGCATGTTGAATATTCACTCGGGATTCCCATGGAGTCCTGTGGCAAGTGTCGTTGGCGGAAGCCTGTATTGCGGAACCTGTGGCTATACTACGCTGTTCCCTGCCGCGTATGAAGGCGGCGCGGGCACCAGCACGAGCAACGATCAGTTCAAGACTGGTTCGAACTATCCGAACGGCGGCACTGCATACTTCGCGGTGCCGACCTACACTCCTTACATGGGCACCGCCTACGGATCCGCACTGCCTCAAGCCCCCGGTGTCTCACGCAACTCACTCACCGGTCCCGATTATAGAGACGTGGATTTGACGCTGGTCAAGGGCTTTGGCCTGCCGAAGGCGCCGATACTCGGCGAGAACGCCAGGATTGAGTTCCGAATTGATGCCTACAACGTATTCAATCTTCTGAACTTCAGCCCAGCCGACATTTCGACCAACATCGCCGCCTCAAATTTCGGCGCGGACACAGGCGCTCTTGCCGGGCGCGTTGTTACGATGGGCGCACGGTTTGTGTTCTAAGACTGTATTGCGCGCGAGAATCGGTGCGACTCGTGTTTCCGGAAATCGACCGTGTTCTGGCGTCGAAACGACCGAAACCTGCGCACCGGCGTTGTGTCCGTCATCGAATTGCAGGGCCGTTTCACGTTTTAGGAGATCATCGGGCAGCCAAGGCCACGTGATATAAATAGATGCGGGACGACCGGCCGTAAACCACGGCGGTTGTAGCCGCGTCCAATGAGCGGGTGGACTCGCCGCCCGATTCTGACAATTTCTTGGCCGCCGTGAGTCGCAACAAAACAAGCTTCTCCCGCCGCGAATTCGTATTCTCGGCGATGGGCGCGAGCTTGTCAGCTTCGAGCCTGTTTGCGGCGAAAGTGGCTCCCCCGCTGGTTCCGGGGCCGGTGAAAGCGGATGAGCGGCGATTTCTCGAAGAGTACGCCAGGCGATGCTTCCTCTATTTCTGGGAACAGAGCGATCCGCACACGGGTGTGGTGCTGGATCGCGCGCGGAACGATGGCGCACCGGTCAGCAACAACGTCGGCAGTGCGGCGGCAACCGGCTTCGGGTTGACCGCGTTATGCATTGGAGCGAGCCATGGCTGGGTGTCGAAAGAGCAGGCGCGAGCGCGGGTTCTCACGACCTTGCGCTACTTCTGGGGACACGCTTTTCACGATCACGGCTGGTACTACCACTTCATGGACGCCAGCACCGGGGCGCGCAGGATGGCGTCAGAGATTTCGAGCGTGGACACCTCATGGCTTTTGTGCGGCGTGCTTACGGCGGCCGGATTTTTCGACCGGGACCGCGAGATTCAGACTCTGGCCAAACAGATCTTCGAGCGCGTGGAATTCGACTGGATGCTGGCCGGCAACCGGCTGCTGCTATCGCACGGCGTGAGGCCGGGATCGGGATTTATCGATCTGCGATGGAGCTATTACTGCGAAGCCTCGGCACTATATCTGCTGGCAATCGGGGCCGGGCGGCATTCCATTTCCCCAGATAGCTGGTACGCGTGGGTGCGGCCAGAAGTGCATTACGCGGGATGGAGCTTCGTCAGCGGTGGACCACTGTTCACGCACCAGTATTCGCACGCGTGGGTGGATTTCCGGCACCAGGCGGATGGCGAGCAATCGGCCTTGAACTATTTCCAAAACTCGATCATTGCGACCTACGCGCACCGGGATTTTTGTATCAGCTTGCAATCGACGTATTCCGATTACGGGCCGAATATGTGGGGGATCACGGTGTCGGACAGCCCGTCGGGGTACGTGTCGTGGGGGGGCCCGCCGTACGACGGACCTATCAATGGCACGCTGGTGCCGTGTGCGGCTGCCGGATCGCTGATGTTTGCGCCGGAGATCTGCTTGCCCGTATTGCGCGAGATGCTGAGCGTCTACGGCGACAAGATTTACCGGCGCTATGGATTCACCGACGCGTTCAACCCGAACTGGCGGGACAAGAAGCTGTGGGTGAATCAAGATGTGATCGGAATCGACCTTGGCATTTCGCTGCTGAGCATCGAGAATCTGCTCACCGGGAACGTGTGGCGCTGGTTCATGAAGAACCCGTACATCCGGAGCGGCATGGAGCGCGTGGGATTCCGGCTATCGACGCCGGGGATCGGGATGAAAGAAACGCATACGGGCGCGAGACGGATTTAGCGTTCTTGCGCGAGCAGTTGCCGGGCTGCCGGCACTCATTGAGCAGATAAAATCTCCTGGCGCCGCGCGATCCAGGCGCGCCGCAACAATATTTTCGAAGCCATTTCGTCTAAACCAGTAGAGGGATGAAGTGCTGGCGATGACGCGGGACCGGGCGGAGCAAGACCAGCGCCTTTCGTGGGCTTTCGAGAGCGAGAGGGGGCGCTTGCTCGCGTTCATCCGTAGACGCATTCCGGATGAAATCGACGCTGAAGATCTGTTGCAAGACGTGTTCTTTGAGCTGGTGGAAACCTACCGGATGATGAAGCCGGTGGCGCACGCCGGAGCATGGATGATGCAGGTGGCGAAGAACCGGATCACCGACATGTTCCGCCGCGGAGAAAAAAGAACGGTGGAAGAGGGAGACAGGCGGATGCTCGAAGATCTGCTTCCCTCCCCCGATGCCGGCCCGGATGCGCTTTTTGCACGACGTGTGTTACTTGCCGAGATTGAAGCCGCGCTGGGCGAGTTGCCTGCCAGCCAGCGCGAGGTGTTTCTGGCCCACGAAATCGACGGGAGGAGCTTCGCGGAAATCTCGACGGAAACGGGAGTGAGCGTCAACACGCTGCTTTCGCGAAAACATTATGCGGTAAAACGTTTGCGAAATCGGTTGCGGGATGTCTACGAGGAATCGGCTTACGAGAGGAGAAACAGATGAGAAGAGTGAGATTTGTTGGACTGCGCTTCGTGCTGTTTGGGATTGTGTGGGTAGGAATTATGGGCCTGCTGGTTTTCGGGCTTTGGAATGCGTTGGCGCCGGCGATCTTCGGTCTTCGCGCGATTAGCTTCTGGCAGGCGTTGGGACTATTGGTTCTGAGCCGGGTGCTGTTCGGCAGATTTGGTTGGGGCCCGTGGATGCGCAAGAGCCGCTTCGTGCGGGGCTGGAAGAGTCTAACTCCGGAGGAGCGCCAACGGTTCCGGCAAGCCATGGGATCGCGCTGTGCGGAACGGTTTGGAGAAGGTGAAGCCGCCAGAGCATCGTGAGCGGCGGCGGTAGAGGTATTCTCGTCTAAGTGATGCGTATTCAAACTTTGAGATTCCTCGCGCTTGCGGCTCTGACGGCCGCGACCCTTTCCGCACAACAGACGGCGGCGAAACCCGAAGACACGGAAGTGTGGGAGCCGGTGCCCAAGGTGGTGACTCCGGGTGCGACCTGCACGGCGCCTCCTTCCGACGCGATTGTGCTGTTCGATGGCAAGAATCTGGACGAGTGGGTGTCGGTGCGTGACAAGTCGCCGGCCAAGTGGACGGTTGCCGACGGCGTGCTGACAGTGGACAAGGCGGGTGGGAACATCGAAACCAAACGAAGCTTCAAGAACTACCAACTTCACATCGAATGGAAGGTTCCCGCGGACATTACCGGTAGCGGGCAAGCGCGCGGCAACAGCGGCGTATTTCTGGCCTCGACGGGGCCGGGTGATGACGGATACGAGTTGCAGGTTCTCGATTCGTACAACAACAAAACATACGTCAATGGCATGGCGGGCAGCTTGTACAAGCAGGCTATTCCGCTGGCCAATCCGTGCCGCAAGCCCGGCGAATGGCAAACGTATGATGTGGTGTGGACGGCGCCCACGTTCAACGATGACGGATCAGTGAAGACTCCGGCGTATGCCACGGTCTTCTTCAACAACGTAGTGGTCGAGAATCACTTCGAGTTGAAGGGCGAGACGCGGTACATCGGCAAGCCGTTCTACAAGAAATACGACAGAGCACCGATTAAGCTGCAGGCGCACGGCGACAAGAGCGAGCCAATCAGTTTCCGGAATATTTGGGTGAGGGAACTCGAATAGGCGATTGTTCGAATTCGAGAAACGCGTTCGCGGGTTCGAACGATTCTCGAAACCGTTCAGGCAGTAAAGCTTTTCAATACGCGCGTTTGCCACTGGTATGCAAACTGCGCGCACTTAGTCATGCGCGATCTTCTGACGCTTGACCTTCGCTTTGTTGTGCGCAGTCTCTCGAAGACGCCAGCTTTTAGCGTGGTGGCGATCCTGACGCTGGCGGTTGGGATTGGGGCGAATACGGCGATTTTCAGCGGCATTCACACGTTGCTGCTGGGGCCGATGCCTTATGCGCATCCGGAGCGGCTGGTGGCGATTTGGGAAGACGCATCCGCGGTTGGCTTTCCGCACAATAACCCGGCGGTGGCGAACTATCTCGATTGGAAGCGTATGAACCACGTGTTTACAGACATGGCCGCGCTGAGATTTCGAGTCAAAAACCTGACCGGAGAGGGGCGGCCGGAGGCAGTATTGGGGCGCGGCGTCACATCGAACTTCTTCGACGTGCTCGGTTCGCGGCCGTTGCTCGGGCGGACGTTTACGGAACAGGAAGACCGCACGGGCGCCAAGGTGGTGGTTATCGGTTACGGCTTATGGCAGCGCAGATTTGGCGGTGCGCGAGACGTCATTGGACGGACTCTCTTGATGGACAAGGAGCCGTATACCGTGATCGGTGTGATGCGCGCGGCTTTCGCGTATCCCGACCGCCGTTATGAATTCTGGGAACCGGCGCATTTTACGCCGAAGGAACTGGCAAACAGGAACAATCATTATCTGGAAGTGGTTGCACGGCTGCGGCCGGGGGTTTCGGTCAAAGCTGCCCGGGCCGACATGAATCGGGTGGCCGCTCAACTCTCTCGAGCTTATCCGGATACAAATACCACGTTGGACGCTGTGGTCGTGCCGCTTCGGACGGAGCTAACGGGCGATACTGGGACGGCATTTGAGCTCTTGCTGATTGCGGCCGGGGTTGTACTGCTGATTGCTTGCGCCAATGTGGCGAATCTGCTACTGATCCGCGGCGCGGAACGGCGGCGCGAGCTAGCGGTCCGAACGGCACTGGGCGCGACCCGGGGACGGATTGTGCGGCAACTTCTGATTGAGAGCTTAGTGCTGACCGGAGCTGGTGCGGTGGCCGGAATCCTGATCGCGTTTGTCGGGACCGCCGGGTTGCAGGCGCTGATACCCGAGGAGCTGGTTACTGCTTCGCCGCTGACGATCAGCACCCCAGTGCTGTGTTTTGCAATTGCGGTGTCATTGATCAGCGGCATCTTATTCGGGCTGTTTCCGGCGGTACAATCTTCGCGGCTGGATGTGCAGGACGCTCTGAAACAAGGCGGCCGCGCGGTGGCGGGCGCGTCGGGTTATGTGCGGAATGCATTTGTGGTCGCACAGATCGCAATGGCGCTCGGGCTTCTCACGGGGGCTGGATTGCTCATCAAAACGCTTGGAAATTTGCGATCTGTCGATGTCGGCTTCCCATCCGACCACTTGCTAACGATGGCAACCAATCCGTCGCCGCAGGTTTACAACACCGATCCCAAGCTGGTCTCGTTTTCGGACCGCGTGATTGAGAAGGTATCGCAGTTGCCAGGCGTGCGAAGCGCCGCATTTGCGTCGGATATACCGTTCAGTTCGATCGGCGACACGAGCAGTTTCGAATTCGAGGGAAGAGCGCACTCGCGAAATGACCAATTCAACGATGCGCTGTATCGAGAGATCAGCACGAATTATCTTCAAACGCTGGGGGCGCGCCTGTTATCGGGCAGGCTGATCGACCGGCGAGACACGCCCAGTTCGCAGCCTGTCCTGGTGATCAACGAAACATTCGCGCGACGTTTTTGGCCGAATAGCAGCCCGCTGGGAACGCATCTCCGCATAGGAGGAGACGGACCGTTCCGAACGGTGGTGGGGGTGATTGCGGACGTCCGAGAACGAGGCTTGCAGCTCGATATGAAACCGGCGGTCTATCTGCCATACACGCAAGTAAAACGGCCGGGAGTGTTTTATTTGCTGGTGCGCACGAAGACCGAGCCGATGGCGGTGGCGGATTCGGTGAGAAATGCGATCTGGTCGGTGGACCCGGAGCAGCCCGTGGCGATGATTCGGACCATGGATGACTACGCCGCGCTGGAGATGCGCGATCTCGCGCATGAGATGAGAGTCTTTACAGTGTTTTCAAGCTTGGCGTTGTTTCTTGCAGCGCTTGGCGTTTATGGCGTGCTGGCGTACGCGGTGGCGCAGAGGCGTAGGGAGATTGGCATTCGCAGGGCGCTTGGCGCAAACACGGCAAACGTGACCAGCCTGATCCTGAGGCAAGGAGTCACGCTTGCCGCCATGGGGCTCGGGATTGGCGCGCTCATTACGGCTGTTTCGACGCGAGCGATGCAAGGGCTTCTGTTTGGCGTGAAGCCGCTTGACCCGATGGCATTCAGCGCGGGCGCCGTGGTGCTGTTGACAGCCGCGTTGCTTGCGTGCGTGATTCCTTCGAGCAGAGCGTCGAGAATCGATCCGGCAGCTATTCTGCGCGAGGAGTAGCACTCCGCGCGGAAGCAGGCTGAGCATTGCTCGCATCTCGCGCTTCGTCAGTTGGATAGTAATCATAGAGGGGAATGTCTATGTTTACGTTCCTACGCCGTAGCCGAGATTCTCTTTCGCAGCAGCTTCATCCAAATCGGCATCCGCGGGTCGGCTTCCCATACGTTGACGGCATGATTACCAACGAGGAACGCGCCGCGCTTGCCTGCTTCGCCAAGTACATCTGGGACCACGGCGCTCGCAGGGACGCACTCATTATCGACGCAGGGTGCTATACCGGAGCTTCAACGCTCGCGCTGGCTGCTGGTCTGAGCGAGTCGCGTGTGCCGGTGAAGGAGCGGCGCGGCCGAATCTGGTGTTACGACCTGTTCCGCACGACGCCTCTCATGAGCGCCAACTATCTGAAGGATTCCGGATTGAAGCCGGGCGACAGCTTCCAGCCTATCTTCGAGAAGAATGTATCGGGTTATCGCGACTACATTATGCTGCATCCGGGAGACATCCAGCAGGCGCCGACGCCTGATGCGCCGATTGCGATTTTATTTGTCGATATCTTGTGGTCCTGGGACTGCGCAAATTTCCTGGGACGGAAATTTTATACGCGACTCGATCCCGGCCGCTCGCTGCTCATCCATCAGGACTTTGTATTCCCGATGTACCCGTGGATCATCCTCGCCATGGGGCAACTCGCTGAGTTTTTCGCTTTTTCTTACAACGTGCGGTATTCGTCTGTGGTGTTCGACGTTCTGCGAACGGTCAGGGAAAGGGACATAGAGGACCCCAGGAATATCGCGCCGGCGCGAGGGCTGGCTATTTACGATGAATTCATAGACAGGTTGGAAGGATGGTGCCGCGGATCGGTAGGATTTAGCAAAGCTATCTATCTGGCATTTCTCAATCGAGTTGAAGACGCTCGGCGCTTGATCGATGAAATCGCTGTCAAGTTTGCGGATGAACCGCTCGTTACACAATATCTAGCCCTGGTAAGAGGCTATTGTGATCTGGTGGAGACGGCTGGCCGGCCAATTCCCCTGGAGCAGGTGGTTGGTGGTTAAACTCGTCTCCGCTACAACGCTGCCCGGCTAGTCAGAACCCGCATGCTTTTATCGGATGCGGGTGCGCCTTACACTGTCTGGTGTCTCGTTTACCGTTTGCGCTGGCCCTTGGCGAGTTTCTTCACTTTTCGCTTGTTCGATCCGCGTGCGACACCGGAACCGCGCTTGGCCTTGGGAGCGGCTTTCTTACGGGCGGCGCGCTTGAGGCGCTTGCGTTCGGCTTTGTCTTCAACGTGCTTGGTGTTCATTCGTCGATTCTGATTCCTGCGTATTTTTCAACAATTTTCTTGAGCCCGTAACCGGGGAAACTTATAGTTAGTTTCGCATCCTCGCCATCGCCCTCACGGCGCAGCACGGTTCCGCGGCCATATTTCGGGTGTTTCACCACGGCGCCGGTTGAAAATCCGGACGCGCGGCGCGGCGGTGCAGAGCGTGGCTGAGGAGGCGTTGGGTTGGTGCGGGATGGCGGCGCCGGCCGCGAAGCAGGCGGCGGAGAAACGGCGGCCGCGGTTGATGGCGGCGGTGCGGCAGGGCCATTGGATGCGGATGGAGGAGCAGGGCGCCGGGTGAAACCGGAGGGCGGCGGCATACCGCGTTCGGCAAAAAACTGCGCGATGTTTTCCACCGAATTGTAAGTGCGGCCGGTGTAAAGCTTGCGCTTCACGGCTTCGCGGACATCATGCTGCTCGGCGTATAAATCGACATCGTCAGAATGCGGCCCGGTAGACGGAGACAGTTTCTCGCGCAGGCTGGGGGGTACTTCGTTCAGAAAGCGCGAGGGTATGGAACGTTCGGGCTGGCTGCCGCCGAATCGCCGCCGGAAGCGCGCCCAAGTGAGATAAAGACGCTTTTGCGCGCGTGTCATGCCGACGTAGCAGAGGCGGCGTTCCTCTTCCATCGAAGCTTCGGAGTTGAACGAGCGGCTGTGCGGAAAGATGCCTTCTTCGAGGCCAGCGATGAAGACATTGGTGAACTCGAGGCCCTTGGCGTTGTGCACGGTGAGCAGCGAGACCGCGGCGTGTTCGTCCACCGAGTCGGCATCGGAAACGAGAGCCGCATGGTCCAGAAACTCAGAAGCTGTTTCGCCCCGCTCTGTCGCTTCCGCGGCGGCGTTCACCAGCTCCTCGATATTGCCCAGGCGGGATTCGGCATCGGGCGAGGCGTCGTTCTTGAGCATGGCTTCGTAACCGGTGCGGAGAAGAATATCGCGCAGCAGTTCGTCGACGGGTTTGCTGTGTGCGGCTTCCGCCAGATCACCGATCAACGCAACGAACGACTTGACGGCCGCTTCGGCGCGCGCCGGAAAATGCTTTTCTTCAAGCAAGCGCGGAAACGCGTTCCAGAGGCTGAGTCCGTGCTCGAGCGCATAGGTCTCTATCTGCTCGGCCGTACCTTTTCCGATACCGCGCGCGGGGGTGTTAATAATGCGCAACAGGCTGATGGAATCTTGCGGGCTCAGCAAGACTTTCAGATAGGCGAGAAGATCTTTGACTTCGGCGCGTTGATAGAAACTGAACCCTCCGACCACCAGATACTTGCGGCCATAGCGCCGGAGCGCTTCTTCAATCTGGCGGGATTGAAAATTAGTGCGATAGAGGACGGCAACCCGTTCGAGCGGACTCTTGGCGAGGATCTTCTCGATGGTGTCGGCGATGAAGAGCGCTTCGTTTTCGTTGTTCGGGGCTTCATAGTAGCCGATTTTTGCGCCGACGCCGGAATTCGTCCACAGCCATTTGCCTTTGCGCTCTTTATTGTTGGCGACCAGGGAGCTGGCGGCTTCCAGAATGTTTTTGGTGGAGCGGTAATTCTCCTCCAGTCGAATGACGGTGGCATCCGGATAGTCGCGCTCGAAATCGAGGATATTGCGGATATCGGCGCCGCGCCAGCCATAGATGGATTGATCTTCATCGCCGACCACGGCGACGTTGTGGCGCATTTCGGTGAGCAACCGCATGAGCTCGTATTGAGTGCGATTGGTGTCCTGATACTCGTCGATCATGACGAATTCATAGCGGCGGTTATACAGATTGCGAAGCGCGCTATCATGCCGCAACAGGCGCACGGACTCAAGCAGCAGGTCATCGAAATCAAGGGCATTGGCTTGAAGCAGGCGCTCTTCGTATACGTCGTAAATTTTTGCGAGGCGCGTCAGGGCAGGATCGGTCGCAGCCTTGTACCAATCGAGCGGGGATTGATTATGGCTCTTGCCGTGACTGATGCGCGAGAGCGCCGCGCGGTATTGCATGAACTTTTCGTCGAGACCGAGCTGCTTGTAGATGGACTTCATCAGCGCGAGCTGATCGTCATCGTCGTAGATAGTGAAGCGGCGAGTGAATCCGTTGCGGATTTCGGAGAGCGAATCGCCATCGCGGCGCAAGAGACGGACGCAGAAGGAATGAAAAGTCGAGAGCGCAGGCGTGGTTGTATTGCTGGCGCCTGCAAGCAGATTGCCGACGCGTTGGCGCATCTCATCCGCGGCCTTATTGGTGAAAGTGACGGCCAGAATGGCTGGTCCGGGGATGTGGTGCGCTTCCATCAGGTGAGCGATGCGGTGGGTGATGACGCGCGTTTTGCCGCTGCCGGCCCCGGCCAGCAGCAGGAGCGGACCTTCGACGTGTGCAACGGCTTCGCGTTGTTGCGGATTTAGGCCTGCAAGGAAATCCATCAGAAGTACGGCAGGGAGGCGTTTTCAGAATAGCATCGCGCGCCGCGCGACGGCTTATGCTGGATGTTCATGCCCGCCAACACTGTTTGGGAGATCTTGAAGAGCAGTCTGGTGGTCTTGTCGGCGCTGTTTCCGATCGTCAATCCGCTAGGAAGCACGCCAATTTTTCTGAGCTTGACGCCGGGATATTCGACCAATGCCCGAGCAATTCTCGCGCGCAAAATTGCACTGAACAGCAACTGGCTTTTGCTGGGCTCTATGCTGATCGGCAGCCACATACTAAATTTTTTTGGGATATCGATTCCGGTGGTGCAGGTGGGCGGCGGATTGGTGGTAATTGCGACCGGTTGGTCGCTGTTGCGGAGCGAACCCGACCAGTCGCCGGTCCACGCCGAGAAAAAGATCAGCAGCCAGGACATCGCAAACCGGGCTTTCTATCCGTTGACTCTGCCATTGACGGTGGGACCCGGATCTATTTCCGTGGCGCTGACGATCGGGGCGAACCAGTCCCCGCACCGGGGCAGCTTGACGCGGTTCATTGCATCTCTCATTGGAACCGCGCTGGTCGCCTTGACGGTGTATTTGAGCTACCGATTTGCCGAGCGCGTGGCGCGCCTGCTTGGGCAGACAGCGATGAATGTGATCGTGCGCCTGACGTCGTTCATTCTGTTGTGTATCGGCGTGCAGATCATGTGGAACGGGGCGCGGGCCCTGTATTCGTCTTTACGCTGAGAGCAAGCGGCGCGTGGTGACAGATCCTTTAGTCTAGAAGGAGTTATCGTTTGGCTATTGAATGCGCTCGCGAATAGCAGTTGTTCTCGCCGCCATGGCGGTGTTGTGCTGGCTGGCGGCTGCTCGTCCAAAGACGAGTTCCGATCCTGTTTTCGCGCAGATCAATTCGATTGTGCAGACGCTGTCGGAGATAACAGGGCTGCCGGAAAAGCATCCCGTGCCTTACGGGCGAATGGACAAGCTGCAACTGCGGCATTTCCTTACAAAACGAATTAAGAAGACGCTGAAGCCGGAAGAGATTCAAGCCGATGAATTGGCGTTGAAGATGTTCGGGCTGGTGCCACAGGATTTCGATCTGCGCAAATCGACGATCGATCTGCTCACCGAGCAGGCGGCGGCGTTCTATGACTACGACAGCAAGAAATTATTCCTGCTGGACGATTCGGGCTTCGAATCCGAGACTACAACGCTGGCGCATGAACTGGCGCATGCATTGGCCGACCAGCACTTCAACTTAGGCAAGTTTATGGATGAAACGCCGTCCAACGACGATGAGAACCTGGCGCACACCGCGGTCGTAGAAGGGCAAGCGTCATGGTTGATGCTTGCCTACGATTTAAAACAAAGCGGGAAGCCCGCGGTGCCGACACCTGAAATGCTGAAGTCAGTTGTGGACTCGAGTGAAACATCCATGGCGGACTATCCGGTATTGAGAGGATCGCCACTGTATATACAGCAATCGCTGCTTTTTCCGTACACGGAGGGGACGATGTTCTTCGACGCGGTGTACAGGAAAATGGGCGAGCCTGCATTCGCCACGGTGTTTACGAATGCTCCGGTTGATTCGGCCCAAATCATTCATCCGGCGCGCTATTTTGCGCATGAGAAAGAAACCAAGGCCGAGCTGCCAAAGCTGATGCTCACCAAGCAGGGCAAGGAGATTACGGAGGGGTCGGTGGGCGAGTTCGATCACGAGATGTTGCTGCGGCAATATGTCGGTGAGAAAGAAGCGGAGTCACTAGCGCAGCACTTGCGCGGCGGTCAGTTTCAAATCATAGCGGCGGGGAATGAGCGGAAGCCGGTGCTTGCGTACGCCTCAGCGTGGGATTCCGAGGAAACGGCCATGCGTTTTTTCGGCGACTACCGGAGAATTCTGCAAATCAAATGGAAGCGTTGCGACCCCTCGACGGCAAGCCGGACGGTATTCGCCGGCAGCGGAGATAACGGCTATTTCGTGACGCGGCTGGCGGGTTCCACGGTGACGAGCATTGAAGGAATTAGCGAGTTGAGCGATTGGCAACGGCTGCAGACGGGTCCGCGCCAACAAGTTGCGGTGCGGCTGCCGTTCAGCTTGCGAGCCGGCCAGCCGTAATGGGCACGGGACAGCGCCTGGGCTACACTGTTGGTTGGAGCAGTTTACGTGAAAAAAACCTTCGTCATTAGTGCCGCGGTTGCGGTGGCAGCCGGTTGCCTGCTCTTAGGCGACACAAGTGCGCTCCGGAAGGCGCCGGAGCTGGCATTCAATATTCCGGGGCAAGGGCAGAAGCTGCTGAGTCAATATCGCGGGAAAGTGGTGGCTCTCGAGTTCATTCTGACTACCTGTCCGCACTGCCAGGCGGCATCCAGAGTGATGACGAAATTTCAAGAGGAATACGGCCCGCGCGGTCTCGAGACCCTGGATCTAGCGATCAATGCGCTCGACGAAAATCGGACGCCGGCGGATGCAGACGCGATGGCGACGGCCTTCCAGAGGAATTTTCAAGTTGGGTTTCCGGTTGGCTGGATTGCGAGAGACCAGATGATGGCGTTCATGGGATTCAGCATGGCGGAACGAATGGTGGTGCCGCAATTGGTATTGATCGACCGCAAAGGGTACATTCATTACCAAACGCCAGCAGGTGACAGCGAAGATTGGACCAAGCTCATGAGCGAAGATGCGATTCGCCAGCATATAGAGGAATTGCTGGCGCTCAACACTTCGGCTTCGAAGCACGGTTCCACAGGATCAAAGGTCGCCATGGCGAAGAAGGGGTCGTGAGTGTCCCGGACACGCGCCCGTAGCTCAGCCTGGATAGAGCGTTTGCCTCCGGAGCAAAAGGTCGTAGGTTCGAATCCTACCGGGCGTACCAATTCAGGCTTGTCCGGACCGGAGACATAGGTACAGAAGTACGTCGAACCGCTGAAAGTCGGCGGCGGACGTTGGGCGCGTTATGCGGCCAAGTGCTGATGGCGTTGTGTAGACTCGTTTCGTGGCAGGTGAACAAGACGCGCGCACCGCAAGAACACGCCTGTGGAATGAGCTGAAACAGCAGCAACCGAGCCTGTCGTCAGCTGAAAAGAATAATGACGAGCGACTGATTGCGCTTATAAAAGAGTTTAACGCGCAATGGGCCAAAGAGCTGAAGCTAATTGAGAGCAGATTTCCGTCCTATCCACCAATGGCGCTTGTCACCACGCAGTAATCAAAGGTCTTGAAATTACGAACTCCACGTGGGTCGAATGGAACCCACTTAGGCTGCCTGCGCCCGGTGATGTCGTTGACTTCTTCCAAGTCGGATCCGAGAGTATTAAGATCTGGACTGATAAAGAAAGATCACGAGTCAAAACTACTTGTCGGAATCGAACCGACGACCTTAGTATCAGGTATTTGGCGGACTCTCGCCGAACTCCTCCATATCACGATATCGCTGAGTTCCGTGCAGGAGCACCGTCAAGATGTCTTGAACCACGAACGTGATCGAGAGCCCGCAGAGCGGCGTGCAAAAGAGAACGCATAACGTCACCCGCTGGCGTGATGCCGCATGGTCGAACATGCGAAGAGATATGTGCACCTGTTCAAGTTCTTCAGCTCACCGGAGGCGCAGATTCAAATAAACGGGATGTGGCTCTCCCGTCAGAGAAGAAGATTCGATATGGGTTTTGCACGAGCGTTCTTCTTTTCCCGTGAACTGCGAGAAGTACTCCCGGAGGAGACGACTCTTGGAAGACATTGGAACAGAGCCTGGCGGGCGTTCCGCCGGAAGCAATCTATGGGATATGTATTGGATGTTGGTTCGGTTCCGCAATTGCCGTCCCGGGGCGACTGCCACGGGCATGGAAGACATGAATGTTCTAAGTGTGCGTGATTTACCGTGCCTGGAGGCTCCTCCATCGCCCACCGCATTCAAGACGGCGAACGGCTGCTAATCGTAGCGCAAGGCGTGGAGCGGATTCATGGCCCGAGCCCCGCGCGCGGGAAGGTAGCAGGCGAGTCCTATCACGCAGAGTAAGAAAAACGAGCATCCGACGAGCACCTCGGGGACCGAAAGCTGGATTCCGTAGATCATGGAGCCCATGCCTCGCGCGACTGCGATGGCCATCGCGACTCCGATTCCAACTCCGATGAGACCGAGACGCAGTCCCCTGGTAAAGACGAGCCGGACGATCCGCCGCGGTGTCGCACCTAACGCCAGACGAATGCCGACCTCGCGCCGCTGCAGGGTCACGAAGTAAGACAGCACGCCGTAGGCGCCGACCGCGGTCAGGATGAGCGCGATTTTCCAATAACGAACCGCCATTTTCCGGTTTATGATTGCGACGTCCGGCGAGTTGGCGCGATCCGGCCACGTGAATTCGCGACCGGCGAGCAGGGGGATGCGCATTGTCTTCATATAGTCGGGAGCTTGGAATCGGCAACCACGTTCATGCTCTCCTCGGGTCGCGGATTGTATCCGGGTATCGAGATGGCAACCGCGTTGCCGCCCCCATCCCCGCGCATGGGCACATACGAGGTAGCACTGACGCTGACCACACCGGCTTTCGACTGGACGCCTTGGATCAACTTCTCATAAAAATTCTGGCTTTGCGTCTCACTGTAGCCGTCCAGGAGCGTGTCATATGAGGTCAGCAACATGTTATGGGAGTCGAAGCCGGTCTTCATGTGCAACGAGCTTCGGATACTCTCCTCAACTAAGGCGGCGGTGACCAGTACGATCAACGACAGTGCAACCTGACCTACGACCAGCGAACCGCGCAAAAATCCACTTCTTCGACCGCCCGCAACCGACCTTGATCCATTGCCGAGTGCCTCTACAACCTGGGTTCTCGAGGACATTACGGCAGGCGCAAAACCGAATAGCATTCCGGTGAAGATTGTCACAACACAGCAAAACAAAAGGACCCGCCAATCCAGAGTCAGGTCGAGAGCGAACGACAAGTTACCGAGTGGCGGCAGGAAATAGCGGAGGCTGGAAGCTGCCCATTGAGCCAGGATGACGCCAAAGACGCCTCCGAGGACGGCTAGGATGAGGCTTTCCGTGAATAGCTGCCGCAACACCGGCTCGCGAGGCTCCGAGCGCGATTCGAATTCCCATCTCGCCGACGCGCCCGCTTGCACGCGCTAATAGCAAATTGGCAACATTTGCGTTCGCAATCAAAAGCACGAAAAGCGCGATTCCCATCAGGATCTGCATGACCGGGAACAGCACCGGCACGATACCGCGCTCGGCGCAATATAAAGGCGACAACAACTCGTCCCATTTGCCCGAGCGTCCCGGATCTGATTTGACCAGTGCGTTTGCCAGCACGTGGGTTTCCGCCTGTGCCTGCTCAAAGGTCGTATCCGGCTTCAGGCGTCCCATGATTTGAACGCCCATGGACTTCGGATCGTCGGCCAAGCCCGGCCGTCTTACTCATGCTGGCTGGAATCCAAAGTTCTTCCGCAATGCCACCGTAAGCGCCCCGGAATCCTTTTGGAGCTACTCCGATGACTGTAAAAGACTGTGCATTGATCCGGACGGTCGCCCCAAGCACTTGCGGAACCCCACCGAAAGCGTCCCGCCAGAGGTCATAAATAAGAACTACAACCGTGCCGGTTTGGGCGCGCGTTATCCTGTGGTTCGAATCCGCGGCCGGCCCTAAGATGTACTCCCAGCACATCGAAATAATTATCCGAAACCACTCCTGCGCTTACGATACGCGGCTGGTTCCCCGCGTTCACGTTGGCCGTCGCAAGCTCATAAGCCATCAGGCCACTAAAGGAAGTTTGGTGCTTTCGAAAATATTCGTAATCGCGATATAACTTTGAATACCCATTCACTTTGTTGACGGATGCATTCATGGTCAACAATCTGGCGCTATCTTTGGCGCCTGGAAGCGGGTTGAGCCAGACGGCTTTCAGCCACGTAAACGCAGAGCCGGCGCCCCCAATTGCCAGGGCAATCGAAAGTACAATGACCACCGTCGCACCTACATTTTTGAGAAGCACTCGAAATGCGAACCGGACGTCTTGCAAAGCCATTGGTAGAGCGTAGCACCTTTTTGGGTATTAAAGGACGAAGAAAGGCGGCGCGGTGTTCCAAGCTTCGATTTAGCCCGCACTCAGATCCGAGGTATCATCTTGCTGCTATCCGCTTAAGGCGTCAATCGGCTGTTCGTGCGGTTGAGCTCAACGAAGGAGGAAACAGGAAACGTGCATCCCAAAGTAGTCGCCATGGCCAAAATCCCTTGGTGCTGGAAAGAGAATATGCGGCGCGATTCTAATTTGGCCTACACCGAATTTTCAGAACTGACTTGGGGTTGGTGGTGCAAAAAAAAGGGCGTTGAGTTTGTCATTGTCGATCAGCCTCTGGGAACCAGGGAAGTTCAAGCCCTGCCGCCTACATTCCAAAGATGGTTTGCCTTGCAGATGCTCCTTCACGAATACGGACACGACGCTCAGATCGCCATAGTGGATGCCGATACCATGATCCGCTGGGATACACCCGATTTCTTTGACATTGCCGGCGCGGAGTTCGCGGCCGTACGTGACTCGTCCGCTATATGGGTGTACTCGAGTATCAACGCGCACCAGCACCTGTTCCCCGATGTATTTGTTCCCTGGTGGGACTATTTCAATACCGGTTTGGTTGTATTAAATGAAAACCACCGGGAATTGACACAGGCGTTAATTGACTTCGCGCTCAATCGCAATGCAGACCTCGCGGAGCTCGACAATCCCTGGGGATACGGAGATGATCAAACACTTTTGAACTTCATCCTACGGCAGCGGAGTGTCCCCATTTTGTTTCTTCAAGCGACATACAACATTATGCACTGTGTGACTTATACTCCTGAGATAAGTAAGCTGGAGAGGATGCAACAGTCTCCGCAAGCATTAGGCTTCTCTCTATTTAGCGGCGTGCCGGAATTCGTCGGAATGGGGTACATATGGCATTTCACCAACGTTCCTAAGTCCCGGTTATTGGTGATGCGCGAGACATGGACGCATATCTGCGATCACTATCCCGGCGTGCGATGTTAACGACAGGTGCACCTGACTAATCGAAGTTCAAAGTCAATCCCGGCTATTCTGTAAAATTCAATTTCCCAGGCTAATCAATCTAGTGAGCCGTCCCGGTGATACATACAGCGTGGAAGAAACGTCTAATTGGAATGGCAGATAATCGGGGATTGCTGCAGGTCAGCACGGAACAGAGAGAAGAGCTGGAACGGTGGGCGCAATCGAGAGCGCTACCTGCTGGCGATGTTTTTCGCGCGCGATTGATTCTTGCATTG